>Ga0070731_10000016_pt1 | contig 384234 bp, 354 predicted proteins | sample Coa_R1_2_FD_66448 | JGI IMG/M metagenome (GOLD analysis project Ga0070731, IMG submission 66448) | Surface soil microbial communities from Centralia Pennsylvania, which are recovering from an underground coalmine fire - Coalmine... | ecosystem: Environmental > Terrestrial > Soil >... | reverse complement strand
CCGGGTCCGAGGATGGCAAGGAGTCCCAGTCGGGCGATCCGCGCGCGAATGGCACGCGGGCGGGAAAAGGTAAGGCGGAACACATCGAGGACCTCCGGCCTGCGCGAACGCCGGCGAAGCTGGGAGGACGGTCTGGCCGCGACCGCCTCGGGAGGTCAGGCCGCGATCAGCCGTTGAGGACGAATGCCGATGCGTTCCGCTTGGCACGCAGCGGCGCGGGATCTGTTCGCTGACATCCACGCCTCCTGCGTAGGGGGTTGGCTGGCGAGGAAGGATTCGAACCTTCAATCCCCTGATCCAGAGTCAGGTGCCTTACCATTTGGCCACTCGCCAGTGGTCGTTCGGCCGCGGAGTTTACTCCATGGGCCCGAAACGCCGGCATCTCCCGATCGGCGCACCATGCGTCCGTGCGCCTGACGATCAACGGCGTCGCCAGCGAGGTTGACGGCTCCCCGGAACGGAGCCTTCTGGCCGTCCTGCGCGAGGAGCTGGGCCTCACCGCGGCGAAGTACGGCTGCGGCGAGGGCGTCTGCGGGGCCTGCACCGTCCTGGTCGAGGGCAAGGCCACGACCTCGTGCGACGAGCCCGTCACGGCCTTCGACGGACGAGCGGTCACCACCCTCGAGGGGCTCGCCGGCGATGCCATCGAGCGCACCGTCGCGCAGGCATTCCTCGACGAGCGGGCGTTCCAGTGCGGCTACTGCACGCCCGGGATGGTCGTCTGCGCCACCGCGCTCCTGCGAGCCCGGCCCGACGCCTCCGACGACGAGGTCGTCACGGCGATGCACCGCAACGTCTGCCGATGTGGCACGTATCCGCGGATCATGCGAGCGATCGCGCGGGCTCGTGCCAGGCTCGCCACTGGTGCGGACGGCACGCTGCCGACGCCCCGCACGCCGCCGGAGGCGGGCGCGATCGAGGCGGTCGCTCTCACCATCGGGCCGGCCGAACGCCCGGCGAGACCGTGGGATCTCGTGGAGCCGGCGGACCGAGACTGGTTCGAGCGTCTCGGGAGCGGTGTCGTCGCGGTGCTGCCGCCCGATGAGGTCGAACGGCTCGGCGAGACGCATGGCGTGTGGTCGACCGACGGCGGAGCCTGGATCCATCTTGGCACCGACGGCCGGGCGACGGCGTTCACGGGCAAGGTCGACGTGGGGCAGGACAATCGGACGGCGCTCACGGCGGTCGTCGCCGAGGAGGTCGGCCTCGCCTTCGAGGACGTCGACCTCATGATGGGTGACACCGACCTGTGCCCGTTCGACATCGGGACGTTCGGCAGCCGCTCGACACCCGATGCCGGGACCGTGCTGCGCTATGCCGGTGCTGGACTTCGGCGTTGGCTCAGGGAGGCGGCCGCCAGGCGGTGGGAGATCGATCCGTCCGACCTGATCCTGTCCGCCGGGCACGTCTCGACCCGTGACGGCTCGCAGGCGATCGACGTCGGCGAGCTGGTGCGGGATCGTCGAGACGTTGTGACTGCGACCGCCCACGAAGCCCCTGTCACCGAGGACGACTGGGTCGTCGCCGGCCGGGAGCACCCGCGTCGCGACGGGCCGGCCGTCGTCGGCGGTCGCCAGCGATACACGACCGACCTCGCGCTACCCGGCATGCTCCATGGGCGGGTCGCCCACCCGCCACGGGTCGGCGCCTCCCTCGGCGCGGTCGACTCGTCCGAGCTCGGTGGCAAGTCTGGCGCCGTCCTCGCCCAGTACCCGGACCTGGTCGGCGTGGCCGCGCCCGATCCGGCGCGGGCGGAGCAGGCCCTCGAGGCGTTGCGGATCACCTGGACCGTCGGGCGCGAGACGCCCACCGAGGCGGGCCTCGAGCCATGGCTGCGGGAGCACCCGGTCGACGTCGGCGGCTGGGAGGGCGAGGTCGGGCAGACGCTGGGCGACGTCGACGGAGCCCGAGCGCGGGCGGCCTCGACGTTCGAAGCCACGTATCGAACGGCCTACATCGCCCACGTCCCGCTCGAGGCTCGGGCGGCCGTCGCCGAATGGGAGCGCGGATCCTTCGGGCGCCTCACCGTCTGGACCGGGACGCAGCGGCCGTTCGGCGTCCGCGAGGCGCTGGCCGGCGCGCTCGGGGTGGATGTCGCGGACGTCCGGGTGATCGTCCCGCCGACCGGCTCGGGCTATGGCGGCAAGCACCACGTGGCGGCGGCGATCGAGGCGGCGAGACTGGCCCGAGCCGCGGGTCGCGCCGTCAAGGTCCGCTGGACCCGGGCCGAGGAGTTCCAGGGTGCGTACCTGCGGCCGGCTGCGGTCATCGACGTCCGGGCCGCGCTGGACGCAGGCGGGCGGCTGACGGCCTGGGAGTTCACGAACACGAACTCGGGTGGCAACGCGATCGAGACGCCGTACGAGATCCCGAACCAGCGGATCCGGTACCAGCCGGCGGACTCGCCGCTGCCCCAGGGCTCCTATCGCGGCCTGGCCGCGACCGCGAACACGTTCGCGCGCGAGGCGGCGATGGACGAGCTCGCCGCTCGTGCCGGTCGGGACGCGGTCGCGTTCCGGCTCGAGCACCTCGACGACGAACGACTGGCCATCGTTCTCCGTGCCGTGGCGGAGCGTATCGGCTGGCCGGGCGTCCTCACGGCGGGCCGCGGCCTCGGCATCGCCATCGGGTTGGAGAAGGATGGCCGGGTCGCCACCGGGGCGCAGGTCGACGTCGGGCCGGACGGCCAGCCCCGCGTGACCCGGATCGTCACCGCCTTCGACTGCGGCGCGATCGTCGATCCCGACAACCTCGTCAACCAGATCGAGGGAGCGACGGTCATGGGCCTCGGCGGCGCGCTCTTCGAGGCGATCCACTTCGATGGCGGGCGGATCACCAACGGCTCCCTCCGCGAGTACCGCGTGCCGCGGTTCAGCGACGTGCCGCCGATCGAGGTCATCACCCTCGACCGCCGCGACGAGCCGTCCGCGGGGGCGGGCGAGACGCCGATCATCGCGGTCGCCCCGGCGATCGCCAACGCGCTCGCGGCTGCGTCAGGTCGTCGATTGCGATCGCTCCCGCTCCTCGACGCCTGGGCCGCCGCGGACCTGCCGGCATGATGCGCCGCGGGGCCTGACGAGCGGCGGGTCGCGGGTCCTCGGCACGGCCGGTCGCCGGAGCCGCATCATGGACCCGATGGCTGTTCCAACCGAGTTCCGCGCCTTCGTCGTCGACAAGCCCGAGAGCGGCTTCGTGCGCGGCGTCCGCGACGTGCCGGCGGCGTTCCTGCCGGACGGCGACGTCGTGGTCCGCGTCGAGTGGTCGTCGGTGAACTTCAAGGACGGGCTGGCCGCGACGGCCGACGGCCGCGTCGCCCGGACCTACCCGCTGATCCCGGGGATCGACCTCGCCGGCACCGTGGTCCTGTCCCGTGATCCGGACTTCGCTCACGGTGACCGGGTCATCGTCCACGGCTACGACCTCGGGACGAACCACCACGGCGGCTTCGCGGAGTACGCCTCGGTGCCCGGCGGGTGGGTCGTCCCCCTGCCGGGCGGGCTCTCCGCCCGCGAGGCGATGGCGATCGGCACCGCCGGGTTCACCGCCGCGATGTCCGTCCAGGCGCTCATCGGCCGGGGGCTCGAACCGGCCGACGGGCCGGTCCTCGTCACGGGTGGGACCGGCGGTGTCGGGAGCACGGCGATCTCCCTGCTGGCGGATCGGGGCTTCGAGGTCTGGGCGTCCACCGGCAAGCCCGACCAGCACCCCTGGCTCGAGGAGCACGGCGCCGTCGGCTTCCTCACCCGCGAGGAGTGCGCGATCCCGGGGCGGCCGCTCGAGGGCGAGCGCTGGGCGGGGGCCGTCGACTCCGTCGGTCAGGCGACGCTACCGTACATCCTCCGAACGCTGAAGCGCGGCTCGGCCGTCGCCGCCTGCGGCAACGCCTCGGGCTCCAACCTCGAGACGACCGTGTTCCCGTTCATCCTCCGGGGCGTGTCGCTGCTCGGCATGGATTCGGCCTACCTGCCAATCGAAGCGCGGCGGCAGCTCTGGGGCCGGCTCGCGACAGACCTCCGGCCGCGGTCCCTCGGCGAGCGCTTGACGGAGGTCGACCTCGATGGGCTCGAGGGCGCGCTCGATGCCGTCCGGGCCGGCGAGGCCCGGGGCCGCTGGCTGGTCAACCTCGGCGGCTGAACCCCCGAAATCGGCGGGATCGCTCCGGCGCCTCCCGCGCTACGATGGCCCCGGCTCCACGACCGGTGCCACGTACGGGACCCGTCCAGGCCGCGACTCGCTCGCGACCAGATGCAAGGGTCCGCGATGGTCTCCGCGCGGCGGGGCAAGGGAACACGCCATGGCCACCGTGACGTTCGATCACGTCTGGAAGCGCTTCGGGGACTTCTCCGCCGTCCAGGACCTGAACCTCGAGATCCAGGACGGGGAGTTCATGGTCCTCGTCGGACCGTCCGGCTGCGGCAAGACGACGAGCCTCCGCATGATCGCCGGGCTCGAGGAGATCAGCGACGGGACGCTCCGGATCGGCGACCGCGTCGTCAACGACGTCGCCCCCAAGGATCGCGACATCGCGATGGTCTTCCAGAGCTACGCCCTCTACCCGCACATGTCGGTCCGCGACAACATGGCCTTCGGCCTGAAGCTGCGCAAGGTCCCGAAGGCCGAGATCGACAAGCGCGTCGCCGATGCGGCCCGGATCCTCGGCCTCGAGAACCTCGACAAGAAGCCCCGCGAGCTGTCCGGCGGCCAGCGCCAGCGCGTGGCGCTCGGCCGGGCGATCGTCCGCGAGCCGGCCGTCTTCCTCATGGACGAGCCGCTGTCCAACCTGGACGCGAAGCTCCGTGTCCAGACCCGGGCCGAGATCGCCCGTCTCCACCAGCGCCTCGGGACCACGACCGTGTACGTGACCCACGATCAGGTCGAGGCGATGACGATGGGCAGCCGGATCGCAGTGATGAGCCGCGGCCTCCTCCAGCAGGTCGGTGCCCCGCAGGAGCTGTACGACCATCCGAGGAACCTGTTCGTCGCCGGCTTCATCGGCAGCCCGGCGATGAACTTCGCGAACGTGACGGCGAGCGACGGCAAGGTCTCGGGCGACGGCCTGTCATTCCCGATCCCGGGCCGGTTCACGGGCGTCGACGGCTCGAAGACGCTCGTCGCCGGCTTCCGGCCGGAGCACCTCGAGCTCGGCGATGCGGGCGCGGCCGGGACGATCCGGGCCAAGGCCGACGTCGTGGAGTACCTCGGCAACGAGGAGCTGCTGCACCTGACGGTCCAGGGCCACGAGGGCGACGTCGTCGCGGTCGTCGATTCCGCGCATCGCGTCCAGCCCGGCGACGTCATCGACCTGAAACTGCCGCTCGACCGGCTGCACTTGTTCGATCGGGAGAGCGGCGACGCCCTGCCGGCGTCGATGGCGGCCGGCGCCGCCGCCTGAGTCGGTCCCGAACCGGGCCTAGTCGAGCTCGCCGCGGAGCTGCCTGAGCGCTCGCTCGAGCGGCTCCCGCGACGTCGCGGGTGCGAACGGCGAGGCCGCGATCGCCTCGTCGAGCGACAGGCGGTCCGCACGGACCTCGCGGGCGAGCCGGGCGATCTCGCCGATCGCCGCGGCCTGTTCGTCCGCGAACGCCCGATCGCGGATCGCGCCGTGGCCCGGCACGACCGGGCCGCGGACCCGCGCGGCGAGCCGGAGCGCCGTCTCGGGCCAGTCGAGCGGGTAGCCATCGCCGAAGTACGGCGTGGCGCCGTCCTCGAGGATGTCGCCGGCGAAGAGGACGCCCGCGTCCGGGACCTCGACGACGATGTCGGCATCGGTGTGGGCCCGGCCGAGGTATCGCAGCTCGACCAGCCGCCCGCCCACGTGGATCCGGGCGTGCTCGCTGAAGCTCCGCTCGGGCGGTTCGATCGTCACCGCGGCGACGGCCTCGGCCAGCTCCGGGATGGAGCTCGCGAGCTCGGCCCGCATCCGCTCGCCGTGCTCGCGCATCCCCGGCGCGCAGCGCTCGTGACCCCAGATCACGGCCGGCCGGAAGACGTGGTTCCCGAACGTGTGGTCGTGATGCCAGTGCGTGTTGACGACGAGCGTCACCGGATTCGGCGTCAGCTCCCGGATCTCGTCGCGCATGACCCGGCCCTGGACCTCGGTGACGCGGGTGTCGATGACGAGCGCCTCCCCGTCGCCGAGGACGACGCCGATCTCCTGGTCGAAGAACACGTAGCGCTTCGTGAAGACGCGGTCGGCGATCTCGACCCAGTCCGCCGCGTGGTGCGGCATCAGCCTCGCTCCCGCATCGCCACAGCGTAGGCTGCCGGGCATGCCCTCCACGGTGACCCATCGGCCGGCGCCGGATGGGACGCCGCTCGTCGCCCGGCACTGGGCGCCGATGGGCGTGGCCTGGGCACGACTCCTGCTCGTCCATGGGCTGGCCGAGCACTCCGGTCGGTACGAGCACGTCGGCGAGCGGCTCGCCGCGGCGGGCATCGACGCCCACGCCATCGACCTGCGCGGCTTCGGCGCGTCGGGCGGGGAGCGGGCCTGGGTCGACCGTTGGTCGCGACTCCACGACGACCTCGAGCATCGGATCGAGTGGCTGCGGACGCTGGAGCCGGCGGTCCCGCTTGTCCTGTACGGCCACTCGCTGGGCGGGCTCGTCTGCCTCGGCTACGCCCTCGATGCGCGGGCCGAGCCGGACCTCCTCGTGCTGTCGGCGCCGGCGATCGACTCGGCGATCCCGGCGTGGCGGCGCCTCCTGGCCACGGTCCTGAACCGGATCGCACCGTCGACCCGCGTCGCGAACAGCCTCCGGTCGGACTCGCTGTCCCGCGACCCGGCGGTCTGGGCGGACTACCTCGCCGACCCGCTCAACGAGCATCGCTCGACCGTCCGGCTCGGCACCGCGGCGATTGCCGAGCAGCAGCGGGTCACGCGCCGGCTGCACGACCTGGCGATCCCGACGCTCGTCATCCACGGCGGCGACGACCAGCTCGTCCCGACGGCCTCGAGCCAGGCCTTCGAGGGTCGCCGGGGGGTCACCCGGCGGGTCTATCCGGGGGCCCGCCACGAGGTCCACAACGAGACCGAGCGCGACCAGGTCATCGACGACGTCGTCGCGTGGATCCGCGAACAGGTCTAGGATGCCCGCACAACTGAACACGCCTCCGGGGAGCGCGAACGCGCTGAGAGTGTGGCAACCGCCACAGACCCGCCGAACCTGATCCGGCTCGTACCGGCGAAGGAAGCAGGCCCACAGCTACTCGATGCCGCCCGGGAACCCCGAGGCGGCATTCCTGTTCCTGTGAGGTTCACGTGCCCCGCTTCGATCGCCTTCTCCGCGGCCCGCTCGTCGGGCTGCTCGTCCTCGTCGTCGCATCCTGCAGCGCCGCCGGGTCCTCGACGCCCTCGGCCGGCGCCGCCACTAACCCGACCGGCGGCGGCTCCGCCACCCTTGGCGCCACCGCGGCGCCCACCGCCACGCCGACCCCCGAGCCCGTCCGGCTCGCCCTCGACTGGACGCCGAACACCGACCACACCGGCTTCTACGTCGCCCAGGCGAAGGGCTGGTACGCGGCGGCCGGCGTCGAGCTCCAGGTCCTGCCGTACAACAACACTGCTCCGGAGACGCTCATGGGCGCCGGCCAGGCCGACTGCGGGATCAGCTTCCAGGACGCACTGACGTTCGCGGTCGCGGCCGGGATCCCGATCACGAGCGTCATGGCCATCCTCCAGCACACGGCTTCCGCGATCGGGGTCCTCGCCTCCAGCGACATCACTCGGCCCCGCCAGCTCGACGGCAAGGTCTACGCCGGGTTCGGCTACCCGAACGAGGTCCCGACCCTGAAGTTCGTCATCCAGGCCGACGGCGGCAAGGGCGACTTCAAGGTCGTGACCGCCGACAGCACGGCCTACGAGGCGCTCTACTCGAAGCAGGCCGACTTCACGATCCCATTCACGGCCTGGGAGGGCGTGGAGGCGACCGAGCGGGGCATTGCCCTCCGCTACTTCAGGTTCCAGGACTACGGCTTTCCGGACTTCTACCAGGTCGTGCTGGCCTGCTCGAACCCGTGGCTCGCCGCCCACCCGGACCTCGCGAAGCGGTTCGTCTCCGCGACCGTCCAGGGCTTCGAGTACGCGGTCACGAACCCGGCCGACGCCGCCGCGATCCTCATCGCCCAGAACCCTGGCGTCTTCGACGCGAACCCGAAGCTGCCGGTCGACTCGGCCAACTTCCTCGCGAGCGGCGGCTACTACGTCGACGCGAACGGCAACGTCGGGACGCAGACGCTGCAGGAGTGGACCGGCTACTCGAAGTTCCTCTTCGACCAGCACCTACTGACCGATGCGGCGGGCAAGGTCGTGACGACCGAGCCGGATTACGCCTCGCTGTTCTCGGACTCGTACCTGCCCTGAGCGGCCCGATGTCCCGGCGCCTCGTCCCGATCACAATCGTCGCGCTGCTCGTGGCCGCCTGGCAGCTGGCCGGCGCGTCGGGTGGGGTGACCGGGTTCGTGCTGCCGGCGCCGTCGCGGATCCTTGCCGCGCTCTGGGATGAGCGGGACCTGGCCGTCCACAACACGCTCGTCACGCTCGGTGAGGCGGTAGTCGGGTTCGGGGCGTCGCTGGCCCTCGCCGTCGCGGCCGCTCTAGCCATGGACCTCGCGCCGGCCCTCCGGCGCGCGCTCTACCCACTGCTCGTCGGGAGCCAGGCGGTTCCGATCCTCGTCGTCGCCCCGATCCTCGTCCTGTGGTTCGGGTTCGGCCTCCTCCCGAAGGCGATCGTGATCGTCCTGCTGACGTTCTTCCCGATCGTGGTCGGGCTGCTGGACGGGTTCGCCGCGGTCCCGGCCGACGCCGACGATCTGTTCCGGACCTACGGCGCCACCTCGGGCCAGACGCTCCGCCTGCTCCGCGTCCCGACAGCCCTGCCGTCGTTCTTCACGGGGATCCGGATCGCGGTCACGTACGCCCTGCTCGGGGCGGTCTACGCCGAGTACGTCGGGGCGTTCGACGGGCTCGGGATCTGGATCCTGACGTCGCAGAAGAGCTTCCGGATCGACCTCGTGTTCGGGGCCGTGCTGATCGTGCTCGTCATCTCGGTGGGGCTGTTCTGGCTCGTGGGCCGGCTCGAGCGGGTCCTCGTGCCGTGGTCGCCGCGGCGGCGCGGCGCCTAGCCGGACAGGCGACGCGGCCGATCGCCGGGACCTGCCACCATGGTGGCCCACTCACTCGGCCAGGGAGGTGCCCGATGCCCCGTCCGAAGGTCCAGTCCACCGCCGCCGCGATCATCGCCGGTCTGGCCCTGCTCCTCGGTCAGGCCGGCTCGACCGTCGCCGTGCCGGTCCTCAGCGTCGGCCCGAACGTCGACATCAGCGGCTTCGCGGACAACGAGAGCGAGACGACGGTCGCGGTGAACCCGACGAACTCCGACAACATCGTCGTGATCTCGAACTTCGCCCGGATCGATGGCCTGATGAAGGCGGTCAGCTTCGACGGCGGCACGACCTGGACGTCCGGCGTCATCGCCGACGGGAGCACGGACCTCGGCACCGCGTGCTGCGACCCGAACGGCAGCTTCGACGCGTACGGCAACTACTTCCTCGTCTACCTCGACCTCCGGGCGAAGAAGGTCCAGACCGCCTACAGCACCGACGGCGGGACCACCCTCCACTTCCTCGCGACGATCGACCACTCCGACAACTCGACGCCGACGAACAACGGCCAGAAGTGGGGCGCCGGAACCGACCAGCCCAGTCTCGCGACCGGCCCGGGCGGAACGTGGTTCGTCTACAAGCCGTACAGCACCGGCGGCCATCTCCTGACGGTCCGCGGCCTGCACGTGACCGGGCTCGGCCAGCTCGGCGCGTGGACGGCGCCCGAGACGGTCCCGGGGCCCAAGCACTGCACCTACGGCGACATCGCCGTCGGCCCCGACGGGCAGGTCCTGAACGCCTGCCAGGAGGATGAGAGCGGCCAGGGGCCCGAGCGGATCTTCACGAACGTGGATCCGGACGGCTTCGGCCCGGCCGGCTTCGGGCCCGCTCGGGTGGCCACCTGGACCAACGTCGGCGGATTCGACTACATCCCGGCCCAATCGGGCCGCTCGATCGACGCCGAGGCCGGGCTGGCCTACGACCGGACGGGTGGCGCGCACGCCGGTCGCGTGTACCTCGTGTACACGGACGAAACGCCGGACGAGAGCAACAACACCGACATCTACGTCCGGTACTCGGACGACGACGGCGCGACGTGGTCAGCGCCGACGAAGGTCAACGACGACGCGGGCGTGAACTCCCAGTTCAACCCGCACATCTCGCTCGATCCGACGTCCGGCTACGTGGCCGTCGGCTTCCACGATGCCCGGAACGACCTCGGCCTCGGCGGCCCCGGCGACACCGACGGGATCCCGAACGACGACGCCCAGTACTGGCTGACGGTCAGCAAGGACGGCGGCGCGACGTGGGCCGCGAACGTCCAGGTCAGCGCCGGGACATCGAACGCCGCCGACGCCCACAACGGCATCGACTACGGCGACTACACGGGCCTGAGCTTCTACGGCGGCGTCATCCATCCGGCGTGGGCCGACAACTCCAACAGCACCGGCACGAACCCGGACGGTGCGCTCAGCCGCTTCGACGTGTACTCGGCGGCCGTGACCGTCCACTGAGATGCGCTCTGGCGCACAATGACCCGGCAGCCGTGCGAATTCCCGCGTCCGAACGGACGCGCGACCTGAGATTCGAAGCCTGGAGGTCGTTTCGATGGCGGTCATGGAGCGGGTGAAGCCGCAGCAGCAGTTCATCGGCGGTCAGTGGGTCGACAGCGCGAGCGGGAAGACGCTCAGCGTCGAGAACCCGGCCAATGGCCAGGTCATCGCCGAGGTCCCCGCGTCGGATCCCGAGGACGTGGATCGGGCGGCGAAGGCGGCCGCCGCGGCGTTCCCCGGCTGGATCCGGACCACCCCCGGCGAGCGGATGGGCATGCTCCTCAAGCTGGCCGACGCGATCGAGGCCAACGCCGACGAGCTGACCAAGCTCGAGGCCGCCCACTCGGGCAAGCCCCTGAACATCGCCGCGATCGACATGCCGGTCATCGCCGACAACCTGCGGTTCTTCGCGGCTGCCGCGCGCAACATCGAGGGCAAGGCCGCCAACGAGTACGTCGCCGACCGGATGTCGATCCTCCGTCGCGACCCCGTCGGGGTCGTCGCGAGCATCGCCCCGTGGAACTACCCGCTGATGATGGCCGGCTGGAAGATCGGTCCGGCGCTCGCCGCCGGGAACACGGTCGTCCTGAAGCCGTCGGCCCGGACGCCCCTCACCGCGATCAGGCTGGCCGAGCTCGCGGCGGACATCTTCCCCGCGGGCGTGCTGAACGTGATCACGGGGACCGGCGACGCGATCGGGCCGGCGCTGGTCGCCCACCCGCTCGTCGGGATGATCTCGCTGACCGGAGACACCGACACCGGCAAGAAGATCGCGAAGATCGCCGCGGATCGGGTGAAACGCCTCCACCTCGAGCTCGGCGGCAAGGCTCCGGTGATCATCTTCGACGACGCCGATCTCGACCTCGCGGCCGAGACGCTACGCTTCGCCTCCTACTGGAACAGCGGCCAGGACTGCACGGCGGCGACCCGCGTCATCACCGGCCCGGGCGTCTACGACGACCTGGTCTCGAAGCTGGCCGACCAGGTCAGGGACATGAAGTGGGGCGACCCGACGACCGGCGCCGAGCTCGAGATGGGCTCGCTCATCTCGCCCTCGCAGGCCGACCGGGTGGCCGGCTTCGTCGAGCGGGCGACCGGCAACGGCAAGGGCGCCGAGGTCGTCGTCGGCGGGCATCGCGGCGCGCAGGGTCCGGCCTACTACGAGCCGACCGTCGTCGCCGGTCCCGACCAGAGGAGCGAGATCGTCCAGGACGAGGTTTTCGGACCGGTCGTGACGGTCCAGCGCTTCAGCGACGAGGAGCAGGCGATCGCCTGGGGCAACGACGTCCGGTTCGGGCTGGCGGCCTCGGTCTGGACGCGGGACATCGGCAAGGCGATGCGGGTGGCCAAGGCCCTCCAGTTCGGGACGGTCTGGGTCAACGACCACTTCACGCTCGTGTCCGAGATGCCACACGGCGGCTTCAAGGAGTCGGGCTACGGCAAGGACCTGTCGATGTACGCGCTCGAGGACTACACGGTCGTCAAGCACGTGATGCTGCGGGTCTGATCCGCGGGCATCAGCCTTCGAGCGCGGCCCGGACCTCCGGCAGGCGGCGCATCGTCTCGAGGTCGAAGGGCGATCTGAAGACCCAGATGACCTCGGCGACGCCGATGGCGTCGAGCTCGGCGAGGTAGGCCGCGACCCGATCCGGCGGGCCGCCGGCGTTCAGGCCCCGGGGCGTGCCGTCGGAGCCGATCCGGCCGTGGATGCCGTGGCGGTCCTCGATCGCGCGGTAGTCGCGCTCGGCTTGCGCGGCGGTGTCGCGGATCGCGACGTCCATCGTGACCGTCCGCTCGATGGCCTCGAACGGTCGCCCGACCTCCTCGCATCGCTGGCGCAGCACCGCCGACGTCTCGGCGATCCGGTCCGGCTCGCCGTAGCCGTTCCAGAGGTCGGCGTGGCGGGCCGTCGTGCGCAGGGTCTTCTCGCGACCGGACCCGCCGATGAGGATCGGCAGGCGCTGCTGCACGGGGAGGGGTCGGCACACGGCGTCGTCGAGGTCGTAGAACCGCCCGTGGTGGGTCACGTGCTCGCCGGCGAGCAGCCGCTCGATGATGTCGACCGCGTCCTCGAGGCGATCGAGGCGCTCGCCGAAGCCCGTGCCGAATTCGAGACCGAAGGCCTCGTGCTCGCGCTCGAACCAGCCGCCCCCGATGCCGAGGGTGAAGCGGCCGCCCGAGACGTGGTCGAGCGTCGTCGCCATCTTCGCCGTCAGGCCCGGGTTCCGGAACGTATTTGCCGCGACGAGCAGGCCGAGACGGGCCTGGGTCAGTGGCGCGAGGGCGGCAAGGGCGGCAAGGGCCGTCCACCCTTCCAGCTTCGGGTCGCGCCAGTCGCCTTCGTCGGACAGGAGGTGGTCGTCGAGCCAGAGGCTGCCGAAGCCCGACGCCTCGGCGGCGAGGCAGGCATCGCGCAGATCGGGCCAGCCCGCCCGCTGGATCCAGAACGCGGCTCCGAATCGCACGGCCGTATCGTAGGGACGTGACCCCACCCGAGATGGACGCGCTGCACGACGCCGTCCTCGGCTGGTACCGGGCGAACGGCCGCGTCCTGGCGTTCCGGGGAACATCGGATCCGTGGGCGATCCTCGTGTCCGAGCTCATGGCCCAGCAGACGCAGGCCGCGCGGGCGGCCGAGGCGTGGCAGCGGTTCATGGGCGCGTTCCCGTCGCCGGCCGCCCTCGCCGCGGCGACACCGGCCGATGCGCTCCGGGCCTGGCGCGGCCTCGGCTACAACCGCCGGGCGATCGCCCTCAGGGCGGCCGCCATCGCGATCGTCGAGCGTCATGGCGGCCGCGTGCCGTCGGACCTCGCGGCGCTCGACGCCCTGCCCGGCGTGGGGCCGTACACGGCCCGGGCCGTGGCCGCGCTTGCGTTCGGCGGGCGCGTCGGCCCGGTCGACACGAACGTTCGCCGGGTGCTCGGCCGGGCGTTGTTCGACCAGTCGCCGACGCCGCCCGCGCTGCAGCGCGCTGCGGACGAGCTCGCGCCCGATGGTGCGGCAGGGGAGTGGACGCATGCCCTGATGGACGTCGGCGCGACGCTCTGCCGGCCCCGGAACCCGCGCTGCGGGGAGTGCCCCCTCCGGCCGTCCTGCCGCTTCGCACGGCGCGCGCGCCAGGGGGACGCGCAGGCGGCATGGGCGTCGGAGGCGTCGGGTGCCCGCCCGCCCGAGCCCAGGTTCGAATCGACGTCCCGCTGGCTCCGCGGCCGCATCCTCGATCGACTCCGGGAGTCGCCGGCCGACCGCTGGGCCGACTTCGACGGCGAGATCGGGCCGCATGGCGTGCCCGCGATCGAGGTGGCGCTGGCTGCCATGGCCCGCGAGGGGCTCGTGGAGCTCGACGGCCGGCCGCGCCGCGCCCGCCTGCCCCAGGCGTGAGCCGATAGGCTTCGTGCGTGAAATCCGCTGTGGCCTCGAGCACCAACGGGCGCCTGTCCGGGACGCCGTTGCCGGCCGATGACCCCGAGCTCTTCGAGCTCGATCTCGCCGGTCTCCGGCGCCGCTGGTCCGACGCCGCGCGCCGCTCCGCGATCGGCGCCGAGGCGATGGCCGGGGCCGACCTGCGGGCCCACGCGATGGGAGTGCCGGGCCAGCGGCTGATGGAGCAGGCCGGCACGGCGGTCGCGGCCGCGGGCAAGGCGCTGGCCGAAGCGACCGGGCGCTGGCGAAAGGGCCCGATCCTGGTCCTGTGCGGCCCCGGGAACAACGGTGGCGACGGGCTCGTGGCCGCCCGTCGCCTGGCGAAGGCTGGCGCGGAGGTCGCCGTCGTCCTCGTCTCGACCGAGTCGCGCCCCAGCTCCCCGGACGCCGCCCGAAACTGGGACCGCCTCGACAACGAGAGCCGGGTCACGCGCAGCCTGGCCGGTCATCCGCGGGACCTCGCGATCCTCGCCCAGCATGTCGCCAGGGCGTCGATCGTCATCGACGCGCTGCTCGGGACCGGCGTGCAGGGCTCGCTCCGTGAACCGATCCGGGGCGCCGTCGGGATCGTCGAGCGGGCCCGCGCCGAGGGGGTCCCGATCCTGGCCGTCGACACGCCGACGGCCGTCGACCTGTCCTCGGGCGATCCCTCCGACCCCGTGGTCCGAGCCGATCTGACCGTCACGTTCCACCGCCCGAAGACGGGGCTCCGGACCCGGCGGGGAGCCGCGCTCGCCGGCAAGGTCCTCGTCGCCCCGATCGGCATCCCACCCGAGGCGGACCGTGGCTGAGGCGGACCGTGGCTGACGCTCGCCAGATCGGCTGGCGCGAGGTCCTGATCGTCGCGGCGGTCGCCGTCGGCCTGGTCCTCGGGCTCGACGTGATCACGACGGCCGTGCCCGGGCTCATGGGCATCGTCGGCGGCACCCCGCTCGTCGTGGGGATCCTCCTGGTGGGGACGACATGGCTGCTCTGGCGGATCGCCTCGAGCCGCCCGCCAGAGGTCTGAGCCCGGTGGTCGCCCCGCCGCCCGTCGAGGTCGATCGTCCGCTGCCCGCCGTCGCCGGTCGGGCCGCCGCCCTCCAGCGGCTGGCCACCGAGCGGTTCCACGTCCTCGTCGTGGGTGGCGGCGTCGTCGGCGCCGGGGCCCTGCTGGATGCCACGAGCCGCGGTCTCCGGGCCGCGCTTGTCGAGCAGGCCGACATCGCCTCGGGCACCTCGGGTCGATCTTCGCGACTCATCCACGGCGGGTTGCGGTACCTGGAGCAGCTCCGCTTCGGACTGGTTGCGGAGGCCCTCGCCGAGCGATCGAGGCTGCTGCGGCTGGCGCCGCACCTGGTCAGCCTCGAGCCGTTCCTCTTCCCGGTCTACGGGATCCCGCTCGTCCACCAGGCGTTCTACGGCTCGGGGATCTTCCTGTACGACATCCTCGGGTCGTACCGCGACGGCGGCTTCGCGAAGCACCTCACGCCGAGGAACGTCCTCGCGTATGCGCCGTCGCTGCGGCGGAAGGGCCTGACCGGCGGGATCGTCTACCACGACGGTGTCGAGGACGACGCCCGGCTCGCCCTGACCGTCCTGCGCACGGCGCAGGCGATGGGCGCCGTGGCCGCGACCCGCGTCCACGCCGAGGCACCCTTCGATGCGAACGGGCGTGTTGCTGGCGCCCGGGTCCGCGACCTCGAGTCGGGCGAGGCGTTCGAGGTCCGGGCGGATCACGTCATCGACGCGACCGGTGTCTGGGCCGCGCGCCCGGCCGAGCGCTTCGCGGCCACGACCGCGGGCGAGGCGTTCCACCCGAGCCGCGGCTCGCACATCGTGATCCGGCGCGAGCGGCTCGATGCCCGGGGAGGCATCACGCTGCGGATCCCCGGCCGGGTCGTGTTCGTCATCCCGTGGCCCGGCCACTGGATCATCGGGACGACGGACCACCCCGACGGACGCCAGCCGGAGCAGATCGCCGCGCCGAATGACGACGTCGACGAGCTGCTCGACACGGTCAACCGGACGACCGACCTCCACCTCTCCCGGGCGGACATCGTCGGCACCTACGCCGGCATGCGGCCGCTCGTCGGTGACCCGGCGGGCTCGACCGTGAAGGCCTCCCGCGAGCACCGAGTGAGCGGCGACCCGTCGGGCCTCGTCAGGATCTCGGGTGGCAAGTACACGACGTACCGGGTCATGGCGAGGGACGTCGTCGATGCCGCGGTCGGCACCGGAATGGCCACCGCCCGACCGTCCGAGACCGCGGACCTGCCACTCCTCGGCGCGGCGCCGCGACCGGCGCTCGACCAGCTGGCGGTGCAGCTCGCGCTCGAGCCCGGGATGGACGGGCGGACGGCCCGAGCCCTGGTCGACAGGCACGGGACCGAGGCGACAGACGTGCTCGCCATGGGACGAGCGCTCGACCTCGTCCGGCCGCTCGGGCCAGAGGTCGATCAGCTCGAGGCCGAGGTTGCGTGGGCGGCCAGGCGCGAGCTCGCAGCGTCGCTCGACGACGTCGTGGCGCGGCGGATGCGGCTCGTGCAGGTCCTGCCGGATCGGGGGGCATCGATCGCCCCGCGGGTCGCCGAGATCCTCGGCGCGGAGCTCGGCTGGGACGCCGCGCGCCAGGCGTCCGAGGTGGCCGGCTATCTCGCGACCGCGCGCCGGGAGTACGGGGTGCCGTGGCCCGAGACGGCCTGATCCTCACCCTCGACCAGGGCACGACGTCGTCCCGGGCGATGGCCGTCGACCACGACGGGCGGATCGTCGCCGCGGCGCAGGAGCCGTTCGAGCAGCGCTTCCCGTCGCCGGGCCACGTCACCCATGATCCCGAGGCGATCTGGGCGAGCCAGCTCGCGGTCGCCCGCGAGGTCGTCGATGCGGCCGGGGGCGCGGAGCGGATCGTCGCCATCGGGATCGCGAACCAGCGCGAGACGACCATCGTCTGGGACCGCGCCACCGGTCGGCCCGTCGCCGACGCGATCGTCTGGCAGAGCCGGATCACCGCGCCGGCCTGCGACGCGCTTCGCGCCGCCGGCCACGAGGCCCTCTTCCGGGCCCGGACCGGCCTGTCGCTCGATGCCTACTTCTCGGGCCCGAAGATCGCCCACGTCCTCGACCACCCCGGTACGGACGGCGCCACGGACCTGCGCGCCCGGGCGGACGCCGGCGAGCTCGCCTTCGGCACCGTCGACACGTTCCTCCTCTGGCGGCTGACCGGCGGGCGGGTGCATGCCACCGACGTCTCGAACGCGAGCCGGACGCTGCTCTTCGACATCCACCGCCTCGCCTGGGACGACGAGCTGCTGCGCCTCGTCGACGTCCCGTCGGCCGTGCTGCCGGCGGTTCGCCGGACGTCGGGCGTCTTCGGCGAGACGGACCCCTCGATCTTCGGCCGCCCGATCCCGATCGCGGCCCTCGCGGGTGACCAGCAGGCCGCGACGTTCGGCCAGGCCTGCTTCGAGCCAGGGCAGGCGAAGAACACCTTCGGGACGGGCGCCTTCCTGCTGCTGAACACGGGAAGCGAGCCCGTCGCCTCCGCGCATGGGCTGCTGACGACGATCGGCTGGCAGCTCGAGTCGGATGGCCCGGTGACCTACGCCCTCGAGGGCTCGGTCTTCTCCGCCGGCTCGGCCGTCCAGTGGCTGCGGGATGGCCTCCGGGTGATCGAGCGATCGGCCGACGTCGAAGCGCTCGCTGCGTCTGTCAGTGACACCGGCGGCGTCTACCTCGTGCCGGCGTTCACCGGCCTCGGTGCGCCCTACTGGGATCCCTACGCCCGGGGTGCCCTGGTCGGCCTGACCCGGGCGACCGGGGCCGCCGAGATCGCGCGGGCGACCCTCGAGTCGATCGCCCACCAGGTCGCCGACGTCCTCGAGGCAATGACCGCCGACTCAGCCACGCGCCTGGAGACCCTGCGGGTCGATGGCGGCGCGGCCGTCGACGACCTCCTGCTCCAGATCCAGGCTGACCTGCTCGACGTCCCCGTCGAGCGGCCCGCGGTCACCGAGACGACCGCCCTCGGAGCGGCGTACCTGGCAGGGCTGGCCGTCGGCTACTGGCGGGGCCTGGACGAGATCCGGGCGAACTGGCAGCTTGATCGCCGGTTCGCGCCGGCGATGGCCGCCGCGCGCCGCGGCGAGCTCCGGCGCGGCTGGTCGCGCGCGGTCGAGCGATCCCGCGGCTGGGCCGCCAGCGGGGCTCCGTCCGACACGTAACCACAGACCTCGTCGATATCGGTTACAATCCTCATCGGAAATACAGGGCTAGGCAGGATCGCTTCGATTGCGTATGCTGCGGCCGCCCAATGTCGCGGAACGGCCGCGACTACATACGTGTAGCAACGACCCGGTACCGGACTCCTCTCACGGCTGACGCGAGACCCGAGCGGGGATCGCGGCGGCGCTACCGAGAGGAGTTCTTTCGTTGTACCAGGACAAGGTTCTGACCTGTGCGGACTGTGGACAGGAATTCGTGTTCACAGCTTCCGAGCAGGACTTCTACGCGCAGCGTGGCTTCACCGAGCCGCGTCGTTGCGCAGCTGACCGCGCCGCCCGCAAGGCGGCTCGCCAGTCATCCGGCGCCGGCTACGGCGGCGGCTACAGCGACAGCGGCAGCTACAGCTCCGGTGGTGGCTACAGCTCCGGCGGTGGCTACTCCGGTGGTGGCGGCGGCGGTTACGACCGCGGCCCCCGCGAGATGTTCACCGCCACCTGCTCGAACTGCGGCAACGAGGCGCGAGTCCCGTTCCGCCCGACGAGCGGCAAGCCCGTCTACTGCTCCGACTGCTTCCGCACGATGCGGGGGTAGCCTCCCAGACTCCTCTCGGCACGAGGTCCACGTGAGGGCCTCGGAACCAGAGCTCTGAAACCAGGACCCGAGGTGTCAGCCGCCTCGGGTCTTTCGATTCACGTGAGCTGCGAGCCGAGCCAGTCGATCTCGGCCTGGTCGTCCGGATCGGGCTTGGCTCCAAGGTCGCGAATGGTCGCGACGGCCGCGTCGTAGGCGAGCCGAGCCTGGTCGCGGTGGCCGCGGACGAGGGCCAGCCCGGCCTGCTGGAGGTCGGTGAACGCGCCGCTGTAGGCGTCGTTGCCCGGCTCGGCGGCTTCGAACAGCGCGGCCGCCGCGTCGGCGTCGCCGAGGTGGAGCTCCACCCAGCCGAGATTCTGCTGCTCCATCGACACCCAGCCGGTGTTCCCGAGCCGGCGGTTGAGATCGAGGCTCTCGAGATACAGGGCCCGCGCGGCGGCGTACTCATGGAGCAGGCGCGTTCCGGCGGCCAGCAGGTGGAGCGGTCCCTCGGCCGCGACCTCATCGCTCGCGGCCAACGCGCGGTCGTGCGCCTCCGTCGTGATCTCGACGACCCGCCGGTAGTCGCCCGCCCGCAACGCGAGCCGGGCCAGCCCGGTGATCGCCTGGCACTCGTCGAGCAGGTCGTCGGTTGCCCGGGCCACCTTGAGCGCCTCCGAGTTGCGGGCGAGCGACCGGTCGGCATCGCCCTGCCGGAAGGCGTACAGCCCATCGAAGTACAGGACGCGGCTTCGCCACGGGCTCACGTCGACGCCGTCCGTGGCGTGCAGCGCCTCCGACGCAACCGCCGCCCCGAGGTCGAGCGCATTCGTCGACGAGAAGCGGCGCCCCAGGCGACCGAGCAGCTCGAGGGCCCCCGCGCATCCGCCGCGGCCAGTCGGGCGCGGATCGCGGCCGCGAGGTCGGACGGGTCGAGGTCGGCGAGGGCCGGATCGTTGCGCCGAGCGGCCTCGAGCAGGTCGACGCCTTGCGTCGGCATCGGGACGGTCAGGCCCCGCCGCTCCGACGACCGGCGAGCAGGCCGAGGTCGAACTTGCGCTCCGTGCCGTGCATCAGGCGATCGATGTTGTCCGCATGGGCGATCCAGATCAGCGCCGGGCCGACGACCGCCCAGATCAGGTATGCCGGCGGCACCCAGCCCTGGGCCACCGCCCAGAGGATCAGCATCGCCGGGAACATCGCCGCCGAGCCGAGGAGCGACCCGAGCGACACGTAGCGGGTCAGGAGGATCACGAGGAAGAACACCGGCGCCGCGATGATCACGGCCAGCGGTTCGATGACGAGCATGGTCCCGACGCCGGTGCCCACCCCTCGGCCGCCGTGGAACCCGAGGAAGACCGAGCGAGCCGAACCGATGACGCAGGCGGCCGCGACCGCGACCTCGGCCACGGCGTCGCCACCGAGCAGGACCCGGGTCAGCAGCACCGGCAGCGCGCCCTTCGCGAGGTCGCCGGTCACGACGAGCGCCGCCCACTTCCGCCCGAGGGCCCGCAGCGCGTTCGTGCCGCCCGTCCGGCCGGAGCCGATCGACCGCGGATCCGGGCCGCCGCTCAGGCGGGCGACGAGCACGCCCACCGGGATCGAGCCCGACAGGTAGCCGACAGCCACCAGGGCGATCCGGAGGACCAGCGCGTCGTTCACGGCACCCCCACGGCAAGGGCGGGACTCGGGCGCGAGTCTAGCAGCGGGTCCCGCCGAATCCCGTTCGACGCCGACCCTTCACCGGCATGACGCCGGGGCGGCAACTATCATCCCGGGCGATGGCCGTCGGCTCCTCGAACGACTTCGATCTCGTCGTCCTCGGCGCAGGCACCGGCGGCTACACCGCCGCGTTCCGCGCCGCGCAGCTGGGGCTGAAGGTCGCCCTCGTCGACCAGGCCAAGATCGGCGGGACGTGCCTCCACCAGGGCTGCATCCCGACGAAGGCCCTCCTCGAATCGGCCGCCTTCGTCGAGCGCGTCCGGCACGCGAGGGAGTACGGCGTCGGCGTCGACGACCCGGTCATCGACTACGCCCGCATGGCGGAACGTCGCGACCAGGTCGTGAAGCGACTGTGGACCGGCCTGAAGAGCCTCGTCGACAAGAACAAGGTGACGTGGATCCAGGGCCGCGGCCGGCTCGACGGCGCGCGGACGGTCAGGGTCCAGATGACCGGCGAGGACGGCGTGGTCGGCTCGGCCGGGGAGCGAGTCCTCGAGGGGACGGACGTCATCATCGCGACCGGCTCGCGGGTGAAGTCGCTGCCGGGCCTGACGCCCGATGGCAAGCGGATCGTCACGTCGGATGACGTCCTCGTTGCGGATTCGCTGCCCGTGGACGTCATCGTCATCGGGGCCGGGGCGGTCGGCGTCGAGTTCGCCTCGATGTACCACGACCTCGGCGTGAAGGTGACGCTCCTCGAGTACCTCCCGGCGGTCGTGCCGCTGGAGGATCGCGAGGTCAGCCAGGCCCTCGAGCGGAGCTTCAGCCGCCGCGGGATCACGGTGATCACGAATGCCCGGTTCGATCCGAAGAGCGTGAAGACGACGAAGTCGGGCTTGAGCCTCACGGTCGGGCCCGAGGGCAAGGACGCGGCTGAGATCGGCGCCGAGCTCCTCCTCGTCGCGACCGGCCGGGCGCCGAACGTCGAGGACATCGGGCTCGAGACGACGAAGGTCGAGCTCGAGCGGGGCTTCATCAAGGTCGACGGCCGGCAGCGGACCCGCGAGCCGCACCTGTACGCGATCGGTGACGCGATCGGCGGGCTCATGCTCGCCCACACGGCCGGCCACGAGGGCATCGTCGCGGCCCACGTCATCGCCGGCGAGAACGACGTCCACCCGATCGACTACGTCCAGCAGCCGCGGGCCACGTACTGCCGGCCCGAGATCGCATCGATCGGGCTCACCGAGCAGCAGTGCCAGGAGCGAGGTCTGCCCTACAAGGTCGGGAAGGTCCCGTTCCAGGCCATCGCCAAGGCGATCATCGGCGGCGAGTACGAGGGCTTCGCGAAGGTCATCGGCAACCCCGCGACCGGCGACACCCTCGGGGTCCATCTCATCGGGCCGCACGCCACCGACCTCGTGGCCGAGGCCTCCCTCGGCTTGACGCTCGAGGCGACGCCCTGGGAGATCGGTGGCGCGACGCATGCCCACCCGACGCTCAGCGAGGTTGTCGGCGAGGCGGCGCTCGCGGTCGACGGAAGGTCGATCAACTTCTGATGGCGGCGAAGCTCGACTCCGACCTCGCCCGCGCCAACGGCCTGTCCGATGACGATCTGGTCCGGATGTACAAGCTGGTCGCGCTGGCCCGGGCGATCGACGAGCGGATGTGGGTCCTGAACCGCGCCGGCCGGATCCCGTTCGTGATCAGCGGCCAGGGCCACGAGGGCGCCCAGGTCGGGATCGCCTGGCCGATGGACAAGACGAAGGACTGGTTCGCGCCGTTCTACCGCTCGATCGCGACCTGCCTGACCTTCGGCATGACGGCCAGGGACATCCTCACGGCCCAGTACGCCAAGGCCGTCGATCGGTCATCGGGCGGGCGCCAGATGCCGGGCCATTACGGCTCGATCGACAACCACCTCGTGTCGGTGTCGTCGCCGGTCGCGACCCAGATGCTGCATGCCGTGGGGATCGCGCTCGCGGCGAAGATCCGGAAGACCGGCCAGGTCGCGATGAGCTCCCTCGGCGAGGGCAGCGCGAACCAGGGCGATGTCCACGAGGGCCTGAACTTCGCCGGCGTCCACAAGCTGCCGTTCATCCTCGTCGTCGAGAACAACGGCTACGCGATCAGCGTTCCGGTGGCGAAGCAGCTGCCGGTGAAGGACGTCGCGATCCGGGCCGAGGGCTACGGGATGCCGGGCGTCGTGGTCGACGGGTCCGACGTGCTGGAGTGCTATCGGGCGGCCAAGGAAGCCGTCGACCGGGCCCGTCGAGGCGAGGGCGGGACGCTCATCGAGGCCAAGGTCATCCGACTGACGGCCCACTCCTCGGACGACCAGCAGACGAAGTACCGCGACCCCGAGGAGCTGGCCGGCCTGTCCTCGAAGGATCCCGTGCCGAAGTTCCGGAAGCAGCTGCAGGACGCGGGCGTGCTGACCGACGAGGTCCTCGCGAATCTCGAGGCCGAGATCAAGGCCGAGGTCGACGAGGCGACGGACTACTCCGAGAACGCCGCCGATCCGGATCCGCGGACCGCGATGCAGTGGGTGTTCGCCGAGGACTGGCCGTCCGAGACGCCGCCCGCCTGGGGCTTCGGCTCGACGCACGACGCCGAGGCGGAGGGCGACGCGAACGCGGTCCCGGCCGCGGCTCCCGGCGCCACCGGCCCGGCCGGGACTCGCTGATGGCCACGAAGACCTTCATCGAGGCGATCCGCGAGACGATCGGCGAGGAGATGCGCCGGGACGACTCGGTGATCGTCCTCGGCGAGGACGTCGGGAAGAAGGGCGGCGTCTTCCTCGCGACGGACGGCCTGTGGGCCGAGTTCGGCGACGACCGCGTCATCGACACGCCGCTCACGGAGTCGATGATCGTCGGCGCGTCGATCGGGGCGGCGATGAACGGCATCCGGCCGATCGCCGAGATCCAGTTTGCCGACTTCATCATGCCGGCGTTCAACCAGCTCGTCTCCGAGGCCGCACGCCTCCGCTACCGCTCGAACAACCGGTTCGCGATCCCGATGACGGTCCGAGCCCCGTACGGCGGCGGCGTCCACGGCGCGCTTTACCACAGCCAGTCGGTCGAGGCCTTCTTCAGCCATGTCCCAGGCCTGAAGGTCGTGATCCCGTCGACGCCGTACGACGCCAAGGGCCTCCTCCGGACCTCGATCCGGGACAACGATCCGGTGCTCTTCTTCGAGCACAAGAAGATGTACCGCTCGGTCCGCGGCGACGTCCCCGACACCGACTACACGATCCCGCTCGGCAAGGCCGCCATCACCCACCCGGGCGACCAGATCACGGTCATCGCCTACGGCCTGATGGCCCACTACGCCCTCGAGGCGGCGGACATCGTCGCCGAGGACGACATCAGCGTCGAGGTCGTCGACCTCCGGACCCTGCGACCGCTCGACAAGGACACGGTCCTCTCGTCGGTGAAGAAGACCGGCAAGTGCCTCGTCGTCTACGAGGACAACCGGTTCCTCGGCTACGGCGCCGAGATCTGCGCGATCGTCGCCGAGGAGGCCTTCGACTACCTCGACGGGCCGGTGACGCGAATCGCCGGCCCGGACGTCCCGGGCGTCCCGTACAACCACGTCCTGGAGGACTGGTTCATGGTCAACCCGACCAAGATCGCGGACGGCATCCGGAAGCTCGCCGCGTACTGACCCGGGCTCGCGCGAGGACTGGAGGCTGATGGCGTGACGTCGGGCGGGGTAGCCGTCGCGGTCGTGGCGCGGTTCTTCGAGGCCGTGAACAGGGGTGACACGGACGGTCTGCGCGAGCTCGCCGGACCGGGCTACGTCCACCACTCGGGCGCCGGCGACCTCGACGTCGATCAGGTCGTCCGGGCCCTGGGGTCGTACCGGACCGGGCTGCCGGACTTCCGGTACGAGGTCGAGACGATCCTGCCGGTCGACGACGGCTTCGGCGCCGTGGCCCGGTGGACGATCCGGGCGACCCAGAGCGGACCGTTTTTCGGCGCGCCGGCGAGCGGCCGTGAGACCTCGTCGCCGGGCCTCAGCCTCCATCGCGTCGTGGACGGGCGGGTGGTCGAGGACTGGGAGTACGGCGACGACATCGCGATGTTCGAGGCCCTGGGCTTCCACCTCGAACGGCCAGCCCGGGGGGGCGGACCCGGCGACCTGACCTCCCCGGCCGCGGGGCGCCCGCGCTGCCTGCGCGTCGGGCTCAGGCTCCGGTCACGCTCGTGACGGTGTCGCTCTCGGCCAGCATGCTCTCGAGGAAGGCCCGTGGCTCGATCGATTCGGCCGCCGCCTCCTCGCGGGCGACGGCGTCCGGGGCGAGCCGACTGCGAGCGGCCACGATCGGCGCGACGATGGGGTTGATCTCCGGCGGATCGACACCGATGCGGCGAGCCGCCTGCTGGGCGGCCGCCTCGATGCGAACCGCGCTCGAATCGTCCCCGGAGAGGGTGGCCAGCGCCGCCAGCGCTCGCATGGCCACGATCTCGCCCGTCACGTCGTCATCGGCGAGGAAGATCCTGGTGCCCTTCAGGATCGCCTCGCGACCCTCGGCGAGCCGGCCGTTGTTCATCTCGAGCATGCCCAGCGACATGTGGGCCCAGCTCGCGCCGTAGCTGTCGCCGATCTCCGCGAGGACCGCGGCCGCCTCCTCGAGCTGGTCCCTCGCCTCATCCGCATCGGCCTCGATGGCGATTGCGTTCCCGCCCAGCGCCCAGAGCGACTCGCCGATCCCGCGCTTGTCGCCCACGGCCCGGAAGATGTCGAGCGCTTCCGCACGCATCGACGCCCCGCGCTCCCGGTCGTAGTGCTCGGACGTGGTCATCGCGATGAAGTCGAAGACGAACGCGAGGTTGTAGATGGCCCACGCCTCGCGGTCGCGATCACCGGACTGGCGGGCGAGCTCGAGGCTCCGGCGGTAGTGAGGCTCGACGTCGGCCGCGGCCACGTTCCGCATCCAGTAGGCGACGCTGCCGGCGGCCTCCTCGGCCCGGCTCAGGACAAGCGGCGAGAGATCGTCGCGGGCGGCTGCGGCATCGAGGAGCACGCCGAGGCGCCCGCGCGCCTCGACGAGGTGGCCCCGGGTCTGCCAGAACCGCCAGATCCGCGATGCGATCTCAAGCGCCCCCTCGAGATTGCCCGCCGCCAGGTCGCGGTCGATCGCCGCCCTGAGGTTGTCGTGCTCGGCGGCGAGACGGTCCAGCCACGCCCGGCGACCGGACCCGTACAACCGCGGCTCAGCCTGGATCGCGAGCTGCTCGAAGACCGTGGCGTGGTCCGCCAGCGCCTCGACCTCCTCGCCAGCGGCCTGCAGCCGCTCGCGGGCGACCGACCGGATCGTCTGGAGCTGGACGAAGCGATGCTCCTCGGCCGAAGTCCGCCGGACGACGACGAGGCTGCGATCGACCAGCCCCTCGAGCGTCTCGAGCGCCTCGAATGCCCGGCCCCGACAGCCCTCGAACGCCTCGATGTCGGCGATGGTCGCCCCACCGACGAAGACCGACAGGCGCCGGAACAGGGCCTGCTCGCCGGGGGAGAGCAGCTCGTAGCTCCACGTCACCGCGCCGCGCAGCGTCCGCTGCCGAGCCGGGAGGTCCTGCTGGCGGCTGGCGACCGCGTCGATGCGGTCCGAGACGCGGGCAAGGATGGCCGCGGGCGGCAGCATCCGGACCTGCGCGGCCGCGAGCTCGACGGCGAGGGGCAGCCCGTCGAGCCGCTCGACGATGGCGACGATCGCCGCCTGGTCGGCGTCGGCCATGCTGAAGTCCGGGCGGACGGCCCGGGCTCGCTCGACGAAGAGCCGGACGGCATCGTCGGCCGGCAGCGGCTGGAGCGAGTACTCCTGCTCGCCGGCGACCCGCAGCGCCGCCTGGCTCGAGGCGAGGACCATCAGGCTGGGAATGGCTCCGAGCAGATCGCGGACGATCGCGCCGGCCCCGGCGAGCTGCTCGAGGTTGTCGAGGACGAGCAGCGTCCGGCGATCGCCGACCGCCTCGGCGAGCCGTTCGATCGGCGGTGTCGAGGAGGCGATGTCGAGGCGCATCGCCCGGAGGATCTCGGTGGGGATCAGCGCCGCGTCCCGCAGCGCGTCGAGCGGCACGAATGTCGCGCCACCGTCGAGCTCCGCCGCGACCTCGCGCGCGACCTCCTGGACGAGGCGGCTCTTGCCCGTTCCGCCGGGGCCGATCACGGTCACAAGTCGCGACTCGCGCAGCCGATCCCGGACGGCCGCGACGTCGGCCTCGCGACCGACGAGGCTGGACAGCGCGACGGGCAGGTTGGAAGCCCGCGCCTCGAGGGACCGGAGCGCCGGAAACTCGGCCGCCAGCCCGTCGATCGCCAGCTGCCGGATCCGCTCGGGTCGGGGCATGTCCTTGAGCCGGTGCAGGCCGAGGTCGACGAGGCGGACGCCGGCGGGCAGGCTGGCGCCGGCCAGCGACGCGGTCGTCTCGGATAGGAGCACCTGGCCACCGTGGCCGGCGGCCCCGATCCGGGCCGCGCGGTGGACGTCGAGCCCGACGTAGTCGCCGCCCGACAGGCGGCCGTCGCCCGTGTGGAGGCCCATCCTGACCCGGATCCGGCCGTCCGCCGGCCAGGCCTCCGCCGCGAGCGCGCGCTGGGCCTGGACCGCGGCCGCGACCGCGTCGGTCGCGCTGCCGAAGACGACGAAGAAGGAGTCGCCCTCGGTGCCCTGCTCGAACCCGTGGTACGTCTCGAAGGCGGCGCGCATCGCCCGCCGGTGCCGCTCGAGCAGGTCGGGCCAGCCGTCGCCGAGGCGTTCGACGAGCTTCGTTGAGCCCTCGATGTCGCTGAAGAGGAACGTGACGGTGCCGGTCGGCTGGGCCACCGGGCGCGGCTGCATCCCGGCAGACTAGCGGCGGCGGCTCCGACCGGTGACAATATGGCCGGGACTCGGCCGGGTGCCGATCGGCCCTCGGCCTGATCGTCGATCGCAACCGCCGCCCAATGGGTCGCGCTCGGGCGCGTCCGCGCAGGCGTCCAGGCGTTGTCGTCCAGGCGCTGTCGTCCAGGCGCTGTCGTCCAGGCGTTGTGGCTCCTTGGGGCTTTGCGCCGGATCGGACGGCGAGTCCCGAACTGTGGCCGGCCTCGTCATGGACCGGCTTGCCCGTCCTGAATCGAACGTCAGCGGGGCCGCTGCCGGTCGATTTGGGTCGACGATCGGACGCCAGCCCCAGGATTGAGCAACGTTCGCCCGGATTCGGGACAGGCAGTCCGAAACGCGAGGCAGTTCGAGGCGGGACCCGACGGAGCCGCAAGGACGCGGCCGGCCCCGCCGCCGCCCCAGCGCAACCCCGGCGCAACCGGCTGCGCGCGGCGCGACATCGCCCGATGCGCGAAACTTCGGCCGTGCCGACGATCGACGATCGCATCCGGAGGAGCTGACTGGTGCCCAAGGTGACGATGCCCCAGCTCGGCGAGAGCGTGGCGGAGGGGACGATCGGCAAGTGGCTCAAGAAGCCGGGCGACCACGTCGCGAAGTACGAGCCGCTGCTCGAGGTCATCACCGACAAGGTCAACGCCGAGGTGCCATCGCCCTACGAGGGCGTCCTCAAGGAGATCCTCGTCGAGGAAGGTGCGACGGTTCCCAACAACGCCGAGATCGCGGTGATCGAGGAAGGAGCCGGCGCGGCCGCGAGCCCGGCGCCGGCAGGCGCGGCGGCTCCTGCTGCGACGGCACCGGCAGGCGCCGCGGCTCCCGCTGCAGCGACGGGGCCGGCAACCGCAGCGCCCGCCCCCGAAGCGCCCGCTCCGACGCTCGAGCCCGTGAAGGCCTCGCCGGCGACTCCGAAACCGGCACCTGCCCCCGCGCCGGCTTCGATGACCGCGACCCCCGCCCTCGTCGGCCACGGGCCGGCCGGCTCCGATGAGCGGGCGGTCCACGAGATGGCCGGCAACGGCGATGCCCGCATGACCCCTGCGGTGCGCCGCCTCCTTCGCGAGCACGAGCTGACGGCGGCGATGATCGCCGGCACCGGCGGCGGTGGCCGGATCACGCGCGAGGACGTCTCCGACTACATCGAGAGCCAGCGCACCGGCAAGCCGGTCGGCCGGCAGGACGCCGCCGGAGGGACGGCAGCCGCGGGAGGGGCAGCGCTCGCGCCCGCCCCGGCGGCTCCGTCGAGCCCGCCGCGACAGCCCCCCACCGCCGCACCGACCGCGCCGTCGGGCCCCGCCCCGGCGCGCCAGCTGCCGGCCGCGACCGTCGGCCCGGGCATCACCTTCCCCGAGGGTGCGGACGAGGTCCTCGTCCCGATGACCCAGATGCGCAAGGGCATCGCCGCCCAGATGACCCGTGCCCTCCAGGTGCCCCACGCCTACGTCCAGATGGAGGTCGACGTCACGAACCTGGCCAGGCTGCGGGACCGGGAGAAGGGCGGCTACCAGGCTCGCGAGGGCGTCTCCCTCAGCTTCGTGCCGTTCGTCATCAAGGCCGCGGCCGAGGCCTTGAAGCGCCATCCGACCCTGAACGCCCACTGGACCGACCAGGGCCTCGTCGCCAAGCGGCGGATCAACATCGGGGTGGCGGTGGCCGTCGACGACGGGCTGATCGTCCCCGTCGTCCGTGACGTCGACCAGCTCTCGATCAGCGGCCTGAACAAGGCGATCGCGGACGTCTCGGCCCGGGCCCGGGCCGGCAAGCTCCGGATCGACGACTTCGGCGGCGGCACATTCACCGTCGACAACACCGGCTGGCTCGGCACGAACATGGTCATGCCGATCATCAACGTGCCGGAGGTCGCCATCGTGACCATGGACAAGATCACCAAGCGGCCCGTCGTCATCGAGACGCCGGACGGCGACGTGTTCGGCGTGCGCCAGCTCATGAACATGGTCCTCGCCCTCGACCATCGCGCGAACGACGGCGCCGGCGGCGCCGCGCTCCTCCGCGACATCAAGGCCTGGCTCGAGGGTGTCGGGCCCGAGACGGCGATCTACTGAGCGATCCGTCTGCGCCGGGGACGCCCAGACCCCGGCGATCCCGCGCCTCGACGCCGAAGGCTCCCGCCCGGAAGGCCGCACCCGGGCCGCGGGCGACGGCGAAGGCGAAGGCGGGCACCCCGATCGCGAGCGCGTCCGCTGCGGATGCCGCGCCGGCTCCGCCCGCTCGTCGTCGCATCTGGCTGTCCGGGGCCACCGGCTTCGTCGGGTCGGCCGTGGCGCGGCTCCTCGTCGAACGCGGTGACGACGTCACGACCCCGGTGCGGGACCTGCGGCGCGCGGAGCCGCTTGCGGCGATGGGCGCGACGGTCGTCGAGGACGACCTCTCGGACGTCCGCGCCCTGGCCGAATCGCTCCGCGGCTTCGATGCCGCGATCCACGCCGCCGGGGAGTACCGGGTCGGCATCCGCAAGGCCGAGCGCGGCGCGATGTGGGACGCGAACGTCGGGCTGACCACGCGCGTGCTGGACGCGGCCGAAGATGCCCACCTGCCCCGCCTCGTCTATGTCTCGACGGTCAACGTCTTCGGCAACACCCATGGCCGCATCGTCGACGAGACGTATCGGCGAGACCTCGGCGAGGGCTTCGTGAGCTGGTACGACGAGACGAAGTACGGCGCGCACGAGGTCGTCGAGCAGCGGATCCGGCGGGATGCGCCGGTCGTGATCGTGATGCCGTCCCAGGTCTACGGACCGGCCGACCACTCCGGCTTCGGCGAGCAGCTGCGTCTCGCCTACGAGGGCCGGCTGCCGTACCGCGCGCTGCCGGGTCTCGGGGCCGCCCTCGTCCACGTCGACGACCTCGCCTTCGGGATCGTCGCCGCCCTGGACCGGGGCCGGACCGGCGAGTCCTACGTGCTCGCCGGGCCGACGATCACCTATGACGACGCCGTCGCGCTAGCGGCCCGGCTCGGCGGCCGGAAGGTGCCGTTCGCGATGCCCGCCGGCCTCGTCCGGCGGATGGGGCCGTTCGGCGCGCTCATCGGCCAGCCGAACCTGTCGGAGATCCTCTCGGCCTCGCTCGACGTGACCTACTGGGCCACCGCCGAGAAGGCCGAGCGCGAGCTCGGTTTCCGTGCCCGTCCGATCGAGGACGGCCTGCGCGCGACCTACGGCCTCGAACCGTAGACTCGACCCGATGAACCGCGAGCTGCCGATGTTCCAGCCGCCCGGCGGGCACGAGCACGCGGCCCAGGAGCCGATCTCGATCGCGATGGGCGGCGGCGCGCTCGTCGTCGGCCCGGGCGGCGCCGTCGTCGACAGTTCGGCGGTCCTTCGCCGTCACCCGGACTGGATCCGCGCCCGGATCCCCTCGGGCGAGAACTACCACGACCTCAAGCGCCTGCTCCGCGGCCTCAACCTCAACACGGTCTGCGAGGAGGCCCACTGCCCGAACATCGGGGAGTGCTGGGACCAGCGCACCGCGACGATCATGATCCTCGGCGACACCTGCACCCGGGCCTGCGGCTTCTGCAACATCAAGACCGGCCGGCCGACCTGGTTCGACGAGGACGAGCCGCGACGGGTCGCCGATGCGCTCCAGGATCTCGGCCTCGAGCACGTCGTCGTCACGTCGGTCGCCCGGGACGACCTGCCCGATGGCGGCGCGCACGTGTTCGCCAACACGATCCGCGAGCTCAGGGCGCGCATCCCGGGCATGGGGGTCGAGGTCCTCATCCCCGACTTCAACGGCGAGGAGGCGCCGCTCCGGGCCGTCATGGAGGCTGGCCCGGACATCCTCAACCACAACCTCGAGACGGTGCGGCGACTCCAGAAGCCCGTCCGCAAGCGCGCGCGCTGGGACCGGACGCTGTCCGTCCTGCAGCGGTCGAAGGTCTATGCGATCGAGTACGGCCACGCGGTGCATTCCAAGAGCTCGCTGATGGTCGGGCTCGGCGAGACCCGCGCGGAGCTGACCGAGGCGTTCGAGGCTCTGCGGGCGGTGGACACGGACATCCTGACGATCGGCCAGTACCTGCGGCCGTCCCTGCGGCACCTGCCGGTCGAGCGCTACTACCACCCCGACGAGTTCGCCGAGATGAAGGCCGAGGCGCTCGCGTTCGGGTTCCGGCACGTCGAATCCGGGCCCCTCGTCCGCTCCAGCTACCACGCGCGGGACCAAGTGCCCGGCGCCGAGCTGAAGGCCCTCCGCCGGCGGCAGGCGACGATCGACGCCAGCGGCCGGGTGATCCCGGGAGCGCTCGCCAGCTAGGCGCTCGCCGGGGCGGTGGTCGGGATGCCGGCGACCTCGGCGATCGCCTCGGGCTTCTGCCGGGCGTTCAGCCGGGCGAGGAACGTCTGGGTCCGGGAATCCTGCGGCGCGTCGATGACCTGCTCGGGCGGGCCGACCTCCACGAACCGGCCCTCGTCGATGTAGTAGACCCGGTCCGCCGCCTCGCGGGCGAAGGCCATCTCGTGGGTCACCACGATCATCGTCGAGCCCTGGTGGGCGAGCTGCTCCATGACGAGCAGGACCTCGCCGACGAGCGTCGGGTCGAGGGCCGAGGTCGGCTCGTCGAAGAGGAGCACCTTCGGCTCCATCGACAGCGCCCGGGCGATCGCCACGCGCTGCTTCTGCCCGCCCGAGAGGCGGTTTGGGTACTCGTCGCGCTTCTCGCTCAGGCCGACGACGGCGAGGAACTTCTCGGCCGTCGCGATCGCCTGGTCCTTCGCCACGCCCTTCACCAGGATCGGCGCGAGGATCAGGTTGTCGATCACCTTCAGGTGCGGGAAGAGGTTGAACTCCTGGAAGACCATCTGCGCCCGGATCCGGATCTGCCGGATCTGCTCGCGCTCGCTCACGCTGCGCTTCCGGGTGGGCGAGGCGTGGAGGATCACGCCGTCGACCTCGATGGTCCCGACGGTCGGCTCCTCGAGGAAGTTGACGCAGCGCAGGAGCGTGCTCTTGCCCGAGCCGGAGCGCCCGATGAGGCAGATGGTCTCGCCCGGGAAGACGTCGAGGTTGACGCCCCGAAGGACGTGGTTGCGGCCGTAGTACTTCTCCAGGTCGCCGACGCGGACGATCGGCTCCGCGCCGGGCGGCGTGAACCGGCCCGGCCTCGCGAACGGGTCGCCCGTCGGCTCGGCGCCGTCGATGATCTGGGCGGCGCTCATGACCGCCGGTCTCCCGCGGCCATCTGCTTCTCGAGGCGGGCCTGGAACAGCGACAGCACGATCGTCATGACCCAGTAGATGACCGCCGCGACGGCGATCGTCTGGAAGACCTCGACGTAGGGGGTGCCCGCGGCCTCGGCCTTCCAGAGGAGCTCCTGGACGCCGACGATCGACACGAGCGCCGAGTCCTTGGTCATCGCGATGAAGTCGTTGGCGACGGCCGGCGTCACGATCCGGATCGCCTGCGGCAGGACGACGCGCCGGAGGACCTGCCGCTGCGGCAGGCCGAGCGCATTGGCGGCCTCGACCTGGCCGCTCGGCACGGCCTGAATGCCGGCTCGGAAGACCTCGGTGAGATAGGCGCCGTAATTGAAGGACAGGGCGATGATCCCGGTCGGCACGTCGGGCACGACGATCCCGACGGCCGGCAGGCCGAGGAAGATGAACAGGATCTGGACGATGAGCGGGGTCCCTCGGACCAGCGACACGTAGAGCGAGGCGACGCCGTTCAGGTAGGGATTCGTCGAGAGCCGCCCGAGTGCACCGAAGACGGCCAGGACGCAGGCGATGACGATCGACGTGATCGACAGGAAGAGGGTGATCCCGACGCCCGAGAAGATGAACGGCAACCAGTCCGTCAGGTGGAAGCGGGGGTTGTTGTGGGCGCCGAGCACCACGAGGAGGCCGACCAGCGCGACGATGACCGCCCAGGTCAGGAAGAAACGGATCCGGAACGCGGTGGTCTGGCGCCGGCCGGCCGATTCGACGTCGACCACGATCGGTGGAAGCCCCGGCGGGCTGCCCACGAGTGCGGCTGCCGAGCCCATGCCCTGAGTCACGATCCTGTCCTCCGGGCGCCTCAGGTTGGATGACCGCGGCCGGCCCGGGACGGGCCGGCCGCTCAGTTCGCCGGGGTCAGCCGCCCGATGGCGGCGTGGTCAAGTCGGCCTTGAACCACGTCATCGAGAAGGCCTTGAGGGTCCCATCGGCGTGCATGTCGTCGATGATCTTCGAGACCGCCGCGACGAAGTCCGTCGGATCGGGGCCCGACTTGTCGACCGAGGCAGCGAGCTGCTCGGTGAACACCGGGGTGCCGACCGTGACGATCGGGGTTCCGTTCTGGATCGCGCTCTCGATGACCGTGTCCGAGCTGAGGAAGCCGTCGCCGACGTTCTGGCCGGCGGTGATCGCCTCGGCGCAGTTCTGGTCGGTGGCGAGCTCCTTGACCGTGGCGCCGGTCGGCGGCGTTGCGACCGGACCGAGGGAGACGCTCTGCAACTTGCCCTGGACCCAGTCGTCGTAGGTCGTCGCCTTGCCGACGCAGATCACCTTGCCGGCGAGGCCGGCGAGGGTCGTGATGCCGGACTTCTTCGTCGCCGCCATCTGGGCCGGCGTGTAGTAGTAGGGGTCGGTGAAATCGAGGACCTGCTGGCGGGGGACGGTGATCGTCATCGAGCCGACGCTGACGTCCCAGCGGCCCGCCCAGCTGCCGGCGGTGATGACGTCCCAACCCGGGGTCACGAACTTGACCTGGACGCCGAGCCGCTTGGCGATCTCCTTCGCGACGTCGATGTCGAAGCCGACGAACGTGCCGTCAGGCTGGAGGAAGGATTGCGGGGCGTAGTCCGGGTCCGTCGAGACGACGAGGACCCCGGCCTTCAGAACCTTGTCGAGCAGGCCGCCGGTGATCGGCGTGGCCGCGGCGGCGGAGGCCGCGACGGACGGAGCTGAGGTGGCGGCCGATGCCGTGGTCGGAGCCGCCGTCGGGGCGGTGCTGGCCCCGGCACCGCCGCATGCCGTGGCCACGAGCGCGGCCACTGCAAACAGCCCGGCGAGGCGTCGCTGAACGGAGATCATCGAAGGTGCTCCTCCTCTGGCCGCGGGCTTTCGCAGGCCGGCGCGGCGACGGCGCCCGAGCGCGCGCTCGTGACGCTTGCGCGGAGGGTACGCGATCGTGGCGCCCTGCGGCATATCGAAAGATGCTTGGCGAAGTCGAACAGGCGTTCTATTCTGATCGGCCATGAGCGCGGAATACCGAGAAGAGCCGTGCCGCTCGGCGCTCAATCGCGTCACCGGGATGATGTTCGGCTGGTCGCTGAACCCGTACATGGGCTGCGCCCATCGCTGCACGTTCTGCTACGTGCGGGCGTTCGAGCGGCGGGCGGACCGCCCGTCCGACGACCGCTACGGGCGGTCGATCCGGGTGAAGACCAACGTCGTCGCGGTGCTCCGGCGCGAGCTCGCCCGGCGTTCGTGGAAGGGCGAGGTGGTCGCCGTCGGCGCGGCCACGGACCCCTACCAGCCCGCCGAGGGCCGCTTCCGGCTGACGCGTGGCTGCATCCAGGCGTTCGCCGAGGCCGCGAACCCCTTCTCGATCATCACCCGTGGCCCGATGATCGTGCGCGACGTGGACGTCCTGGTCGAGGCGGCGACCCGCGCGCAGGTTTCGGTCACGTTCTCGGTCCCGACCCTCGACCCCGGGGTCTGGCGGACGACGGAGCCGGGCACCGCGCCACCCCGGCAGCGGCTGCGGGCGCTGTCAATGCTGCGCTCGGCGGGGATCGAGGCAGGCGTCGGCCTGGCGCCGATCCTGCCGGGACTCTCGGATCGGCCCGACCAGCTCGCCGATGTCGTCCGGGCCGCGCGAGACGCCGGCGCGACGTCGATCTGGACCAACGTCCTGTACCTGCGACCGGGCACGCGGGAGCACTTCCTCGAGAACCTCGCCCGCGACTGGCCTGAGCTCGTGCCCCGGTACGAGTCGCTCTACCGCGGCCGGGCATACCTCCCGAACGATCTCGTCGAGCCCGTTCGCCGCGAGGTCGCCGACCTCCGCAACCGTTTCGCCGTCGGCGTCGGCGCCCACCCGCCGCCGATCTACCCGGCGCGTCTGACGGCTCCGGCCCCGGGTGCGTCCCGCGGTCAGGAGCCGGCCGCCCAGTTGCAGTTCGGCCTCGGCGTCTGAGCCCTGCCCTCGGCTCAGCGTCGCCGGATGAACCGGATCTGCTCCGGACGCAGGTCCACCCAGATCAGCGCCGCACCCGGCCACGGCCCGGTCGGCGTCGTCAGCGCCGCCATGGCGTCGGCGGGATGCGCTGGGAACGCCGAGGCGATCTGCTTCGCGAAGTCACGACCCATCTGCCGTGTCACCCTCGTTGACCGGACGATCAGCAGCTGCGACCGCGACTCGACGGAGCCGAGATGCGCCCAGCCCTCCCACGACGTCAGCGACTCGGCCTTTGCCGCTGACCATCGAAGGAGCTGCTCGAGACGGCGGAGCTCCGACTGGATCTCTGCGGTGACCACGACGCGTTCGCGCTCGGCGTGCAGCACCAGGTCGATCGACCCTCGCGCCGGCTGCCGAACGGCCACTTCCGGGTAGGCCTGCCATCGCGGGTGCAGGAGCTCCAACAGAGCCTCTGTGATCCGAGCCCGGTGCTGGTCGCGGATCAGCGGCCCGGTGTTCGGGTAGAGCCGGGCCGCGAGATCCGCGCCGAGGACGACGGCCAGCTTTGCGTACGTGTCGAGCGACGGGCGTCCGACGCCGCGTTCGAGCCTGCCGAGGTACGCGTCGTCGATTCCGGCGGCTCGCGCGAGCTCGAGTCGAGTGAGCCCGGCGTCCTGGCGCTGCCGGCGGACGTCATCGCCAAGCGTCTGATGAGCACGATCGGCCGCCCGCCTGGCTGCCACGAGGTTGTTCCGGGAGGGCACTTGGCCAATTCCACGACTACGCCCTTATCCGGCGATCACCCTCGTGCCTCGCCCGGCGCCGGACGGACAATCGTCGCTGCGACGCGCGAGGCATCGCCATCGGCTCCCGAGTCCGAGGACGTGCGACGTCGAGGGCGTCGCAGGAGCTTCGGACACTGGATTCGGACCTGAGGACCGGATCGGTCGCAGCGGGCATCCCCGCGACGACTCCGAATCCGACACCCGAGTGGGCCCGGGGGGATCGCGCGTGATCGAGGGCCGGCGCGTGATCGAGCGCCGGAGCATGACCGCGCGACCGAGCCTCGGCGCGCGACCGAGCATCGGCGCGTGATCGATGGGCCAGCGCGCTCGGCTATCCTCGATCGAGATGCCGCGCCAGCTATCCCGGTCCGTCCCGCTCGCCGAGCTGCACTGCCATCTGGGCGCGGCCGTCACGCCGCCGATCATGTGGGGCATCGCCCACGCCCAGGGGATCAAGCTCCCGACGAAGGACTACTGGGAGTTCCGCGACCTCATCACGGTGGGGCCCAAGGGCTCGAAGTCGTTTGACGGGTACCTCCAGCTGTTCCACTGGACGGAGCTGATCCAGAGCTCGCCGTTCGCGGTCGAGCGCAGCGTGTACGAGGTCGTCGGCGGGGCGTATCGCAAGAACAACATCACGACGATGGAGCTCCGGTTCAACCCAATGAAGCGGAACCGGGGCGGCGAGCAGGACCTCGACCACATCATCGCCGCCGCGACCCGGGGCATGGATCGGGCCAGCCTCGAGTACCCCGTGAAGCCCGGGTTGATCTTCTGCCTCGACCGCGCGTTCTCGTTCGAGCTCAACGAGATCCTCGTCGAGAAGGCGATCGCCTGGCGCGATCGCGGGATCGTCGGCATCGATATCGCCGGGCCCGAGTCCGCGACGTTCCGGGTCGCCGACTACAAGGCCCTCTTCCGGCGGGCGCGGCAGTTCGGTCTCGGGCTGACGATCCACACCGGAGAGTCGGGGCCGGTCGAAGAGGTCGCCCGCGTCGTCGAGGTGCTCGAGCCCGATCGGATCGGGCACGGCGTGAAGGCCGCCTACGACCCACGGGCGATGGCGATGCTCCACGAGCGGGGCATCGTCCTCGAGATCTGCCCGACGTCGAACGTCAACACTCGCGTCGTCTCGGGCTGGGAAGAGGTCCGCTGGATCCTCGACACGTTCCGCCGGAACGGTGTCCGCTTCACGATCTCGACCGACGGCCCGGAGATGCTGAAGACCTACATCCGGGACGAGCTCCGGACGCTCGGCCGGCTCGGGATCCTGTCGGTCGAGGAGCAGGAGCAGGTGGCCGCCACGAGCCTCGCCGCCTCGTTCGTGCCGAACGTCTCCGACATCTCGCTCGGTGCCCGCCTGCCGGAGCCGCGCCAGGTCGTCGAGCGCGAGGAGGCCTAGCGCCGCTTCTAGTTCGAGGGGCCGGACTGGACGCCGACCCGGTAGCTGCAGCAGCGGTCGCCGGAGGCGATGTGGGTCTCCCGCACGACGTCGGGCCCGAGGAGCTCCCGGAACAGCGCCAGCTCGGCGTCGCAGGCGTATGGCGTCCGCTTCGCGACCTTGTCGATCGCGCAGTTGTGCTCGCGCAGGCGGATCACGCCCTCGGCGTCGACGACCGCCTCGGCGAGGTAGCCGGCATCGTCCTGGAGCACGGCCAGGAGGCGAGCGCGGTCAACCAGCGGCGCATCCGCGGGGAGCTGCTCCGCGAACTTCCGCCGGGCGCGATCGCCGATCTGTCGCCGACGGGCTTCGAAGACCTGCTCGACGAGATCGTCGCCGCCGATCGACGCGATCGCCTTGAGCAGGCCCGACGCGAAGCCGCCGTAGTCGGCCGGGAAGAGGTCCTGGGCGTCGGCGGTGACGTCGTAGACGTGGCGCGGCCGGCCAACGCCGTGCTTCTCGGCCGCGTGGCCGACGAGGCGCGCCTCCTCCAGCGCGTGGAGCTGCTGGAGGACCCCGGTGCGGCTTGCACCGAGCGCGGCGGCGAGGGTGTCGGGCGAGCACGGACCGGCCTGCCGGAGATGGAGGAGGATCGCCCGCCGGAGGGTCGACGGGGTCGCGGCCGGGTGCGTCCGAACGCTCGTCGGCGGGGGGCCTGCCTGATCGGTTGGGGCGGGGTGACGCACGGGCGGGCTAGCGGCGCGCGCTCCGAGGTCCGAGGCGAGGCTCGCGGGAGCCACCGGACCGAGCACCCATGGCCGGAGGCTAGCAGGGAAGTCGCGGGGTCGTCGGCGGCCGCCGAGGGGCGGCTGGTAGGCTCGGCCGCGATGGACCTCGACCTGTCCCAGGAGCACCAGCTCCTCCGCTCGACGATCCGGGAGTTCATGGTCAAGGAGGTCGCCCCGGAGATCGAGCGCCACGAGCGCGAGCACCGGTTCCCGATCGAGATCGTCCGCCGCCTCGGCGAGATGGGCTGGCTCGGGATCCCGATCCCAGAGGACGAGGGCGGCGCGGGCCTCGACTACCTCGCCTATGCGATCGCCGTCGAGGAGATCAGCCGGGTGTGGGGCTCGCTCGGGATCATCGTGGCGGCCCACACCTCGCTGGGCTGCGGCCCGCTCCACCTTGCCGGCACGAAGGCCCAGAAGGACCGCTACCTCGTCCCGATGGCCGGCGGCAAGGTCATCGGCGCCTACGGGCTCACCGAGCCCGGGGCCGGCTCGGACGCCGGCGGGACGCGGACGACCGCGAGGCGCGACGGCGACGCGTGGGTCATCGACGGTGGCAAGCGCTTCATCACCAACGCCGGCCAGGCGGGCACGTACGTCGTCACGGCCCGGACCGGCTCGCGTGCGGACGGCTCGCCGGAGATCTCCGCGTTCATCGTCCCGGCCGACACGGCGGGCTTCCGCGTCGCTCGTCTCGAGGACAAGCTCGGCCTCCACGCGTCGGCGACGGGCGAGCTCGTCTTCGACGGCTGCCGGGTTCCCTCCGAGAACCTGCTCGGCGAGCTCGGCCAGGGCTTCCGGATGTTCCTCGAGATCCTCGACGGCGGCCGGATCTCGATCGCGGCGATGGCCCTCGGGATCGCCCAGGGTGCCTACGACGCGGCCGTGCCCTACGCCCAGACCCGCGAGCAGTTCGGCAAGCCGATCGGCGCGTTCCAGGGGGTCGCGTTCCTCGTCGCCGACATGGCGACGGACATCGACGCGGCCCGGGCCCTCGTCTGGCGCGCGGCCTGGCTCAAGGACCGGGGCCGCGACTACTCCCAGGCCGCGGCGGAGGCCAAGCTGTTCGCGTCGGAGGTCTCGTCACGGGTGACGAACGCGGCGATCCAGGTCCACGGCGGCTACGGCTACGTCACCGAGTACCCGGTCGAACGCTACCTGCGTGACGCGAAGCTGACCGAGATCGGGGAGGGGACCAGCCAGGTCCAGCGGCTCGTCATCGCCCGGAAGATCCTGGGTCTGCGGAGCGGCTGACCGCCGCGCCCGAGTCGGGCCGCGCCCGAGTCGCGCCGCGCCCGGACGGAACCGCGCCCCCGCACTCAGTACGAAACCAGCCGCACGTCCAGGCGGTACTCGCTGTTCGGGCCGACGCACGTCTGGAGGGTCATGCTCGGCACCCGCGTCGAGCGCGACCACGTGGTGTTCGTGGGCGAGACGACCTGCCAGGTCGTGATCCGGTAGTGGGTGATGTGGCCGTTCCCGTCGGCGTAGGTCGCCTCCATCCCGACATTGAGCCTGCCACTCACGTAGGCGTCATGGAGGGCCTTGAACACGCCCCAGGCGTGTCCCAGCAGGTAGACGTTGTTCCGCCCGGCACAGCCCCAGCGGTAGACGTAGTTTGCGGGGGCGGATCGGCGCCAGCACGGGAACGCGAAGACCGTCCGGCTGATGCCTAGCGCCGGGATCCAGAGGTGGTTCCGGATGATCGGGGCGGTGGGCCTCGAGGTCGTCTTCGTGTCGCGCGTCGGTGGCACCGGGTGTGCTCGCGCGAACGCGGCCGAGACGGCCGACGTTCGCGCGAGCTCCTGGTAGGGGGCGAGCGGGGACCGATCCAGGTTCGCCCCCAGCGTGAGCGACGGCACGGCGCGCCCTTCCTCGGCCGATGCCGCGGTCCGGACGTCCGGCGCCATGCCCAGCGCCTCGGTCGAGCTCGCGATCACCAGCACGAACGCGCCAGCCAGTGCCCACAGGGCCCGCGGGCCCCGTCCCTTCCTCATGCCCGGCAGGTTCGCGAGTCCGACCTCCGGGGACGACTATCCGGTGGTCCGCGCGGCCGGGGACCAAGGTGCGGCGCGGGCTGACACCTCCGCGACCATCGCCTACGTATCGCCTGACCCGTTCGGGCTACGTACGCCCCTGGGCCCCATCAGGAAGGGTTCGGTGAGGCGGTCCCGGCCGCGACGCGCAACGCATCCTGGATCGCGGCCTTGAACGCGTCCGGCCATGGACCTTGCCCGGCGACCACGTACGGCGCCGCATCCACCGTCTCAAACGTCGCCGGGTCGGTCGCCCAGCGGGCATCGCACGCGTCGACATCGGGCCGGCGACGGTCATAGGCGTCGGTGCTCCCGAAGATGTAGACCCGCAGCAGGACCGGATCGGTCACCCCGTCCCCGATGGCATGGAACGAGATCGCGGCCGCGACCAGGTTGGGATCCGAGCAGCCGGCGTCGCCCGAGACGGGCTGGCTGGCGGTGATCCCGTCGGCGGCGAGCGCGGTCACGATCCCGCCGAAGTCCTGTGGGGTCGGCGTCGGCAGGGCGTAGTCGCCCGAGCAGCCGGCGACCAGGACGATCGCAATCGCGAGCGTCGCGGCCCGAGCCGCCCGGGCGGCGATCATGGGCCTCATGCCTGGCGGGCTCGGGCCAGGGCGACGAACGGGTCCAGCGCCCGGGGATCGGCGAGGGAGTCGCGCGAGGCGGCCTGCTCGGGCGGCACGCCCTGCAGGATGCGCTTGATCGGCACCTCGAGCTTCTTGCCGGACAGGGTCCGCGGCACGGCGGCGACAGCCTCGATCGAATCCGGGACGTGCCGCGGCGACAGCTCCGTGCGGAGGGCGGTCACGATGCGCCGGCGGAGGGCCTCGTCCAGCACGGCACCCGCACGGGGCACGACGAACAGCAGCAGCTCGCCAGCCCCGCCGGCCGCGTCCTCCAGGTGGATCACGACGCTGTCGGCGATCTCGGGCAGGCCTTCGACCACCCCGTAGAACTCGGCCGTCCCGATCCGAACGCCGCCGCGGTTCAGCGTGGCGTCGCTCCGGCCGCTGATGATGCACGACCCGTGGTCGGTGATCGTCAGCCAGTCGCCGTGTCGCCAGACGCCCGGAAACGTCGAGAAGTAGGCATCCCGCATCCGGCTGCCGTCTGCGTCGCCCCACAGCCCGACCGGCATCGACGGCATCGGCGCCGTGATGACCAGCTCGCCCTCGCGGCCGACGATTGCCTGGCCGGCGGGGTCGAACGACTCGACCGGGGCGCCGAGCATCCGGCAGCTGATCTCGCCGGCCCAGACCGGGACGAGCGGCGACGGCCCGAGGAACCCGGTGCACAGGTCGGTGCCACCGCTCAGGGAGCCGACCGGGATCGACGGCGAAACGGCGTCGCGGACCCAGCGGAAGCCGTCCGCGGAGAGGGGCGCGCCCGTCGATCCCACGCCGCGAAGCGCATGGAGATCGAGGTCGCGGCCCGGGGCGATGCCTGCCTTCCGGCAGGCCATCAGGAACGGGGCGCTGACCCCGAGGTAGGTGGTTCCCGTCTCGGCAGCCAGTCGCCAGAGGATGGAGAGGTCCGGAAACGCCGGGTTGCCGTCGAACAGCACGATCGAGCTGCCCGCGGCGAGGCCCGAGACGAGGTAGTTCCACATCATCCAGCCGGTCGTCGTGAACCACGAGAAGCGGTCCGCCGGACCGAGGTCCGTGTGGAGGGCGAGCGCCTTCAGGTGCTCGAGCAGGATCCCGCCGTGGCCGTGGACGATCGCCTTCGGCAGGCCGGTCGTGCCCGACGAATACAGGATGTAGAGCGGGTGGTCGAACGGGACCGGCTCGAAGGCGAGCGGGCCGCTCGAGGCGAGGAGATCGGCCCAAGCCAACGCGTCGGGGACCGCTGCCGAGCCAACCGGATCGAGGTACGGCAGGACGACCGTCGTCCGGACGCTCGGCAGGGCGGCCCGGATCTCGGCCAGCTCGGCGCGCCGATCGATCGCCACCTCGCCGTAGCGATAGCCGTCGATCGCGAGCAGCACCTTCGGCTCGACCTGGCCGAGGCGATCGATGACCGCCCGCGTCCCGAACTCCGGCGCACACGACGTCCAGATGGCGCCGAGGCTCGCCGTCGCCAGGAGCGCGACCACGGTCTCGGGGATGTTCGGCAGGACGGCCGCGACCCGGTCGCCGCGGCCGACGCCCAGGGCCGCAAGCCCGGTTCGGCAGCGCGCGACCTCGTCGCGCAGTCCCGCGGCGCTCAGGTCCGTCGCGGCCCGCGTCTGGGACCGACCGACGATGACGGTGTCCCCGTCGGCCCGGCCGGGCATCCGGAGCGCGGCCGCGGCGTAGTTGAGGGTCTCGCCGGGGAACCAGACCGCGCCCGGCAGGCGGGCGTCGGCCAGCCCGCGCCCGGCAGGCACCGGTCCGGCCCCTGCACCGCCGACGTCGAAATAGGCCCAGACGCTCCGCCAGAACGCGTCGGGCTCGTCGACGGACCACTGCCGGAGGGCGTCGTAGTCGTCGAACCGCACGCCCGCCGACCGCTGCAGCCAGTCGAGGTAGTGGCCCATCCGGGACCGCTCGCGGACGTCGGGTGGCGGCGACCAGAGCACCTCGGGCATCGCCGGAACGCTATCGCAGCGGCGGGCGGTGGTCAGGCCTTGGCATAGACGGCGATGATCGCGACCTTCGACTCGAAGCCACTGCCCTGGCGGCCCATGAAGAGCGCGGCGTGGCGCAGGTTCATCGAGGTCAGGCTGGCGAGCTCCCAGCCGTTCGGTGCCCGACGGCCGGCGTCCCCCGCGATCAGGGTGAGCACCGAGACGGGGTCGACCTCACTGCCGGTGTCGGGTGGCTGGTAGACAACGACCAGCCGGTCCGGGCTGACAGGGATCTCGTTCGCGTCGATGCCGGCCGCCGACAGCTCGTCCATCATCTGAACCCTCCTCGGCCGGTATCGTACGATCCCCGACCGTGCCCCTCGTGCAGCCCTTCCGTGCGCTCCGCTATGCCTCCGAGATCGTGCCCGACCTCGCGGCGGTCGTGGCTCCGCCGTACGACGTGATCGACGCCGACGAACGCCGCGGGCTCGCCGCCAGGGACCCGCGGAACGTGGTCCGCCTCGACCTGCCGATCTCCGAGCCGGGCGACGAGCCCGACGAGCGGTACCGGCGCGCCGCTCGGACGCTCTCCGCCTGGCGATCCGACGGCACGCTCCACCGGGACCCGAAGCCGTCGATCTACCCGTACGAGCAGACCTATCGGGTTCCCGGCACCGACGTCGAGCACCGCCGGCGGGGGCTCTTCGCGCGGGTCCGGCTCGAGCCGTTCGGCGAGGGTTCCGGGATCCGCCCGCACGAGCTCACGATGGCCGCTCCGAAGGAGGACCGCTACCGGCTCCTGCGGGCCACGAACGTCAACACGAGCCCGGTCGTCGGGTTGTACGAGGATCCCTCCGGGCTCGTGCCGGGTTGGCTCGGCCACCTCGACGCTCCACCGGTCTCGGAGCTGGTCGACGATGCCGGCGTCCGGCATCGGCTCTGGCTGGTCCCGGCCGACCGGGACGTCGTGGCCGACGTCTGCGAGCGGCTCGGCGCCGGCCCGATCACGCTCGCCGATGGCCACCACCGCTACGAGACCGCCTTGCGGTACGCGGACGAGCGGCGGACCGGTGCGCCGGCCGGTGCCGATGCGCCCGGCTGGGCCTCCATCCTCATGCTCCTCCTCGAGCCGGTCGAAGGGCCGCTCACCGTCCTCGCCACCCACCGCGTGCTCACGGGCATCGCCGGCAGCGATCACGTCGGGATGGACGCCCTGCCGGAGCTGTTCGACGTTCGGCCGGCCGATCGCGATGGTCTGACCCGGGCGTTCGGGCCGGCGGGCGTCGGGGCGGGAGGTCGCGGCCGGTTCGGGCTGTGGACTCGCGACGGCGGCTTCGTCCTGACGGCTCGACGCGACGCCCTCGAGGCGGGCCTCCCGGCCGGCGGTCCGGCCCTCCGTGGGCTCGACGTCACGCTGGCCGGCGTGGCGATCGAGCGCCTGACGGGGATTGACGCCACGGCGACCGAGGGCGGCAGAATCCGGTACACGAAGGACGTCGCCGAGGCGCTTCGCTGGGTCGACGAGCGGGTGGGCGGCGCCGACGCCGCGCTCCTGCTCGAGCCGACGCCCGAGTCGGCAATCATCGCGGTCGCCGCGGAGGGCGACGTCATGCCCCAGAAGAGCACCTACATCTACCCGAAGGCCCTGACCGGCCTCGTCATCAACCCGCTGGAGTAGCCGAGTGTCCGACACACCGGAGGAGGTCCTCGTCCGCGCCCAGGTCCCGACCGTGAACGGCCGGCCCATCCGCAAGGACGAGATCGAGCTGCACGCCCGGGGCGTCTACATCGAGTCGTGGCTGCCCGAGCGACGGTCGCGTCGCAAGCCCTTGCTCTTCGTCCATGGCGAGCTCGCCGGCTCGTGGGCGTGGGAGCGCTTCCTCGGCTACTTCGCGGCGCGCGGCTGGGAAGGCCATGCGCTCAACCTCCGGAACCACTACTGGAGCCAGACCGCCGATCCCGAGGAGCTCTCGTTCGAGTCGTACGTCGAGGACGTCGGCGCGGCGATGGACCGGTTCGGGCCGAGCGTCGTCGTCGTGGGCCACGGCATGGGCGCGCTGCTGGCCCTGAAGGCCGCCGAGCGACGGGCCGTGGCGGGCCTCGTGCTGATCGCCCCGGAAGGCCCGCTCGACGTCCGCGGACGGACCGAGGCCCACGAGATCCGCGACGTGCCCGACGTCTACGGCCGGTCGCAGATCGGCTGGGCGACGCTGCCGGAGCGGCTCCGCCGCGACCACCCTGACCTGACCCTCGCCGACGTCCTGCGCGTCCAGCACCTGCTCGGCCAGAAGCCCCGCGAATCCGGCCGGGCGCGGCGGGCGATGCTGCGGGGCGTCCGCGTCGATCCCGACGCGTTCCGGACGACCCCCCGGCTCGTCATCGCCGGCGGCCTCGACCGGACGGTCAGACCGGCGGAGGCCGAGCAGCTCGCGGGCTGGCTCGGGGCCGATTATCAGCCGTTCGGCGCTCACTCCCACTTCGGGCTGATCCTGGGCGAGGAGAGCCATCAGCAGGTCGCCGACGCGGTGCGGGGCTTCCTCGAGGCCAACCGGCTCTAGTCGAGCCCCGGTCGCCGCCGGCCGCAGGCGGTCGCCTCCGCCCGGCGGCTTGGTATCATCCCGGTCCCGTCGCGGTGCGCCGCGACCCGTCCGTGCCGCATTCGTCTAGAGGCCCAGGACACCGCCCTCTCAAGGCGGAGATCATCGGTTCGAATCCGATATGCGGTACCAATCCCACCCGCTGCTGTGCGCCATCACTGGCTGCGCACGAAGTACACGTCAGAGTTGTCGCAGTCGGTCGTGGCATCCCCCGGGACGAGGTCGGTGCAGCGGGTGTAGACGATGTCGAGATGGCCGAGGTTGTCGAATGCGACCTCGAAGAAATCGCCGTAGTTGAAGTCGCCGGCCGGCGCCGTCTCGGTGGGATCGGCGAGCGAGTAGGTCACGGGGCTGCCGAACTTCGGCGAGGTGCCGCCGTAGACGTGCCAGTTCCCGTCGAGCGTGGCATGCGTCTCGTAGCCGACCCCGATCGTGTGGCCGTCCCGGGCGACGTCCACCCAGCTGTACCGGATCAGACCCTCGTTCGGCGGGGTCACGTCCTGCTTCGACCATGACTTGCCATGGTTCGTCGAGTGGTACAGGAGGAGCCGTGAATCGACCTTGATCCGCGTCCCGGTGCTGTCGAGGCCGGTGACCGGGTTGTTGAACAGGGCGTACAGAGATCCGTCGCTGGCAACGACGACCTGCGGCCAGTTGATGTCGTTCGTGGCGCCGCCACCGGGCAGGTTGCTGTTGTAGCTGTCGATCGTGTAGCGGTGCCAGGTGGCGCCGTCGTCGGCTGACACGTACGCGTACAGGTTGCCGACCGTGAAGCCGGCGTCACCGGCGCTGTTCACCTCGTCGTCCGCCCCGCCGTCATTCGTGCAGACCATGTAGAGGTACAGCGAACCGGGGGTGTGATCGGCCGCGGGTCGGCACCAGCCGCTGTCCGGCAGCGTGCAGCCGACCGGATCGAAGGTGGAGCCTCCGTCATGGGAGAGGAAGACGGTGTACCGGCCGCCGGGCGGCTGCTGGTGCGCTCCGGGCTGGGGCGGCACGATGCCGGTGCCCGTGCATCCGGCCGCGACGCTGCCGACGTTGTACGTGTCCTTGTCGCCCTCGTTGCCGGCGTACAGGACCGTCGATGACCCGTGGGCGACGACCCATGGCCGGTCGTCGACGGGCATGAGGCTCGGGACGACCGGGCGGGCGATGTCCTGGGTCATGTTGGAAGCGCCGAGGCCGCCGATGGTCCAGCGGGCGAAGTGGTCGTCGACGACCTTCGTGTCGACGAAGTACAGGTGGTTCGCGTCGTCGAGGCCGATGTCGCCCTCGTCGCCGACGTCGATCTGGTCGAGTGCGACGGGCAGGTTGGCGAGGCCCGGCAGGTCGACGAAGTTCACGCCGTCGGTCGACGTCCACAGCCATGACTCGGCGCGGACGCCGTCCGGCGCGCTGGGATCTGCGGCCACCGCGTCGCAGTGGTTCTGCTTGTGCGCGGTGACATAGATGTTGCCGAAGTGATCGATGGCGATCCCTGGCTCGTAGCCGCCGCAGGCCTCGAACGTCGGCAGGCGCACCGGCGTGCCGAACGTGATGCCCGTCGTCTTGCCAGAGGCCGCGTACACCTCCATCTGGGTGACGACCATCAGGGCACCGAGCATGGTGACTGCGAGGATCGCCGCGCGACCTCGCCGACTGAGGACGTTCATAGCCTCCCTCACGCGCCTGGGCGTGTTGGCGTTGGACCCCCGGCCGACTGGGTGTAGTGATGAGGCCCGGCCGCAGCGCAACGCAGCGAGCCAGCCGGGCGGGTCGTTGCAGATCCGCGACAAAGCGAGCTGACCGCGCCCGGTCGGGACCCGGAGGGTGGCTATCCTCGATCTGTGCGCCACCTCCTGATCCTCACCGAGGGCCAGTTCGAGGCCCACCACGCCAAGACCGCGGTCGGCGTGATCCGGTACGGCACCGACGACGTCGTGGCGTTGCTCGACTCCTCGATCGCCGGCCGCAACGTCGCCGAGTGGCTGCCCGGCCACGACATCCCCGCCGTGGCCACCGTGGCCGACGCGATGGCCCTGCCACGCAAGCCGGACACGCTCCTCATCGGGATCGCGCCGACCGGCGGGAAGCTTCCGGCAGCCTGGCGGCAGACGATCCTCGAGGCGATCCAGGCCGGCCTCGCCGTCCACTCGGGCCTGCACACGTTCCTTGGCGACGACCCGGAGCTCTCGGCCGCGGCCGCAGCCGCCGGCACGGAGATCGTGGACTACCGGCGACCGCCGGAGCGCCACGAGACGGCGATCGGGCGTCGCCATAGGCCCGGCAAGCACGTGATCCTGACGGTCGGGACGGACTGCGCCATCGGCAAGATGTCGGTCGCCCTCGAGCTCCGGAAGGCGGCCCTCGCCCAGGGCGACGCGGCCGTGTTCGTCCCCACGGGCCAGACCGGGATGATGATCGATGGCTGGGGCGTCGCGGTCGACCGGGTCATCAGCGATTTCGTCCAGGGGACGGTCGAGTGGCTGGTCGAGGAGGGCGAAGCGAGGGGCGACTGGATCATCGTCGAGGGCCAGGGCTCGCTCGACCACCCGGCCTATTCGTCGGTGACGCTCGGGCTCATCCACGGCGCGACCCCCGAGGCGATGGTCATGGTCCACAAGCCAGGCATGGCCGAGCACGACTTCGACCACCTGCCGGACGCCCACTTTCCGATCGCCCGGCTGCCCGCGTTCATCCGGCTGCACGAGACGGTCGCCGGGCTCGTCGCGCCGTCGAAGGTCGTCGCGGTCGCCCTGAACACGTCGCTGATCGCCGACGCGTCCGCGGCCCACCGCGTCATCGAAGCGACCGAGCGCGAGACCGGGCTGCCGACGGCCGACCCGGTCCGGTTCGGCGGCGATCGGCTGTGGGCCGCGATCCATGCCGCGCTCGAACCCGCGGGCGCCTCGGCTCCGGGGCCCGCGAGGGCGTGACGCTCGCCCTCCGGCACGAGGTCCTTCGCCTGCCGCTCCGCGACCCGTTCGTCATCGCCCGGGCAGAGCCCGGCGCCGGCCGCTCCGTCACGACGGTGATCGTCGAGCTGCGCCACGACCGGTTCCCGGGTGTCGTCGGGATCGGCGAGGGCTTTCCGGATCGCTTCTACGGCGAGACCACGGACACGGTGGCGGCGGTCATGCCGCTGCTGCTCGAGGCGATCGGCGAGGTCGAAGCCACGGCGGCGGGCGTCGCCGCGGCCAGCGAGCGGGTGACGGCCGCGATCCGCTGGAACGGCGCCGCCAAGTGCGCCGTCGACACGGCGCTCCACGACCTCGTCGGCCAGGTCGCAGGCCAGCCGGCCCATGCGCTCGTCGGCCTGTCGGCCACGATCCCGCCGACCGACTTCACCCTCGGCCTCGACGAGCCGGCCGTGGTCGCCCAGCGGGCGATCCGCGCCTCGGCGTTCCCGGCGCTGAAGATCAAGTGCGGCGGGCCGGCCGACCTCGCGACGCTGCGCGCGGTCCGGGCCGTCTACGACAAGCCGCTCCGCGTCGACGCGAACACCGGCTGGACGCCCGAGATGGCCGAGGTCCTCGTGCCCGAGCTGCTCGACGTCGGGGTCGAGCTCATCGAGCAGCCCTTCCCCGCCACCCGGCTCGACTGGCTGGCGGACCTCCAGGCGGCCTCGCCGATCCCGATCGTCGCCGATGAGTCCTGCGTGACGATCGAGGACCTCGATGCGCTGGCCGGCCTCGTCGCCGGGGTCAACGTGAAGCTTGCGAAGTGCGGCGGCATCGGGCCCGCCGCCCGGATGCTCGCCCGGGCCCGGGAGCTCGGCTTCCGGACGTTCCTCGGCTGCATGGAGGAGACGTCGGTCGGGATCGCCGCATCGGCGGCCGTGGCGTCCCTCGCGGACTGGGTGGACCTCGACGGCTGCCTGCTCCTCGCCGAGGACCCGTTCGCGGGCCTCGAGCTGGGCGACGACCACCGCTGGATCCTGACCGATCGACCTGGGCTGGGGGTCCGCCGGAAGGCCTGAATCGGGCCGACGGGCCGGCTGTCGGGCCATGTGGATAAGTTCGTGGACGAAAAGGTGGAGAAACCACCTTCCGGCGAATCGGCGGCCGGACGTACCATCGCCGGCACCGGCCAGACCTCCCGGGAGGGGCGTCCGGACACCCAAATCGCCCCAGACGGGGCCGCGGCCCGCTTCGCCGTGCGCTCCGACCGGTTTGCCGTGCCCTTCCGGCACGTGGGAGGAAGGATCGATGATCGCGCGCCCGGCGCCAGCGCGGGCGGTCTCTGCCGAGGCCGTGGAGTTCGTCCGCTTCTGCTACGGCCGCCGGCCCGTCGGCTGGCCGGAGCTGTACGACGAGATGTGCGCGGTGGCCGTCCGGGGCCTGTTCCGGGGCTGGGGCCCGGACGAGCTGGCCGAGCATGGGCTGGGGTTCGGGCTGTCGGAGATGGCCCGACTCGCGCAGGTCGTGACCGGCATCGTGACCGAGGAGCGGGCCTCGTCGACCGCGCGGGTCGGCCGCCGTTCGCGCTCGAGGGCCGCCGCGGTCGTCTAGACCGCCGCCCCGGCGATCGCTCCGGGCTCAGGCCCGGATCCGACGCCTCGCCATCTCGCCCTCGATCTGCCGCTCGGCCTCGACGTACTGGTCGATCCGCTCGCGGAGCTCGTTCGCCTCGGGCGCGTAGAGGTGGACCTGCTGCTGGAGGATGTAGCTCAGGCGCCGGCTCGTCATCCGGACGTGGTCAAGGTTCTTCATCAGGACGAGCGGGTCCATCGCCGCCAGGTCGGACGGGTGGTACATCTGCTTCACGGCCGCGAATCCTAGCGCGGCGAGCGGCGCGTCAGAGGCTCCGCAGCCGAGGCGGCCAGGTCCAGTCGACGGGGAGGGGCGCGCCGGCCAGGGCGCGGCGGCGCCCGGCCTCGGTCGCGCCGAGCACCAGGATCCGATCCCGGGCGGTCGCCCGCCCCGCCTCGTCGCCCCACAGGCGGGTCATCTTGCGATTCGGATCGACCTCGTCGACCGCGACGCCCGCCAATCGGTAGCCCTCCGGCCGGGCGGCCGCTTCCCAGACGCGATCCGCGAGGCCGATCCCGTCGACCGCGTGGCCGCGGTCGGTCGCGACCTCGCCGATCACCAGGACGACGACGGCATCGTCGGTGAGCGCCTGGCGCAGTCCGGCCAGGACCTCGCGCATGAAGGCGAGATACGGCGCCCGATGGTGGGCGGCATCGAGCGAGGCGTCGATCGCGGAGCCGTCGAGCCCGAGGAACCATGTCCGGAGCCAGTTGTAGTAGCCGTACCTCAGGACGCGAAGGTAGGGCGGTGAGGTCACCACGAGGCGGGCTCGATCCGGCAGGCCCGCGGTCCTGAGGGCGGCGCGGCTCCGAGCCCCGGCGTCGCGGGCGTCGCCCAGGAGCGCCAGCCCCGGCCCGCGCGGCGCCGGGTCACGCTGCAGCCGCCGCATCTTGGCCTCCAGGAGCGCGAACGTGTCGCGCTCCGGCGCCGCGTAGCCGGTGCGAGCGGCGTACTCGCGGACGTACCGGGGAGCCATGCTGAAGGTGTTCGGCATAAGGGTCGAGAGGTAGGCCGGGCTCTTGCCGTGGAGGATGCCGGTCATCGCGGCGGCGATGTGGCGATCCACCCGGTCGTCGAGCCGGAGGGTCTCGCGCAGGAACAGGACCTCCGCGAAGGTCCGCGGATGGAAGGCCACAGCGACCTCCGTCGGGACCGACCCGGGCTCGGCCCGCCCGGCGGTGGCCTGGACGTCCGCCGCGCGGCTGCGCCAGGCCCGGACCACGGCTCGGTAGGCCAGGCGGAGGGCGGTGATCCGGGTGGCCACCTCGGCCGGCGTCGCCGGTTCGAGCTTCGCGGCCGTCAGGCACCAGGCGAACGGATTGAGGTCGTTGCCGACGCCGATCCGTCCCTCGGCCGCGGCCTGGAGCGGCGCGGTCCCGCGGCCGGAGAAGGGATCGAGGACGACATCGCCCGGGCGGCTGTACCTGGCGACGAAGGCATGAGCGAGCGCAGCCGGGAAGCTCGCGAGGTACGAGCACATCGGATGGAACGAGTGGCCCCAGAGGCGGGGCTGGAGCTTCCAGTCCGGCTCGATCTGGAGCCGCGGGAGCTCGACCGGGAGGTCGAGGGCCAGCTGGGAGGCCCCGGAATCAGCCGTGGCCGACGCTTCGCGATCGGATCGCGCGGCGGTCATCCGGGCTCGGCTCCTCGCTCGCGGCCCGCGCCGGGCCGAGGGCCGGGGAGCATAGCACGGCCCCGGCTGCGCTCCGAACGGGTCGGAGCCGTCGCCGGGGCCGTCTCGCGCAGGCTGGCGCGCTCGACCTACAGGTGGATCGCGCCGAGGAGCAACAGGACCACGAAGATCACGACGAGGAGGCCGAGCAGGCTCGTGCCGCCCGTGTAGTAGCCGCCCCATGCGTCGCGATAGCCGTAGCCGATTCCGCCGAAGAGCAGGAACAGGACGATGAGGATGATCAGCAGCGTCAGCACGGATGTCGCCTCCTTCCGTGCCCGGCAAGGTAGCCGGAGCGGCGCGCCGGCCGCGTCACGTCCGAGCCGGCTGGCGCGACGGTCATCTCGCAGCAGGTCGTCCGGTAGACTCGCGGCCCCGATCGCGTCCCCGTAGCTCAGTGGACCAGAGCGGCTGCCTTCTAAGCAGCGGGTCGCAGGTTCGAATCCTGCCGGGGACGCCACCCGCGCTGACCGCCCGAGTGGACCGATCGGTCGGGCAGGGTAGAGTACCCGCCATGGTCGCTCGAACGGGCCGCCTGCTCACCGCCGTGGGGGCGGTCCTGGGCTCGCTCGTCCTCGCCCATTCGATCGTGTTCCTCGTCCGCTACGGCTCGGCCTACGGCGAGGAGCTGGCCCACAACGGGCACGACCTGGCGTGGTCGATCGCCGTCTGGGCCTCGATCGTCCTCGGCGTGGGGCTGGCGCTCGCCGGCGCGATCCAGCTGGTCCGGCTGGCGCGGGCCGCGAACCGGACCGCGTCGATCGCTCCGAAGCGCTCGCCGACAGCCGCCGAGATCGGTCGGCTCGATCCCCGGGCCTTCGTCCGGTCGTGGCTCCGCATCGGTGGCGGCCTCGCGATCGCCGTCGCGATCCTCCTCACCACTCAGGAGAACATCGAACGCGCCGGCGTCGGCCTCACCGTGCCGGGCGTCGGGCTGCTCGTCTCGCCCGAGTACCCGTGGGCCGTGCCGATCGTCGTCGGCGTGGGCCTCGCGGTCGGCTTCGTCCTCGCGCTGTTCCGCTGGCGCCGGGGCGTGCTCGTCGCGCGCCTCGCGGCCGCTCGGCGGGCGGCGCTCGTCGGCCGGACCTCGGCGCTGCGGCCGCGCATCCCGTGGGTCGAGCCGCGCCATGCGGCCATCGTCGCCCACCAGATCGCCGGTCGGGCCCCGCCCGCGGTCGTCGCCGCCTGACCCGCGCGCTCACCAAGAGCGCATCGACCGATCCCGCCCCGGCCGGCATGGCCTGGGCCGCTCTGGAGATTCGGATGTCTTCTCATCGCCTGCCCGCGCGGCCGAGGCTGGCCGCCATCCTCGCCGCTGCGGCGTGCCTGTCGCTCCTGCTGGCCGGGACCGCCCAGGCCCACATCGTCAAGACGTTCGGCGGCTACACCGTGGCCCTCGGCTGGAAGGTCGAACCGACCTATGTCGGTATCCCGAACGCCGTCCAGGTCATCGTCACCGACTCGAAGGGCAAGGCCGTCACCGACATCCCGGACGGTGACCTGACGGTCGTCGTCAGCCTGTCCGGCCAGTCCTCGGCCGCGCTGCCGCTCAACAACGCGTTCGATTCGGACACGGGCCTTGGGATCCCCGGCGACTACGAGGCCTCCCTCGACCCGACCGTGCCCGGCGACTACACGTTCCACCTGAACGGGAAGATCCACGGCGTGGCCGTCGACGAGACGGCCACCGCCAGCGACTCCACGTTCAACTCGGTGGTCGACGGGAGCTCCGTGGACTTCCCGACGAAGCTGCCCTCGATCTCGGACGTCGCCACGGCCGTGAGCCGGCTCGAGGCGCGGGCGTCCGCGGCCCCCGCCGCGAGCTCGGGACCGGATGTGGCGGCCATGGCCCAGGCGGCCCAGACGGCCGCGAGCGACGCGGCCTCGGCGGCCGCGTCGGCCCAGGCCCAGGCGAGCACGGCCCTCCAGGTCGGCATCCTCGTCGGGGCTGTGGGGATCGTCGTCGGCGTCGCCGCCCTGTTCGTCGCCACTCGGCGTCGGACCGGCGCGGCGTAACCACGCCGGGGCAGGGCATGCGCCGCGCTGTCGCCGCATCGACCATCGCGCTCGTCTGGCTGGCGGTCCTCGCCGGCGCGACGCTCGCGCATGCCCTGCCGCAATCCTCGGATCCGAGCCCCGGCTCGAGCCTCGCCCAGGCGCCGACCCAGGTCTCGATCGTCTTCGGCGAGCGGCCCGACGCCAAGCTGTCGTCGATCCGGGTCCTCGACTCGTCGGGGGCCGCGGTGACATCGGGCCCGACGACAGTCGCGCCTGGCAACGCGGATGAGCTGGTCGTCCCGCTCAACCCGCTGCCGCCGGGCGTCTACACGGTCGCCTGGCGGACCGTCTCCGCGGTCGACGGCCACAACGCCACGGGGTCGTTTGCATTCGGTGTCGGCGGCCAGACCCCGCCGCCGAGCGAGGTCGGCCCCGGCCCCGGGACCACCGTATCCTCGGGGCCATCGGACGCCGCGATCGCCGCCCGGTGGCTGCTCTTCGTCGGGCTGATCGGCCTCCTCGGCCTGTCCTTCTTCGGGGCGGTCGTCGCCGGCGCGGCGCCGTTCGACCCTCGGCGCCTGGTGCCGATCGCCTGGCTGCTCGCCGCCGTGGGCACTGTGGCCGTGATCGTCGTTCAGCTGAGCGAAGCCGGCGTCGCGCCCGCGGACGCGCTCGGAACGTCCTTCGGACCCGTCATCATCGAGCGGACGGCGGCCATGGTCGTCGCGGCCGCTGCCATCGCCGCGTTCATCATCCGGCCTCGCGCGGTCCGGCCGGCCCTCGCGGTCAGCGGGCTTGCTGCCGCCGGAGCGCTGCTCGCCGACGTCGGCGCCAGCCATGCCGCCGCCGGAGCGCTGCCGATCCTCTCGGTCGCCATCCAGTGGCTCCACGTGGCGGCGGTCGGGATGTGGCTGGGCGGCCTGGCCGGGCTGCTCGTGGCGACCCGGCGCGAGCCGGGCCCCGGGACGGCAACGCTCGTGAAGCGCTTCTCGTGGGTGGGCACCGCGGGCATCTCGATCGTCGCCGCCACGGGCCTGGTGCGAGCCATCCAGGAGGTCGGGACGATCGACCAGCTCCTGGCCACCGACTTCGGGCATCTCGTCATCATCAAGACAGGACTCCTCGGCATCCTGGCGCTGCTCGGCGCGTTCAACCACTTCGTCAGCGTCCCGGCCGCCGGGCGTCGACTCAGGGGCCTCCGACTGGTGGGATCCGGCGAGCTCCTCGTCGGCGCAACGGTGATCCTGTTCTCCGCTTCGCTCGTGAACCTGGCGCCACCGGTCGAGGCCGGCGGCGGTGGCGGCACTGGTCCGAGCGCGAGCCCGGCCGCGACCATCGGGCCGCTCGTGGTCAGCGGCAACGACTTCGGGACGTCGATTCGGCTCAGCCTCGCGGTCTCGCCAGGGCTCGCCGGGTTCAACACGTTCACGGCGACCGCGACCGATTTCGACACGGGCCAGCCGGTCGCGGCCACGAAGGTGAGCCTCCGCTTCGACCTGCCCTCGCGGCCGGACATCGGCTCGTCGTCGCTCGACCTGGCGCCATCCGGATCGAGCCCGGGCGTCTTCGTGGGGACCGGCCCGAACCTCTCGATCGCCGGCGCCTGGGCCGTGACGGCCCTTGTCGTGAACGGCACCGGCTCGGTCGAGGTGCCCCTGTCCGTGACGACCCGCTGCCCGACGAGCCCGTCGCCATCGCCGACACCGATCGTGACCCAGAACGCCGCCCCGGGGCTGCCGACGATCTTCACCGAATCGCTCCCGGCCGGTCGATCCGCGCAGGTTTACCTGGACCCCGGGACCGCCGGCCACAACGAGCTGCACGTGACGTTCTTCGATGCGAACGGCACGGAGCTGCCCGTCCAGAGCGTGACGATGTCCATCGGCCCGTCGAGCTGCGCGCAGTCGCCGCTGACCCCGCGCATGCTGGAGCCGGGGCACTTCGTCGCGGACGTCGACCTTCAATCCGGCACCGACGTCACGGAGATGACCGGACCAGCGCCCACCGGCGAGCAGCTCGCGGTCCAGATCCAGCTCACGGTCGACCCGGCGCCGCCGCCCTCGGCCGGCGCCAGCCCTCCGAGCTCCGTGCAACCATGAGGTCCCGATGAATCGCCGATCGCCCCGCTTCGCCGGGCTCTCGTCCGTCCTGCTCCTCGTGGCGCTGGGCTCCGTGGCCTGCGGCGGTGGGGCGAGCCCCACCACGGCGCCGGCGACATCGCCCGGGGCGAGCATCGTCTCGAGCTTCGGCCCCCGCCCGTCGTCGCCTGCCGTCGTGACGATCGTCGAGCCGACGAACGGCGCCCAGCTCAGCGGCCCGACCGTCCATGTCGTGCTGACCCTGACCGGGGCCACGATCGTGCCCGCGACGACCACGAGCATCAGCCCGACGACCGGCCACATCCACCTGTACGTCGACAACAACCTCGTCTCGATGAACTACGGCCTCACCCAGGACATCCCGGTGAGCCCCGGGACGTACGTCCTCAAGGCCGAGTTCGTGGCCGCCGACCACGCGCCGTTCAACCCGCGGGTCTACTCGGCCGAAGTCTTCTTCACCGTCAAGTAGCGGCGGTGCGGCTCGCCCGGTTCACGGTCCCGCGAGCCGCCGCGGCCGCGCTCGCCGTCGGCGCCGCGTGGGCGCTCGGGGCGCAGCTCGCGTTCCCGACGCTGACCCCGCTCTACGACGGCCTGTCGCAGCTCGACCCGTACCGCTACCTGACCCCGACGGGGAGCCAGCCCGGCAATCCCGGGGGCTTCGCCTCGAAGCCCGGCCTCGACGCCAACGGCCAGAGTCGAGCCTTCGCCGCCCTCACACCCGAGAACCCGCCGCAGGCCCAGCTCATCGCGCTCGGTGGCGCCTTCGTCGCGCCAGCCGGCTCGACGTCGATGGACGTGACGATCGAGCCCGTCCAGCCGCTCGACCAGCCGACGGCGGGGGCGATCGCCGGCAACGTCTACCGGTTCACGGTCGTGGACGATGCCGGGAACGCGTTCGGCGTCGCCCCGGGCGCCCAGCCGACGATCACGCTTCGGGAGCCCGATGGCGTGACGGACGCGGTCCTGGGCCACGACACCCCTGATGGCTGGGTCGCGCTCCAGACCGTGCATGGCGGCGCCCTCGGGCTGCTCCAGGCCCAGGTCACCGAGCTCGGCGACTATGCCGTGCTCACGGGCGTCTCGCCGCCGCTCGACCTCGGCCCGATCGCCGCGATCGGCCTCGCGATCGGGGTTCCGCTCGTCGCGGTCGCCGTCTATCTCGTGCTCCGGCTGCGTCGCGAGCGTCGGGCCCGGGCCATCGCCGCCGAATTGGCCCGCAACCGGGCCCGCGTGCCCTCCAAACGTCGTCGTCGCCGCTGATGGCGCACCATCCGGGTACAGACCAGGAGCCGACATGACCACACCGCTCGTCCACCCACGCCGCCGCCCGTCGCGCCTCGGGCTCGGTATCGCCCTGCTCGCCATCGCCGCCCCCGTCGGCGGCTTCGTGCTCGTGAAGGCCGTCTCGGCCCAGCCGATCCGGATCGGCGCCGTGTTCCCGATCACCGGCAACGCCCGGGCGCTGGCCGTGCCCGAGCTGACCGGCGTCCGCATCGCGGTCGACATGGTGAACGCCGACGGCGGCATCGATGGCCGGCCCGTGGTCCTCGACGTCCGCGACCTCGAGAGCCGGGCCGACGCCGACGGGATCATGGCCGGCTTCGCCCGGGACGGCATCCGGCTCGTCATCGGCGCCTATTCGTCGGACCTGTCCATCGCCGCGAGCGCGGCGGCCGACAAGGCCGGGCTGCTCTACTGGGAATCCGGCGCCGTGGCGGACCAGCTGACCGGCCGCGGGCTGCCCCTCGTGTTCCGAGTCGGGGCGAGTGGCACGAACCTTGGCTCCAACTCGGCGACGTTCGTCGCGACCCAGCTGGCGAGCCGGCTCGGCAAGGCGGTCGGCCAGACGCGGGTGGCGATCGTCAACGCGAACGACGCCTACGCGACGTCCGTCGCCGACGCGGCCGCGTCCACGGCAACGACGGCGGGCCTCGACGTGGTCGCCCAGGCGACCTACGACCTCGGGATGCCGGACTGGACTGGGCTGATGGACCAGCTGAAGGCGGCGCGCCCCGACGCGATCATCCTCGCCTCCCACATCCCCGATGGGGTCGCCTTCCGGCAGGCGATGCTGGCGTCGGGCCTCAGGGTCGGGGCTCTGATCGGCTCGACGATGGCCGAGTGCGACCCGGACTTCGCCGGCGATCTCGGGGCTGATGCGATCGGCATCTTCGCCTCCGATCGACCGACGGCCGGGTTCCGGCCCGATGCGCTCGATCCGACGGCGAAGGCGGCGTACGACCGCTTCTCGGCGGCGTGGGCGGCGGCCACGGCCGCTTCGGCGGCGCCCACGGCGGCGTCGGCGGCCTCGGGGGCCCCGGCGTGGGGCAGCGGCGACCCGGCGTGGGGCAGCGGCGAGCCGTACACCTTGATCGGGCCGGCCGAATCGCCGACCGCGGAGGCCTCGGAAGAGGCCCTTGCCGGGTTCTCGGCGGCGTGGGCCTTGTTCACGGACGTCCTGCCGGCGGCGGCGAGCACCTCGCCGGGCCTCGATCCCGCGGCCGTGGCCTCGGTTGCCCGAGCGGTGGACCTGCCGACCGGCGCGCTGCCGAACGGCGCCGGCCTCCGGTTCTCGACGGACGAAGCGACGCTCGGCCAGAACCTGCGGGCGGCCGCGGTGATCTGGCAGTGGCAGGCCGTCCGCCAGTACGCGTTCGTCTGGCCGCCGTCGTACGCGACCGGCGCCATCGCCTTCGTGCCGCTCGGCCGATGATCGCGGGGCGGACGGCCCGGCGATCGGAGAGGGCGGCGCTCGGCGCGGACAGCGCGACGCGAGGCGCTGAGGCGGCGGCGCTCGGCGGGGGTCGCCTCGCCGGTCATCCCGTGGCGGCTCGATGGCTTCGGCCGGCGGGGCTGCTCGCCGGCCTCGCGATCGTCATCGGGGCACGCTGGGCGGCGACGGTCGACGGCCTCGACGCGATCGGCGTCGGCGTGCTGTTCGGCGCCGCCCTGGTCTGGGTCGCGGTCGTCGGCAGCCAGGGCACGGTGGCGTTCCGCCGTCCGCGGGTCGCCGAGGTCGTCTACGGGGTTGTCGGCGGCACGGCGCTCATCGCGATCGCCGTCGTCGCGAGCTCATCGGTGCCGCGGCCGATCGGCGAGCCGGCGCCCTCGTTCGCTCCGTGGGCGGCGGTGACGCTGCTCGTGGCCGGGGCCGAGGAGCTCCTGCTCCGAGGCGTGCTCTTCCGAGCCGTCGAGCGCGCGGGCGGCGTTGTTGCGGCGGTCGCGGTCACGAGCATCGCCTTCGCCGTCATGCACGTCCCGCTGTACGGCTGGCACGTCGTGCCGCTCGACCTGGGGGTCGGGATCTTCCTCGGTGGCCTGCGGCTGGCCGGCGGCGGCTGGCTCGGCCCGGCCATCGCCCATGCGATCGCCGACCTCGCGACCTGGTGGCTGTGACCGCGGCCGCGACCGGCCGGCGCTGGGGCCTCGTTCGGCGCCGGGCGGCTCTCGCCAGCATCGTCGTCGGGCTCGCCCTCGCCTTCGCGACCGCAGCGACCGGACGCCTCGCCGGCCCGCCGCTCTACGACGGCGTGACCCAGGTCGAGCCGTACGTCTGGCTGGACCCACCCCCGAACCACCCCGGCAACCCCTCGAGCGGCGCGGCGACGCTGCCGGTCAAGGGCGGATCGAGCCCGCTGGTCACGGTCGCCACCCAGGAGCTCACGCCGCAGGCCCAGCTGTTCGCGGTTCCCGGAGCCCTCGTGATGCCGCCGGCCACGACCTCGCTGCAGGTCTCGATCACGCCGGTCCAGCCGACCGCCCTGCCGACCGACGGCCACATCCTCGGCAACGTCTACCGAATCCTCGTGACGACGCAGGCCGGATCGCCTGTCACCGCGCCCGCGTCGGCCAAGGTCAGCGTCATCCTGATGGCCCCCGATCCGACGACGACCCAGGCGACGATGGGCCTCTTCGCCAACGGCACGTGGACGACCCTCGACACGACGCCCGAAGGGCAGGCGGCCGAGTTCCTGGCCGTGATCACCCAGTTCGGGGACTTCGCGCTCATCGGACCCGGTGTCGGCCCGAGCGCCGTTGCCTCGGCCGGACCCGGCGCGACCGTCGCGGGCGGCACGCCGGTGATCGGCCCGCCGACCGTGGTCCCCGGCAGCGAGACGCCGGGCGGCGGGATCCCGACGGTCACGATCGCTGCCGGCATCGCGATCGGCCTTGTCCTGGCGGGCCTCGTCGCCGTCGCGATGCTGCCCGGTCGACGCCGTCGCGCGGTCGATCGCGACGGCTGGTCGAGGCGGCCGCCTCCACGGACCCGTCGCTAGGCGGTTTCCGCGACCACCGCCTCGCGCCGACCGCCGCCGGCGCGCTGGACCACCAGCTCGGCCGTCGAGCCCTGGACGAACAGCGTGAACAACACGATGCCGAACGCGATCTCCTGGAGCAGGCCGCGCTGCGGCAGGTCGGCCGGCAGCGAGAGGGCCATCGCCACGGCGACCGCGCCCCGCAGCCCGGCCCAGAACAGGACATGGAGCCAGCCCAGCGGCATGTGGCCGGTGCCGCGGGCCTGCCCGATCAGGCGCGACGCGCCGCCGAGCAGGCCGTAGACGACGACGGCCCGGCCGACGACGATCGCGACGACCCCCCACGCGATCCAGGCGGCCGCCTGGACGAGCGCCGCGAGCGAGATCGCCAGACCTACGAGCAGGAACGCGAACGCGGTCAGCAGGAAGGCGATGAACTCCCAGACCGTGTCGAGCGCCTCCCGGGTCCGCTCGCTCATCCCGACCCGGCGGCCGTAGCTGCCGATCACGATCCCCGAGGCCAGCGTGGCAATGACGCCGGACTGGTTGAGCCCGTCGGCGAGCAGGTACGTGCCATACGCCGCGACGAGGGACAGGCTCAGCTCGATCGGGTGGTCGTCGACGAGGGCCATGAGGCGCGTCGCGACGAACCCGCCCGCGACGCCGATCGCCGTGCTGGCCAGGATGGCGACCGCGAAGGCGCCCACCTCGTCGGCGAGCGTGACGCCGCCGGCCAGCGCCCGGATCGAGATCGCGAAGATGACGAGGGCCGTTCCGTCGTTGAGCAGGCTCTCGCCCTCCACGACCGTCCGCAGCTCGGTCGGCGAGCCGAGCTGGCGGAACGTCGCGATGACGGCCACCGGGTCCGTCGCCGCGACGATCGAGCCCACGACGAATCCAAGGCCGAGGTCCAGGCCGGCGGCGACGTGGAGGACGACGGCCACGAACGCGGCGGTGACGACGACGCCGGGCACGGCCAGCAGGGCGACTCCGCCGAAGGATCGCCGCAGCTCGCCGAGATCAAGGCCGAGCGAGGCCTCGAACACGAGGCCCGGCAGGAGGACGAGGAGCACCAGCTCGGGCGTCACCTGGAGCTGGGCCGGGCTCAGGTCGGCGGCCAAGAGGCCGACGAGGACGAGCGTCACCGTGTACGGGATCGCGAGGCGCCGGACGACGATGGCCACGATCGCGGCGACCGCCACGAGGGCGACGAACAGGCGGATGGCGTCGAGCGTCGCGGCGCTGGTCATCGTCGCCGGATGCTAGTACCCCCGCTGGCCTGACCGAAGTACGGCTTGGCGCAATCTCCACCGAACCGTACGTTCCTGCCGACAGCGAGCCGGTTCCGCACTCATCCTCATCCGACCTTCATCCGCCGGCCCGAACTGTCGCGAAAGGCCCACATCGAATGGCGTCGTTGGCTGTCAACGAGCTTGGCAAGATGCTGACTGCGTCCGAGGTTGCGGAGATGCTCCATCTCCACGTCAACACCGTGAAGCGGCTCGGCGATCGGGGCGAGCTCAAGTACTACAAGGTCTGCAAGCGCGGCGACCGCCGGTTCCTCCTCGAGGATGTCCGGCGCTTCCTCGACAACAACCGCTGACCGCGCGCAGGTCCTGACCGGACCGCCGGGGCCCGAGGCCCGCGGCGGTCTCGTCATTCCCGGGCCGGGATCAGCCGGGCCGCGAAGGCCGTCGCCACGAGGCAGGCGATGACGGCGACGACGATCGCCAGCTCGATCGAGCGGGCCGCGAGGAACCCGCCGATCGCCGCCCCGACCGGGTAGCCGGCGAAGTTGAACGACATCGAGACCGCGAACGCCCGACCCATCCAGGCCGGATCGGTCCGGCGCTGGCGGACCGTGAACATCGCCACGTCCATCGGCCCGTTGACCAGCCCGAACAGGCCCATCGCCACGATCGGCGCCGTGAGGCCGAGGGGCAGCAGAAGGATCGTGGTCGAGGCGGCCATGCCCAGCATCGGAACGGCGATGAAGGTCCGCTCCCGGCCGCGCGTGTCGAGCCGGCCCGAGATCAGCCCGGCGACCACGCCGGTGACGCCCGAGACCGCGAACACGAGGCCGACGGTCGCCTGGTCGAGGCCCAGCCGGTCGAGGACGATCAGCGGGACGACGATCGAGACGATCCCGCCCGAGATGTTCAGGGTCGTGATCGAGAAGCCGAGGCCGCGGATCGTCAGGTTGCTCCAGGCGTACCTGAGGCCGTCCCAGGCGTCGCGGAGGAGGCGCCCCGACGTGGCCGTCTCGGTCGGCGGATCCGGCACGCCGATGACGATGATCGCGGCCAGCGCGAAGACCGCCGCGATCACGAGGATCGCGAGCGGGCCGCCGGTGAGCCCGACGAGCAGCGCCGCGACCGGCGGCCCGATGATCGTGGCGACGACGTAGCCGTTCGAGTCGACCGCGTTCAGGCGCTCCCACAGGTATCGCGGCGCCATCAGCGGGAAGAGGCTCCGGAGGCCGGTGGCGCTCAGGGGGCCGGTGAGCGAGGCGAGGCCCGAGATGAGCACGAGCAGCCACGCCGGCAGGAGGTCGCCGATCGCCAGGGCCGCGATGAGCCCGAGCGAGCCGGCGGCGATCACGAAGTCGAGGGTGATGAGCCGAGTCCGGCCGTGGCGGTCCAGGAGCGCTCCGGCAATCGGGCTGACGAGCAGCCCTGGCGCGATGCCGGCGAACGTGACGATGCCCGCCAGCTCCGGCGAGTGGTACCGACCGAGCGTGAACAGCACGAGAGCAAGCCCGAGCATCGACTGGGCGATCCGGGCCAGCTGCATCCCCGACAGCGCCCGCCCGAGGTGCGGCACGCCGAGCAGGGCCCGGTACGAGGCGGTGGGGTTGGGCTCCGTCACGCTCCCTAGAATGCCGAACGTGCTCGACTTCCGCCCGACCGACGAGAACCGGCTCGTCCAGCGCACCGTCCGGGACTTCGCCGAGGACGAGATCCTGCCCCACATCCGCGAGTGGGACGAGCAGGGCGAGGTCCACCGCGAAGTCTTCGGGCGGATGGCCGCACTCGGCCTGCTCGGCGCCCCGATCCATGGCCGGTGGGGCGGCGCCGGGATGGACTACATCTCGTGGGCGATGATCTGCGAAGAGCTCGAACGGGCCGATACGGCATTCCGGGTCGTCCAGAGCGTCCACGTCGGGCTGAACTCGCTGACGCTCATGCAATGGGCGACCGAGGCCCAGAAGCAGCGCTGGCTCGTGCCCCAGGCAAAGGGCGAGAAGCTCGCGACCTTCGGTCTCACCGAGCCGGGTGTCGGCACGGACGCGGCGAACCTGGCCTCGACGGCCCGCCTCGACGGCGACGCGTACGTGCTGAACGGCCAGAAGCAGTGGATCAGCCTCGCCGACCTGGCCGACCACTTCCTCGTCTTCGCCTCGGTCGACCGGTCGAAGGGCTGGCGGGGCGTCACCGCGTTCGTCCTGGAGCGGGGCATGCTGGGACTAACGACCGGCACGCTGCACGGCAAGCTGGGGATTCGGGCCGGCAACACGGGCACGATCTCGATGGAGAACGTGCGCGTCCCGGTCGAGCACCGGATCGGCGAGGAGGGCGAGGGCTTCATCATCGCGATGAGCGCCATCGACCAGGGCCGGTACACGGTCGCCGCCGGGAACGTCGGCCTCGCCCAGGCGTGCCTCGACGCGTCCCTGAAGTACGCCCACGAGCGGCAGACCTTCGGCGAGGAGATCGGTCGCCACCAGCTCGTCAAGCAGATGCTCGCGAAGATGCTCGCGGGGACCGAGATGGGCCGGCTGCTCGTCTGGCGCGCGGGCTTCCTGAAGAACCACGGCGTTCGCAACACGCGGGAGACCTCGCTGGCGAAGTGGCACGCCACCGATCACGCGGTGGCCAGCGCCCTCGACGCGATCCAGATCCACGGAGCGAACGGCTACTCGAACGAGTTCCCGGTGGAGCGCTACCTGCGGAACGCGAAAGCGTCGGTGATCTACGAGGGCACCTCGCAGCTCCACACGCTCATCCAGGCCGACTACGCCCTCGGCTATCGCGAGGACCATCCGCTCCGCTGCGAGCCGCTCCCGGCCGAGGGCTTCGAGCGCCTGCCGGCGGCCACGGCGACCCAGACCGGCCGCGCGTGAGCGGGCGCGCCGGCCGATGACGCCGGGCGAGCGGCGCACCCTCGCGACCCTCGCCTCGACCTTTGTTCCCGCCGCCGACGGCGAGCGGATCGCGGCCCTCGCCGACGAGGCCCTTGCCCGGGCCGCCGACCCGGCCCAGGTCAGCCAGCTCCGGCTCGTGCTCCGAGCCCTCGAGCTCGGGCCCGCCAATGGCGTCATGGCCGGTGCCTGGGGGCCGTTAAACCGGCTGGACGCGGCGGCCCGCGAGCGGGTGCTGCTTGCCTGGGCCACGTCTCGGGTCCCCCAGCAGCGCGCGGCATTCGCCGCGTTCCGGCGGCTGCTCACGTTCCTGGCCTACGCCGATCCCGGCCCGCCGGAGGCGCCGAACCTCCTGCCCGCAAGCATCGGCTACGACCCGGACCATCCGCCGATCACCGATGACCTGACGCCGATCCGGCCGCTCGACATCGACCGGGCCACGCACGGCTCGGACGCCACGGTCGAGCTCGAGGCCGACGTCGTCGTCGTCGGCTCCGGGGCGGGCGGCGGCGTGGTGGCCGCGGAGGCGGCCCGGGCCGGGCGCTCGGTCGTCGTGCTCGAGGCCGGGCCGTTCGTCGACGAGGCGACCATGCCACGGATCGAGCTCGACGCGTTCTCGCGCCTGTACCTCAACCATGGCCTGCTCTCGACGTGGGATGGCGCCGTGACGATCCTCGCCGGATCCGGCGTGGGCGGCGGGACGCTCGTGAACTGGATGACCTGTATCGACGCCCCGGCCGATGTCCGGGCGGAATGGGCCGCCGAGCACGGGCTCGACGGGGTCACGGATGGCGAATGGGTCGAGGACGTGGCGACCATCGAGCGCGAGCTGGGCGTCGCACCGGCGACGGTCGTCCCGCCGAAGGACGAGCTGATCCTCCGGGGGGCGGCCGCGCTCGGCTGGGAGGCGGACCACATCCGGCGCAACGCGAGCGACTGTGGCGTCTGCGGGTCATGCCCCTTCGGCTGCGTCGTCGGCGCGAAGCAGTCGGGGATCCGGGTCCACCTGCGCGCCGCGTCGGAGGCCGGCGCCCGAATCGTCGATCGTGTCCGCGTGACGCGCGTCCTCGTGGAGGGCGGGCGCGCGGTCGGTGTCGAGGGTCGCCTGCTGGCCGCGGACCCGTTCAGCCACCTGCCGGTCACCCGCGCCGGCGACCCGACCGTTGCCGAGGTCCGGCGCCTGGTCGTCCGGGCGCCGCAGGTCGTCATCGCCGCCGGCGCGCTCCGCAGCCCGGCGGTGCTCCAGGCCTCGGGGATCGGCCATCCCGCGATCGGCCGCCACCTGCGCCTCCATCCCGTGTCCCTCGTCGCGGCCCTCATGGCCGAGCCCGCCGACATGTGGCGGGGCACGATGCAGGCGGCACGCTCGGTCCAGTTCTCGATGCCGGAGCCGGGCCGCCGCGGCTACGTCATCGAGTCGGCGCCGGGGCACCTCGGGCTCATCGCCCTCGCCCTGCCGTGGGCCGGCGCGGCGGACCACGCGGAGCTCATGGCCCGCGCCCGCCGGGTCGCGCCGCTCATCGCGGTCACGCGCGACGGGGGCGAGGGCCGGACGACGATGTCGCGTGCCGGCCGCGTCCGGATCGACTACCGGTTGGACGCCGAGGGCGTCGCGACGCTCCGGCACGCACTCGTCTCGATGGCCCGGATCGGACGGGCCGCCGGCGGCGTGTCGGAGCTCGTCGGCGTCGGCAGCCCGATGGTCCGGCACCGGCTGGACGGCGCCGACGAGGCCTCCCGCTTCGCCCGCTTCGAGGTCGACCTGGGCGCGACGGACTTCGCCCCGAATCGCGGCTCGGTCTTCTCGGCCCATCAGCTGGGCACGGTGCGGATGGGTGGCCGGTCCGCCGACCACGCGGCCGACCCGCGAGGCCATGTCCGTTCCGGCACGGGAGCCGGGGGCGGCATCGTCCGCGGGCTCTACGTCGCGGATGGCTCCACGTTCCCGACCGCGATCGGGGTGAACCCGATGCTGTCGATCATGGCGATGGCCCGGCGGATCAGCCGGACGGTGCTCGCGGAGTCGTCGACAGGGGGTTGACGCTGGCAGCCGTGACGACCCCGCGCCGGAGCCCGAGCTCGTCCGCGGTTGTCGCCGGATCGGCACCCGCCTCCTCGGACGGCGTGGCCTCGGCCCGGCTCACGCGCCCGCGGGCCGTGACGATCATCGCCACGGCCCCGATGATCACGGCCGACGAGACGAGCGTCCGGAGGCTGATCGGCTCGGCCAGGAACAGCGTCCCGAGGCCGACCGCCACGACCGGGTTCACGTAGGCATACGTGCCGATGAGCGACAGCGGGGCGTGCCGCAGGAGCCAGCCGTAGGTCGTGTAGGCGAGCATGCTGCCGAAGGCGGCGAGGTACAGGATCGCGAGGATCGACTCGGGCGAGATCGCGGACGGGTCGAACGTGCCGCCCTCGCCGATCAGGAAGCCCTCGACGAGCAGCAGCACCGACGCCGCGAGCATCTGGAGGCCCGAGGCGATGAGCGGGCGATGGGGCAGGTGGGCCTTCCTCGCGGCGTAGAGCGAGCCATGCGCCCAGCCCAGCGGTGCCAGCAGCAGCACGACGAGCCCGAACGCGTCGAAGTGGTTGGCGCCCGTGCCCGTCGGCCAGACCAGGGCTGCCACGCCGGCGAAGCCGACCACGATCCCGAGGCCGACGATGGGGCCGGGCCGCTCCCGGAAGTACAGCCAGCCGAGGACCACGAACCAGACCGGCATCATCCCGATGAGGATCGCGGCGATGCCCGACGGCACGGTGCGCTCGCCGAGGGCCACGAACCCGTTCCCGACGGCCAGCAGCAGCCCGCCGACGATCACGGAGTCGAGGAGCTGTCGGCGGCTCGGCCAGTGGCGCGCCTCGGGGCTCCGGACGAGGTCCCAGGCGACGAGGGCCGCGCCCGCGATCACGAACCGGATGGCCGCCATGAAGAACGGCGGCACGGTCTTGATCGCGATCGCGATCCCGAAGTACGTCGAGCCCCAGATGACGTAGATGACGCCCAGCGCCAGCCACAGCCGGAGGCCCGTCGCCCGCGCGGCAGTTGGCATAGTCTGGTGGTCCAAATCAGGTCGAGACTAGCATCCGGCCGGCCCGCTCGCCACGGTTCGATTTGGTTGCGATTGGGTCCGCCGGCGAGCCGGCGCCGTGCTTCAGGCAGCGAGCGAGACCGGGCGGCAGTGGCGGCACGGCCGGTAGCCGGCAACCGTGGCCGCACGGAGCGATCCGAACCTGACCCGGTGTCGAGGAGTGACCCGCCGGGCGTCGCGACACGTCGGGTGGCAGACGATGTGGGTCGTGTCCGAGCCCACGTACCGGAAGCCCTCGGCCGCCTCGGCCTCGAGACCGGGCACGTCGACGCCCTCGGCCGCGAGCACGCGGCGCTTGTTGTCCGAGCCGCCCATCGAGTAGTTCCCGATGTGGCCGTCGCTCCGGACGACGCGGTGGCACGGCACGACGAGCGGGACCGGGTTGCGGGCCAGGGCCGTCCCGACCGCTCGGACGGCCTTCGGGTGCCCGATCTCGGCCGCGATCCAGCCATACGGCCGGACCTCCCCGCGGGGGATCTCGAGCGCCTTCCGCCAGACGGCAGCCTCGAACGACGTCGAGCCGCGGAGATCGAGCTCGATCCTGGCCCGGCGGTCGCCGCCGAGGCGGCGGGCGATCGACCGCGCCAGCTTCGGTGGCAGAGCCTCCGCCCGCGAGGCCGGCCGGCCCGTGTGGTCCGTGAGCGCCTGCTCGAAGCGGGCCGGGTCGCCGGCCAGGGCCACCCACGACACGCCGCGCCCGTTCCAGGCGACGAACACCTCGCCGAGCGGCGATTCCGTCGCGGCAAATCGATCGGCGAGGCCGAGCGCCACGAGCGTGTTGGTGGCGAGCGAGGCCGGAGCCGTCGCGCGAAGGGTCGCGAGCTGCATCTCGAGGGTCGTCATGCGGGCACCTCCGCGGTCGCCAGTGGGCGGCCGCCATGGATCGGGGAGCGGGGTCGCACGATGGAGGTCGAGGCGACGTCGATCTCTCGAGGCTCGAGGCGGAGGCGCATCCGCTCGAGGCCGCGGGCGACCTGGGCCTTGATCGTGCCTTCCGGTCGGCCCAGGGCTTCCGCCGTCTCGGCGACCGAGAGGCCGTCGACATGGCGGAGGACGACGGCGGCTCGCATCGTCGGGGACAGGTCGAGGAGGGCCGACGCGAGGTCGGCGATCGCCTCCCGTCGCGCCATGGCCTGGGCGCCGGCGTCGCCGCCGTCGTCGGCGGGATCGAAGCCGGTCGCGAGCATCGGCTCGAGGGAGCGCGGCGGCCGTCGATCCTCGAGCCGGCGACGCCGGTTCCGGGCGAGGTTCACGGCGATCGAAGCGAGCCACGGTCGCAGCCGGAGGTCGCGCGTCCGCTCGGCGGGATAGCCCGCGATCGCCCGATACGCGCGGATGAGCGCGTCCTGGGCCACCTCCTCGGCGTCGCGAGGGTCGCCGAGGAGGCGGAAGGCGATCGTGAACAGCCGGTTCGAGTGATCGGCCACCAGGGCCGGGAACGCCTCGTCGAGGTCGGCCGCGAGCCGGCTCGCGAGGTGCGCGTCGGTGTCCATCGCCTCTCTCAACACGGCCTCCGTCGGAACGGTTGCAGTGTGCGCGAGGCGGCCGCCGTCAGCCGGTGATCGTGATGGTCCCCTTCATCGACGAATGGATCGAGCAGTGGAACGGGTACGTGCCGGCCTGGGTGAACGTCAGGCTGGCCGAGGAGCCGGTCGTGATGTGGCCCGTGTCGCAGCCGCCCGCGTCGAGCGTCACCGTGTGGTCCGTCGGACCGGAGTTCTTCCACGTGATGACGTCGCCGACCTTTGCCGTCACGTTCGTCGGATTGAACTGGAAATCCGCGACGCCGGCCTCGACGGTGCCGGTCGCCGTGGTCACCGTGCAGCCGCCAGGTGCGGCGGCCTGCGAGCCACCTGCGCCACCCGAGCCGGAGCAGGCCGAGAGGGCCACGACGGTGAGCGCGCCGACGGCGAGGCGAGCGAAACGATGCACGGGAGAGGCTCCGATCGATTGGGCCGATGGTCGTTGGAATGTACGTCGGCAGGCCCGGTATGGTTCGCGCGTGCCCGAGTCCCTGCGCGATCCGGCGCTCGGCGAGCGCCTGCTCCTCCACGAGGCCCGGGCGCAACAGTCGCCCGGGCGCGAGCTCCGGGACCTGGGCGACGGCTGGCTCTTCTACGACCCGGCGGACCCAGAGCCATTCTGGAATCGGCTGATCGGCCCGCGCTGGCCGTCGGAGCCGGCACGGTTCGCCCGGCGGCTCGACGAGGTCGTCACGCTGTTCGCGACGCTCGACCGGATCGCCCACGTCCGACCGCTGCCCGCCGGCAACGAGCCCGCTGACATCGAGGCCCGGCTGCTCGCGTCGGGCTTCGACCGGATCGGGTCGGACCGGCGCATGGTCCTCGTCGACCCCGGGCCGGCCCGTCGTCTGGTCGCGGCGTGGGCGCCACGGCTCACCGGGCCGCTGACGGTCGACCGACAGCCGGGTCGCCCGCTGGCGATTCGGGAGGGCTGGGCCGAGGACGCCGCCCTCGTGGTGGGCGAGGCCTTCGGCGTCGATCCGTTCCGTCGGGTCGCCCTCGAGACGGACATGCTCGCCTGCGCCGCGCGCCCCGGCTGCTCGGTCGTGCTGCTGCGCCACGATGGCCAGCCTGTCGCCGTGGCCCGGCGCGCGACGGTCGCCGGCGGCTCGTACCTGTCCTCGATCGGCACGCGGCCGGCCTGGCGAGGTCGGGGCTATGGCTCGCTGGTGACCGCGCTCGCCGTCGTCGAGGCCCTCGATGCCGGCGGCGAGCTCGTCCATCTCGCGGTCGACGTGCTGAACGCCCATGGACAGGGCTTCTACGAGGCGCTCGGGTTCGCCGTGCTCGGGGATCCGGTGGCGGATCTCGTGCTGCGATGACCGGCTGGTCTGGCAGCGAGGCCGGGCGGGCGATCATCGGGGCGGCGGAGGCGATCCTGGCCGACGCCGTGGCGCGAGATCGAAGCCTCGACGGCGGGCGAATCGCCGCGATCGCCTGGGCGACCGTCGACCTCGACCGTGCCGAACAGGAGCTGGGAGCGGCGCTGGGGGTCGAGCTCGCCGCCCGACCCTCCGCTCGGGAGCGGAAGCTCGGCGCGCGGGTGCGGTCGGCGAGCCCGTTCGCGGATGGGCCTGCGCTGCTCCTCCTCGAGCCGGACACCGAGGGGCGGCTCGCCGCGATTCTTGCCCGCCGGGGGGAGGGCGTCGCGCTGGTAGTGGTCGAGGCGGGCTACCGGACGCGGCGGCTCGTCGTCACCAGCGACCGCGGTGGACCACCTCGTCGAGCGCCTTCCGACCGCCTGCCTTCGGCGGGCGGGTGAGGTCTGCCGGGTCGGCCGGGTAGCCGAACGACAGGAGGTAGGGGCAGGCGAGCCCGTCGGGATAGCCGAGCAGCTCCTGGGCGAGGGCGGGGTCGTAGACGGTCGCCGGGCAGGACCCGATGCCCATCGCCCAGGCGGCCAGCATCATGTTGTCGGCCGCGGCGCCGAGATCCCACAGGTCGGAGGGCGAGCCGTTCGCGCCGCGCGGGTCCGGGGTGATGAGGGCGATCGCGACGGCCGCCCCCGCGAGATGGCCGGCGTACGGCCCGACCTTCGAGAGCTCCCCGAGCTGGGCACGATCGTCGATCACGATGAAGTCCCAGCGCTGGCTGTTCTTCGAGCTGCCAGCATGGCGGCCGGCATCGAGGATTAGCTCCAGGCGCTCGGTCTCGAGCGGGCGCGGCTCGAAGCGGCGGACCATCCGCTTCGTCCGGATCGCGTCCCAGGTGTCCATCGGCTACTCGGTGATCCGGCCGGTGGCGACCGGCTCGGGATCGGGTGACGCGATGGCCCGGACGAGGGTCCGGACGCCCCCGGGCTCGCCCTCCAGCGCCGAGAACCCGCGGTCCTCCCGCTCCGGCATCCGCGTGGCCGGGACGTCCGCGGCGAGGGCAGCGGCGGCCTCGGGCGTGAACGGGCCGTCCAGCCAGCGCGTCAGGAACAGGCCGATGGCCCGCCGGTACGAGGGGAACTCGAAGAGCCAGCTGTGGTGGCCGCCCGGGATCGTGAGCGCCTCGATCGGCAGGGCCGCTGGATCGTCGCCTCGCGCTCGGCGGGCGATCGCGACCAGCCGGTCCTGGTGCCCCGGCGGGACCACGCGATCGTCGCTGCCGTTGATGAGGAGCACCGGGCCCCGGTACTGGGCGATCGCTCGGGCCGCCGACACGGCCGACACCCGGTGCCCGCGCGGCTGCAGGAACACTTGCGTGGTGAGCCACGCCAGCGGGTAGGCGATGACATTCGGGATCGGGAGGCTGGCGAGGTGAAACGTCTGGCGAGTCAACCGGTAGGGGTCGGCCGGCGAGGCGATCGCCACGACGGCCCGAACGCGCGGCTCGGCCGCCGCGGCGAGCAGCGCCCCGATCGCGCCCATCGAGTGACCCAGGACCCCGACCGCCGACACGTCCGGCCGGTCGAGCAGCCAGCGGACGCCGGCCAGGCTGTCCGCGCCGAACTCGCCGGCGGTGAGCGGCAGGACCTCGCCTGGGTTCTCGCCGTGGCCGCGGACGTCGATGGTCAGGACGTGCATCCCGATCCGGCGGAGGATCAGCGCGTTCGGCAGCGTCCTGTCGCGCGCCGACTCCCAGCCGTGGACGAGCAGCACGGCCGGCCGCGGGGCATCGGCGCCCTCGGCCGGGATCCACCAGCCAGGCAGCGTTCGGCCCTCGACCGTCGGCACGTCGACGCGGGTGAATGGCAGGCCGAGGCTCGATGGGTCGGACTCGGGGAGGTGCCGTCGCGGGTACCCGGCCCGGGCGCGGTAGGCATGCGCGAACCGCCACGCCCCGAGCGGGATGAGGCCGATCGCCGCGGTGATGCCGGCCCGGCGGCCGGTGATCCGGGAAGCCACGACGTAAGGGGACGCCGGGCCGGGGAGGCTGTCAAGCGAGGCCCGTCGATACACTTCCCTCGTGCCGAAATGGGATCCCCATGACGTCCTCGGAGTGCCCCGGAATGCCTCGCAGGCCACGATCAAGGCCGCCTGGCGCAAGCTGGCCCGGGAGCATCACCCCGACCTGACCGGCGGCGACTCGCAGGCAGCGCGGGCGGCAACACGACGGATGGCCGAGATCAACCAGGCCTACGAGCAGCTGCGGATCGGCCGGCTGGGGCAGGGGAACGGGACCGAGGCTGCGGCGACCAGGCGGCGCTGGCCGCCGGCCGAGAAGCCGACGCGGCCGGTCACCGGCCGGCTGGACACCTCGGGCACCTTCCGCCCGCGGAACACGACGACCGGACCGGCCCATCGCCCGGCCGGCCGCCCGCCGATCCGCGTCGACCGCCTCGATCGCGAGCCGCTCCGCGCCTCCCATCCGACCGGCCCGCTGAATCGGTCGCGCCAGCGCAACTTCAGCCCGCCGCCGCCGCCGAGCCTCGACGACGCCCTCGCCCTGACGATCGCATTCGGCAAGTTCCACGGTCACACGCTCGGGGAGATCGCCAGCTTCGAGCCCTCGTACATCGACTGGCTGGCCCGGACGATCGCCCGTGACCCGGAGCTCGTCGCGGCCGCCCGCGTCGTCCAGGAGGACCTCGACCGGCGCAGCGTCGCTCGCCGGCCGCGGCCGGTCGGAGCCTGACCATCCGAGCGCGTCGGGCGGTCGTCGCCGCCCTGCTCGGGCTGCTCGTCGCTGCCTGCGCCGGTGGTGGCGCCGGGGCGACGTTCTCGACCTCCGGCCCTTGCCTCGCCGACGGGCGGGCGCCCGGGGCGTTCCCGGCCCTCGAGGCGCTGGCGCCAACCTCGCTGTCCGGCACCCCGCCGACGTCCGTCGACTCCGGGCGGAACTGCTCGGACGCGGCGCTCGGGACGCTCGTCGAGCGCGGGGTCCGGGAGCTGGACTTCGGTGGCGCGACCTGGGACTACGGCCACGGCGCGGGCACCTCGATCGCGGTGCTCGCGCTGCCGTCGGGGCAGCTGCCCCTGGCCTGGACCGAGGAGTTCTATCTCGCCGGCGCGATCAACGGGACGAAGACCGACAACGTCAAGTCGTCGCATCCCAAGGTCCCGGGGGTGGCCGACGCCTTCCGGATCGATGCCCTGAACGACGACTCGCAGCAGGCGATCGTGGTCTGGCAGGCCGGGGACGACGTCCGCGTGGTGATCGTCGCGAGCCCGATCGGCCCGACGGCCTCGATGGCCGAGCACGATGCGCGGGTCGCGGCCGCGATCCAGGCTGCCTTGCAGGCCTCGGGGATTCCGGTACCGTCGCCGTCATGACGGACCGCGACTCCTGGCAGGAGCGCCGCCGGGCCTGGAAGGTCGAGCGCCTCGACCTCGCGCTGGCCCGCTCGCCCGAGCGGGCGAAGCGCTTCGCGACCCTCGGCGAGATCGAGCTCGATTCGCTCTACGGGCCGTGGTCCTGGCCGGCCGACTTCGATCCGCTCCGCGACGTCGGCCTGCCCGGCGAGCCGCCGTTCACCCGCGGCATCCACCCGTCCGGCTACCGCAGCCGCCTCTGGACGATGCGGATGTTCGCCGGGTTCGGCGCGGCCGAGGACACGAACGCCCGGTTCAAGTCGCTGCTGGCCGCGGGCCAGACGGGGCTGTCCATCGCCTATGACATGCCGACGCTCTACGGCTACGACACCGACCAGCCGGAGGCCGAGGGCGAGTTCGGGACCTGCGGCGTCGCGGTCTCGTCCCTGGCCGACATGGAGGTCCTGCTGGCCGGCCTGCCGCTCGACGGTGTCTCCACGTCGATGACGATCAACTCGCCGGCCGCCCCGATCTGGGCGATGTACATCGTCGCGGCCGAGAAGGCCGGGTTCCCGCGCTCAACCCTCGAGGGCACGACCCAGAACGACATCCTCAAGGAGTTCGTCGCCCAGAAGGAGTTCCTGTTCCCGCCCGAGCCGTCGATGCGCCTCGTCACGGACACGATCGAGTTCGGGACGCGGGAGCTGCCGCGCTGGAACACGATCTCGATCTCGGGCTACCACATCCGCGAGGCCGGCTCGACGGCGGTCCAGGAGCTGGCATTCACGATCGCCGACGGGATGGCCTACGTCGAGGACGCCCTGGCCCGGGGGCTGCGGGTCGACGACTTCGCGCCACGCCTGAGCTTCTTCTTCAACTCCCACAGCGACTTCTTCGAGGAGATCGCGAAGTACCGGGCGGCTCGGCGGGTCTGGTTCAAGCTCATGAGCGAGCGCTACCACGCGGAGAACGAGCGATCGACCTGGATGCGCTTCCACACCCAGACGGCCGGTGTCTCCCTGACCCCGCAGCAGCCCCTGAACAACCTGACGCGCGTCGCGATCCAGGCGCTGGCGGCGGTCCTCGGCGGCACGCAGTCGCTCCACACCGACGCCTACGACGAGGCGCTCGCCGTGCCGACCGCCGGGGCCGCGCTGCTCGCCCTCCGGCAGCAGCAGATCCTCGCCGAGGAGACCGGCGTGACCGGCACGATCGACCCGCTCGGCGGGTCGTGGTTCGTCGAGGCGCTGACGAACCAGGTCGAGCGCCAGGTCTGGCGGTACATCGACGAGATCGATCGCCGGGGCGGCATGGTCAAGGCGATCGAGGAGGGCTATCCGCAGCGGGAGATCGCCGACTCGGCCTATCGCTTCCAGCGCGAGCTCGACGACGGCGAGCGCCGGATCGTCGGGGTCAACGCCTACCTCGACGACCGCGAGGAGACGACGGTGCCCGTGCTCGAGGTCCCGGCCGGCTCGCTCGAGGCCCAGCTGGGCCGCCTCGCCCGGATCCGGCGCGAGCGGGATCCGGCCGCCGTCGAGGCGGCGCTGGCCGGCCTCCGGGACGCGGCGTCGAGGGCCGGCTCGTCGGAGACCAACCTGATGCCGCACTTCCTGCGCTGCGCGGCCGCCTACGCGACGCTCGGGGAGCAGTGCGGCGTCCTTCGCGGTGTCTTCGGCGAGTACCGCGAGCCGGTCGCGGTCTAGGGATCGACGGAGGGCCCGCGATGTACCTCAATGCGCTGGAGTTCCTCGAGGAGGAGCGCGAGGGCTGGCGGCCCTTCGAAGCCCTCCTCGACCTGAGCGACGAGCAGCTCGGGGTCGGCGTGTCCGGCCCGGACCGCTGGTCGGGGCGGGACCTGATGGCCCACCTCGTCCACTGGCAGGCCGGCTGCCTCGACGTCGCACGGGAGCTGGCCGTCGGTCCCCACAGCCCGACGAAGGAGCGTCAGGATCGCGAGTGGGACGAGCGCGCCGACGCCATCAACGACGAGATCACGGTCGAGTGGGCCAAGCTCCCGATGTCCGAGGTCCGGCGTCGGTTCGAGACGACGCCCGGGGAGCTCCGCGGCTACCTGACGGTCGTGCCCGAGACGCGCTGGCTCAAGCACGCCGACTACCTGGCGTACTTCCTGAACGAGACCACCGACCACTACGCCGACCACACGGCCGATCTCGAGGTGATCCTCGAGGCCGCCCGGTCGTGACGGTTCGAGGCTGGTGACCGGACCGACCCTCGCCACGACCGTGGCCGGCCTCGCCGCCGGGCTGGACACCCAGGTCGTCATGGCGGGCGGCTCGATCACCTGGAGCCGAGGCGAGACCGCCTTCGCCGTGCTCCACGGATCGGCGGTCGAGCTGCGCCTCGATCGGGCCGTGGCGGCGGCAGCGCTCAGGACGCCAGACACCGCCCCATCCCCGCGCGGGCCGGAGTGGGTCTCGTTCGCCCCGTCGACCCTCGAGGGCCACGATCTCGACCGGCTCGAGGCCTGGTTCGGCCTGGCGTACCGGCGCGCCGAGACGGCAGCCCCGCGAACCTGACACCCTGCGCTGATGCCCGCCTACGACGCCTTCGATCGCTACGTCGCCGACCACCTCGCTGCCTGGACCGGGGAGCTCGCCGAGTTCTGCGCGATCCCGTCCGAGGCCACGGACCCGGCGGCGCTCGAGGCCGCGGCGGACTGGGTCGCGGCGCGCTACCGGCGCCTCGGTCACGGGACCACCGTCGACCTCGTCACGAACCGGGGGGACCCGCCGCTCGTCGTTGCCGAGATCGGATCCGGGCGGACGGTCGTCGCGCTCCAGCACTACGACGTCCAGCCCGCCTCGCCGTGGCATCTCTGGACGACGCCGCCCTACCAGCCCGACGTGCGGGACGGGCGCCTGTATGCGCGCGGGGCATGCGACAACAAGGGCGAGCTCATGGCCCGGATCTGGGGGCTCGAGGCCTACCTGGCCACCGTCGGCGAGCTGCCATGCCGGGTCCGATTCCTGACCCAGGGCCAGGAGGAGGGCGGCGGCGACTCGTTCCCGCGGCTCCTGGCGATGCGGCCCGGGAGCCTCGAGGGCGACGCCGCCCTGAGCGAGGGCGGCGGGCTCGACGTCGAGGGCCGGCCCGTGGTCTTCGCCGGCGTCAGGGGCATGGTCACGGTCGAGCTGGTCTGCCGGACGATCGCGTATGACGCCCACTCGAGCCTCGCGAACCTGCTGCCGAGCGCGCCGATCCGGATGGTGCAGGCCCTCTCGACGTTCTGGGACGCCGAGGGTGTCCCGGCCATCGAGGGCCTCAAGGCGCAGGTCCGACCGCCGACGTCGGCCCAGCTCGCCGTCCTCGAATCGGCCCCGGCCGGCGCGCTGGAGGCCGAGCTGATGCCGGAGTTCAAGGTCGATCGGTTCGTCGCCGGCCGCACCGGCCAGGCGGCTGTTCGCGCGCTGGCCCTCGATCCGACCGTGAACGTTCAGGGCCTCTGGTCGGGCTACACGGGTCCTGGCGGGAACACGATCACGCCGGCCGAGGCCCATGCCCGGGTGGACATCCGGCTCGTGCCCGACATGGATCCCGAGACGACGGTGGCGACGCTGCGGCGGCACCTCGAGCGCCACGGATTCGGCGATCTCGAGGTCGTCGAGAACGACGATCGCTACCGCGCCTGGTGGACGACGCCGGACCACCCGCTCATCCAGGCGTCGGCCCGTGCGTCCGAGGCCGCGACGGGCAAGCGGGCGGTGCTGCAGGTGTCCGCCGCCGGCACGGAGCCGATGTGGGACGTGGCCGCCGCGCACGAGCTGCCGATGTCGACGATCGGGGCGACCGACCCGGACATCCGCGTCCACGCGCCGGACGAGAGCTACAGCCTCGACAACGCCGCGACCGCGGCCCGGATGTTCGGCCGCTTCCTCGACGAGTTCGCCGCGCTGGACTAGCCGGCGCCGGGAATCGAGACGCCCCGGCGGGCCCGCCGGGGCGTCGCTGTCTGCGAGGTCGCTCAGGCCGCGGACGATGCGCTGTCGCTTGCCGGAGCGGCCTCGACCTTCGGATACGAGGCCAGCTGGAACTGCGACTCCAGCTGCTCGGCCGGGCGGAACCCGACGACGCCCATCGGCTGCTTGCCCGGGGCGAAGAAGGCGATGGTCGGGATCGACATGATGTTGAACGCCCGGGACAGGCCGGGGTTCGCGTCGACGTCGACCTTGACGATGTCGATCGAGCCCTCGTACTTCGCGGCGAGCTTCTCCATCTCGGGCGCCACGAGCTTGCAGGGCCCGCACCAGGCGGCCCAGAAGTCGACGACCACGGGCCTGTCGTTGTGGAGCACGACGTCCTCGAACGTGGCGTCGGTGGCGGTCTTGATCGCCATCTGGATGGGTTCCTTTCTCCCGCTGGGCGGGACTCGTCGTCCTAGCGGGCGATCGATTGGAGCAGGTGATAGGCCTCGAGGACACGGGTGTCGGCGAGGCGGTAGAAGACGGTGCTGCCCTCGCGGCGCGTGGCGACGAGCCCCGCGGACCGGAGGACGGCCAGGTGCTGGCTCATGTTCGGGACCTGGCACCCGACACGCATCGACAGCTCGCTGACGGACAGCTCGCCGTTCGCGAGGGACTCGAGGACGCACAGGCGCTTCGGGTCGGCGAGCGCGCGGCCGATGACGGCGGTGCGCTCGTAGCTCGCTTCGGACGCGGCCGGCGCCGCGATGTCGATGACCATCGCGACCATCATGTCACTGGTTGCGCAATCGCGCAAGTCCATCGGCTGTCCGAACGGTCGGAGCCGGCCGCTATCCTCGCCCGATGGCCGACCTCATCGCCTCGCCCGAGCGGATCGCCGCGGCCCGAGAGCGCATGGCCGGCAAGGTCCACCGGACGCCGATGCTATCGTCGAGCACGGCCGCCGCGTTCGTCCGGGCCCAGACGGGGGTTCGCCTGGCCGACGATCGGGTCTACCTGAAGGCCGAGCACCTCCAGAAGACCGGCTCGTACAAGCCGCGGGGCATGGTCAACAAGGTCGCAACGCTCGGGCTGGACGAACGTCAGCGGGGCGTGATCACGATCTCCGCCGGCAACGCCGCCCAGGGCTATGCCTACGCCGGCCACGTCGAGGGCGTGCCGATCACCGTCGTCATGCCGCTCGCCGCGAACCCGGCCAAGGTCGCCGCGTGTCGCGGCTATGGCGCCGAGGTCATCCTCATCGGCTCGACATTCGAGGAATCGTGGGCCCAGATGGAGCGGATCGGGGCCGAGCGCGGCCTCGTGTTCTGCCATCCGTTCGACGACCTCGACGTGATCGCGGGCCAGGCCTCGGTCGGGCTCGAGATCCTCGAGGACCTCCCAGATGTCGACCTCGTCATCGTCGGGATCGGCGGCGGCGGGCTCGTCTCGGGGGTGTCGACGGCGATCCGCCGGGCACGGCCGTCGGCCCGGGTGGTCGGCGTCGAGCCCGAGCTGGCCAACGGGATGGTCCTGGCGCTGGCCGCGGGCCACCCGGTCAACATCGCGCCGCGGAGCGTGGCGGACGGCCTCAACGGCCCATATGCCGGCGAGCGGAACATCGCCGCGGTCCAGGCGTTCGTGGAGCAGGTCGTCGTCATCGACGACGCCACGATCCTCGCCGGCATGCGGTTCGCCCTGGAGCGGACGAAGCAGGTCGTCGAGCCCGCGGGAGCGGCCGGGCTGGGGGCGCTGCTGACCGGGCAGATTCCGATCCACGACGGTGAGCGGGTCTGCGTGATCCTCTCGGGTGGCAACCTCGACCTCACGAAGCTGGCCGACTACCTCGAGCGGGCGGCGCCCCTCACCGCACCATGACCGACGCCCTGGAGCCAGCCGAGCCCGCGAACCCGGCCGAGGCCGCGGCACCCGCGCCGGCCGCAGTCGCGGCACCCGCGCCGGCCGTTCCGAGTCCGGAGGTCGAGCCGCCGCTCCGGGCCTACGAGCTGCCGAGCGCCCGCCAGGTCGTCACGTTCGGGCTGTCGCTCGCGTACCGGGCGAGCTCCGAGCTCCGCCGGGCATCGATCTACATCGGCCTGCTCACGCTGGCCCTTCTCGGCCCGCCGATCGTGTTCCTCATCGAGCTCATCGCCCACTTCCAGGTCACCGACGCGAGCACGTTGGCGGGCATGTTCGCCTCGCGCGACCCCGCCACCGTGGGGCCGCTGCTCCTCTTCGTGGTCCTCCTCTACCTCGCGATCGTCGGCTGGCTTGCGGTCTCGGTCGACGGCCAGCTGATCGCGGTGGCCCTCCTCGCGGCCCGCGAAGGTGACCGGTCGTTCACCCTCCGCGAGGCCACGGTGAGGGCGAGGCAGGTCTTCTGGCGACTCGTCCGGGGCTCCATCCTCGTCGGCCTGGTCACGGGGATCCTCCAGCTCGTGCTGGGCGCCGCGTTCTCCGCGGCGTTCACGAGCGGCACGGGCACCAGCGTCGTGCTGTCCGTCCTCGGGGCGATCCTGGTCGCCCCGCTGGGCTTCCTCGCGACCGGGGTCGTCCTCGGCGACGTTGGGGCGGTGGAGGCACTGCGGCGCTCGATCCGGCTCGCCCGGACGCGGCCCCGGATCGCCCTCGTCGTCGCCCTCTTCACGCTCCTGAGTGCGGCGATCCAGCTGTTCGCGCTGTCCGCCGGCCTCGACCTCTTCGTCGGCGCCGCGAGCGTCGTCCACCTCGGCTTCAGTGGTGGGGCCGGACCGCTGGCCGTCGTGATCCTCGGCGGCCTGGCCTTCGTGATGGCGTTCGGCAGCCTGAGCTTCACCGTGGCCGCGCTCGTCGCCGCACCGCAGGTCGCCGCGTTCCTCGGCCTGACCTTCTACACGGGGGGCCTCGATCGAGCCCGCGAGATCCCGGCCGGGGCGCCGAAGTTTCGATGGGTGACGCGGCCGATGATCGCGGTGATCGTCCTCGTGATGCTGGGCTCCGGCTACGGCGTCGCCTCGGTGCAGGGCGTTGCGCCGATCCCGCGAAGCTGGATCGTCGATGACCTCGCGACCGTGAGCGCCGGCCGGACGGTGTTCCAGTCGGGCGCGCCCGTGACGGTGACGGATCCGGCGGGCGACCAGACCTGGCCGGCGACGCCGCTCGACATCCTCGGGGCGACCTACGCCCTCGCCCCGACGGTGCCGGACTGGGTCCTGGGCGACGTCTTCGACTGCAACGCGGCGGGGGTCACCTGTGGAACCTCGAGCAACGGCGCCGCGGCCTTCGACGACGGGGCGCTGGTGTTCGTCATCCGCCTCGCAGGTCCGGTACCCGCCCTCGCCGGCGACGACACGAGCGACGTCGGACCGGTCCTCGAGGGGAGCGGCCTCGCCCCGGCCCCCGACCTCTCGAACCTCCTCGCGCCGGCCAACGAGGCGTTCGTCACCGAGGCCTACCGCGGGCAGATCGTCGTCACCGACTACGCCTACCAGGACGGCAAGTGGGCGTACTACCAGACCTCGTCCCGCTCGCGCTGGTTCGGGAACGACCTCATGACGATCATCCCGTTGAAGTACATCTCGCAGCCGACAGCCTGGGATGCGATCGCCTGGCTCACCAGGGCGACGGGCACGGGCTCGAGCCGCGACGAGCTCCGATCGGACAAGGGCCCGCTCCGCCCGTTCGAGACCCCACCGACCCTCTACCTGCAGCCGTAAGGCGCGCGTCGGGGCGACGCGCCACGGACGGGCGGTCCTAGCCGGCTCCGAGCTCGTCCAGCCGCTCGTCGTCGATCCCGAGGTGGTGCGCGAGCTCATGCACCACCGTCCGGCGGACCTCGGCCTCGAGCTCGTCTGGATCGGGGAAGTCCCATTCGAGCGGTGCCCGGAACAGCGTGATCCGGTTCGGGCTCAGCGCCCAGTCGGCGGCGTAGGCCGTGCGGGGCACGCCCTCATAGAGGCCGTACATCGAGTCGTCGAGGGTCAGGCCATTGTCGAGCAGCTGCTCGTCGGAGGGCTCCTCCTCGACGATGACGGCGACCTCGCCGAGAGCCGCCCGGAAGGGGTCCGGGATCGAGGCCAGGGCTCGATCGACCAGCGCGTCGAAGGCCGCTCCGCGTCGGGCTTCGCGGGCCGCCCGCGCCGGCCCACGGCGTCGGCCCGAGCCGCGCACGCGTTTCGTCATCGGCGGCAGGATGCCACGCCTGGAACCCGCCGATCGCTGGTCGCTACGATCCGAGCGTGAAGGCCGTGTACACGCCGCGCCACAAGGCCCACGACGTGAGCTACGAGACCTACCTCGGCAGGGCGATTCCGGCGAACGAGGTCGTCGCCCGGGCCGAGCTGATCCGCCAATCGCTGGTCGCCGACGGTGGATTCGAGCTCGTCGGGCCCACCGACCACGGCGTCGAGCCGATCCTGGCCGTGCACGACCCCGGCCTCGTCCGGTTCCTCGAGACGGTCTGGGCCGATGTCGAGGCCGAGAACTCCGGTACCGAGGCGCTGATCGCCGACACGTACCCGGTCAAGGCGATGTTCGAGGGCATGAGCCCGGAGCAGGTGGCGGCCCTGCCCGAGCCGACGGCGCCGGGCGGTCGCGCCGGCTGGTGGGGCCTCGACACCGCGAACCCGATCGTCGCGGGCACGAACGACGCGGCCCGTGGCGCCGTCGACGTCGCCCTCACGACGCTCGACCTGGTGCTGGAGGGCGAGCCGATCGCCTACGGGCTGTGCCGGCCGCCCGGGCATCACGCCGGCCGGTCGATGGCCGGCGGCTACTGCTTCTTCAACAACGCCGCGATCGCGGCGGAGGCGTACACCCGGGCGAGCGGTGAGCCGGTCGCCATCCTCGACGTCGACTTCCATCACGGCAACGGGACGCAGCAGATCTTCTGGCGCCGCGGCGACGTGTTCTATGCCTCGCTCCATGGCGATCCGCGGCGCATCTACCCGTTCTACCTCGGCCACGCCACCGAGACCGGTGAGGGGCCGGGCGCCGGGGCGAACCTGAACCTGCCCCTGCCCGCAGGAACGGGCGACGAGTCCTACCTCGCGGCGATCGACCGGGCGCTCGCGGCGATCGACGCCCGGCCCGGCTCGCTGATCGTCGTCTCGCTCGGCTTCGACACCTACCGGGACGACCCGATCTGCGACTTCGCCCTGACCACGCCCGGCTACCACGAGATCGGTCGGCGCGTCGCGGCGCTCGGACGCCGGCTGGTCGTCCTCCAGGAGGGCGGCTACTACGGCCCGGCGCTCGGGCCCAACGCGGTCTCGTGGCTGCGCGGCGCGGCGGGCCGGGAGCCCGCCGCGACCGCTTCTTAGGTCGGAACGGGAACCGGGCGTACCATCCGCGGGTCATGGCGGATCTGCCCAATCACGTCCGCAAGCTCGTGGCCGAGATCGAGACCGAGATCGGCGAGGCCGGCTCCAATGGCCACGTCGCCGAGGCGATCCAGGGCTCGGGCTCCCTCCACGAGCCGGGTGGCCCCGTCGAGGAGGCCGTGCGGGAGATCCTGGTCGAGGTCGGCGAGGACCCCGATCGGCCGGGCCTCCGCGGGACGCCGGACCGGGTCCATCGGATGTACGCCGAGCTGACGGCCGGCTACCACGTCGATCCCGACCGGCTGGTGAACGACGCGATCTACGACGTCGGCTACTCCGAGATGGTCGTCGTCAAGGACATCCCGTTCTACTCGCTCTGCGAGCACCACCTGCTGCCCTTCTTCGGGAACGCGTCGGTCGCCTACATCCCGAAGGGCCGGGTGATCGGGCTCTCGAAGATCCCGCGCGTCGTCGAGATGTACGCCCGCCGGCTGCAGGTCCAGGAGCGGATGACCCAGCAGATCGCGGAGTTCCTCGACGACCGCCTCGGGCCGCAGGGCGTCGGCGTGGTCATCGAGGCCACGCATCTGTGCGCGGTCATGCGCGGCATCCGGAAGCCCGGCACGATCATGACGACGGCATCGGTCCTCGGCCTCTTCCGGACGCGCGACCGCACCCGAGCCGAGTTCTACAGCCACCTCGAGCGACGTCCGCCGAGCTCGTAGCCCGCGGAGCGCCGGGGATCGCGGAGCGCCGGGATCGCGTCCGGTCGCGGACGCGGGAAACAGGGGGAGCTATGAACGTTGCGACCGAGCAGCCGACCGTCAAGCAGCTCATCGCCACCATGGACGACGCCTGGGCGCCGTTCCACGACGCCGTCCGGGCCCTCCCGGCCCAGCTCCTCGAGCAGCGGCTCGGCGAGAACGGCTGGACGCGGAAGCAGATGCTGGCCCACGTCGCCGCCTGGCACGACATCACGGTCGAGCGCCTCAGCGGATTTCATGAGACCGGCGAGCCGGCCCCGTTCCTCGAGGACGAGGACGCTGTGAATGCCCGTGCTGCTCGAGGTGCCGAAGGCCGGACGACCGGCGAGGTCCTCCTGACCCTCGACGAGTCGTTCCGCCGCCTCCGCCGCGAGGTCGCCCGGCTCAGCAACGAGGACGCGGTCGCGTTCGACGCCTGGGCGGCCCGCATGATCGCGGGCAACTCGTTCGGCCACTACGGCGAGCACCTGTCCGACCTCATCGTCCGCCGTTAATACAGGCACGGCCGCCGGCGCGAGCACGTCCGGCGACGGGAGCACGGTCTGCCGACGGGAGCACGGTCTGCCGGCGCGAGCACGTCCGCCGGCGCGAGCACGTCCGCCGGCGCGAGCACGTCCGCCGCTCGGGCACGTCCGGCGACGGGAGCACGGTCTGCCGTTCGAGCACGTCCGCCGGCGCGAGCACGTCCGCCGGCGCGAGCACGTCCGCCGTTCGAGCACGTCCGCCGCTCGAGCACGTCCGCCGTTCGAGCACGTCCGCCGGCGCGAGCACGTCCGGCGACGGGAGCACGGTCTGCCGTCGCCGGCTCGGGCACGGTCGCCCGACTCTGGGACGTCGCCGGCTCGGGCACGCGCCATCGGATGGTGGCACCCGGGGCCGTCCGCCTCGGGCGGTCGCCGTCGACCGCTATCGGCGGTCATGAGACGTGGGCACGCGTCATCGGACGGTGGCAGCCGGCGCCGCGGCCCTCGCTCGCCCAGGTTCGACTCGCATCCGCTGTCCGATGACGCGCTGGCGAGCCAATACGCGGTTGTTGGTCGGTTACGAGACTCCTGCGGCCACGCGGTCAGCTCAGGAGTCCCTTGATGTCGCGTTTGCCTGTCAGGGGGATCGAGCACGGGCGGAACGTGGTCGGCAGGCGGATCGAGCACGGGCGGAACGTGGTCGGCAGACGGATCGAGCGCGAGCGGAAGGTGGTCGGCAAGGCGAGGCGAGCGCTTGGCGAGGGTGTTCGTAAGCCGCACGTGAGCTCCAGCCAATCGGCATCGGTCATGCTCGGACCGTGCCGGTTCGGGACTCGATCGCCGCGCGCGGAGAGCGACGCAGTCGCCTCCTCAGGCTCCGTGCCGCAGAAGAGCTCGTCGCTGCCCGTCAGGCGGCAGGTCTGAGCAGCCGCGAGGTCGCGCGCCGTGTCGGCGTGAGCCCGGACCGGATCCGCCGCGTCGAACGAGCGGAGGCCAGGTCGGCGACGATCGACCTCGTGGCGCGCGCAGCGATCGCGGTCGGGCTCGATCTCGCGCTGTCGCTCCACCCGAACGGAGATCCGGCTCGCGACCGCGGTCATCTGGCACTTCTCCGTCGCCTTCGCGCTCGAGTTGCAAGCGTGAGGTGGAGAACGGAGGTCCCGATCCCGATCGCAGGCGATCTGCGGAGCGCCGACGCCGTCGTGACGATCGCGGCGGGCGAGATCATGATCGAAGCCGAGACGCGCGTGAGCGACGTGCAGCTCGTGGAGCGGCGCTCGGCAGCCAAGGGCCGGGACCTCGGCGCGCTCCGCGTCGTCCTGCTGCTCGCCGACACCGCCCATCACTGGACGCTCCTTCGCCAGCACCCAGAGCTCCGGCAGCGCTACCCGATCGGGACCTGCGAGGTCCTGGCGGCGCTCCGGGCAGGACGCGACCCTGGTGGCGACGGCTTGGTCATCCTCTGACCGATACCTGCCACTGGCACGGATCGATGGGCTTCCCGGGGTGGCACAATCCCGCCGATGCCAGATCGCCCGATCAAGGTCCTGATCGCGAAGCCCGGCCTCGACGGTCATGACCGTGGCGCGAAGGTCCTCGCCCGCGGCCTTCGCGACGAGGGCTTCGAGGTCGTCTACACCGGCCTCCGGCAGACGCCCGAGATGGTCGCCACGGCAGCGCTCCAGGAGGACGTCGACGTCGTTGGGCTGTCGATCCTGTCGGGCGCCCACATGACGCTCGTGCCGCGGGTGACGAAGCTGCTCAAGGAGCGCGGCATGGACGACGTGCTCGTGGTCGTGGGCGGGATCATCCCCGACGAGGACGTCCCGAGCCTCAAGGCGGCCGGGGTCGCCTCGACGTTCGGTCCGGGCACCACGATCGCCGAGGTCGCCGAGTTCCTCCGGGCGCACGCCCGCCAGCCCGCCTGACGTGCCCGCGCGCGGCGAGTCCGCGCCGGAGGCGCGTGCCGGTCACCTGGCCGAGTCCGCGCTGGCGGGCGACCGTCTCGCCCTCGCGAGGCTCCTGACCGCCGTCGAGAACCGGACGCCGATCGCGGAGGCGGCCCTCCGCCAGCTCTACCCCAAGGGCGGCCGGGCCCACCTCGTCGGCATCACCGGGCCGCCGGGCTCGGGCAAGTCGACCCTCGTGTCGGCGCTGATCGCCGAAGCCCGGGCACGTGGCCGGCCGGTGGCGGTCATCGCCGTCGATCCGTCGAGCCCGATCACCGGCGGGGCCCTGCTCGGCGACCGGGTCCGGATGCAGGCGTACTCGGCAGACCCCGACGTGTTCATCCGGTCGATGGCGGCCCGCGGCCACGCCGGCGGCCTGTCCGCGACGACGACGACGGCCGCGGCGGTTCTCGACGCGGCGGGGTTCGATCTGATCCTCATCGAGACCGTCGGGACCGGACAGTCGGAGGTCGAGGTTGCCGCGGCGGCCGACACGACCGTCGTGCTCGAGGCGCCCGAGATGGGCGACGAGGTTCAGGCGATCAAGGCCGGCCTCCTCGAGGTCGCCGACATCGTCGTCGTGAACAAGGGCGATCGACCCGGTGCGCAGCGGACCGCGTCGCAGCTCCGGGCGATGCTCGTGGCGAGCTCGCGGGTCACGGCGCCGAACGGCCACCACGGGCGAGCGCACAGCGTGTCGGCACACGCCGCCGATGCGGGAGCATCGGCGGCCCCGGCGACCGCGCCGGACGGCCACCGGCGGCCGAAGGAGCCGCTCGTCATGGTCACGACGGCGACGACCGGGGATGGCGTCGCCGAGCTCCTCGACGCGCTCGACACCCATCGCCGGCAGGTCGCCGCGGCGCCCGATGCCGCCGCGCGCCTGGCCCGGGCGTCGTCCGAGGTCTGGTCGCTCGTCGGGGATCGGGTCCGCCAGCGGCTCACGGACGGCAATCGCAGAGCCGCGACCGAGGCGTTGCTGCGGTCCGTCGCCGCCCACGAGCTCGACCCATATGCCGCCGCGGACCGGCTCCTGGCGGCGCGGTAGGCTCGCGCCGATGTCGTTCGAGTACGTCTTCGTCGCGGGCGCCGGGCTCATGGGCCACGGCATCGGGCAGGTCCACGCCGCGATCGGGAAGCAGGTCGCGCTGTACGAGCCCGACCTCGGGCGAGCAGAGGCCGGGCGCGATCGGATCGCCGGCAACCTCGACCGATCGGTCGCGAAGGGCCGGCTCTCTCAGGCGGACCGCGACGCCATCCTCGGGCGGATCCACGTCACGGACCAGCTCGACGAGGTTCGGAACGCCGACCTCGTGATCGAGGCGGTCTTCGAGGATGTCGCCGTCAAGCAGGGGCTGTGGCGCCAGCTCGACGAGCGGGCTCCCGAGGACACCATCTTCGCAACAAACACGAGCTCGATCTCGATCGACGAGCTGGCCGAGGCGTTGAGCCCGGCCCGCCGCGGGCAGTTCGTCGGGATGCATTTCTTCAGCCCGGTGCCGGTGATGCCTCTCGTCGAGATGATCCGCGGCGAGGCGACGACCGACGCCGCCGAGGGGCAGATCCGTGCTCTGGCCGACGAGCTCGGCAAGAAGCTGATCGTGTCGGCCGATCGGCCCGGGTTCATCGTCAACCGGATCCTCATGCCGATGCTCGCCGAGGCGATGCGGATCCTGGAGGAGGGGAGCGCGACGGCCGAGGACATCGACACCGGCGCGAAGGTCGGGCTCAACCACCCGATGGGCCCGCTCGAGCTGGCCGACTTCATCGGGCTCGACGTCTGCCTGAACGTGATGAACGTGCTCCACGAGGGCATCGGGGAGGAGCACTACCCGGCGCCGAAGGTGCTCGTGGATCTCGTCGCCGCAGGGCATCTCGGCCAGAAGACCGGCCGGGGGTTCCACACCTACCCGCGTGGCTGACGGTTTCCGCGTGTCTGACGGCGGGCTCACCGCGGAGGAGCGGCTCCTCCGCGACACCGCCCGGGAGTTCGCCCAGCGCGAGGTCGCGCCGACCGCCATCGAGCGCGACGAAGCCGAGCGCTTCGACCGATCGATCTTCAGCCGCATGGGCGAGCTGAGCCTGACCGCGGCCCCGATCCCCGAGTCGGCGGGCGGCGCCGGGTTCAGCTACCTCGGCTGGACGCTCGTCATGGAGGAGCTCGGGGCGGCCGACATGGCGAGCGCGGTCATGCTGTCCGTGCACATCCTGTCCCAACTCCCGGTCGTGACGTTCGGGAGCGAGGAGCAGCACAGCCGCTGGCTGCCGCCGATGCTCGCCGGCGAGGCGCTCGGGGCATTCGGCCTCACCGAGCCGGGCGGGGGCAGCGACGCGGCGGCGCTCCGGACCCGCGCGACCCGCCACGCCGGCGACGGCTCGGAGCTCCCGGCCGCGGCACCAGCGTCGGATGTCGTCTCGTACAAGCTCTCCGGCACGAAGATCTGGATCTCGAACGCGCCCGAGGCCGATCACTACCTCGTCTTCGCGACGATCGACCCATCGAAGGGGTCCAAGGGCATCACCGCGTTCCTCGTCGAGAAGGAGACGCCAGGCTTCCGGTTCGGGGCCCACGAGAAGAAGATGGGCATCCGGGCCTGCCCGGCGGCGGAGCTGGTCTTCGAGGGCGCCGAGGTCCCGGCCGCGAACCGGTTGGGCGAGGAGGGTCGCGGGTATCGGATCGCGCTGTCCGCTCTCGCCGAGGGCCGCATCTCGATCGGCGCCGGGTGCGTCGGCATCGCTCGCTCCGCGCTCGAGCAGGCCGCCGCCTACCTCCAGCAGCGGAAGGGGTTCGGCGCACCGCTGTCGGAGCTGCAGGGGCTCCGGTTCATGCTCGCCGAGATGGCGCGCGACGTCGCCGCGGCTCGAGCCCTCGTGCGCGATGCCGCGCGAGCCAAAGATCGCGGCGAACCGATCGGCGTGCCGTCGTCGCTCGCGAAGTGGACGGCGTCGGACGCCGCCATGAAGGTGGCCACGGACGCCGTCCAGCTCTTCGGCGGGAGCGGCTACTCCCGCGAGACCGGGATCGAACGCCTGATGCGCGACGCGAAGGGCGCCCAGATCTACGAGGGCACGAACCAGATCCACCGGCTGATCGTGGCGGAGAATCTCCTCGCGACCTAGGCGTCTGGGCCGTCCAAGGGGGCGCCGCCCCGCCGGGATGTAGGATCGGTTCGTGGCCATGCAGCGTTCGAGCCCCAACGGGCAGGTCTTCCTCGTCAGCGCGGCACGCACGCCGATCGGCAAGTTCGGTGGGCTGCTCTCCACCACCCCGGCCGTCGAGCTCGGCGGGGTCGCCATCCGCGCGGCCGTCGAGCGGGCCGGCCTGCCGGACGGGACGGCGATCGACGAGGTCCTCATGGGCCAGGTGATCCAGGCCGGCGCGGGCCAGGCACCGGCCCGTCAGGCGGCCCTGAACGCCGGCCTCGCCGAGACGACCTCCGCGACCACGATCAACCGCGTCTGCGGCTCGGGCTTGAAGTCGATCATGCTGGCCGCGGCGGAGATCCGGGCGGGCGATGCCGAGGTCGCCGTCGCGGGCGGAATGGAGAACATGAATCTCGCCCCGTACCTCCTCCCCAACGCCCGCTTCGGCTATCGACTCGGGGACGGGAAGGTCGTCGACTCGACGGTCCACGACGGGCTGTGGTGCTCCATCGAGGGCTGCCACATGGGCACGCACGCGGAGCGCGTCGCGATCGCCGAGCACGTCAGCCGGGTCGACCAGGACGCGCTCGCCCTCACGAGCCACCAGCGGGCGATCGCCGCGATCGATGCCGGCCGGTTCACCGACGAGATCACGCCCGTGACGGTGACCGATGCCAGGGGCCGCGAGACCGTCGTCGACACCGACGAAGGTCCGCGGCGCGACACGTCGCTGGAGGCGCTCGCCCGGTTGAAGCCGGCCTTCGACCTGCCGACCGGGCCGGACCGCGGCGACGCCACGGTCGGGACCGTGACCGCCGGCAACGCTCCCGGCATCACCGACGGCGCGGCCGCCACCGTCGTGGCCAGCGAGCGGGCCGTCGAGCGGCTCGGGCTCAGGCCGATGGCCCTGATCCTCGGCTATGCCCAGGCCGAGGTCGCCCCGAAGTGGCTGTTCCTCGCCCCGGTCGAGGGCGTGAAGAAGCTGCTCGACAAGGTCGAGATGCCGATCGACGCCTTCGACCTCGTGGAGATCAACGAGGCGTTCGCCGCCCAGACCCTCGCCGACGGCCGCGAGCTCTCGTTCGATTGGGATCGCGTCAACGTGAACGGCGGCGCGATCGCGCTCGGCCACCCGATCGGCGCGTCGGGTGCCCGGATCATGACGACGCTCCTGTACGAGCTCCGCCGACGGCAGGGCCGGTACGGGCTCGCGACCCTGTGCCTCGGCGGCGGCGGCTCCGTCGCCATGGCCGTCGAGCGGGTCGACTAGCTCCCGCACCGAGCGGCGAGCCGGTCGGGCCATGAAGGTCGCGGTCTTCGGGGCAGGCGCCGTCGGGTCGTATCTCGGGAGTTGCCTGGCCAAGGCCGGCGCGGGCGTCCACCTCATCGCCCGGGGCAAGCACCTCGACGCCCTCCGCCGCAGCGGGCTCACGCTCGTCACCCCACGCGGCAGCGAGACGGTCCGCGTGGCCGCGACCGACGACCCCGCCGGGGTCGGGATCGTCGACGTCGTGCTGTTCGCCGTGAAGGCCTACGACACCGAGTCGGCCGCGAGGCGGCTCAAGCCGCTGCTCGGCCTGCGGACGGCGGTCGTGTCGCTCCAGAACGGGATCGAGAACGAGGACCAGCTCGCCGCGATCATCGGCCCCGATCACGTGGTCCCGATGGCCGTCTACATCCTTGCCGCGATCGAGGAGCCAGGGGTCGTCCGGAGCGGTCCGGCCCGGGTGGTCCTCGGCGAGTATTCGCCGGGGCCGCCCTCGAAGCGGGTCGACGATCTCGCCGAGATGTTCCGGCTCGGCGGCGTCGAGGCCGAGGTCACGGCCGATGTCCGCGTGGCCAAGTGGCAGAAGTACACCTTGCTCGTCGGGTTCTCGGCCGTCAGCGCTGCCAGCCAGCTGCCGCTCGGCAGCATCCGCCAATCTCCCGCCGCCGTGGCGATGATGCGAGCCGTCATGCAGGAGGCCTTCGAGGTCGCCACCGCGTTGGGCGTGGCGCTGCCCGACGACCAGGTCGAGCGGTCGATCGGGCGGGTCCTCGCCCAGGCCGATTCCGAGGGCGCCTCACTGCGGAACGACCTGCTCAAGGGCCGGCGGATGGAGCTCGACGCCCTCCAGGGCGCGCTGATCCGGCTCGGACGCCAGGCCGGTGTTCCGACGCCGTGGACCGAGGCGGCCTACGCGATCCTCGAGCCGTGGGCGATCAAGAACGGCTCCAGCCAGGCCGGCAACCCGGACGTGGCCCGGCTGACGTAGGGGTCGATGAGCCTCGGCCGACTTATCCTGAGCGCATGACCGACACCCTGGCCCCGGCCGCCACCAGCGGCACCGGCGCGGCCCCCCGGACCTTCCAGCTGTACATCGCCGGCGAGTGGGTCGACGGGGTCGGCGGCGAGACGTTCGAGAGCCTGAACCCGGCCGATCGCCGCGACGTCATCGGGCGCTTCCAGCGGGGCACCGCCGCCGACGTGGCAATGGCCGTCAAGGCCGCCGAGATGGCCCTGCCGCGATGGAAGGCGACGCCTGCCCCGAAGCGCGGCGAGCTGCTCTACCGTTTCGGCGCCCTCATGGCCGAGCACAAGGAGGAGCTCGCCCGGGCCATGACCCGGGAGATGGGCAAGGTGCTCGCCGAGGCGAGGGGCGACGTCCAGGAAGGCATCGACATCGCCTTCCTCATGGCGGGCGAGGGTCGCCGGATGGCCGGTGAGACCGTGCCTTCGGAGCTGCCGGACAAATGGGCGATGAGCATCCGCCAGCCGATCGGGATCGCCGGGATCATCACGCCCTGGAACTTCCCGATGGCGATCCCGTGCTGGAAGACGATGCCGGCGCTCGTGACCGGCAACACGGTCGTGTTCAAGCCGGCCAGCGACACGCCCCACTGCGCCACGCTTCTCGTCGAGCTGATGGCCGAGGCCGGTATCCCGCCCGGCGTCGTCAACCTCGTGACGGGAGCCGGCGCCGACGTGGGCGACGCGATCGTCGAGTCGCCGGACGTCCGGGTGATCTCGTTCACCGGCCACACCTCGACGGGCAAGCACATCGCCGAGCGGGCGGCCCACCGGCTCAAGCGAGTCTCGCTCGAGCTCGGCGGCAAGAACGCCGTTGTCGTGATGCGCGACGCCGACCTCGACCTCGCCACCGACGGGATCATCTGGTCGGCCTTCGGCACGACCGGCCAACGCTGCACGGCCGCGTCGCGGGTCATCGTCGAGGAGCCGGTCGTCGAGGACCTGCTCCGGCGCCTGGAGGCCCGAGCGACGAAGCTCGTCCTGGGCTCCGGGCTCGACGAGCGGGTCGACGTCGGACCGCTGATCAACCCGGCGGCGGTCGAGAAGGTCGGCTCGTACGTCGAGATCGGTCGGACGGAGGGGGAGCTCGTCATCGGCGGCGCGACGGCAACGGACGGCGCGCTCGCGAACGGCAACTTCTTCCAGCCGACGATCTTCGCCGGCGTCGGGCCGATGGACCGGATCGCCCAGGAGGAGATCTTCGGACCGGTCCTCTCGGTGGTGCCCGTCCCGGACTACGCCGCCGCGGTCACCGCCCTGAACCAGACGAAGTACGGGCTCTCCTCGTCGATCTTCACGCGCGACACGAACACGGCGTTCCGGGCGATGCGCGACTTCGAGACGGGGATCGTCTACGTGAACGCGGGCACGACGGGCGCCGAGACCCACCTGCCGTTCGGCGGCTGGAAGGAGACCGGCAACGGTCACCGCGAGGCCGGCCACGCCGCGCTCGACACCTACACCGAGTGGAAGGCGATCTACGTCGACTATTCGGGCCGGCTGCAGCGAGCCCAGATCGACAACCAGCCGGGCTGAGGGCCGGCCCGCGATGTCGACCTTCGAGGACGTCCGGCGGATCGCCCTCGCCCTGCCCACGGTCGAGGAGGTCGTCACGTGGGGCTCGGACCTGACCTTCCGGGTCCGCGGCAAGATCTTCGCCATCGGCGGCGAAGGCGCGGAGATCGTGTCGATCAAGGCCTCGCCCGATGCCCAGGCCGACCTCCTCGCCCTCGACGCGACGACGTTCTCGAAGGCCGCCTATACGGGCCGCTTCGGCTGGGTGAACGTCCGCCTCGCGGGCGTCGACGAGCCGATGCTCGAGGAGCTGCTCGCGAACGCCTGGCGTCAGACCGCGCCGAAGCGCGTGGTCCGCGAAGCCGACCGTTAGGGCTCGCCGGCCGGCTCTTGGGGTATCCTCCGCCTCCGCGGGCCCGTAGCTCAATGGCAGAGCAGCTGACTCTTAATCAGCGGGTTGACAGTTCAAGTCTGTCCGGGCTCACCACGTTCCCGATCGCGCAAGAACCAACGACCCCCCGGGCAGGCGCCCGAGGGGTCGTCGTCGTTCCCGTGGCGACCGCACTCGCCGCCTGGTGATGACGATGCCCCGAGGCTGTCGCGGCGGCAGCCCGCCGTCGAGAGGCGCGTTCGTCATCCGACGGCGTGCGGATGGCCTATGCGGCCGGGCACCACCGAATCAGGGCTGCAGCCCGATGGCGAGGCGGCGCCTTAGATCGACGGTCGCTCCATGGCCGGCACCCGCCGGCGACCGCTGGAGCGATCGACATGCTGCAAGCCCACGAGCGACAGGTTGCCGAGGCCTATGAGGCCCACCGCGGGCCCCTCGTCCGCCATCTCACCGCGATCACCCGCGACCCCGCCGACGCGGAGGACCTCGCCCAGGACGCGTTCCTCCGGCTTGCCGCAGAGGTCGCGGCCGGCCGCGCACCCGACGACACGGGGGCATGGCTGCACCGGGTCGGCTGGAACCTGGCCATGAGCCGGGGCCGGCGTCGGTCGGTGGCCGACCGGCGAATCGCCGAGCTGGCCCGACCGAGCGAGCCCAGTCAGCCCGACCGCATCGTCATCGGCCGCGAGGCTGGCACGACCCTGGCGTCGGCGCTCGAGACCCTCCGACCCGTCGAATCCGAGGCGATCCTGCTCGCCGCGAACGGCCGTCGTGGTGACGAGGTCGCCGCGGCGCTCGGCCGATCGGCTGGCGCGACCCGCACCCTGCTCTGTCGCGCCCGGGCGAAGCTGCGCCTCGTCCTCGATCAGGAGGCCCTCGTTCCCGCCTGACGCGATGCGTATCATCGGCGGGCCGTGGTCGACCTCCTCGAACGGCGCGCGTTCGTCGGGCGCGAACGGGAGCTGGCGCGTCTCGTGGCGCTGCTCGACGATGTCATCGACGGCTCCGGCCGGACCGTCATCGTCGCCGGCGAGGCCGGGATCGGGAAGTCGCGGCTGGTCTCGCGGTTCGTGACCGTCTCGGTGGACCGGGCTCGCGGCGAGACGGGCGCCTGCCTTCCGCCCGGCAGCGGGGCGCTGCCGTACGGGCCGTTCGTCGAGATCCTCCGGGGGATCGTCGCCGACATGCCGCGCGAGCGCCTGCCCGCCCTGCTGGGGCCGGGACGCGGCGTCCTGATCCGGCTGCTGCCCGAGCTCGCGAGCCGCGAGGCCGAGATGACCGTGGGCCTCGACGGCGAGGCCGATCCCTCCGCGCAGGGCCGGCTGTTCGAGCTCATCCTCGGCGTCTTCCAGCGCCTCGCCGGCGAGCGCCCGCTGATCCTCGTCGTGGAGGACATCCAGTGGGCCGACGCCTCAACTCGCGAGCTCCTCGGCTTTCTCGTCCGAGGCCTCGCCCACGATCGGGTCCTGATCGCCCCGACCCTCCGCACGGACCCGGACGATCTCGGTCCGGCGACCCTCGACCTCGTCGCCGAGCTGGAGCGCGACGATCGCGTCGATCGGGTCGACCTCCGGCCATTCGATCGGGGCGATGTCGCGGAGCAGGTCCGCGTGCTGCTCGACCACCGGCCCGAGCTTGACCTCGTGGATCGGCTGGTCGCGCGGAGCGATGGCAATCCGTTCTTCGTCGAGGAGCTGCTCCTGGCCGGTGCCGAGGACCGGGATGACCTGCCGCCGGTCGTTCGGGACGTCGTCGCCGCCCGATTGCTCGGGCTGTCGGACGAGACCCGGCGGGTCCTCCGCGCCGCGACGGTGATCGGCCGGACCGTCGACGAGGACCTGCTGATCGAGGTCCTCCACCTCGATCGCGAGCGAGTGGCCGCGGCGCTCCGGGAAGCCATCGTCGCCGGCGTCCTCGAACGCGATCGTTCGGCTCCCGAAGGCCCGCCGGCCTTCCGGCACCAGCTCCTCCGCGAGGCGGTGGCCGCCGAGCTGTTCCCGGGCGAGCGACGAAGCCTCCATGAGGCCTGCGCCGAGGCGCTGGTCCGACGGATCGCGGACGGGCGTGGCCTGGTGTCCCCGGCCGACCTCGCCCGGCACTGGGACGCCGCGGAGCAGCCGGCGCGGGCGCTCCGGCCGATGGTCGAGGCGGCCCGAGCCGCCGAGGCCGTCTACGCCTGGCCCGAGGCCCTCGCGTCCTGGCAGCGGGCCCGGGCCCTGTTCGCTTGCGTCGCCGACGGCCCCGACCTCGCGTCGATGTCCCTCGCCGAGCTCGAGAGCCACGCCGGCGACTGTGCGGTCCTGGCGGGCGAGTACGGCGAGGCCATCGCCCTTGGCCGCGCGGCGATCGAGGCGATCGACGCCCAGGCCGATCCGGCGGCCGCCGGGGTGCTCCACAACCGGCTTCGGTGGTACCTCTGGGAATCGGGCGACCGGCGTGGCGCGGCGGCCGCGGTCGAAGCGGCCCTCCAGCTCATTCCCGCGGAGCCGCCTAGCCAGGCGCGGGCCGCGGCACTCGCCCAGCACGCCGGGATCCTCCTGTTCGCCGGCCGGTACGAAGAGTCGGCCGCGGATGCGCGGGCCGCCATCGACATGGCGCGCGGGCTGCAGACAGTCGGGGAGGAGGCGCTGGCCTCGGGCGTGCTGGGCTGGGACCTCGCGGCGCTCGGTAACGTCGAGGGAGGGGTGCGGCAGTTCCGGGAGGGCCAGCGGATCGCCGAGGCGATCGGCTCGGCCGAGGGGATCGCCCTCGCGGCCATCAATCTCGTGGCGCTCCTCGACCGCGTCGGGCGATCGCGCGAGGCGCTCGAGACGGCAACCGCGGCACGGGCTACCGCAGCCCGGATCGGGCTCGACCGGACGTACGGCGCGCTGCTTCTCGGATACGCGGCGAAGGCGCAGCTGGCGCTCGGGCTCTGGCGCGAGATAGACGTCGCGACGTCAGGCGCCCTGCGCGTCGGTGCGGCGCCTCGCGGCGAGCTGTGGATCTCGATCAACCGGGCCCGCCTCCTCGCGGCGACCGGGCGGTTGGACGAATCGGCCGCGCTGCTCGACCGCGCACGGACCCTGGAGCGACGCCTTGGCGGGACCGAGTTCGCCGGGGCGTTGCTCCTGGCCGATGCCGAGCTCGCCGAAGCCCGCGACGACGTCGACTCGGTCCGGCGCGCCGCGGATGCCGGGACGGATCTGGCCAGCCAGCCGGGACCGCCGGACCCATCGCTCGCGTGGCTCGCGATCGCGATCATCCGGGTCGAGGCCGACGCCCTGGATCGGGCGATGGTCGGCCCGGCCGATGCCGGGCCCCGTCGCCTCGCGCGGGAGCGGGTCGAGCGTGTCGAGCGGGTCATGCGGCAGGTCCTCGGGCGCCGCCCCGAGCTCGCCGCGGGCGATCGCTCGGACGCGATTCGCGACCTCCTCGAGGCCGAGCGATCGCGGCTCGGCGGCCGACCCCGCCCTGACCGCTGGGCGAGCGTCGCGGCCGCGTGGACCGCCCAGGACCGGCCGTACGTCGCGGCCTACTGTCGGTATCGCGAGGCGGCCGCGATCATCGCGACCCATGGCGATCGGGAGGTCGCCGCGGAACGCCTCCGCCAGGCGCGGGCCATGGCGGCCGCCCTCGGTGCGGCGTCGCTGGTCGCGAGGATCGACGCCCTCTCGAGGGCGGCTCGGTTGTCAGCCGGCCCGGCCGATGCCGCGACGAGCCAGCCGGCGGACCCCTACGGGTTCACGGCGCGCGAGCGCGAGGTGCTCGATCTCGTCGTCCTGGGCCGGACGAACCAGCAGATCGCCGAGCTGCTCTTCATCACCCGCAAGACCGCGAGCGTCCACGTCTCGAACATCATGGCCAAGCTCGGCGCGACGAACCGGGGCGAGGCGGCGGCGATGGCCCGCCGCCTCGGGCTCGCCTGAGGCTCGCCTAGGGGGTCAGGCCGCCGCCCAACAGCTGCTGGACCATCGGGCCGACGAGCTGCATGAGCGGGATGTCGACCGAGGAGGCGGGCGTGTCGAGGCTCGCTCCTGGATCGGGCGTCTTGAACGTGACGTTGACATCGAACGTCTGCGTCGCGTCGGACTTCGAGGCGCCCTTGACCTCGACCGCGATGATCCGGCTGCTCGAGTGATCGAGCCACAGGTCGATCGTGAAGGTCGCGTTCTGGGCGGCGCTGATGACCTGCTGGACCTCGGCCTGGGTCGACGGGTTCGTCGCCGCGCCGCTCGCGGCGAGCTTCTGCCAGTCGACCTGCACCGAGAGGTGGTCGGCGTTCGTGCCGGCGTGCTGCTCGGTGCCAACGTAGGTGAGCGTCACCCCGGCGTCGGTGAGGACGGCCTTGAGGTCGGCCGCGCTGCCGATCGAGGCCATCGGCGCCGTCGAGGCGCCGGCGGCGCCACCGGCGCCACCGGCGAGCGCCCCGAGCGAGGCGAAGTCGGCCGCCGTGGCGAGCTTGAGCCAGCCGGTGAGGTCGCCCTGGGGGGCCGTGCCGCCGGTGCTCGCCATGAGCAGGGTCACGAGCGACGGTGCGAGCGGGCTCTTCACGTACAGCGCGCTGCCGTCCCACAGGACGTCGAGGTCGATCGTGTCGCCGGTCACGCCGAACTGGGCCAGGTCCGAGGCCGACGGCACGACGCTCGGCACGAGGGCCGAGACCGGCAGGGACACGTGGAACAGGCCCTTGCCGGCCTTCGTGTCGACGACGAGGCGGACGGCGCCTGGCTGCAGATTGATCGAATCGCTGCCGTTCTGGACCGAGAGCGCAAGGTCCACCTGAACCTGGTCCCAGCCGGCGTTCTTGGCATTGAAGGCGAGCTGGTAGGGGTCCGCGGTGGTCGTCGTGCCGGAGCACGCGACCGCAACCATCGCGATCACTGAGATCAGGCCGGCCGTGAACAGGCGGCGCATGCTGGCGTTCCCTCCCCGGAGCCGGACGCCCTCGCGACCGGTCGCGGGTCATGGTAGGGCGTCGTCCGGGCCGTGTCGGTGATAGGCTCCGACCGTCCTTGAAGCCGGTCCCGTGAGGCCGGCGTACCGGTCCCGTGAGGCCGGGCAGGAGGCTCGATGGCGGCGCCCCGCACCATCGGCGGCGAACCTCGCCGCGTCCAGCAGCCCGCCCTCACCCCCATTTCCTCTGCCGTCGTCGATCCGCGCATCGGCGATCGCGGCCCGGCGCTGCTCGCGCTCGAGGACGGCACGATCTTCCACGGAGTCGCGTTCGGCGCGCCGATCGCGGCCGGTGGCGACCTCGTCGTCAACACGAGCCAGACCGGCTACCAGGAGGTCTGCACCGACCCCTCGTACGCCGGCCAGGTCGTCGTCATGACGTATCCGCTGATCGGCAACTACGGCCGGGTCCTCGACGACGACCAGTCGCTCCGGCCGTGGCTCCGCGGGCTCGTCGTGGCGAACGCGACCGCGGCGGTCCTGGACGACGCGCGGCAGCTCGCGGCCCTCCTCCGGGAGCACGGCATCCCGGCCATCGCCGGCGTCGACACGCGGGCCCTCGCCCGTCGCCTCCGGAGCACCGGCAGCCTCCGCGGGCTCATCGTCGAGCCGGGCGCGCTCGACCGGGATCGGGCGATCCGCCGGGCGCGGGCGGTCCTCCGGTGGGAAGACCAGGACTTCGTCGGCCAGGTCTCGCCGACGTCGGCCGCCGAGATCGGGCTGGGCGAGGACGGCCCGCTCGTGACGATCGTCGACCTCGGCCTGAAGGCGAACATCGTCCGGTCGCTGCGGCGCCGGGGCGTCCGCGTCCGGATCCTGCCGCATACCGCGCGGCCCCAGGACGTGCTCGACCCGGAGGTCAGGGGCGTCGTGCTGTCGCCCGGGCCGGGAGATCCGGCGCGGCTGGACGCCCAGGCGGCCCTGGCCCGAGCGATCATCGAGGCCCGGCGGCCCCTGCTCGGAATCTGCCTCGGTCACCAGATCGTCGGCCGAGCCGCCGGCGCGGAGACGCGACGCCTGCGGTTCGGTCATCACGGTGCGAACCACCCGGTCCGCGACGTCGACACGGGCTACGTTCAGGTGACGGCCCAGAATCACGAGGTCCAGGTCGTCGGCGACACGCTGCCCGCCGCGAGCGGGTTCCGGGTCAGCCAGGTGAACCTGAACGATGGCTCCGTCGAGGGTCTCCGCCACCGGGAGCTGCCGATCGAGACCGTGCAGTACCACCCCGAGGGCGCGCCGGGCCCGCTCGACGCGCTGGCGGTCTTCGACCGGTTCGTGGCGGCGCTCTGATGACCGACCGGCCGCGGTCCGTCCTGATCATCGGCTCGGGGCCGGTCGTGATCGGCCAGGCCGCCGAGTTCGACTACGCCGGGACGCAGGCCTGCCGGGCGCTCCGCGCCGAGGGCGTCCGAACGATCCTCGTGAACTCGAACCCGGCCACGATCATGACCGATCCCGGCGTGGCCGATGCCGTCTACCTCGAGCCGCTGACCGTGCCGGCGATCGAGGCCATCATCGCGATCGAGCGGCCGGACGGGCTCCTGGCGGGGCTCGGCGGCCAGACCGGGCTCAACCTGGCTATGGACCTCGCCAGAGCAGGCGTCCTCGAACGCCACGGGGTCCGGCTGCTCGGGACGCCGCTCCGGGCGATCGAGATGGCCGAGGACCGCGAGGCGTTCCGCGACCTGCTCGAGCGGATCGGCCAGCCATATGCCCCGTCTCGGATCATCGAGGGCGACAGCGCCGAGGCGCGGCAACGCTCCACCGAGCGAGCCCTCGCCGAGATCGGCCTGCCGGCGATCGTCCGTCCCGCCTTCACGCTCGGCGGCACGGGCGGGGGCATCGTCGAGACGGAGGCCGACTTCCGAGAGCGCGTCCGCTCTGGGCTCCGCGCCAGCCCGATCGGCCAGGTCATGGTCGAGCAGTGCCTCGTCGGCTGGCAGGAGATCGAGTACGAGGTCATGCGCGACGCGGACGACACCTGCATCGCGGTCTGCTCGATGGAGAACGTCGATCCGCTCGGCGTCCACACGGGCGACTCGATCGTCGTCGCGCCCGTGCAGACGCTGCCCGACCCGGTCCACCAGCGGCTCCGGAGCGCCGCCCTGGCGATCATCCGGGCGCTCGGCGTCGAGGGCGGCTGCAACGTCCAGTTCGCGCTCTCGCCGGACTCCACGGAGTATGTCGTCATCGAGGTCAACCCCCGGGTCAGCCGCTCGTCGGCGCTCGCGTCGAAGGCCACTGGCTATCCGATCGCCCGCGTGGCGGCCCAGATCGCCATCGGCCGGCGGCTCGCCGAGATCCCGAACGTCGTGACGGGCACGACGGTCGCGGCCTTCGAGCCGGCGCTCGACTACGTCGTCGTGAAGCTGCCGCGCTTCCCGTTCGACAAGTTCCCGACCGCCGATCGGAGCCTCGGCAGCCAGATGAAGGCGACCGGCGAGGTCATGGCGATCGACCGGACGTTCTCGAGCGCCCTCAACAAGGCCCTCCGCGGGCTCGAGCAGGCCGGCGCCGGCTTGCTCGCCGAGGACCCGGCCTGGCGGGCCACCCTCGACTACCTCGCGGCCGCGCTGGCAGATGAGGATGACGAGAGCATCGAAGATGCGGTCATTCGCTGGGTCGGCGAGCGCGGCGAGGCCTGCGAGTCGACCCGCTTCGCCCAGCGATCGGCGGCGCCGATCGTCCTGAGGCGGTTCCTCGCTCCATCCGACTCGCGCCTCTGGCGGGTCCTGGCGCTGCTGCGGCGAGGCGTGCCCGAGGCCTCGATCCACGTCGCGACCGGGATCGCTCCGTGGTTCGTGGCGGAGATGGGCCGGAGCGTCGACGTCGAGGCGCGGGTGCGGGCGCTCGGGCCGTCGATCCTCGAGGCGGCCCACGACGACGCGGCGGCCGCGACGCTCGTCACGGCGAAGCGCTTCGGGCTCGGCGATGCCGAGCTGGCCGCGCTGGCCGGTGCGCCGGTCACGGCGAGCGCGATCCGGGACGTCCGGCTGCGCCTCGGCCTCGTCCCGGGCTTCGCGATGGTCGACACCTGCGCCGCCGAGTTCGCCGCCGAGACGCCCTACTTCTACTCGACCTACGCCGCGTCCGGCTCGGAGCCCGAGGCGCCGGCGGTCCCGCGTCCGGCGGCGCTCGTCATCGGCAGCGGGCCCGTCCGGATCGGGCAGGGGATCGAGTTCGACTACTGCGCGGTCCAGGCCGCAGACACGCTCCGCCGCGAGGGCTGGTCAGCGGTCATGATCAACTCGAACCCGGAGACGGTCTCGACCGACTTCGACGCCTCGACCCGGCTGTACTTCGAGGCACTCGATTCGGAGAGCGTCAGGTCCGTCATCGACGCCGAGAGCCCCACCGGGTCCGCCACCCTCCCGGCCTTCGTCGCCTTCGGCGGCCAGACGCCGCTGAACCTGGCGGCGCCGCTCGCGGCCGGCGGGGTCCCACTCCTCGGTAGCGACCTCGAGGCGATCGACCAGGCCGAGGAGCGCACCCGGTTCGCGGCCCTCCTCGATCGGCTGGGCATCCCCCAGCCCGAAGGCGGGATGGCCCACTCGGTGGAGGAGGCGCTGACGATCGCGGAGCGGATCGGCTACCCGGTCATCGTCCGGCCGAGCTTCGTGATCGGCGGCCTCGCCATCGACTTCTGCTACTCGCCGGACGACCTCGTCCGGCAGCTGGCCGCGGCCACGGTCGTCGATCCGGACCGGCCCGTCCGGATCGATCGCTATCTCGAGGGCATCGAGGTCGACGTCGACGCGATCTCCGACGGCGTCGACGTGCTGATCCCCGGGCTGCTCGAGCACGTCGAGCGCGCCGGCGTCCACTCCGGCGACTCGGTCGGGCTGTTCCCGCCCCAGACGGTTGGCGCTGCCGACCAGGGCCTCATCGTCGCCACGATGCGCCGGATCGTGCTGGCCCTCGGGGCGACCGGCCTCGTGAACGCCCAGTTCATCGTCCGCGAGGACGGCGTCTACCTGATCGAGGTGAACCCGAGGGCTTCACGGACGGTGCCGTTCCTGTCGAAGGTCACGGGCGTGCCGATGGTCGAGCTCGCGGTCCGGATCGCCCTCGGCTCGACCCTCGCCGAGCTCGGCTGGCCCGACCGCCTGCTCGAGCCGCCGCCGTTCGTGGCGGTCAAAGCGCCGGCGTTCTCGACCGCGAAGCTGCGCGGCGTCGATCCGTCGGTCGGGCCGTTCATGCAGTCGACCGGCGAGGTCATCGGGATCCACGTGGACCCGCGTGTGGCCCTTGCGAAGGCGCTCCGCGGCGCGGCGCTCGTCCCGCCGCGGGCGCACCTGGGCCACGACGACCCGGCGCCGCTGGCCCTGCTCTCGATCGCCGACCGCGACAAGGGCCATCTCCCGCGGCTCGCCCGCGCGCTCGACCGGGCCGGCTACCGCCTCGCGGCCACGGACGGCACGCGGGCGGCGCTCGAGGCCGCGGGCTTCGAGGCCCGGCGCGTGGCCCGCCTCGCGTCGGACGAATCCGAGGCCGCGGGCGTCCCAGACATGATCGGGATGATCCGCTCGGGTCGCGTCCGGCTCGTCGTGAACACGCCGACGCCGCGCTCCGGACCGGTACGTGACGCGGCCGAGATCCGCCATGCCGCGATCGGCGAGGGCGTGCTCTGCCTCACCGCGATCGAGACGGCCATCGCCGCGGCCGAGGCCCTCGACCCGGAGGTCGCGGATCGGCTGGCGGAGGTGCGCTCGCTCGACGCCTGGCTGGCCCTCCGCTCGCCGCTCGCGCGGAACCAGGCGGAGGCCGCCGCGACCTAGGCCGCGGCGGCCTCGCCATGGCTGCATGCCGCGGCATCGGACCCGTCGCACTGACCGTGACCGGGCAGCTGGCCAGCCCCGGCATGCACGGCGCGAAGGGCGCGGACGTGGGTCCGCTCCGCGACACGGAAGGTTCCCTGGTGGGCCGAGGCCTCGGCCGGCATGGTGCGATCGTCGGTGGCCTCGTCATCGGTGGCTCGAGCTCGGCGGGCGCCTCTGCCTCTGCGAGCAGCTCCTGGTGGCGGCTTCCCGTGAGGAACCGCAGGTCGTCCATCAGCCCGATCATCGCTCGACTCCCTTCCCGACCTTCTCGATCGTCATCTCAAGGTTGTTAGTCATCGATCTAATCATTGGTCGTCCGCCTTTCAGGACAGCAACAATCGGAGTCAGCCGACCAGGAAGCGCGTCAGGTCGCCGAGCGCGTCCTGGAGCCGTTCGCGGCGGAGGCTGTAATACACGGCCGAGCCGGCCTGGACGGCGGTCACGAGGCCGGCGGCGCGGAGCTGGACCATGTGGTGCGTCACCGTGGGCTTGCTGATGTCGAGGAGCGCCGCGAGCTCGGTGCCGTACAGGTCCTTCTCGGCGAGGGCCTTGAGGATCCGGAGCCGGGTCGCGTCGCCGAGGGCTCGGTGGAGGCGCAGGACCGATGGCGGCGGCGAGAGGGGATCCACGTCGAGCGCGGCGTCCGCGACCGGATAGCCGGCGAACCGCCAGTCCGTCCCGCCGAACAGGTAGTTGAACGGCCGCGAGAAGTACGACGGGGCGAGGATGACCCGCCGGATCGCGGGCTCCGGCATGATCCGGATCCCGCCGGTTGTCTGCTCGACGAGCTCGACGCCGCCGAGCCGCTCGCGATCTGCGGCCCGCAGGTCGTAATCGCGCTGGATGATCCCGGCGACGCGAGGCTCGACGGTCGCGAACGCTGGCGCCCACGCCTCGAGCAGCGCGACGAGGCCGTCATAGGCGGCGTTCGGGTCGGCGAGGATTCCGGCCAGCGCCTCGGACTTGTGGCCGTCGACGCGGGCCAGGATGGCATCGGTGGCCGATCGATCGCCGGCGAGCGCTCGCTTGAGCTCCGCGTGATCGACGTCGTGCATCTCGCCGACGAGGTGGGGGAACAGATCCTCCGGCGATGTCGCCCGGATGGCGGCGACCACGTAGGCCGCCGTGCGGAGCTCGGGATGATCGACGAGGAACCCGGCCAGGTGGATCGTGACCATCCGGCCCGGGGTGCCGTGGGCGAGGAACTGGCGTGAGGCCTCGGGCAGCGCGGCGAGCGCATCGGCGAGCCAGGTCCGGTCGGCCTCCGGCAGGTCATCCGTCGTGCCCGAATCCTCGGACAGCGAGAGGATGAAGTCGAAGGCCGGCCGGACGTCCCACTCGATCGAGAAGGACGCGGACGCCGCGGTGAAGTCCCGCACGGGCGGGCTCGCCGGACGCTGGCTCGGGCGCGTGGCGGCTCGTGGTCCGCGACTCGCCATTGTTCAAGGTCCTCCTGACGACTGTTCGATGCGCATCTAACACCACGTTCCCGGCGATGTCAAGCGGGGACGGTCGGGATCCGGTCGTCACGGGCCGTCGTATCCTCGGAGGCCATGGCAGGTTCGCGAGCCATCATCCCGACGCGCTGCAACATCGGCGCGGCCGAGCTGTCCCGGCGCCGGGTCGTGGCCATCGTCCTGACGGGTGCCACGGCGGTCGTCGCCGTCGCGCTGCTCGCCGCTGGCCTGCCGCACCTCGCCCGGATCGGGCTGTGGCCGTTCGCCGCCGGGGCCGGCGTGTCGTGGCTGCAGGTGACGCGCCGGTTCTGCGTCCGATTCGGCGCCCAGGGCGTCGAGAACTTCGGGCCGCTGGGTGCCGAGATCCCCGTGGATCCGGCCCAGCGCGCGGCCGATGCCCGTAGGGCCACGCTGATGATCCTCGAGGGCGTCCTCGCCGGGCTCGTCGTCACCACCCTCTTCGTCGTCCTGCCGCTCTGAGGCCCGCAGGCGCGCCTGCGCTAGCATCCCGGCGTGCCCGTCCCCACCGTCGAGTTCAGCGATGAGCGCCTGCCCAACGGCCTGCGCCTGATCGTCGCCGAGGACCACCTCGTGCCGGTCGCCGCGGTCAACCTCTGGTACGCCGTCGGCTCGAAGCACGAGGAGCCGGGCCGGACGGGCTTCGCCCACCTCTTCGAGCACGTCATGTTCCAGGGCTCGGCCCACGTCGGGAAGGCCGAGCACCTCGCGATCGTCCAGGCGGCCGGCGGCGTCGGCAACGGCAGCACCTGGCTCGACCGGACGAACTACTACGAGTCCGTCCCGGCCCACGAGGTCGAGCTCGCCCTCTGGCTCGAGGCCGATCGCATGGGCACGCTCCTCGACGCGCTATCGCAGGACAACCTCGACAACCAGCGCGAGGTGGTGAAGAACGAGAAGCGCCAGTCGTACGACAACCGCCCGTATGGCTCGTGGAACGAGAAGCTGCTCGCCGCGCTGTTTCCGCCGAGCCATCCCTACCACCACCCGACGATCGGCTCGATGGACGACCTGAACGCGGCGTCGCTCGATGACGTCAGGGCGTTCTTCCGACTGCACTACGCGCCGAACAACGCGGTCGTGTCGGTCGTGGGCGACGTCGACCGCGCCCGCGTCCGCGCCTGGACCGAGCGCTACTTCGGCGCCATCCCCGCGAACCCCGACCTGCCGGTTCGCCTGCCCGACCTGACGCTGCCGCCGGTCCTCGGCGCGGCGATCCGGGAGGTCGTGCCGGATCGCGTCCCGCTGCCCCGGATCTACTGGGGCCTGCGCGCCCCGGTCTATGGCGACCCCCGCCTGGAGGCCCTCGACATGGCCGGCCAGGTCCTCGCGGGTGGCAAGGGCAGCCGGCTCCACCGCCGGCTCGTCCGCGACGACCGCATCGCCCAGGACGTCGCGTTCTTCACGATGGGCTTCACCGGCGGAGCCTCGGTCTCCGCCGGCTGGGCCACGGCCCGGCCCGGCGTGGATCTGGCCATGCTCGAGTCCGCGTTCTGGGAGGAGCTCGAGCGCCTGACCGTCGAGCCGGTGACGGACGACGAGCTCGACCGGGCGAAGGCCCTCACCGAGGCCGACGAGCTCGGGGCGCTCATGCGGGTCGACGAGCGGGCCGACCGGCTCTCGATGTACGCGACGCTGTTCGACGACCCGGGCCTCGTGAACCGGATCCTCGGGCGCTACCTGGCCATCACGCCCGCCGACATCCAGGGGGTCGCCCGGGACGTCTTCCGCCCGGACAACCGGGTCGTGCTCACGTACGTGCCCGCGGCGATGAACGAGCAGCCCGGAGAGGCTGCCGCGTGACGGACACGACGGTCGTCGCGGAGCGGCCGACGCCGGGCGAGCCCCGCCCGTACACGTTCCCGACATTCGACCGGGTCGCGCTGGGCAACGGCCTCGGCGTCATCGCCGTGGATCTGCCAGGGCGCGAGCTCGTATCGGCCTCGCTGGTCCTCCCGGCCGGTGCCGTGGACGAGCCGGACGCCGAAGCGGGCGTGACCAGCCTCATGGCCCGCGCGCTCGCCGAGGGCACGAAGCACCACGATGCGATCGAGCTCGTCGAGGCGACCGAGCGGCTCGGCGCGTCGCTCCATGCCGAGGCCGGCTGGGACGCGCTGTCGGTGAGCGTCGACGTTCCGGTCGAACGGCTGGACGCGGCCCTCGACCTCGCCGGCGAGGTCCTCGCCGAGCCCGTCTTCCCGCCGAACGAGGTCGAGCGCCTCCGCGAGGAGCGCCTGAACGACCTCCTCCAGGCCCGGGCCGATCCCCGCCGTCGGGCGGAAGAGGCCTTCATCGACACGATCTACGACCGCGCGTCGCCATATCGACGACCGTCCGGCGGGACCCGCGACACTGTCGTGCGCCTTGACGCCGCCGCCTGTGCGGCAGAGCTCGGCCGCCGGTTCGAGCCCAGCCGAATGACCCTGGTGCTCGGCGGGGATTTCGAAGGGGTCGACGTGCTGGGCCTCGCGAACGCCCACTTCGGCGCCTGGACGGCGAGCCCGACGTCGGAGCTGCCGGGCCCGATCACCTCGCGGTCGGCGCTCGAGGGCCGCCGCCAGCGCCTCGTCCGCATCGACCACCGGCCCGGTTCCGTGCAGACGGAGATCCGGATCGGGCACGTCGGGCTACCGCGGCGGATCGACGACTTCCACGCGCTGTCGGTGATGAGCGCCATCCTCGGCGGCCTCTTCGACTCGCGGCTGAACCGCAGGCTCCGCGAGGAGAAGGGGTACACGTACGGCGCGAGCGCCGGGTTCGACCTGCGGCGAGCCGCCGGGCCGTTCGCCGCCCGGACCGCGGTGAACACCGACGTCACGGTGCCCGCGGTCCTGGACACGCTGGCCGTCCTCGAGGGCATGGGGGCCGGCGACGTGACGGATGCCGAGCTGCGCGCCGCCCGCGACTTCCTCATCGGCGTGTTCCCGCTCCGCTTCGAGACGCCGCCAGCCGTGGTCGGCGCGATCGGCGGGCTCGTCGTCCACGGCCTGCCATTCGACGAGCTCCGTCGCTACCGCCCGGCGATCTCGGCGGTCACGGCCGACGACGTCGTGGCCGCGGCCCGAGCCCACGTTCGGCCGAACGATGCCGCGATCGTGCTCGTCGGCGACGCCGACGCGTTCCTGCCTGCCCTCGAGGCCGCCGACCTCGGGGAGATCGTCGTCGACCGCGAGCCGCTGCCGGGGGACGCTGCCTCGGGCTGAAACCTTTCCGGTTCCGGTCGCCTCAAGGATGCGGGCCGGGTACGCAGGGTGCGTGCCGACCGGATCACCGCCGAGATGACGAACGGAACGTCCGGATGGCTGGGCAGCGACGCCACGATGACCGCGATGCCGGTCGCTCCCTCGACCGGCCATGCCGAGTGGAGGTCGCCCATCGACGCCAGGGCCACGGACGCCGTCGATGAGCGCGCGATCGCGGCCGCGGTCCTGGCCGGCGACACGGAGGCCTACCGGCTCCTGGTCGACCGGGAATCGAGCGCGGTCGTGCGGGCGTGCCTGCGCGTGCTCGGCGATCTCGGGGAGGCTGAGGATGTCGCCCAGGAGGCGTTCGTGATCGCCTATCGATCGCTCGCGATGTGGCGTGCCGACGGGCCGTTCGGGGCGTGGCTCTCGCGGATCGCGATCCGGCTCGCCATTCGTCAGCTCGGTCGCCGGCGGCCCGTCTCGTGGATCGAGCCCGATCCCGACGCCGAGGCCCAGACCGATCCCGCCGATGCGGCCATCCGCGGGGAGCGCGCCGACCAGGTTCGGGCGGCCGTCGCGTCGCTCGGCGATCCGTATCGCGAGACCGTCGCGCTCCGGTTCTTCGCCGATCGGTCGCTCGACGAGATCGCGGCCGTGACCGGGCGGCCGCTCGGGACCGTCAAGACGCATCTCCGGCGCGGGCTCATCCAGCTGCGCGACCGGATCGAATCGGGCGGCCCGCGGTGATCGATCGCCGCCCGCGATTCGACTCCGCCGAGGTCCGCAGTGACGATGGCGCCGTCGGCGAGGACGAGCTCCGTCTCGCCTCGGAGGCTGCTCGGCTCGTCGAGCAAGCGGCCTCGCGCACGTCCGCGGCCCGCGTCGACGTCTCGTTCGGCGACCGGGTGATGGCCGCCGTCCATGCCGAGCCGATTCCCAGGCGCGGCGGCTTCCTGGTGCCGTTGCGCCGCCAGCCGGACGCCCGGGGCTTCGTCGCGAGCCTCGGCGCGGCCGTCCGAATCGCCGGAGGCGTCGGCTTCGGGCCTCGGGCTCGGGCGACGGCCCTAGCCTACGTGCTGGTCATCATGCTGGTGCTCGGCTCGGTTGGCGGAGCCGCCGCGTACGGAGCGGCGGGCGTGTTCGGCTGGCTTCCCGTTCCAGCAGCAAGCGCCGGCCCGACGGTGCCGCCGAGCGCGCCGGCCAGCACGATCCGCCCACGGGAGAGCGAGGAGCCCTCCGGCGAGCCGGAGGAGTCGGAGTCACCGGCCGAGACCCGCGACGCGGGCGAGGGCGCCGGCCCCGGATCGACGCCGGAGACCAACGGCGCGGGCCAGACGGAGCACGATGACGATGGCCCCGACTCGTCGTGGTCGGGCACGGGCTCAGGAGCGGGTGCCGGCTCCAGCTAGCGTCTCCTCGGAGTCCGCGGCCTCTGCCATGGCGGCTTCCGCTGCGGCCACCGCCGCCTTGCGACGCGCCCGGGCGGCCTTCGGCGCCCCGGTTCCCTCGGTGGCGACCCCGAGGATCTGGCTGCGCTGGATCAGCGCGAACGGGTAGCGACCCGCGAGCCGGCGATCGGCGAGCCAGCGAACGCGGACGTTGGCCATCGGGATGAACTTCGGGTCGGTGCTGTCCACGAACTGGATGAGGCCGCCGGACTCGTGGATGAAGGCATAGCCGTAGATGATGTGAGCCCGGGTCATCACGACGAGGCGCCGCATCTGCTTCGGGATGACGACATGGCCGTCGTTCGCCTCGCCGAGCGGGGCCACCACGAGCTGGCCGACGATCGCGACGTCGTCGAGCCGGACGCGGAGCTCCGGCAGGGTGATCCGGGTGGGCGCGCCCGTCCGATCGAGGAGCACGACGTCCCGCAGGCGGAAGAACCCGTCGAGCAGGTTGACGTAGTCCGAGATCCGCCGGAATCGCCCGACGTCGGCGACGCCGGACGCCCGCAGGTGCGTGCCGATCAGCTCGAGGTAGGCCTCGTTCGCCTCGCCCGGCGCACCCAGCGCGCCGGCGGTTCCGTCGGCCCCCGGGCCTGAGCCCCAGGGATCCCCGAACGCGTCGCTCACCGGCCTACTGTACGAGGCCGTAGGCGAACGGCGTCGCGAACGCGTTCCGGCGGTAGGCGAAGTAGAAGTTGTTGTTGCCCGCGAGGGTCAGGTCCCAGCACACGAACTGGAGGGTGTTCTGGGCATCCGCACCACCGCCGGTGCCGCACGACGATCCGCCGAAGTCGACCTCGGCTCCGGCCGCATACACGGTCCCGGAGAGGACGACGCACGATCCGCCGGTCATGCCGACGATCGGCTGGGTGGTCGAGGCGCTCGGCGCCGGCGTCCGGGCCTGCCAGACGACGAGGTTCTTGTAGCTCGCGAAGGTCGTGCTGTTGGCCGTGGATCCGTTCGAGGCCACCGTGTCGTAGGTCGGGTTGTAGGCCCGCAGGAGCAGGACGCCCTGCGAGCCGTTGTTGATCGTGTCGGCCGACGAGCCGTTCGTCGACCACGTCCCCGGGCTGTCGGCCGGCGCGTTATAGATCAGCACCCCGCAGCTCGACAGCGCCGCGGCCGGCGTCGGGGTCGCGGTCACCACCTGGCAGTCGTTCTGCCAGTTGGTCCCGACCTGCGTCGTCGTGAGCTGGCACGAGCCGTTGTTGTTGTTGGTCGGGTTGCAATAGCGGGTGATGGCGTTGGCGTCGGTGCAGGAGTTCGCGACGGACGTGCCGATGCAGTTCCCGGTCAGTGACGGGATCGCGATGATCTGGGCCGCGGAGCTCTTCAGCTGCACGCCGCCGCCGGCGATGTAGTACACGCCGGGCCGGAGCAGCAGCGTGGACGGCTGGCTGCCGTTGGCCGCGAGCAGGCCACCGGTGTAGGTGCCCGGCGAGAGGACGCAGGCGACCTTCGTGTTCTTGCAGTGCCCCTGGCCGGTCGTCGCCACGTCCTCGGCGGGGAGCGAGCTCGTCGTCCCGAGGCAGTCGGTGCCGCTCGTCGCATGGCACGGCTTGATGAGGCCGGCGAGTGGATCCGGCAGCAGCGGCCGGTAGTTCTCGGTCGGGGTCGGCGTGATCTTCGAGACCGTACCGGACGAGACCTGGCCGCCCGTCAGGAGCCGAGCGCCGTTGAGCATCGTCATGCTGAACGCCGAGTTCTGGGCCTTGACCGAGCCGTTGCTGCTGGTGGACAGCGTGCAGGTCGAGTCGACCATGATCGAGCCCTCGTAGGTGAGGGTCACGCCGCCGTTGATCAGGTACGAGGAACAGCCCGTTCGCGTGCCATGGCCGGTCCAGTTCGGGTCCGAGGGGTCGAGCAGGGCCACGGAGTAGTCGCCGTTCGTGATCTGGCCGTTGATCCCGGTGCTGCTCGTGGCGACGGTGTTGGCCGAGGCGCCGAACCACGAGGGCCCGTTCAGCGACAGGTTGACGGTGACCGCGACGCTGCCGTAGGCCGACGTGCTGGGGCAGGACATCGTCATCCGAGAGGTGACCTGGGCCGCCGTCCAGCCGAGGTTCGTCATCACGCTGGCCTTGGCCGCGGTGTAGAGATCGTTGCCGGAGCCCGATGACGCGATGCGGGTCGACGTGCAGCGGTACTCGCCGCTGGCGCCCTGCATCATGATGTTGGCCGCCGCGAGGGCCGCCGAGTCGCCGGCGTTCTGGAGCTGGCGCCGCAGGACGAGGTCGCCGGCCGCGCTATACAGGACGGCGGCGAGCAGCGTGATCGTCGTCAGCATGAGCGCGAAGAGCACGAGCACCTGGCCTTGCTCGGTCGGCCGCTCCGGGCCACCCTTGGCCTTCGTCCAGCGTCGCATCTGTCCCCTCGTCAGTTGTTGATCAGGACGGTGGAATGGGCGTTCACCGTGAAACCGCTGAGGCCCAGGAGGCGGCCCGTGAGGATCGGGACCGTTGACTGGACGGTGACCGTCACGTAGGTCCCGCGGACGTTCGTCACGCCCGACTGGTCGGTGTCGCCGCTGCACGAGGTCGTGGTGTAGTAGCAGACCCACACCGTGGAGCTGCCGCCCGAGGCGATGAAGTAGGCCTTCGTCGCATCCCGGATCGGCTGCTTCGAGTCGGGCGACCACGCCGGGCAGCCGGTGGCCGGCGTGCCCGACAGGCCCGGACCGACCGGGCAGCTGGTCAGGAACGAGCCACCATGAATGGACGCATATCGCGCGCCCTCCCGAGCGGCGTTCGTGATGTCGTCCGTGGCCCAGACGACCCGCCCGACGTCGATCATCCCGAAGACGACGAGCAGGAAGATCGGCAGGACGATCGCGAACTCCGCGAGGCCCTGGCCGGCGTCGAACCGGTCGCCCCGGCGACGGTGAGCCAGGCGGCGAAGCAGGTGCATCTCAGCGCCCCACAATGGTCGAGACCGTCCGGTCGGTTCGAACGACCCACGTGCCGTTCTGGAGCCACGGGTAGGACACGAACATTCGGAACGGGATGCAGGCGGTGACGTCGACCTTGGCAACCGGGTACTGGTTGCTGCCGCCGTCCGCTACGCTGACGTCGGGGCTCGAGAGGCTGGCCCAGACCTTGGGCGACGTGCAGTCCGTCTGGGACGAGGACTTCGTGAAGGTCCGGCCGGTCGCCCCGTCGAGGATCGTCTTCGCGTCGGTCGTCGGTGCCGAGCTGCACGGATACGTCGAGCAGTAGTTCGTCGAATCGGTCGAGTCGTAGTAGCCGCCGCCGCTCGAGGACAGGGCCGGGTCGCTGGCGACGTACTGGGCCGCGTCGCGGGTCGCGGACTCGAGGTCGATCCACTGGAAGAACAGCCGGGCGTAGTCGACGCCCATGCCGAGGAGGGCGAGCATCACCGGCAGCACGAGGGCGAACTCGGCCAGGGACTGGCCGCGGCTCGGGCGGTGGCGTGGGCGCCGGCCGGCGGGATCGCGCGGGGATCGAGTCAGTGGACTCCTCAAGGTCGACCTGGTCCTCGCTCGGGTACGTACGTACTACGCGGGCAGTTTCCCGGCGGCACCTTGCAACCTACGTTGGAACGGTGCGTTCGCGCATAGCCCGGAAGGACCATGGCGGCTCGCGAGATGGTCCCTGCGCGCGGCGAGTACGCTCCCGGCGTGATCGTCGTCGTGCGGGGCCGGACCCCCGATAGCGCGGCGTCTGACCTCGCCCGCACGACCGCCGAGCGGGTGGCCTCGGCGGGCGATGCCGTCGAGCTCGTGGCGGCGGTCCCGGCCGATGCCGGCGGGGATCGATACCTCCTCGGGTTGCGCACGGCGAAGGTCGGGCACGCGGCGGTGCTCCGGACGCCGGCGCCGGCGCTGGAACCGGCCGACCTCGACCTGGCGCTTCGCTACCTGCCCGACGTCCGGGCGATCGTCCTCGTGGATCCCTCACCGGGCACAACCGGGATCGCTGCCGCGTCGGCCGCCTGGTCGGGCGCCGGGCTAGTGGTCGTCGGGGCCGGGGCGGACGGCTCGGACGGCGCGGACGACCCCGGCGGATCCGAAGGCGACGATCGGACGATCACCGTGGCCGGACCCGCCGCCGATCCCGACGGCGCGTTCGCGGGCTTCGTCGCGGCGCTTGCGATCCGGCTCGCCGGTGGCGCGAGCCCGGCCGGCGCGTGGGCGGACGCGACAGGCGCGCTCGGGGTGGAGGCGGTCAGCCCTTCCGGGTCCTGAGCGCGGCTTCGGGGAACAGCTGCGGCTCCACGGCGGTATCTGCGGATCCCGCCGCCGGATCCGACCCGACCGGGGCCACCAGGTCCGGACCGTCGTTCCGGACGTCGTTGACGAGGCGGCTGACCCGGTACATCCGCAGCTCGTCGTCGCCGGCCGGCTCGAGCAGGCCTCGCAGCTCGCGCAGGTCGCTCGGCTTCGTCAGCGTCGGGTCCAGCCATTGGTCCCAGGCCGACTCGGGGATGAGCACCGGCATCCGGTTGTGGACGGGCTTCATCATCTCGTTCGGCCCCGTCGTCAGGATCGTGAACGAGCGCGTGACCGCGTCAGTCTCCGGGTCCTTCCAGCCGGCCCACAGCCCGGCGAGTGCCAGGGGCCGGCCGTCGGGCTTCACGACGGCGAACGGCGTCTTCACCTTGCCGTCGCGCTGCCACTCGTAGAACGCGTCGACCGGGACGAGGCAGCGCCGCTTCCCGAACGCGTACCGGAACGCCGGGTTGCGATCGATGGTCTCGGAGCGAGCGTTGAACATCCGGTTCCCGGTGTCCTTCGACTCGGACCAGTGGGGGATGAGGCCCCACCGGAACGCAGTGACCGCCCGATGCTCGTCGCGCTGCACGACGACGGCGGCATCGTCGGTCGGCGCGACGTTGAACCGCCCTCCGGGCAGGTCGACCCGGTCCTCCGCGCCGAAGATCTCGGCGAGCTCGGATGTCGAGCGCTCTTGGGCGAACCGGCCGCACATCGGTTTCCAAGTATCCTCCGGCGCGATGGATGCACCCGGCATTAACCCGCCCCCGGCGGGGATCGCGGACCTCGACGCAGCCCGGGCGTCGCAGGGACCCCTTCCCGCCGCGGTTGCGCACGCCCTGCTGGATCGGGGCCGGGAGCGACTCGATGTCGGCGAGCCGCAGCAGGCCCTCGCGGACTTCCAGCGGGTCGTCGGGCACGGTGATCCGGCGCTGACCTCCGAGGCCTGGCTCGGCACGGGCGATGCGCTGTACCGCCTCGACGCCGAGGGCCAGGCCCTCCGCGCCTGGGACGCGGTCACGAAGCTGCCCGAGACGCCGAGCACGTACCGGGCCTGGCGCAGCATCGCCGGGGCGCGGGTGCGGGCCAACGAGCTGGCCGAGGCTCGCGACGCGTATCGCGAGGCCGATCGACGGGCCCCGGCCGCGGACAAGGCCGAGATCGCGAGCCGGCTCGGCTGGCTGAACAAGGAGCTGGGCAACAGCGGCGCGGCCAACCGCTATTTCGCCCGGAGCCGCGGATCCGGGCTCGTGATCGGCGCGGCGCTCGGCGTCGTCGCGATCACCGTCCTGGTCTCGGTCGTGGCGTTCCTGCAGGCCCCGGCGACGACGTGGCCGGATTCGGGCCCGCCGGCCGGCTCGCTGTATGCCCTCCTCTGGCTGGATCCGACGCTCGTCGTCCAGGGCCAGGTCTACCGGCTGCTGTCGGTCGTCCTGCTGCACTCGCCCGACCCGACGTTCTTCCTCATCCACCTCGGGTCGAACATGTACGCGCTGTACCTCGTCGGCCCGATCGTCGAGCAGATCTGGGGCTGGCGGATGTTCCTGACGTTCTACGTCCTGACCGGGATCGCCGCGTCGACGGCGAGCCTGGTCTTCTCGGCGGCGCCGGCGGTCGGCGCCTCGGGCGCGATCTTCGGACTGATCGGGATCCTGTTCGCCGGCACGCGGGTCCACCACCCGATGCTCGATCGGCGGACGCGGGCGATCGTCGGCCAGCTCGGGTTCCTGATCCTGCTGAACCTCGGGATCGGGTTCGCCGCGGGCGGGTTCATCGACAACGCCGCCCACATCGGCGGCCTCGTGTCGGGGATCTGGCTGGGGCTCGTCGTCCAGCCCGGCAAGGTGCCGACGCTCCGGTCGGTCTGGCAGCACCCGGGCGGCCAGCCGACGACCCAGTCACCGCTGCTGGTCGCGGCCGGAATCCTGCTGCTCGTCGCCGTGATCGCCCTCGGCCTCGCCTTCGCTGGCGTCCAGCTCTAGCGGGTCGCCGGCACCCGCGGGAGGATCACCCCGACCCGCGCTCCGTGGGGCGTCACGTTCTCCGCGTAGACCGTCCCGCCATGCGACATCGCCAGCTCGCGGACGATCGCCAGCCCGAGGCCTGAGCCGGTCCCCGCGCGAGCCTCGTCGCCGCGCCAGAACCGCTCGAACGCCTTCGCCGCGCCGCCCGGCGGGAATCCCGGCCCGTCGTCGATGACCCCGAGCCAGACCGCCGGGTCGGTCGCCCCTCGATCACGCGGCAGGGTCGTCGCGCCGGCCTCGAGCCGGATCGTGCCGCCGTGATCGACGACGGCGAGGGCGTTCGACAGCAGGTTCCCGAGCATCCGGTCCAGGGCCACCCGATCCGCGGCGAGCGACAGGTCGCCGTCAGCGATCGGGTCCGCGACGACGGTCACGCCCGCAGCCTGCGCCTGCGCCGCGAAGCGGCCGGCGGCCTCGGCGAGGACGGCGTGGACGTCGATGGGCTCGGGTCGGGGCCCGTCGTCGCCGGACCGGAGGCGCTCCACGGCACCGATCTGCTCGACGAGCCGGGCAAGCCGTTCGGACTCCTCCTCGATGGCCGTGGCCGCCTTCGCCGCGTTCGCCCCCTTGGCCGTGCCGTCGCGGAGGGCGGTCGCGTACCCGGAGATCACGGTCAGCGGCGTTCGAAGGTCGTGCCGGAGGTTGGCGAGGAGCTCCGACTCTCGCCGGCGCGTCGCGGCCAGCTCGTCGGCCATCGCGTTGAACGTGCCGGTCAGCGCCTGGACCTCCGATGGGCCTTCGACCGGCACCGCCGCGGTCCCACCGGACGGCAACCCGGCCGCCGCCGCCGCGAGGCGGTCCAGCGGTCGCGTCACGCCCCGGGCGATGAGCCAGGCGAGCGGCGCCGCGATCAGCAGGATCACGATGGCGACCGCCGGGAGCGTCCGGACGAGGTCGGCAACGGCCAGGGCACCCGATCGATCGAGGGCCAGGAAGGCGACCGCCCGCGGCGCAACCGCCGCCGCCCGGCGGATCACCGTCGCGGAGTAGAGGTATCGGTCGCCGTCCAGGACGACCGCTCCCCGCAGGGTGTCGCCCGGGATGCCGTCGGAGGTCATGATCGGATCGCCGACCGGGGATCCGCCGATCGGCATGAGCCGGCCGTCGGAGCCGATGAGCATGACCTTGATGTCCCGCGCGGCCAGCTCGTCGCGGACCGCGAGGATCGTGCCCCGAAGGTCGCCCGTGCCGACCGCGTCGCGGACCTGGGGGATGACGCTGCTCGCGACGTCACCGAGCCCGGCGCTCGTCGAGTCCTGGTGCAGGCCGCGAAGGACCACGAACAGCGTCCCTCCGACCGCGATCAGCAGGGTCAGGGCGACCGCGATGAACGCCGCGACCAGGCGGCCGCGGAGCGAGCGCGGCATCAGCTCGGGACGGGCTCGCGCGGCGGGGGCACGAGCCGGTAGCCGACGCCCCGCATCGTCTCGATCGGCGGCCCGTCATCGCCGAGCTGCTTGCGGACCTCGGCGACGTGGACGTCGACCGTTCGGGTCTCGCCCGGGAAGTCGGTGCCCCAGACGTCCTCGAGCAGGGCGTCCCGGGTCAGCACGACGCCGGGATCGCGGGCGAGCGCCGTGAGCAGGTCGAACTCGCGGGGCCGCAGGTCCAGGTGGCGAGCACCGACGCTCGCCTCGCGCCGTCGCGGGTCGATCCGGAGCGCGCCGACCTCGATCGGGCGCCCGCCACGCCAGCTGGCGTCGGTGCGGCGGAGGATCGCCTTCACCCGGGCGACGAGCGCCCGCGGGTTGAACGGCTTGGTGACGTAGTCGTCGGCGCCGAGCTCGAGGCCGACGATCGAGTCGACGTCGTCCGAACGGGCGGTGAGCATGACGATCGGCGTCTCGCCGCGCCGCCGGATCTCGCGGCAGACCTCGAAGCCGTCCTTCTTCGGGAGCATGAGGTCGAGGACGACGAGGTCCGGGTCATGGCGGGCATGGAGGGCCAGCGCCTCCTCGCCGTCGGTGGCCCAGATGACCCCGAAGCCCTCCTTCTCGAGGTAGAGCCGGACGAGGTCGACGATGTTCCGCTCGTCATCCACGACGAGGATCGTCTTCACGGCCGGGAGGATACCCCGGGCCTCCCTGAATACCGGGCCAGCACGTAAGCGGAACGTAAGCCCCGATCGGGCGCGAGGCCGGGCCGCGCTCCCCGCGGCCCTAGACTCCGGCCGATGTTCGGGACCTTGCTCGGCGGCCTCGTCGCCCCGCCATCGGGCGCGCCGGGGTCGGGACGCCTCGAGGCCGTGCTGCGGGCTCAGGAGGCGGCCGGGCTCGAGCCGCTCACCGACGGCCGGCTCGGCGCTCACGACCCGTTCGCCCTCGGGCCCGAGGCATGGCGCGACTGGACGGGGCCGCTGACGGTGGACGCCTGGCAGGCCGCTGCGGCGATGACGGATCGGGCGGTCAAGCAGGCGCTGCCGGGTCCGTACTCCCTGGGGTGGGCCGGCGGGGTGCCGCCGGCCCGACGTGCCGATCGCGAACGCCGGACGATGGCCGCCGCGGAAGCGCTCCACGAGGAGGTCGTCGCGCTTGCCAGCGTGGGCTGCCCGCTCGTCGAGATCGAGGAGACGGCGGCCGACGCGATCGGCGAGGACGAAGGGGAGCGAGGGCTCTTCCGAGCCGCCCATCGACGGCTCACGGACGGCGTCACCCGGGCGCACCTGTCGCTCTCGATCGTCAACGGCTCCGCCTGGGAGGCCGGGCCGGCGACGATCCTCGACGCCCCCTATCAGAGCCTCGCCGTCGACCTCATCGCGGGGCCCGACAACTGGCGCATCGTCGCCGTCACGCCGGGTGATCGCGGCATCGTCGCCGGGGCGCTCTCGCCCGAATCCGGCAGCGACGATGCGGTGGAGCTGCTGATCTGGGCGGCGAACTATGCCGCCTCGACCGGCGGCCGCGGCCTCGCCCGGGTCGGGCTGGCGATCGCGGGCAACCTGGCGCTGCCGTGGGAGCAGGCGGAGCGGAAGCTCGCCCGCCTCGGACGGGCCGTCGCACTCCTGAACGGCCCCGGAGAGGAGCTCGCCAGAGCCGTCGACCCGCGGTCGATCAACATCCGGTCGGCCGGCCACGGCCGGCCGATGCCGATGCCGCCACCGATGCGTGGCGCCCGACGCAAGCCGGGCTGAGCGCGGTCCGACGTACCATCGGCCGGTCGAGCGCAACGCCGAGGGGTGGGATGAGCAGGTTCTGGCACCCGTTCGCGGACATGCATGTCGTGGCCGACCACGAGATCGTCATCGTCGAGGGCAACGGCGCGACGGTCACCGACGAGCACGGCAAGGAATACATCGACGCGACGGCGGCGCTCTGGTTCTGCAACGTGGGGTACGGACGGCGCGAGATCGCCGAGGCCGTAGCGGAGCAGCTCACGAGGCTCGTGGCGTACTCGTCGTTCGGGGCATACACGACGGATGCGTCGATCGCGGTCGCCGACCGGCTGGCCGCCCTGTCGCCGCTCGACGACACGGTCGTCTTCCTTGGCTCCGGCGGCTCGGACGCGATCGACACCGCGGCGAAGCTCGTCCGGCGCTACTGGGACGTCGTCGGCAAGCCCGGCAAGCGGGTCATCGTCTCGCGCGAGCACAGCTACCACGGGATGCACGTCATGGGCACGGCGCTGGTCGGGATGCCGGCGATGCGCAACGGCTATGGCGGGGCGCCGTTCATCGGTGACGTGGCCCAGGTGCCACCGCTCGACGTGGACGCGGTGGCGGACCTGTTCGAGGAGCGTGGCGGTGAGATCGCCGCCTTCGTCGGAGAGCCGGTCATCGGCGCCGGCGGCGTCATCCCGCCGAGCCCCGGCTACTGGGCCGCGATCAACGAGCTCTGCCGGGCGCACGACGTCCTGCTCATCGCCGACGAGGTCATCACCGGTTTCGGCCGGATGGGCGAGATGTTCGGGACGACCCGTTTCGGGATCGAGCCCGACCTCATCACGTTCGCCAAGGGCGTGACCTCGGGCTACATGCCCCTCGGCGGCGTGCTGGTCGGCAAGCGGGTCCGCGAGCCCTTCTGGGATGAGCCCGTTCCCGGCGCGATCTTCCGGCATGGCTACACGTACTCCGGGCACGCCGGGGCCGCGGCGGCGGCGTTGGCGAACCTCGACATCATCGAGCGGGAGGGCCTCGTCGCCCGCGTCCGCGAGCTCGAGCCGAAGCTGGCAGCCACCGTCGGCCGCCTCGCCGACGCGCCGCTCGTCGGCGAGATCCGGACGGTCGGCCTGACCGCGGCCGTCGCGATCAAGCCGGAGGTGCTGGTGGCCGATCCGGGCACGCCCGACAAGGTCATCGCCGCCGCCCTGCGGCACGGCGTCGCGAGCCGCGTCCTCCGCGGCCACGCGATCCACATCTCGCCGCCGTTCGTGATCAGCGAGTCCCAGATCGAGGCGATGGTCGACGGCATCGGCAACGCCCTCGAGGACGTCGCCGGCGTGGCCGTCGCGGCGTCGGCCTGAGCTCGCCGTGAGCAGCGACCTCGGTTCGACCGACGCGATCCAGCGCGCCTTCCGCGAGCGTGGCTATATCGCCGAGCGGTCGCTCGCGACGGCGGTCTTCCTCGGCCTCCAGCTGGGCCGGCCGCTGCTGCTCGAGGGCGAAGCCGGCGTCGGCAAGACGGAGCTCGCGAAGGTCCTCGCCGCCTCGCTCGAAGCGCCCCTCATCCGGCTCCAGTGCTACGAGGGCCTCGACGTCAACACCGCGGTCTACGAGTGGAACTACCCGCGCCAGATGCTCGAGATCCGGCTCCTCGAGGCCCGCGGCGCCGCCGGCCAGGCCAACGCCCACGACATCTTCGGCGCGGAGTTCCTCATCAAGCGGCCGCTCCTCCAGGCCCTCGAATCACCGGGCGGCATCGCGCCGGTCCTGCTCATCGACGAGATCGACCGGGCCGACGAGGAGTTCGAGGCGTACCTGCTCGAGATCCTGTCCGACTTCCAGGTCACGATCCCGGAGATCGGCACCGTTCGGGCCGACAAGCCGCCGCGGGTCATCCTGACCTCGAACCGGACCCGTGAGGTCCACGACGCCCTGAAGCGCCGCTGCCTGTACCACTGGATCGACTTCCCGACGGCCGAGAAGGAGCGCGAGATCGTGCTCACCCGCCTCCCCGCGGCCCCGGCGAAGCTGGCCCGCCAGGTCGTCGACTTCGTCCATCGCCTCCGGGCGGCCGATCTCACGAAGGTGCCCGGGATCGCCGAGACGCTCGACTGGGCGGCGGCGCTCATGGCCCTCGGGGCCGCCGAGCTGTCGGAGACGATCGTCGACGAGACGCTCGGTGTCGTCCTCAAGTACGAGGAGGACATCCGGCACGTCAAGGGCCCGGCCGCCCGGTCGTATCTCGCCGAGGTCGCCGGCGGCGCGGTCGGCGGAGCCGCCGCCGGGACATGATCCGTCCGCCGGCCGCGGTCGACGGTCGCCGCCTCGTTGCGCAGTCGGCCGCCTTCGGGCGCGCCCTGCGGCGAGCTGGGCTGGGGGTCGACCTCGGGGCAGAGATCGACTTCGCCCGGGCGCTCCAGGTCGTCGACATCGGGGACCGCGACGAGGTCCGCGACGCGGGGGCGGCGGTGTTCGTCCGGCGACGGGACGATCGGCCGACCTACGACGACGTCTTCGATCGCTTCTGGCGGGCCCGCCACCGCCTGCCGCCAGAGGTCCAGCCGGGCGACCTCCAGCCGGTGGACCAGGCGGAAGCCGGCGAGCCCGAGCCGGGGGACGCGGCGCTCCTCGGCGACGAGCGCCGAGCCGAGCTCGACGACCAGCTCCGGGCGCTCCTGCCGTCCGACGAGGGCGAGACGGAGGGCGAGGCCGACGACGAGCTCGTGATCTCGCCCGACGCCTACAGCCATTCCGAGGTCCTCCGGCACCTCGAGTTCGATCGGATGACGCCGTCCGAGCTCCGCGACGCCGAGCGGCTCGTGGACCTGCTCGAGCCACGGCTCGAGCTGCGCCGGACCCGCCGCTACGAGCTCCATCAGCACGGCCGGCGGCTGGCCGCCCGGGCGATGTTCCGGCGGAGCCTGTCGAGCGGTGGCGAGATCGTGTCGTGGGTCTGGCAGCGGCAGCGACGGCGGCCGCGACCCATCGTCGTCATCTGCGACATCTCCGGCTCGATGGAGCGCCACTCGCGGCTGCTGCTCCGCTTCATCCAGGCGCTATCGGCGTCATCCGCGGTCCGAACGGAGTCGTTCGTCTTCGGCACGCGCCTGACGCGGGTGACCCGGATCCTTCGGGACCGGGATCGCGACCGAGCGCTCAATCGAGTCTCGGAAGCGGTCAACGACTGGGCCGGCGGGACGCGGATCGGGGAGTCGTTCCGCGAGTTCAACCTCCGCTGGGCGCGACGAACGCTGCGCTCCAGCGGCATCGTCATCGTCGTTTCCGACGGCTGGGACCGGGGCGATCCGGGGCTCGTCGCGGCCGAGACGTCCCGGCTCCGTCGGTCGTGCCACCGGCTCGTCTGGCTGAACCCGCTCGCCGGCACGCCCGGCTACCAGCCGCTTGCCGCGGGGATGCGGGCGGCGTATCCGTACATCGACGACTTCCTGCCAGCCGGCAGCGTCGCCAGCCTCGAGCGCCTCGGCGAGATCCTGGCCGGGGTGCGGGCCGGCGACGTGGATCGCAGTCGCGAGGCGGCCGCGCACGTCGCCGCCGACGGCGGGGCCTCGGCGGCGTCCGAGGCTGCCATCGCCGCCCCGCGGGTTGTCAGCGGCCCGTCGCGCGACCCCGAGGCTGCCGAGCCGCTGCGCCGGGCATGAAGGACGTTCTCGAGGCCCTCGAGACCTGGCGGGCGGCCGGGGTCGACACCGGGCGAGCCGTCGTGATCCGGACGTTCGGGTCGGCGCCGCGGCCCGAGGGCGCCGTGCTCCTGCGGGCCGACGACGGCCGGATCGCCGGCTCGGTGAGCGGCGGCTGCGTCGAAGGCGCGGCGGCCGAGGAGATCGACCGGGCTCGCACGAACGGACGCGCCCGCGTGATCCGGTACGGCATCAGCGACGAGCAGGCGTGGGACGTCGGGCTGGCCTGCGGCGGCACGATCGACGTGCTGGTGGAACCGGTCGTCGCGGCTGCCGTCGTCGAGGCGGCGGGCGACGCGCGGGCCTCAGGCGCGGCGGGCCAGGCGGTCGTGACCGAGCTCCCGCCCGACTCGCCGGGGCCCGGGCTCGGCGCGCACGAGCCGGGTGCCGGCGCGGTGCCCCGGACGCCGCTCGTCGTCGACGCGGACGGGACGCTCCACGGCAGCCTGGGCGACCCGGCGCTGGACGGGACCCTGGCGGCGATGGCAGCCGACGCGATCCTCCGCGGCACGTCGCGAACGGTGGAGCTCGGCGACCGCCAGCTCTTCATCGAGACGTTCGCCGCTCGGCCTCGGCTGGTGGTCGTCGGCGCGGTCGAGATCGCGAGGCCGCTCGTGTCGATGGCCCGTGCCCTCGGCTTCGAGACGATCGTCGTCGACGGCCGACCGGCGTTCGCGACGCCGGAGCGCTTCCCGGAGGCCGATCGGCTCGTGGTCGGCTGGCCGGACGACGTCGCCGAGACGATCGGCCTCGGGCCGAACGACGCGGTCGCGATCCTCACCCACGACCCGAAGTTCGACGAGCCGGCGATCGCGGCCGCGCTCGGGCGAGGCTGCCGCTACGTCGGCGCGATCGGCTCGCGCAGGACCCAGGCCGACCGTCGGGCACGCCTCCGCGATGACGGCGTGCCCGAGGCCGACCTCGCTCGCCTGCACGGCCCCGTCGGACTCGACCTCGGCGGGCGGACCGCGGCCGAGATCGCCCTCTCGATCCTCGCCGAGATCGTCGCTGACCGATATGGCGGGTCGGGCCGGCCGATGCTCCATCGGGCGGCCACGGCCGCCCCCGAGGCGGTGGGCGCCGGGGTATGACCCGGGTCGCCGGCCTGGTCCTGGCCGCGGGCGAATCCACCCGCTTCGGCGCGCCGAAGGCGCTCGCGGCCCTCGAGGGCCGGCCGATGCTCGAGCACGTCCTCGCGGCGGCCCGCGCGGCCGACCTCGATCCGGTGGTCGTCGTCCTCGGGCACGCGGTCGAGGCGATCGAGCCGGCCATCGCCTGGCACGGCGAGCGGCGGGTCCGCAACCCGGATCCGGGTCGGGGTCTGGCCTCGTCCGTCGTGATCGGGGTGGCTGAGATCGATGCGATGCCCGGCGTCGATGGCGTGGTGATCCTGCTCGGCGATCAGCCCAGGGTCGACCCGGCGATCATCCGTCGACTCGTGGCCGGCCTCCGGGCGGGTGATCGACCGTTCGTCGTCGCGCGCCATGCGGCCGGCGGCGGGCCGAACCCGGTGGCGGTCGGTCGGACCGCGTTCGTGCTCGTCGGCGAGGTCCGCGGGGATCGTGGCCTCGGACCGGTCATCGAGGCGCACCCCGAGCTCGTGGCGCACGTCGACGTCCCGGGCGGCAACCCGGATGTCGACACGCCGGCCGACCTCGCGGGGCTCGGGCGATAGGCTGCCCACGATGGAGCTGTCGGGACAGGTCGAGATCGACGCCCCGCGTGACCGCGTGTGGAGCCTCGTCTCGGACCCGAGGAAGATGAGCGGCTGCGCGGCCGGGCTCGAGCAGATCGAGGAGGTCGGGCCGGGCCGGTTCCGGCTGGCGACGAAGGTCGGCTCGGGCCTCATGAGCACCCGGCTGACGGCCGATCTCGAGCTCGTCGCCGAGCCGCCGGATCGGGCAGCCGTCACGGGCACGGGCGAGGCATCGGGCAACTCGCTCGACGCCAGGGGACAGCTGACGCTCTCCGGGCCGCCCGGCGGGCCGACCCTGATCGCATGGCAGGCGACGATCGCCATCCGGGGGCCGTTCGCGAGCTTCGACAAGCTCCTCGAGCCGACCGCCGCGAAGGTCGTCGCCGAGGCGTTCGACTGCCTCCGGTCGCAGCTCCACGCCGGCGGCTGACGGCCGGAGGCCGCGGGTGAGCCCCGAGCGCCTGTCCCGGACCGTCGGGCCGGTCGCGACGAACGTCCACGTCCTGGCCGACCCGGCGACGCGCGAGGCGATCGCCGTCGACACCGCGATCCCCTCGCTCGACTGGATCCGCGGCGAGCTCGACGCCCGTGGCTGGACGCTGAAGCTGATCGTCTCGACCCACGGCCACTGGGACCACATCGGCGACAACGCGGCGGTCGCCGCCCATTCCGGCGCCCAGGTCGCGGCCCATCCGCTCGACGCCCATCGACTGACGGACCCCCAGCCGATGTGGGCCCCGTTCGAGATCCCGCCGTCGATCCCGGCGGTCGAGCTCGCCGATGGCGGCGAGATCCGGTTCGGGTCGCTGCGCCTCGAGGTGCTCCACACGCCGGGACACACCGAGGGCTCGATCTGCCTCCTCGATCGCGAGGCGGGCCTCCTCCTCAGCGGCGACACCCTCTTCCACGGGTCCTTCGGCCGGATCGACCTGCCGGGCGGCGATCCGGTGGCCATGGCCGAGTCGCTGGCACGCCTCGCCGGCCTCGACGACCGCCTATCGGTCCTGCCGGGTCATGGCCGCGAGACGACGATCGCCGCGGAACGGCCGTGGCTCGACTGGGTCGCCCGGGAGCGCCGCCTCCCGCTCTGAGGTCCGGGGCTAGAGCGACAGCTCCTTCCGGTAGCCGATCTCCTCGTGATAGCGCCGGAAGCCGAGGCCCTCGTACAGGCGGAGCGCCCCGCTCGGGTTCTCGGCGTCGACCCCGAGCGCGGCCTCCTCGACGCCGCGCGCCGCCAGGAGGCGGATCGTCGACGCGATCAGCGCCGCCGCCAGGCCGCGCTGTCGGTAGGGCCGCCGGACCGACACGTGATCGAGCCAGGCGCGGTTGACCCCGAGGCGCTCGTTCTCGTCCGGATTGATCGAGGTCAGCACGGAGCCGGCCACCCGGTCGCCGTCCCAGGCGACCTGGTACAGGGAGGGGTCGAGGTACGGCGACGTGAACCAGTGCTCGAAGTCGGCCTCGGTCCGCGTCGCTGGCTCGGGATGGTCCTGGAACGCCTCGACATCCGCGTCCCAGATCGCGCGGAACTGCGAGGGATCGACGGGCCGGACCTCGAGCCCGGGCGGCAGGGGATGCTCGCCGACGGGATCGGCCACGCGGCGCAGCATCAGGTAGGCATGGCGATGGGTGCGGTAGCCATGGTGGGCCGCCAGCTCGGCGTGACCCGGGACGCCCAGCATGCCGTAGCCGCCGATCACGTGCGGCCAGTCCGGCGGTCGCGGCCACGCGCGTCCGGCCTCGCGACAGCGGCCCTCGGCCCATTCGAGCATCGCCGTGCCGAGGCCGCGCCGTCGCCGCTCCGGTCGGACCCAGATGCTGACGTGGTGGCTGATCATTCGGCCGTCGCGCTCGCGCCGGTCGACCGTCGCGACGCCGTCGAGGCGGCCCGCGCGGCCGTCGACGGCGACGGCGTCGGCGATCAGGTCGAACCCGGGCTCCGGGGACCAGTCGTGGGCCAGGCTCTCGGCCGTGGGGATCCAGTCGACCCCATCGTGGAGGTGGGCGGTCGCGATCAGCTCGGCGGCGCTACTCCAGTCACGGCTTGGGTCGAACGCCCGGGTCGCGATGGTGCCCGACGGAGTCATCGCTCGCCGCCGTACTTCATCTCCATGTGCCGCTCGACCCCGCGGATCATCGCCGTCCAGCGACGCCGCTCGGCCTTCCGCGCGACCGCGTTTCCGGCCAGCTCCGCCCGATGCGCCTCCAGCTCCAGCTTCCGGAAGGCCGCCCAGCGCTCGGGGTCCAGCTCGCCGGTGCCGAGCGCGGTCCGGATGGCGCAGCCGGGCTCGACCGAGTGGCTGCAATCCCTGAACCGGCAGCCCGCCGCGATGGCCTCGATGTCGACGAAGGCATCGGTCAGGCCGTCGCCGTCGGCGAGCGACAGCTCGCGGAGCCCGGGCGTGTCGATGACCAGTCCGGCGTCGAGCCGGACCAGCTGGCGTCGCGTCGTCGTGTGCCGACCGCGGGCATCGTCCGGGCGGATCGCGGCGGTCGCCATCACGTCCGACCCGGCCAGGGCGTTGACGAGGCTGGACTTGCCCACGCCCGACGAGCCGAGGAAGACCACGGTCCGTCCGGGCCCGAGATGGCGACGAACGGCAGCAAGGCCCGCGCCCGTATATGCCGACACCGCGATGACCTCGACGCCCGGCGCGGTCGCCTCGGCCGCGAGGCACATGCCGTCGGCATCGACCGCGACGTCGGCCTTCGACAGGAGCACGACGGGCAGCGCTCCCGATTCCCACGCGACGGCGACGTAGCGCTCGAGCCGTCGGACGTTGAACTCGGCGTTCAGCGACGTGACGAGGAAGGCGACGTCCACGTTCGCGGCGAGCACCTGGTTGCGGGCCGACCCGTCGACGGGCCCGCGACGGACGAGCGCGGAACGGCGCGGCAGGACGGCGTGGATGATTGCCGAGCCCGCCCCATCCGCGGCGACCGCGACCCAATCGCCGACCGACGGATGGAGGGCCTCCGGATCGAGCTCGGTCTCGTGCCGCAGCCGGCCCGACAGCGTTGCCTGCACGTCGCCGGTCGCGAGGGCGACCGCGAACGCGCCCCGTTCCCCGCTCGTGAGGCGTCCGGGCTCGAGCGCTCGCCCGGCCTCGTCCGAGAGGCCTGACCACGCGGCCGCGTGGCTCGCGTCCCAGCCGAGGGAGATGAGCTCGCGCGGCCCGTCCGCGCCCGGTAGCGGCCTCATCGTCGTGCCCTCGGGAACGGCGCGAGCTCGTACCAGTGGTCTGTCGACACGATCCGGTAGCCGAGGCTCTCGTACAGGCTCCGGGCGTGGTTCGGGTTCTCCAGGTCGACGCCGAGCCCGGCTCGCGACGCGCCGGCGTCCCGAACCGCGCGGAGGCTCGCGGCGAGGAGGGCCCGGGCCAGGCCCCGTCGACGAAACTCCGGCTGGACCGAGATCGCCTCCGTCCAGCCGATCCGGCCCCCGTCCGTCTCGATCGCCTCATCCATGAAGTTGAGGATCTGGCCGGCGATGTCGTCTCCATGGAAGGCGACTCGCCACAGCGTGGGATCGAACGTCGGGCTGCCGATGAAGCTCTCGAACCTCGCCTCCGACGGGGCCTCCTGGCCCCACGTGTCGGCGAACGCCCGCGCATCGGCGTCGAAGACCCGCCGGTGCATCGCCCGGTCGTCGGCCGCGATCCGACGGATCTCGAAGCCCTCGGGCAGCGGGATCTGGGGGACGTCGTCGAGATCCGGTCGGATGAGCTGGGCGAACGAGCGGGCAGCCACGAAGCCGAGTGCCGCGGCCGCGGCCCGCTGGTGCGGATCCCGGTCGGTGACCGAGATCCCGAGCGTGACCGGCCGGCCCTCGCCGAGCTCCGTCGAAAGCTCGTCCGCTCGGCGGATCGCGTGCCCGAGGAGGAGCTCCTCGATGCCGCGGCCGCGGTGGGCCGGATGGATGTTCAGGATGCCGTTGACCGCGGCCGCCCCGGAGGCCTGCGGCTCCCACGAGACGCGGCCGTAGGCGACGACGCGCCCATCGACCTCGACGAGCGCGCAGTCGCGGAGCAGCCGCGCCGCGTCGAACTGGCTGTAGTGACTGTCCATGCCGGCGACGGTCGCAGAGGCTCGCTCGCCGTTGAAGGCCCGAACCGCGCCCGAAACCCGGACCATGGCCGGGTGGTCCTGCGGACCCCGGTAGGCCCGCAGGACCGACGTTCCGGCCGCGCTCTCCCGACGGACGGTCGCGGCCGTCGTGGTGGCGTCCATCAGCCGACTCGCTTGAGCTTGCCGGTGCGCTTCGCGTATCGCTCGGCGCGCCCGAAGGCCCACAGCCCGAACGGGATCAGGACGATGCCCATGACGATGAGCGGCCAGATGTCGCCGACGAGCTCGCTCGCTGGCACGCCGTCGATCAGGCCTTTCCGGACGCCGTCGATGGCATACGTGGCCGGCGACAGGTGCGAGATCACCTGCATCCAGCCCGGCAGGATGCCGATCGAGTAATAGACCCCGCTGACGAGCAGCAGGACCGACTGGATCACGAACGCCATCTGAGCGCCCCGTTCCACGAAGAGGAGCGGCAGGATGGCGGCCAGCATCCCGATCCCGACGAAGCTGAACGAGCCCAGGACCATGAAGGCCAGGACGGTCGCCACGTTGGCGTGGGCGACGGACAGGTTCGGGAAGAACAGCACCATCGCGACGAGGATCGCGGCGGTGTGGATCAGCCCGTAGACCATCGCGTAGGCGACACAGCCGAGCAGGTGGGTCGCGCGCCGGACGGGCGCCATCATCGTGTACTCGAGGGTCCCCTCCCAGCGCTCGATCGCGATCGTCTCGGCGATCCAGCTGAAGACCACCGACAGGTAGTTCCAGAAGATCGCCCCGACCATCAGGGTCAGGAGCAGGCGGGGATCCCCGGCCTGGGCGCCGATCAGCGAGATCGACAGCGCGCCGGCGGCCGAGTACACGAGGAAGGCGATCTCCCAGCCCCAGTACCGTCGGGACAGGAAGAAGTTGCGCTCGATGAAGGCGAAGCTCGCCTTCATCTCGTGCGCGAGGGCGGTCATCGAAGTCTGCCTTTCGAGGCGGTCGGCTCGGTCACGAGGACCGAGCCAGCCGCGGGGACGGCTCCGTCGCGAGCCGACGGCCGAGCGCGATGAGCGCCTGGCCGAGCCGCTGGCGGAGGGGTTGGTGGTCGCGTCGCCTGGCTTCGTTCGCCAGCCGTGCCGCGGCCGCGCCGCGGTGGGCCCGAGCGGCGTGCTCGTGGGCCCACAGCAGCAGGAGTGGTCCGTTGCTGCGCATGGGTCTCTTCCTTTCGGTCATTCGTCGTCCTCGGCCGCCTCCTCGACGTCCTCGTCGAGGGACCGGCCGGTGTAGGTCATGAACACGGCGTGGAGGGTCGGAGCCTCGCCGCGCCGGGCGACGAGCTGCTTGAGCCCGTCCGGGGTGTCCTCGGCGACCACTCGGCCGTCGTTGAGGACCGCGATCCGGCCGCAAAGCCGTTCGGCCTCGTCGAGGTCGTGGGTCGTCAGGACGATCGACGCGTCGTGCGATTCCCGGATCTCCTCGATGAACGCCTGGACCTCGAGCTTCGACCGTGGATCGAGGCCCGTGGTCGGCTCGTCGAGGAGCAGGAGGGCCGGGCTGGTCAGCAGGGCTCGCGCGATCGCGATCTTCTGCTGCATGCCCCGGCTCATCTGCTCGATCGGCCGGCCAAGCCGCCTCTCGGCGATGCCCAGCCGCCCGGTGATGGCCACCGCCTGGACCTTCGCCCGGCCGGCGTCGAGGCCGTACAGGCGAGCGGCGAAGAGGAGGTTCTCCATCGGGCTGAGCTTCTTGAAGAAGGCGGCGTCGACGCTCACCCGGTTGATGAGCCGCTTGACGGTCATCTCCTCCGCGGTCAGGTCGTGACCGAAGATCTCCACCCGGCCCTCGTCGAGGGTCAGGAGGCCGGAGACGAGCCGGATCAGCGTCGACTTGCCGGAGCCGTTCGCGCCGAGGATCCCGACGGTTCCGCCCCGGTCGAGCCGGAGCGAGACGTCGTCGATGGCCTTGACCGGCCTTCGCTTCCGGCCCACCTCGAAGGTCTTCGTGACCCGGTCCACGAGGAGCGCGGGCACGTCGGCCTCCACCGGCAGGTCGGCGGCGATGCTGGCCAGCCGATCCGGCACGAGCGTCGTCTTCTGTTGTCGGAGGGTCGTGACGGTCATGTCGGTGTCCCTGTCGTGGTGGGCGGGCTCGGCTAAAGGAGGTCGGAAACGGAACGAGCCGCGGGCTCCGATCCGGCGCTGGGCGTCGGGTGGGCTCGCGGCTCGGCTGCATGGCCGGACGTCTCCGGACAAACAAAGAACCGTGGGCCCGATCTGGCCCACGGCTCGTGGTTGCCGTCGTGAGGGCGGTCTCGCCGCCCGCTGGCTACCTCGAGGAGGGCACAGATCTCCCGCCATCGACGACGCCGAACGGCGCCATCGTTCGCCGGGTGATCAGCCTGCTGGTCATGTCTCTGAGCCGCCTCCAGGAGGTGGGCAAGGGCGCGGACGTCGCGCCGGCGGCGGAGTATGCCGGACACGGTCGCGGCATGTCAACGCACAGGTTCGTTGCGTTCGGACTGTTCGTCACGGAGCCCGCTTGGTACAGTCGCCGAGGGGTCGGCGCCGAGGCCGGCCGCAGAGGGAGGCCCATCCATGACCGAGCCAACCCAGCCCACGGAGCCCGCGGCGCCGACTCCGGCCGCCCCGGCCGGCTGGTCCGCGCCCGCGCCGGCCGCGCCGATGGCCGCCGCCGGTGGCGCTCGCCCGACGGGCGCGACCGTCATCACGATCATCGCCGGGATCGAGGGCGTGCTGATCGTTCTCTTCGGGCTCCTCGCCATCCTCGGGATGAGCCTCATCGGTGGCATCGTCGGCAGCAGCGGGACCGCGAACGCCGGCGCCGCGGGCGGCTTCCTGGCCGGCCTGGGAATCGTGATCGCGATCATCGTCTTCGTGATCGGCGCGCTCTACCTGCTGATCGCGTTCGGGATGTGGAACGCTCGCCGCTGGTCTTGGACGCTCGGCGCGGTCGTGTACGTGATCGCCCTCGTGTTCGGCGTCCTCGGCCTCGCCGGCGGCGTGTCGGTCTACAGCCTGATCATCGGGATCGTGCTGCCGGCCGTCGTCCTCTTCTTTCTCTGGCAGCCCGACGTGAAGCGCTATCTCGGGCGCGGCTGACCTTCGACTTTCGATCGGAGCCGGCTGGAGCGATCCGGCCGGCTCTTCGATTCCCGGCGACGATAGGCTCCGCGGCATGGACCGCCGACTGGACGTCGCGACGACGACCGAGCCGCCATCGCTCGTGGAGCTCATCGCCCGGGGGGCGCTCGACGCCGAGCTCGGCGCGCTGGTCTGGACGCTGGTCGCGGGCTCGGTGCCGCTCGTCGTCGCGGCCCCGCCGGACCGTCTCGGCGCCGCGGCGCAGCTGCTCAGCGGGGTGCTCGCCTCGGTGAGGCCGGATGCCGCCGTCGACGGCCTGACGGAGCCGCTCAGCCCGACCCGCGCTCGCCGGATCGTGCGAGGCCAGCGGGCGGGCGGGATCGTCGCCGGCCGACGGCTCGAGGACGTGTTCGAGACCCTCGGGGGCGGCCCGCTGTCGCTCGCTCCGGACGAGCTGACGTTCCTCGGCTGCGTCCTCGTGCTCGGGGCGGTCGGGTCGGCCGGCCCATCGCCCGTGCCGGCTGGATCGACCAGCACCGAGCCGACCCGCGGCCGTCTTCGGGTGCTCGCCGCGCACTACGTCCGGCCGCTCGCCCGTGACGCGCACGGCCACGCGCAGCGCCTGGACCCGGCCGTCCTCGCGACGTGGGACAGCTCGCTCGGCGAGTACGAGCACTTCGCCTGGGGCGTGCTGCCGGAGATCGCCGCGCGCCTCGGGCGCCGGGCCGGCGACCTCGAGGCCGATCTCCACCACCGTCGGGACGACCTCGCCGGCCTCGCCAGGGCCGGCGTCACCCGCCTCGATGAGGTGCGCCGGCTCATCGCCGGCTACCAGGTCGGCTATGGCGGCGGCCATGGCGGGGGATCGGGCACCGATCGCCCGCACTGAGGGCCGGCGACCGCCGCCGACCGCCGGCGACCGCCGGGCAGGGCTGTCGCGAGGGCGGCGGCGATACCATCGCGGCATGCCCGACGTCGCCGGCTCCGTCTCGGAGCTCCTGTCCCGCCTGACCGGGATCGTCCATCCGCACGCGACCGGGATCGAGATCGACGACGTCGCTCGCCTCCGGGCCGACGGCATCCGGGACCTCGCCTGGACCGCCGCCTTCACGACCGATCCGGCGACCGCCGAAGCGGCGCAATGGCTCGTCTGGGAGTGCGCCCAGGCCCTCGGAGCGCGGTCGGCGAGCATGCAGGACCTGTACATGGCCCGGGCCCGCGGCGAGGTCCACGGGTTCACGGTTCCGGCGATCAACATCCGGGCCCAGACCTTCGACATGGCCCGGACCGTCTTCGAGACCGCCCAGACCGAGGACGTGGGCGCGGTCATCCTCGAGCTCGCCCGCAGTGAGCAGACGTATACCTTCCAGCGGCCGATCGACTATTCGACCGCCGTGCTGGCCGGCGCGATCGCCGCGCACTGGGAGGGTCCGGTCTTCCTCCAGGGCGACCACTACCAGTTCAATGCGAAGAAGTACGCGGCCGACCCGGAGGCGACGACCGAGGAGATCCGGCGGGCCTGCCGCCTGGCGGTCGACGCCGGCTACCGGAACATCGACATCGACGCCTCGACCCTCGTCGACCTCGACCTGCCCGACGTCGACGCCCAGCAGCGCACGAACTACGAGCGGACGGCCGAGCTGGCGACGCTCATCCGGACGCTCCAGGCCGACGGCGTGACGATCAGCATCGGCGGGGAGATCGGCGAGGTCGGCAAGGAGAACTCGACCGAGCCCGAGCTGCGGGCCTACCTCGATGGCCTGAGCCGCGAGCTCCGCCGGACCGGCGAGGCGGTCCTCGGCATCAGCAAGGTCAGCGTCCAGACCGGCACGTCTCACGGCGGGACCGTGAATCCCGACGGAACGGTGGCGGCGGTCGCGGTCGACTTCTCGGTCCACGAGCGGCTTGGGAAGATCGCGCGCCAGGAGTACGGGCTTGCCGGGACCGTCCAGCACGGCGCCTCGACGCTGCCGGACGAGGACTTCCACCGCTTCCGCGAGGTCGAGACCGCGGAGATCCATCTCGCGACGGGCTTCCAGAACTTCCTGTACGAGCACCCCGCGTTCCCCGCCTCGTTGCACCGCCAGATCGAGGCGTGGTGCTTCGCGAACGCGCTCGACGAGCGCAAGCCGGGCCAGACCGACCAGCAGTTCGTCTACACGACCCGGAAGAAGGCGATCGGCCCGTTCAAGCGCCAGCTCTGGGACCTCGAGACGAAGGACGAGATCCTCGCGGCGCAGGCCCACAAGGTCCGGTTCCTGTTCCACGAGCTCGGGGTCGAGGGCAGCCGGGCCACGGTCGACCGATACGTCCAGCCGGTCACCATGTCGCGCCCGGTTCCCGACGCCCTGGGGGCCCTCGCCATCCGCTAGCTCGCGGCCCGTCGCGCGGCTGGCCGGGCCGCTGCGAATCGCCGTCCGGTCACCCGCCGGACCCTGCGGTTTTCGTGTTGATTCCGCCCTTGGCGATGCCTATCCTCGCGGCCAGACCCAAGCGCACTCCGAAGAGGACGGTCTCGCGGGTCGGCCTCGGCCCGCGGCGGTAGAGGAGGAAGCCGTGTCCGGTCCATCCATGAACGCCGTGGACGTCGCCGCACGCGACGACGAGCACCTGCGGTCACTCGGAATCAAGCCCGAACTCAGACGCTCGCTCGGCTTCCTGTCGAACTTCGCCGTCGCGTTCAGCTACATCTCGGTGTCGACGGGAACATTCACCCTGTTCGGGCTCGGCCTCGCCGTCGGCGGTGCCCCGATGTTCTGGTCCTGGCCGATCGTCGTCGGCGGCCAGCTCCTCGTGGCCCTGAACTTCGCCGAGCTCGCCAGCCACTTCCCCGTCGCGGGCTCCATCTACCAGTGGTCGAAGCGCCTGAGCAACAAGACGCTGGGCTGGTTCACCGGCTGGTTCTACTTCTGGGCCGGCGTCCTGACGACGACCGCGGTGGCGATCACCGTCCCGCTCGTCCTGTCATCGATCCTCGGCGTCGACGGCACCCAGCTGATCGGACCCTTCTCGTGGAACGTCTGGGTCGCCCTCGGCACGCTCGTGATCACGACCCTCATCAATGGCTTCGGCGTCCGGCTCATGTCCATCATCAACAATCTCGGCGTCGCGGCCGAGATCATCGGCATGGCCATCTTCGCCGGCATCCTGCTGATCTTCTTCAACCACCAGCCGCTCAGCGTGCTGACCGACACGGCCGGCCTCGAATCCCAGGCGAATGGCAACTACCTGCCGGTCTTCGCGGTCGCGGCGTTCATGTCCCTGTTCGTGGTCTACGGCTTCGACACCGCCGGCACGTACGGCGAGGAGACCATCGATGCGAGTCGCCACGCGCCGCGTGGCGTCCTGAGCGCCATCCTGCTGTCCGGCCTCATCGGCCTGATCTTCATCCTGGCGATCATCCTTTCCACTCCCGACCTGGGTGCGGAGATCACGGCGGCCGGCAAGGGCGCCTTCCCGATCGCCGACGCGATCCACGCCAACATGGGCGACGTCTGGGGGAACATCTACCTGACCGTCGTCCTGGCCGCGGTCTTCGTCTGCACGATGGCGATCCAGGGCGCGACCACCCGGCTCATGTTCTCAATGGGTCGCGACGGTCGAATGCCGTTCGGCCGGACGTGGGGCCACGTCAGCGGCTTCAAGACCCCGACGAACGCCGCCGTCGCGGTCGGCATCCTGTCCGCCATCCCATTCCTCGTCTCGAACAGCGCCGGGGTCATCGCGATCGGCGCCACGGGAACCATCTACATCAGCTACTTCCTGTGCAACATCGGCGTCCTGGCCGCCCGGCTCCGTGGCTGGCCGCACCAGGCCTCCGGCTTCAAGCTCGGATCATGGGGGGCGCTCATCAACGTCCTGGCACTCGTCTGGGGCGGCCTGATGATCGTCAACTTCGCCCTGTGGCATGCCGACGCCTTCGGCGACTGGGGCAACGGCCTTCGGGATCTCACCAACCCGACGATCAACACACTGACGTTCCTCGGCAGCGATGCCCTCACGGGTCTGCCGGCGATCCCGGTGTTCGAGTCGTTCCTCGGGCTCGTGTTCGTCGTCGGCCTTCTGTACTACGTCGTGGCCCAGCGCGGTCATCAGGAGGCGACGGAGGCCGACCTCGCCACCGGCGAGACGGCGATCGCCTGACCGACACGGTCGCTCAACCGGAAGAGTTGCGAGGCGAGCTGCGCGAGCAGCTCGCCTCGGCGCTTCGACGGGTCCCGGAGCTCGGCGACGCCGAGCTCCACCTCGTCCCGCTCAGTGGCGGCATCACGAACCGCAACTTCCTCATCTCGATCGACGGCCGGCCGGATCGGTACGTCGTCCGCCTCGCCGGCAACGACACCCATCTCCTCGGCATCAGCCGCGAGGTCGAGCACGCGGCGACCGTCGCCGCGGCAGGCGTCGGGGTCGGACCCGAGGTCGTCGCCTTCGTCCGACCCGAGGGCTACCTCGTCACCCGGTTCATCGAGGGGTCGCCGGTCTCGCTCGAGGCGGTCCGGACACCTGACGTGCTGCGCAAGGTGGCCGCGTCCCTGCGGCGGATCCACGACGGCCCGGCGATCCCCGGCCTCTTCGTGCCGTTCCGGATCGTCGAGGCCTACCGGGCCCTGGCGAAGTCGCGCGGCGTCACGATCCCGCCGGAGTTCGACCTGGCCGAGGCGATCGCTCGGCGGATCGAGCTGGCCTGCCTGACGGCCCCGCTGGAGCTCCGGCCCTGCCACAACGACCTGCTCAACGCCAACTTCATCGACGACGGCGAGCGGATCCGGATCGTGGACTGGGAGTACGCCGGGATGGGCGACCCGTTCTTCGACCTCGGCAACTTCAGCATCAACCACGAGCTCGAGGCCGACGCGGACGCGATCCTGCTCGGTGCATATGCCGGCGAAGTCCGTGGCGGCGACCTCGCGAGGATCACCGTGATGCGGGTGATGTCCGACTTCCGGGAGGCCATGTGGGGCGTGCTCCAGCAGGGCATCTCGACGTTGGACGTGGACTTCCGCGAGTACGCCACCGAGCACTTCGATCGGCTGCTGGCGAACGCCGGGGGTCCGGGGTTCGAGCGAGCCCTGGCCGCGACCGCCGAGGGCTAGGGCCCCGGGGACGGCGAGCTAGCGCGGAACGGCGCCGATGATGAGCGCGCCGGCGATCGCCAGGAGGGCGGGGGCGGATGCCGCGAGCGCACCGATGATCCGACGCATCAATCCTCCGGGCCGTCCCTGAGCCGCGTAACGGGCTCATTGGGCGGGACGGGATCCTGTCCTCGACGGTATGTAGCGACGCGACGCGACGGCGAGCGAGACGCGCTGGCGCGCCCTCGCAGATCGCTTGCAGTCCGGGACTGCGTGGACGCTAGGCTCGGCGGATGGAGCAGGCCCGGGTCGTCGTGATCGGCGGCGGAATCACCGGCTGCAGCGTCGCGCTCCATCTCGCCGAGGCCGGCTGGACGGACGTCCTGCTCGTCGAGAAGGCGACCCTCACGGCGGGCTCGACCTGCCAGGCGGCAGGGCTCGTGACCGCCTTCAACCCGTCCAGCACGATGATGCGGTTCCGCCGCTACAGCATCGAGCTGTACGAACGGTTGGGCGTGTTCGATCGGGTCGGCAGCCTCCGCCTCGCGTCGTCGCCGGAGCAGCTCCTCGAGCTCGAGCGGGCCGCCAGCCGGGCGCGCGGGATCGGGCTCGACGTCGGCGTCATCGGTGCCGACGAGGCGCGGGCGATCATGCCCGCGATCTCCCCGGAGTCGTTGTACGGCGCCGTCCATCTGCCCGGCGATGGGCACCTCGATCCCCACCGGGCGACGCACGCGGTGGCCGACGCCGCGCGGACGCTCGGCGTCCGGTTCGCCCTCGGCCGCCGCGTGACCGGGTTCGAGCTCGGACCGGACCGGGCGGTCCGCCGGGTCCTCACCGAGCGTGGACCGATCGAGACCGAGCTCGTCGTGAACGCGGCCGGGATGTGGGCTCCGCAGGTCGCGGCGATGGTCGGGGCATTCCTGCCATCCACCCCGATCGACCACCAGCACGTCGCCCTCAAGGCCGTGCCGGGCCACGAGCTGCCGGCCGACATGCCGGCCTGGCGCGACCCGGACAACCTCGTCTACGGCAAGGCCGAGCATGGCGGGATGCTGTTCGGCGGCTACGAGGCCGAGCCACGGGCGAGGTGGCTCGACGGCGTCCCCTGGGACCATGCCGCGACGGCGCTGCCACCGGACTGGGAGCGGTTCGGCCCGCTGATGGCCGGCGCGATCCACCGCTTCCCGTTCCTGGCCGACGCCGAGGCGGTCCGGCTCGTCTGCCACCCCGACGCGATGACCCCGGACGCGAATCCGCTGCTCGGGCCGATGCCCGGGATCCGCGGGTTCTGGGTTGCGGCCGGGCTGTCGCTCAACGGCTTCGGGGGCGGTGGCGGGATCGGGCGGGCGATCGCCGGCTGGATCACGACCGGCGACCCGGGCGTGGACATCGCGCCGTACCGCGCCTGGCGCTTCGCCGACACGTATCGCGACCCGGTGTTCGCGGCGGGCCTCGCCGCAGAGGCCTATGCCGACTACTACCGGCTCCGCTTCCCCTACGACGCGGACGTGGCGGGGCGACCCCGACGGCTCTCGGCGTTGCACGGCCGGCTCCAGGATGCCGGCGCGGTCTTCGGGACGAAGGCCGGCTGGGAGCGCGCCGACCTCCTTCGGCCCGGGCGGCCGTGGACCCGGACGGGCCGCCAGCGGCGCTCGACGGGCTGGCGCCGTCCCGACTGGTTCGAGCGCGTCGGGGAGGAGCACCGGGCCGTCCGGGAGCGGGCCGGGATCATCGACCTCTCGTCGTTCGGGAAGTTCGAGGTGTCCGGGCCGGACGCGGTTGACGTCGTCCAGCGCGTGTTCGCGAACGATGCCGACAGACCCGTGGGCGCGGCTGTCTACGGTCAGTTCCTCGACGCTCGCGGCGGCGTCCTGGCCGACGTCACGATCACGAGGCTCGCGATCGATCGGTTCCGCGTCCTGACGGGCGCCGGCTACCTCGCCGCCGACATGGGCTGGCTGCGGGCGGCCATCGCCGACGGCGAGGGGGCCGAGGTTCGCGACGTGACCGACGACTGGACGGTCATCGGGCTGTGGGGCCCGCGAGCGCGCGACATCCTCGGTCGCCGCACCGGCGATGCCATCGACGACGACGCGATCCCGCTGCGCCAGGCGCGGCCGATCCGCGTCGCCGGCGCAGAGGTTCTCGCAACGCGCATCTCCTACGCCGGCGAGCTCGGCTGGGAGCTCACCGTCCCGCCGGCGTGGGCGGTACCGGTCTGGGACGCGCTGTCCGCCGCGGGCGAGCCGCTCGGGCTCGAGCCGATCGGCTATCGGGCGCTCGAGTCGCTCCGGCTGGAGAAGGGCTACCGCTACTACGGCGCCGAGCTGACGACGCAGGAGACGCCCCTGGAGGCGGGGCTCGGTCCGTTCGTGCGCCTCGCAAAGCGGTCGTTCATCGGCCGCGATGCGCTCCGGGAGCGCCAGGCCGCCGAGCCCCATGGGCCGTCGCGGCGCCTCCGGACCGTCGTGGTCGGCGGCAACGAGTGGCTCCCGATCTACGGGGGCGAGGCGGTCCGCCTCGGCGGCGAGGTCGTCGGCCGGTTGCGGAGCGCGGCCTTCGGCTACACGGTCGGCCGGACGGTCGGGACCGTGTACCTGCCGGCCGCCGTCGCCGAGGGCACCGCGATCGAGGTCGACGTGTTCGCTGATCGGGTGGCCGGCGAAGTGGCCGCCGATGTCCTGGTGGACCCGACCAGCTCGAAGATGCGGGCCTGAACCGGACGTCCTGACCGACCCTCAGCCGGCGGCCGCGTCGCGCAGCCAGCCCTCGAAGTCGGGGCCGTCGAGCATCGCCGAGGCGCGCGTCCAGCGGTCGTTGGCCCAGCCCGTGAAGTCGTAGTCGATCGTGGAGATCACGGCCTGGATGGCGGCCCAGAGGGTCCAGCCAACGTCGGACATCATCATCTGGAGCCGCATCCGGGCCAGGAGCGCCGGCCCCTCCGCCGCGAAGCGGGCAGGGCCGAAGTAGGCGGCGCACAGCTCCCGCACACGGTCGTTGTCGAACTGGAGCTCTTGGGCGGTGTTGCCCAGCTCGAACGACGGGTCGTTGTTGCCGCTGTACTCGTAGTCGACGATCCAGAGCCGCTGCCCGTCGTCAAGGTAGTTCTCGGCCAGCAGGTCGTTGTGGCAGGGGACCGTCGGCAGCGCGTGGGCGGCGAGGGCCGCCTCGATCCGCGGGATCCGGGGAAGGCGCTCGCGATAGCCGGCGGGGATCGGGATCGAGCGTTCGTCCACGAGTCGCAGATAGCGCTCCGCCAGGCGGAACATGTCGAAGTCGTCCCGGAAGCGGGGGCCGGAGTGGAGTCGGCTAAGGGCCGCGGCGATCCGGGTCGGCATGCCCGGCTCCTGGAACGCCGCGTTCGACATCGTCCGGCCGGGCAGCCATTCGAGGACGACCGCGCCACTCTCGGGATCGTGGTGGACGACCTTTGGCCCGACGCCCGCCTCGGCAGCGGCACGGGTATTGAAGAGCTCGTTCCCGCGGTCGATCGCGAGGAGGTCCGTGGACGGTCCGGGCAGGCGAACGAAGAACGGCTGGCCATCGACCTCGACCTGGAAGTTCTGGTTCGTCAGGCCTGCCGCGATGGGCTCGATCGCAATCCGCCGGCCGGCCCAGCCGGGGACTCGCCGGGCGACCTCCTCGATCTCCACGGCCGGAGCGTAGCCTCAGGCGGATCGGTCCTGAGCCCGGATTTCGTCAGACATGAACCCGGGTGGTACGGAACGACCGTATGGCGGCGCAGGAGACCCGTTCCGGCGCGAAGACTCGTCATTCAGCACTCTGATCGCTCGGTAGCAAGAAGTCGCCAGGGCGCTCCAGTCTCGTACCACGGGGGTCGCTATCTGGCGGGTATCTGGCCGACGGGGGACCCGATGCCGCGGCCTCGTCGCGCCATGCCAGCGGCTACCCTCAGGCGGCGGAGCTGAGGGGAGGAGCAGGGCTTGGTCGAGCACGCGCAGGCGGTGATCATCGGCGGCGGCGTCGGCGGGACGTCGATCGCCTATCACCTCACCGAGCTCGGCTGGCGAGAGGTCGTCCTGCTCGACCGGGCCGAGCTCACGAGCGGATCGACGTTCCATTCGGCCGGCCTCGTCGGGCAGCTCCGGTCGACCGTGACCCTGACCCGGATGATGATGTACGGGACGGCGCTGTACCGGCGCCTGACCGCCGAGACGGGGGTCGACGTCTCGTGGCACGAGGTCGGGTCGCTGCGCCTCGCCTCGACGAAGGCCCGGCACGAAGAGCTGCAGCGCCAGGCCGGCTGGGCGAAGACGTTCGGGCTGCCGCTCGAGCTCATCTCGGCGTCGGAGGCGCGGGAGCGGTTCCCGCTCATGTCGACCGACGGGGTCCTCGGCGCGGTCTGGCTGCCGACCGACGGCTGGCTCGATCCGTCCGGCCTCGCCCAGGCGCTGGCCGCCGGCGCCCGCTCGCGAGGCGCCTCCATCCGCCAGCACCACCGCGTCGTGGGGGTGCATGCGGCCGGTGGGCGGGTGCGCGGGGTCGAGGTCGAGCGTCGGGCGGCAGGCGGTAGCGACACCGAGCGGTTCACGATCGAGGCCGACGTCGTCGTGAACGCGGCCGGGATGTATGCCCCCGAGGTCGGCCGCCTTGCCGACGTGACCGTTCCGATCATCCCGATGGCCCACCAGTACCTGTTCACCCACGAGATGGACGGCGTCACGCCGGGCCTGCCCACGATGCGCGACCCGGACAACCTGTGCTACTTCCGCGAGGAGGTCGGCGGGCTCTGCATGGGCGGCTACGAGCGCGACCCGCACCCGTGGTCCCTCGACGGTGTGCCAGCCGACTTCAACCACCGCCTGCTCGATCCGGACTGGCCGCGCCTCCAGCCGATCATGGAGGGCGCGATCCGGCGGGTGCCGGCCATCGAGCACGCCGGCGTGACGCGGCTGATCAACGGACCGGAGGGCTTCACGCCGGACAACGAGTTCATCCTCGGGGAGAGCGAGGTCCGCGGCTTCTTCGTGGCCGCCGGCTTCTGCGCCCACGGGATCGCCGGCGCCGGCGGCATCGGCCAGCAGATGGCCCGCTGGATCGCCGATGGCGAGCCCGAGCTCGACCTCTGGAAGATGGACATCCGGCGCTTCGGCGGGCAATACCGGAGCCGGGCCCTCACCCTCGCCCGGAGCTACGAGAACTACGCCACCTACTACGACATCCACTACCCGAACGAGGAGCGGCTCGCGGGCCGCCCGCTCCGGCTCTCGCCGGCCTACGGCGAGCTCGAGGCGCTGGGCGCGGCCTTCGGCGAGAAGTCGATGTGGGAGCGCCCGAACTGGTTCACGCCGAACGAGGACGGGGCCGGCGTGGCGACCCGGGCCGAGCTGGACGCGCTGCGGCCGCGAGGCTGGGCGGGCGAGCACTGGTCGCCCGCGATCGGCGCGGAGGCGCTGGCGACGCGGCGGGCGGCGGCGCTCTTCGACGAATCGAGCTTCGCCAAGGTCGAGGTCGAGGGAGCGGGCGCGCTCGGCTTCCTGCAGCGGCTGTGCGACAACGACGTCGACAAGCCGGTCGGCTCGATCACCTACACCCAGATGCTGAACCGGCGCGGTGGCATCGAGTGCGACTTCACGGTCACCCGCCTCGCCGATGACCGGTTCCTGATCGTCACCGGGACCGCGTTCGGGAACCATGACCTCGGCTGGATCCGGAAGCAGCTCCCGGCGGAGGGCGACCCGGCCGTTCGCGTCCGCGACACGACCTCGTCCCGGGCGTGCCTCGGGATCTGGGGACCGCGGGCCCGGGACATCCTCCAACCCCTCACCAAGGATGACCTCTCCAACGAAGCCTTCCCGTACCTGACGGCGCGCGAGATCACGATCGGCGAGGCGCCGGTCCTCGCGCTGCGGGTCACCTATGTCGGCGAGCTGGGCTGGGAGCTGTACACCCCGAGCGAGTACGGCCGGGCCCTCTGGACGACGCTCTGGGAGGGTGGTCGGGCGCACGGCCTGGTCGCGGGCGGGTACCGCGCGATCGACGCCCTCCGCCTCGAGAAGGGCTATCGCGTCTGGTCGAGCGACATGACCCCCGAGGAGACGCCGTACGAGGCCGGCCTCGGGTTCGCGGCTCGGCTCGACAAGGGGACGGACTTCATCGGCCGGGCGGCGCTGCTCGAGGCGAGGGAGGCCGGCCCTCGGAAGCGGTTGCGCTGCCTGATCCTCGACGACCCGCGGTCGGTCGCGCTCGGCAACGAGCCGATCCGGGTCGGCGGCGCGATCCTCGGCCGGGTGACGTCCGGCGGGTATGGCTTCGAGGTCGGGAGGTCGATCGCCTATGGCTACCTGCCGCCGGACCAGGCGGCCTTTGGGACGCGAGGCGAGGTCGAGGTCTTCGGGGAGTGGATCGGCTTCGAGGTGGCGAGGGAGCCCCTCTACGATCCCGACGGGGCCCGGATCCGATCGTGACCGTGACCGGGAGCGCCGGCGCGGCGTTCGGGGCGGACTGGAGCGCCTCGCTCCGGCGGGGCAGCGACACGGAGCTGCGGGGCTGGGTCGAGGCGGCGCTCGGCTGGTGCGACGCCGCCGATGCCATCGCCCTGCGAACCTTCCGGACCGGGGGCGTGTCCGTCACCCGCAAGCCCGATCGGACGTTCGTGACCGAGGCCGACACCGCGATCGAGCGGCTGGTCCGCGAGCGAGTGGCCGCGACGTTCCCCGGCCACGGCGTCCTCGGCGAGGAGTACGGGGACCAGTCGGCCGGCGCTTCCGTCCGCTGGTACGTCGACCCGATCGACGGCACCCACAACTACATGCGGGGCGTGCCGCTGTTCGCCACGCTGCTCGCCGCCGAGCGCGACGGCGAGCTCCAGGCCGCGGTCGTCTCGGCGCCGGCGCTCCGGGCCCGCTGGTATGCCTGGCGGGGCGGTGGGGCCTGGGGCGTCGACGCCGGCGGGGCCCCGCGCCGGATCAAGGTGTCGGGCATCACGGCCCTCGACGAGGCCCAGGTCGTGTACGCCGGCCCGATCGACGTCGAGGCGTCGGGCCTCGCGCCGGGCTTCCGCCGGTTGCGCGCGGCGGCCTGGCGCGAGCGGGGCTTCGGTGACTTCTGGGGCTACTCGCTCGTCGCCGAGGGTGCCGCCGAGGCGATGGTCGAGATCGATCTCGCGCCGTGGGACTTCGCGGCACCGCAGCTGCTGGTCGAGGAGGCCGGCGGCCGCGTGACCGACTTCGACGGTCGGCGGCAGCTCGACGGGCGCTCGATCCTCGCGACGAACGGCGTGATCCACGATACGGTGCGCGACATGCTCGTCTCCTCGAGGGAGGACGCGTGATGGAAGAGCACATGCCGGTCGGCGGCGCTGCCGGACCGTCCACCCCGACCCGCCCGCCGATGCCGGGCGCGAGCGAGTGGTGGCGCGACCCCCAGGCGGCCCAGCTGCTCGCGACCGAGCACTGGAGCCTGCTGGCCACCCGGTCGATGAGCTGGAACGAGGCCTTCTCCCGGACCTCGATGTTCCTGACCTCCCTCTCGACCGCCACGGTCGCCCTCGCGCTCGTGGGATCCGCCGCGGGCTTCGGCAGCGAGTTCAACGTCTTTGCCCTGATCGTCCTGTCGACGACGCTGTTCCTCGGGGTGGCGACGTTCGTCCGCCTGACCCAGGTGAACAACGAGGACCTGTACTGGGTGGCCGGGATGAACCGGCTCCGCGGCATCTACACCCGGCTCGAGCCCGGCATCGAGCAGGAGTTCGTGACCGGCACGACCCTCGACGTGCCCGGGTTCGCGTTGTCCTATGGGGCCGTCCAGGTCACCGGTGGGCGCAACGCCCTGCACTTCTTCGTGACCACGCCAGGCGTCGTCGGGATGATCTGCGCGGTGATCGCCGGGGTCGTCGGCGGCCTGCTCACGCTTCAGGTCGCGCCGGCGATGACGTCGGCGCTGGGTGTCGGGATCGTCGTGGCCGTCGCATCGGCCGTCCTGCTCGTCATCTACGAACGTCGCCAGACGACCGGCTACATCGCCCGGATGATTCGGTTCCGGGGCGACCCCGAGGCGCCGCCCGAGCTCGGCGCCTAGCGCGCCAGCTGCGGGGCGCGGCCCTGGCGGATCGTCGTGACAGCCACGCCGATCACGGCCGTCAGGAACACGATCGAGCCGATCACGTTGATCTGGGCCGGGAGCGCGTTGCGGATGACGCCGTAGACCCAGATCGGGAACGTGTTGGTCGTGCCTGACACGAAGTTCGTGATGACGAAGTCGTCGATCGAGAGCGAGAACGCGAGCATCGCCGCGGCCATGATCCCGGGGAAGATCAGCGGGAAGGTCACCCGCCAGAACGTCGTCCACTCGTTCGCCCCGAGGTCCATCGCGGCTTCCTCGAGCCGCCGGTCGAAGCCCGCGACGCGGGCCTTCACGGTGACGACCACGTAGCTGATGTTGAACATGATGTGGGCGATCAGGACCGTCGTGAAGCCGAGCGAGAGGGCATTCTTCGGCAGGAGCGCGAGACCCGGCGGCAGCACGCCGCTGCCGAGGCCGATGTTGATGAACAGTGTGAGCAGGCTCGCCCCGAGCACGATCTCGGGTGACGCCATCGGCAGGAAGATCAGGGCGTTGATCGCGCCGCGGCCCCGGAACCGGTACCGGCTGAGCGCCAGGCCGATCATCGTCCCGAGGATCGTCGAGAAGAGCGTCGAGAGGGCGGCGATCGTCAGGCTGACGCGGATCGCCTCGGGCAGGCCCGGCCAGGCGAGCGGTGCCTCCCAGGCCTTGAGCGTGAAGCCGTTCCAGATGTAGTTGAACTTCCCGGCGTAGTCGTTGAACGAGAAGATGATCATCACGACGATCGGGATGAGCAGGTAGCCGATCGCGACGATCGTGAAGGCGGGCAGGCGCCAGCGGCCGAACGTCCGGGCGACCCGGGCCGAGGCGCGCGGGGCCGTCATCGTGCCCTGGGCCGCGACGGTGGCCATCAGCCGGTCAGGTCCTCGGTGCCGAGCGCGCGGGCATAGATGAACACGGCCAGCAGGATCCCGGCCATGAGCACGAACGAGAGGGCCGACGCGATCGGGTAGTCGTTGGTCTGCAGGAACCGGCCCTGGATCACGTTGCCGATCATCCGGGTCTGCGGGCTGCCGAGAAGCTCCGCGTTGACGTAGTCGCCCATCGTCGGGATGAACGTCAGGATCGTGCCGGCGAAGACGCCCGGCAGGGCCAGCGGGAACGTCACCTTCCGGAACGTCTGCCAGCGGCCGCCGTACAGGTCGCCGGATGCCTCGAGGAGGGCCGGATCGATCTTCTCGAGGGCCACGTACAGCGGCAGGATCATGAACGGCAGGAAGTTGTAGGTCAGGCCGGCGATCACCGCGAACGGGCTGTACAGGATCGAGAACTCCTCGGGCACGACGCCGAGGGTGTGCTTGAGGAACGACAGGATCGGGCCTTCGTCACCGAGCAGGATCTGCCAGCTGATCGTGCGGATGAGGAAGCTCGTGAAGAACGGGGCGATCACGAGGAACAAGAGCAGGTTCTTGTAGCGCCCGCCGCGGAAGGCGATCGTGTACGCCACGGGGAAGCCGATCAGGAAGTCGAGGCTCGTGCTGATCGCACCGTACAGCAGCGAGTGGCTCCACTGGGTCGGGAAGTTGAAGAGCGCGTCGTGCAGCGGCGTGAGCGTCCAGGTCAGCTTGAAGCCGTTGTCGAGGGAGCCGCTGGACACCGCCATCAGGAACATCTGGGCGGCCGGCCAGACGAAGAAGTAGACGAGCCAGATCAGGCCGGGCGCCAGCAGCAGGTACGGCCCGAGCAACGACAGCCACCGCCGGAGGCTCGACGGCCGCGGCGGGCTCGCCTGGAGGGCGGTCATCAGCCGCCGGTCAGGTCGAGATAGAGGTTGTCGAGCGCGGTCTCGAGGTCGTCGCTCAGGAACTGGAAGTTGTGGTACTTCGCGACCATGTCGGGGGTCGGGAAGATGAGCGGGTTCGTCGCCGCGCTCGGGTCGATCTTCTTGATCTCGACGTCGGCGCCCTTGACCGGGCAGACGTAGTAGACGTAGTCCTCGATCTGGGCCGCGATCTTCGGGTCGTACACGAAGTTGATCATCAGCTCGGCCGTGTACTTGTTGACCGCGCCCTTCGGGATGACCATGTTGTCGGTCCAGATCATCACGCCCTCGTCGGGCACCTGGAACGTGTCGCCGGCGGTCCCTGACGACGCGAGGTCACCCGACCAGACCATCGCCGCCCAGGTCTTCTTCGCGGCGAAGTTCTCGAGGTACTCATTGCCCGCGAAGATCAGCCCCTGGGTCACGAGCGGCTTGATGTCGTCGTGGACGGCCTGCAGGTCGTCGGTCGTGGTCTGGGCGGGATCGGCGCTCTTGCCCAATTTCAGGAGACCCAGCCCGAACGTGTCGCGCGACTCGGTCAGGAAGCTGACCTTGCTCGGCTTGATCGCCCAGAGCTCCTGGAGGCTCGTCGGCGGGGTGATCCCGGCCGCCTTGAGGTCATTTGTGTTGAAGCCGATGCCGGTCATGCCCGACTGCCATGGGTAGTGGTAGTCGTTGTTGGCGTCCCAGACCCGGCCCTTGAGCGAGTCCTGGAGGTTGGCCACGGCGTTCGGCACGTCGGCCGGGATGATCTGCTCCGCCCAGTTCTTGCTGATGACCTTCGCCGCAAGCCAGTCGGTGATGACGATGAGGTCCCAGCCCGTGGCCGTGCCGGCCTGGAGCTGCGGCTGGATGGTCGCGTAGAAGGTCTTGTTGTCCTCGATCTTCTCCTCGTAGTCGACGTCGACGCCGTACTTCTTCTTGAACTGCTCGATCGTCGGCGAGGAGCCCGGGGCATAGACGCCGGCCGTGCCGGCCTTGCCCGCGAGGTCGATGTAGGCCGGCCAGTTGGCGAACTTGAGCGGGCCGGTCGGCGAGGGGAGGGGCGTCGGCGCGGTGCTCGGTGCCGCGGTCGCGACGGGCGGGGCGGTCGGGACGAAGACGGACCCGGCCGGTGTCGGCGACTCGCCGCCACCGGTGCTGGCGCCGCAGGCCGCCAGGAACGCGCCGAACCCGGCAAGCGCCGAGCCCTGCAGGAACCGCCGCCGGGTGAGCTCGGCGTTGAAGCGTGGCAGGGGCTGGTCGTGCTCGGACATCAGTGCAGGTCTCCTCAGGCGGTCGCCGCGTCGGCGGTGGCCTCGGCCGGGCTCTCGTTCACCACGAACGAGTGCTCCGGCAACCATGACAGCTGGACGTTCTCCCCGGTGGTCCAGAGCTCGGCCTTCGTCGCGCGCTGGACGTTCTGCTCGTAGACGGTGATCGAGTGGCCATCCGGGAGCTTCACGATGTACTGGGTGCTGACGCCGAGGTACGAGGCGTCGCTGATCGTCCCGGTGAGGCGGTTGCTGCCCGCCGGGATCTGCTCCGTCGCCTCGGCAAGGCGGATCTTCTCCGGCCGGACGCCGAGGGAGATCGGCCCCGTCCGTCCGTCGAGGAGGGCCTTCGGGACCCGCACGGGTGAGCCGTCCTGGAGCCGCAGCCCGACGTAGCCGTCGTTCGAGCCGTCGGTCGTCGCCGGGAGGAGGTTACTGACCCCGAGGAAGCCGGCGACGAAGCGGGTCTGCGGCTTCTCGTACAGGACCTCCGGATCGCCCAGCTGCTCGTAGCGGCCCTTGTTCATGACGGCGATGCGATCGGACATCGTCATCGCCTCCTCCTGGTCGTGGGTCACGTAGATGAACGTGATCCCGACCTCCTGCTGGATCCGCTTGAGCTCGACCTGCATCTGCTTGCGGAGCTTCAGGTCCAGGGCGCCGAGCGGCTCGTCGAGGAGGAGCACGGCCGGCTTGTTGACGAGGGCCCGGGCAAGCGCGACGCGCTGGGCCTGGCCGCCGGAGATCTGGGTCGGCTTGCGGTTCTCGAAGCCCGGCAGCTCGACGAGCTCGAGCATCTCGGTGACGCGGCGCTTCACCTGGGCGTTGTCGACCTTCTTGCGACGGAGCCCGAACGCGACGTTCTCGAAGATCGTCAGGTGGGGGAAGAGGGCGTAGTTCTGGAAGACCGTGTTGACGTCGCGCTGGTAGGGCGGCAGCCAGGTGACGTCGCGGCCCTGCAGGTCGATCCGGCCGGCGGTCGGCTGCTCGAACCCGCCGATCATCCGGAGGGTCGTGGTCTTGCCGCAGCCCGACGGCCCGAGGAGGCTGAAGAACTCGCCTTCCTGGACCTCGAGGTCGATGTGGTCGACCGCGAGGAAGCCGGCCTTGGGGTCGGCGCCACTGACGGATTGCGGCCCGCGTCGCCCCTGGGCGTCGCCGCCGAAGCGCTTCGTGAGCTGGACCAGCCGGACTCCGACGTCCGCCACGCTCGAGGTGGGTCCTCCGGAACGCCCGCGCGCCTCTCCGGCCGCCGATCGCAGGGCGACCGCGCGCAGTGGTCGGAGGATAGGGACGCCGTCGAAGGAGTGTCAAACGACGGAGGACCGCGCGGCAGAGGATACGGATTGCGAGATTCGCACGCCATCGAGCGCTGGGCGACGAAATCCGGTGGGGCTGGGCTGCCACGAAGGGAGCGGTCGGGTTCGGCGGCGGGCTTCCTGCCTGACGCACGCCAGACGAGCGTGAGGCCGGCTCTCGCGATCGCCGAGCCGGGGAATCGACACACGGTTCCGCCGTCAATGGCCGCGCCGGTCGCGCCAGGCCACGGTGTCGACGGCGTCGACGGCGTCGACGGCGTCGCCGAGGCTTCCTGCCTAACGCACGCCCGACGAGCGAGAGGCGCGCTTGCGCCGTCGCCGAGCCGGTCGAGCGACAAGCGGTTCCGCCGTCAATGGCCGCGCCGGTCGCCCGCCCGTGCAGGGCGACGCACGGAGCCAGCGCGGAGCGGGGCACTGAACCGGCCAAGCCCCACGCACGAAGTCTGTACCGCGCCCGGGATGAGGCGTCGACGGCTCGCGACCCGACCTGACGCTCGTGGGGCGTGCGTATGGCCAAGATCCGGGGAGGCGAGGGCCGACGGAGGTCAGCGCCGGTCGAGGCGTCTCCCGGGACCTCCGGCTACGATATCGACGCGTCCGCCGTCAGAACCCTCGGGCCAGGGCCCGAACAGGTCCGGCGCCCGAGGAGCGAGGGTCCCACCGCCTTGATCTCGCCGATCACCGAAGCCGCCGTCATGGAAGCCCTCCGGCACGTCCAGGAGCCGGAGCTTGGCGGCGATCTCGTGACCCGGGACATGGTCCGCGACCTGAAGATCGACGGCACCTCGGTCGCCTTCCAGATCGAGCTGACGACCCCGGCATGCCCGCTCAAGGACGAGATCGAGTCCCGGGTCCATGCCGCGCTCGATCCCATCGGTGTCGAGTCCGTCGAGCTCAGCTGGGGCGCGACCGTCCGCCGGGCTGCGCCGCGGACAGCCGAGCAGCTGCTGCCCGGCGTGAAGAACGTCATCGCCGTCGCGTCCGGCAAGGGCGGCGTCGGCAAGAGCACGATCGCGGTCAACCTGGCCGTCGCCCTGGCCCGCGACGGCGCCGCCGTCGGCCTCCTCGACGCCGACATCACCGGCCCGAACGTTCCGCTGATGCTCGGCCTCGACGGCCAGCCCGGCAAGACCGACGACAACAAGATCTCGCCGCTCAGCCGCCATGGCGTCAAGGCGATCTCGATCCAGTTCTTCGTGCCGCAGGGCCAGCCGATCATCTGGCGCGGGCCGCTCGTCGGTGGCGCGATCACCCAGTTCCTGCGCGACGTCGACTGGGGCGAGCTCGACTACCTCGTCATCGACCTGCCGCCGGGCACGTCGGATGCGCAGCTGACGCTCGCCCAGGCAGTGCCGGTCTCCGGCGCGGTGCTCGTGACCACGCCCCAGGAGGTCAGCCTCCTCGACGTCGAGAAGGCGCTGGCGATGTTCAAGCGGATGAGCGTCCCGGTGATCGGAATCGTCGAGAACATGGCCGGCTTCGTCTGCCCGCACTGCGGTGAGGTCACCGACATCTTCGGTCGTGGTGGCGGCGAGCGATTCGGCCGCGAACACGGCGTCGAGTACCTCGGTGGCGTGCCCCTGGACGTGACGGTCCGGCAGGGCGGCGACGTCGGCGTGCCGGCCGTTGCGCAGCGCGAGCCGGGCCCCGCGGCCCAGGCGCTGACGAGCATCGCCCGGACGGTCGCAGCGCGGATGAGCGTCCGCGCGGCCGCAGGCGCGGGTCAGCCGGTCCTGACGATCTCCTGAGGGGAGCCGGCCGCGGCGATGTCGCGGTGGCTGACCTCGACGACGAGGCCGGGCGTCGCCGGCATCACCGGCACGCCGGACTCGGCACACAGCGCCTGCATCCGGGCCCGACGCTCCGATGGGTAATGGACGAGGTAGCCGTGCGGCACGCCGGACCGCCGGACGTGGTCGATCGATTCGTTCGTGTCCATGTGGCCGCGGCGGGCATCGTCCATCCGGCCGTCCTCCAGGGTTGCCTCGAGGATGAGCGCATCGGCCCCGCGTGCCAGATCGACGACGACCTCGTTGGGGCCCATGTCGCCGCCGTAGACGATCCGCGCGTCGGGACCCTGGACGTCCATCGTCCAGGCCGGGACGTAGTGGCCGACCGGGTGCGGGGTGATCGTCAGCGAACCGATCTGGAACGGGTGGCCCGACTGGTACTCGGTGACGGCGAAGGCCGGATCGAAGAAGGCCGATCGCTCGTTGATGGCCGTGGCGAGATGCTCGAGCTTGTCCCGGCCCCCCGGCGGCAGGTACAGCGGGCACGGCGCCGGGGCCGGATCGCCCCACGGGAACCGATAGCGCAGCGGCGCCAGATCGATCCAGTGGTCGGCGTGGAAGTGGCCGATGACGATCCCCGACAGGTTGAGCGCTCCGATCGTCGCCTCGACCCGGGAGGCGATGCCGCTGCCGATGTCGAAGAGGACCGCCGTGTCGTCGGTCTCCATGAGGATCCCCGATGCCGCGGTATCCGGCAGCGGCCGGGCGGTCCCGGTCCCGAGGAAGGTCAGGCGCATCGAAACTCCCTGCTGGCGCGGGCTGGTCGGGGCATGGTGGACCCGCCGGCGCGCCCGCGCGAAGCCAGCCATGGACGACCGGACTGTCGCGCAGGCGACACGGTAGGCGGGCGCGTCAAGGGGTGGGCGTCGGCGGCGGGTCGATGGCCGGCGCCGTGGCCGGAGCACTGGTCCGGAGCCGGGCGAGGAGGATGGCGGCCGCCGCGACGGCCACGCGGGTGCGACCCATCGGGCCGCCGAGGAACACGACCCGGCGCTCGCGATGGGTGCCCGTCGGATCCACGATGGCGACGCGCGCGGCCATGTCCTGGCCGCGCTCCCGGGCCTCGACGGCGAGGCCCACCTCAGCGGGTCCGAGCTCGCGAGCGCGGGCGGCGAGGTGCTCGGGGTCTGCGACGTGCCCATCATGCTGGCCCGGTCGCTCGAGGAGGACCTCGGCGAAGCAGAGCCGAGAGTCGAGGCCCTCGCCGAGGAGCGCCATCACGGTCCCGCGGGTCGCCACCTCGACGATCGCGAGGTGCCAGCCGCGGGCATCGAGCTCGGCGCCGATGGCCTCGGCCCAGCTCGCGGTCCCCCGGGCCCAGATCGTGTCGCCGATGGCGGCGACGACCTCGCGTTCGGCCGAGGCTGCCATCGCCAACGCGGTCTCGGCGTCGCCGGCCACGGCCGAGATGCGGACGTCGACTGCGTCAGCGCGGGCATAGGTCGCGACCGTCGGGTTCGCCGCACGGTCCAGGATCGGCCCCAGGCGGTCGGCGATCAGCGATTCGCCGAGGCCCGTGGTGCGCAGGTTGACCACCGCCGTCGGCCTGCCGAGCCCGCGATCGCGCAGACGCGGCAGGACCGCGTCGCGCCACATCGGCCGCATCTCCCGCGGAGGCCCGGGCAACGCCACGATCACGCGGCCGTCCGGCCGGTCGACCCACCAGCCCGGCGCGGTGCCGTTGGCGTTGGGCACCGCCGACGCGGACGGGATGAGCCAGGCCTGCTTCCGGTTGCCGTCCACGAACGGCAGCCCGCGCCGCTCGAAGAGCTCGGCCAGCCAGCCCTCCAGCCCCTGGTCGACGCTCGGCGTCTCCCCGACGAGCGCGGCGATCGCCTCGCGAGTGAGGTCATCCGGCGTCGGGCCCAGGCCGCCTGTCGTGACGACGAGGTCGGCTCGCTGGAGCGCCGCGTCGAGGGCATCGCGGACCGCCTCGAGGTCGTCCGGGAGCGCCGTCAACCGGAGCACCTCGACACCCTCGATGGCGAGCTCCCGGGCGAGGTCGCCGGCGTTGGTGTCGCGGGTCTCGCCGACCGTCAGCTCCGTGCCGATCGAGAGGATCGCGGCTCGGACGATCGTGCGCACCCGGCCAGCGTAGAGGCTGCGGGTGGCCCGCTGGTACGATGCCGCCGATGATGACGAGCGGCGAGGCCCCTGGCCTGAAGGACCAGATCGGTCGCACGATCGCGGCCGGCAAGCGGCTGTTCCGTGCCCATGTCGACCTCGCGAAGGCCGAGGCCGGCGAGATCGCCGGCGAGGTCGGCCGGATGATCGCGCTGTTCGCGCTGGCGTTCGGCTTCCTCTTCGCGCTGCTGATGCTCCTCCTCGTCGGCCTTCCGCTGTTCCTCGCGGAGTGGCTCCTCGGCTCCATCGGCTGGGGCGTGCTGCTCGGCGTCTTCCTGCTCATCGACCTCGCCGTCATCGCCGCGCTCGTCGCTCTCGGCGTCTCGACGGGCCGGCTCGTCCTGGCGCTCGTCGTCGGCATCGTCCTGGGCGTCGCCCTCGCCGTCGGCCTCGCGACCGCGACCGACTGGCCCCACACGATCGACGCCGCGCTGGGCATCTGGCTGGGGCTGATCGTGTGGCTCGTCGGGCTCGGCGTGGCGGTCGCCCGCGGCGGGATCGACGGCGAGGCGCTCAAGCAACGGTTCACCCCCGACCAGACCATCGAGCTCACGAAGGAGACCATCGAGTGGGTGCGCGCACGGACGCCGCTCGTGCCGAAGTCCTAGCCGCCCGCGAGGGCCTCGGCGAGGAGCTCGTCCGGCTCGAGGCCGCGGGGCGGGCGACGGTCGACATCCCGGCCCGGATCCGGCGCGAGCCGGCCAAGGTCGCCGGATCGGCCGTCGGCGCCGCCTTCCTGCTCCTCGGCGGACCGGGTCGAGTGGTCAAGGGCATCCGGCGGGCCGTCTTCGGGCCGAACGCGGACCTCCCGAAGTCGATGCTGCCGCCGGAGGTCGAGAAGACGCTCCGCAAGCTCGGGCCGGACGGCGAGAAGGTCCGCGGCACGCTCGAGCGCGAGTTCGCGGAGTACCTCGAGGAGAAGGCCCCCAGCCGCCGCGATCGCGACCTGGGCGCGGCGACCGGTGGGCTCGTCGCCAACCTGCTGCGGCCGCTCTCGATCCGGGCGGGGCGCCAGCTGGCGGAGCGGCTGCTCGAGACCGACCCGGCGACGTTCATCGAGGCGCTGGGCCGGGCTCGCGGTCGCCAGGGAGGCTCGGGATCCGCCGCCGCGGCCAGTCCGGACGGGGCGCCCGGCCGGAACGGTTCCGGGTCCAAGGGCGCCGGCAAGCGCTCATCCGACGCCGCGCACTGACCTCGCCACCCGGCGGACGCCCGTGACCGCCCCCCGCGATCCGCATGCCCCGGTCATCGTCGTCCGCGATGTCCGGAAGTCGTTCGGCGAGGTCAAGGCCGTCGACGGCGTGAGCTTCGAGGTCCAGTCCGGCGAGATCTTCGGGTTGCTCGGCCCGAACGGCGCGGGCAAGACGACGACGATGGAGATGCTCGAGGGCCTGACCGGGCCCGACAGCGGCGACCTGCTCGTCCTCGGCCTCGACGTCACCCGCCACGCGGTCGCGATCAAGGAGCGGATCGGCGTCCAGCTGCAGACCGCGGCGCTCTACCCGCAGCTGCACGTGTCGGAGGTCATCGACCTGTTCGGCAGCTTCTACGAGCGGCGCCTCCCGACGAGCCGCCTGCTCGACGACCTCGACCTCCGCGAGAAGCAGGCCGCCCAGACGAAGAACCTGTCCGGCGGCCAGCGCCAGCGGCTCTCGGTCGCCCTGGCCCTCGTCAACGACCCCGAGCTCGTCTTCCTCGACGAGCCGACGACCGGCCTCGACCCGGCGGCTCGTCGCGGCCTGTGGGACCTGATCCTCCGGCTGAAGGCCGATGGACGCTCGGTCCTGATGACGACCCACTACCTCGAGGAGGCCGAGGCGATCTGCGACCGGGTCGCGATCATGGACCACGGCAGGATCCTCGACATCGGGACCGCGGACGAGCTCATCGGTCGGCGGTTCAAGGAGAAGGCGATCCAGTTCGACACGATCGCGACGATCGGCGACGCGAGCCTCGCCCAGCTCGCGCACGTGACGCGCGTGGCCCACGAGGATGGCGCGACGCTGCTCTACACGGCCGACGTGCCGGCGACGGTCGGTGCGCTCCTGGACGTCACGACCGCGTCCGGCGTCGAGCCCGACAACCTCCTCGTCCGCCGGGCGACCCTCGAGGACGTCTTCCTCGAGCTGACCGGCCGGGCCCTGCGCGACTAGGGCGGGGGAGCGCATGCGCAGCCTCATCAGCCTGAGCCGGGCCAACCTGAAGAGCTTCGTGCGCGATCGGGCGGCGCTCTTCTGGACGCTGGCCTTCCCGATCCTGTTCGTGATTCTCTTCGGGACGATCTTCTCCGGCGGCGGGACCCCGAGCTACGACCTCGGCTGGGTCGACCAGGACGGCACGCCCGCGGCGGCGGAGCTCCGGAGCGCGTTCGCGAAGAGCGGCGTCATCACGCTCCATGACGGCAGCCTCGACGACGAGAAGACGGCGATGCGGAACGGCAAGGTCGACGGCATCGTCGTGGTCCCGGCGGGCCTCGGGGCGGCGGCCGCTGCATTGAGCGGGGGCGGCCAGCCGAGCCCCGTCTCGCTGACGCTCTACACGGATCCGACGCGCACGAGCACGGCCCAGGCCCTCGGCGCCATCGCGAACGCCGTGGCCTATGCGGCGAACCTCCAGCTCAGCGGCAAGCCGTCGGTCATCGGCGTCGCCACCCAGTCGCTCCAGACCAACCAGCTCACGGACGTGTCGTACTTCGTCCCGAGCATCCTCGCCATGGCCCTCATGCAGCTCGGGATCTTCGCCTCGATCCCGCTGGTGCAGCAGCGCGAGAAGCTGATCCTCAAGCGCCTCAACGCGACGCCGCTGCCGCGCTGGACGCTCGTCGGCTCGAACATCGTCGTCCGGCTCGTCATCGCCGCGACCCAGACCGTGCTGATCGTCGGCATCGGGGTGAAGGTCCTCGGCGTGCAGGTGGCCGGCAGCTGGCTGGCCATCGCCGGGCTCGTCGCGATCGGCGCCCTGACCTTCGTCTCGATCGGCTACGTCATCGCCTCGTTCGCCCGGACCGAGGAGGCCGCGAACGGGATGACGAGCGTCGTCCAGTTCCCGCTGATGTTCCTGTCGGGCATCTTCTTCCCGCTCGAGATCATGCCCGACTGGCTGCGCTCCATCGCGACCTTCATGCCGCTGACCTACCTCGGCGACGCGCTCCGGCAGGTCATGGTCGGCGGCGCGCCGTTCGTGCCGCTGACGGTCGACCTCGCCGTCCTCGGCGGCTGGCTCGTGGTCTGCCTCGGGATCTCGGCCCGCTTCTTCCGCTGGCAGTAGCGACGGGGCTCCCGGAGCTCCTATCCCGGCCGGAGCTCGACCAGGACGGACCCGGACACGTTGATGACGGTCGTCGGCCCGTGCTCGACGACCGGGTTCCGTTGCGACGCCCGGGTCGTGTGGCCGTGGAGCCAGAGCCGCGGCCGGAGGCGATCGAGCGCGAAGCGGTAGGCCGCGAAGCCGAGGTGATAGGGGTCGTCGGGCGCGTCCCCGACGCCGCGCGGCGGGACGTGGCTGAACACGATCCAGGCTCGGCGTCGAGGAGCGAGCAGGTGCGGTCCGAGGTGACCGAGCACCTGCCGCCAGGCTCGGCCCTCGTCGCGGCGGGCGACCGGGTCCGGCAGGCCGCCACCATCCCGATCGGGCCACGGGAGCGCGAGGAGCGAGACGGCTGCGATGGTGCGACGGTCGACGCCGGCCGACGGGACCGGGATCGCTTCCGGACGGGGCCATGGGCCGCGACGGTCGTGGTTGCCGCGAACGAACAGCAACGGGCCTGGGAACGCGTCGCCCAGGAAGGCCAGCGACTCGGGCGTGAGATCGCCGCAGCCCAGGATCAGGTCGAGCGGACCGAGCGCGGCCCGGTTCGAGGCGTGGTCGAGGGTCGGATCCGGCTCGTCCGAGGCGGCGAGGATCCGGATCGGGCGACCGCCCCGGGTCGCGAACGGTCGGGGATCGTCCCAGACGACCGTCAGGCGTCGCGTCACCGGCCCGGGTCGTCCTCGTCGGCCGGCTTCGACGGCCGCCGGGTGGCGGCCCGCAGCTGCGCCGAGTCGTCGAGGACCGTCGCGAGCGCCGCCGTCCGCAGGTTCGCATCGTCGCTGCCCGGGAGGTGGAGATGGACGACGTTGGCGTCGATGTCGTCCTGGTGCTCGAGCCTCGCGAGCGCGACCCGGTTGTGGCCGTCCACGACCCAGTAGCCGTCGGCGGCATGGAAGACGTCGATCGGCGGCAGCGGCTCGAGCCGGGCGTGGGCCGCTCGAAGGCGCCGCCAGCGGGCTTCCCAATTCGAGCCGCGAAGCGGCGGGAACGGCCGGAAATCCGCAGCCCGCTGGGAGGAGCCCTCGACGGCGGTCCCGAGCACCCGGGCGACCGGGATCGTCATGGTCCCGAGCTCGCGCCGCGGCGCCGATCGGGCGTCGGGATGCAGCTCGAAGAGGTTGGCGAGCGGCGTCCTCGCGAGGCGCCGCCGGCCCGTCGGGTCGCCCTTGATCAGGCGGCCGGCGGCCGCGACGGCGGCGGTTGCGACGTCGACGACCGTGTCCGCGACAACGTCGCCTGCCCGGGCGATCGTCCCCTTCGTCTCGTCGTGGTCGACCATGGCCCGAATCGTATCGGCCGTATCCTCTCGGCCGGGCGAGTGGCGGAATGGCAGACGCGCCGGCCTTAGGAGCCGGTGCCCCGCAAGGGGCGTGAGGGTTCGACCCCCTCCTTGCCCACGACGCGCGTCGGCCGTTGCCGACCCGCACCGCATCGGCGCCGCTGCAATGCAACATGCAGGGCGCGCGCATACCCTGCGGCTCGATGAGCGTCGAGGCCCATGGAGGAGCCTCGACATCGCACCAATTGGACTCGACGACCGGGCGGATCGCGCGCCGTCGCCTGGCGCAGGACTCCGGGTCGGGTCGAAGGAGGCGGTTCGGATGGTTTCCCGATCGGGGACACCGCGGCGCTGGCTCGTGCCGTTCGCGACGGCCGCTCTGACCGGCGCACTCGTCCTTTCGGCGGCGGGTGCCGCGAGCGCGACGAGCAGCTCGTATCGGATCTCGGGGAACACGCCCGGGTTCGTCAAGCATGCGACCCTGCTGGGGCTCTACGACCAGTCGGCGACGATCACGGCCACGCTGTGGCTCAAGCTCCAGAACGAGTCCAAGCTCGACGCGACTGTCGCCGCCCTGTACCAGAAGGGCAGCGCGAGCTATCACAACTGGTACTCGCAGGGGTCCTTCGACGCCACGTTCTCACCCACCAGCCAAGCCGTGAAAGCGGTGTCGAACTTCGCGACCGCCCATGGCCTGAAGGTCATCGCGGTCGCCGAGAACAACTTCTACGTGAAGGTGTCCGGCACGGTCTCGGCGATCGAGAAGGCCTTCCACACAACGATCGACCGGTACAGCTTCAACGGCCAGATCCAGCGGTCCAACAACGCCGACCCGACGATCACCGACACGGCCGGCGGCAACATCGCCGCGATCAGCGGGCTGGACGACTTCGGCTTTTCGCCGACGAACGTCCCCGCGTCGATGCCCGACGGCTCGACGACCTTCCGGCCCCTGACGAAATCGCCGAACGGGTTCTTTTTCTCGCCGGAGTGCTTCCGCGCGCCGGAAACTGACGTGTTCACCAGCTCCAGCCCGAGCGTGACGGCGACATACACCGGCAATCGCTACGGCCAGGACATCACGAACAACACCCTCGGCAATCTGCCGCCGTGCGGCTACCAGCCGAGCGAGCTCTACACCGCCTATGGCATGAACGACGTGTTCGGGGCGGGCTATGACGGCACAGGCCAGACGATCGTGATCACCGACGCGTTTGGCTCGCCCACGATCCGGACCGACGCAGAGGTTTTCTCGCAGCTGTACGGGCTCCCGGATCTGACCGCCGACAACTTCTCGATCTATCGCGCCCCTGGCGCCGTGAACAGCGGCGTCTGCAACCCACGCGGCCTTTGCAACAACTGGCAGACCGAGATCACCCTCGATGTCGAATGGGCCCATGCGATGGCCCCGGGGGCCAAGATCGCGCTCGTCATCGGGCCGAACAACACGGCCGACCTCGACGAAGCGATCAACTACGCCGTCGTCCACCACCTCGGCAATGTCATCAGCAACAGTTGGGCCAGCGTCGAAGGTCTCGGCAACCCGGCTCAGTTCATTCGTGACAATCGAATCCTTGAAATGGCTGCCGCGGAGGGCATGGACGTCAACTTCAGCTCCGGCGACGACGGCGACTACTCGCACGTCCTGCCTTTCAAGACCGTGAGCTTCCCGGCGAGCTCGCCGTTCGCGACGAGTGTCGGCGGGACGAGTCTCGCTCTCAACAGCGACAACACGATCGACTGGCAGACGGGTTGGGGCAACAACCTGACCCGGATCGCCGGGACGAACGCCCAGGGCAATCCGCCCATCGACCCGCCCAACATGAGTCCGGCCAGCGGGCTCGGATTCCAGTTCGGCGCCGGTGGCGGTCCCAGCTTGACCTTTGCCAAGCCGTCGTGGCAGGCGAGCCTGCCCGGCGCGAAACGGCAGACACCAGACGTCAGCTTCCTGGCGGATCCGTTCACGGGCGTCGAGATCATCGAGACCGTCGACGGCTCGCTCGGCGTCGCCGTCATCGGCGGGACGAGCCTCGCTGCGCCCATGTTCAGCGGCCTCATGGCCGATGCCAGCGAGAAGCACGGCGGTGGCCTTGGGCAAGCGGCGCCGCTGCTGTACGGCCTCTCCGGCGCGGCGTTCGCCGATGTCCAGCAGGTGACTTCAGCGGACGACGTGACCGGCTCGATCACTGACACCGGCGGCACGACCAACTACTCCGCGAGCGACCTCGTCGGTCCGGAGAACGGCGCCGGTTTCTACAGCGCGATCTATAACAGCCCGTTCTCGACTCGTTGGTTCGTGATCAGCTTCGGCACCGACACCTCGCTCAAGGCGGCATCCGGCTGGGACAACGTCACCGGCCTCGGCACCCCGAACGGATTGAGCTTCGTCAACGACATCGCACCCTGAGCCCTGGCTCCCCGAACCGGCTCGAACGAGAGGCCCCCGGCGGCGCCGGGGGCCTCTCCGTATACTCTGGCGTCCGATGCAGGTCACCGTCTCCCCGGCCCCCAGGAGCGCCGTCAGGCTGCGCGTCGAGGTGCCTGCCGACCGGCTCCAGGCCCAGCTAGTCGAGTCCGTCCGGCACCTCTCCCAGCGCACGAAGATCCCCGGCTTCCGGCCCGGCAAGGCGCCGCGCGGCGTCCTCGAGGCGGTCCTCGGCAAGGACGCGGTCATCGAGGACGCGCTCGACCATGCCGTCCAGAAGGCCTACCGCGACGCCCTGATCCAGGAGGCCATCCTGCCGCTCACCGAGGCCGACGTGCAGGTCGAGCAGGGCGTCGAGGGCCAGCCGCTGATCTTCACGGCCACCGTCCAGGTCCGGCCGGAGGTCCAGCTCGGCGACCACCGAGCCTTCAACTTCAAGCCCGAGATCGAGGCCATCGACGATGGCCATGTCGACCGGGTGGTCGAGGAGCTCCGCGACCAGAACGCGACGCTGGTGCCGGTCGCCGATCGCGGCGCGAAGAACGGCGACTACGCGGTCATCGGCTACACCGGGGCGCGCGACGGGAAGCCGTTCGACGGCGGCAGCGCCACCCGGATGCCGCTAATCCTCGGCGAGGAGCGGCTGATCCCCGGCTTCGAGGAGCACGTCGTCGGCCTCGAGCCCGGCGGCAAGACCGGCTTCGACATCACGTTCCCGGCCGACTACGCCGACTCGAGCCTGGCCGGGCGGGTCGCCCACTTCGACGTCGAGCTCAAGGAGCTGCGCGAGAAGTCGCTGCCGGAGGTCGATGACGATTTCGCCCGCTCGATGGGCCGGTTCGCGGACCTCGCCGAGCTCCGTCGCGACGTGAAGACCCGCCTGGAGCGCAACGCCCTCGACCGGGCCCGCCACGACTTCGCCGACCGGATCATCGACTACGCCACGGCGAACGCGACGCTGGAGCTGCCGGACGTGCTGGTCGACCAGGAGGTCGAGGTCATGCACGACGAGTTCCGCGGCTCGCTGGCCCGGCAGGGGATCACCGAGGAGGCCTACCTGAAGGTCGTCGAGAAGACCGACGCCGACCTCCACGCCGAGTTCCGTCCGAACGCCGAGAAGCGCGTCCGGGTCCTCCTCGTGCTCTCGAAGGTCGCCGACGCCGAGGGCGTCGCGATCACCGACGCCGAGGTCGAGGCCGAGGTCCAGAAGGCCCGCGAGCGCTACGGCAAGGACCGCAAGACCGTGTCGTACTTCGAGTCGGAGCGGGGCCGGAGCTTCATCCGCAGCACGCTCCGCCGGAGCCGCGTCGTCGAGCGCCTGATCGACGAGTGGCTCGCCGCCCACCCCGACCATCCCGCCCTGCCGCACCTCGAGGACAGCGAGGCGGCGGAGCTCGCCCTCGAGACAGCCGAGGCGAACGCCGCGACCGGTGCGACCGACCCCGGCCGCCACGCCGACGCCCAGCCGGCCGCGGCCGGCCGGTAGCCCAGCCGAACCGAGACAGGAGACCCCAGATGCTCGTTCCGATGGTCATCGAGTCGTCGAGCCGCGGGGAGCGCGCCTACGACATCTACTCGCGGCTGCTGAAGGAACGGATCATCTTCCTCGGCGACATGATCGAGGACCACCTCGCGAACCTGATCATCGCCCAGCTCCTGTTCCTCGAGTCCGAGGATCCCGAGAAGGACATCAGCCTCTACATCAACTCGCCTGGCGGGGTGGTGACGGCGGGCCTCGCGATCTACGACACGATGCAGTACCTCCGGGCCCCGGTCAGCACGATCTGCATCGGCCAGGCTGCCTCCATGGCGTCGGTCCTGCTGGCCGCGGGCACGAAGGGCAAGCGCTACGCCCTGCCCCACAGCCGGGTGATGATCCACCAGGGCTCCGGCGGCTTCCGGGGCAACGCGCCGGACGCCGTCATCCAGATGCGGGAGTGGGAGCTCCTGGTCAAGATGAACAACGAGATCCTCGCCCGGCACACCGGGCAGCCCCTCGAGCGGGTGAACCTCGACACCGATCGCGACCGGTTCATGAGCCCGGAAGAGGCAAGGGACTATGGCATCATCGACGCGGTCTACTCGGTGCCCGGGGCGTCGTTGATCGCCCAGGCCCACGACGCCGGCCTGTCCGGTGGCGAGGGCGCCACGGTCGCCCGCGTGCCGAGCACCGTCGAAGCCGAGCCGAAGAAGGGGAAACAGGGAGCAGGGTGAGCACGACCAGCAGCAGCAAGGGCACGAAGGTTCCCTATCGCTGCTCGTTCTGCGGCAAGAGCCAGGAGCAGGTCCGCAAGCTCATCGCCGGCCAGGGCGTCTACATCTGCGACGAGTGCATCAACCTCTGCCAGGAGATCATCGAAGAGGAGATGCTCGAGCAGCCGAAGGCCAAGCCGTCGGTCGCGAAGCTCCCGAACCCCCGCCAGATCAAGTACGCCCTCGACTCGTACGTGATCAGCCAGGACAAGGCCAAGAAGGTCCTCTCCGTGGCGGTCTACAACCACTACAAGCGGGTCAACGCCGGCCACGCGGTCGACGAGGTCGAGCTCCAGAAGTCGAACGTCCTCCTGGTCGGGCCGACCGGCTCTGGCAAGACGCTTCTCGCCCAGACCCTCGCCCGCGTCCTCGACGTCCCGTTCTGCATCGCCGACGCGACTTCCCTGACCGAGGCCGGCTACGTCGGCGAGGACGTCGAGAACATCCTTCTCCGCCTCATCCAGGCCGCCGACTTCGACGTCGCCCGGGCCCAGCGCGGGATCATCTACATCGACGAGATCGACAAGATCGCCCGCAAGGCCGACAACCCGTCGATCACCCGCGACGTCTCGGGCGAGGGCGTCCAGCAGGCGCTCCTCAAGATCCTCGAGGGGACGGTCGCGAACGTGCCGCCCCAGGGCGGTCGCAAGCATCCCCACCAGGACTTCATCCAGATCGACACGACCAACGTGCTGTTCATCTGTGGCGGGGCGTTCGACGGTCTCGAGAAGATCGTCGAGGAGCGGGTGGGGAAGCGCTCGATCGGGTTCGGCTCGGAGACCGCGACGTCGACGCCGGCCGAGCGCGGCAAGATCCTCGAGAAGCTCATGCCGGAGGACCTCCTGAAGTTCGGCCTGATCCCCGAGTTCGTCGGCCGCCTGCCCGTCATCGTGACCCTGTCGGCGCTGACCTCGGCCGACCTCGTCCGGGTCCTCGTCGAGCCGAAGAACGCGGTCGCGAAGCAGTTCCAGAAGTTCCTGTCGCTCGACAAGGTCGAGCTCGTCTTCACGCCCGGAGCGCTGCGCGCCGCCGCCGAGGTCGCGCTCGACCGCAAGACCGGGGCCCGCGCCCTCCGCTCGATCGTCGAGGAAGCGCTCCTCGAGGTCATGTACGACATCCCGGAGCGGTCCGACGTCCGCAAATGCATCATCACCGAGGAGACGATCCGGGAGGGTCGCCTGCCGCTCCTCCTCACGAAGACCGAGATCGACAGCGGCGTCGACGAGACGAACTACGAGGACTGGCTGGCGGAGCGCGCCGCAACCGCGTAGCCGGCCACGCCGGCGCTCAGGCCCAGGCGGCCGCTCCGCCGCGGCCGCGCCGGAGGCGGCCGCGCCGCCGCCTCCCGCGGCCTCCACGTCCCTGGCTCCTCTCTCAAAAGTGTCGATTCCAGACCCGACGTTCCTCATCGTGGCCCAGACGTGCGCGAATCAGCACATCCGCTCCGGTTCAGGCCTTCGAAGGCGGCCTCGCGTCCGGATATCGCACTTCTGAGAGGAACCAGATGCCGCGGAGCGGGTGACCGGGCGTTCGAAGCCAGGCGCGAACGGCGGGGCCTCGGGCCGGGTACACCGCGGACATCGTTCGCTCGTGGCGGGCGACGAGTCGGCGCAGGCGGTCCTCGTCGGGCAGGACGAGCAGTCGGCCGACGACCGCCGGCTGCCAGCCGAATCGGGCCAGGGCAAGCCGCGGGCTCAGGCGCTCCTTCGCGTCGAGGACCCTGTTGGTCTCTTCGATCGAACCGAGATCGGATTTGACCTCGACGACCGCGATCGCCCGGCGCGCCGGTCGAGCGGCGAGGATGTCGATCGAGCCTCGTTCGCCGAACTCGGCGAATGAAACCTCGGGCGCGGTCGTCCAGCCGCGCCGTTGCAAGACGGTGACCGCCCGTTCGACGAGGGCCGCGTGCCGCTCGTCCAGCAGCCGATCGGCCGCCGCGCCGTTCCACACGACGTGCCATCGACCTCGAGCACCGCCCGCGTCGAAGATGCGGCGAAGGCGATCGAGCCGAATCGCTCCGGCTCGCCCGGCCTCGACGCGGATGATGTCCAGCCGGGGAACCTCGGCCCGCGCGGCGAGGGCCGCCTGGGTAGTCCCGAACCGGCGGCGGAGCAGCCGGAGCAGACGGCCGAGCCGCTCGTCCTCGACGTTCGACATCGCCGTAACGTCGCCCGCGACCCTCATCGCTCGATCAACAGGGGCCGTGGTACAGTCCCGACCTCACGGCGAGGACCGAGAGGAGTAGGCCCGAGACGGCCGCCAAGCGAGCGCGGGACGGTGGGAGCCGCGCCGGCAGGACGGATCCGAACGTCGCTCGCGAGCCGCGCGGCTGACGCCCGATAGCGCGTCCAGAGGAGGTCTCCAGGCCGGGCGCGGAGCCTGGACCGGTTCGCGATGAGCGGGCCGAGGGGGGACCTCGAACCAGCAGGTGGCACCACGACCCCGTTCGTCCGCTGGACGAGCGGGGCGATCTGTTTTTCGGAGGCGACGTGACGAGCGAGGCCCGGGAGGCGAAGGGCGCGACGGCGAAGGGCGCGACGGCGAGGCCCGAGCTGCCGAAGGCCTATGTCCCGGCCGAGTTCGAGGCCGGGATCTACGAACGCTGGCTGGCGGCCGACGTCTTCGCGCCCGACGGCGCCGGCTCCCGCGCCGACCCGAGCCTGCCGACGTTCACGATCATCCAGCCGCCGCCCAACATCACCGGCTCCCTGCACCTGGGCCACGCCCAGCGAACAGCCGTCGAGGACCTGTACATCCGGCACGCCCGGATGCGCGGCCACCGGACCCTGTTCCTGCCCGGCCTCGACCACGCCTCGATCGCGGCCCAGTACGTCCTCGACAAGCTCATCGCGACCGAGGGCGAGACGCGCGAGTCGCTCGGCCGGGAGCGCTACCTCGAGCGGATGTGGCAGTTCATCAACGCGACCCGCGAGGTGATGCTCACGCAGCAGCGCGGTCTCGGCGCGTCGGTGGACTGGAAGCGATTGCGGTTCACGATGGACGAGGGCTCGGCGAAGGCCGTCCGCGTGGCGTTCGAGCGACTCTATCGGGATGGCCTGGCCTACCGGACCGAGGCCCTCATCAACTGGTGCCCCGGCTGCCGGACGAGCGTCTCCGACCTGGAGACGATCCCGACCCCCGAGACGGGCACGCTCTGGACGGTCCGCTACCACCTGATCGACCCGGCGACCGGGCAGCCGAGCCCGAGCGAGACGATCAGCGTGGCCACGACCCGTCCCGAGGCGATCCTCGGCGACACGGCGGTGGCCGTGCATCCCGACGATCCGCGCTACTCGGGGTTCGTCGGGCGGAGCGCCCGGGTGCCCTTCGTCGAGCGGGACGTCCCGATCGTGACGGACGCCGCCGTCGACCGGGCGTTCGGCACGGGCGCCGTGAAGATCACGCCTGCCCACGACCCCGACGACTACGAGCTCGGCAAGCGCCATGGCCTGCCGATGATCACGGTCCTCGACGACGCGGCGGCGATCAACGACGCCGGGGACGGCTACACCGGCCTGGATCGATACGAGGCCCGAAGGCGGATCGTGGAGGACCTCGACGCCCGTGGCGACCTCGTCGCCGCGACGCCGCACGAGATGGTCGTCGGGCGCTGCCAGCGCTCGAACGACGTCATCGAGCCTCGCCTGAAGACCCAGTGGTTCGTGCGTACCAGGCCGTTGGCCGAGGCCGCGCTGGCGGCGACGCGCTCCGGCGAGACGCGGATCGTGCCCGCCCGCTTCGACAAGGTCTGGGAGCACTGGCTCACGAACATCCGCGACTGGAACGTGTCGCGCCAGCTCTGGTGGGGCCACCGGATCCCGGCCTGGTACTGCCCGGACGGGCACATCACGGTGACGTCGGACCCGGCCGGCCCGGACGCGTGCGAGGTCTGCGGCCGGCCGGCGTCCGAGCTCGTCCAGGAGCTCGACATCTTCGACACGTGGTTCAGCTCCGGGCTGTGGCCGTTCTCGACCCTCGGCTGGCCGGACGCCACCGACGACCTGCGGACCTACTACCCGACCTCGATCATGGAGACGGGCCACGACATCCTGTTCTTCTGGGTCGCCCGGATGATGATGCTGGGTCTCCACCTGACCGACGCCCCGCCGTTCCACACCGTCGTGCTCTCGGGGCTGATCCGGGACGAGCGCGGCGTCCGGATGTCGAAGACGCGCGGCAACAGCATCGACCCCCTCGACGTGATGGCCGAGTCCGGTGCCGACGCGATGCGGTTCGCCCTCATCCATGGCGGGACCCCCGGGCTCGACCAGCGCTTCGGGCACCAGAAGCTCGAGACGGGCCGCAACTTCGCGAACAAGCTCTGGAACGCGAGCCGGTTCGTGCTCGGGGCCCGGCCGGCCGGCGTGCCGTCCGACGCCGAGCGGCAGGCCCCCGATCCGGATCGCCTCGGCCTCGTCGAGCGGTGGATCCGGTCCCGGACCGCGGCGACGATCGAGGCCGTGGATCGCGGCATCGCGGAGCACCTCCTCCCAGAGGTGACCCGAGCGCTCTACGACGGCATCTGGTCGGAGTTCTGCGACTGGGGCCTCGAGATGGCCAAGGCCCGGCTGGCCGACGCGAGCCTGTCCGCCGCCGAACGCGAGGCGACCTGGTGGACGCTCGTCGAGTCGATCGACACGTTCATCCGGCTCCTCCACCCGGTGATGCCCTACGTGACCGAGGCGATCTGGGCAGCGACGCCGCACGATGGCGCCGATCCGGAGCTCCTCGTCGTCGCGAGCTGGCCGGCCTCGACCGGCCGCGATGCGGCCGCGGAGGAGGCCGTCGGCGAGGTCCTCGACCTGGTCCGTGGCATTCGCAATGCTCGGGCCGAGGCCAACATCGAGCCTGGCGCCTGGCTCGCCGCCACCGTGTTTGCACCCGATGACGTCCGCAGCGCCGTGTCAGCTCTTGGCTCCGTGATCGAGCGGCTGGCCCGCGTGCGGCCATTGACCGTCGCGGCGACCGGCGTCGCTGCGGCCGCATCGGCGGGCGCGCTGGCCGTCGTCACGGGGCGACTGGAGGCGTCCCTCTCGCGCCCCGCGACCGCCGGGGCCGCGACCGCCGAGGTCGCGACCGCCGGCGGCGTCGACCGGGAGCGACTTGAGCGCGAGCTCGGGCTCGTCGAGGGGCGGCTGGCGGGGGCGCGAGCCCGCCTGGCGGATCCGCGATTTCTCGAGCGAGCGCCGGCTCACGTGGTCGACGGGGCGCGGGCGAGCGAGGCCGACCTCGCTGCCCAGGCCGCGAGCCTTCGCGCGAAGGTCGGCCGCTAGGGCTTCGGCTCAGCCCTTGACGGCGCCTCCGGTGATGCCCCGGACGAAGTAGCGCTGGAAGGCGAAGAAGACGACGAGCGGCAGGGCCATCGAGATGAAGGCCGCCGCCATCAGGTACTGCCAGTCGCCGCCGAGCGAGTTCACCAGGTTGGCGAGGGTCGCCGTCATCGGCAGCTTCGTGCCGTTCGTCGCCCCGATGTACACGATCGCCACGAACAGGTCGTTCCAGACGAACAGGAACTGGAAGATCGTCAGCGCGGCGAGCGCCGGGAAGCTCATCGGCAGGACCAGCCGGAAGAACGCGGTCGCGTGTCCCGCGCCGTCGATCTCGGCCGATTCGAAGACCTCCTTCGGCAGGCCGCCCATGTAGTTCCGGAGCAGGTACACGGCGAACGGCAGGCCGTAGCCCGTGTGCGCCAGCCAGACGCTGAGGAACGGCAGGGCCTGGGCGACCGCGCTGCCCGATCCCGTGATCCCGACCGTCCGGAAGACGTTGAGGACCGGGACGATCGTGGCCTGCAGGGGCACGACGAGCAGGCCGACGACGATCACGAACAGGATGTTCCGGCCCGGGAAGCTCATCCATGCGAACGCATAGGCCGCGAACGCCGCGATCGAGACGGGGATGATCGTCGCCGGGATCGTGATGAACAGGCTGTTCAGGAAGGCGTTGCCGATCCCGGCCTGGTCGAACACGTGGCTGTAGTTGTCGAACGTGAACCTCGCCGTCGGGGTGAGCGCCGTCCACCAGCCCGTCGCCGAGACGTCGCCGGCCGGCCGGAACGAGTTGACGAGCATCCCGAGCGTCGGCAGCAGCCAGCCGATGAGGATCAGCACGATCGCGATGTGGAGCGCGAGCCGGTCTGCCCGCGGGAGGCGGCGGCCGGTCGCGACCTGGGTGCGGGTCGTCGCGGCGCTCGCGGTCATCGGATCGCCTCCTGGGCCTGGAACCGGCGGATGTTCACGATCATCACCGGGATGATCAGGATCACGAGGATCGTGGCGACGGCCGCCGCCCGGCCCGGTTGGCCGAAGTCGAACAGCTGGTGGTACATGTCGAGGGCGAGGATGTTCGTGTCGAAGTTGCCGCTCGTCATGACGTAGACGATGTCGAACGCCTTCAGGGCGGTGATGATCATCGTCGTCGCGACGACCGCGATCGTCGGCGACAGCAGCGGCAGGGTGATCCGCCGGAAGAGCTGGAGCTCGCTCGCGCCGTCGACCCGGGCCGCCTCGAGGATCTCCGGCGAGATGCCCTTCAAGGCGGCCGACAGGATGACCATCGCGAACCCGGTCCAGATCCAGGCGCCGACCACGATCAGCCAGATCGTGTTCGCCGGGGCGTCGGTGATGAAGCTGGCCGGCCCGATGCCGAGCGCTGTCAGGCCGCCGTTGATCGTGCCGATCTGGGTCTGCCCGGCGGGTTCGTAGTCGAACATGAACTTCCAGATCACGCCCGCCCCGACGAAGCTGATCGCCAGGGGCAGGAACAGCAGCGACTTGGCGACCGACTCGTAGCGCACCCGGTCGAAGAGCACGGCGGTGATGAGCCCGCCGACGACGACCAACGCGGTCAGCAGGACCAGCCAGATGAAGCTGTTGCGGAGCGCCACGAGGGTGTCCGGCGACGAGAAGAAGAACTGGTAGTTGGCGAAGCCGATGAAGTTCGCGGCCGCGGTCTTGTCCTGGAAGGACCGGATGGCCGTCGCGATCGTCGGATACACGAGGAAGAAGCCGAGCAGCAGGAGGGCTGGCAGGATCCAGAGCCACGGCCGGAGGCTGGCCTGGCGGCGTTCGGGCACGAGCCCCAGGACGCGCTCGACCAGCAGGATGTAGCCGAGCAGCACCGCCGGCACCGCGATCACCACCACGATGGCCGTGATCAGGCGCTGGTCCATGGCTCCTCCTCTCGTCGGCTCCGATCTTCAGGTTGGTGCCCGGCCGAAGGAGCTCCGGCCGGGCGCTTCAGCGGCGCGGCCGTCAGCCGCCGTAGGCGGTCGACTGGACCGTGTCGAGGTTGGCGAGGATCGAATCGAGCTGGGTCTGGTCCTTGGTGAAGTCCTCGACCGCCTTCAGGAAGGCGTCGGACATCGCCGCCGGCATCGCGTCGGAACCGTCGAAGCGGAAGATCTTGGCGTTCGCCAGGTCCTTCGCCGCGGCCTTCGTGATGTCATCCGGATAGATCGACACGTCGACGGACTTGCTGCCCGAGATCGCGCCGCTGTTCGGGATGCTGGGCCAGATCGCCTGGGCCTGTGGCGTGATGAGGTACTTCATCAGCGCCTCGGCCTGCGGGGTGTCGTTGAACATGCCGAGCAGGTCGCCGCCGCCGGTGACGGCGCCGGAGAACTGCGGGTTGATGTCGGGCTCCAGGAAGAAGTTGTAATCCGTGCCCGCGACGGTGCTCGGATTGTCCTTCTGGAAGAAGCTCGTGATGAACGATGCCTGGTGGTGGAAGAGGCAGCCCGGCGGCGTCGTGAAGAGCGGATCGCCGGCCTTGCCGAAGTTCGTGCTGATGATGCTGTTCGCGTCGCCGAAGGAGTTCGTGAGGGCCTTGCCGAACTCGGTGAAGGCCATCTTGATCTCCGGCGAGGTCCACTTCTGGGTGCCCGCGACCCACTTGTCGTAGACGTCCGGGCCGGATTGGCGGATGACGAAGTCCTCGATCCAGTCGGTGCCCGGCCAGCCGTCGGAGCCCGCGCCGGACTGCAGCCCGATGCACCACTCCTTCGTGCCGCTGAGGTTCGCCAGGGCCGCCTGGGCCTTCGTGTTCAGGTCATCCCAGCTCGTCGGAACCCCACCCGTGTAGACCTTCGGGTCGTACCAGATGAGGCCCTTGATCGAGCCCTTGAAGAACTCGGCGTACTGCTTGCCGTTGACCTCGAGGGCCGCCGAGCCCGGGGTGTCCGCCCGGTAGGCGTTCGCGTCGAACAGGCCGTCGAGCGGCTTGAGGGTGCCGGCGTTCGCCAGCTCGATCATCTTGCCCGGGCCCGGGAGGCCGGCGACGTCGGGCAGGTTGCCGGACGCGACGCCAGCCGTGATCGATGCGTTGATGTCGCGCGTCGAGGTGTAGTTGACGGTGATGCCCGTCGCGTCCTCGAACGGCTTGAGGACCTGCATGAACGCGTACTGCTCGGAGGTCGGATCGGTGCCGCCGCTCCACACGGCGAGGACCGAGACCGAGCCGCCGATGTGGCCGAGCGAGGCCGGGGCCAACGATCCGCCTCCGCCGCTCGGCGCGTTCGTGGCTCCGCCGCCGCCAGAACAGGCAGCGACGAGCAGGACGATCCCCGCCGCGATGGTCAGGGGCCTCGACCTGGCGTGAATTGGGCTCATCCGATCTGACTCCTTTCGTGCTCGCTCCGAGGGGCTGGGTTCGATGCCATGACGCCTCCTCCTATGTCGGTGCCGGCAGCGAAGCCGGATGGTCGCGAGAGCGCCCGCGCCGCGGGTTCGGCGGGGCAGTGGACGAGCGGACGACGAGCTCGGTCGGCAGCACCGTCCGGCTGTTCACTGGGCGGCCGTGGATCCGATCGAGGAGGGCCACCCCGGCGGCCCGACCGAGGTCGAAGGCCGGGAGGTGGATCGTCGTGAGCGGCGGGTCGAAGAAGCCGGCCAGGGGGATGTCGTCGAAGCCCACGACCGAGACGTCGGTCGGGACGCGGAGGCCGGCCTCCCGGATGGCGGCGATCGCCCCGAATGCGACGACGTCGCTGGCCACGAAGACGGCCGTCAGGCTGCCCCGAGCCAGGAGCTGCGACATGGTCCGGCGGCCGCTGGCGGCGTCGAATGCGGCCTCGGCGGTCAGCTCCGGGTGGCGCTCGATCCCGGCGTCCTCGAGGGCCGCGAGGTAGCCCTGGAGCCGCTCGGCGGCGGCCGTGTAGGTGAGCGGGGCGTTCGTGATGCAGCCGATGGCCCGATGGCCGAGGCCGATGAGGTGCTCGACGGCGAGGTTCGACGCGCCGACGTTGTCGACGTCGACGCTCGGGAGGTCCACGCCCGGCAGGGAGCCCTGGAGGACGACCGGGGCGCCCGCGGCGGCCAGCCCGGCCAGCTCCCGGTCGTCAGTCCGGGGGCCGGAGACGACGAGGCCGTCGGTGCGATGCGACCGGACGAGATCGCCGTAGGCGCCGTCATTCGGCGCGTAGGGCTCGACGAGGACCCGGTAGCGCTCGGCCCGGGCGGCGGCCGCCAGGCCGCGCAGGGTCTCGGCCAGGAGCGCATCCTCGGCGACCTGCTCGGGCGACTGGCGGAGGACGAGGCCGAGGGTGTGCGTCCGGCCGGCCGCCAGCCCGCGGGCCGACGCGTGCGGCTGGTAGCCGAGCTCGGCGGCGGCGGCGAGGACGCGCTCCCGGGTGGCGGGGCTGATGCTCGTCCCGGGCGTGTCGTTCAGGACGAACGACACGGTCGTTCGCGAGACCCCTGCGCGGGCCGCGACGTCGTCGCTCTTGGGTCGCCGCACCTGCATCTGTCACCGCTCCGAGGCGGGCGGTCCTCCCGAGGAGGCCCCAGATGGGGCCTTGCTCAATCGGCCGCCGCGGGGGAAACTAATGCGCGTTAGTAACGCGTATTAGTACCCGGCTCGCGGGGCCACGTCAAGCCGTCGTCCGGCCGAGTCGCGCGGGCCTCCGGCGGCGGTCTCGGGACGATCTGACAGGAGCGACCGTGGGGTGACGAACCCGGCTGCGGCGGGTCTTGCGGATTCCTCACAATCGCGATCGATGGCGCGACAGGCGACGGTCGACGGGGAGTGGTGGCGCGCCGCGGTCGCCTACCAGATCTATCCGCGCAGCTTCGCAGATTCGAACGGCGACGGGGTGGGGGACCTGCCCGGGATCATCGACCACCTCGATCACCTGGCCGGCCGCCCCGACAGCCTCGGCGTCGATGCGATCTGGCTGTCGCCGATCTATCCGTCGCCCGGCCTCGACGGCGGCTACGACGTCGCCGACCACGCCGGCGTCGACCCGCTCTTCGGGACCATGGCCGACTTCGATCGACTGGTCGGCGAGGCCCATCGCCGCGGGCTGAAGGTGCTGCTCGACCTCGTCCTGAACCACACGAGCGATCGCCACGCCTGGTTCCAGGAATCGCGCCGCTCGCGCGACAACCCGCGGGCGGACTGGTACGTCTGGCACGACCCGGCGGGCTGGTCCCGCCGCCGGCCCGTCCCGCCCAACAACTGGCTGTCGTTCTTCGGCGGCTCGGCGTGGGAGTGGGAGCCGGCCCGCGGCCAGTTCTACCTCCACACCTTCCTCCCCCAGCAGCCGGACGTGAACTGGCGAGAGCCGGCGGCCGCGGAGGCCCAGCTGGCGATGGTCCGCGGCTGGCTCGCCCGGGGCGTCGACGGCTTCCGGCTCGACGTGTTCAACGCCCTGCTCAAGGACCCCGAGCTTCGCTCGAACCCCCGCCGCTGGCAGCTGTCCCGCCGGCCCTGGGATCGCCAGTGGCACGTGTACGACAAGGACCGGCCGGACTTCCCCGCGCTGATCGCCCGGTTCCGGGCGGTCGTCGACGAGGCGCCCGGCCGGATGTCGGTCGGGGAGCTGTTCGCCGGCGACCTCTCGCAGGCCGCCGCCTATACGAACGGCCACCACCTCGTGTTCGACTTCGGACTCCTGGAGCGGCCCTGGTCGGCCGAGGCGATCGGCCGGGAGATCGATCGGCGGGAGGCGGCCTTCGGACCCGACCGCTGGCCTGCGGTGGTGCTCTCGAACCACGACCGGTCCCGGCACGTGAGCCGGTTCCTGCGCGATCTCGGACGGGATGACGAGGCGACCGCCGACCGGGTCGCGCGCGCGGCGGCCGTCCTCCTCCTGACGCTGCGCGGGACGCCGTTCCTGTACTACGGCGAGGAGCTCGGACTGCCCGACATCCGAGTGGCCCGAGTGGCGATCATGGACCCGCCGGCCCGCCGGGCGGGCTTCTTCTTCCCGTGGTGGAACCGGGATCAGTGCCGCTCGCCGATGCCCTGGGCCGCCGGGCCGGGAGCCGGCTTCACGAACGGTCGGCCGTGGCTGCCGCTGAGCCCCGATCACGACCGCCGGAACGTGGCCAGCGAGGCGGCCGATCCCGGCTCGGTCCAGAACGCCTACCGGCGGCTCCTGGCGGTCCGGCGCGGGTCGGCGGCACTCGAGCGCGGCTCGTTCACCCGATTGGCGACGGGGTCGCGCGACGTCCTGGCCTACGAGCGCCGATCCGGCGCCGAGCGGGCCGTCGTCGCGATCAACTTCGCCCTCGAGCCGCGGGACCTGACTCCGCCCGCGGGGTCGTGGTCGGTGCGCTACTCGACGAACGAGCCCGATGGCGCTGCGGTCGCACCGTTCGGTCCGGGATCACGGCGGCTGGCCGGCCTCGAGGCCGTCATCCTGGCCAATGCGGAGTCTGCGTCGCGCTGACAATCGGGCCCCGGACGTTCGGCTGCGGGGGGCGCCGGAAACGCGCTGGTACGATGGCGCGGCGCCTGCCGGGCGAACGATTCGATCGGGGAGGATCCATGCCGCTCGAGTTCCTGCGTCGGAAGAGCCCGGCGACGGGTCCGGCGGCCACGCCCGCCGCGCCGGCTGCCCCGAGCCGGAGCCGCGCCGCGCCGCTGCCCGAGGAGGCCGTGGCGCAGGACCACCAGCTCCGCCTGACGTTCTCGGGCAAGACGAGCGAGGGCGTCCGCATGAAGGGCGGCGCCGAGGCGATGGATTCGCTGCCCGGGATGGTCGTGCCCCTGGCGAGGAGCCCGGTCGAGGTGGTCGAGGCGCTCGATCCGGGACTCGGGCACGCGTCGCCGACGATCACCCATGCGGACGAGGCCAACCTGTGGCTCCGGGCCCGTGCCGGGGCGTCGCCGATCACCCGTCATGGCCTCTTCATCCTCGAATCGCTCGATGCGCTCGACCCGGCGTTCGACACCTTCGCCTGCGCGCTGCTCGATGGCGACCTCGACCTCGGCGGCTATCCGGAGTACGCGTCGATCGTGGGCGGGGTCGCGGCCCACTGGGACGAATCGACCGGCGACCTCATCGTCCGGGGCGTCATCGGCTGGGGCGGTCGGGGCACGCGCGGGGACACCGACCGGACCGGGAACCGGATCCTCGCCGCCCTCCTGGGGAACATCCTCGAGACGAGCGGATCGCTGGGCGTGACGGCCCTCGATCGGCCGGTGAGCGGCGGCTCGTTCTCCGGCGTGACCTGCGCCCACTGCGGGTTCGAGGCAACTGGCAGGGCGATGTTCTGTCCGAAGTGCGGGATGCGCCTGCTTCGGGGCTGAATTCCCGCGACAATCGCGGTCGCATGCCCATCTACGACTATCTCTGCTCGAACTGCGGCCACCGGACCGAGGTGATCCACGGGATCAACGAAGCCGGTCCTCGCTTCTGCCCGAGCTGCGGCGCCGAGGGCACGATGCGGAAGGGCTTCAGCACCCCGGCGATCCTCTTCAAGGGCTCGGGCTGGGCGAAGAAGGACCGGGCCGCGACGCGCACCCCGGCGTCGAAGTCGAGCAGTGAGAAGGCGTCCGCCACCGACTCGGCAAGCGCCTCGAGCTCGGGGAGCTCGGGAAGCTCGGGAAGCTCGGGAAGCTCGGAGAGCTCGGGGGGCTCGACGCCCCCGGGCACCTCGTCGGGCGGCGAGACATCCGGCTCATCGAGCGCAGCGGGAGGCGACTGACGTGCCCTCGGCCAACGACTGGATCGCACTCGATGAAGCCGCGGCGATTCTCGCCGCCTCGAATGTCCACTTCCGGCCCTCGACGATCGGCGCCTGGGCCCGGTCCGGCAAGCTCCAGTCCATCAAGCTCGGCGGGCGCCGGTTCGTCCGGCGAGGCGAGATCAAGGCCCTCGTGACGCCGGCGCGACGTGTCCGCGCCGGAGACCTCCAGCCGGGGCTGTTCACGGAGCTGGACGGCTGAACGAGCCGGCGAGCGGAGGGCTCCGCGGGCGGCTCCTCGAACGTGCCCGCGGGATCGTGGGCTCTGGCCCGGTCGCGACCGCGACGCGGGTGCTGGCCAGATACGAGGCCGCAGGCGGCGGGCTGATCGCCGGCGGGCTGGCGTACGCGGCCCTCTTCGCGCTCGTTCCGGCAGTCCTCCTGCTGGCCGGGGTCACGGGCCTGCTCATCTCCGATCCAGCGACCCAGCGCTCCGTCGTCGACACGATCGCTGGGGTGATCCCGCCCCTCCGCGATCTCGCCCGATCGACGCTCGACCAGGCCGCCCGTGGCGCGGCGCCCGTGTCGGTCATCGGGTTCGTGGGCCTGCTCTGGGGCGCGAGCCGGTTCGCGGTCTCGTTCCAGGATGCGATCGAGCGGACGAGCGGCGGCAGCCGGCGGCGTGGCTTCCTCCGGGCGAACCTCGATGCGTTCATCGCGGTCATGCTGTTGGTCGCGGCACTGCTCGGCGTCACGATCGTGTCCGGGGTGCTCGCGTTCGTCGACGCCGGGACCGCGGCCGGTGTCGTCTCGGTGATCGGTCAGGGTATCGGGATCGCCCTCGCCGTGCTGCCGATCCTCGGTGTCGTGGCCGCGGTGGCGCTGGTCTACCGGATCGTGCCCGTGAACCGGCCGAGCTGGACGGCGATCCGCCTCCCGGCGAGTGTGGTCGGGCTGTCGCTCTGGATCCTGGCCCAGATCTTCGTCTTCATCTCGCCTCGCCTGATCGGCGCTGCGGCCCTGCTCGGGACCCTGGCGAGCGTGTTCGCCGCTCTGGCCTGGCTGGCGCTGTCGTTCCAGGCGCTCCTGCTCGGCGCGGCGTGGACCGGCGAGCGCCACGCGCCGACGGGTCCGCCACCGAGCGCGCCGCCGCCCGTCCTCTGAGGAACGGCGCTCGGGCCGCTGTCTGGATGGATTGCTAGGCCACGTGCTGGGCGGTCCCGCACCGTCGGCAGAACCGGGCGGTGGCGGAGAGGGTGAGGCCGCAGGATGGGCAGGAGCCGGTCGACTGGGCGGCGGGCATCGTCACGGCGGACGCGGCCGGCAGGTCCTCGACCGCGCCCGAGACGACGATCCGAACGGGCTGCGGCGGCGGGACGTCGATCGGGCGCAGATCGCCGGCGCGGGGCGACGGCATCGATGCGGCCGGTCGGAGCGGCTCCGGGACGGGCGTGGGCCGGCGCATCGGCGTCGGCCCCGGACGCTCGACGATCGGCGCGGCGGGCGCGGGCGTCGGCTCGATCGGCTCGGGCACCGGGGGCGTGGCTGGTTCGACCGGCGCCGACAGGGCCGCGACCCGGAGCTCGTACGCGGCGATCTCCTCATCGAGGCTGACGCCGGGTGGCAGGCCGGTCAGGGGTGACGCAGGTTGACTGGGAGAGGCGGCCGCATCGGGCTCCGGCTCGGCGGCGACGGCGGGCGAGGGTGCCGCCTCGACCTCCTTCATCGTCGCGGGCGACTCCGCCTCGGCAACGGTCGCGACGTCGAAGTCGCCCCACGGTTCGGCCTCGACCTCGGTCGACGGCTCCGGTTCGGCCTCGACCTCGGTCGACGGCTCCGGCTCGACCTCGATCGATGGCTCCCGAGCGCCCTCGATCTCGGCGAGCGCCGCGACGGCCTCGATCTCGGCGGGCGGCTCGGGCTCCGCGACATCGGCGTCGGGCGACTCGACCGCCGACTCCGGCTCGACTGCGGGCATCGCCGCGGCGCGTGCGATCGCGAGCGCCTCGGCGACCACCCCGGTCTCCGGCTCGACGTCGACGACGGCCACGATCTCCGGCTGGGGCAGGACCTCGGGCTCAGGGAGCGGCGCGCAGCTCTGGCAGCGGCCCTCGACCGCGTTCCAGCAGTTGGCGCAGGTGTATTGGCGGCACGAAAGGCAGAAGTTGAAGGTCTGGTGGAAGGCCTCGAGCTGATGGGCGGTGGCCTTCTGCTCGGCGTCGGCGCGGGCGACGGCGAACGCCTCGTCGATCGACTGGTCCGGGCTGACGACGAAGTTCTTCAGGCCGCGGCCGACCGTCCCCAGCGCCCCGAGGGGATTCGCGCGTCGCGCGGGCGACTCGAACGTGTAGCGAGTGCCGCAGCGCTCGCAGAAGGACTCGGTCAGGATCTCGGCCATGGCACCCTGGCTTCGACTCGCCCGGCTCCCGCCGGGCCCCGCCGAGACTATAGCCCGCGCGATCGGGCGGCCATCCCGGCCGCTCGTACTGCCGTCACGGCGGCAGGCGTACCGGGCCGTTGGGCGGGGCGGCCGTAACGAGGGCCTCTGGTAGTCTCGGTCGATGCGATCGATGTCGCGCGTCGAGCGCTTCTTCGAGCGTCTCGTCGAGCGACCGAGCGCCCGCCTGTTCCGGACTCGGCTCCAGCCGCTGCAGGTGCTCCGCCGGGTCGAGCGGGCAATGGAGTCCGGCCGGGTCGTGCGCGACGGCCGGGAGCTCGCGCCGGACCAGTTCATGATCCACGTCCATCCGGGCGATCTCGCCGATCTCGGCGACCCGACGATCGTGGCCGGCGACCTCGCGTCGGGCGCGCTCGCATTCGCGCGCGCTCATCGGCTCGCCATCGCGGAGCGACCGCGGGTCTCGATCCGGCCCGACGGCGCGGTGGTCCGCGGCGAGGTCGACATCCGGGCGTCGATCTCGGAGCCGGCCACGGTCGCGCCGGCGCCCGACGCCGGAACCCGGGTGTTCGAGGTCCCGGTGCCCCGCTCGCCCCGCGCCAGCCTCCACGTCCGGGAGCCTGGCCGCCTCTCGCGCGACGTCGTCGTGACCGGCCCGATGCGGATCGGCCGCGCGAACGAGTGCGAGGTCGCCGTCCGCGATCCGCGCGTCTCGCGGCAGCATGCCCGCCTGCACGCTCGCGACGGCCATCTCGTCCTGACCGACCTCGGGTCGACGAACGGCACCCGGGTCAACGGGCAGCGCATCCGCGAGGTGGTCCTCGGCGATGGGGATCGGATCCTCGTCGGCGAGACCGAGATCGTGGTTGGGGGCGCCCCCGACGACGCAACCACCGGCTAGGCCGCGTCACCGAGGCATGGATCCTGCCGTCCTCGCGCTCTGGGTACTGCGGCTGCTGTTCCTCGGCGTCCTGTACGCGTTCCTGTGGTCGGTCGTCCGGGTGCTGCTGCGGGACCTCCGGGTCGCGGCGAGGGAGCCGGGCGCGGCCCTCGGTCGGCTCATCGTGCTCGCGTCGCCGAGCGGCGAGCCGGCGGTCGGAACGGCGTTCGGGCTGGATGCCATCGCGACCCTCGGACGCGACGTCAACAACGCGATCGTCGTCGACGACGACTTCGTCTCCAGCGCCCACGCCACCTTGACCTTTCGCGGCCGGGCCTGGTACGTCGAGGATCTCCAGTCGACGAACGGGACGTTCGTGAACGGCTCCCGGATTGAGGGAATCTCGCCGCTGGCGTTCGGTGACGAGCTGCAGCTTGGCCAGGTGCGCTTCCGCCTCGATCGGGCGCGACCGTGACCTCGGGCGTCGTCGCGGCCCGCCGGACGCTGCCGCGGATCGCGCTCCGGCCGCGCCTCCGCCGCCGTGAGCTCGGGCTCCTGCTCGTCGTCGCGGCGGCTCTCGTCGTGGGCAGCCTCTCCCTCGGGGCGACCCAGCGGACGCTCGCGGCCCACCTGAACGGCGACACGAAGCCCGTGCCGCTCCTCGGCCTCGCGAATCCGGGCCTGCTCGCCATCTACCTCGGCGCCCTCGCCCTCGCGCACACGGTCCTCACCGTCGCCGGCCGCCGGACGGACCAGATCCTGCTGCCGACGGTCGGCCTCCTCGGCGGGATCAGCCTGCTGCTCATGGAGCGGCTGCCCCAGACGCTCGCCGGCGGCCTCGGCGGCCTCGCCCAGACCCAGCTGGTCTGGCTGCTGTTGAGCCTGGGGCTGATCACCACGCTGGCGGTCGCCGTCCGCAACGACGCGTGGCTGCGGCGCTACAAGTACACGTGGGCGGCGGTTGGCGTCGGGCTCCTCGCGCTCGTCCTCGTGCTCGGGCACACCGTGAACGGCCAGCGGCTCGGGATCGCCGTCGGGCCGTTCACCGCCCAGCCATCGGAGCTCCTCAAGGTCATCCTCGTGATCTTCCTGGCCGGCTACCTGTCGGAGAACCAGCCCCTGCTCGTCGAGGAGTCCACCCGCCTCGGGCCCATCCGGCTACCGCCGCTGCCATACCTCGCCCCGATGGTCGCGATGTGGGCGATGGCCCTGGGCATCGTGGTCATCGAGCGCGACCTCGGAGCGGCGCTCCTCTTCTTCCTCGTGTTCCTGCTGCTGCTCTACGTCGCGACGGCGCGCGTCAGCTACGTTGCGCTGGGCCTCGTCGCGGCCGCCGTCGGCGGCTTCCTCGTGTACTCGCTGCTCGGCTACGTCCGGACGCGGGTCGACATCTGGCTGAACCCGTTCGCCGATCCGAACGGGGCGGGCTACCAGGTGGTCCAGGCCCTCCATGCGTTCGCCCGCGGCGGGCTGATCGGGACGGGGCTGGGCAACGGGCTGCCGCTCATCGGCGGCAATCTGCCGATCCCGGCGCTCCACACCGACTTCCCGTTCGCGGCGCTCGGCGAGGAGCTTGGGCTCGTCGGGATCCTCGCCATCCTCGGGCTCTACCTCGTGGTCATCGAGCGCGGTCTCCGGATCGCCGCGTCGGCGCCCGACGAGTTCCGGGCGATCCTCGCGGCCGGCCTGTCCCTCGTCGTCGGCGTGCAGGCGTTCATCATCCTGGCCGGCAACCTGAAGCTGATCCCGCTCACCGGGATCACGCTCCCGTTCATCAGCTACGGCGGCTCGTCGCTCCTCGCGAACGGGCTCGTCGTGGGCCTGCTCATCGCCCTGTCCGATCGCGGCGCCGAGCTGCCGCCGCCCACGCCCCGGCGGGGCAACCGCCTGCGGCGGCTCGTCGATCGGGGCGCTGCCTGATGGCCGAGCGGCCACTCCTCCTCGGTCGCCGCGTCCCGATCGGGACCGCGCTGGGGCGCGTCGGCCTGGCGCTCGCGGTCGCCTTCGGCGGGCTCGCGCTGGGCGCGGGCTACTGGCAGGTCATCCGATCCGCGGACCTCAGCAGCTCGCCCGACGACGCGGCGGTCATCGCCGCCTCCCGACAGGTCCTGCGCGGCGTCATCACGGATCGCGACGGCAAGCGGCTGGCCTGGAACGCCCGCGACTCGAGCGGCGAGCCGTATCGCGTCTACGCCGATCCGTCGCTCAGCGGCGTCATCGGCTACTCGAGCCGGACGTACGGGAACGCCGGCCTCGAGGCCGCGTGGAACGCGCAGCTGAGCGGTGTCGCCTCGACGGATCCACTGTTCGACCTCACGCGCAAGTTCCGCGCCGATCCGTCCGATCCGGAGGCTCTCCAGACGACGCTCGTCCTGTCGCTCCAGGAGGCGGCCGTGAAGGCCCTCGGCGACAACCGCGGGGCGATCGTCATGCTCGATCCAAGGTCGGGCGATGTGCTGGCGATGGCCTCGACCCCGGACTTCGACGCGTCGGCCCTCGCGAACCCCACGACCGCGGCGGCGACGTGGTCGTCGGTCAACGCGGATCCGAACCTGCCGCTGCTACCCCGGGCCACCCAGGCTCGCTACGTCCCGGGTTCGATCTTCAAGATCGTCACCGCGACGGCCGCGCTCGGCAGCGGCGCGATCACCACCGCCACGTCCTACCCACAGCAGCCCGCGGCCGAGAAGACCGGCCTGCTCGTGGACGGCTTCCGGATCCACGACGGCCACCATCCCGAGACGGACGGGACGGCTCTGAAGTTCGACGAGGCCGTCGAGGTGTCGTGCAACGAATACTTCGCCCTCACCGGCCTGCGGACGGGAGGCGCGGCGCTCGCCGACTGGGCCGCCCGGTTCGGCTTTGGCCAGTCGCTGCCGTTCGACCTCCCGACGGCGGTCTCCCAGGTGACGAATGGCGGCGGCTCGTTCGGCGGCGGCTTCAGCGACGAGGTGGAGCTCGCGAACGCCGCCTACGGCCAGGGCGAGACGCTCGTGACGCCGCTCCAGATGGCGCTCGTGGCCGCGGCCGTCGCCAATGGTGGCGTCCTGATGACGCCACACCTCGTCATGTCGGCCACGGGCCGCAATGGCACGACCGATGTCGCCCCGTCGGTCTGGCGGCAGGTCATGGATCCGAACGTCGCGTCGGAGATCAACGCGGCGATGCAGCTTGCCGTCAACGGCAGCCTCGGCCGCAAGTACACGTTCGGGGCCCAGGTCCCGGGCCTCACGGTCGCGGGCAAGTCCGGGACCGCGCAACTCGACCCAGGGAACGATCCGCATTCGTGGTTCATCGGCTTCGCCCCCGCCGACAACCCGCAGGTCGCGATCGCCGTCGTGGTCGAGCACGGTGGCTTGACGACCCGCGGCTCGCCCATCGCCGGCGAGATGCTGCAGGCCTGGCGGGCCTGGGCGAACGGCTGAGCCGGCGTTTGACGGCCGGCTTTGATGCTGTCGTACCATCCGCCGACCGTTGCAGAGGGAAGGATCATGACGAGGATCCAGCAGACCGGGGACCGCGTCCTCGCGAACGTCGAGCGCGTGATCGTCGGGAAGCATGCCGAGGTCCGGTTCGCCCTCGTGGCGCTCCTGTGCCGGGGCCATCTCCTGATCGAGGACGTCCCCGGGACCGGCAAGACCGTGCTCGCCAAGGCCATCGCCAAGAGCCTCGGCTGCACGTTCCGGCGGATCCAGTTCACCCCGGACCTGCTGCCGTCCGACGTGACCGGCCTGTCGATCTACAACCAGAAGACCCAGGAGTTTGAGTTCCGGGCCGGGCCGATCATGAGCCAGGTCGTGCTCGCCGACGAGATCAACCGGGCGACCCCGAAGACGCAGTCATCGCTCCTCGAGTGCATGGAGGAGCGCCAGGCGACAGTCGACGGCACGACCTATCCGATGCCCGACCCGTTCCTCGTCATCGCGACCCAGAACCCGATCGAGTACGAGGGCACGTTCGCCCTGCCGGAGGCTCAGCTCGACCGGTTCATGCTTCGCATCCGGCTCGGCTACCCGAGCCCCGTCGACGAGATCGTGATCCTCGACGAGCAGAAGCGGCAGCATCCGATCGACGACCTCGAGGAGGTCTGCTCGGTCGACGAGCTGCGCGAGATGCAGGAGGCGGTCCGCGGGATCTACGTCGACCCGACCGTGTCCGACTACATCGTCCGGCTCGTGAACGGCACCCGGAACCACCCCGACATCTACCTGGGGGCGTCGCCCCGCGGGTCGATCGCCCTGTACCGGTCCGGCCAGGCGTTGGCCGGGCTGCTCGGCCGCGACTACGTGATCCCGGATGACGTCAAGGCCCTGGCCGAGGCCGCCCTGGCCCACCGCCTGATCATCAAGACGAGCTCGTCGATCCACGACATCCTGCCGGGCCAGGTCGTCAAGGAGCTGCTCGAGTCGACGCCCGTCGGGGCGGTCACGCCGGCGGCGCCCGGCCGCGGCCCCCGGACCGTCCGTTCCGGCGCGTCGGCCGAGGCGTAGCGGGCCGGCGATCGCGGCACTCGGGCGGCACGAAGGTGTTTCGACGGATCGAGCTGTTCTTCCTCGGGGCGGTGCTCGTCCTGGCCGCCTTCTCGACCGGCCAGCCCTTCCTGTTCTACCTGGTCTACCTGGCGGTGCTCGTCGTCGGTGGGTCATACGTCCTCACGCGACTCGGGCTGACGGAGCTCGAGGCGGGCTACGCCGTCAACCAGCTGTCGGGCCACGTTGGAGAGCGCATCCGGGTGACATACACGCTCCGGAGCACGAGCCGGGTGCCGAAGCTGTGGCTGGAGGTTCACAACCCCACCTCGCTTCCGGCCGGCCTGCCGGGCCGGGCGATCTCGCTCGGCGGTCGGGCCGAGCGGTCGTGGCTCATCCGGACGCCGATGACCCGGCGCGGCCACTTCCGGGTGGAGCCGCTCCAGATCCGCACGGGCGATCCGTTCGGCTTCTTCGAATCGTCCGCGACCGTCGGGTCGGGCGTGAACGTGGTCGTGTACCCGCGCCTCGAGCCGCTGCCCCAGTGGAAGCTGCCGGCGGCGAACCTCGACGGCAGCCACGCGATGCGCGAACGGACCCTCCAGACCACGCCGCTCGCAACGACGGTCCGGCCCTGGGCGCCGGGGGATTCGTTCAACCGCATCCACTGGAAGTCCACGGCCCGCCATGGCGACATCCAGGTCAAGGAGTTCGACCTCGAGCAGACGGCCGACGCCTGGGTGATCCTCGACCTCGACCGGTCCGTCCAGGTCGGCGCCGGTGACGAGTCGACGGTGGAGTCGGCGGTCCGCGTCGCGGCCGCGGTCGCGGACAAGGCGATCCTCGAGAACCGGGCGGTGGGGATGACGGTCGGCGCGCACCGGCTGGCCCAGCTGCCGCCGGACCGCGGCGGCCGGCAGCACCTCAAGATCATGCAGCTGCTCGCCGCGGTCGACGGGGACGGCGCGAACCCGCTGTCCGAGACGCTGATCGCCACCGTGCCCCGGATCCGGCGCGGGATGACGGCCGTGATCATCACCGCATCAACGGACCGGGCGTGGGTCAAGCCGCTCTCCACGCTGCGGGCCCGGGGGGTCGCCTGCGTCGTCGTCGGCTTCGACCACGCCGCGTTCGAGCGCCACGCCGCCGACGTGGACCTGCGCCTCCACGGCCGACCGCCGGAGCCACCCGACCCGGAGGTCGAGCGCGAGAGCCAGCAGCAGCTGCGGGCCCTGCGCCACGCCCTCGCCGAGTTCGACGTGACGCTCCACATCGTCCGGCCGGGCAGGCCGCTCGCGGAGCTCCTCGTCGGATGACGGCGTCCGCGCTGCCGCGCCCGATCGACGAGCCGCTGGACCGGATCCGGCTCAGGCCGGCCGAGGGCTGGCTCACGCTCGTCGCGGTGGTCGTCCTCGTCGAGACGTTCGCCTGGTCGCTGATCGACGCGGCGTGGATCCCGAGCAACCAGGGGTCGGTCGGCTATCTCTCGTTCCTAGCCGTCGGCGGCATCCTCGTCGAGCTCCTGGGCGCGAAGGCGGGTTGGAACCGCTGGTTCACCCATCTCGTCGGGGCCGTCCTCGCCGGCCTGCTGCTGCCGCTGATCGCCGCCGCCGCGGTCCTCGGGGCGCTCGGCGGGCCGGTCGACCTGACGAACCTCGAGCTCCTGTACCGGACCGCGGGCAACGTCGCGTTCCAGGTCTGGGCCGACCTCATCCGCGACGGGCGGCCGTTCACCTCCCAGTTCGGGCACTACCACCTGATCTTCGGGGCGCTCGTCTGGGGGGCGGGCATGGCCGCCTCGAGCGCGGTGTTCAACCGGCGGCGGCCGTTCGACGCGGTCGTCCTCGTCGGGCTGCTGCTCCTGGCGAACATGTCGATGACCGGGAACGATCAGCTCGTCTATCTCGTGGTGTTCAGCATCGCCGCGCTCACCCTCCTCGTCCGGGCCCACACGTACGACGAGCAGCTGACGTGGATCCGGCGCCGGATCGGCGACCCGTCCGCGATCTCGGGCCTCTACCTGACCGGCGGCGCCCAGTTCGTGACCGCGGCCGTGTTCGGGGCGCTCGTCCTCACGACCGCCGCGTCATCGGCACCCCTGCAGGGGATGTGGACCGACCTGCCGTCGAAGCTGTCGGGGCTCTCGGACCTCATCCAGCGGCTCGCGCCCGCCGGCGGCCACCCGCGCCCCTTCGGCGCGGTCGGATTCCAGTCGAGCGCGACCACCGGCGGCCAGTGGCTACCGGCATCGGGCGTCGCCTTCACGGCCAAGGTCGAGGGCAATGTGACCACGGTCTGGCGCTGGATGGCCGGCACATACGCCACGTACGACGGCAGCCGTCGCTGGAGCTGGGACAACACGTCGTCCGAGATCCGGCCGGCGAACTCGCCGATCCTCGGCGACTCGGAGGACGACCCGTCGCTGCTCGCCGGCGGTGGCGGCACGAAGGTCACGGTCACGATCACGCCGGGCATCTTCCAGGACCCGACTGTCCTCAGCCCGGAGTTCGTCGCGAGCGTCGACCGGGACACGACGCTCGTGCTCACCGGTGACCGCTTCACCACGGTCCAGTACGCCGGCGGCGGCCCGTACACGATCACGGCCCTCGTCCCGGTGTTCTCGGACACGGCGCCCGGCGGGATCACCCAGGCCGGCCTCCGGCAGTCGCCGAAGACGTACCCGGACGACATCTCGAGCATCTACCTCCAGATCCCGCAGGGCACCCTCGGGCCGAACTCGATGGTGATCTTCAAGACCGCCCAGGACCAGGCGACGGCCGCCGCCAACGCGGCGGGCGCGTCGCCGGACAATCCGTTCGACTTCGCCCAGGCCCTGCAGGACTACCTGCGGGGCTCAGCGTTCACCTACAACACGGACGTCCGCGACCTGGTCGACGCCCGCTGCGGCGGCATGTCATCGGTCGAGTGCTTCGCGACGATCCGGACCGGCTATTGCGAGTACTACGCGTCGTTGATGACGATGCTCCTCCGGCAGGACGGCATCCCCGCCCGGATCGCGTACGGCTTCCTCCCGGGCAAGCGGCAGGCCGACGGGACCGAGACGGTCGACGCCTCGAACGCCCACTGGTGGGTCGAGGCGTACTTCGCCGGCTATGGCTGGATCGAGTTCGACCCGACGGGGACCCGCGGATTCGAGCCATTCATCCCAGCCGGCGGACCGAAGGAGACGGCCCGGCCGATCGGCACGACGACCCCGCGCCAGCGAAACCCCGACCGCAACCCGGACCGCAACGGCTCCTTCCTGCCGGGCGGGGGCGCCGGCTCGACGGCCCAGCCGCCGTCCACGAGCAGCGGCCCGTTCGCCGTCGTCGGCGGGCTGCTGCTCCTCGTCGTCGTGGCCGTGGTGGTGACGTCCCGCCGCCGGCGCCCGAGGCTGCCGATGGACCCGGATCACGCCTGGGGTGGCGTGGGCAAGCTGGCATCGCGCTTCGGGCTGGGACCGCGCCCGGCCCAGACGGTCTACGAGTACGCCGGTGCGCTGGCCGATGCGGTCCCGTCGGCCCGGATCGAGCTCGCGACGATCGCCCGAGCGAAGGTTGAGGTGGCATACGGCCGGCAATCGCTCGGCCCGGACCGGTTGAAGGCCGTCGGATCGGCCTATCGGCGCCTGCGGTTCGCGATCGTCCGGCGCGGGTTCGGCCGGTTCGTGCGTCGATCCCGGTAGCGCCGCGGACTAGAACGCGCAGGTTCGCTCCGGCTCCTCGACCAGCTCCCGCTCGGCCTCGGTCTCGAGCTCCGCCAGGTGGTCTGTCGCGTTCAGCAGGCGGAGCCGTGGCCGGCCCGCCCGGATTTCGATGACCGTGATGCCGCACAGCGCGAAGGGCACGAGCCAGAAGCGTTCGAGCGGCAGGTCGAGGGCGGCCAGGAGGAGCACCTTGAAGGCCCCGTCGTGGCCGACGAGCAGCGTCCATGGCTCGTCGCCCAGGTCCTCTGCGTAGCCGAGGACGCCGCTGCGGCGCCGGGTGCCCAGGCGCGGCTCGGTCTCCAGCTCGGCAAGGATGGAGCGCAGGCTGGCCCGCACCCGGACGTCGACCTCTGGGAGCGACTCGCCGTCGGGGGCCCAGGCGGCGAGCGGGTCCGACCGCCACCTGCGGAGCGTGTCGCCCCAGCGCTCGGCGATCTCCGCCCCTGGCAGCCCTTCCCACTGGCCCTGGCCGATCTCGAGCAGGCCCGGGTCCGGCTCGGGTCGGGGAGCGGTCGCCGCATGGTCGTCTGCGGCGGCCGCCATCGCGGCGGCGATCTCGGTCGCGGTCCGGGCTGCCCGCTGGAGCGGCGAGTGGCGAATGGCCAGGGGCGGTCGCGCCGGGATCGGCAGGACGGGAGGCACGCCGGCGGTCGCGAGGCGGCGGGCGACGAGCTGGGCCTGCCGCAGGCCGCGAGCGGAGAGTGGCGAGTCGCCCTGGCCCTGGAAGAGGCCCTTCGTGATCCAGTCCGACTCACCGTGCCGGACCAGGACGAGCGTGGCGTCGAGCCCGGCGGGAATCAGCGGGGGCCGTCCCGCGTCCACCGTCAGCCGCTCTCGCCGAGTCGGATCGTCCACAGGTCCAGCACGCCGGGCTCCGCGCGGATCGCCGCCTCGAGCTCAGGGGTCACGTCGTCGTCGAGGGCCAGGACCATCAGCGCGTCCTCCCGCGGGCCGGAGCGGGCGAGGTGCATCGCCGCGATGTTCACGTCTGCCCGACCGATCCGGGCGCCGAGCCGGCCGATGGTGCCGGGCTGGTCGTGGTGCCGGGTGATGAGCATCACGTCGGCCGGGGCCATGTCGAGGCGGTAGCCGTTCAGCCGGACGATCCGCGGTTCGCCGCCGGCGGCCGTCCCGGCGACCGACAGCTCGCGGCCGCCGGCGGACCCCGAGACCGCGATCGAGGCGCTCAACGTGCCCGCGTCGCGGGTCTTCCGCTCGACGACCGTGATGCCCCGGGCCTTCGCGATGAGCGCTGCATTGACGAGGTTGATCCGCTCGGTGGTCACGTCCTCGAGGAGGCCGCGCAGGAGGGCCGCGGTCAGTGGCGCGGCATCGGCGCCGGCCAGCTCCCCGGCGAGCTCGAGGGTGATCGTCCGGACGCCGGTGCCCGCGAACTGGGCGAAGAACCGGCCCAGGATCTCGGCGAGCGGCAGGTACGGCCCGATCGTCCTGGCCGCCTCGGGCGTCACGAGCGGGGCGTTGACCGCATAGCGCGCGGCGCGGCCGTCGAGGACGTCGAGGACCTGCGTCGCGACCTCCTCGGCCACGGCCACCTGGGCCTCGGCCGTCGAGGCGCCGAGGTGGGGCGTCAGCACGTCGTTAGGGGCGTCGAGGAGCGGCGAGCCGGACGGCGGCTCGTGGACGAAGACGTCGATCCCGGCGCCGCCTAGATGGCCGCTCCTGAGGGCCGCCGCGAGGGCCGCCTCGTCGACGATCCCACCTCGCGCGACGTTGAGGACGATCGCCCCGGGCTTCATCCTCGCGATGGCCTCGGCGTCGATGAGCTTCGTCGTGGCCCGGGTCAGCGGCACGTGGACCGTGATGACGTCCGCGCCGGCGAGGAGCGTCGGCAGATCCACCAACGTGACGCCGTGCATCGCCGCCTGCTCGCCGGCGACGAACGGGTCGACCCCGAGGACCGGCATCTCCAGGGCTCGCGCCCGGTCGGCGATCGCGAAGCCGATCTTGCCGAGGCCGATGATGCCGAGGGTCCGGCCCCGCAGCTGGACGCCCTGGAACCGCGACCGAGCCCACTCGCCGGACCGCACGGACGCGTCGGCCGCGGCGATGCGACGGGCGACGGCGAAGAGCAGCCCGAGCGTGTGCTCTGCGGCGGCGATCGTGTTGCCGGTCGGGGCGTTGACGACGGTGATCCCGGCCCGCGTCGCCGCGTCGAGGTCGACGTTGTCGACCCCGACGCCCGCCCGGCCGATGACCTGGAGCCGCGAGCCTGCGGCAATCGTCGGCGCGTCCACCTGGACCTGGCTCCGGACGACGAGCGCCTCGTAGCCGGGCAGGATCGAGCGGAGCTCGTCGGGCGACAGCCCGGTCCGGACGTCGACCTCGTGGCGGGCCCGAAGCGCCTCGACGCCCTCCGGCGCGATCGACTCGGCGACCAGGATCCTCATCCGGCCGCGACGGCCGTCCGCATCCCCGTGGCTTCGAGCGCCGCCCGCTGCGCGGCGGCCACCGCCCCACCCGGCTCGACGTCGCGCCCGGCCGCCAGGAGGGCGTCCTCGAGGGTCGCCATCGCGGCGATGATCTCCTCGACGGTCACCGAGCCCAGATGGCCGACCCGGAAGATCCGCCCGGTGAGCTTGCCCTGGCCACCGGCCAGGATGAGGCCGCGTCTGCGAAGGTCGGCGTTGAATGGCTTCCAGTCGAGGTCCTCGGGGATCCACGCGGCGGTCACGGTCTTCGAGCGGTTCGCCGGCTCGGCGAAGAGCTTGAACCCAAGCGCCTCGATCCCGGCCTGCGTCGCGGCCGCGCTCGCCTCGTGCCGGGCGAAGACCCCGGCCATGCCCTCCTCGTTCATGAGCCGGATCCCCTCGTCCACCTGGAAGACGACGGCGATCGCGGGCGTCCACGGGGTCTCGCCGGCGGCCGCGCTGTCGCGGTGCTTCCGGAGATCGAGGTAGAAGCGCGGCATCTGCGCGGTCTCCATGGCCGCCCAGCCCCGCTCGGAGGCCGCGACCATGGCGAGGCCCGGTGCCGCCATCCAGGCCTTCTGGCTCGCCGTGACGACGACGTCGGCGCCCCAGGCGTCCATCTCGAACGGGACCGCCCCGAGGGCCGAGACACTGTCGACGAGGATCAGCGCCTCCGGTGCCGCTGCGCGGATCGCGGGCACGAGCTCGGCCATCGGGTTCATCACCGCGGTCGAGGTCTCGTTGTGGGTCAGCAGCACCGCCCGATAGTCGCCGCCCCGAAGTCGCTCGCGGACCTCGTCTGCCGCCGCGGCCCAGCCCCACTCGGCGGCCATGACGTCGACGCTGGCGCCGTAGGCCGAGGCGATCTTGGCGAACCGGTCGCCGAACGAGCCGATCGACACGCCGAGGACCCGATCGCCCGGCGACAGGACGTTGACGACGGCGGCTTCGAGGCCGCCCGTGCCGGCGCACGACAGCACCTGGACCTGTTCGGCGGTGCCGAAGTACGGCTGCATCCCGGCCTGGATCCGGGCGAGGATCTCGGCGAACGCGGGCCCGCGGTGGTTGATCATCTGGCGCCCGCCCGCGACGCGGACGCTCGGCGGCAGGCCGGTCGGGCCGGGGATGCGGAGGTTCGGCTCGAAGCGGCTCACGGGCGGTCTCCTGGGGGGACGTCGGCTGCGCCCGGATGGTCGCACGTGGCCCCGGATTCCCGCCAGCCTCGCGGCCTGCCCGTCAGCTCGACGCGTCGCGCTTCTCGGTCTCGGCCAGCTGGCGTCGGCTGGCCTCGCGCGTCTTCAGGATCCGGTCGCCCGCGCCGCGGGGGACATCGGGCGTCGGATGCTCGTCTCGCGCCGTGCGCCCGGCCTCGCGCGCCTGCTCGCGGGCCAGACGCCGGCGTTCCATCCGTTCGCCGATCGTGGCCTCGTAGCCCTGGTCCGTCGGGAGGTAGTAGCGCCGGCCGCGCAGCATGTCCGGCAGGTACTGCTGCTCGACGTCGGCGCCCTCGTAATCGTGGGGGTGGCGGTAGCCGACGCCGATCCCGTGATGCTTCATCCGGGGATTGCCCGCGCTCCGGAGGTGCATCGGCACGGACAGGGAGCCGTGCTCCGCGACGTCGCCGGCGGCGGCCCAGTAGGCTTGGCCGGACCGGTTCGACTTGGGGGCGCTGGCCAGGTAGGTCGTCGCCTGGGCGAGGGCGTACTGGGCCTCGGGCAGGCCGACCCACTCGAGCGCGTCCGAGGCTGCGACCGCGACCTGGAGCGCTCGCGGATCGGCGTTCCCGACGTCCTCCGAGGCGCTGATGATCAGGCGGCGGGCGATGAACCGGGGGTCCTCGCCCGCGGCGATCATCGCCGCGAGCCAGTAGAGCGCGCCGTCGGGATCGTTGCCGCGAAGGCTCTTGATGAACGCCGAGACGGTGTCGTAGTGACCGTCCCCGGCCCGGTCATAGGCCAGGATCCGCTGCTGGGCAGCCGCCTCCACGTCGGCGAGGGCCGGAGCCACCGGGCCGCCGTCCGCCTTCCGGTGGCCCTCGGACTCGGCGAGGGCGACGGCGCCCTCGAGGACGTTGAGCGCGACACGCGCGTCGCCTCCCGAGATGGACACGAGGTGCTCGAAGGCATCGTCGGGGAGCTGGACGCCCCGGCCGTCGTCGGGCCCGAGATCGCCGGCCAGTCCGCGCTCGCGATCGTCGATCGCCCGTCGGACGACGGAGCCGATCTCCTCGTCGGTCAGCGGCTCGAGCCGCCAGACGCGGAGGCGGGACAGCAGCGCGGAATTGACCTCGAAGTAGGGGTTCTCGGTCGTCGCCCCGATCAGCGTGACCGTGCCGTCCTCGACGTGCGGCAGGAGCGCGTCCTGCTGGGCCTTGTTGAAGCGATGGATCTCGTCGATGAACAGGACGGTCCGCTGCTGGTTCAGGGCCAGGCGCTCCTGGGCCGCGGCGATGGCGGCCCGGACCTCGGCCACGCCCGACATGACGGCGGAGAGGGTCGTGAACTCGGCGCCGATCGCGTCGGCAAGCAGCCGGGAGAGCGACGTCTTGCCGGTCCCGGGCGGGCCCCACAGGACCATCGACCCGAGGTGGCCGCGGGCGATCGACCGGCGAAGCGGTCCCGAGTCGCCGACGAGATGCCCCTGTCCGACGAACTCATCGAGGGTCCGCGGCCGCATGCGGGCGGCGAGCGGCTGTCGCTCCGGAGGCGGCTGGAAGAGCGCCTCCGGACGGGTCCCTGGAACGCGGCGGGACGGCACCCGGACAGTCTAGGGAACGCGCGGCCTCAGCCGAGCTGGACGACCCCGACGACATTCACGAGGATCGCGATCACGGCGAGGATCGCGACCATGAGGGCGGCCGTGGCGATGATCCGGCGGACGTCACGGGCGACGTAGGCGTATTCCCGCGAGGCCCGCACCGCCAGCGGCGCGTTGACGTCGAGGGCGGCGTGATGGCCCGCCGCGCCAGTGGCGCGCTGGCGGGCGGCGGCGAGCGCCCGCTCGCGGGTCGTCATCTCGGACTCGAGCTGGGCCGCGCGGTCGATCTCCGCCTGGGTCAGGTGCGTGCCGTGGGCCCAGGCCGGGGCGCCGAGACCAGCGGCGTCCTCGGCTGCCTCGAGCTCGTCGATCGATGGCGCGGACGTCGCGGCCGGTTCGATGACGATCGGCTTCGCCTTCGCCGGCTCGCGCCGCGCGAGGCGATTCGCGGCGGGACGGCGACCGGTCGCCCGGTTGTCGTATCGGGTGCGCTTGGCCATGCGGCCGGGTTGCCTCCTGGGTCGGGGAAGTCGGCGGCGGTCGCCCGGGACGTCGGCGGCGAAGGATACCATCGAGGCACCGCAGGAGGACCCACCCGATCGATCTCGGCGCGTTCGTCTCGGCCAACGCCGGTCCGCTCGTGGCGGTCCTGGCGATCGTTATCGTCGCCGTCCTCGTCCTCCTCGTCGTGGTCATGCGCCGGCTCGGCGGGCTGACCCGGCGCCTCGAGCAGCTCACCCGCGGGAGCGACGAATCGAGCCTCGAGGCGGTGCTGGGGCAGCATCTCGAGCGCGTCCGGAAGGTCGTCCGGGACGTGGACGCCGTGGCGTCGCGCACGACCGCGCTCGAGGCGGAGGTCCGCGAATCGCTCGGACGGGTCGCCCTCGTCCGCTACAACCCGTTCGACGACACGGGCGGCAACCAGAGCTTCGCGCTGGCGATCCTCGACGCCGACGGCGACGGCTTCGTGATCAGCAGCCTGCACGCTCGGGCAGGCACGCGCGTGTACGCGAAGTCCGTGGTCCGCGGCCGGTCGGACGTCGCGCTGTCCGACGAGGAGGCCGAGGCGCTGCGGCAGGCGCTGGCCCGCTGAGCGGGGTGTCAGCAGAGCTGTCACGGCCGTCCCCGAGGATGGCGCCATGGCCCCCATGAACCGGACCCGCACCAGGCAACGGCCTCGGCCGCTCGAGCAGATCCCGGTCTGGCACGGTTTCGACGTCATTCCGGAAGGCGAGGCCGTGCCGGATGCGGACCGCGATGGGCTCGGAGAGCTCCTCGGCGGCCTCAACGCCGAGCAGCGACGGGCCGTGACCCACGGCGACGGGCCGCTCCTCGTCGTCGCGGGAGCCGGCACCGGCAAGACCCAGGTCATCACCCGCCGGATCGCCTGGCTGATCGCCACGCGCCGGGCGAAGCCCTCGGAGGTCCTGGGGCTCACGTTCACGGACAAGGCCGCCGAGGAGATGCAGCTGCGGGTCGACCAGCTCGTGCCGTACGGCTACGCCGACACGGCCATCTCGACCTTCCACGCCTTCGGCGATCGGCTGATCCGCGAGTTCGCCTTCGAGCTCGGCCGAGCGCCCGATCTCCGCGTGCTGTCGCGCCCCGAGGTCGTGGTCTTCCTGCGGGAGCACCTGTTCGAGCTCGGGCTCGACGAGTACCGGCCGCTCGGCGACCCCGACCGTTTCCTCGGCGCGCTGGCAGCGCTCTTCGCGCGGTGCCGCGACGAGGACGTCTCGCCGGCTCGCTACCAGGCGTACGCCGATCGCTTGGCCGTCGAGGCGGCCGCGGCCGTCGCCGAGGTCGCCGCCGGCGTGGACGTCGGCGACGAGGACCGCCTGCGAGCGGATGCCCTGGCCGAGACCGCTCGCCGGCAGCGCGAGCTCGCGACCGCGTACGCCCGCTACACGGAGCTCCTCGCCACGAGCGGCGGCATCGACTTCGGCGACCAGGTGTCGCTGGCCCTGAAGCTCCTGCGCGAATCGCCTGCCGCGCGGAGGACCGTGCAGGGCCGGTACCGGTACGTCCTGGTCGACGAGTTCCAGGACACGAACCGGGCCCAGTCGGAGCTGGTGGCGCTCCTCGCCGAGGGCCACCGGAACGTGACCGTCGTGGGCGATGACGATCAGTCGATCTACCGCTTCCGGGGCGCCGCGATCAGCAACATCCTCGAGTTCCGGGAGCGCTACCGCGGTGCGCGGACCGTGGTCCTCCGTCGCAACTACCGCTCGCTGGCGCCGATCCTCGATCGGGCCCATCGCCTGATCCGGCACAACGACCCCGATCGGCTCGAGCTCCGGGTCGGGATCTCGAAGCGGCTCTCGCCCGAGCGGTCCGCACCCGACGCCGCGCCCGTGCGGCACACCGCCTTCGCGACGGTTGCCGAGGAGGCCGACTGGATCGCCGCCGAGATCCGCCGCCGCGTCACCGCGGGCGCTCGGCCGCGGGACCACGCGGTGCTGATCCGGGCGAATGCCGATGCCGATGCGGTCCTGCGCTCGCTGAACGTCGCCGCGCTGCCGTGGCGGTTCTCCGGCACGTCCGGGCTCTACGCTCGGCCCGAGATCAGGCTGCTGCTCTCGCTGCTCCGGGCCGTCGCCGACCCGACGTCCAGCGTCGACGTCTACGCGCTCGCGGCCTCGGATCGATACGACGTGCCCGGGGCGGACCTCGCGGCATTGATGACGGCGGCCCGGCGGAGCCATCGGAGCGCCTTCGAGATCCTCGAGGACGTGGAGGCCCACCCCGGCGCCGTCCGACTCACCGAGGCGGGTCGTCCCGTGATCGCCCGGGTGACCGCCGATCTCCGACGGTATCGCGACCTCGCCCACCGGCGCCCGGCCGGCGAAGTGCTCTACGCGTTCCTCCGCGACACCGGCTGGCTCGCGACACTCGCGGCGGCCGACACCGTGGCGAGCGACGAGGCCCTCTCGAACATCGCCCGGTTCTTCGACATCGTGCGGACCCAGTCCGCGCTGCTGGCCGACGATCGGGCGGTCTTCCTCGCTCGCCATCTCGCGACGTTGATCGAAGCCGGCGACGACCCGCCGACCGCGGATCCGGATCCCGACGTCGATGCCGTGGCGGTGATGACCGTCCACAAGGCGAAGGGCCTCGAGTTCCCCGTGGTGTTCGTCCCCGGGCTGGCGGCCGACAGGTTCCCTGCCCGCGGACGCCGCGAGACGCTCGCTCTGCCCGTCGAGCTCGTGGACGAGATCCTGCCCGAAGGCGACGGCCACCTCCAGGAGGAACGCCGACTGTTCTACGTCGCGATGACCCGGGCCCGCGACGAGCTCCTGCTCAGCCACGCGGCCGAGGGTCCTGGCGGCCGGGCGCGGCGCGTCTCGCCGTTCGTCGTCGAGGCACTCGAGCTGCCGCCGGACCGGGGATCGATACGGCTCACGGCCGGCACGCCAGCGGAGCGCCTGGCGAGCCTCGCGCCACCGAGTGAGTCGCCCGAGCCGGCCCGCGTGCCGGTCGAGGGGCCGCTGACGCTCAGCCACTCGGCGATCGACGACTACCTGGCCTGCCCGCAGCGGTATCGCTACGGCCAGGTGCTCCGGGTCCCGACGGCGCCTCACCACTCGCTGATCTACGGCTCGGCGCTCCACAAGGCGGTCCAGGAGTTCCACCGCTCGCAGACGGCCGGGCGGCCGTTGTCGGAGGGCGAGCTCATCGCGGCGTTCGAGGCCGCCTGGACGAGCGAAGGCTTCGTGTCCCGCGAGCACGAGGCGGCACGGCTCGAAGCGGGCCGCGCCGCCCTCCGGCGGTTCCGGGCGAGCCAGCTCGAGCCGGGTGCGGTCGTCCCGGCCTGGATCGAGCGGGAGTTCTCGTTCGCCCTCGACGGCGACCGGATCCGAGGCCGCTTCGACCGGGTGGATATCGTGCCACTCGGTCCCGACGGCCCGATCGCCTCAGATGCCGTCGAGGCCGCCGCGCACGGGGCCATGGCCCGAGCGGACGTCGTCGCGCCGACCTTCGAGCTCCTGGGCCGGGAGCGGGTCACCATCACCGACTACAAGTCGAGCGACGTTCGCGACGACGGCAAGGCTCGCCGGCGGGCCGTGGACTCGCTCCAGCTGCAGATCTACGCGATGGCCTACGAGGCGATGACCGGCCGCCTGCCGGACGCCGTCCAGCTGCACTTCCTCGAGTCGGGGATCGTCGGTCGCGCGAACGTCGACCCGGCTCGGCTCGAGAAAGCCCGGGCCACGATCGGCAGGGTCGCGTCCGGCATCCGGGCGCGCGACTTCGACGCCACGCCATCGACGATGACCTGCACCTACTGCCCGTTCCGTGACATCTGCCCCTCGAGTGCCGCCCGGTAGGCCCGGCGCCGGGGGCAGGGCGGCGCCACTCGAGGTCGAGGTCGTGACCTACGACTTCGGCAACACCCTGGTCCGCGTCGACCGAGCCGGGTCGCGCGCCGTCGCGGCGGCCACCGCCCAGGCCCTGCTCCGGGCCGGGATCGTCGACGAGCCGGCGACCTTCCTGGCCGTGTGGGCCGAGGAGCGGGATCGCCAGTTCCGCGAGGAGGTCCCGGCCGGCCGCGAGGTCGATCTTCGGCAGCGCTTCGTGCGGACCCTGGCCCGCCTCCGGGGATTCCCGCCACCGCCGGCCGACGGCCGCTGGGATGACCCGGCCGCGGAGCCGTTCGCCGACCCGGCCGAGATCTCGACGGGGGTCGACGCCTACAGCCGGGCATTCATCCGGACGATGCAGCCAATCGCCGGTGCCGGAGACCACCTGGCGCGGATGCACGCTCGCGGGTTCCGGCTGGCCGTCCTCTCGAACTGGCCGCTGGCCGCGACGATCGACCGCTACCTGCAGGCGAAGGGCTGGCTGCCCTTCTTCGACGCGGTCGTCGTCTCGCAGCGCGTCGGGGCGATCAAGCCCCAGCCCGAGATCTTCCGCGAAGCCGCCCGGCTGCTCGGCTCGCCGCCGCAACGGATCCTCCACGTCGGGGACGACTGGGCTGCGGACGTCGTGGGCGCGACGCGCGCCGGCTGGCACGCCGCGTACCTGCGCGGCCGCCAGGGCGACACCCCGCTGCCGACGTCGGCGCCCGGGGACGACGCCTCGCCGGATCTCGTGATCGACGAGCTGGCCGAGCTCGAGGCCGCGGTCGCGCCCGTGGGGCCGACATAGACTCGCCGCCGATGGAGCCCTCGGCCGATCCGCGGGACGAGCCGATCCGGACGATGGAGGCGCGCGACCGGCGGGCCAGCCTCGCCCTGTTCGCGGTCGCGGCGGCCGCGTGGGTCGGTGTGGGGGTCGTCGTGCTGACGCTGGACCCGCGGGCCGATCCGGCGAACGGGTTCATCGGCGCCGGCGCGATGGGCCTCGCGGTCGCCCTGACCACGGCGCCGCTGTTCTGGCTGGCCGGGTTCGGCCGGCGGCGGATCGCCTACCGCGGTGACTGGATCAAGGCCCTCCGACGGGCGGCGTGGGTCGGCGCGCTCGTGGCGATCCTTGTCGTCCTCCGGATCCAGGGCATCCTCCAGCTGCCGATCGCGCTCTTCCTGATCGCGATGGCCGTCGTCGCCGAATCCGCCCTCTCCACGCGGATCTAGCGAGGGCGCGGCGAGGCAAAGCGAGGCCCGATCTCGGGTGTAGGATGCCGACGGCGCCCCGCTGGACGGCGGATTCCGAACCGGCGGCGTCGAACGCGATCGGCCGGCCCGCCCATTCCGCGGCCCGGTCCCGGAGGATCCGCGTGAGCGAGCGCCGTGCCGTCCCGTCCCTTGATCCCGCCGTCCGCGCGGGCTGGGCCGACGAGTTCGAGGTGTTCGAGCCCGCCGACCTGCCGACGTACGTCGGCCCGACCACGTTCTCGAAGCTGCCGTGGGTCGACGATCCCGCCGAGCTCCGGGGGCTCCGACCCGACGTGGCGATCGTCGGGGCGCCCTTCGACGACATGGTCACCCACCGGCCCGGCGCCCGGTTCGGACCGCGGGCCATCCGCGAGGCCCAGTACACATCGGGCTCGATGCATTCGCTCCAGCTCGACATCCTGCCGTTCGACGAGCTGCGGGTCGTCGACGCGGGCGACGCGAACATCGTGCCGACCCTCCCGACGCGCGGTCACGCGATGATCTTCCGCAAGGTCCGCGAGGTCGCCGAGACGGGCGCGATCCCGATCGTCCTGGGTGGCGATCACTCCATCACCTGGCCAAGCGCCACCGCGGTCGCCGAGGTCCGCCGACCCACCCGGATCGGCATCGTCCACTTCGATGCCCACGCGGACACGGCGCCGGACTCGTGGGGCCAGCTGGCGGGGCATGGCTCGCCGATGCGGCGGCTCATCGAATCGGGGGCGGTGGAGGGCCGGAACTTCGTCCAGGTCGGGTTGCGCGGCTACTGGCCGCCGCCGGACGTTCTCGAATGGATGCACGGGCACAGCCTGCGCTGGCACCTGATGGCGGAGATCGAGGAGCGCGGCGCGGAGGCGGTGATCGACCAGGCGATCGCCGAGGCCCTCGACGGTCCCGATGCGATCTACCTCTCGGTGGACATCGACGTCGTCGACCCGGGGGCGGCGCCCGGCACGGGGACCCCGGAGCCCGGCGGGCTGCAACCGCGTGAGCTGCTGCGGGCGGTCCGCCGGATCGCGGCCGCCGTCGACGTCGCGGGCATGGACATCGTCGAGGTCTCCCCGCCGTACGACTGGGCCGAATCGACCGCGATGATCGCGAACCGTGTCGTGCTGGAGGCCATCTCCGCGCTGGCGGTGAAGCATCGGGCGGGCGGCCGGGTCCGCTGGGAGGCCTGATCGAGGCGATGCCCGAGCGGCATGGCCGGCCCGAAACCGCATCGGAGGCGCTCGCGCGCCTCTACGACCTCGACCTCAGCGAGGACCCGGGTGACCTCGACCTGTACCTGGCAACCGCGGCGCGCACCGGCGGTCCGATCGTCGAGCTCGGCGTCGGGAGTGGTCGCATCGCCGCGCCGCTGGCCGCCGCCGGGCACATCGTGATCGGCGTCGACGACGATCCCGCGATGCTCGCCCGCGCGGAGCGGCGGTTGGCCGCGACGAAGGGCGCCCGCCGCCTCCGACTGATCAGGGCCGATATGGTCGAGGTCCGGCGAACCGATCTCGGGACGGCCGCGGCCGACGGTGCCGGGCTCGTGCTCATCGCCCTCAACACGATCCTGCTGGCCGCCGATCGAAGGCGGCAGCGGCGGCTGCTCGCCACGATGGCCGAGCTCCTGCGACCCGGTGGGCTCGTCGTGGTCGACGCCTGGCTGCCCTCGATCGACGATCTCGTCCGGTTCGACGGCCGCCTCTCCCTGGAGTGGCTGCGGCGGGATCCCGAGTCGGGCCACGAGGTCACGAAGCTCGCCGCTGCCTGGTACGACGAGACATCCCGCGTCGTGACTCTCACGACGATCTTCGACGAGGGCGAGCCGGGCACGACGCCCCGCCGCTGGACGCGCTCGGACGCCCTTCGGCTGATCGGGGCGGACGAGCTCATGGCGTTCGCCGAGGAAGGCGGCCTCGTCGTCGAGCAGCTGGCCGGCGATCACGACCTCGGGCCGTTCGGGCCGGGCAGCGAGCGGGCGATCCTGATCGCCCGGAAGCCGGGCTGACCCTCGTCCGGAACGGGCGGCAGCCCGTGCTACCGTTCAGGCGATGCCAGGAAGCGATCAGGTCAGGCTCCTCCTGGTCGAGGACGTCCCCCAGGTCGCGCAGTACGTTCGCGGCCTGCTGAACGCCCAGACCCAGGTTCGACTCGTCGACGTCATCGCCGACGGGAGCGCCGCCCTGAGCCACATCGTCGAGCAGCGGCCGGACGTGGTCGTGATCGACGGGCTCCTCCAGGGCCGGGTGCGCGGGATGCAGCTCGTGCGCCAGATCCACGAGGCGAGCATCGGCGTGCCGGTCATCGTCCTGACCGTGCCCCAGCACCCGCTCGCCGCGGACCCGTCGAAGGGGATCGACGAGGTCCTGTCGATGCCGTTCAACGGCTACGACCTGATGTCGCGCGTCATCTCGATCCACAAGGCCGCGGTCGCCGAAGCCGAGCACGGGCCGAGCCAGGTGATCGCCGTCTTCGCGCCGAAGGGCGGCGTGGGCAAGACCACGATCGCGTTCAACCTCGCGGCCGCCGCGGCGTCGCTCGGGGTCAGGACCGCGCTCGTCGACGGCAGCATCCAGTTCGCCGACATCCGGGCGCTGCTGCGGGTCCCGGACGCCTCGCCGTCGATCCTCGACCTGCCGACCGACCGGATCTCCGAGACCGACCTGTCCGAGGTCCTCCACCACGACCCGTCGGGCGTCGAGATCCTGCTGGCGCCGCCCCGGGTCGAGATGTCCGAGATGGTCCTCGCCCGCGACGTCGAAAAGACGCTGTCGCTGCTGCGGCGGCTCTACGACGTCATCGTCGTCGACACCGGGGTGGCCCTCGACGAGGTCACGCTCGGCATCCTCGACCAGGCCGACACGATCCTCCAGATCGTGACGTACGACGGCACGACGCTCCGCAACACGACCGCGGTGCTCGACGCCTTCCGGAAGATCGGCTACCCGATCGACAAGATCCGCTACCTCCTGAATCGCGCCGACGCCGCGGCCGGCATCGATCCGGCCGACGTCCGCAAGGTGATCGGCCGCGACCCCGACTTCCGGCTCCGCTCGGAAGGCCAGGTGGTCGGACCGGCCAGCAACCAGGGCCGGCCGTTCGTCCTGGCCTCGCCGGATGCGGGCGTCAGCCGCGACATCCTCGAGATCGCCCGCGAGCTCATCGGCGGCGAGGCTCCGGCCGCCGCACCGACCCAGCGCAGCGGCCTCCTCGCCCGGCTCCCGGTCGGCGCCCGATAGCCGCCATCGAGGCTGCTCCGAGCGTGACCGACCGGCGACCCATCGGTGTCTTCGACTCGGGCGTGGGCGGGCTGACCGTCCTCCGCGAGATCGTCCGGCGCACGCCGTCCGAATCGACGATCTATCTCGGCGACAACGCCCGCGCTCCGTACGGGACGCGGCCCGACGACGAGGTCCGACGCTTCTCGGTGGAGTCGATCGACGCCCTCGTCGAGCGCGACGTGAAGGCCGTCGTCGTCGCCTGCAACACCTCGACGGCGGTTGCGATCGGCGACCTTCGCCGGCGCTACGACCTGCCGATCCTGGGCGTCATCCGACCAGGCGCGGTGGCGGCTTCGCTGACGACCCGGAACCGCCGCGTCGGCGTCATCGCGACGCCGGCGACGATCCGCTCCCGGGCCTACTTCGGCGCGATCAAGGACGAGAATCCGGCGATCGAGGTGTACGAGCACGCGACCCCGGCGTTCGTGCCGATGGTCGAGGCCGGCGAGCTCGCCGGACCGGACGCCGAGGCCACCGTTCGGCGGTCGCTCGCGCCGCTCCTCGGCGACCGGGACGATGCGGGCGACTTCGTGTTCCCGCTGCCGGTCTCCGCCAGGATCGACACGCTCCTGCTCGGCTGCACCCACTACCCGCTGCTCCGCCCCGTCCTCGAGGTCGTCGTCGGGGAGGGGATCGCGATCGTCGACTCGGCCCAGGCAACCGCATCCGCGCTGTCCGAGCTCCTCGGCATCAACGGCCTCGAGGCGCCGGCGACCGCGACGGGCACGCACCAGCAGCTCACGACCGGCGACGTCGGGCGCTTCCGGGAGATCGCGACCCGCATGTTCGGCGAGTCGTTCCCGGACGTCTCGGGCGTCGACCTGGGCACCGGTCGAGCCGGCACCGCTCGGGGCCGCTCCGTCGCCGCGACGTCCGCCGGGAGCGTGCGATGACGGGCAAGCGCGGCGGCTGGCGGACCGACCGGCGCTGGCAGGCCGGGTTCCTGATCGGATCGGCGATCGGCGCCGCGGCGACCGTCATCGGCCGCCGGGCCGAGCGCGTCGCTCGCCGCGGGCTCGTCGACTGGGCACTGGTCGAGCGGCTCGCGATCCGCCGCGCGGAGCGGGCTCCGGGCGGCCTCACGCCGTCAGAGCTGCGCGCCGCCGAGGGCGAATATCGCGCCGCGATGGCCCGGGTCGTGCCGCGCCTCGGCGAGGCGCTCGGCACGCCGCTGCCGGGTGTCGTCGATCGGGCGGCGGTGGTCGACCGGGCCGGCTGGATCCGCGCGAACGTCGGCACGTTCCGGTCGCTCGTGAGCCGGATGGAGGCGGACCTGCTCGATCAGGTCGTCCCCGAAGGTGGTGGCCCGACCCGGGCCTTCATGGCCCTCGCCAATCGCTGGCTCACGAGCCAGCAGCTGGCCTTCCTGCTCGGCTTCATGGGGACACGCGTCCTCGGCCAGTACGACCTGGCGATCCTGTCCGCCGAGGCAGAGGACGGGCGGCTCCTGTTCGTCGAGGAGAACATCCGGGCGACCGCCCATTCCCTCGGCGTTCCCGTCGCGCCGTTCCGCACCTGGATCGCCCTGCACGAGACCACGCATGCGTTCGAGTTCGAGGCGAATGCCTGGCTCCGTCCCTACCTGGCCGAGCGGCTCGAGCGACAGCTCACGTTGTTCAGCGGCTCGGCCGCGAACCTCGGCCGCGATGCGCTGCGGGCCGTCGGCCGGACGCTGCGCGGCGATGGCGGCGGTACCCAGCATTGGATGGAGGCGCTGATGGGCGAGGAGCAGCGCCGCCTCTTCCGCGAGACGCAGGCCGTCATGAGCCTCCTCGAGGGCTTCGGCGACTACGTGATGGACGAGGTCGGTCGGGGCCTCGTGCCCGATGTCGAGCGGATCTCGGCCCGGTTCCACGAGCGCCGGCAGCAGCGGACGGGCTTCGAACGGGCGGTCCTCCGGCTGACCGGCATGGACCTGAAGATGGAGCAGTACGAACGCGGCGAGCGGTTCGTCCGGGCCGTGGCCGAGGCTCGCGGCCGGCCAGCCCTCGCGAAGATCTGGCAGGGCCCGGAGACCCTGCCGTCGCCGATCGAGATCGGCGAGCCGAACGCCTGGATCCGGCGCGTCCTGGATGGCGGCTCCGACGTCCCGGGGGTCTCGGGTGGCAGCGCAGCTCGCCGCGGCGGCGTCGCGTGACCGCTCCGACGTCAACGTCACCCGTCGGTCCGGGCCTCGGCCCGGGTGGCGTGCCCCTCGCGATCGCGGTGAGCCCGATCCTCTCCGCGCGTGTCCGCTCCGGCGACCTCGAGCGGATCCGTGAGGCCGCGCCGGGGGCGCGGATCGTGAACCTGTCGGTCGAGGGCCTGGCGGACGCGCCCGTCGACGACGTGGAGGTGCTGCTGCGGGGCTGGCTCAGCTCCGACGCGTTCGATCGGCTGCTCGCCCATGCGCCGAAGCTGCGCTGGGTCCACTCGGCGACGTCGGGGGTCGAGCGCGCGCTGACCCCGACCGCGATGGCCCGCGGCGTCGTCGTGACGAACGCTCGGGGCGTGTTCTCCCGCCCGATCGCCGAGCACGTCCTGCTGATGATCCTCGCCCTGAGCCGTCGGCTGCCGCAGCTGCTCGAGCTCCAGCGAGAGCGGACCTGGCAGCCGCTCGAGGGCCGAGAGCTCCGCGACCTGACCGTCGGGATCGTCGGCTACGGCTCGCTCGGCCGGGCGGTCGCCTCGCTGCTGACCGCGTTCGGGGCCCAGGTCATCGTCACGAAGCGCCGGCCCGACGCATCTGAGCCGGCCAGCGGCGGCGACGCTGACGACGGCTTCCCGATGGTTCCCCGCCTCGATCGGGTGCTCGGGCCGGGGCTCCAGGACCTCCACGCGCTCCTGGCCGAGTCGGATGTCGTGGTGCTGGCGGCGCCCCTGACGCCGGAGACCGACTCGATGATCGACGAAGCGGCGTTGGCCGCGATGAAACGGGAGGCCTGGCTGATCAACGTCGCCCGCGGCCGGCTGGTGGACGAGGCCGCGCTCGTCCGGGCCCTCCGCGAGGGCCGGATCGGCGGTGCCGCGCTCGACGTCTTCCGCGAGGAGCCCCTCGGGCCGGCCGCGCCGTTCTGGGACGTGCCGAACCTTGTCGTGACGCCGCACACCGCCTGGTCGTCGGCGCGGGTCCTCGACCGGAGCGTGGAGCTGTTCTGCGACAACCTCCGCCGCTTTCGGGCTGGCGAGCCGCTGCGGAACGTCGTCGACCCGACCGCGGGCTACTGACGACCCGGTGCAGATCGCGATCGTCGGGCTTGCCGGCAGTGGCAAGACCACCGTCTTCAACACGCTCACGCGCGGTCATGCCGAGACCGGCGGCTACGGTGCGCTGACCCTCAACGTCGGCGTCGTGAAGGTCCCGGACGCCCGTCTCGACCGCCTGGCCGCGATCTTCAGGCCGAAGAAGGTCGTGCACGCCGACGTGACCTACGTCGACCTCCCGGCGCCCCCGCCCTCGACGGAGGGCCACGTCGGCGCCGAGGAGCTCCCGGCCGAGCACCTCGCCCGGCTGCGCGAGTCCGACGCGCTCCTCCACGTCGTCCGGGCCTTCGACGATCCGGCCGTCCCGCATCCCGACGGGTCGGTCGATCCGGGTCGGGACCTCGAGCGCCTCGATCTCGAGCTCATCCTGGCGGACCTCGCCCTCGTGGACCGGCGGCTCGAGCGCCTCGAGGCGAGCGGCCGGCACGGGACGCCGGCCGAGCGAGAGGCGAACGACCGGCAAGGCAGGATCCTCGGCCGGCTCAAGGCCGGCCTCGAAGCCGGCAAGCCGATCCGCGACCTCGGCCTAACGCCCGACGACGCGAAGGATGTCCGCGGCTTCCGGTTCCTGACCGAGAAGCGGGTCCTCGTGCTGCTCAACGTCGGCGAGGGGGATCTCGAAGGGGCCCACCGGCTGGTGGCCGAGATCGAGGCGGCGTACGCCCACCAGCACGCGCTGGTGGCGGCGCTCTCGGCGAAGATCGAGATGGAGCTCGGCGAGCTCGAACCGGCCGAGGCCACGGCGTTCATGGCCGAGCTGGGGATCGCCGAGTCCGGCCTCGACCGGGTGATCGGGCTGTCGTACCGGCTCCTGGGCCTGATCTCGTTCCTGACGGCCGGCCCCGACGAGGTCCGGGCCTGGCCGATCCCCGACGGCTCGAACGCCGTCGATGCCGCCGGCGCCATCCACACCGACCTCGCGAGGGGCTTCATCCGGGCCGAGACCGTGTCGTACGAGGACCTCGTCTCGCTCGGCTCGACCGCCGAGGCCCGGAAGGTCGGCCGGCTTCGATCCGAGGGCAAGACCTACCGGGTGAAGGACGGGGACGTCCTGGAGATCCTCTTCAGCCGATGACCGCCGGCGGCTCGCCCGCCCGCCCGATCAGTTCAGGCCGGTGTCGGGATCGAGGTCGGCGAGCAGGGTGCGGAACTCAGCCGATTCGAGGGCCTCGTCGTCCAGCGCGATGAGGCGGTTCTCCTGCTCGATCGTCGAGACGTGGACCGAGGCCGTGAGCCGGGCATCCGAGACGAACGTGAAGCCGTGATCGGCCTCGAGCTCGCGGGCGATCGCCTCGATCAGCGTATCGTCCTCGTAGGTGTCCAGGATCCGCTCCCGGATCGACTGGACGAGCTCGAAGAAGTCCTCGGGGTCCATCTCCTCCTCGTGGACGAGGAGCAGGTCCGAGAAGACGTCATCGTCGCCCTCGTGGAGCTCATAGAAGAACAACGGGATCGGTCTCCGTAGGGAGGAATGGGGCCTGCAGGATACACCGGGACCCGTTCGAGACAGGCCAGTCGCGCTCGTGGTCGGGGCGGCGTCGCGCGATGTCACCATCGAGGATCCGCGTGGCTGGCGCCTCGGCGGCGCGGTCGCGTATGCCAGCCTGGCCCTCGCCCGGCTCGGCGTCGCGACCCGCGCGCTCGTCGGCGTCGACGCCGAGGCGGCGCACGCGACCGAGGTCAGTCTCCTCCGCGAGGCCGGGGTCGAGGTGGCGCTGGCCCCGCTGCCGAGCGGACCCGTCTTCGAGAACCTCGAGACCGAGGCCGGACGCCGCCAGCATTGCCTGGCCGTCTCCAGCGCGATCGAGACGCACCGCCTGCCGGCGGGCTGGGCCATCGACGCGAACGCGGTCGTGCTGGCGCCAGTGGCCGGGGAGCTCCGCGACGGGTGGAGTGGCGTGGCGAACGGCGATGCCGTCGTGGCGCTCGGCTGGCAGGGCCTGCTTCGCGGCGTCGTCGCCGGCCGCGACGTCAGCCGGATCCCGCCCGCGGCCGGGCCGCTCGTCGCGCGGGCCGAGCTCCTCGGTGTCAGCGAGGAGGACGTCGGTCCGGACGTCCGGCTTCGGGACCTGGTCGAGCTCATCAGGGTCGGGTCGACGCTCGTCCTGACGAGGGGCGAGCGCGGCGGCACGGCGCTCACCAGCCGACGCCCGGCCCGGTCCTCGCTGCGGGCCTACCCCGCGATCCCGTCGAACGGCGTGGTCGACGCGACCGGCGCCGGCGACGTGTTCCTCGCCGCGCTGGTGGCCACGGCCATTGACGGGTCCAGGCTCCGCGTCGGGCCTGGGTGGCCGGATCGGCTCACGTTCGCGGCGGCCGCGGCGTCACTGACGGTCGAGCGGCCGGGGCTCGCCGGCGTTCCGGAGCTGCCGGCGATCCGACGGCGCGTCGCCGAGGTGGCCTGAGCGCGGGCGATCCGTCGCCTCAGCCGGCCGAGCCGCCGGACGAGCCCCGCCTCGAGGCGCGGGAGGGGCCGGCCGAGCGCGCGCTGCCGGTCGGTGACGCGGACCGCGAGCTGGGCGGCCGCGATGGCGCCGTCAAGGTCCCCGAGCCGGTGCTCGCGGAGCTTGGCGACCTCGATCCAGGCCAGCGCGCCGAGCGTCCCGCCCGCTCGGGCGAGGTCCGTCCAGGCCATCTCGGACTCGCGTTCGCGGCCGAGCCGCCGCAGGAGCCGCGCGCGCTCGGCGAGGAGGCGGCTCTCCGTCCACGGCGCGTCGCGCCGGAGCGGATCCGCGGCGGGCCACGCGTCAGGCAGCGGATACCGACCCGCATGACCGCCGAAGTCGGGCCGACGACGCGGCGACCACCACGGGCCGTCATCGTCGGGATCCCGACGTTCGCCGACGGCATGGATCGGTCGGCGGTCCGGGGCGGCGAGTCGCGGCACGCGGTCGGCCTCGAGCGCGGCATCGATGCACGCGAGCGCCTCCGCGTGGCGGCGCTCGCCGCCGAACGCCCGCGCCAGCCCGGCCAGATCGCCGGCGGGGACCTCCGGCCAGCGGGCCTGGTCCGCGTAGTCCCGATCGACGTGGACGAGCAGCCGCGCGAGCGAGCGGACGTCCTCGTCGTTGTGGTGGACGACCTCGAGGAGCGAGGTCGGCTCGCCCGTCCGCAGGAACTCGAGGTACCGCGCGGGGATCTCCCAACCGGCGACGTCGTGGTGCCGGTCGAGGCCCAGCAGGACGGACTCGACGGACGCGAGCCGGGCGTCCGGCATCCGATGTCGGAAGACGCGCCGGACGAGCGGCAGGAGGTCGAGGTGTCCGGCGTGGCGTGGTGGATCCGCCCGGGCGAGGCGGAACCGGGCGACGAGGAGCGGCCAGTCGAAGCCACGGCCGTTGTACGTCACGAGCCAGGCGTCGGGGCGGATCCGGTCCGCGAGCTCAGCCAGCACGGCCGGCTCGTCGGCGTGGTCGGGGAGGAGGAGCTGAACCTGTCGGAATCGGCCGCCCTCCCACCAGCCGAGGCCGATCAGGAACGCCAGCGTCCCGGCGGCCGTGGCCAGGCCCGTCGTCTCGGTGTCGATGCAGAGGAGGGGAGCCTCGGGTGGCGGCAGCCCGGGAAGCGTCGCGATCCGCTCCCGATCGAGCGGGAGCAGCGTCGTCGGGGACTCGATCCGGACGAAGGTGCCCCGGCTGGTCCGAATGAGCTCGCCGTCCAGCGACGCCGCCAATCGCTCGGCCGCCACGGACCAACCTGACGTGGGCCGCGGCGACGGCTCCCGGGTCGGCGCCGCCCTCGTCGCCCGGAAGTTGGCCAGGCGGCGCTCGAGGCCGACGGCGGGCAGGCGAGCCTCGGTCACGGCCGGCTGATCTGGGTTCGCACCCGAGGGCCGCCCTCGACCAGCTCGGCGGCCAGGTCCCTCGAGGCCGCCGGTGGGCCGAGCCTGCTCGGAGCGCGGTGGGGGGCCGGGATGGCCGCTCGGCCCGAGAGGCCGCGAAGCAGCCGGACGGCGAGGGCCTTGGCATCGACCGCCGGATCCAGCCGTGGCCCGGTGCAGGCTGGGCAGCCGCTCTCGCAGGCGCACGCCTCGATGAGATCGAGGGCGCCGGAGATTAGCTCCTCGTGCCGGTCGAACAGCCGCTCGGACAGCCCGACGCCGCCCGGCACGGATTCGTACAGGTAGATCGTCGGCGACTCCTGGTGCGGCGATCGCACCTGGGTCACAAGGCCGAGGTCGCGCGGATCGACCATGAGCAGCACGGCCGCGACGGTCTGGATCGCCCGCCCGCCACCGATCAGCGCGACGTCGAGGTCGTCCCGCCGCCAGCCGTCCGAGGCGGCTTCCGCCGTGAGCCAGTAGGCGGTCGTCTGGAGCTCGAGCTCGGGGAGATCGATCGGCCCCCATCCGACGTTCTCGTCGGTGCCGAACTTCAGCTTCTTGAAGAGGGTCACGAGGCTGGCGACCATCACCTCGCCGTGGACCCGCCGGCCGCCGGTCGCCGGCGTCGACGCGAAGACGTCGAGCGGCTTCAGGGTCACCGCCCGGTTCGCGTACGTGTAGTAGTCGACGTCGACGCGGCGGACATACGCCTTCCGCTCCGCCCAGTCGAGCCGATCGACGTGGTACTGGATGCTGTCGTGCAGGTAGATCGCCTGGCTGTGGACGAGGACCTGCGCGGCGAACAGATCGACCTCGCCGATCACCCGCGGCCGATCCGGCGTCGTGTCGACGATCACGACGTTCTCGGGCGCCGCCGTCCGGAGGCTCACCTCGGATGCCGGGAAGTTCTCCGAGCTCCAGTACCAGCGGCCGTCCGCGGCGTTGCGGACCTGGCCCTCCTCGGCGACGAACGCGAGCAGCTCGTCCACCGGGCCGGGGCCGAAGACCTCGCCCGGGTCGAACGGCCCCTCGAACGTCGCGCAGCGGAGGTGGGCCAGCAGGACGTGCAGGTTGTCCGGGTCGAGCCGCGCCTCCTCGGGCGAGCCCTCGAGGACGAACTCCGGGTGATGGATCACGTACTGGTCGACGGGCGAGCCGGACGCGACGAGCACGCCGACGCTCGTCTCCCGACGCCGTCCCGCGCGGCCGAGCTGCTGCCACGTCGCGGCGATGGAGCCCGGGTAGCCGGCGAGGATCGAGACGTCCAGCGCTCCGATGTCCACGCCGAGCTCGAGGGCGTTCGTCGAGACGACCCCGAGCACCTCGCCGTCGCGCAGGCCGCGCTCGATCGCCCGACGCTCGGTCGGGAGATACCCGCCGCGGTAGCCCCGGATGCGGGAGCGGGGTCCGAGGTGCTCGCGGAGGGCCTCGCGGAGCCCGGTGAGGATGATCTCGACGGCGACCCGGGCTCGACCGAAGACGATCGTCTGGCGACCCGCCCGGAGGAATGGCAGCGCCCAGCGCTGGGCGTGGGTGAGGGCCGATCCGCGGGCCCCGGTCGCCGGGTCGAGGAGCGGTGGATCGACCAGCAGCACATGCCGCTCGCCGGCCGGAGCGCCGTTGCGGGCGATGAGGCGGGGCGTCCGGCCCGTGAGCTGGGCGGCGAGCTCGGCCGGGTTCCCGATCGTGGCCGAGGAGCAGACGATGATCGGGTTCGAGCCGTAGTGGCGGCAGAGCCGGAGGAGCCGCCGCAGGACGTTGGCGACGTGGCTCCCGAACACGCCGCGATACGTGTGCAGCTCGTCGATCACGATGAACTGGACCTGCTCGAAGAGCTGGAACCACTTGGTGTGGTGGGGCAGGATCGCCGAGTGGAGCATGTCCGGGTTCGTGACCACGACCTGGCCGGCCGTCCGGATGGCCGAGCGGATCGGCGCCGGCGTGTCGCCGTCGTAGGTCGCCGCCGCGACGTCGAGCTCGCTGGCTCGGGCGAGCTCGGAGAGCTCGGCGACCTGGTCCTGGCCGAGGGCCTTCGTCGGGAAGAGGAAGAGCGCCCGGGCGGACGGATCCTCCGCGAGCGCCTGCAGGACGGGCAGGGCGTAGCACAACGTCTTGCCCGACGCGGTCGGCGTGACGACCACGACGTCCTCGCCGGCATGAATCGCCTCGATCGCCTCGGCCTGGTGGCTGTAGAGCGACGTGATTCCGCGGCCCTCGAGGCCGCGCACGATCCGCCGATCGAGCCAGTCGGGGAACGCGACGAGCTCCGCGTCCCGGCCGGGCAGCACGCGGTGATGGACGACCGCCGATGCGAGAGACGGCTCGTCGAGCAGCCGGGCGAGCACGGCCTCGGTGCTCGCCGGGGCGTAGGTCCGCATCCGTGGGCCCTCCGGTAGAACGTCCGTTCGATTTGGCCGAGTGTAGCCACACGGTCGAGCCCTGTCGTGCCATCTCGGCTGTCACGAATCGCGGGTCGAACCCGAGATTGACGGCCCTCGAAGACGTAGCTACTCTCGGCCGCGATGCCGCAGCGTCGGGTGACCGGGCCCGATCGAATCCCCGAGACCGCCGCCGACCCGGACGATCCGGCTGTCTCGTCTCGCCCGCGGCTCGACTCGGCCGGCCTGCCGCTGCCATACATGTCGCGCCGGCGCCTGGCCCAGCTGGCCGGGCTGGCGGTCGCGGCCTGGCTGCTCATCGCCTTCGGCCGAACCGTCGCCTCGGCCTCGGCGGCCTCGGACCGGGCCGACGCGCTTCGCGGTCAGAACGCCGCGCTCCAGGACGTGGTGACCTCGCTCCAGGGCGACCTCGCCCGCGTCGAGGACCCGCGCTTCATCGCCCTGCAGGCCCGGGCCGCCGGCCTCGGCGGGCCCGGCGAGATCCCGTTCACGCTGGCGCCGGGCGCCCCGACGCCGGGCCCCGACGCCCCCGGCTCGGCCGCGGTCCGGGTGGGCGCGCAGCCCGATCACGGCTCGCCCCTCGATGGCTGGCTGTCGGTCCTCTTCGGCCGGGGCTCCTAGCCGGTCGGGCGTCTACAATCCGTCGCCCGTGGCTGGGTAGCTCAGTGGTAGAGCAAGCGGCTCATAATCGCTAGGTCACAGGTTCGAATCCTGTCCCAGCTACCAACCCCATCCGTTTTCACACCGTCGCCACGCGCCCGCACGCGCCGGCTGCATCCGCCGAACCCGGCCGTTCGTATTCCTGTCGGGTGTACTGGGCGGCATGGGCCGTCCGGCTCAGCGGGTCCGAAGGAACCGGCGCGTATACTCGCCGGCGGGAGGACCCCCACCGCCCGCTTTCGATCGAGAGGCTCCGTTGAATCCGAAGTTCATGCGCAATGGGCTGTTGATGCTCGTCCTCGTGATGGGCGTCTCGGCCCTGCTCTACACCTGGCTGGCCGGGTCGTCCTCGCCGCAGCCCGTGGGCTGGGGCCAGTTCCTGTCGAACGTCTCCGCGGGGCAGGTCGAGAAGGTCGTCCAGCAGGACACCACGCTGACCGTCACGCCGACCGGCAGCGGCCAGGTCTACACCGTCCAGGCGCCGGTGTTCCCGGGTCTCAACGTCGACGTCCTCGACAAGATCCAGGCGGCCGCGACCGCCGGCGGGCACCCCTTCGACCAGAACAACTACTCGGTCGACAAGGTCGCCGACAACTCGTGGATCACGCTCCTCTTCACGGCCATCCTGCCGGTCCTGCTGATCGGCGGATTCATCTACTTCATGATGAGACAGGCCCAGGGGACGAATAACCAGGCGCTGTCGTTCGGCAAGAGCCGAGCCCGGATGTTCCTCGGCAACAAGCAAGTCGTGACGTTCAACGACGTCGCCGGGGTCGACGAGGCGAAGACCGAGCTCCAGGAAGTCGTCGAGTTCCTGAAATACCCCGAGAAGTTCAACACCCTCGGCGCCCGGATCCCGCGCGGCGTGCTCCTCGTCGGACCGCCCGGCACCGGCAAGACCCTGATGGCCCGGGCCGTCGCCGGCGAGGCCGGCGTGCCCTTCTTCAGCATCTCGGGCTCGGAGTTCGTGGAGATGTTCGTCGGCGTCGGCGCGAGCCGCGTCCGCGACCTCTTCGACCAGGCCAAACGGAACTCGCCGTGCATCGTGTTCGTTGACGAGATCGATGCCGTCGGCCGCCAGCGCGGCGCCGGCCTCGGTGGCAGCCACGACGAGCGCGAGCAGACCCTCAACCAGATCCTCGTCGAGATGGACGGCTTCGACACGAACACGAACGTGATCGTGGTCGCCGCCACGAACCGGCCCGATGTCCTCGACCCCGCCCTCCTGCGGCCCGGCCGGTTCGATCGCCAGGTCATCCTCGACCGGCCCGACATGAAGGGCCGCGTCGCGATCCTCAAGGTCCATTCGAAGGGCAAGCCCCTCGACAAGGGCGTCGCCATCGAGGACCTCGCCCGACAGTCGCCCGGCTTCTCGGGGGCCGACCTCGCGAATCTCATGAACGAGGCCGCGATCCTCGCCGCCCGCCGCAACCGCAAGGTCATCGCGATGAACGACTTCGAGGAAGCCCTCGAGCGGATCGTCGCCGGCCCGGAGCGCAAGTCCCGGGTCATCTCCGAGGCGGAGAAGCTCGTCATCGCCTACCACGAGGGCGGCCACGCGGTCGTCCAGCGGATCCTGCCGAAGTGCGACCCGGTCACGAAGGTCACGATCATCAGCCGGGGCATGGCCCTCGGCTACACGATGGCCCTCCCGACCGAGGACCGGTACCTCCAGTCGAAGTCGGAGTTCGAGGACAAGATCGCCGGCCTGCTCGGCGGCAACGTCTCCGAGCGGCTGATCTTCGGCGACACGACGACCGGCTCGAGCAACGACATCGAGAAGGCGACCGACCTGGCCCGCCGGATGGTGACGGAGTTCGGGATGAGCGACCGGCTCGGTCCGCTGTCCTTCGGGAAGCGCGACGAGCTCGTCTTCCTCGGCCGCGAGATCGGCGAGCAGCGCAACTACTCGGACGAGACCGCGAAGGGGATCGACGAGGAGGTCCGGGCGATCATCGACCGGGCCTACGAGCGGGCCGCCGAGGTCCTCGAGACCCATCGCGACCGGCTCGAGGCGCTCGCCCGCAAGCTGATCGCCGAGGAGACGGTCGACACCGAATCGTTCGAGGCGCTGTTCAGCGACCTGCCGCCCAAGGAGGACATCCACGGGCTGCCGCCGCGGCGTCGCGAGTCGCCGCCGAGCGCGCCGGCCGACGCCCTGCCGAAGCCGGAGCCGAAGGCGAAGCCGTCGTCGTCACCCGCGCCCGCCTGAGCGAGGCGGTGGGGGAGGCGAGCCTCGCCGAGGCGGTGTCGGCCCGGGCCATCGATCCGGACCTCGAGGCACAGCTCGAGGCCACGACCGAGGCCCGCCACGCCTCGTATCTCGAGTTCCTCCGGATCCCGTCGATCTCGGCGCTGCCGCAGCACGCCGGGGACGTCCGGCAGGCCGCGGAGTGGCTTGCCGCCGAGCTGCGCCGGATCGGCCTGGAGCATGCCGAGGTGGCCGACACGGCCGGCCACCCGATCGTGTACGCCGACTGGCTCCACGCGCCTGACGCGCCCACGATCCTCGTCTACGGCCACTACGACGTCCAGCCCGTCGATCCAGTCAACGAGTGGGAGACGGCGCCGTTCGAGCCGTTCATCCGTTACGGCCGGATCGTCGGCCGCGGCGCCGCCGACGACAAGGGCCAGATCTCGATGCACATCGCCGCGGCCGAGGCGTTCCTCGCGACGCGGGGCGCCCTGCCGCTCAACCTGAAGTTCGTGTTCGAGGGCGAGGAGGAGTCGTCCTCGGCGAGCCTCCCGCTCTGGATCAGGGCCAACCTCGAGCGGCTGGCATGCGACGCGGTGATCATCTCCGACACCGGCTTCTTCGAGGGCAACCGACCCGCGATCACGCTCGGCCTCCGCGGCCTGCTGTACACCCAGATCGACGTCCGCGGCTGCGCCACGGACGTCCATTCGGGCGGCTACGGCGGCATCGTCGAGAACCCGGCCAACGCGCTGGCCCGGATCATCGCCGAGCTGAAGAACCGGGACGGCGTGGTCCAGGTGCCCGGCTTCTACGAGGACGTCGTCGAGCTCACGCCGGCCGAGCGAGCCGAGCTCGCCGAGATGCCGCTCCACGAGGAGGGGCTCCTCGAGGTCACCGGCGCACCGTCGCTCCATGGCGAGGCCGGCTACTCGGTCCTCGAGCGAGTCGGCTACCGGCCGACGCTCGATGTCAACGGGATCTGGGGCGGCTTCCAGGGGGAGGGCAGCAAGACGATCATCCCGGCGACGGCCCACGCCAAGGTCAGCTGCCGGCTCGTGCCGGACCAGGATCCCGACGTCCTGTTCGGCCGGTTCCGCGACTACGTGCTGGCCGTCGCCCCGCCCGGCGTCGAGGTCAAGGTCACCGAGCTTGGCGGGGGCCGTCCGTCCGTCGTCAGCGCCGACCACCCGGTGGCCCGGGCCGCCGCGCGGGCGCTCGAGGCCACGTTCGGGGCGAAGCCGTACTTCATGCGCAGCGGCGGATCCATTCCCGTCGCCGAGGTCTTCGCCACCGTCCTGAACCGGCCGCCGATCCTGCTCGGCTTCACGAACCCCGACGACCACGCCCACGCCCCGAACGAATTCATGCGGATGGGGAATTACGAAACGGGGATACGCACCCTCTGCCGTCTCTGGGACGATCTTGCCTCGATGCACCAGATTCGGGAGGGAGAGGCATGAAGCTTCGACGCGGCAAGCCGGCGGACCGGCCCGAGATCGACGTCGACCTCGAGGCGCCCGATGCGGTCGACGAGGACGCGCCGGTGATCCGCGCCGATCGACGCGGCCGCCCCGAGGCCGCCATGCCGCCGCTCCCGAGCGAGCCCCTGCCGGAGCCGCCGACGATGGGTGGCACGCTGAAGTCGACCAACGGCAGCCCGGCCCACCCGAGCGCCCGGAGCCGGCGGCCCCGCGAGAAGGCCGAGCCGCCGCCGTGGCGGCTCGACACCGAGAGCGGCTCGATGGCACCGCGGTCCTCGCTCGACGTGCTCGTCGACGTCAACGACAAGGTCCTGTCGGGCCAGCTCGCGGAGTACGAGCCCGTCCCGCTCGGCATGCCCCCGATCGACCGGACGATCGGCGGCGGCATCAAGCCCGGCGAGCTCCTGCTCATCGGCGGGGCGCAGGGCACGGGCAAGACGACGATGGCCCTCCAGATGGCCCGCAACGTGGCCGCGTCGGGCCAGGCCTACGTCCTGTATGTCTGCTTCGAGCACGACGAGGCCGACCTGCTCAACCGGCTGATCTCGATGGAGTCGCTCCTGCCACGGCTGCCGCACCGGGCCGGCGGGGTGAAGATCCAGGAGGTCCGGGCCGAGGTCCTCGCGACCTACGCCAACGCCGGCGAGGGCATGGCCGACATCGCCGCCAACCCGCGGCTCCGGCCGTCGCTCGAGCGGCTCGCCCGCTACGGCCACAACCTGTTCCTGCTTCGAGGCTCCGCGACCACGGCGACGGTCGACAACCTGCGGCTGCTCATCCAGCAGCACCGCGAGCGGTCCGGCGACCGCCGGCTGCTGGTTGTCGTGGACTACCTGCAGAAGGTCCCCCAGCTGCCCGAGCCGGAGAGCGAGGCGGAGAAGGTCACGTCCGTCGTCCAGGGCCTGAAGGACATCGCCCTGTCGGAGCACGTCCCGGTCATCGCGATCGTCGCCGCTGACAAGGAGGGCCTGAAGGCCAGCCGCCTCCGGAACTACCACCTGCGCGGGTCGTCGGCGATCAACTACGAGGCCGACGTGATCCTCATCCTCAACGAGAAGTACCAGATCGTCGCGAAGGTCAACATCGAGTTCAACCCGTACCAGGCGCAACGGTTCCGTGACTGGGTGATCGTGACCGTCGAGAAGAACCGGGCCGGCCAGGACAACGTCGAGCTCGAGTACGAGAAGCACTTCGACCACTCGTGCTTCGACCCGACCGGGCGGCCGGTCCAGGAGAAGCTCATCGAGGAGCGCCTCTACAACGAGTGACGGCGCCGGCTCGGGCGGCGCGGCAGATTCCGGCGTTTCGGTATCGTGCGGGGATGGCGAAGCGGAAGCGGCCGCCCCGGAGGCCCGGGTTCCCCGATCAGGTCGAGATCGTCGTCGAGATCCCGCGCGGCAGCCGCAACAAGTACGAGTGGGATCCCGAGGCCGGCGTCTTCCGGCTCGATCGCGTCCTGTCGTCGGCGGTCTTCTACAACTTCGACTACGGCTTCGTCACCGACACCCTTGCCGACGATGGCGACCACACCGACGCGCTGCTCGTGATCGACGAGCCGACGTTCACCGGCTGCCACGTCTGGGCGAGGCCGGTCGGGGTCCTCGAGATGCGCGACGACAAGGGCCAGGACTGGAAGGTCCTGTGCGTCGCCGAAGGCGACCCGAACCAGGAGCACGTCGCGGAGCTCGAGCAGATGCGGCCCCACCGGCTCGTCGAGATCGAGCACTTCTTCCAGACCTACAAGATGCTCGAGGACAAGCACGTCGAGGTCGTCGGCTGGCGTGGCCGTCAGCGCGCCCGCGACATCCTCGAGCACGACCGCCAGGCGTACCTGGCCGGCCACGCAGGCGGGTGATGGCCGGCGGTCGCGATCGTTACGTGCCCGAGCCGGACGATCCGGGTCGGCCGCGGCTGTTCTTCGCCGTGCCCGTGCCCGACCCGGCCCGCCGGCTGGTGGGCGAGGTGATGGACCGCGTCCAGGCGTCCGTGGGTGACGGCCGGGCCAAGATCCGGTGGGTCCGCGTCGAGGGCCTCCACCTGACCCTGCGGTTCCTCGGCCCCACGCCGCGCGACCGCCTTGCCGGCCTGTCGCGGGCACTGGACGAGCTGGCCGCCGCGACGCCGCGCTTCCCGGTCGTGATCGCCCGGGCGGGCGCCTTCCCGAACCCGGGGCGGCCGCGGACGCTCTGGCTCGGGATCGAGACGGGCGCGGACCGCCTCGCGGCCCTGGCCGCCGAGCTCGAGGCGGCGATCACCGAGGACGGTCCGCCGCTCGGGACGAAGCCGTTCGCGCCGCATCTCACGATCGCCCGGACCGATGGGCTCCGAGCGGCCGCCGCGGCGGCCGCTGCGCTCCGCGACGCCGCCGAGGCGCTGGAAGCGCGGTTCACCGCCGATCGAGTCGTCCTGTACGAGAGCCACCTCGGCCATGGACCGGCGCGGTACGAGGCCGTCCACGAGGCGTCGCTGGCCGGCTGATCCGACCCCGGACGACCGCCGAACGCCTGTTAGCATCCGACGCCAAGAGGGGAGTCTGAGCGCCGCGCATGCCGACGATCGTCTGTCGCACCTGCGGTCGGCAGGTGTACACCACCGCGCCGCTCGAGTCGCTGTTCGCCGAGGAACGGCGTTGCCCTCGCTGCGGGGCGGGGCTCGAGCCCGATCGCCGTTCCGGGTCGAATCGCCGCTTCCACCAGCGCCGCCAGAACCCGCCCGACGCTCCGGGGCCGCCCGGCGGCATGGAGCGGCGCCACGGCGAGCGCCGCAAGCTCCGGCGACGGAAGAGTGACAGCGGACCGTACGTCGGCTGATCGGCGAGCCGCGGCCGCAGCGCTGCCGGCACGGATCGCGTTCCTCGGATTCGGGCTGATCGGGGGATCCATCGCCCGGGCGCTCCGGGACGTCGGCGCGGCGTCCCGGATCGCGGCGTGGTCGCCGTCCGGGCGCGGCCCTGCCGAAGGTCGCCGCGCCGGGATCGTCGACGTGCCAGCCTCGAGCCCGGTCCAGGCCCTCGAGGGCGCCGGGCTCGTCGTGCTGGCCGGTCCGCCGCTGGCGGTCCTCGAGGGCCTGCCCGGCGTCGCCGACGCGCGGCGCACCGGTACGTTGCCGGCCGACGCGACGATCACGGACGTCGCGAGCACGAAGGCCCGGATCGTCGCCGGGGCCGGCGAGCTCGGGCTGCCGTTCGTCGGCGGCCACCCGATGGCCGGCCGCGAGCTCGCCGGTGTCGATGCCGCGGACGGTGAGCTGTTCGTGGGCCGGCCCTGGGTCATCGTCCGGACGCCGGAGTCGCGGGCGGCGGATGTGGCCCGGGTCGAGGGGCTGGCCCGCGCGGTCGGGGCGCAGCCGGTCGAGATGGCCGCGGGCGCCCACGACCGGGCCGTCGCCGCGATCAGCCACCTGCCACTCGTCCTCGCCGCCGCGCTCACCGAGTCCGTGGCCGGGGCCGCGGACTGGGCTCTCGCCCGCGATCTTGCCGCCACCGGCTGGGCGAGCGCGACGCGGCTTGCCCGTGGCGACGTCGGGATGGGCGCCGGGATCCTCGCGACGAACGCACCGGCCGTGACGGCCCGGCTTCGGGACCTGCGCGCCGCCATCGACACCTGGCTCGAGGCCCTCGACGTCGCCGAGCCGGACGCCGACTCGCTGCGCGACCGCCTGGCCGCGGCGAAGGCCGCGCTCGCCCCGTCGGACGCGCCGCGCCGGTGAGCGGCGACGAGCTCGTCCTGGTCGTGCCGCGGGTCGCGATCATGGCCGACCCGGGCTGGCACGGGATCCGGACCGACGGCGCGGCCGACTTCGAGGCGGTCGTGGCCGTGGAGGGCCGGTTCGAGCCTCGTTCCCGGGTCGAGCCGGACCGCAGCCTCAAGCAGGTGATCCCATATCTCGTGCTCCGTGACGGGCCGCGCTACTTCCTGATGCACCGAACTCGAGCCGGGGGCGACGAGCGGCTCCACGACCGCTGGTCGATCGGCGTCGGCGGGCACGTCAACCCCGGCGATGGCGGGCTCGCGGGCGGCCTGCTGCGCGAGTGGCACGAGGAGCTCGTCGCCGACTTCGTGCCCGACTTCCGGCTGCTCGGGCTGCTGAACGACGACACGACCGAGGTCGGCAGCGTCCACGTCGGGGCGGTGTACGTGGGCAACGCGAACGGTCGGCCGGTCGTGATCCGCGAGACCCACAAGCTCGAAGGACGATTCGCCGGGGTGGACGAGACCGCGCGCGTCCGGGATCGAATGGAGAGCTGGAGCCAGCTCGTCTTCGACCTCCTCGAGGGAGTACCCACGTCCTGACGGATCGTCGTGCGGCCCGGCCCCCGGGGCGGTGCGATACTGGCCGCGAAGGGGGCTCCCAGATGCGCACCGGGGTGGCACGAGGCTCGAGGTTGCGGCTGGCGTTCGCGCTGGCCGCCCTGGGCCTGCTCCTGCTCGCGAGCGGCGCCCGCGCCGCCGGCCCCGAGGTCGTGCTCCTGCCGACGACCGGGATCGTCGACGACGGGATGGCGAGCTACGTCGCCGGCGGCATCAGCCAGGCCGAGAGCGATGGCGCGGCCGCCGTCATCATCGAGCTCGACACGCCCGGTGGCAGCCTCACGTCGACCCAGGACATCGTGACCGCGATCCTGCAGTCGAAGGTCCCGATCATCGTCTGGGTCGCGCCCGCCGGCGGCTACGCCGCGAGCGCCGGCACCTTCATCACCCTCAGCTCGAACATCGCCCTCATGGCCCCCGGGACGCGGATCGGAGCGGCGTCCCCGGTCGGCAGCCAGGGCGAGGACATCACCGGGACCGAGGGCACGAAGGTGATGAATGACGCCATCGCCTACATCACGGAGATCGCGACGATCCGGCACCGCAACGTGACCTGGGCCGTGTCCGCGGTCCAGGACGCGAAGTCGTCCCCGGCGACCGAGGCGGCGGCGACGGGCGTCGTCGACGGCGAGGCCTCGACGATCGACGACGTCCTGGCATTCGCCAATGGCAAGACCGTCTCCACTGCGAGCGGCGACGTCACCCTGAACCTCGCCGGCGCGACGACGGTCGAGCGCGACATGAACCCGTTCCTGGCCTTCATCCGGCTGCTGTCGGACCCGACGATCGCCTTCCTCCTGTTCAGCGCCGGCTCGATTGGCCTGCTCGCCGAGCTGTGGAGCCCGAACTTCGTGACGGGCATCCTCGGCGCGATCGTGATCATCCTGTCGCTCATCGGCCTCGGGGCGCTGCCGCTCAACGTCGGCGGGCTGCTGCTGATCGTCCTGGCGATGGTCATGTTCGGGCTCGAGCTCACGGTCACCAGCCACGGCCTCCTCGGGTTCGGGGGAGTCGTCTGCCTTGCGCTGGGCTCGTCCGCCCTGTTCAACGGGCCCGTCGATCCATTCGGGCCGGTCGTGTCCGTGGCCCAGCCGGTGATCATCACGGTGGTCGTGACGTGGGCGGCGTTCATGGCGCTCGTCGTCGTCGCCGCCGTGCGCAGCCGGCGCTGGCCGGCCCCGGCGATGGCCGGTTCGCCGGCCGCGGTCCCGCCGGGCTCCCTCGGGGTGGTCCGCAAGCCCCTCGAACCCAGCGGCTCCGTCTACGCCGGCGGCGAGGAGTGGTCGGCCCGGTCGGCCGACAGCCAGCCGATCCCGCGCGGCCAGCCGGTCCGGGTCATCGCTCGCGAGGGCCTGACGCTCGTCGTCGAGCCGGACGCGTCATCATCGTCGTAGTCCCGTTCTGAGGAGGGGTCCCTGATGGAAGGCGCAGTCCTGGCCGCGATCGTCGCGTTCGTGGTCGTGGTCGTGCTCGTGATCGTGTACCTGTCGGTGCGCGTCGTGCAGCAGTACGAGCAGATGGTCGTGTTCCGGCTGGGCCGGACGAACGAGCAGTCCGTCCGCGGGCCGGGCATCCAGTTCCTCATCCCGATCGCCGACCGACCGGTGAAGGTCGACACCCGCGAGCAGTTCATCGAGGTCCCCAGCCAGACGACGATCACGAAGGACAACGCGCCGATCAGCGTCGATTTCCTGATCTACTGGCGGATCAGCGAGCCGCTCAAGAGCGTGATCAACGTCGCCAACTTCGCCGGCGCCCTCCAGGGTGTGGCGACCACGACCCTGCGCGCGGTCATCGGCGACATCCTCCTCGACGAGGTGCTCTCCAAGCGCGAGCAGATCAACGAGGTCCTCCGGACGAAGCTCGACGAGGTCACCGAGCGCTGGGGCGGCAAGGTCACGACCGTCGAGATCCGCGAGATCACCCCGCCACGGGACGTCCAGGAGGCGATGAACCGGCAGCTGTCCGCCGAGCGGACGCGGCGCGCCGTCATCACCGAGTCGGAGGGCTCCCGCCAGTCGGCGATCAACGTCGCCGAAGGCCAGAAGCAATCCGAGATCCTGAAGGCCGAGGGCGACCGCCAGGCGGCGATCCTCCGGGCGGAGGGCTTCAGCCAGGCGCTGACCCGGATCTTCCAGGCCGCGACCGGCATCGACGAGAAGACGATGGCCCTCCAGTACCTCGACGCGCTGAAGGCCCTCGGCTCGAGCCCGGCCACGAAGTTCGTGATCCCGACGGAGTTCACCCGGCTCATCGAGCCGTTCACGGGCTACGTCCAGAAGGGCATGTCCGGCGGTGAGGCGAAACCCGCCCGATGACGAAGATCCTGGTCGTCGACGACGAGGCCAACGTCCAGCGCCTCCTCCAGTACACCCTGAAGCAGGCCGGCTACAGCGTCATCACCGCCGGCGACGGCAACGAGGCTGTCCGGCTGTGGCAGCAGGAGACCCCGTCGCTGATCCTGCTGGACATCGGCCTGCCCAAGCTCGACGGCTACCAGGTCGCCGAGAAGATCCGGGCGGAGGAGGGCGGCAAGGCCCACGTCCCGATCATCATGCTGACCTCCGAGAAGGAGGTCGAGCAGAAGGTCAAGGGCCTCCGGGCCGGCGCCGACGACTACCTCGTGAAGCCGTTCCACCAGGCCGAGCTGCTGGCCCGGATGAAGGGCCTCCTGTCCCGCTTCGGGACGACCGAGAGCGGCACCCTCGTCAAGCCCCGCCTCGGCCGGATGATCGCGTTCTACGGGGCGAAGGGTGGCGTCGGCGCGACGACGATCGCGATCAACACCGCGATCGCCCTCGCCCGCCAACACGACCGCAAGGTGGTCCTCGTGGACGGCGCGCTCCAGCTCGGCGATCACCGGGTCTTCCTGGACATGGGCAACGACCGCAAGTCGATCACCGACGCCGTCGCCGCCCCCAACGTCGACTCGGAGCTCCTGAAGTCGGTCCTCGTCCAGCACGAGTCGGGCGTGGACCTGCTGCTCGCCCCGGCGACGCCGGAGGAGAGCGACCTCATCAGCGAGGACCGGATGGCCCAGGTCCTGCAGACGCTCCGGGCCATGTACGACTACGTGATCGTCGACGTCGACAAGCGCCTCGGCGATCTGACGCTCTCGATCCTCGATCACGCCGACGAGCTGCACATCGTGATGACGGCCGACCTGTCGTGCCTGAAGAACGTCCGGCTCGTCCTCGACGCGCTCCATCGGATCGGCTTCCAGGCGGACCGGCTGCGGATGATCCTGAACCGGGCGAACGCCTTCACCGGGATCAGCTCCGGCGCGGCGGAGAGCGCCCTGAAGCGCCACTTCGAGGCCCAGGTCGACAACGACTACCGGATCGCGATCACGGCCCAGAACACCGGGATGCCGTTCGCCTTCAACAAGCCCGACTCGCCGCTCGGCAAGCAGATCGGCGCCCTCGCCCGGCAGATCGACAACGCGGCCCAGCCGCTCGCGATCCCGGCGAAGGCCAGGGCGGCCGCCCGCTGAAGCGCTGGCGGGATACCGCCGCGTAATCGCCCGATAAGCCCTCGACCGTAAGGTCGAGGCGTGCTCGCGACGCTCCTGTCCGCCACGCTCGTCGCCCTCGATGGGCGGGTCATCCGGGTCGAGGTCGATGTCGCGCCGGGCCTGCCCGGGTTCACGATCGTCGGCCTGCCCGACGCCGCGATCCGAGAGGCTCGGGAGCGGGTCCGCGGCGGGATCCGGAACTCGGGCTACGTCCATCCGCCCCGCCGGATCACGGTCAATCTCGCGCCGGCCGACCTGCCGAAGGCGGGCGCGGCCGCGGACCTCGCGATCGCGTTGGGCATCCTGATCGGCTCGGAGCAGTTCGTTCCGGGGGCCGGCCGCGCGGCGCTCATCGGCGAGGTCTCGCTCGGCGGGGAGATCCGGCCGGTGCCGGGGATCCTGCCGATGGTCGCCGCGCTCGCGCGACGCGGCGTGGCCCGCGTGGTCGTGGCCGCCGACGGGCTCGAGGAGGCGCGGCTCGTCGACGGCATCGAAGTCCAGCCGGCCGCGACGATCGCCGATGCCGTGGACGTCCTGCGATCACGCCGGCGCGCCGCTCCGGCGAAGCCGCCGCGGGTGGAGCTTGCCGCCGGCGATGTCGGGAGTACCGGGCCGGCCCCGTCGGCGTCCTCGACGCCGCCCGATCCGCCCTCGGACGTGCCCGACCTGTGCGAGGTCCGCGGCCAGCTTGTCGCCCGGCGGGCGCTCGAGATCGCCCTCGCGGGGGGGCACGGGCTCCTCCTCGTCGGCCCGCCCGGCACCGGCAAGACGCTGCTCGCGCGGACCATCCCGGGCCTCCTCCCGCCGCTGTCCGTCCGGCGGGCACCGTTCCGAGCCCCGCACCACACGAGCTCCTACGCGGCCCTGGTCGGTGGCGGACCGGCGCTCGTGCCCGGCGAAGTTACCCGGGCCGACCATGGCGTGCTCTTCCTCGACGAGCTGGCGGAGTTCTCGCGCGACGTCCTCGAGGCGCTCCGCCAGCCGCTCGAGGACGGCCGGGTCACGATCGTCCGGGCGCGCGGCGCGGTCACGCTGCCGGCTCGCTTCCAGCTGGTGGCCGCGATGAATCCGTGCCCGTGCGGCAACGCCGGCGTCGACGGCCTGACCTGCTCCTGCCCGCCGCTGCTGCGTGACCGGTACATCGGCCGCATCTCGGGCCCGCTCCGCGACCGGATCGACATCTCGCTCCACGTGCCCCGCCTGAAGCCGGCAATGCTCTTCGCCGACGTCGAGCCGGAGGGATCCGCGGCCGTCGCCCGGCGGATCGCGGACGCGCGGGCCGCCCAGGCCGCTCGCCAGGGCGGCGTCAACAATGCCCGAATCACCGGCCGGACCCTCCGCCGGGTGTCCGGGCTGTCGGCGGCGGATCAGGTCCGGCTCGCGCGATTGGCGGACGCCGAGCGACTCTCCGGGCGCGGGACCGAGCGTCTCCTCCGGGTGGCACGCACGATCGCGGACCTCGCCGGCGCGGAGGCCGTGGCCCTCGACCACCTCCAGGAGGCCGCGCGCTATCGCCTGCCGACCGATGGGCCGATGCAGGCGCTGGCGGTCTGACGATGATCGGAGTGGGACCGGGGCAGCCCGACGCCCTCGCGCCGGCTCCGGCCGGTTGGGGCGTCGGCCCGACGTCAGTCGCGGACCTCGAGGCGCTCGCCGTCCTGACGTCGGTCAACGGGCTCGGGCCGGTCACGATGGGTGCGCTGTTCGCCGCGATCGGATCACCGGCGGCCGTGCTCCGGCTCGCCGCAGAGCGCCAGGGAGCTCGCGCCATCGCGGCGGCGGCCACGAACCTGGAGAGCGGCCGCGGCCTGCCCACGGCGTTGCCCGACGCGATCGTCGCGGCGGCCGGGCGGCGGCAGGAGATCCTCGGCGAGGTGGCGCGACTTGGCCTGCAGCTCGTCGCGATCGGGGATCCCGAGTATCCGTCGCGGCTGCGGGCCATCGAGATCCCACCCCTGCTGCTGTATGTCAAGGGCGACCCGAGCGCCTTCGTGACCGTGCACGCGGTCGCGGTCGTCGGCACGCGGCGGCCGAGCGACGCGGGTCGCCGCATCGCGTCGAGGATCTCGGGAGCCGTGACCCGGGCCGGCGGCCTCGTGGTCTCGGGGCTGGCCATCGGGATCGATGGCGCCGCGCATGCCGCCGCGGTCGGGGAGGGACGGCCGACCGTCGCGTTCATCGGCAGCGGCCACGACCGGCTGTTCCCGGCGACCCACGATCGGCGGGCCGAGGCGATCGTCGAGACCGGCGGGGCGATCGTGTCGGAGTACTCACCCGGCACCGAGCCGACACGGGGGACGTTCCCGCGGCGGAATCGGCTGATCAGCGGCTCGGCCGACGCGGTCGTGGTGGTGGAGGCGGGAGCCCGGAGCGGCGCCCTCCTCACGGCGTCGTGGGCCCTCGAGCAGGGCCGGGAGTGCTTCGTGGTCCCGGGCTCGATCGAGTCGCCCGCCTCGGCGGGCTGCCTGGGATTCCTCCGCGACTGGCCCGGGCTGGCCCGGGTCGTGTCGGGTGTCCCACAGCTCCTCGAGGACCTGGGCATGGCCGCGGAGGCCGGCATCGAGCCAGCGACGGCGCCAGGTCGCCAGCGGCCGAGCTCGACGGTGCGGCCGATCGGGACGGAGGCGGCGATCGCCTCGGTCGCGGCCCACGATCGGCCGGTCGCCGCCGCCCTCTTCAACGGCGCGGTCACGGTCGATGAGCTCGTCGCCATCACCCGCCAGCCCGTCGGGGCCGTCCTCGGTGCCCTCACCCGACTCGAGGGTGCGGGCTTCGTGGAGGGTCGCTACGGCCGCTACGAGGTGACCGCCCGGATCGAGCTGGGAGCCGACGCGCGGCCGGCCGCCTGATGGCCCGTGGTATCGTCGGCGACCGATGCTCCGGGCCGTGCTGCACCCGCTCAGCGACCAGCCCCTCGTCGTCGAGGTCGACGTCGTGCCGGAGCCCGGCGATACCTCGATCGTCTGCCACAACGTCCGCACGCTCGATGGCAAGCGTCCGAAGTACATCGATCGCAAGGACTCGACGTTCGTCTTCCCGCTGAACTCGATCCGGTTCGTCGAGGTCTACTCCGGAGAGGCCGGCAGCCCCGAGGAGGCCCCGGTCGAGGTCGAGCCCGACGAGCTCGAGATCGACGAGGAGTTCCTGCGACGCGTTCGCGAGGCCTGACGGGTTGATCCGCGGGCGATGCGCGGTGCATCGCCGGACAATGCCCGGGTGACGACGTCGACGGCTCCATCCGCCCGGCTCGGGCTGGCCCGCGCCGCCGGGCGCGTGGCCGGCGCCGCGAGCCGCGTCGGCGGGCGCGGCGGCGGGACCGCGATCAGCGGCGTCGTGGCCGCGTGGGTCGAGCCCGACATCCGCCGGCGAGCGTTCGCGGACCGCGGGTTGCCCGTAATCGCGATCAGCGGCAGCAACGGCAAGACGACGACGGCCGGCTTCGCCGCCGCCGCGCTCCGGTCGGCCGGCCGCCGCGTGGCCGCCAACGCCGCGGGCTCGAACATGATCCAGGGCATCTCGGCGCTCGCGCTCGACACGGTCGACGTCATCGGCCGGCGACGCGCTGACGTGGCCGTGGCCGAGGTCGACGAGGCGGCGCTCCTGGCCATTGCCGACGAGCTGCGGCCGCGCGTGCTCGTGGTCACGAACGTGGTCCGGGACCAGCTGGATCGCTTCGGCGAGCTTTATGCCACCGCGGGCGCGCTCGAACGGGCGGCCGAGCGCCAGCCGTCGGGCGGGACCCTGGTGCTGTGCGCCGACGATCCGCTCGTGGCCGGGATCGCGCCGGGCCACCCGGACCGGCGCTTCGTCGGGCTCGACCTCCCCGAATCGCACGACCGGATCACCTCCGCGGCCGATTCGATCCGCTGCCCGGCCTGCCGAACCGCGCTGGCGTATCGAACGGTGCAGCTCGGCCACCTCGGCGACTGGTCGTGCCCCGGCTGCGGCCTCGCCCGGCCACCGCTCGACGTCGCCGTGACCTCGATCGCGAGGGACGCGGACGGTACCGAGATCACGTTTCGGTTCCGCGACCGCGCCGCCGTCGCGAGCCACATCCCGCAGCTCGGCCTGCACGTCGCCTACGACGCGGCCCTCGCCCTGGCGGCCGTCGAGGCCCTCGGCGTCACGCCGAAGACGGCGGCTCGGGCCTTCGAAGCCGTTCGACCCGCATGGGGCCGCCTCGATGCCTTCGAGGCCCTCGGCCGGCACGTGATCCTGGCGTTCGCCAAGAACCCGATGAGCTATCGCACCGTGATCGGCGTCGTCGAGACGCTGCCACCGGGCCTTGATCTCCTGCTCGTCCACGCCTCGAGCCCGGTCGACGGCGAGGACTTCGGCTGGCTCTGGGACGTCGAGTACGAGCGGCTCAGGCGGCTCGTTGCCCGGACCACGGTCTCGGGCAGCAAGGCCGGTGAGCTCGCCAACCGGCTGGCGTATGCCGACTGGCCGATGCCGACGGTGACGGTCGAGCCGGACGAGATCGCGGCCTTCGAGGCGGCGCTCCGCAACACGCCGGATGGCGGGACGCTGGCCGTGGTCTCCGGCTACAGCCCGCTGCGGCGGATCGTCGAGCATGCCCAACGGCAGGGCTGGACGCGCCACTTCTGGGAGTCCTGATGGCCGCCGACCTCCGGGTCCTCCACCTGCATCCGTCGGTCCTGAACGTGGCCGGTGACGGCGGCAACGTGCTCGCCATCCAACGGCGCGCCGGCTGGCGTGGCATCGGGGTCGAGGTTCGACGGGCCGATCCCGGTGAGGCGATCGATCCTGCGTGGTCGGACCTGACGGTGATCGGGGGCGGTCAGGACACCGAGATGCGGGTGGCCTCCGAGGGGCTCCGCGGGCAGGCGGCGGCCCTCCGCGCGAGCGTCGAGGGCGGCGCCGTCGTCTTCGCCGTCTGCGCGGGCCTCCAGCTCCTCGGCCGGGTCTACATCCCGTCGGCCGGCGAGGCGATCGAGGGCCTCGGGATGCTGGATCTCGAGACCCGGGGCGGGCCCGAGCGGTTCATGCAGCACGCCGCCTGCCGGGTCGAGCTGGACGACGAGGCCGAGACCGTCGTCGGCTTCGAGAACCACTCGGGCCTGACCGAGCTCGGGCCGGGTGCCATGCCGTTCGGGAGCGTTCTGCTCGGCGCGGGCAACAACGGCCGCGACGGTACCGAGGGGGCGCGACCGGCGGACGGCTCGAGCGTCTTCGCGACCTACCTCCACGGCCCCGTGCTGCCCAAGAACCCGTGGCTGACGGACCGCCTGATCGAGCGGGCCCTGGCCCGTCGGCACGGCGCGGTTCGCCTCGAGCCGCTGCCCGACGAGACGGAGCGACGGGCGCATGACGAGGCGCTTGCCGCCGCGGAGCGGGCGCGCGGCCGGCGCACCGCGATCCGCGCGGCGACGCTCGGGAGGCCGGCCGCGCCACGCCGCCGTTGATCGGCCCGTACGGGGCTCGTGGCTATACTCCCGCGGATGCCGAAGCACCTCGTGATCGTCGAGTCGCCGGCCAAGGCACGAACCATCGAGCGCTATCTCGGCGACGATTACCGGGTCCTGGCCTCCTACGGGCACGTCCGGGACCTGCCGGACAATCCCGGCAAGGGCAAGTTCGGCGTCGACGTGGAGCATGGCTTCCAGCCCGAGTACGTCGTGTCCGAGGATCGTCGCAAGACCGTCGACGCGATCGGCAAGGCGGCGAGGACGGCCGACATCGTCTACCTCGCCACCGACCTCGACCGCGAGGGCGAGGCGATCGCCTGGCACGTGGCCGAGGCGGCCAACGTGCCGGAGGCCAAGACGCGCCGGGTGACGTTCTCGGAGATCACCCAGGGCGCGATCCGCGAGGCGTTCGCGAATCCTCGCGACATCGACCACAACCTCGTCGACGCCCAGCAGGCCCGCCGGATCGTCGACCGTCTCGTCGGCTACACGCTCAGCCCGCTGCTCTCGCGGAAGGTCCGGGGCGGCCTCTCGGCCGGGCGCGTGCAGTCCGTCGCCGTACGTCTGGTCGTCGAGCGCGAGCGGGACATCGAGGCGTTCGTCGCCCGCGAGTACTGGACCCTGGAGGCGACGCTCGAGACCGCGGGGGGCGAGGCCTTCGAGGCCGAGGTGGTCCGGATCGGCGGCAGCCCGATCGACGTCACGAACGCGGCCGCGGCCGAGCACCACGCCGAGACCCTCCGGAGCCTGGAGCCGAACGTCTCAGCGATCGCCGTGAAGCGCCAGAAGCGCAGCCCGGCGCCGCCGTTCACCACCTCGACCCTGCAGCAGGAGGCCAGCCGCAAGCTCGGCTTCAACCCCAAGCGGACGATGTCCGTCGCGCAGCGGCTGTACGAAGGGGTCGAAACCGCCGACGGCCACGTTGGGCTCATCACCTACATGCGCACCGACTCCGTGGCGCTGGCCGGGGTGGCGATGGGCGAGGCTCGCGAGGTCATCCGCGAGCGGTTCGGCGAGCCGTATGCGATGCCGAAGGGCCGGGTCTACCGGACGAAGACGAAGGGTGCCCAGGAGGCCCACGAGTCGATCCGGCCGACGAGCTTCCGGCGCGACCCGGACTCGCTCGCCCGCTTCCTGAAGCCCGAGGAGCTGCGGCTGTACCGACTGATCTGGCAGCGGGCGCTCGCGAGCCAGATGGAAGCCAAGGAGCTCGAGACGACGACGGTCGATCTCCTCGCCGAGCCGTACGCGCTCCGCGCGACGGCGACGCGAACGCTGTTCGACGGGTTCGCCCGGGTCTACACCGAGGGTCGCGACGAGGCCGGCGACGAGGACGAGGAAGGCCGCCTGCCGGCCCTCGCCGAGGGCGACGCCACGACCGTCACCGACGTCCGGCCGCTGCAGCACTTCACCGAGCCGCCGCCGCGCTACACGGAGGCCTCGCTGATCAAGGCCCTCGAGGAGCATGGGATCGGCCGGCCATCGACCTACGCGGCGACAATCTCGACGATCGTCGATCGTGGCTACGTCCGGGTTGAGGAGCGGCGGCTGCATCCCGAGCCCGTCGCCCGGATCGTGACGGACCTGCTCGTCGAGCACTTCGGCGACTACGTCGACGTCGGCTTCACGGCGAAGATGGAGGAGGACCTCGACGAGGTCGCCCAGGGCAAGCGGCCGTGGGTGCCGCTCCTCCAGGCGTTCTACCCACCGCTGCGCGACCGCGTCGACGAGGTCCGCAAGACCACCCGCCGGCGCGACTTCACGACCGAGGCCACCGACGAGGTCTGCTCGCTGGGCCACCCGATGGTCATCCGGCTCGGTCGCAACGGCCGGTTCCTCGCCTGCTCGACCTACCCCGAGCACCAGGAGACGAGGCCGTTGCCGGGCGACGAGCCGCCGCCCCTGGAGGGGACCGGCGAGACCTGCCCGCAGTGCGGGCTCGGAACCCTCGTCTCGAAGCGGGGACGCTTCGGACCGTTCATCGGCTGCGATCGCTACCCGGACTGCACGTACATCAAGCGCGAGGGGCCGGCGGCGCCGGAGCCGCTGCCGTTCGACGTCGTGTGCCCGAAGAACGGCGACGGCCATCTCGTGGCCCGTCGCGCCCGCCGAACCGGCAACGTCTTCTGGGGATGCTCGGCTTACCCGAAGTGCGACTTCACGACGAACCACGAGCCGATCGGCGCGCTCCACGACGCCGACGGCGGCGCGGTCGGCCGCCGGGCCGACGGCTCGGCGATCTGCCTGAAGTGCGGCGCGTCGATCGACGTCCCGGATGGCACGGTCGTCGGGCTCCGGCTGCCGGGCGGCCCGCCCAACCCCGAAGCGCTCGCAGCCCCACGACCGGCCGGTCGCCGACCGGCGCGGCGGACGGGGTCGGGGTCGCGACCCGGCGCCGGCACTCGAGGCGGCCGCACCCGCAGAGCTGCCGCCCGGGCGTGAGGCTGCGGTGAGCGCCGGATCGGAGGCGCTCGATCGATTCGTCCTGAGCCTGCGAGCACGCGACGCCTCGGCGAACACCATCCGCTCGTATTCGACGGCTGTCGGCGCCTATCTCGAGTGGCTCGACGGGCGGGACACCGACTGGCGGACGCCCGCCCGCTCCGAGCTCCGCGCGTATCTCGCCCGGCTCGTGACCTCCGGTGCCCGCTCGACCGTCAGCCAGCGGCTCGCTGCGATCCGGTCGTTCCACCGGTTCGCCGCCCGGGCCGGGCTCGCGGCCGGCGATCCGTGGGGCTCGATCGCGACGCCCAGGTTGCCGCGCCGGCTCCCCCGCGTCCTCGAGATCGACCAGATGGCGCGACTGTTCGAGGCGATCGACCGCGTCGCCGACGAACGTCGGCGCAGCCCCTCCCCGGTCGCCGACGCGATCGCCCTCCGCGACCGGGCGATCGTCGAGGTCGCCTATGCGGCCGGCCTTCGCATCAGCGAGCTCGCATCGGCCGAGCTCTCGTCGCTCGACCTGCGGCGCGGCGAGATCCGGGTGCTGGGCAAGGGCCGCAAGGAGCGGATTGGGTTGCTCGGCCGGCCGGCCATCGCCGCGCTCGAGGCGTACCTGGATGCCGGCCGTCCCGCGCTCGCCGCCCGCCGCCGGCCGGCCGGCCAGGAGCCGGACGCGGTCTTCCTGAACCACGACGGCTCGCCGATCGGCGTCCGGGGCCTCCGGTACCGGATCGACCGGCTGTGCCGGGCCGCCGGCCTGCCGGAGGGCGTCTCGCCCCACACGCTGCGGCACTCGTTCGCCACGCACCTGCTGGACGGCGGCGCGGACCTCCGGGTCGTCCAGGAGCTGCTCGGCCATGAGAGCCTCGCGACGACGCAGGTCTACACCCATGTGTCGCCCGTCCGGCTGCGGGCCGCCTACCAGTCCGCCCATCCCCGCGCCCGGGCCGGCGTCCAGTCACCCGCGTGAGCGCCCGCGCCCCGGACGAGCCCGACCTCGAGACCGACGACCCGTCCGGCGACGGCATCGAGCCGATGCCGAGCCGGGCCTCGGCCCGAACGCTCGCCCGAGCCGGCCTCGTCGTCTCGGGCGCCTACCTCGTCTCGCGCATCCTCGGGTACCTCCGGGTCCTGATCGTGACCGCGACGTTCGGCGCGGGCCAGGACCTCGACGCGTTCAATGCCGCGTTCCGGATCCCGGACCTGATCTTCCAGCTCGTCGCGGCCGGCGCAGTCGCCTCGGCGCTCGTGCCGATGGTCGGCGGGCTGCTGGAGGCGGGCGAGAGCCAGCGAGCCTGGCGGGTCATCTCCACGATCGCCAATCTCATGCTCCTCGGCCTCGCGGTCCTCGCGGCGATCGCCTTCGTGGCCGCGCCGGCGCTCGTCGCGGCGATCACGCCGGGCTTCGCCGGGCCGGAGCTCGACAAGACCATCGAGCTGACCCGGGTCATGCTCGCGGCCCCGATCCTCCTGGCGATGGGCTCCGTCGCGACGAGTGCCCTGAATGCCGATCACCGGTTCGCGGCCTCGGCCGTGGCCCCGATCGTCTACAACCTCGCGATCATCGCCGGAGCCCTGTTCCTGAGCTCCGGCTTCGGCGTCGACGGCCTCGCCATCGGCGTCGTCCTCGGGTCGCTCGGACACGTCCTCGTCCAGCTGCCGTCGATGTTCCGGGCCGGCTTCCGGTACACGCCCGCGATCGACCTCGGCGATGGCGACGCGCGAAGGACGCTCCTCCTGATCGCCCCGCGCGTGCTCGGGCTCGGCGTCAGCCAGATCACGCTCGTCGTCATGGTGTCGCTGGCCTCGAGCCTGGGCCAGGGCGCCGTCACCGACTTCACCGTCGCCTTCACGCTGCTCCAGATCCCGCTCGGCGTGATCGGGATCCCGCTCGGCATCGTGATCTTCCCGTCGCTGGCCCGCGAGCTGGCGGTCGGCCGGATCGGCTCGTACCTGCAGCTCGTCTCGCGCTCGCTGCGGGTCCTGCTGTACGTGATGCTGCCGATCGCCGCGCTCGGCATGGTCCTCCGGGTCCAGGTCGTCCAGCTGCTGCTCGGCTACGGTCGGTTCGACCACCAGGCGGTCCTTGACACCGCCGGCACCCTCCTGCTGTTCCTGATCGGCCTCGCGGCGCACGGCTCGATCGGCATCCTCGCCCGGGCGTTCTACGCCCGGCAGGACACTCGGACGCCGGTCATCGCCGCGATCCTCGCGGTGGCGATCAACACCACGCTCGGGGTCGTGCTCGTGGGCCGTCTCGGCCTGCCGGCGCTCGGGCTCGCGATCGCCATCGCCGCGTGGGCGGAGGCGATCGCGCTGGTCGTCATCCTGGCGAGGCGGCAGGCGGGTCTGGACCTCGGTGGCATCACCTGGCTCTTCGTCCGGTCGATCGTCGCCTCGGCGGCCGCGGCGCTCGTCGCCGTCGGCGTCCTTGCGTTCGTGACGAGCCTCGGGCCGCCCGATCCGGGCAAGGTCGTCGTGTTCGTCCAGGCCACCCTCACCACGATCGCCGGCGGGCTCGTGTACCTGGCCCTGTCGCTCGCGCTCCGGATCCCGGAAGTCGGGCAGCTGCTCGGCATCGCCCTCGACCTCGTCCGGCGGCGTGGCCCGGCCGCGGCATGACGACCTATCGCGAGGCCGAGCCCGCGGAGATTTCGAGCTGGGACGACCTCACCGTTCGACCGGCCGGCGGTCACGTCCTGCAGTCGCGTGCCTGGGCGGCCTACCGGGAGCGGGCGGGCTGGACGCCCCGGTTCCTCATCGGCGACGACGGATCGGCGATCCTCGTCCTGCTGCGGCCCTGGCCGGTCATCGGCGGCTGGAGCGCGTACCTCTCCCGCGGGCCGATCCCGACGGCCGGAGCGCCGATCGCCGTGCTCGCCGGGCGCCTCGACGGGGCGGCTCGATGGCTCGCGGAGCACGGGGTCGACGTCGTCGCCGCGGACCCGCAGGTCCGGGCCGACACCGGCTATGGCGCGGCGGTCGAGACGATCGGGTTCCACGAGATCGAGGAGATCCAGCCATCCCGCCATCGCCTGTCGGTCCCGCTCGGGCCGGGCGTCGGCGAAGACGAGGCGCTCGCCCGTGTCACGAAGCAGACGCGGCAGCGGATCCGGAAGGCCGAGTCGGACGGGCTGGCCGTCGTGCGGTACGACCGCGGCCCGGGTGCGAACGAAGTCGGTCACGGCTTCGTCGCCGCCTCCCGGCCGATCGGCGCGGCACTCGGCGAGTTCTACGACCTCCTGATCGCGACGGCCGAGCGGCGCCATTTCGACGTCCTGTCACGCGCCCGATTCCTGGACTGGACGACCGCCGCCCACGACGCCGGCCAGCTCCTGTACCTCGAGGCTCGCGGCGACGAGGCGGCGCCGGTCGCCGGGCTCGTGGTCTACCGCCACGGCGAGCGGCTCTCGACGTTCCTGTCCGGCGATCGGAACGACGCCCGCGAACGCCACCCCGGCGCCTTCCACCTGCTCCGGTGGCGGACGATCCAGCTCGCCATCCGGGAGGGCCGGGCCGAGATGGACCTCGACGGGGCGGACGTGCCCGGGGCGCGGCGGGTGCCGGAGCCCGGCGAGCCAGCCTACGGGCTCTATCAGCACAAGCGGTCGTTCGGGGCCGAGTGGGTCGAGCTCGTGGGTGCCCGCGAACGGGTGGTCCGCCCTGGCCGGTACGCCGCCGGCCGGCTCCTCGCCGGGGTCGCGCGGCGCGCCGGAGGCGCCGGGTGAGCGGCGGTCGCCCGAGCAGCGGATCCGGGTCCGCGGTCCCACGGCCGCTCGACGGGCTCGTGGAGCGGCTTGTCTCCGAGGGTCGCCTGGGCGCGGTCGTCGGCCGCACCGAGGGCGTCGTGATCGCGGGGATCGCCGACGACTCGCGACGGGTCCGTCCGGGCGAGCTCTTCGTCGCGGTCCCCGGCCTCCGCACCGACGGCCACGACCACGCCGCCGCGGCCGTGTCCGCCGGGGCGGCGGCGACCATCGTCGAGCGCGAGCTGCCCGGGCTGCTCGTGCCCCAGATCGTCGTCGACTCGAGCCCGAAGGCGCTCGGCAGCGCCGCCGCCTGGTGGGAGGGCGATCCGAGCCGGCGGCTGGCCGTCGTCGGAGTCACCGGGACCAACGGCAAGACCACCACGACGTTCCTGGCGGCTGCGGCCCTCCAGGCCGTCGGCTGGCCGACCGGCCTGGTCGGCACGATCGGGATTCGGGTCGGCGGGTCGATGCGCCCGAACGAGCTGCCGAACACGACGCCGGGGGCGATCGAGCTGCAGCACCTCCTCCGGGAGATGGTCGACGCCGGCGAACGGGCCGTCGTCATCGAGACGAGCTCGCACGGGCTCGCCGCCGAGCGCGTGGCCTCGGTCGCGTACGGCGCCGCGATCTTCACGAACCTGTCGCACGAGCACCTCGACTTCCATGGGACGTTCGAGGCCTACCGGGCCGCGAAGCGGAGCCTCTTCGAGCGGCTGCCCGCGACCGGCCCCGACGGGCGTCAAGGCCTGGCGATCGTGAACGTCGACGACGCCGCCGGCCTGGACTTCGGGGCAGCCGCCGCTGCGGCCGGGGCCCGGGTGGTCGGCTACGGTGCGTCGGCGTCGGCCGACGTCCGCCTCGTGGCCGTCGAGGGCGGCGCGTCTCGCACCCGGTTCGTCGCCGAGGCGGCCGGCCGTGTGATCGAGGTCGATCTCCGGATCGGCGGGCGATACAACGCCCACAACGCGCTCGCCGCCATCGGCCTCGCGCTCGGCTGGCACCTCGATCTCGAGACCGTGGCGGCCGGACTTGGCGAGCTGCGCGGCGTTCCGGGGCGGATGGAGGCGGTCGACCGGGGCCAGCCCTTCGACGTCATCGTCGACTACGCCCACACCTCGGGCTCGCTCGACGCGATCGCCCGCGAGCTGCAGTCGCTCGCCGAGCCGCACGGCGGCGGCGTCATCAGCGTGTTCGGGGCGTCGGGCGGGCGGGACGTCGGGAAGCGACCGCTGATGGGCGAGGCCGCGGCCCACTGGAGCCGCCTCGTCATCGTGACCGAGGATGACTCGCGGACCGAGGACCCGACAACGATCCACGAGGCGGTGGCCCGCGGCGCGGAGGCGGCCGGCGCCCGGCGAGGCGAGAGCCTCCTCGTCATCGGCGATCGGCGCGAGGCGATCGCCGAGGCATTCCGGAGGGCCCGGCCGGGCGACGTCGTGCTCATCGCGGGCAAGGGCCACGAGACGTGGAACATGGGTCCACGGGGGGCGGAGCCGTGGAGCGATCGGGCCACGGCCGAGGAGCTCCTCGGGTCGCTCGGCTACGAGGGCTGAGGCCGGAGCCGGATTCGGCCGCTGCTAGACTTTTCGAACGATGGTCGTCCCGCGGACGCGGACCACCAGGTCCGCCGAATCGCGCCCGGTGGCGCGCCCGCCGGCCGAGCGGACCACCCGATCCGCCCGGCGCGCCCCGGCACGGCCGGCGGCTGCAAGCTCACCGCCTACGCCTTCCGGCGCAGCGGTCACGCCTGCCGCGCCGAAGTCGAACGGGCGCCATCCATCCCCGCCGAGCCTCATCGAGGATCTGGCGGCGAACCTCATCGCGGCGGTCCGGGCAGACGAGCCGAACGCCGACATCCCGGCGATCGAGCGAGCGATCGCGTTCGCCATCGAGGCCCACGGCGACCAGCGCCGGGCGTCGGGCGAGCCGTACGTGACCCACCCGATCGCCGCGGCCCAGATCCTCGCCGATATCGACACCGACCCCGTCGCGATCCAGGCCGCGATCCTGCACGACGTCCCCGAGGACACCGAGTACGACCTGCCCGACATCGAGGAGCGCTTCGGGCCCGAGGTCGCCCACCTCGTCGACGGCGTCACGAAGCTGTCGAAGTTCAGCACCCTCAGCCACGAGCAGCAGCAGGCCGAGAACATCCGGAAGATGTTCCTGGCGATGGCGGACGACATCCGGGTCGTCCTCATCAAGCTCGCGGACCGGCTCCACAACATGCGGACGCTGGCCGCGCTACCACCCGAGAAGCAGGTCCGGATCGCCCGCCAGACGCTCGAGATCTACGCCCCGCTGGCCGAGCGCCTCGGGATCTGGCAGGTCAAGTGGGAGCTCGAGGACCTGTCGTTCAAGGTCCTGGAGCCGGTCCGCTTCCGGGAGTTGGCGAAGCTCCTCGACACGCGGCGGAAGGGCCGCGAGAGCTACATCGAGCGGGCGATCGATGAGCTGCGGCCGCGGCTCGAGGCGGCCGGGATCGAGGCGGACCTGCAGGGTCGCCCGAAGCACATCTACTCGATCTGGAAGAAGATGCAGCGCAAGGGCGCCGAGTTCGGCGAGATCTACGACGTCTACGCGATCCGCGTCCTCGTCGAGGACGTCCGCGACTGCTACGCGGCCCTCGGCATCGTCCATGCCCTGTGGCGCCCCATCCCGGGCCAGTTCGACGATTACATCGCGGTCCCCAAGAACAACCTCTACCAGTCGCTCCACACCGCGGTCATCGCCCTCGACGGCAAGCCGCTCGAGATCCAGATCCGGACCCACGCGATGCACCAGGTGAGCGAGGTCGGCATCGCCGCCCACTGGCGCTACAAGGAAGGCTCGAAGGCCGAGCGCGACTACGACGCGAAGCTAGCCTGGCTGCGCCAGCTCATGGACTGGCAGCGCGAGGTCAGCGACGCGACCGAGTTCGTCGAGGGCATCAAGCTCGACATCTTCCAGGACCAGGTCTTCGTCTTCACCCCCAAGGGCGAGATCAAGGACCTGCCCGCCGGCGCCACGCCCCTCGACTTCGCATATCGGATCCACACCGACGTCGGCCACCGGACGATCGGGGCCAAGGTCAACAACCGCCTGGTCCCGCTCGACTACCGGCTGAAGAACGGCGACATCGTCGAGATCGTCACGACGAAGGTCGGCCACGGCCCGTCGCGCGACTGGCTGAACCTCGTCCGGACGTCCCACGCCCGGGAGAAGATCCGGCAATGGTTCAAGCGCCAGGAGCGCGACGAGAACATCGTCCACGGCCGCGAATCGCTCGATCGCGAGCTCCGGCGCCTCGCCCGCACCTCGTCCGCGGCCGTCGGCCAGGACAAGCTCATCGAGGTCGCCCATTCCTACAACCACGATTCGCTCGACGACTTCCTCGCGGCGATCGGCTACGGCGCGATCAGCCCCCAGTCGGTGGTCATGCGCCTCGGCGTCGTGGACGACACCCAGCTCACGCTCCCGACCGTCGCCCCGCCACCGCAGCCGTCGCGGGCCGGCGGCGTCCGGGTCAAGGGGGTGGGGGACCTCCTCGTCCGGTTCGCCCGTTGCTGCCATCCGATCCCGGGCGACCCGATCGTCGGGTTCATCACCCGGGGCAAGGGCGTCACCGTCCACCTCAGGAGCTGTCCGACGGTGCTCAACGAGCGGGAGGTCGGTCGGCTCATCGAGGTCGAGTGGGACGCGGCGCCGGCCCAGACCTACCCGATCGCGATTCGCGTCGAGGCCTACGACCGGACAGGCCTCCTCTCCGACATCACGCAGGTCGTCGCCGAGGCGAAGGTCAACATCCTGGCCGCGGACGTCTCGGTCGGGCCGGACCACACGGCGCTCGTCCGGGCGACGCTCCAGGTCGCGTCGGTCAGCCAGCTCGCCCGCGTCCTCGGCCGCATCGAGCAGCTGAAGGACGTGGTCACCGTCACCCGCGACCTCGGCTGACCTCGGTGCCGGCGTTCCGAGCCCCCCGCGGGACCCGCGACATCCTGCCCGCCGAGCGGCGCGTCTTCGCCCACGTCGAAGGCGTGGCCAGCGACCTCGCCGATCGCTACGGCTACCGGCCGATCGACGTACCGCTCTTCGAGCAGAGCGCCGTCTTCGAGCGCGGCGTCGGGGCCGTAACCGACATCGTCGAGAAGGAGCTGTTCCGCGTCTCCCCGTCGCGGGGCGAGGAGCGGGAGCGGTGGGCCCTCCGCCCGGAGGCGACCGCCGGCATCGTCCGGGCGTATGTCGAGCACGGGCTGCGGACGTGGGCCCAGCCGGTCCGGTTCAGCCTGCTCGGTCCGATGTTCCGATACGACCGGCCCCAGGCCGGGCGGTACCGCCAGTTCTGGCAATGGGATGCCGAGGCGATCGGCGATCCCGGGCCGGGCGTCGACGCCGAGCTCGTCGAGCTCGGCCTGCGGTTCTATCGCGACTGCGGCCTGCCCGACGTCGGCGTGAAGCTCAACACGATCGGCGACACGGCCTGCCGGCCGGCGTACGTCGCCGACCTCGCGGGGTACTACCGCGGCCATCTCTCGAAGCTGCCGACCCTCGAGCGGCGCCGCCTCGAGACGAACCCGCTCCGCCTGCTCGACTCGAAGGAGCCGGCGATGGTGGAGCTGAACCGGGACGCCCCGATCCTGTGGGATCGGCTGTGCGATCCCTGCGCGGCCCATTTCGCCGGGGTTCGGACGCACCTCGAGGCCCTCGGGATCGACTACCAGCTCGCGCCGGAGATCGTCCGCGGCCTCGACTACTACACGCGGACGACGTTCGAGTTCTACCGGCCCGGCGCGGAGGGCCAGCAGGACGCCCTCGGCGGTGGCGGCCGGTACGACGGGCTGGTCGAGCTCCTCGGCGGCCAGCCGACGCCCGCCATCGGCTGGGCGCTCGGGCTCGACCGGGTCGTGAACGCGCTGCTCGAGATCGGCACCGACGTCGAAGGCGAGCCGGCCCCGGTCGTGGTCGTCGTGGGCGCCGACCCCGAGGACACGGCGTCGCGGCTCCGGATCGCCACGGCGGCTCGGGACGCGGGCCTGGCCTCCCGGGCCGACCTGACCCATCGCCGCCTCGGCAAGCAGCTGGAGGGCGCGGCCCGCGACGGGGCGCACTTCGCCGCGATCGTGGGCGACGAGCTCGCGGCCGGCCAGATCCTCCTGCGGGACCTGCCGGCCGGGACGCAGCGGTCGGTCGCGGTCGGCGACCTCGTGAAGGAGCTGGCCCGGGCCGATCGTACCCATCGTCACGGCTGATCGGATGGCATAGGATGGCCGCACCGTGGGGGGCGGCGAGCGCTGGCACGATGGCTCCGGGTACGACGCGTACGTCGGCCGTTGGAGCCGCCGCGTGGCCGAACGGTTCCTCGCCTGGCTCGACGTCCGGTACGGCCTCGACTGGGTCGACGTCGGGTGCGGCACCGGGATCCTGACCCGGGCGATCACGGAGCTCGCCGATCCACGGAGCGTGATCGGCATCGACCCGTCGCGGCGGTTCCTCGTCGCGGCGAAGGCCGCGACCCGTGACTCGCGCGTGACCTTCATCGAGGGCGAGGCGGAGGCGCTGGCGATCGAGGATGCGTCGGTCGACTGCGTCGTGTCGGGCCTGGTCCTCACCTTCGTCCACGACCTGCCGGGCGCGCTCGGCGAGATGCATCGGATCTCGCGGCGGGACGCGACCGTCGCCGGCTATGTCTGGGACTACGGCGGCGAGATGCAGCTGATGCGCCGCTTCTGGGACGCGGCCGTCGCCCTCGACCCCGAGGCCGCCGAGCTCGACGAGGGCGTCCGATTCACGATCGCCCGGCCCAAGCCGCTGGCGGCGGCGTTCGAGACCGCCGGCTTCCGGGACGTGGAGGTCACCGGGATCGAGATCCCGACGGTCTTCGAGAGCTTCGACGACTACTGGAGCCCGTTCCTGAGCGGCGTCGCGCCCGCCCCGGCCTATGCGATGGCGCTCCAGCCCGAGGCTCGCGAGCGGCTGCGGTCACGGCTCGAGCAGACCCTCCCGCGCGAGCTCGACGGCTCGATCGACCTCCTCGCCCGCGCCTGGGCCGTCCGCGGCACGGCCTGAGCCGATCGCCTCGCCTGACCCGACCGGTCAGACCGGGTCGTTCCAGGCGAAGAGCCCGAGGAGGTTTCCGGCCGGATCCTTGAACCAGGCCGCCCGACCGGCGGGCAGCGTCGCGATCCCGTCGACGGTCTTCGGCGTCTCGTACTCCTCAAAGACCACGCCGCGCGACCGGAGCTCCGCGACCTGGACCTCGAGGTCGGGGACCGTGAAGGCCATCTGGGTGTGGCCGCCCGGCTTGGCGCCGGATCGGCTCAGGACGAAGATCGAGCCGTCGCCGACCCTGTAGACGACCGCGGCCGGTCGGACGGCGAGCGGGGTCAGCCCGAGGGTCTCCTCGTAGAACGGCCGAAGGGCGTCGACGTCCGGCGCCGGCAGCGTGGTGTGGACCCGGCGATCGGCGAGCATGGCGGCACCTCCGGCTGGCGCCGCGGGGCGCCCTCGGCCGATACGATACGCGGGCCGTGACGACCGCCAGCCTCGACGACCGGGCGATCTACGCCAGCGCCTATCGGACCCATACCTGCGGCGCGCTGCGGGCCGCCGACGCGGGCCGCGAGGCCCGCCTGGCCGGTTGGGTCCATCGTCGCCGCGACCACGGCCAGCTGATCTTCCTCGACCTCCGGGACCGGCACGGGATCACCCAGGTCGTCGTCGACCGGACCGATGCGCCCGAGGCCCACGCCCAGGCGTCGCGGACCCGGCCGGAGTTCGTGGTCGAAGCCGTCGGCGAGGTCCGGCGCCGCGACGCCGGCAAGGTCAACTCGCGCCTGCCGACGGGCGAGATCGAGCTCCGGGCGAGCTCGATCCGGATCCTGAACGAGGCCGAGACGCCGCCCTTCTACATCAACGAGCCCGACGCCCCGATCGACGAGGCGCTTCGCCTGAAGTACCGCTATCTCGATCTCCGGCGCGAGCCGATGCAGGACCGCATCATCGCCCGCTCGCGCCTGCTCCGCGCCATCTCGGAGGTCCATCACGCCCACGGCTTCGTCGAGGTCGAGACGCCGATCCTCATCAAGTCGACGCCCGAGGGTGCTCGCGACTTCATCGTCCCGTCGCGACTCCAGCCGGGCTCGATCTACGCCCTGCCGCAGAGCCCCCAGCAGCTGAAGCAGCTGCTGATGGTCGCGGGCTTCGATCGCTACTTCCAGATCGCCCACTGCATGCGGGACGAGGACATGCGGGCGGATCGCGGGCCGGAGTTCACCCAGCTCGACCTAGAGATGAGCTTCGTCGGCGAGGCCGACGTCATGGCCTTCGTCGAGACGATGATCATCGAGGTCAGCCGGATGGTCGTCCCGGACCGACCGATCCGCGAGATCCCGTTCCCGCGGTACACCTACCGCGAGGCGATCGATCGCTTCGGGTCGGACAAGCCCGACGTCCGGTTCGGGCTCGAGCTCCACGACGTGTCGGAGGTCGCGGCGGGCAGCGGCTTCAAGATCTTCGACGACACCCTGGCCGGCGGCGGCCGGGTCGTGGCCTTCGCGGCGCCGGGGATGGCCGACGCGTCGCGTTCCCAGATCGACGCCCTCACCGACCTCGCGAAGCGCAGCGGCGCGAAGGGCCTCGTGCACGTGTCGATCGACGGCACCGGGACCGTCGCCTCGCCGATCGGCCGTCATCTCGGCGAGGGCCGGGCGGAGGCGCTGTGCGAGGCAGCGGGCGGCTCGCCCGGCGACCTCGTGCTCGTCGTCGCCGATCGCGACATCGTCGCCCAGGAGGCGCTCGGCAAGGTCCGGGTCGAGATCGGCGAGCGGCTCGGGCTCGTCGAGGACCCGAACGAGCTGTCGTACGCCTGGGTCCATCGCTTCCCGATGTACCAGTGGGACCCGGAGCTCGGGCGCTGGGACGCGACCCACAATCCGTTCAGCGGCGTGGTGCCCGAGGACGAGGCGCTGCTCACGACGCTCTCCGGCGACCCCTCGACGCCGAGCCCGGACGACCCGGCCGGCCGGGCGCGGGCGATGCAGTACGACATCACGCTCAACGGCTGGGAGCTGGGCGGGGGCTCGGTCCGCATCAACCGGCGGGACCTGCTGGCTCGCTCGTTCGCGCTCCAGGGCCACACGCTCGAGGGCATGAGCGACAAGTTCGGCGCGCTCCTGCAGGCGTTCACCTTCGGCGCGCCGCCACACGGCGGGATCGCGCTGGGCATCGACCGCTGGGCGGCGCGCCTGCTTCGCCAGGAGAACATCCGCGAGGTCATGGCCTTCCCGAAGACCGGTGCCGGGAGCGACCTGATGCTCGGCTCGCCATCCCCGGCCGATCCGGCCCAGCTAGCCGAGCTCGGTCTCCGCTTCGTCGGCGTGAAGACCGCCGGGACGCCGGAGCGGTCCGCCTGACCGAGGCCACCGCCCCGGGGCTCGCGATCTTCGAGCCCATTGCCCGCCGCCCCCGCCTCGCGGCGCTCGTCGGCGCGCTGTGCATCGCGTTCTCGGGGATCTTCTACCGCTTCGCCGAGGTCTCGCCCGCGACGGCGACCGTGTTTCGCTGCCTCTACGGCCTGCCGATCCTCGCGTTCGTCGCGTGGCTCGAGCAACGGCGGTTCGGGCCGCTGCCCTCGAACGTCGTCCGGCTGTCGATCGTGGCCGGCGTGTTCTTCGCGGCGGACCTGCTGTCCTGGCACCACGCCGTGGACCAGATCGGAGCCGGCCTCGCGACGGTCCTCGGGAACCTGCAGGTGCTCGTCGTCCCGCTCGTTGCGTGGCTGGTCCTGGGCGAGCGTCCGCCTCGACCGGCCCTCGCGGCCCTGCCCGTGGTGCTCCTCGGGGCGATCCTCATCTCCGGCGTCATCGGGACCGGGGCGTACGGCGCGAACCCGGTGCTCGGCGTCGCGCTCGGGACGGTGACCGCGTTCGCGTACTCGGGCTATCTCCTCGTGATCCGGCGAGGCGGGCGCGACCTCCGACGCCCGGCCGGGCCCGTCGCGATCTCGACGGCCTCGACGATGGTCGTCGCGATCGCCTTCGGCATCGTCTCGGGGGAGCTGAACCCGGTGCCGTACCTGCCGGCTCACGCCTGGCTCGCGCTCGTCGGTGTCACGTCGCAGTCGATCGGCTACCTCGTGATCTCGATCTCGCTGCCCCGACTGCCCGCGTCGCTCGTCTCGATCATCCTGCTGGCCCAGCCGGTCGCGACCGTCATCCTTGCCGCGATCCTGCCGACGCACGAGATCCCCTCGCCGGCCCAGCTGCTGGGCGTGGTCCTCATCGTCGGCGGGATCGCCGTGGCGACGGTGCCGGTCGGACGGCTCCGGGATCGCGCCCGAGCCGCGATCGCCTGACGCGACCTCGGGCGATCTGCGCGCCACCGGAGGCCCGCGGAGGAGGGGCTAGCCGGCGTCCGGGTCCTCGGCCTGGCCGAAGGGTGCGAGCGCCGGCCCCTCGAGGGGCGCGTCTTCGGCCGTATCGGCGAGCGCCGCGCCCCACTCGTGGGCATGCGGCGCGGCGGGCTCGCTCGGGCCGACGTAGTCCGGCAGGTCCGCCCGGGCCATGCTCGCATCGTGGGTCGTGCCCGGATCGCCGAGCTCGATCGTCCGGACCGGTCCGAGCCGCCGCGCGAGCTCGTCAACGATGACCGGCGGCATGAGCTCGGGCGGCAGGGCCTCGAGCGCCGCCATGGCCCCAATCGGGACGAGGACCGGCCAGCCGGGTTCGCCGGCGTACCCCGGTCGCAGGATCGTCGACGGATCGATGCCGTGAGCCTCGATGAGCGACGTGATGGTCTCGGGGCCGACCCAGACCATCCGCACCGGCCAGATGAAGGCGCCGTCGATGCCTCGAACGGTCTCGGCCGCGACCCTCAGGCCGCGGGCCATCTGGGCGGCCGGCCCGCGTTCGAGCGGCGCGGGCTCGGCGAGCGTCACCGAGGCCCCGGACAGCGCGGCCGCCACCGACCGGTCGGGGTCGGGGGCCACCACGACGATCGGGAGCGCGCCGCCCGACCACGCGGCGTCGGCGAGGCGCCGGACCCGCGGCTGGCCCTCGACATCGGCCAGCGCCGACTCGGTGCTCGCGGCCAGGATCACGGCGGCGACGGTCATGCCGGCAGGGTAGCGCCGGCCGGCGTGCGACAATCCGCCGGCCCATGGACCAGCCCACCCGCTCCGCGCTGCCCGCCGGTGACCCCGCCCGTGGCACCGTCGTGCCCGCCCGCGGCACCGCCGTACGCGCCGACGTCCGCAACATCGCGATCGTCGCCCACGTGGACCACGGCAAGACCACGCTCGTCGACGCGATGCTCCGCCAGACGGGCACGTTCCGGGCGAACGAGCAGGTCGTCGATCGCGTCCTGGATTCCGGGGACCTCGAGCGCGAGAAGGGCATCACGATCCTCGCGAAGCAGACGACGGTCGACCACGACGGCGTCCGCCTGAACATCGTCGACACGCCCGGCCACGCCGACTTCGGCGGGGAGGTCGAGCGGTCGCTGCTCATGGTCGACAGCGTCCTGCTCCTCGTCGACGCGGCCGAGGGGCCCCTGCCCCAGACCCGCTACGTGCTCCAGAAGGCGATGGCCCGCCGGCTCCCCGTCGTCGTCGCGGTCAACAAGATCGATCGCCAGGACGCCCGGCCTGGTGAGGTCCTCGACGCGATCTACGAGCTGTTCATGGACCTCGGCGCCGATGCCGAGCAGATCGAGTTCCCGGTCGTCTACACGAACGCGAAGGGCGGGACGGCGACCCTCGACCTCGCCTCGCCGGGCACGAGCCTGCGGCCGCTCCTCGACCTGCTCGTCCGGGTGACGCCGGCGCCGACCTACACGCCGGGTCACCCGCTCCAGCTGCTCGTCACGAACCTGTCGGCCAACGACTACGTTGGCCGGATGGCCGTCGGGCGCCTTCGGAACGGCTCGATCCGCCTCGGGCAGCGGATCGTCGTCGTCCGCGACGAGGCCGACGACACGGCCGGATCGGTCGAGCCGGGTCGGACCGTCACGTTGAGCGGCACTGTCACGGCCCTCCAGACGGCGCACGGAATCGAACGCGTCGACCTCGAGGAGGCGACGGCCGGGGACATCGTCTCCGTGGCCGGGCTGCCGGACGTGACGATCGGCGACACGCTGACCGATCCGGCCGACCCGCGGCCGCTGCCGCGGCTCGACGTCGACGCGCCGACGCTGCGGATGACGTTCGGGGTCAACACCTCGCCCCTCGCCGGTCGGGACGGGCGGTTCGTGACCTCGCGCCAGATCAAGGCCCGGCTCGACCGCGAGGTCCTCGGCAACGTCTCAATCGAGGTGCACCCGACGACATCGGGTGACACGTTCGAGGTCCGCGGCCGCGGAGAGCTGCAGCTCGCCGTCCTCATCGAGCAGATGCGGCGCGAGGGCTTCGAGCTCACGGCGTCGCGCCCCGAGGTCATCCTTCGCGAGACGCCCGACGGCGTCCAGGAGCCGTACGAGCGGATCACCGTCGACATCCCGCCCGACTTCATCGGCGGCGTCCAGGCGGCGCTCGCCGGGCGGCGTGGCCGCCTCGAGCAGATGACCACCGATGCCGACGGCCGCGTGCGGCTCGAGTACGTGCTCCCGGTCCGCGGCCTGATCGGCTACCGCGGCCAGCTGCTGACCGAGACGCGTGGCACTGCCCTGCTGCACCAGATCGGCGAGGGCTACGGCCCCTGGGCGGGCGAGGTCACCCACCGCACGAGCGGCGTGCTCGTGGCCGACCGCTCCGGCACGTCGAACGCGTACGCCCTGTTCAACCTGCAGGAGCGGTCCGAGCTCTTCGTCGACGCGGGCGTCGACGTCTACGAGGGCATGATCGTCGGGGAGAACGTCCGGTCGGGCGACATGGACGTGAACGCGACGAAGGAGAAGAAGCTCACGAACATCCGGACGCATGCCCATGATGAGGCGCTCCGGCTCACCCCGCCGCGGCCGCTGACCCTCGAGACCGCGATCGAGTTCATCGCCGAGGACGAGCTCGTCGAGGTGACCCCGCTCTCGATCAGGCTCCGGAAGCGGCTCCTCGCAAAGCACGACCGGGAGCGCGAGCGGGGCCGCGCGTTCGAGGCCGCCCAGTCCGGTAGCTGACCTCGCCCTGCGCCCGCGTCCAGCCCATGCGGAGCAGCACGACCGTCCACATCCGGTAGGGCCGCCAGGCATCCGCGATCCGCTCCACGTCGGCCGCGGTCACCGTCTCCAGCCCGTACAGGTCCCTGATCACGGCAATAACTACCTTGACACACCAGCGCTGAAGCCCGATAATTCAGGGCATGGACGAGATCACGGAACGGCAGCTCCCACAGACGCTTCGCGAGGCGGTCATCTACTTCTCTGACCCCGACGCGTGCGTCTCGTTCGTGGCTGGTCTCCGATGGCCGGAAGGCCCGGTCTGCCCACGTTGTGGCGGCAAGGAACATTCGTACGTCACGACCCGCCGACTGTGGCGCTGCAAGTCCTGCAAGCGCGAGTTCACCGTCAAGCTCGGGACGATCTTCGAGGACAGCCCGCTGCCGCTGGAAAAGTGGCTTCCCGCCGTCTGGCTGATCGCCAACTCGAAGAACGGGATCAGCTCCTATGAACTCGGGCGGGCGCTCGGCGTCAGCCAGAAGTCCGCCTGGTTCATGCTCCACCGCATTCGGCTGGCGATGCAGGCGGGCTCTTTCGAGCGAGCATCGGGCCACGTCGAAGTGGACGAGACGTTCATCGGCGGCAAAGCCCGCAACATGCACATCCGCCGCCGCCGCGAGCGGATCACCGGGACCGGCGGCAAGGACAAGATCGCCGTCGTCGGCGTTCTCACCCGTGGCGGGCGCATCCAGACGCAGATCATCCCCGACCGCCGACGCCCGACCCTGCAAGCCCTCGTCCGGCAGCACGTCCTCCCCGGCTCGAACATCTACACCGATGCTCTGGGCTCGTATCGCGGGCTCGACGGCGACTACACCCATGCCGTCGTCGATCACGCCCGCGAGTACGTCGATGGGGCAGTCCACACGAACGGCGTCGAGAACTTCTGGGCGCTCCTGAAGCGGGGCCTGAAGGGCACCTACATCAGCGTCGAGCCGTTCCACCTGTTCCGGTATCTCGACGAGCGAGCCTTCACGTTCAACGAGCGCGACCGGCGCGATCTGGGCCGGTTCTTGCTGGTGCTCGCGCAGGCGGTGGGCCGGCGAGTGACGTGGGCCGAGTTGACCGGGAAGGCGCACCAAGCGAAAGGCGCGGCGGCGATCTAGGGGGCCGTTGCCCCGCGCTTCTTGACCGCCTCGCGCTTCGCGGCGGCGTCGATCTCGGCCTTCGGGACGGACACGAGCCGTTTCGTCAGATCCATGAACCGCTCGAACGGCGGTAGATCGTCGGGCTGCTTCGCGTCCTCCCGGATGCGAGCCGCGAGCGTCTTGCGCATGGCCGGAGTCTACGCCTCGACCTGAACGTCCTCGACCGGCCATGGCACGGTGTCGGGGTCCCGGTTCTCGAGCTGCGCGGACGCCCATTCGTTCTCCGGGCACGCCCATACAACCAGAAACCGTTCGCCCGGGACGACTTCCGAGGTCGCAATCCGTACCAACGGCCCCGTGAGGCTTTGAACGGTGATTCGGTCGCCGGGATGGACCTGTGGCAGCGAAAGACTCATGGGCTTCCTCCTTCCCACACCATATCCACCGCCACAAATTGAATCCGATTCGCAACGTTGAGTGGCACCGCACGCCGCTACGCTGTCCGGCAAGTGGCACCGCACGGAGGCGATGATGGACCAAGAGGCAGCCGGAACTGGTAGTGGCGCGACGGTCGTGCCACCGTACATGCCCTTCAAGACGTTCACCAACCTGCTCGTCCGAATGGCCGAACAGGGTGTCCCCCGGCGGATCGACGCGGGCTACCTGAACAGTATGTCCGGTGGGACTCGGGCCCAGCTCATGGGTGGGCTGAAGTGGTTCGGGCTCATTGATGCCGAGGACCATCCGCAGCCCGGTCTGAAGGCGCTCGTAGAGGCGCGGGACAGCAGGCCGCAGGCGGTCGCCGCGTTGTTCAAGGACAAGTACGACTGGGCTCTCGCGCTCGGGAATGACCGGGCCACTCAGGACGAACTGGACGCCGCGTTTCGCGATCGCGGCGTCACCGGCTCGACTATGAGGAAGGCTTCGGCCTTCTTCCTTCAGGGGGCCCAGTACGCGGGCTTGCCGGTGAGCCCGTTCTTCAAGAAGGCCCGCGAGGCTCCGGTAGGCAGGCGCCGGAGGCCAGCAGGACCGAAGGCAGACCGCGGCACGGTCACCAAGGAGGATCAGAAGCCACCGAAGCCGACCGACGAGAAGCCCCGCGTGGACGAGTCCTGGCAGGAGCGGATCGAGCCCGTGGTCCTCGAATGGCTGAAGCGCATCCCGGCGAAGGGCACGCCGTGGCCGAAGGCCGATCGCAACACGTGGAATGCCGTCCTCATGGCGATGCTGGACGGCATCCATGCCAAGGAGGACGCCGGGAAATAGATGAGGGTCGGGGCCGTGAGTCGGCCATCGGCCCGGTTGATCCGAAGCCCGCGACACCGGGGCCGAGGTTTCGGCGCTACAGCCCCGGCGTCGCCAAGTCCCAAGGAGATCGCATGCCGGAGAGAGAACTCCGAGCAGCGGCGTCTGGGTGGAAGCCGCTTCCGCCATGGCGTCCGCTGCTGTCCAAACAGGCGCGGCCCCTCGCGGGGCCATCCCGGCGTTGAACCCTACCAGACTCCCCAGGCCGGGAAACCCCAGCAAAGATCGAGGTACCTGATCGTGGCAAAGGTCTATCCCTATCACTCGACGTCGCCCGAGGACATGCAGCGTCAGCGGTACGTCCATCACGACCACGACGACTGCGCCGACGGCAAGCGCATCAAGGCGTACAACAAGGTCCAGGGCACCGGCGGGTATCCCCGTTGCGACGAGTGCATCAGGCTCGGGTAGCGCGCAGCCACACGAGCTCCCAGCGCGGGCCGACCGGCTCGCCATCCTCAATGGTCCAGACGCGGCGTAGGGCGTAGAGCCGTAGGCCGATCTCGTCGGACCCCAAGAGTGCAGCGGACAAGGCGCGGAAGCCCTCGTATCGCTGCCCGTGGAAGCGAACGGCGGGTTCGGGGTAGGTATGCCCCGGCCCGCCTTCGCACGACTCGTAGGTCTCGATCCCCGCAGCTCGAAGCACCCGGACCGCGGCGGCGATCCCCGCATCCAGCCCTTCGATCGCGGCCAGCCTGTCACGCACCGGCATCATAGTGTGTCAACGTAGTTATTGCCCTGATCACGGTCTGCCCGAGCTCGTCGCTCGCGGGGATGCCGTCGACGACGCCGCAGCCGCGATAGAGGACGGCGTCCGCCGTGAACGGCCCGACGCCGGGCAGCTCGCGGAGTGCCGCGAGGGCGTCCGCCGGTGGCATCGCCCGGAGCCGCTCCGTGTCCAGTCGGCCGTCGAGCGCCGCCTGGGCCAACGCGTGGAGGCGACGGACCTTCTCGGCGTTGAGGCCCGGCGCCGCGTCCAGCTCGAGGAGCCGGGCCGGCCGCGGGAACGCCGGGACCGGCACGCCCGCGATCGTCGGCCGGTCGCCGAGCCGGTCGGCCAGGCCACGCTTGATGACCGCCGACTGGCGGCGCGAGATCCGCTGCCCGATGACGAACGACGTGACGGCCTCGTACGCCGAGTAGAAGCAGACGGGCCGCAGGTACTCGTGCTCCCGTTGCAACCGGCCCACGATCGGATCGCGCTCGCCGACGGCCGGCCAGCCGGATCCGTCGTGGTCGAGCGACAGGCAGCGGGCCGCCTGGCGGAGCGCCGGATCGAGCAGCCCGTCCGGGGCGTCCGTGCGGCCGCGGACCACGCCGCCGGCGTCCTGCCAGAGCTCGATCGCGGCGCTCTCGTCGGTGCCTTCGACCGGGAACGCCAGGGTGATCGAGCCGGCGCCGACGGCCCCGCCGCCGATTCCGGCCGGGAAGCCGCCCGCGAAATCCCGGGCGGCGGCGAGGCTGAAGGGCCCACGAGGCTGGATCGAGACGTCGGCCACGGCCGCCAAGGATAGGGATTCGGGCCCCGACGCTCCCTACAATCCGGCCGATGTCGGGGAGGGAGGCCATCGCGCCGAGCCAGCCGGCGTCGGATTCGATCACCGGCCTCGGGCGCACGACGGGCGGCGAGCGGATCCGGGCGTTCGACCTCGCGAGGGGCCTGGCGATCCCGTTCATGATCTTCGTCCACATCCTGTGGCACTGGGGCGCCCCGGACACCTGGGGCAGCCCGGTCGGCCTGCTGATCAGCTTCATGGCCGGCCCGACCGCGGCGCCGACGTTCATGTTCCTGATGGGCGCTTCGCTGGCGTTCTCGTCGCGCCCGACCTTCGCCCGGCTCGCCGCGCGAGGCCTCTGGCTCGTCGTGCTCGGCTACGTCCTGAACTTCGCCCGCGGCGTGATCCCGTTCGTGCTCGGCACGAACGCGGGCGTCATCACGGCCCAGCAGGTCGCGCCGTTCACGCCGTGGTGGCTGGCGACGACGGTCGACATCCACCACATGGCGGGCCTGTCGCTCGTGGCGATCGCCATCCTGCGGACACGATCGAACCCCGGCTGGCTGTGGGTCGGGCTCGGTGGCGCGATCGTGCTCGCCGCACCGTGGCTGCGGACGCTCCAGTTCGGCACGCCGCTCCTGGATGCGCCGCTGACGCCGATCCTCGGGTCGGCCCCGAACGTCTACTACGCCGTCGTCCCGTGGCTGCTCTTCCCGCTCGTCGGGACGGTGTTCGGGACGATCCTGCGGCGCGCGCCGGACCGGCGCCGGGTCTTCCGCCAGGGCGGCCTGCTCGGACTCGGTCTGATCGTCATCGCGATCCCGCTACTCCTGGTCCAGCAGCCGAGCTTCGACGTGATCACGTACTGGCGCGAGCCGCTGTCGTTCGCGGTCGCGATCGTCGGGATCATCCTGGCGTGGCTGCTCCTCTGCGAGCTCGTGACGCGACGTCCCTGGATCGACCGCCGCCTCGGGATCGTCTACGCCTGGAGCGACCGCGTCCTGCCGATGTACTTCACCCACTGGATCCTGGTCGGGTGGGGCATCGGGATCGTGGGGTTCCGGGACATGGAGCTCGGACCGGTCCTGATCGCGATGGTCGTGACGCTGTACCTGACCTGGAAGCTGTCGCCGCTCGCGGCCGGCCTCGAGCGGACGCCCCGCTGGCTCGTCCGGCTCCTGTCCTGGCGCGCCGCGCCGGCCCTGGAGGCCCCAGCGACCGCGACCTGACCGCTGCCTACAATCGGGCGGATGGCTGCCTACCTCGATCACGCCGCCACGACGCCGCTGCGGGCCGAGGCGCTGGAGGCCATGCTGCCGTTCCTCGGCGGCACGTTCGGCAACCCGTCCTCGCCGCATCGCCAGGGTCGCGCGGCCCGGTCGGCGCTCGACGAGGCGCACGAGCGGATCGCGGCCGCCATCGGCGCCACCGCCCGTGAGGTCGTCATCACGAGCGGCGGCACGGAGGCCCTCAACCTCGCGCTGAAGGGCGCCGCCTGGGCGGGCAAGGCCCGCGGCCACCGGATCCTCACGTCCGCCGTCGAGCACCACGCGGTCCTCCATCCGCTCCAGCAGCTCGAGAAGTTCGGGTTCGAGATCGTCGAGCTGCCGGTCGACCGATACGGCCGGGTCGATCCCGAGCAGGTCGAAGCCGCGTTGACCGAGCGAACGATCCTCGTCGCGATCCAGCACGCGAACAACGAGGTCGGCACGGTCCAACCGATCGCGGCGATCGGCGCCATCGTCCGGTCCAGGGGCCCGAAGGGCTGTCTCTTCGCGATCGATGCGATCGCCTCGGCGCCGCACCTGCCGATCGACGTCGAGACGCTCGGCTGCGACCTCCTCGCGATCGCCGCCCACAAGCTCGACGGCCCGAAGGGCGCCGGCGCCCTGTACGTCCGGCGCGGGACGCACATCCTGTCCCAGCAGCAGGGCGGGACCCAGGAGCGCTACCGGCGCGCCGGCACGGAGGACGTCGCGGCCGCCGTAGGCATGGGTGTCGCGGTCGAGCTGGCTGTCGCCGAGCGAGATGTCGTCGCGCGCCGTGTCCGCAAGCTGCGGGACCGGCTGAAGAGCGCGGTCCTGGCCGTCGACGGCGTCGAGCTGACCGGCCACCCGAGGGACCGGCTGCCGTCGATCCTGTCCGTCGTCGCGGCCGAGTCGGACGGCGCCGCCGTCGTCATCAAGCTCGACCTTGCTGGGATCGCCGCGTCCATCGGCTCGGCCTGCACAACCGGCTCGACCGACCCGTCCCACGTCCTCACGGCCATGGGCTACCCGGACGAGGAGGCCCGCGGGGCGCTCCGCTTCTCGCTCGGCCGGGCGACGACCGAGGCCGAGATCGACGAGGCGATCGCGGTCGTCCCGCGGATCCTCGGCGAGATCCGGGCCGGCGCGGCGGCGATGGCGGCGGAGACCGCGTCGGCGGCCGTTGGTGTCGTCAGCGGGGCGGGACGGTGAGCCGGACCCTCGTCGCGATGTCGGGCGGCGTCGACTCGTCCGTCGCCGCGGCCCTCCTGGCCGGTCGGGGCGAGGAGGTCGTCGGGGTCTGGATGCGGCTCCACGACGTCGCTGACACGGTCTCCGAGTTCAGGAAGAGCTGCTGCTCGCTCGACGCGGCCGAGGACGCCCGGCGCGTCGCGGGCCAGCTCGGGATCCCGTTCTACGTCCTGAACCTCGAGCGCGAGTTCGGGGACGGCGTCCTCGAGCCGTTCCTCGGGGCCTACCTCGAGGGGCGGACGCCGAGCCCCTGCATCGACTGCAACACGACGGTGAAGTTCGGGGCGCTCCTCGGCCGGGCGCGCCACCTGTACGACTGCGACGCCGTGGCGACGGGCCACTATGCCCGGCGGGTCGAGGCCGGCGACGGCTCCGTCCAGCTCCATCGGGCCCGCGACGAGGCGAAGGACCAGACCTACTTCCTGTACGGCCTGCGCCAGGACCAGCTCGCCGACGCGCGGTTCCCGCTCGGCGAGCTCACGAAGCCGGAGGTCCGGGCGATCGCCCGTTCGCTCGGGCTGGCGACCGCCGACAAGGCCGAGAGCCAGGGCGTCTGCTTCATCCCCGACGGCGACGTCCGCGGGGCCCTGCGAACGCGGGCGGGCTGGGCGCCCGAGCCGGGCCCGATCGTCGACGCGGGCGGCGAGCGGGTGGGGGAGCACGGCGGGGCCGCGGGCTACACGATCGGGCAGCGGACGGGTCTCGGGGTCGCCCTCGGCGAGCCGCGCTATGTCTCGCGCGTCGATCCCCGCTCGAACACGATCGTCCTCGCCAGGCGGCAGGACCTCGAGACGTCCACCCTCGAGCTGGAGGACGCCCGGTTCGTCGCCGACGAGCCACCGGGGGAGGCGTTCCGGGCGGAGGTCCGGGTGCGCCACCGCGGAGCGCTGACCGCCGGCACGGTTCGTCGGACCGGCCACGGCTGGACGGTCGAGCTCGATGCTCCCGTCTGGGCGGCTGCCCCCGGGCAGGCCGCCGTGCTGTACACCGGCGATCGCTGCCTCGGCGGCGCGCGGATCGCCAGCGCCGTCCCGGCCGCGGTCAGCGCCGCGTGATCGGTCCGGCGGTCGTCCTCGCGGCGATCTTCGCGAGCTTCCACACCTCCGCGTACGTCTTCGTCCGCGGCCGCGTCGGCGCCCGCCTGCCCCTCGTGCTCGTGGCCGCGTTCCTCGGCGCCTGGGCCGGCGACGCCCTCGCCGGGGCGCTCGGCGTGGATCCGATCCGAATCGGCGACTTCCACGTCCTCGCTGCCTCGGCCGTCGCCTGGATCGGCATCGGCTTCGTCGCCCTGATCTCGGTGATGGCGCCCGCCCGCCGGGTCGCGGCGGCGTCGTCGGCAACGACGACGTCGACGGCCACGACCTCGCGCGAGCCGCTGAGCCCGAGATGAACCGCCTGCCGTTCCAGCGCCCCTCGGCAGCCCCATCGACCCGTCGCTCGATCCTCGACGACGAGCGCTTCGTTCGCGGCCTCACGATCGGCGCCCTGATCGGCGCGGCGATTGCCGGCTCGACGCTCTGGACCCGCCTGCGCCGGGCGACGACCCCTGACCGGGAGGCCGGAACCGCCCGCGACTGACCTGTCCGGCGGGAGCCCTCGGCTACCATTCCGGTGATGCCGAATCCCGATCAGGCGCGCGATCCGCGCATCACGTCCCTCTCCTCGGCCGAGATCCGCCGGCGCTTCCTGGAGTTCTTCGAGGAACGCGGCCACACGATGGTGCCGAGCGGCAGCCTCGTGCCCGCGGGCGACCAGACGCTCCTCTTCGTGAACTCGGGCATGGTCCCGTTCAAGGACGCCCTGACCGGTGCCGAGAGGCGGTCCTACAACCGCGCCGTGAACTTCCAGCGCTGCCTGCGGGTGGCCGGCAAGCACAACGACTTCGAGGAGGTGGGCCGCTCGCCGAACCACCACACCCTCTTCGAGATGCTCGGCAACTGGAGCTTCGGCGACTACTTCAAGCGCGAGGCGATCCACTGGGCGTGGGAGTTCATGACCCGCGACCTCGGGATCCCGGCGGACCGGCTCGCCGCGACGGTCTACTCGACGGACGACTTCGCCGAGGGTGTCTGGCTCAAGGAGATCGGGCTGCCGCGGAACCGCGTCCAGCGCTGGGGCGACTTCCCGAACGGCGACGAGAAGAACTGGTGGCGGATGGCCGACATCGGCCCGTGCGGGCCGTGCTCGGAGATCCACTACGACCGCGGGATCGAGTACAGCGAGGGCGACTTCTGCGTCCCCGACCACTCGGAGATCTGCCCCCGCTGGCTCGAGGTCTGGAACCTCGTCTTCATGGAGTTCGAGCTCCATCCCGACCGGTCGCTGACGCCGCTGCCGGCACCCGGCATCGACACGGGCATGGGCCTCGAGCGCATCACCCGGGTCATGCAGCAGGTCGGCTCGAACTACGACACCGATCTCTTCGCCCCGATCCACGCCAAGATGCGAGAGCTGCTCGGCCACGACCCGGAGAGCTTCGAGGCGGAGCGCTTCAGCTACCAGGTCATCGCCGATCATTCCCGGGCGATCACGTTCCTGCTCGCCGACGGGGTGAGCCCCTCGAACGAGGGCCGCGGCTACGTGACCCGCCGGATCCTCCGGCGCGCCGTCCGGCACGGCCGGCTGCTCGGCCGGAAGGAGCCCTTCCTCGCCGAGACGGCGAAGGTCGTCATCGACACGATGGCCGAGGCCTATCCCCATCTCCGCGAGCACGAGCGCTCGATCCTCGGGGGCATCGCCCGCGAGGAGACCCAGTTCATCCGGACGCTCGAGGCGGGCACGAACCTCCTCGAAGAGGCGCTCATCCCGCTGACCTCGAACGAGCGGGTCGTTGGCCGCCAGGCAGACGCGCTCCCATCCGGCGTCCCCCGGCTCCCGGGCGACGTCGCGTTCAAGCTCCACGACACGTACGGGTTCCCGATCGATCTCACGATCGAGCTCGCCGCCGAGTACGGCGTCGGCGTCGACCGGGGCCGGTTCGAGGAGCTGCTCCAGGAGCAGCGCGACCGGAGCCGCGCGGGGACGAAGGCCGATCTCCGGCGGCAGGCCGAGGCCACGGCGCTCTATGGCGCGATCCAGGCCCGGACCGGCGACACCACCTTCGTCGGCTACGAGGCGACGACGGCCGAGGCCAGGGTCGTCGCAATCATCCGCGACGGCATCGAGTACGAGACGCTCGAGGCCAAGGGCGACGAGGAGCTCCGGACCGAGGCCCGAGCCGCCGCCGAGGTCATCCTCGACCGGACGCCGTTCTACGCCGAGGGCGGCGGTCAGGTTGGCGATCGCGGCGTCCTGCTCGGCCCGAATGGCACCGTCGTCTTCGACGTCGAGGACACGCAGCGGGTGGCCGGCACGCAGGCGGCCGGGCTCATCGTCATGCGCGGGACGCTGCGCGGCCGGCTGGCCGTCGGCGAGACCGTCAGCGCTTCGGTCGACGCGGAGCGGCGGGCCGCCACGATGCGCAACCACACAGGGACGCACCTGCTCCACCGCGCCCTCCGGAACGTCGTCGGCGACACGGCGAAGCAGGCTGGCTCGCTCGTCTCGCCGGACTATTTCCGGTTCGACTACCCCTTCGATCGGGCGCTCAACGCCGACGAGCGGCGGTCGATCGAGGACGAGGTCCGGCGGATCGTCCGCGAGGACCGGCCGGTCACCGTCGAGCACCTGCCCATGGCCATCGCCATCGAGCGCGGCGCCGACGCGCTCTTCGACGAGAAGTACGGCGAGACCGTCCGGACGGTGCGGGTTCGGGACTACAGCTTCGAGCTGTGTGGCGGAACGCACGCGGACGCGTCCGGCCAGGTCGGAAGCTTCGTGATCACCGGCGAGCGGAGCATCGGCTCGGGCATGCGCCGGATCGAGGCGCTGACCGGTGCCGGCGCGGACGCGTACCTGCGGGCGCGCTCCGAGGCGCTCGAGCGCGCCGCCGAGGCCGCCGGCGCGCTGACTTCCGACGGCCTGCCGGACCGGATCGCCGCGCTGCAGGCGGAGCTGAAGGATGCGAGGCGGCGCCTCAAGGCGGGCGGCGGCGCCGGCGCCGGGATCCCGCGCCCCGTCGAGCTCAGGGATCGCGTCGAGTCGTTCGACGGCGTGTCGCTCGTCACGCTCGCCGCGCCGTTCGAGTCCACCGAGGCGATGAAGGGCTACGCGAAGGACCTGCGATCCGCGCTCGGCACGAACGTCGTGGCCCTCGCCCTCGATGCCGACGAGCCACAGGTCTTCGTGACCGCCGACGAGACCGCCGTCGCGAAGGGCGTCTCGGCCGGTGAGCTCGTGAAGCTTGCCGTCGGCCCGATCGGCGGCAAGGGCGGCGGCCGGCCCGAGATGGCGCAGGGCCGGGGGACGAACCGCCAAGGCGTCGGCGCCGCGCTCGAGGCGGTCCGGACAGCGGTTCGCGAGGCCGCGGGCTGACCCGGAGCGGATGACCCTGCTGCGACGCCTCTGGGGCCGGGACGGGACCGACGAGGCCCTGACCGCGTGCACTGCCCTCGATGTCGGGACCGAGTTCGCGAAGGCGCTCGTCTTCGAGATCGACGAGGAGCATCACGGCCGGGTCAGGGGCGTCGGCCGGAAGCGCCAGGGTCTCGCCCACATGCAGTCGGGGACCGTCGCGGACATCTCGGCCGTCGTCGACAACTGCGCGGTCGCGCTCCAGGAAGCCGAGGAGATGGCCGGGTTCCGCCCCAGCCAGGTCGTGATCGGCATCGCCGGCGAGCTCGTCAAGGGGTTCACGACCGTCCACGACCAGCAGCGAGTCCGGTCCGACGCGCCGATCACCGAGGGCGAGCTCGGCAAGCTCATCGAGGGCGTGCAACGCCAGGCGATCCGCGAGGCCGAGCGATCGGTGACGTGGGAGACCGGCCTGCCCAGCGTCGACGTCAGGCTCGTCCACGCGGCGGTGGTCGGTGCCTGGATCGACGGCTACGCGGTGACCAACCCGGTCGGGTTCCAGGGCCGGAACGTCCGGATCGCGATCTTCGACGCGTTCGCGCCGCTCGTCCACCTCGGCGCCCTGCAGACCGTCGCCGTGAAGCTGGACCTCGAGCTCGTCGCGGTCGTCGCCGAGCCCTATGCGGTCGCCCGGGTCCTCGATTCGGAGCAGGTCCGCCAGGGCGGGGCGCTCTTCATCGACGTCGGCGGCGGCACGACCGACGTCGCGCTGGTCCGCCAGGGCGGGATCGAGGGGACGCGGATGTTCGCCCTCGGAGGACGGGCGTTCACGAAGTCGATCGCCGATCGGCTGGACCTGCCGTTCCCGCGGGCCGAGGCGCTGAAGGTCGACTACGCCCGGGGCATCGCCGGCGACCGGGCGGCCGAGGTTCGCCAGATCATCGCGGACGACGTCGCGGTCTGGGCAGCCGGGGTCGAGCTCGTGCTCGAGGAGCTGGCCGCCGGCGACCTCCTGCCGGGCCGGATCCACATCTGCGGTGGCGGCTCGCGGCTGCCCGAGATCCGCGACGCGCTCGCCGCGGAGGGCTTCGCCCGACGCCTGCCGTTCGCCCGGCCGCCCGAGGTCTCGATCCTCGAGCCCAACCAGATCGAGACGATCCGCGACGACACCCACCTGCTGGAGAACCAGCAGGACGTGACGCCGATGGGCCTGGCCTACCAGGCGATCGAGCTGGGCACCTCCACGAGCGTCCTCGACGGCTCGCTCCGCCGGGTCGTCCGGTCGATGCGGATCTGAGGGCGACCCCATGACGGACACGCCGATCCTGTACCTCGACGCCGACGACGAGATCACGTCGGCGGCGGCACGGATCCGGGATACCGACGCCGAGCGGATGGCGCTCGTCCTGCCGTACGGCTCGCGACTCGCGACGTCGCGGATCAACTTCAGGCTCCTTGCCCGCGAGGCCGCCGACCGGGGCAAGATCATCGAGATCGTGGCCGCGGACGCGTCGGCCCGAGCCCTGGCGATGACGGCCGGACTGGCCGTCCACCCGTCGGTGTCGGCGTTCGAGGCGGGTGCGACCGCCGCGACGGCCCCAAGCGCCGCGACCGAGGCCGTTCCGACGCCGGTGGCCACGTCAGCTGACGCCCCGACGAGCGCGATCCTCGTGCCGAAGGCCGGGTCGACACCGGTGCCGGTCGTCGGCCGCGCGCGACCCCCGATGCGACCCCGGACGGCGGCGGGCATCGCCATCGCGCTGCTGGTCGTGCTCGTCATCCTCGGGCTCGCCGCGTTCACCGTCCTGCCGTCGGCGACGATCACCCTGTCGCCGTGGTCGGAGACGATCGGTCCGCTCACCGCCGATATCGTGGCCGACCCGACCGCGACCGTGGCCGACCCGACGACCCTGACCGTGCCAGCGACCCGCCTCACGTTCCCGCTGGCCGTGCTGCAGACGTTCCAGGCGACCGGGTCGAACGTGACCGAGACGAACGCCACCGGCAGCGTGACGTTCCAGAACTGCGACACCGGTGGCAACGTCACGATCCCGGCGGGCGCGCGGGTCGCGACCGCCAACGGGATCGGCTTCATCACCCAGTCGAAGGTGATGATCCGACGGGCCCTGGTCTTCCCGTTCTCGTGCCGGACCGGCAGCGTCAGCGTCGTCGCCCAGAGCCCTGGCACCGATGGCAATGTCCCGGCCGGCGCGATCACCAAGATTCCTCCTGGCTACGACCCGATCGTGCTCACGGTGACGAACCAGAACCCGACGACCGGCGGCACGCACACCGACCTGCCGCAGATCACGCAGGGTGACGTCGACGGCGCCATCGCAACCCTCACGGCGGCCCTCTCCACGTCCCTCGACCAGCAGATCGCGACGGCGACGAACGTGCCGCCCGGCACGACGCTGTACCTGGGCACGAAGCAGCTGGGCACGGCCACGCCGACGATCGATCCGACGACGCTCGTCGGCCTGATGCAGGCGTCGTTCGACCTGGGGCTGAATGCGCAGGGAACGGTCCTCGGCGTCGACTCGAGCGCCGTGAAGGCGATCGCGAAGCAACGGCTGCAGGCGCAGCTGAAGCCGGGCTGGACGCTCGATCCGGCATCCATCTCGATCGACGCCGGCAACCCATCCGTGGTCGGGTCCGTGGTGACCTTCCACGCCTCCATGACCGGCACGGAGACGCCGACGATCGACCAGCAGGCCCTCCTCTCGCAGCTCGAAGGGCTCGGCGCGCCGGAGGCTCGCGCCAAGCTCGCCGACCTCGGACAGGCCGACCTCCAGCTCTGGCCGGGCTGGGTCACCACGATCCCGTCGAACGCAAGCCGGGTGACGCTCACGATCGGCAGCCCGGTGCCGCTGCCGTCACCGACGCCGTGAGCGGCCCGCTCCTGGGCATCGACCTCGGGGAGCGCCGGATGGGACTCGCCATCGCCGACGCCGACGGCCTGGCCGCCCGGCCGCTCGCCACCGTCCGCCGCGGCCGCACGCTCGACGAGGACCTCGAGACGATCGGCGGCGTCGCGCGAGAGCAGCGGGTCGGCGAGCTGATCGTCGGGCTGCCGCTCGAAGCCTCCGGCGGCGAGGGGCCGATGGCCGCCGCCGCCCGGGCGTGGGCAGCCGGCATCGCCGACGGCCTCGGATTGCCGGTGAGCCTTCGCGACGAGCGGCTCACGAGCCACGTCGCCGAGCAACGCCTCGGCCCGATGCCGCGCGGCCGCTGTGGTGGACCGCCGTCGAAGACGCAGCGGGAGCGGTATCGTGCGCGCGTGGATCGTGAGGCCGCGGCGATCATCCTCCAGGACGAGCTCGAGGCGCGTCGCGCCCGATGACGATCCGAAGCGGTCGCGGGCCGCGCGATCGCTCCGACACCGGATCCAACGGCAGCGGGATGCCGGTCTGGCGAGCCTCGAACGGCCGAGGCGGCCCACCGGTCGACGCCCGGCCCGACCGTCGCAACGGTGAGGGGCGTCGGGGCCTGCCCGGGCCGCTGAAGTTCCTCGTCTTCGGCGGCGCCCTCGCGGGGATCGTCCTCGTCGCCCTGCTGACGGCGTTCCGGCCCCTGATCAGCGCCGGGGTGGTGGCGTGGGCCTGGGACAACCCGGGCGCGATCACCCGGTTCCAGTTCGTGGCCGACTTCGTCCGCGACGACCTCGACGGGTCCCTGACCGCGACCGCTGGCACGAACGACCAGGAGATGGCCTTCGACGTTGTGCCGGCCGACACGATCTACACCCTCGCGCCGCGGCTCCAGCAGGGCGGGTTCATCGCGAGCCAGCGAGCGTTCCTGTACACGGCCCTCTTGACCGACCTCGGCGACAAGCTGCAGGCCGGCACGTTCGTCCTGAAGCAGGACATGACGCCTGCCCAGGTCGTGGCTGCCCTCGTCCAGGCGAAGGTCACCCTGACGACGGTCAACGTGACATTCCGGGAGGGGATCCGCCTCGAGCAGCAGACCGCCCTGCTGCAGACGATCCAGTCGGGGGTCGACCCCCAGGACTTCTACAACCTCGCGAAGCACCCGACGCCCGACATCCTCGCCGCCAACCCATGGCTCCAGGCGTCCGGGCTGCCCCAGGGTGCGAGCCTCGAGGGCTTCCTCTACCCGGCGACGTACACGCTGATCACGTCGGTCAGCGGTGGGCCGTTCCACGTCACGACCGCCAAGGACCTCATCCAGATGGAGCTCGACAAGTTCCAGTCGGCGGTCGGCCCCGACCGGGAGAACGTGCCCAAGGCGCGGGGGATGAACTTCTACCAGATCGTCACGCTCGCCTCGATCGTCCAGCACGAGACAGCCCAGCCGAGCGAGAAGCCGCTCGTGGCGGGCGTCTACCAGAACCGCCTCGACAAGCTCGACGGGTTCGCGCCGCTGATGGGCTCCGAGCCGACGGTCATCTACGCGGTCGACACCGCCAACCTCCGCAAGATCGACTTCTCGCAGTGGCAGACCTACTACTTCTGGAACAGCATCAAGACGAAGATCGTCGACGTGCAGGTGCCGAAGGACCTGCAGGGCTACCAGACGTACCAGGTCACCGGGCTGATCCCCGGGCCGATCTCCAGCCCGACGACGGAGGACATCGACGCCGCCCTGAACCCGGACACCCAGGCCGGCTACCTGTACTTCTTGGCGGTCCCGAATACGGGCACGAACGTCTTCGCCAAGACGCTCGCCGAGCAGAACGCGAACATCAAGAAGTACTACCCGAACGGCTTCTGAGCTGACGATGCCAACCGAGGTGATCGGGCTCCGCCGCGCCGCCGAGTGGCCCCACCCCGCCGATTTCACCCCGCCGCCAACCGCGGCCCAGCGCGAGCGCTGGCTCGAGGCCGATCGGGTCGCGCGCCCGGAGCGCCGCCGGCTCCTCCGGGAGACGATGGCCGCGCACGGCGTCGACGGCTACTTCGGCGTCCGCTGGGAGCACATGCGCTACCTCGGCGGGCTGCCGTTCGACGAGCGCGAGGTGGCCGGATCCGGAGACTCCGGCAAGTTCCTCGTGACGATGGACGAGTCGATCATCCTCGCCGACAGCCGCTACACGATCCTCGTCGAGCGGGAGGCCCCGGACTCCCGCATCTTCGAGTGCTACAACGCGCTGGCCGATCGCTGGGCCGACCTCATGGCGGAGTCCGGCCTGCGCCGGGTCGCGATCGAGGCGATGACGATCCCGCACCTGACCTGGGAGCGGCTCGCCGCGGCCGCCCCGAACGTCGAGCTGGTCCCGATCGACGGCTGGGTGGAGGACCAGCGCCAGCACAAGGAAGCAGCCGAGCTGGAGCGCGTCGCCGCTGCCAGCGCGGTCGCCGACCGCGCGCTGGCGTCGCTCCTGCCCTCGATCCGGCCGGGCGTCACGGAGCGCGATCTGGCCCTCGATCTCGAGTGGCGGATGCGGACCGGCGGGGCGAACCAGCTGGCGTTCGAGGTGACGGTCCTCGCCGGCGCCGAGGCGGCCCTGCCGCACGGCCAGCCCGGGCTCCGCCCGGTGACGACCGGCCAGGTGCTGCTGTTCGACTTCGGGGCCGAGGTCGAGGGCTACCGCAGCGACATGACGCGGACGCTCATGGTCGGCGAGCCGACCCGGCACAACGCCGACGTCTACTCGGTCGTGCACCGCTCGCAGGAGGTCGTGTTCGACGCGCTGTACGAGGCGGTCCCGAAGGCCCAGCGGGGCGAGCCGCTGCCCGCCGGCCGGGCGATGGACGGGCTGGCCCGCCAGGCGATCGAGGTCGACGGCCGCTTCCCGGTCTACGGCCACGGCCTGGGCCACGGGATCGGCATCGCGACCCACGAGCTGCCCGGCCTGGGCCGGCGCAGCCCGGACGTGCCGCTGCCGAGGCGCACGGTCTTCTCGGTCGAGCCGGGGATCTACATCGAGGGCGACACGGGTGTCCGGATCGAGGACCTCGTCGTGATCGACGTCGACGCCGGCCGCTTCGAGCGGGTCACGAACTTCCCCCGCGACCTGGTGATCGTCGGGGAGTAGCACCGGGTTCGGGGCGGACCCTCGGCTACAATCGGTGACCCCAAGCCCAAGAGGACCCGATTCCCCATGATCAGCACCGGCGAGCTGCGCAAGGGCGTCGCGATCGAGCTCGATGGCGACCTCTGGCAGATCCTCGACTACCACCACATCAAGATGGGCCGCGGCTCGGCCCAGGTCCGGATCACGCTCCGCAACATCAAGCGTGGCCAGACGATCGAGCGCTCGTTCCAGGCCGGCACGAAGTGGCCGCGAGCCTCGATGGAGCGGCGGCCGGTCCAGTTCCTCTACCGCGACGGCGACGACTTCCACTTCATGGACACCGACACCTACGACCAGTTCGCCCTCCGCGCGGAGCAGCTCGGCGACACCGTCCAATACCTGAAGGACGGGATGCTCGTCGATCGGACCTCGTACCAGGGCGAGACTATCGGCGTCGAGCTGCCAGTCACGGTCGACCTGGCGGTCGTCTCGACCGAGCCCGGCTTCGCCGGTGACACGGCCCAGGGCGCCCGGAAGCCGGCCACACTCGAGACGGGCCTGACCGTCTCGGTGCCGCTGTTCGTCAGCGAGGGCGACACCGTCCGCGTCGACACGCGGACCGGGGAGTACCAGACCCGGGTCTAGACCCGAGCCGTGTCGGCCCGGGTCAGGTGAGCTGGCCCGCGACCGGGTCCAGCAGCCAGAGGGCCGCGCCGATGACGGCGCTGATCACGAGGATCGTCGTGAAGAGGCGGCGCCGGAGGGCGCGCCCGACCTGACCGTCGGCTCGCCGGCCGAGGCGCCTGCGCACGTCGAGCAGCGGCTCGAGCGCGTCCCCCGGCGAGGATCGGCCGTCCGCCATCCGCCGCCGGACCTCGGCTGCCGCGATCCCGACCTCGGCCCGGAGTCGATCGTCGCCGTCGGCTGGCTGGAGCCCGTCGGCCGCGGCCCGCAGGGACGCCAGGTCGCCCGGGCCGCCGGAGCGCCAGTCGACGTCGTCGAGGGCATGGGCTCGCTGCCAGTGCTCCTCCGGCGTGTCGTCCGGCAACCGCTCGGCCGTTGCCCGAGCCTCGTCGAACCGCGCGGCGAGTAGCAGGACCTCGACGCGGATCCAGCGGTTGTCCGGCGTCTCCGGATGAGCCGCGAGCCAGGCATCGGCATCGGCCGGCCGCGTCGGCACGCCACCCGCGCCGAGGCGGCTCGCCTGTCCGAGCTCCCATTCGCCGAGCCAGCTGAACGCCTCGAACGCCCGGCGGCTGCGGAACGGCATGGCCCGGATGTAGGCCTCGGTGGCCAGCAGCGCCCCGAGGACCACCGCGGCCAGGAAGCCGACCGCCACCGGGAAGCCGAGCGTGCCGGCGGCGAGCGGCACGAAGACCCAGACGACCACGAAGGCGACGAGCGCGGCCAGCTCGGACGTCCCGAACGGCCCGATCCGCCCGGGCTCCCGGATCGCGGCCGCGATGTTGCCGTAGGCCCGTGAACCCGGGTCGCCCGCCGGCGCCGTCGCGACCGGCGCGGGTGCGGCCGGGTCGCCTCGCCGGATGAGCGCGAGGCCGAGGATCACGCCCACGAGGCCGATCGCCAGCCAGCCCGACACCGCGCCCTCGTCGTAGGCCGCGGGATGCGCGACGGCATCGAGCGCCTCGAGCCCGTACAGGACCGTCCATGGAAGAGCCGTGCCCAGCAGCAGCTGGCCCGCCTGGACCCGCCGCCGGCGACGCAAGAGCGACCAGGCCAGGAGCAGGGCTCCGCCGAGGATCGGCCCGCTGATCACGAAGCTGTCGGCGCCGGTGACCAGGAAGATCCCGAAGCACGTGCCACCGAGGACCGTCAGCCCGGCGCTGAAGCGCGATCCGATCGGGATGCCCCGACGGCGCCGGCCGGCGGCGTACAGGACCGCGAGCAGGAAGACGATAGGGATCGCGATCGTGAGGGCGAGCACGACCAGGAGCAGCGTCATCGGGTCCGGCACGGCAGCACGATAGCCGACGAACCTTGGCCGTCGGGACCCCTACGATTGGCCAGATGGACGCGGCGACGACCCTGGCGGAGGCTCCCGGCACGTTCGGCCTGCGCATCCTGAAGGTCAGCGAGGCGACGCGCGCGATCGCGACCCTCGTCCGGTCCGACGAGCTGCTGCGCGACCTCTGGATCGAGGGTGAGGTCGGCCGGGTCACGATCTCGACCGCCGGCCACGCCTACTTCGCGCTGAAGGACGAGCGATCGCAGCTGCAGTGCGTCTGGTTCCGCGACGACCGGGTGCGATCGGCGTTCCAGCCGACGACCGGGCTCCGGATCGTCGTCCACGGTCGGGTGGACCTGTACGAGCCGCAGGGCGCGCTGCAGCTCTACGTGGAGTCGGTCCAGCCGTCCGGCGTCGGCAACCTCGCGCTCCGATTCGAGCAGCTGAAGGCAAAGCTGTCGGCCGAAGGGCTGTTCGATGCGGCGCGGAAGCGGTCGCTCCCGTCGCGACCGGCCGTCGTCGCGGTCGTCACGTCGCCGACCGGGGCCGTCTGGAAGGACGTCTGCACGGTCCTCGCCCGGCGTTGGCCGCTGGTCCGGGTCGTCCTCGTGGCGGCGGCGGTCCAGGGCGAAGGTTCGGCCGACTCGATCGTCCGGGCGCTCCGACGGATCGAGCGGTACGTCGATCTCCTGGCGGGGACCGGGCGGGCGGCCGAGGCGCCCACGGTCACGATCCTCGCTCGCGGCGGCGGCTCGCTCGAGGACCTCTGGTCGTTCAACGACGAGGCGGTCGTGCGCGCGATCGTCGCCCACCCGCTGCCGGTCGTCGCCGGGGTCGGCCACGAGGTCGACGTCACCCTCGCCGATTTCGCGGCCGACGTCCGCGCCCCGACCCCGTCCGCGGCGGCCGAGCTGGTCGTGCCGGACCGGGTCGAGCTGGCCGCCAGCCTCGCCCGCGGCGCGGACCGGATGCACGCCGCCGCGGCCCGTGTGATCGGCGATGCCAGGCGCGAGGTCGACGCCGAGCGACGGGCCCTCGATCATCTTCGGCCACAGGCCCGGCTCGCCGTCGCGCGGGAACGGGCGTCGGACCTCCTTGATCGGGCGACACGGGCGATGCGGCTGCGGATCGGGGAGGGGAGGGCTCGCCAGGAACGGCTCGCCGACGTGCTGCCCGGGCTCGTCTCGGGTCGGCTCTTCGCGGCCCGCGGCACGCTCGCGTCGGCCGGCTCAGCGCTCACCGTCCTCGGCCCGAACGCCACGCTGGAACGCGGCTACGCGATCGTCCGCACCTTGCCGGACGGCGCGATCGTGCGCGACCCCGTCTCGCCCGGCTCCCGGCTCAGCATCCGGGTGGCCCGTGGCGAGTTCCCGGCGACCGCCGAGGGCGCCGAGCGGGATAGGATCGAGCCGTGACCGACACGCTGGATCGTGCGCCGACCCCGGTCGGGGAGCTGTCGTTCGACGACGCCCTGGCCGAGCTCCAGCGGACCGTGGCCGAGCTGGAGACTGGTGGCCAGCCCCTCGAGCGCTCGATCGCCCTGTACGAGCGCGGCGTGGCCCTCCATGAGCGCTGCGCCGCGCTGCTCGCAGCGGCCGAGCTGAAGGTCCAGCAGCTCGTCCAGCGGGCCGGCGGCGCCCTCGAGGCCATCGACGTCCGGCCCGACGAGGCGAGGGAGGCCGAGTGAGCTACGGCGGCCGCGGTCCGATCAACTCGAAGATCCTGGAAGCCCTGACGAGCGCGGAGGCGCAGCCCAACGAGGCCGACGCCGCGGATCGGGCGGCCCTCGACGCGGAGGAGCGCCGCGAGGCCGAGTACGCCGAGGTCGGCCTGCCGGCGCCGGCCCGAGACGTGCGCCGATCGTCCGTCGCCGACCGCATCCGCGCGCTCTTCGGGCGATGACCGACTTCCTCGTCGAGACCACGGACCTCTTGCGGCGGACGCCGGTCGTCCTCGAGGCGCTGCTCGTCGGGATCGACAACGACTGGACCGATACCGCCGATACCGCGAACGGCTGGCGGCCGCGAGACGTGGTCGGCCACCTGATCACGGGCGAGCTGACCAACTGGATCCCGCGGGCAACACGGATCCTCGAGCACGGGACCTCGAAGGCGTTCGATCCATTCGAGCGCGAGGCGATGTTCGAGCGCGACAGGGACAAGCGCCTGGACGACCTGGTCGCGGAGTTCGGCCGGCTCCGCGCCGAGAACCTGGTCCGCATCGCGGACCTCGCGAAGGACGCGGACCTCGATCGGCGCGGGCTCCACCCAGCGCTTGGCGAGGTGACCCTCCGCCAGCTGCTGGCGACGTGGTCCGTCCACGACCTCGACCACGTCGCCCAGGTCTTCGCGGGCATGGCCGGATCGCACGACGCCGATGTCGGTCCGTGGAAGGTCTACTCGGGGATCCTGCTGCGGCGCGACGATCCTGCCGCCGTCCCTCGCTGATCCCGATGCAGGCGTAACCGGAACGACACCGTCCCGGGACTACACTCCCGAGCGGTCGCGCGTCACAGGGCCGAACCGGGACGAGCGATCCCGTTGCTACGGAGCCGTCCGAACGTGTCCTCGATCCTCGCCCGGCTGAACGGTCCGGGCGACCTCCGCGGCCTGTCCGAAGGCCAGCTCGCGGCCCTCGCCGCCGAGATCCGCGAGACGATCATCGCGACGGTCGCCCGCACGGGTGGGCACCTCGGCAGCTCCCTCGGCGTCGTCGAGCTCACGATCGCGCTGCACCGCCTGCTCGACTCACCGCGCGACAAGATCGTCTGGGACACCGGCCACCAGGCCTACGCCCACAAGCTCCTGACCGGCCGGCTCGAGCGCTTCGGGACGCTCCGTCAGCTCGACGGGGTCGGTGGCTTCCCGCGCCGGTCGGAGAGCGAGCACGACGTGTTCGACGGCGGCCACGCCGGCACCGGCCTGTCGATCGCCGAGGGGCTCGCGACCGCACGGGACCTCCACCACGGCCTCGAGCGGATCGCGGTCGTCGTCGGCGACGCGGCCCTGATGAGCGGCCTGTCGCTCGAGGCGCTCAACGACATCGGCCACCGCCGGACGCCGATGCTCATCGTCCTGAACGACAACGAGATGTCGATCAGCCGGACCGTCGGGGCCGTCTCGACGTACCTCTCGAAGATCAAGCTCTCGCGATCCTGGCAGTCGTCGAAGTCGATCTACGACCGCCTCGTCGAGCGGATCCCGATCGTCGGCCCGTCGGCCCTGATGTGGAGCCAGCGGCTCCGGCGCTCGGTGGTCAACCTCGCGAGCCCCGGCCAGCTCTTCGAGGACCTCGGGATCACCTACATCGGGGTCATCCCGGGCCACGACATCCACGCCCTCCTCGAGACGATGGGTCGCGCGCTGGAGCTCACCGGCCCCGTCCTCGTCCACGTCCGGACCCAGAAGGGCCGCGGCTACCGGCCCGCCGAGACGGACCAGGTCTCGTTCCACGGAGCGGCGCTGCCGCCGATGACGCCGCTCCCCGGGAAGACGCCGATCCTGCCCGGCACGCCGCACGGCGCCGGCTCCAACGGCGATGCCGTGGCCCCGGCCCTCAGCGCTGCCGAGAAGCGGCACCCGAACTACACGTCGGTGTTCGTGGGCGAGCTGATCGCGCTGGCGAAGGACGATCGGCGGATCGTCGCCATCACGGCCGGCATGCCGACCGGCACCGGCCTGTCGCGGTTCGAGGCGGCATACCCCGATCGCTTCGTCGACGTGGGCATCGCCGAGCAGCACTCGCTGGCGCTCGCGAGCGGCATGGCGCTGGCTGGGATGCGACCGGTCGTGGCGGTCTACTCGACGTTCCTGCAGCGGGCGTTCGACCAGATCGTCCACGACATCTGCCAGAACGATCTGCCGGTGCTCATCGGCGTGGATCGCGCGGGGCTCGTCGGCGAGGACGGCACGAGCCACCAGGGCATGTTCATGCTGCCGGTCCAGCGCCAGCTGCCGTACCTCGTGATCGCGAGCCCGAAGGACGAGCAGGAGCTCAGATCCCTCGTGCGCACGGCGCTCGGGCAGGACCACCCCTTCGCGCTTCACTACCCACGTGACGCCGGCTTCGGCCTCCCCGCGCCGGCCGAGCCGCCCGTCGTTCCCGTCGGCCGGGGCGAGGTCCTCCGGGAGGGTCGCGACATCCTGTTCGTCGGCTTCGGGCCGATCACAATGCGGGCCGTCGCCGCGGCCGACGAGCTGGCCAAGGACGGCTGGTCGATCGGGGTCATCAACGCCCGGTTCGCGAAGCCACTGGACCGCCAGCTGATCCTCGACCAGGCGCGCGGGAAGCGGCTGGTCGTGACGTTCGAGGAGAGCGTTGTCACCGGTGGCTTCGGCGGCGCGGTGATCGAGGCCCTCGAGGATGCCCGCCTGGCGGATCCGGCCTATCGCGACGTGACCGTCCGCGTCGTCGGGATCCCGGCCGACCGGTTCGTGGACCACGGCGCCGTCGACGACCTGCGGCGGCTCGTCCGCCTCGACACGAAGGGCCTCGTCGGCCAGGTGCGCGAGGCGGCGGCCGCGATGCACCTGACCCCGACAGTCGAGGAGCAGGCCCCGACGGCCTGACTCAGCCGGTGAGTCGGTGGCCGCGACGGACGACACCCATCGGCGCGCCGGTGAGCCGGCGCCAATCGGCCTGTGCCACCATCGGCCGGTGACGGCCCGTCCCACCGCGAGAGCCGCCCGGATCCGGCTCGACCAGCTCCTCGTCGATCGCGGCCTCGCCGAGTCGCGCTCCCGGGCCCAGGCCCTGCTCATCGGCGGCCGCGTTCGCGTCGGCGGCGGCGACGGCGCGCGCCTGGATCGCAAGCCGGGTGACCTCGTCGACCCGGAGCTCATCGTGGAGATCATCGCGCCGGAGCCCTATGTCAGCCGCGGCGGCCACAAGCTGGCGGCCGCGCTCGACGCGTTCGGGATCGACCCGCGCGGTCGCGTCTGCCTCGACGTCGGGGCCTCGACGGGCGGCTTCACCGACGTCCTGTTGCAGCGCGGCGCGAGCCGCGTCTACGCTCTCGACGTGGGGCGGGGTCAGCTGGCGGAGTCACTCCGGCGCGACCCGCGCGTCGTCTCGCTGGAGCGGGTCAACGCCCGCGAGCTGCACGCCGCGAGCCTCCCCGATCGCATCTCGCTCGCGACGATCGACGTGTCGTTCATCTCGCTCCGGCTCGTGCTCGGCCCGGTGTCCGAGACGTTCGAGGCGGAGGGCGGGGACCTGGTGGCCCTCGTGAAGCCGCAGTTCGAGGCGGGCCGTGGCGAGGCGAAGGGCGGCGTCGTCCGCGACCGTGCCGTCCATGCCCGGGTGATCCGCGAGGTGGCAGAAGCGGCCGCCGGGCACGGCCTGGAGCCGCTCGACGCCATCCCGTCGCCGATCCTCGGCGCCGAGGGCAACCGCGAGTTCCTGCTCCGCATCCGCGTCCCACCCCTGCCCGCGCGCGAGCCAGCGAGGCTCGCCGACGACGTCCTGGAGTGTCTGGCGGGGGCAGCCGCATGAAGGTCGGGCTCGCGTTCAACCCCACGATCGCCGCGGCGACGGAGCTCCGGGACCGCGCCTCCGCATGGCTGGCGGCAAAGGGCGTGGAGCACTGGGCGGCCCCAGCGGCCGATCGGACGACCCTCCACGCGAACCTGCCGGGCAGCGACGTCCTCGTCGTCCTCGGCGGCGACGGCACGTTCCTGCGCGCGGCCCGGGCCGTCATCGAGGACGACGTCCCGCTGCTCGGCATCAACGTCGGCAAGGTCGGCTTCCTGTCGAAGGTCGAGGCCGGCGCGCTCGATCGCGTGCTCGGCCAGCTGCTCGCCGGCGAGTTCTTGCTCGAGCATCGGATGGCCCTTGAGGGCCGGATCATTCGCGCGGATGGCGACGCGACGGACATCGGTCGCATCGTGGCCCTCAACGACATCGTGGTCGCCCGGGGCTCCCTGGCGAGGGTCGTGCGGCTCGAGGTCTCGATCGATGCCAGCCATCTGGCCACGTTCGTCTCCGACGGCCTCATCGTCGCCAGCCCGACGGGCTCGACGGGCTACTCGTTCTCCGCCGGCGGCCCGATCCTCGATCCCACGGCCCGCAACCTCGTCGTCACGCCGATCGCCGGCTACCTGACAACGATCCGTTCGGTCGTCGTCGGGCCGGCGGCCCTCGTCTCGTGCCGGGTGCTCGATGCCCATGAGGCCCTCGTCTCGATCGACGGCCGCGAGGACCTGCCGATCGCGATCGGAGACGTGGTCGAGATCCGGGCGATCGAGCGCCCGATCCGGTTCGTGGAACCCGAGGGCTCGCTGCCGTTCTGGGACCTGCTCCGGCGGAAGGTCGAGCTGCTGCCCTCATGACCGAACCCGAGGCCCCGGACCGGCCGGGTCGGCTGCTCGAGCTGGCGGTCGCCGATCTTGCCCTGATCGAGCGGCTGCGGCTCGCGTTCCAGCCCGGCCTGAACGTCCTCACCGGCGAGACCGGGGCCGGCAAGAGCCTCGTCATCGACGCGCTGGGGCTGGCCCTCGGCGCTCGGGCGGACACGTCCCTCGTCCGGCATGGCTCCGAGGTGGCCCGGGTCGAGGCCGTCTTCGATCGCCTGCCCGAGCCGCTGATCGCCGTCCGGGAGGTCCAGGCGAGCGGGCGATCGACGGCCCGACTCGACGACGAGACCGTCACGTCCGGTCGGCTGGCCGAGACCGTCGGGCCGCTCGTCGAGGTCCACGGGCAGCACGAGCAATCGCGGCTGCTCGACGAGGGCCACCAGCTCGAGCTGCTCGACGCGTTCGGCGGGCACGGCGAGCTCCGGCGCGAGGTGCTGTCGGCGGTCAGCGCCTGGCGTGAGAACCGGTCGGCCCTCGCGGAGCTGTCGATCGATCCCCGCGAAGCGGAGCGTCGCACGGAGCTGCTGCGGCACGAGGTCGAGGAGATCTCGGCGGCCCGGATCCGCGTCGGCGAGATCGCCGACCTGCGAGCGCGGCTGGACGCGTCCCGGCATGGGGAGGCGATCGCCCGTGGCGCCGAGGTGATCCGGGCGGCGCTCGACGCCGAGCGGACGGGCGCCCACGACGTCCTCGCCACGGCCGTCCAGGAGGCCCGCGGGCTGGCCCGCACCGACCCGCGCTTCGAGGCGGTCGCGACGAGGCTCGCGGGGCTCGACGCCGAGCTCGAGGACGTGGCGCGCGATGTCCGGCGCCTGGCCGACGCGATCGACCACGACGCCGGCTCGATCCTCGAGATCGAGGAGCGCCTGTCGGTGCTGTACGGGCTGTTGCGTCGCTACGGCGACGACGAGGGCGCCGTCCTGGTCCATGGCGAGCGGGCCGCAGCGGAGCTCGACCGCCTGACTGGCATCGACGCCGAGCGGGCTCGGCGAACGGCCGAGGACGCCCGCCTGCTCGAGGCCGTCGCGTCGCTGGCGGAGCGGCTCTCGGCTGACCGCAGGGACGCGGCGGATCGGCTCGCGGCCGCGGTCGACGACGTACTCCAGCACCTTGGCTTCCGGACCGGGGCCTTCGGGGTCGTCGTCGGCCGGCGGATCGCGGGACCCGATGAGGCGGCGATCGAGCTCGATGGCGACGCCGTCGCGTTCGACGCCACCGGCGCGGACGAGGTCGTCTTCCGGTTCGCCCCGAACCCGGGCGAGCCGGCGCGCCCGTTCGCGAAGATCGCCTCCGGCGGCGAGCTCTCCCGGGTCGCCCTCGCCGTCAAGCAGGTGCTCGCGGCGGCCGATGCGACCCCGACGCTGGTCTTCGACGAGGTCGATGCCGGCATCGGTGGCCGGACCGCGGACCCCGTCGGGCGGAGCCTGTGGGCCCTTGCCCGCGACCACCAGGTCCTCGTGGTGACGCACCTGCCGCAGATCGCGGCCCATGCCGACGCCCACTTCAGGATCGCGAAGCGGGAGCGCGACCGCCGGACGATCACCGAGGTCGAGCGGCTCGATCGGTCAGGTCGGATCGTCGAGCTCGCGGCGATGCTCGGCGGCCCGGCGCCCGCCGCCGGCGCGACCGGGCTGACGACGGCGAGCGGCCTCACGGCCGTTGGCCCCGGTCCGGAGGCGGACTCGGCTGGCGCGGCTGGCGCGCTCGGGTGGGTCGGCGGAGTCGGCGGCAGTGCGTCGCTGGCCCAGGCCCGCGAGCTGCTCGACGCGGCCGAAGCGTGGCACGGCCGACCGGTCGTCCCGGCGGCCGGCGCCGTCGGCGGCTGACGCGGGCGCGGTGGCCGGCACGCCGCCGATCGAGCAGGCGATCGCGGACTACCTGGCCTACCTCCGAGTCGAGCGTGGCGTGTCGCCGGCCACGATCCGGGCGTACGGCAGCGACCTCGAGGACTTCGCGGCGGCACGCGGGACCAGGAGGGAGTGGGGGAACGGCCCCGACGCCGCCCAGCGGTATCTCGCCGCGCGAACGCGCCGCGGGCGACCGAGCGATCCGGGCCTGGCGCCGACCAGCCTGCGCCGGCGAGCGGCCGCGATCCGGAGCTTCTACCGCTTCGCGTTCGGCGAGGGCCTGATCGACCGCGATGTCGCGGCCAGCCTCGACCTGCCGCGGATGCCGCGGTTGCTGCCCGAGACGCTCACCGTGCCGGAGGTCACCCGGCTGCTCGAGGCCACGGGCGGCGACGCGGTCGACGATCCGCGGCTCCGAGATCGGGCCCTCGTGGAGCTGATCTACGCCGCCGGCCTCCGGATCTCCGAGGCCCTCCGGCTCGACCTCGAGGACGTCTCGCTCGACGGCGGATTCGTCAGGGTGATCGGCAAGGGCGACCGGGAGCGGCTCGTCCCGGTCGGCGACGTCGCGATCGCGGTGCTGCGGGCCTGGATCGACGGCCAGCGCGCGGCCCTCGTCGACACCCACCACGTCGCCCCCATCCGTGGCGCGCCGCTGTTCCTCGGCGCACGCGGGACGCGCCTGTCGCGCCAGCAGGCGTGGGCCGCCGTCAAGCGCGCGGCGGCGGCCGCGGGCCTCTCCGATCGGGTGAGCCCGCACACGCTCCGGCACTCCTTCGCGACGCACCTGCTCGAGGGCGGTGCCGACCTGCGCATCGTTCAGGAATTGCTCGGACATGCGAGCATCAGCACCACGCAGCTCTACACCCACGTGACGGGCGAGCGCATCCGCGAGGTGTATGCCCGAGCGCACCCGCGGGCCTGACGAGGAGCACACGAGTGGCGCGATACGCGGACCGGTTGCTGGCCGATGGGGAGCGAGTCGTGCTCCGCACGCGGCAGCACTGGCTGGCGACGGTCGACGAAGGCCGGATGGCCTGGGCGATCTTCGTCGCCTCCGTGGTCCTGCTGTTCCTCACGTCGGCCGTGTCGCTCCAGGCGGCGCGCCTGATCTTCCAGTGGATCGCCGCGGTCCTCCTGATCGTGTCGCTGATCTGGCTGCTGGTGATCTACGCGAGCTGGTACGCCGAGGACTACCTCGTGACCAACCGGCGGGTCCTGAAGGTCGAGGGGATCCTTCGGAAGCGCTCGGCCGACTCGTCGCTCGAGAAGATCAACGACGCCGTCCTCGAGCAGAGCGTCCTCGGGCGCATGCTCGGCTACGGCGATCTCGAGATCCTGACCGCGGCCGACACCTCGGTCGACCAGTACCACATGCTTTCGAACGCGCCGGGCTTCAAGCGGACGATGCTCGACGAGAAGCACAACCTCGAGGAGGAGTTCCTGCGGGTCCCGAACCCGCCGCTGCGTGCCGCGCCAGCGGCGTCGACGATGACGCCGGTGGCGGCCGCACCGGCCATGCCGGCCATGACGCCCGCGGCGAGCCCGGCCGCGGCGCCCGCCGCGCCGCAGATGAGCGCCGACGAGATCACCCGGGCGCTCGGCAACCTCGCCGACCTCCGGGACCGCGGCGCGATCAGCCCCGAGGACTACGAGTCCAAGAAGCATGACCTCCTGGGCCGGCTCTGAGGTCCGCCTGAATGCCAGCCGACTTTCCGGAGCGGGCGATCCTCGTGATCGTCATGCTCGTGGTCGCCCTGCCGATCCACGAGTTCTCGCACGCCCTGGCGGCCTACCGGCTCGGCGACAGCACGGCCCGCCTGTTCGGGCGCCTGACCCTGAACCCGGTCGCCCACTTCGACCCGATCGGCGGCAGCCTGCTGGCGATCTCGGTCCTGCTCGGGTCCGGGTTCGGCTGGGCGAAGCCGACCCCGGTGAACCCCCGGAACCTGCGCTATGGACGGTGGGGCGAGGCGATCGTCGCGGCGGCGGGCCCGATCTCGAACTTCGTGCTGGCGGTCCTCGGCTCGGTCGTCCTCCGCGCACTCCTCGCCGCCGGCGTCGACAGCCTGCCGGTCATCGACACGATCTTCCTCTTCATCCAGATCAACCTGTTGCTGATGGTCTTCAACCTGATCCCGATCCCGCCGCTCGACGGATCGGCGGTCCTGTTCGCCTTCCTGCCGGCCTCGACCGCGTGGTCGCTCCGTCCGATCCTCTCGCAGTACGGGCTGCTGCTGCTGATCCTGCTGATCGTCCCGATCTTCGGCGGCGAGCCGATCCTGGGCGCCATCTTCAACGCCGTCCTCGTGCCGCTGCTCCACTTCCTCGTCGGGGCATGAGACCAGGCTCGATCGGGTGGTGGGCCGCCAAGGTCCGGCAGGCGCGGCGGCACCTCGGCGCGCGGGTCGATCCGGCGGAGCGGGCAGGCCTGGCGACCTGGTTGAGCCCGGCCGAGCTCGCCATCTTCGCCGGCATGCACGTGTCGGACCAGCGCCACGGGCTCGATGTCGTCGCCTCGCTGCGAGCCGAGGGCGCCCCGGACCACGACCTCCTCGTCGCCGGCCTCCTCCATGACGCCGGCAAGGGCGACACGGGCTTCGTCCCCCGGGTCGTGTACTCGCTCTCGACCGCGTATGGCGCGTGGATCGCCGGCTCGGTGGCTTGGCTGCCGGGGATGGCCGTGACCCTGCGCCGGCTGCGCGACCACGCCGAGGTGTCCGCCGGGATGGCCGCCGCGGCCGGCTGCTCGCCACGGACCGTCGAGCTCATCCGCTGGCAGGAGGAGCCGCACGACCCGGTCGCCGGGGAGCGGCTCCGCCTCGCGGACGACGCCAACTGATGCTCGACACGAGGCCGTCGGTCCGGATCGAGGCCGGGCCGCGCGCCGAGCCGTCGACCCACGTCTCGATGGAGGAGTGGGAGGGCCCCCTGGGCCTCCTGCTGTCGCTCATCGAGTCGCGGCGGCTCGACGTCCTGACCGTGCCGCTCGGCGCGCTCGCCGAGTCGTACCTCGACGCGCTGGCCTCGATCGAGGTCGACCGGATCGGCAGCATCAGCTCGTTCGTCGCCGTGGCCAGCCAGCTCATCCTCATCAAGAGCCGGGCGATGCTCCCGCGGGCGGCGCCGGCCGAGTCGGCGAGCCCGGATGCCGACGACGACGCCCCCGATCCGGAGGCCGAGCTGCGGTCGCGGCTGATCCTGTACCGCGCCTATCGTGACGCGGGCCTCGCCCTGCAGGCGATCGCCGATGTCCGGATCGGCGTCTTCCGCCGCGAGGCCGGCGTGGCCACCGCCGCCGGCACCGCGGGCGCTCGAGCCCCCGCTGGCCCGCCGCTCGACGCCGGGATCCTCCCCGCGGCGCTCGCGGGCCTCGTGACGATCCTGCCGGAGCCCGAGCCGCCGCCCGGCGTCGTCAGCCGGACGATCACGATCACCGAACGCGCGGCGATCATCCGGGCGGCGCTCGGCCACGCGCCGACGATCGTGCTGCAGGACCTCCTGCGCGGCGTCCGCGACCGGGTCGTCGTCGCGATCACGTTCCTGGCGATGCTCGAGCTCATGAAGCGGCGCGAGATCGTCGTCGAGCAGGCCGATCCGTTCGGGCCGATCACGGCCCGGCGGACGACGGCCACGGAGCGCGCCCGGGCCGGCGTCGCGGCGCCACCCGAAGCCGCGCCCATTGACGAGTCGCTGGAGTCCTTCGCGTGACGGAGGTCGAAGCGACCGAGGCGGTCGGCCAGCCGATCGGAACGCTCAGCGAGGCCACGCTGGAAGCGCTCCTCTTCGTCGCGGAGCGGCCGCTGTCGCGGCGCGAGGTCGCCGCATTGGCGGGGGTCCCGACGAGCGAGGTCGATGCCCGGCTTGGCGATCTCGAGGTGTCACTGCGAATGCGCGGAATCCGGCTCGTCGTCGTCGGCGAACGGGTGGCCCTCGCGACCTCACCGGACGCCGGCGCGCTGATCGCCCGGTACGTGGGCGTCGACGCCGTGCGGCTTTCGCCGGCGAGCCTCGAGACCCTCGCGATCGTCGCCTACCGCCAGCCAGTCACGCGGGCCGCCGTCGAGCGCGTCCGCGGCGTCGACTCCGACTACACGCTCCGGAGCCTCCTGCACCGCCGGCTGCTCGTCGAGCTGGGCCGATCGAGCGCCCCCGGCCGCCCCATCCTGTACGGAACCGGGTTCGAATTCCTCGAGCGGTTCGGGCTGACGACGCTCGACGAGCTGCCGCCGCTCGACGTCGACGTTGCCGCGCGACTGGCCGAGGAGGGTGTCGAGGACCTCGCCACCGGCGACTCGGCGGAGGACGTCGGCGTCCCGACGGCCTGAGCCGGCGAGATGCCCGAGGAGCGGATCCAGAAGGTCCTCGCGGACGCCGGCGTCGCGTCGCGGCGAGCCGGCGATGCCCTCGTGGCCACCGGCCGGGTGACCGTCGACGGTCGGCGGGCCGCGGTCGGGGAGCGGGTGGATCCGGCGGTGGCCGTCATCGCCGTCGACGGCGTCCCGGTCGGGATCGGGGCGCTTCGCGCCTACGTCGCGATCCACAAGCCGGCGGGCATCACCTCGACGACCCGAGACCCGCACGCCCGCACGACCGTCCTCGACCTCGTCCCGACGGCGCTCGTGCCCGATGGGACCCGGCTGTATCCGGTCGGCCGCCTCGACCAGGACTCCGAGGGTCTCCTGTTCCTGACCAACGACGGCGCCTGGGCCGAGCGGGCCCTGCATCCCCGCTTCGGCGTCGCCCGCGACTACGCGGTGGCCGTCCGGATGCCGCTCGAGCCGCAGCAGGTCCGGGCGCTGTCCGCCGGGATCCCACTGGAGGAGGGTCGCGCGCGACTCGGCGCCCCGCTCGTGCCGCTGTCCGCCGACGAGGTCGCTGCGCTCGCTCGCACCCTCCGGCCCGCTCCGGATCCCGGCCTCACGTGGTACCGGGCGGTGCTGCGCCAGGGCTGGAAGCGCCAGCTCCGGCGGATGTTCGGGAGCGTCGGCGCGCCGATCGAGCGCCTGGTCCGGGTTGGGATCGGCTCGGTCAGGCTCGGCCGTCTCCGATCGGGCCAGGCCCGGCGTCTCAGCGCCGCCGAGGTGGCAACCCTCACCGGCGGTCCGGCCGCGACGGCCACCCGACGACGCGCCCGGGATCACCACTGAGACTTGACACGACGATACGTCGCATCTAGTCTCGCCTCATGGTTGTGACTCCGACGTCGGCACCGGCCGTCGACGAGCCCCGCGAACGGATCCTGACCGCGGCGCGCCGGGCGCTCGCCGACCGGCCTCGGTCGACGGTCGGCCAGGTCGCCTCGGCGGCCGGCGTGTCGCGAGCCACGGTCTACCGCTACTTCCCGTCGCGGTCCCACCTCCTCGAAACTCTCGAGCTCGAGCCGGATCCCGCTGCCGCCGACCGCATCCTCGCCGCGGCGGCAGACCTCGTCGGGCGCGACGGGCTGGCGAAGCTGTCGATGGACGAGCTCGCGGCCGCGGCCGGCGTCTCGCGGGCCAGCGTGTACCGGCTCTTCCCCGGCAAGCCGGCCCTGTTCCAGGCGCTCGTCCTGCGGTACTCGCCGTTCGAGCCGCTCGAATCGACGCTGGCGGACCTGCGCGACCAGCCACCCGAGGTCGTCCTGCCCGCGCTGGCCCGGACGGTGGCCCGGACGATGGAGGGCCGCATCGGGATCGCCCGGAGCCTCATGTTCGAGGTCACCTCCGGCTCGCAGGAGGCCGTGCAGGGTGCCCGGCCGGTGATCCGCGAGATGCTCGGATCGCTGACTGCCTATCTGGCCGACCAGATGGAGGCCGGCCGGCTGCGGCGGATGCCGCCGCTCCTCGCGGCACAGCTGCTCGTGGGCCCGGTCTTCTTCCACCTGATGACCCGCCCGATGGCGGCCCGGGTCATCGAGGTCGACGTTCCGCTGGAGGCCGCGGTCGCGGCGCTCGCCGCGGCCGCCGTTCGCGGATTGAGACCCGATGGGGAGGAGGTAAGGTCGTGACCGCAGCGCCCGTCCTGGAGGCGAGAGACCTCCGCAAGTCGTTCGGACCGATCCATGCCGTCGACGGCATCGACCTGGCCCTCGAGCCGGGCCGGATCTACGGCCTGCTGGGTCCCAACGGGTCCGGCAAGACGACGACGATCCGGATGCTGGCCGGGCTCTCGAAGCCGACGTCCGGCGAGGCCCGGGTGCTCGGCACGCCGATGCCGAACCGCCAGATGCTCGGCCAGATCGGCTACATGCCCCAGGCCGAGGCGCTCTACCCGGAGCTGTCCGTCGCCGAGAACATCGGCTTCTTCGCCACGCTCCAGGGCGCGAAGGGCGAGGCGGCGATCGAGCGGGCGCTCGATCTCGTGGAGCTGACGGCCCGCAGGGGTAGCCCGGTCCTCGAGCTGTCCGGCGGCATGCGCCGCCGGCTGTCGCTCGCGATCACGCTCGTCCACGAGCCGCCGGTCCTCTTCCTCGACGAGCCCACGGTCGGCGTCGATCCCGCCCTGCGGGTCACGTTCTGGGCCCACTTCCGGCGCCTCGCCGACGCGGGCACGACGATCCTCGTCGCCAGCCACGTGATGGACGAGGCGGATCGGTGCGACGAGCTGCTGTTCATCCGCGCCGGGCGGGTCATCGCCCGAGGGACCGGCGCCGAGCTCCGGGCGACGGCACACACCGACAACCTCGAGACGGCGTTTCTCCAGTTCTCGGGCCTCGACGCCGAGGGCCGGCCGCTTGATGCTGGCCACGTGGGGGAGGTGGAGGCATGAATCCCCGTCGGTTCCTCGCGGTCGCCCGACGGATCGCCGAGGGCTTCCGGCGGGACCGCCGGTCCCTCGCCCTCCTCATCGTCGCGCCGGTGGTCATCACGGCCCTCCTCGGCTGGGTCCTCCGGGACCAGGCGGCGGCCTCGACCCGGCTGGTGATCGCGAATCCGGCGGGCGCCGTGGGCGCCCAGATCGAGACCAACCTGCGAGATGCGGTGTCAGGCGTCGACCCGAAGTACGGGCTGACCATCACGTCCGATGCGCCGACGAGCGACGCCGACGCACGGGGGCTGATCCGGAATGGCGAGGCGGACGTCGCCCTCGTGCTGCCGAGCGACATCCCCGCCGCGCTCCAGGGCGGCTCGCTATCGCTGACCGTCATCACCGCCGGGACCGACCCGCTGTCGGACGGACCGCGGATCGCGGCCGTCGGCGCGCTCCTGCAGGCCGCGGCGAAGACCTTCGCGCCGCCCGGCGCGGCGGCCGTCACGCCGCAGATCACCCGCGAGACCGTGTACCTGTCGCCCGACGCGGACCAGCTCGACGTGCTCGCGCCCGTCTTCCTCGGGCTGTTTGCCTACTTCTTCGTGTACATCCTCACCGGCGTCAGCTTCCTCCGGGAGCGGGTCGGCGGGACGCTCGAGCGGCTGCTCGCGACGCCGGTCACGCGGGCCGAGATCGTCATCGGCTACTCACTCGGGTTCAGCCTGTTCGCCGCGATCCAGGTCCTCGTGCTGACCCTGTTCGTCCTCGGCCACGTCGACATCCCGGCGATCGGCCCGATCGGTGCCTGGACGCTCGGGCTGAACGTCCAGACGGCGGGCAGCCCGCTCGTCGCGTTCATCGTCGCCCTCCTGCTCGCCGTCGGGGCCGTGAACCTCGGCATCTTCCTGTCGACGTTCGCCCGAACCGAGCTCCAGATCGTGCAGTTCATCCCGCTCGTCATCGTCCCGCAGGGGCTCCTGGGCGGCGTGTTCTGGCCGGTCGACCGACTGCCGGCGGCCCTCCAGGCGTTGGCCCAGATCATGCCCGTCAAATGGGCCGTCGACGCCCTCCGTGAGGTGATGCTCAAGGGCGCCGACCTCGGCTCGTCGGCGGTCCAGGCGGACCTGCTCGTGCTGGTGGGACTCGCCCTGCTGTTCGTCGTCCTCGGCGCGGCGACGATCAAGCGCGAGGTGGCGTAGCGAGTGGCGCAGCGAGTGGCGTAGCGTGCCCGACGCCGAGCGCGCCGTTCGCAAGGCCGAGCTCCGACTCGGCCGCTGCGGCCGCCCAGGCCAGCATGTCCGCCCGATCGACGATCGTCTGGTGGGCGACGACCTGGAGGGCCAGGCCGTCGACGAGCGACAGGATCCGCCACGCTGCGGCGGCGGGGTCGCCGCATCGGAACGAGCCGTCGGCGACCCCGGCCCGGATCGTCCGCTCGAGGAGCGCGGCCCAGGCGAGGTTCAGGCGGCTCGACGCCTCCCGCAGGTGCGGCCGCCGCGCAGCCTCGGCCCAGGCGTCGAGCCAGAGCTGAAACGCCCAGTCGTCGCCGACGGGCGCATAGGAGCGGAGGAACTCGGCGATCACCTCCCGGGGCTCGTCCGCGTCATCGAGCATGATCTCGGTCTGGGTCAGGTCCTCGCCCGCGATCCGCTCGAACGCCGCGGCGAGGACGTCGTCCATCGAGTCGAAGTAGTGGTGAATGAGGCCGCTCGACGAGCCCATCTCGCGGGCCACGTCACGGACGCTCGTCGCCCCGAGGCCCTTCCGCCGGGCGACCGCGAGCGCCGCCTCGACGATCGCATCCCGCCGCTCCGACCTGGCCATCCTCGCCATCGCCCGGGAGCCTACGCCGCTGTTGCGCAAGTGTCCAATAACGGGCTAGCATGGCCGGATCGCGGAGGGAGAGCGCCGTCGATGGTCCGGACCACGCCGTTCCACGAGCGAACCAGCGCCCTGAACGAGACCGGCCTGTGGGAGCACTGGTCGAACCGCCTCGTCGCGACGCGCTACCAGGCCTCGGAGAAGTTCGAGTACTTCGCGATCCGGAACGCCGCCGGCCTGTTCGACACGTCGCCGCTCTACAAGTACCGGTTCACCGGCCCCGACGCGGAGCGCTTCCTCGGCGGCGTCCTCGCCCGCGATCCGTCGAAGCTCGCCGTCGGCCACGCCCAGTACACGCTGTGGTGCGACGATCGCGGCTTCGTCATCGAGGACGGCGTGCTGCTCCGTCTCGCGGCCGACGCGTTCCTGCTGACCGCCGCCGAGCCGAACCTGGCGTACTTCCAGGAGCTCGTCGGACGGCTCGATGTCGGGATCGAGGACGTCTCGGACGAGTGGGGGATCCTGTCGATTCAGGGCCCGCGGTCGCGCGACCTGGTGGCGGCGGTGGCGCCCGATGCGGCCGCGATCGGCTACTTCGATCTCGTCCGCACGAAGCTCGCCGGTGTTGACGTCATCGTCTCGCGGACCGGCTACACGGGCGACCTCGGGTTCGAGATCTGGGTGCCGGCGGCCGACGCCCTCGCGGTCTGGGACGCGGTCTGGGCGGTGAGCCGCGGCCAGGGCGTCATCCCGTTCGGCATGACGGCCCTGTACATGGCCCGGATCGAAGCCGGCCTCGTCCTGCTCGACGTCGACTTCCATTCGAGCCGCTTCGCCTGGAGCGATGCCGACCGGACGACGCCAATCGAGCTCGGTCTCGGCTGGATGTTCCGGAGCCTCGGCGCGGACGCGAAGAACGGCCAGGACGGGCGCGCGTTCATTGGCCGCGAGGCGATCCGGCGGGAGCTCCGGGAGCGGACGTCCCGCTGGCAGCTGACCGGTCTGGTCGTCGACTGGCGGGACTACGACCGGATCTACGGCGCCGCCGGCCTCATCCCGCCGAAGGACCACACGCCGATCCAGGACGAGTATTTCGTCTACGACGATGCCCTCAACCAGCTCGGCTACGCGACGAGCCAGATGTACTCGCCGATGCTCCAGCGCCACATCGCCCTGGCCCGGGTCCCGCTGGACCGGGCGACGCCCGGATCACGGGTGAAGCTGGAGCTCGGGGTGACCCACCGGTACGAGTACTTCGACGCATTCGTGACACCGACGCCCCTCTTCAACCCGCAGCGAAGGACGGCCTGACGATGGCGACGAACGGCACGAAACCAGACCGCGCCGGAGCCGACGACCGGACCTGGGACGCGATCGTCATCGGCGCGGGGCACAACGGCCTCACGAACGCCGCCTACCTTGCGAAGGCGGGCCTCCGGACGCTCGTCCTCGAGCGCCGGCCGATCGTCGGCGGCGCGGCGATCACCGAGGAGCTCCGGCCCGGCTTCTGGTTCACGACGTTCTCGTATGCCCTGAGCCTGCTGCGGCCCGACATCGTCCAGGAGCTCGACCTCGTCAAGCACGGCTTCATGCCGATCCTCATGCCGACGACGTTCTGTCCGACCGAGGACGGCGACTACCTGCTCCTCGGCATGGATCACCAGGAGAACCACGCCGAGATCGCCCGCCACCGCCGCCACGATGCCGACGCCTACGACGCCTTCAACCACGACATCGCCCGGGTCTGCCAGGCGATCAAGCCGCTCCTCGACGCGCCGCCGCCGGACATCTTCAGCGACGATCCCGAGGAGCTCGTCGCGCTCGCCGCGCTCGGCTCGCGGTTCCGGAAGCTGGACCGCAAGGTCCTCCACGACGCCGTCCGGCTGCTCACCGGATCGGCCGCGGACTTCCTCGACGACTACTTCGAGTCGGACGTCCTGAAGGGCTACATGGCCTCGTCGAGCATCATCGGCACGAAGGTCGGGCCGTACTCGCAGGGCTCGGGGCTCGTGCTGCTCTATCACCTGCTGGGCGAGCACGATGGTGAGTTCGGGGCCTGGGCCTTCCACAAGCAGGGCAATGGCGGCTTCACGAAGGTCCTCCGGCGGGCCGCCGAATCCTTCGGGGTCGAGGTCAGGCTCGAATCGGCGGTCGAGCGCGTCATCGTCGACGGCGACCGCGCGACCGGGGTCGCCCTGGCCGACGGTGCCGAGTACCAGGCGCCGGTCGTCGTGTCGTCGCTGGATCCGCGCCATACGTTCCTCGAGCTCGTCGACCCGCGCCTCCTGCCGACGGACCTCGTCGAGACGATCCAGCGATTCCGCTTCCAGGGCACGTCGGCGAAGGTCAACTTCGCCCTCGACGGGATCCCGCGCTACCCGGCGCTCGGCGAGCGGACCGACCAGTACCGCGGCTTCACGAACATCGGGCCGTCGATGGAGTACTTGGAGCGGGCGTTCGACGACGCGAAGTACGGCTGGTACTCGAGGCGGCCCTACCTCGACTGCGCGATCCAGTCGCAGGTCGATCCCGACATGGCCCCGGCCGGCAAGGCCGTCATGAGCTGCTTCGTCCAGTACGCCTCGTACAGGCTCCGCGAGAGCGACTGGGACGCTGAGCGCGACCATCTCGGCGACACGGTCCAGGCGACGCTCGAGTCGTTCTTCCCGGGCTTCGGCGACCTCGTGCTCCAGCGCGAGGTCCGGACGCCGCTCGACATCGAGCGGACGGTCGGCCTGTCGGAGGGCAACATCTTCCAGGGCGAGCTCCTCGCCCCGCAGATGTACTTCTTCCGGCCGGCGCCAGGCTGGTCGCAATACCGGACGCCGATCCATGGCTACTACCAGTGCGGCTCGGGGACGCACCCCGGTGGCTGCGTGATGGGGGCACCCGGCAAGCTCGCCGCCGGGCAGATCCTCAGGGACCGAGACCGAGCGACCGCCGCGGGCGGTGGCGCGCGGCAGGCGCCGAAGACCGCCGCACCGACGGCAGTGGCCGCGGCAGCGGGCTAGCCTCGCGGCGTGGACCTCGCCCTGACCCCGGCGCAATCGGCGCTCCGGGAGCGAGCCCGGCGGTTCGTCGTCGACGTCCTGCAGCCGCTCGAAATCGGCTTCGAGCGGGCGCACGGGGCCCTGGAGCCGGCCGTGGCCGCGGACGTCCGCGGGCAGGCGATCGAGGCCGGGCTGGCCGGCGGCGAGCTGCCCGAATCGGTCGGCGGGAAGGGCTGGACCACCGTGGAGCAGGTGCTCGTCCACGAGCAGTACGGGCAGGTGACCGGTGGGCTCTGGAGTTTCATTCCGGGCGCCTACGACGTCCTTCGCCATGCCGATGCGGCCCAACGCCGCCGCTACCTCGAGCCGAGCCTCCGCGGCGAGCGGTTCGGCGCCTACGCGGTCACCGAGGCGAACGCGGGATCGGACGCCCGGGCGCTGGAGACCACCGCGGTCCGCGACGGCGACGGCTGGGTCCTGAACGGCGAGAAGTGGTTCGTCACCGGGCCGCCGAACACCGATTTCATGGTCGTCCAGGCCATGGCCGTGGACCCGGCGTCCACCGAGGATCGCCGCCCGACGCTCTTCCTCGTCGACTACGACGCAGCCGGCCTGACGAAGACCGCCGATCCCGACTACATGCACACCTTTGCCGACCGACATCCCCAGTTCCGGCTCCACGACGTCCGGCTGCCCGACGCGGCCCGGCTCGGGGCCGTGGGCGCGGCCGACGAGCTCACCAACGACTGGTTCGTCACGGAGCGGATCCACATCGGGGCGCGCTGCGCGGGAGCGATGGAGCGGCTGCTCGGCCTGGCCGTCGAGTGGGCGACCGGCCGCGTCCAGTTCGGCGAGCGGATCTTCGACTTCGAGGGGGTGAGCTTCCCGCTGGCCGACTCGGCCGCGGACGCCTCGGCGGCGCGGCTCCTGACCCGAGAGGCCGCCTGGCTCGCGGACGCGGGGGCAGATCGCAAGGTCGTCCACGCGAAGGCCTCGCTGGCCAAGCTCTTCGCTTCCGAGGCCGCGTTCACCTGCGCCGATCGTGTCGTCCAGGTCTTCGGCGGTCGCGGCTACCTGCGCGACAACGCGGCGGAGCGCTATCTCCGCGAGCTCCGGGTCGACCGGATCTGGGAGGGCACGAGCGAGATCCAGCGCCTGATCATCGCCCGCTCGCTCGAGCGGCGCGGCGTGGGCCGGGTCGTCGGATGAGCCCTCGCGGGGGGGCGGTCCGAACGGCAGCGCCGGGAGTCGGGGCGACGACGAGCGTCGGGTCGGCGCCGACGATCGACCTCCGGCCTCTGTTCGCCCCGCGATCGATCGCCGTCGTCGGTGCCTCGCCGAAGTCGGACACCGCCCGGATCCTGCGGGACAACATCGAGCGCGTCGGCGGCGGGACGCACTGCCACCTCGTCAACCCGCGCTACGACGAGATCGACGGCAGCCGGTGCTACCCGGACCTCGCCGCGCTCCCGGAGGTCCCGGACATCGCCGTCGTGGCCGTCAACCCGCTTCGCGCGACGGAGATCACCCGGCTGGCGGCGGCGGCGGGCGTTCCCGCGGTGATCATCCCGGGCGGCGGGGTCATCGAAGGCGGAGACGCGGCCGCCCGCATGCAGGCCGAGGTCGCGGAGATCGCCGCGACGGCCGGCATCGCGCTGCTGGGCCCGAATTGCATGGGGGTCATCGACCTCCACGCCAGGAGCGCGACCTATTACGACGACCTGCCGGAGCTGCGGTCCGGCGGGACCGTCGGCATCGCCCAGTCGGGCAGCGTCACCAACGCGTTCATGAACTCGGGCACGCGGATCGGCTGGAGCCGGCTGATCAGCTGCGGCTCCGAGGTGACCCTGGACGTCTGCGACTTCATGGCCGCGGCGCTCGACGACCCCGTGACCGATTCGATCGTCCTCTTCGTCGAGGGCTTCAAGCGGCCCGATCGCTTCCTGGCCCTCGCCGATCGGGCGCTCGCCTCGAACGTGCCGGTGCTTGCCGTGAAGGTCGGCCGCAGCCCGCAGGCGCAGGCCGCGGCGATGTCGCACTCGGGCTCGCTCGCCGGTGACGCGCGGGCCAGCGAAGCGGCGATGCGGGCCTCCGGGATCGTCGTGTGCGACGATCTCGACGAGCTGCTGGAGACGGCTGCCCTCGTGAGCCGAGCGCGGCGCCTCGGGCGCACGGTCGGGCGGGGGAGGACGGCGGTCGTGACCGTCTCGACGGGCGAGGCGTCCCTCGTGGCCGACCTCGCGCCGCGAACGGCACTGGATCTGCCCCCGATCCCGGCCTCGGCTGCCGCCGCGATCCGCGAGGCGATGCCGACCCTGACCCACGTCGAGAACCCGCTCGACCCATGGGGCGCCGGCGACTACCTGCCAACCTACCGGGCCACCCTCGAAGCCCTCGCGACGTCCGGCGCGTACGACGTGCTCGCCCTGGTGCACGATTTTCCGTTCGGCTCACCGCGGAGCGAGACCGCGCTCGCGGTCGCGCTGGGCTCCGAGCTCGTGGCGGCGACGGCGGCCACCCCGAACGTCCTGCCCGTCTTCGCCTCGCTCACCGCCGGCGACGTGACCCCGGAGGTCATGGCGGCGCTCGACGATGGCGGTGGCATCCCGGTGCTGCGTGGCGCGGTCGCGGGGTTCGCCGCCATCCCGCGGATGGCGGCGTGGGAAGTGGCTCACCAACGCCGTGCAGCCCGCGGCCCGGCCCGACCAGGGTGGCCGGCGCTCGCCCGGGACGTCCCTGCCTGCGCGTTCGAGCCGCGAGCGTCCACCGGGGCGCCGGTCCGCGAGCTCAAGTCCGAAGCCGAGTCGCTGCGCCTGCTCGGAAGGGCCGGGATCCCGGCGGTCGTCGGCGTCGAGCTCCCGATGTCGACGCCCGGTCCGCTCGGGCCCGGCCAGCGCGACCGGGTCGAAGCGCTCGGCTGGCCGCTGGCGGTCAAGGTCGACGCCCCCGGGCTGGCCCACAAGTCGGATGGCGGCGGAGTCGTGCTTGGCGTCGGCGACTGGCAGGCGCTCGATGCCGCCATCGCGACGGTCCTGCGGGCCGCCCCCGGCGCGCGCGGCGTCCTCGTCCAGCCGATGGCGGGACCCGGGATCGAGCTGATCTTCGGCGCGCGGCGGGATCCGCAGTTCGGGCCGTTCGTGCTCGTCGGGTTCGGCGGGACGCTCGCCGAGGTGCTCGACGACGTCTCGATCCGCCTCGCCCCGGTTGACCGGGACATGGCGCTCGGGATGCTCCGCGACCTCCGTGCCGCCCCGATCCTCGACGGCGTCCGCGGCCGTCCGGCGGTGGCCGCGGAGCCGATCGCCGAGCTGCTCGTGGCCCTGGGCCAGGCGATGCTCGACCACCCCGAGTGGCTCGAGGTGGACATCAACCCGGTCATCGTCGGGCCGGGCCGGCCCCCGATCGCCGTCGACGCCCTGATTGTCGCGGACGTCCGCCCGCCCGACTGGGACTTCGAGGACCCTGGCGGCCGGTCCCGCGCCTGATCCCGCCGTGCCGCGGCGTCCGCCGCACGGCCCCCGTCACGCCCCGTCACGCCCCGCAGCGGAGACCTCGAATGACCGCCCAGCTCGCACCGACACCGCTCCCCACCTCGGCCACCCTGTACTTCGGACCGTGGTACCGCCGCTCGCCGTTCTTCGAGAAGACGCTCGGGGCCGGCTGCTCCGCCTACGACATCTACAACCACATGTACCTGCCGGGCTACTACGCCGACCCCGTGGAGGAGTACTGGCATCTCCTCAACGCCGTGACCGTCTGGGACGTCTCGGTCGAGCGGATCGTCGAGATCAGCGGGCCGGACGCCTCGGAGCTCGCGAACCGGCTCACGTGCCGCGACCTCACAAAGTGCGCCATCGGCCAGGGCAAGTACGTCCTCATCACGGCGGACGACGGCGGGATCGTCAACGACCCGGTGCTCCTCCGGATCGAGGAGCACCGCTGGTGGCTGGCCCTCGCCGATTCCGACGCCGGGCTGTACGCCCGCGGCGTGGCCGTCAACTCGGGGCTGGACGTGACCGTCCGCGAGCCGGAGGTCTATCCGATCCAAGTCCAGGGTCCGAAGTCGCGGGACACGCTCCGGAAGCTCTTCGGCGACGCGATCGACGGCGTGAAGTATTACTGGACGCTCGCGACCGAGGTCGACGGCATCCCGGTCGTCATCAGCCGGACGGGCTGGACGGGCGAGGTCGGCTACGAGATCTATCTGCGCGACCCGTCGCGCGGCGGCGACCTCTGGGATCGGGTCTTCGAGGCCGGTCGGGAGTTCGACATCCGGGCGGTCGCGCCGGTCGAGGCGCGCCGGATCGAAGCCGGCATCTTCAACTACGGCTCCGACATGACGATCGCCAACAACCCGTTCGAGATCATGGGCCTCGAGCGGCTCGTCGAGCCGCAGGCGGCGGAGTACATCGGCAAGGCCGCCCTCGAGCAGATCCGCGTCGAGGGTGTCAGCCGGAAGCTCGTCGGGATCGAGATGCCCGGGGCGGCGCTGCCGTTCGAGCTCGCGGATAAGCGCCCGGCCTACCACGCCGGCGAACGCGTCGGGACCGTGACCGACCTGATCTGGAGCCCGCGGCTCGAGAAGAATATCGGCTACGTCTGGCTCCCGATCGAGCTGGCCGGGCCGGGGACGCCGCTCGAGATCGAGTCGGCCGACGGCGAGCGCTGGGCGGCGCGGAGCGCGGCGATTCCGTTCCTCGACGCGACCAAGCGGGTGCCGCTCGGGCAAGGCTAGTTCGCTGCAGGATGGCCCCGGAATCGCGCCCCGGAACCGCGCCTCAGGACCGCGCCTAGCCGGGGTGGGCGCGCGAACCAGCCACCCAGCGATGTCGGTGGTACGCGACGTCAACGGGCTCGCTCGAATGGCCGGAATCGGCCGAACATGTTGCCAGTTACCCGCCTGATCGCTGGGTGACCGACGACGTGGTCGAAGAGCGTGTCGCGTGCCACGACCGTTCGCGTCTGGCGAACCGCGGCTGAGGGCGGCGCCTGGGCCGCCTCTCGCGCCCGACCCTCGCGCTCGACCCTGCGCTCCGCGGGCCCCGCCAGCCCCGGCCGAGCTGCGCCGCCCGCCCGAGCCCGCGCCGAACCAGGCCGGGGGTCCGGCCTACGCCGCCTCGGGGTCGGTGACGACGTTCCGGAGGTCGCCCCGGAACGCGCCGAGCCGCCAGGCCACGAACAGCGCGATCGAGACGACCGCGACGATGATCGTCGAGATCGCGTTGATCTGGGGCGTCACCCCGAACTTGATCGAGCTGTAGATGAAGATCGGCAGCGTCGTCGAGCCGACCCCGGCGTTGAACGACGTGACGATCAGGTCGTCGAACGACAGGGCGAACGCCAGCATCGCCCCGGCGGCCACGGCCGGCGCGAGGAGCGGCAGCGTCACGTGCCGGAACGCCCCGATGGCGGACGCCCCGAGATCGCGCGCGGCCTCCTCCAGGGACGGATTCAGGCCGGCGGCGCGGGCCCGGACGGTGATCGCGACGTACGAGATGCAGAACGTGACGTGGGCGATCGCGATCTGCCCGATCGAGCCGTTCAGGTTGAACAGCTGGGCGAAGAACACCAGGAGGCTGATGCCCATGATGATCTCGGGGGTCACCATCGGCAGCAGCAGCAGCGTCTCGGTCGCCCCGGCGCCGCGGAACCGGAGCCGGGCCAGTCCCAACCCGAGCAGCGAGCCCAGGATCGTCGACCCGACGACCGCGATCGCCGCGACCTGGATGGTGACCCAGAGGGCATCCTGCAGGTCCTGGTTGGCGAAGAGCCGGCCATACCAGTCGGTCGTGAAGCCGAGCCAGATGAACGTCCGCTTGGAGACGTCGAAGCTGAAGATGATCAGGACGACGATCGGGGCGAACAGGAACGCGTAGATCGCGATCACGAAGGCGGTGAGCCAGCGGCTCGATCGGCCGGTCATTCGCGACTCATCCCGCGAGGACCTCGCGCCGCAGGGTCCGGAGGGCGGCCAGCGTTCCGCCCAGCGTCACGATCATCAGCAGGAAGCCGAGCGCCGACCCGCCCGGCCAGTCGCGGCCCGACGTGAAGATGACCTGGACGATCTTCGCGATGGTCGTCGTCTGGGCACCGCCGAGCAGGTCGGGCGTGACGAAGTCGCCGAGGGCCGGGATGAACGTCAGCAGGGCCGCGGCGACGATGCCCGGCATCGTCAGCGGCAGCGTGACGTGGATGAACGCCTGGCTGCCCGAGGCGTACAGGTCGCGGCCGGCCTGGACGAGGTGCTCGTCGAGCCGGTCGATCGAGACGTACAGCGGCAGGATCGCGAACGGCAGGAAGCCGTACGTCATGCCGAGGATGACCGCGAAGTCGGTGTTGAGGATCTCGATCGGCTCGTTCGTCAGGCCGACGGCCTGGAGGGCCGAGTTCACGATCCCGTTGTCACGCAGGATGATCATCCAGGCGTAGGTCCGGATGAGGTAGCTCGTCCAGAACGGCAGCATGACGAGGATGAGCAGCAGGACCTTGCGGCGCCCGCCGTAGCGCGAGATCCAGTAGGCGATCGGGTAGCCGATCGCGATCGACAGGATCGTCGTCACGAGGGCGTAGTAGAGCGAGTTCCAGACGACCCGGACGTACTCCGGCTGGAGCGCGTCCTGGTAGTTCTGGAAGCCCGGGTTGGCGAGCGTCACGTGGCCGTTCGCGTCGAGCGCCCCGAAGCTGATCACGACCATGATCGCGAGCGGCACGAGGAAGAACGCGGCCAGCCAGACCACGCCGGGCACGAGGAGCACCGCCCCGGCGAGGCGGCCGAGGATCGCCGGGCGGTCCCGGCCCGATGCCGGAGCGGCGGTCACGCCCGGAGGAGCTGCCAGCGCTTCGTGTACTTGTCGAGGTCGGCCGGGGCGAGGTAGGCGAGCTCGACGAGCTTCGCCTTGACCGAATCGGGCGGGTTGAGCCGCGGGTCGTTCTTGATCGTCGGATCGATGAGCGGCAGGGCCGCGGCGTTCGGGCCCATGTAGCCGATCTCGTTCGTGTTGTTGGCGCTGACCTGGGGATCGAGGTTGTAGTTGATCCAGAGGTGGGCGGCGATCGGGTGCTTCGCGCCCGACAGGATGACCATCGTGTCGTTGCCCCGGATCGATCCCTCGCTCGGGATGACGTACTGGGCGTTCGGCTTGTCCGACGTCATCTGGTACCAGTCGCCAGACCAGCAGTGGGTGATCCAGAGCTGGCCGCTCTCGAAGTCGCCGATGTCGTCGTCCGTCCAGATCCGGACCAGCGGCTTCTGGACCTCGAGCTTGGCCAGGATCTGGTCGAGCTCACCCTCGTCGACCGTGTTCGGCGAGAGCCCGAGCTGGAACGCCGCCGTCGCGAACACCTCGCGCATGTCGTCGAGCATGCCGAGGTGGCCCTTCAGGTTGGGGTTCCAGAGGTCAGCCCAGGCGCTGTACTGGCCCGGGAGCTTGGCCGGATCCCAGGCGTAGCCCGTGGTCCACCAGTAGTTCGGGACCGAGTGGGCGTTGTTCGGGTCGTAGCCCGGGTTCTGCCATTCGGGGGCGAGGTTCGCGAGATTCGGGACGAGGGACGGCTGGATCGGCTGGACGATGCCATCCGCGACGAAGCTCGGCAGCCACGTCGAGGCGGGATAGCTGACGTCGTAGCCGCCGCCCTTGCCGTCGCTCTGGAGCTTGGCGATCTGCGTCGGCTCATCCGGGAACTTGTCGTACGTGACCTTGATGCCGTACTTCTTCGAGAAGTCCGAGACCGTGTTCGAGCCGATGTAGCCGTCCCAGTTGTAGACGAACAGCTCAGCCTCGGGGGAGGGGATCGGCGTCGGGACGGGCGTCGCGGTGGCGACGGCTGTCGCGGCTCCGGCGGCGGTTGGAGCCGGGGTCGCCGGGAGGGGGCTCGGCGACTGGGCGGCGGAGACGCAGGCCTCGACGATGCCTCCGATGGCGGCGACCGCGCCGAGCGCGGCGATCCGGCTGATGAACTGCCGACGACTGATCCCGCTGACGGTCAGGTACCGTTGCAGGGCCTCGTCGAACGGGACGACGACTGGCTTCGACTGGCGGCTCATGGCTCCTCCACGAGGTCCGCCGGCGTGTCTCCGAGCACGAGACCGTCGGCGGGCGCCCAGCTCACTTCCACATGGTCCCCGGCGGCAAACCGCGTCCCGACCTTGCCTGCCAGCACGGCCAGGGCCAGCCCACCGTCCGTTCGGACCTGATATTGGACCGCCGCGCCCAAGTACGCCGTCTGCTCGATCCGGCCGCGGAGGCCGGCGGCTTCCCGGGGAGCGGTGGCCATTGGTGCCGCGCCGTTCACGGCGCGCAGCACGATGGCCTCGGGTCTGACCGACACCTGGACGGTCTGGCCGGGGCGTCGACCCGCGGCGACGATCCGGCACGGCTCGCCGGAGTCGAGCCGCACGAGCTCGGCGGCCGGATCGGGGGCCTCGACGACGCCGTGGAACAGGTTCGTCGTGCCGATGAAGTCGGCGACGAACGGCGTGGCGGGTCGGTCATACAGCTCCTCGGGGACGCCGACCTGCTCGACCCTGCCGCGGTTCATCACCGCGATGCGGTCGCTCATCGTCAGCGCCTCCTCCTGGTCGTGGGTCACGTAGACGAAGGTGATGCCGACGTCGAGCTGGATCCGCTTCAGCTCGAGCTGGAGGCGCTTGCGGAGCTTGAGGTCGAGCGCGCCGAGCGGCTCGTCGAGGAGCAGGACGTCCGGCTGGTTCACGAGCGCCCGGGCCAGCGCGACCCGCTGCTGCTGCCCACCGGACAGCTCGTGGGTCCGGCGCTTCTCGTAGCCGCCGAGCCGGACGAGCTCGAGGATCTCGCCGGTTCGCCGCCTGATCTCGGCGTTCGGCACGTTCCGGCGCTTGAGCCCGAAGGCGATGTTCCCGGCGACGTCGAGGTGGGGAAACAGGGCGTAGCTCTGGAAGACCATGTTGACGGGCCGCTTGTCGGGTGGCAGGTCCGTGACGTCGCGGCCGCGAAGCAGGATGCGGCCGCTCGTCGGGAGCTCGAAGCCGCCGATCAGGCGGAGGGTGGTGGTCTTGCCACAGCCCGACGGCCCGAGCAGCGAGAAGAACTCGTGGGCGCCAATGTCGAGCGAGACGCCGTCGACCGCGCGAACCTCGCCAAAGCGCTTGACGAGGTCCGTGAGACCGATCTCCGGGGCCTGAACGGACGCGCTGGTCACGTTCGCGGGAGCGTACTCGCCCTCGCGCCGGCTTGCTGGACAGATGTCCAAGAACGGCCCGCATCGCCGGTTGCGGGTCCGCTGGCGGGTATCCTGCCCGAGATGGACGCCCAGCCTCGCGGCCTCGTCGTCGCCCTCGATGGACCGGCGTCGTCCGGCAAGAGCAGCGTCGGCGCCGCCGCCGCCGTCGAGCTCGGCTACCGCTTCTGCGACACGGGCCTGCTGTACCGCGCGGTGACGTGGCTGGCGATGCGGCGGGCGGTCGAGGCCGGCGATCCCGAGGCCGTGGCGTCGCTTGCCGCGGAGATCCGCCTCGAGCCGGACGCCCAGGGTCGCCTGGCACGGGTCACCGTCGACGACGTCGATCGAACGGGCGAGGTCCACGGCGAGGCCGTCGACATGGCCGTGTCGGCGTATGCGCGGGTGCCGGAGCTCCGGCAGGCGCTCCTGGAACGCCAGCGATCGATCGCCTCGGACGGCCGGATCATCATGGCCGGCCGTGATGTGGGCACCGTCGTCCTGCCCGACGCCGACCTGAAGATCTACCTCGATGCGTCGGCCGAGGAACGCGGGCGGCGCCGAGCCCTCGAGCGCGGGATCGATCCAGCGGGGCCCGCAGGCCAGGAGATCCTCGCCGAGCTGCGTCGCCGAGACGAGCTCGACTCCACCCGGCCCGTCGCGCCGCTCCGGCGGGCGTCGGACGCGATCGTGCTCACGACCGACGGGAACACCTTCGAGCAGACGGTCGCGGCGGTCGTCGCGACGATCCAAGCGAAGGCCGCGGAAGCCGCCGCCAGCGCGCCCGCGACCGCCACCGCGCCCGCGACGGAGCCGGAGCCGCCTGCCGATCGCGACTCCCCGGCGCGCCGTCGCCGTGCCGAGATGGGCGCCGTCCGGCCCGGTCGGGCGGCACCCACTCCGATCATCTCGAGGAAGGGCCTCCTCATCCGCTTTGGGAGCTTCGTCCTGCGGGTCATCGCCAGGCTCCTCGCCCGGATCCACTTCGAGGGAGATCGGCAGGAGCTGCCGAAGGGCGCGCTGATCGTCGCGGCGAACCACGCTTCGAGCGCCGATCCACCGATCCTCGGCGCCTTCCTGAACGCTCGCCTCGACCGCCCGATCAACTGGCTCGGCAAGCGCGAGCTGCTCGAGCTGCCGATCGTGGGCTGGGCCATGCGCCAGGCGGCGATCCACCCGGTCGATCGGCGGGCGGCGGACGTCGACGCGTTCCGAACCGCGATGCGGATCCTGGAGTCGGGCAACGTGCTCGCGGTCTTCCCGGAGGGCACGCGGAGCCGCGACGGCGCGCTCCAGGAGGTCCGGGAAGGGGTCGCCGTCCTGGCGCTGCGGAGCGGCGCGCCGGTGCTGCCGGTCGGGTTCGCCGACACCGACCGGTTCTGGCCCCGAGGCAAGCTCCTGCCCCACCCGGGTCGCGAGGTCACGGTCCGCTTCGGCAAGCCGTTCGTCGTCGCCGACGAGCTCGGCCTGGCGGCCGGCGACGGCGCCGACGGCGCGAGCGGCCGCGACCGGCGCCAGGTCAAGGAGGCCGCCACCCGGCTGATCATGACCCGGATCGCGGAGCTCCTGCCGCCCCGTCAGCGGGGCGTGTACGCCGCCGACGTGGAGCGCGCCGAGGCCGGCTGAACCCGACCCCGTGGGATACTGGATCGGCATGGGAACCGTCCAGGCGATCCGCATCGCGAAGCGCACCGGCTTCTGCTACGGCGTCCGCGAGGCCATCGACATGGCCAAGGAAGCGAGCGCGAACGGCAAGTCGACCCACACCCTCGGCCAGGTCGTCCACAACGAGGGCGTCATCAACGATCTCCAGGCCCTCGGCATCCGGACCGTCGATTCCCTCGACGACGTCGATCACGGCGCGGCGGTCGTCATCCGGGCCCACGGGGTGAAGCCCGAGGTCATGGCCCGCGCCCAGGCCCGCGGCCTCGAGGTCATCGACGGGACGTGCACCTGGGTCATCCAGGAGCAGAAGGAGCTCCAGAAGCTCGTCGAGGAGGGCTACACGATCGTGCTGCTCGGGACGCCGAAGCATCCGGAGGTCGTTGGCCTCCTCGGCTTCGCACCGGACGCGATCGTCGTGGACGAGGAGGAGGACTGGGACCGGATCCCGCGGCGCAAGAAGATGGCGCTGCTGTCGCAGTCGACGCAGCCACCCTGGAAGTTCGAGAAGCTCGCGGCGTTCATGGTCGGTCGCAGCCACGAGCTGAAGATCGTCAACACGGTCTGCCCGGTCACGATCCGTCGGCAGGAGGACACGCTCGAGACGGCCCGCGAGGTCGACCTGATGGTCGTGGTCGGTGGGCGGTCGTCGGCGAACACGAAGGAGCTCACCCGGCTGTGCGGGATCGCCGGCACGAAGGCGATGCAGGTCGAGTCGGTCCTCGACCTCGAGGACGCGGCGCCCTTCGGGAGTGCGCGGCTGGTCGGGGTGACCGGTGGCACGTCGACCCCGATCGAGGACCTGCACGCGGTGGCCCAGCGGATCCTCGAGCTCGCCGGCACGCGGACGGCTCGCCGGAACGCGGCGACGCTCGCCGACGAGGCATTCGCCCAGGCCGCGACCCCGGCCGGGCGGACGACCTCGCTGCCCACGCCCCAGGCCGCCGCGTCCTAGGTCGGGAGATGGCCTCGAGCGGGGGCGGCCTGCCGATCGTCGCGATCGTCGGCCGGCCGAACGTCGGCAAGTCGACGCTGTTCAACCGGATCGTCGGGGAGCGGACCGCGATCGTCGAGGATCGCGCCCGGACGACGCGTGACCGGCTGTACGCGGAGGCGGAGTGGAACGGCCGGTCGTTCCTGCTCGTGGACACGGGCGGTCTCGAGGCCGCTCCCGACGATCCGATCGAGGCGAGCGTCCAGGTCCAGGCCCGGATCGCGATCCGGGAGGCCGACGTCATCGTCCTCGTCGTCGATTCGATGTCGGGCATGACGCCGGCCGACACCGAGGCTGCGGAGCTGCTCCGACGGGCGAAGGCCCCGGTGCTCGTCGCGGCGAACAAGAGCGACAACGCCGCCCGCGAGCTCGAGGCTGCCGAGTTCTGGTCGCTCGGCTGGGACCGCACGTTGCCGATCGCCGCGATCCATGGCCGCGGCGTCGCGGACCTGCTGGACGAGATCGTCGCCGCGCTGCCGCCCACCTCGTCGGGCGCCCTCGACAGCTCGGACCGCGAGACACCGAGCGGCGAGACACCGGACGGCACGGAGACGTCCGTGACGCCCTCGATCGCGCTGGTCGGTCGCCCGAACGTCGGCAAGTCGAGCCTGCTGAATGCGCTCCTCGGTGAGGAGCGGATGATCGTGTCCGACGTTCCCGGCACGACCCGCGACTCCATCGACACCCGCCTGTCGTGGGGCCGAGGCGAGGTCGTGCTCATCGACACGGCCGGGATCAAGCGCCGCGGCAAGGTGGCGTCCGGGCCCGCGGCCGAGCGGTTCTCGACCCTGCGGTCGCTGCGGGCGATCTCCCGGGCCGACGTCGCCGTCCTCCTGGTCGACGCGGTCGATGGGCTGACCGCACAGGACGCTCACATCGCGGGTTACGTCGTCGAGGAGGGCCGGGGCCTCGTCGTCGCGCTCAACAAGTGGGACGTCGTGGAGGACAAGACCGGCCAGACCTTCGACCAGTACGTCGGCTGGATCCGGGGCGAGGTCCCGTTCCTCGACTTCGCGCCGGTCGTCTCGATCTCGGCCAAGACCGGCCAACGCATCGATCGCGTGCTCGAGCTCGCCGTCGATGTCTGGGGTGAACGTCGCCGCCGGATCCCGACGGCCGAGCTGAACCGGGTGGTGCAGGACGCCCTGGCTCGCCAGGACGCGCCGATGGTGAAGGGCCGCCGGCCCAAGCTCTTCTACGCGACGCAGGCCTCGATCGAGCCACCGACCTTCGTATTCTTCGCCCGAGACGCCGGCGCCGTGCATTTCAGCTACGAGCGATACCTGGAGAACCGGCTGCGCGACGCGTTCGGCTTCGACGGCACGCCGATCCGGCTGGTCTTCCGCGAACGGACGTCCGCGGAGCCAACCGGTCGCCGCCACTCCCGAGGTCGAGCCCCCGCCGTGGCCGGCGGGCGACGATGACCGAGGTCCAGTCGTCCGGCCCGGAGCTCAGCCCCGGATCCGACCCGCGGGTCGCGCTCCTGACCCCGAAGGTCGCCGTCATCGGCGCCGGGGCGTGGGGAACGACCCTCGCCGTCCTGGTCGGGCGCGAGGAGCCGGTGCTGCTGCTGGCGCACTCCGAGCAGAACGCCGATCGCCTGACGAAGGAGCGGCGGAACACCACGAAGCTGCCGGGGATCGAGCTGCCGGAGACCGTCCGCGTCACGACGGTTCCGGCTGACCTCGCCGCCGCGACCGACCTCGTGATCGTGGCCGTGCCCTCGGCCCACGTCCGCGAGGCCATCGCGGCCGCAAAACCGTTCATCGCCCCGACGGCCGACCTGCTCTCCGTCGTGAAAGGCCTCGAGCCCGGGACGCTGCTCCGGATGACGGAGGTCATCGCCCAGGTCGCCGACGTGGCGCCGGACCGCGTCGCCGCCCTCTCGGGACCGAACCTCTCCCTCGAGATCGCGCGTGGCCTGCCGGCCTCGGCCGTCGTCGCGTCCCGGGACCCGGCCGTCGGAGATCGCATCGTCGCTCGCCTCTCCCGGCGGACATTCCGGCTCTACACGAACGCCGACGTCCTCGGAGTCGAGCTGGCGGGAGCGCTGAAGAACATCATCGCGATCGCCGCCGGGGCCGCGGACGGCCTCGGCTTCGGCGACAACGGCAAGGCCGGGCTCATGACCCGTGGCCTGGCCGAGATCACGCGCCTCGGCATCGCGGCGGGCGCGAACCCGCTGACGTTCGCGGGCCTCGCGGGACTCGGCGATGTGATCGCGACGTGCGGCTCGAAGCTGTCCCGCAACCACCGCCTCGGGGACTATCTCGCCCAGGGACGGAGCTGGAAGGACGTCGAAGCGGTCCTTGGCGGGGTCGCGGAGGGCGCCTACACCGTGGATGCCGCGCTCGCCCTCGCGGCACGGCTCGGCGTCGAGCTCCCGATCGCCCAGGAGGTCCACAACGTCCTGTTCGAGGGCAAGAGCGTGCCACGGGCCCTCGTCGACCTGCTCTCCCGCGAGACGAAGGATGAGCTGGCGGACTTCGAGCGGTGGGCGAGCCGGCTCCAGGGTTGAGCCGCGGCGCATCCGGATGCGCGACCGGCGCGTAGGAGGGACATGAGCGCAGACCAGATCCGGCGTCCGCTGCAGGCGCTGCTCATCCTGGCAGGCGTGTTCTTCGGCCTCGCTCCGTTCCTGGCGCCCGAGGCCTTCGCAGCACTGACGGGCTTCCGCGGCACCGACGTGTTCGTCTACCGACTGGCGGGAGCCGCGACCTTCGGCTACGCCGTCGGTCTGGCCGCCGGCTGGTCCGTGCCATGGGTCGAGCTGCGAATCCCGATCGCGGCCACGTTCGTTTTCAACGCGGCCTCGATCCTGGCCTGCCTGCTCGCGATCGGTGCCGGCGGCACGTAGCCCGTGGTCTACGTAATCCTCGTCGCGTCCGTCGCCTTCACGGCCGGGACGGGCTGGCTGCTGCTCCGGTCGCCGGTGGCGACGATTCCGCCTCCGAATCCCGATCGTGACCATCCGATGGCCACTTGGCTGATCGCCTCTTCGCGATCGGCGTCGCCGCCGCAGCGGTGTTCGGCCTGGGCCCGCTGATCCTCGGTGGCGGGTTCGGCACGATCGTCGGGGCGACCGGGAACGATCCGTTCGTCTATCGACAGGCTGGTGCCGCGACGCTCGGCGCCGCCGTCGGCGGGGCGCTGGTCCTCAGGCGACGCGGCTGGGCCGAGGCCCGGCTGCCGGCTCTCATGGCTCTCACGTTCAATGGCCTCAGCCTCGTCGCCGCTGTCATCCAGCTCACATCCGCGGCGACGCCCGTCGCCTGGCTCATCCTCGCCGCCGCGGGCCTGACGACGGTCGGGATGGGCGCCGCCCTCCTCCGCGAGGGTCGCTGACCGTCAGCTCCGACGAAGCAGTCGACGAGCCGCGTCGTCCTGAGCCCCGCGAGCCGCCGAGCCGAGGAACGGCCGCGGCGTAGACTTCCCGACGCGGCGGGGCGTGGCGCAGCCTGGTAGCGCACCAGTCTGGGGGACTGGTGGTCGCCGGTTCAAATCCGGCCGCCCCGACCACTCCTCCGGCGAGGGACGCCGTGATTAGCACCTGACGCTGTTCATGCGTGTGGAATCAAAGGACCCGGGCCGTGGTCGGACCCGGGTCCCTCGAGCGATACGAGAGGATTACGGCGCGATCGTCACCTGAGCCGATCCTGGGAACGGCACCCCGAACACGGCGAATGGCGTGGTCGCGTAATGACCGAGGTCCGAGTGGACGGTGATCGTCACCGGCAGTCCGCCGAAGCCGTTGAACACCACGCCGCTGATCGTCAGCCAGCCGCCGCCGGAGACCCAGGTCACGTCGCCCTTGTCGGACGCCGCGCGACCCGTCCTGTGGCCGCAGTCGGAGCCGGCGTACGTGCCCGTGCCGTCCGACGAGAGCTCGATCCAGAGCCAGGCCCCGCCCCCGTTCGGGCCTGACGCGTTGGCCGAGATCTCGACCTGGTAGACCGCGGTGTTGCCGTAGTCGGCAAAGGCCGTCGCGGCCATCGTGAGGGCGAGCACCAGCCCCGCGAGAACGGCCATCATCCGTCGTGCCATGCCTGTCAAACCTCCTGTCGCCCGGTAATGAGCCCGATCACTGCGCAGATCCTCCGCCCGGACGTCGTCCCGATCAATCGGGCGATTCCCTACGTTTTCAGGAGCAAAATCGCCGGCCGGCCGTCAGCGGGGCATCGCACATGTCGGTCACTTCTGCGGCGTCGGCCCGATCGATGACAGGTGAAATCGATCCGGCCGCATGGATGACAGTGTCAGGGTCCTGCATGGCCCAGTGCTCCGACTGCAATGCCGGGGGGCCGGCGCGAAGCGCAGGTTCGGACCGATGGTGGTGGCCCGACCGATCCTCGTCGTGAATCCCCGAAAGGATGAGACGTTCGCAGCCGCTGCCGCGGCGTGCTCCATGGCCGCCTCCACGCCGATCCAACTTGCGAATGCGCTGCGGCCCAGGTATCCGCATGTCGCGGTCCACAGCCGGACGCTCAGCGACGAGCCAGCCGTGACCTGGTACGTCTACCGAGAGGGCTACTGGGTCACCGGCTAGAGCGCAGCCGTTTCAGAGTGGCGGCGGGGTGGGACCCTCGGTGTGCTCGGTCAGTCGGGTGTACATGGCCCGGAGCTGCGCGGCCTCGGCATCAAGGACAGCCTGCTTGCTTATGTCAGACGTTTCGTCGCGCTCGCGCTCGATCTCGCGGAGGAGCTCCAGGATCATTGCGGCTCGCTCCGCGTCCAGCACCGGTGCACCCTAGCACCGCGCGGCTCTGGCGCCACCGGGCCGTACAGTGTCCGGGATGAAGGTTGTCTCGATGGTCCGCGGCACGGTGCCGGCGCCCGCGGTGCCGGCCCTCATCGACGCGTACCGGGCCGCCACCGCGGACCCGCCGCCGGCCATCGTCTGGACGGAGCTCCTCACGACGGCGACCGGATCCGTGGCGATCGTCACGACGTGGCGAGATCGAGAGGCCCTCGAGGAGATGCTCGCCAGTGGCCAGGAGCCACTGGCCCGACGGTTGGTTCGTGAGGCGGGTGGCGAGCCGACGGTCGAGATCTTCGACCTCTCGGCCACCGCCTCGCCCTAGCGTCCCCTTCCGCGCGATCGTTTTCGCCGCGTGCCGAGGGGGCCCTGGCGCCTTCAGTCCGCGGCGGGCTGATCGATCCTCGAGACCGCGAGATACCCGACGGCCAGCACGATGACTGCTGCCAGGACGAGCGCGACCGGGCCGTCGCCGATTCCGAGCCCGCCGAGCGTCGACTTCCCGAGCCAGTCGGCGACCGACGCGCCGAGCGGCCGCGTGATGACGTAGGCGGCCCAGAACGCGACAACCGCGTTCAGTCCGAACCAGCGCCAGGCGATGGCGGGCAGCACGAACGCGACCGCGTACAGCGCAGCCGACGCTGGGTACCCGAGCCCGAGGGTCGAGGCGCTCAGATCGCCGAGCGCGGTCCCGAGCGCGAAGGTCGCCATGACCGTCGCCCAGTAGAACAGCTCGCGCCGGACCGTCGTGATGGTGTGGATTGAGAGGGTGTGCTCGGTCCGATGCCACGCGATGAAGACGACCGCCAGCGCGAGGGCGAGGCTGGTCGCCGAGAGGGCGTACGGGACGTGGAGCACGACGTGGGCCACGTCGGCGACCATCGTCCCGAAGACCGCGACCATGACGACCGCGAACCAGTAGGCGAGCGCCTCGTACCACGGTCGTCGCAGCTGGATCGTGAGCGCCACGACGAGGCCGACGCAACCGGCGACCACGGCGACATACGGATCGATGTGGAAGACGAGGTAGTCGGACGTCGATTCGCCCATCGCCGTCGACAGCAGCTTCACGACCCAGAACAGCAGCCCGATCGCCGGGACCTTGTGGGCGCCCTCGCGTGTCAGCCGATCCACGACCGCGATTGTCGCGGCTCTCGGGCCCTGAGGCAGGCGACGCCGGAGCCGCTATGCTCCCGCGGATGACCGCGAGCCCGACGATCGACCGACGCTGCCTCTGTCGCTAGGCGAGAGGGGCGCCAAGCCCTCCGCCAGCCGCAGACAGCGCTGAGAGCGCTCGCTCGGTTCCAGGCTCCTCTCGCCGGTCTTCTTCCCGCCCACCTTCCTCCGCAAGGAGCCATTCCATGCTCGCTCGACCCCGCAGCGCCGACCCATACCGCGACCTCGACGTCATCGACGCCCGCGCCCCGCGGTTCAACCAGACCGTCATCGGCCTCGGCTCGCTCATCGCCATCGTCACGGGCTGGTGGCCGATCCTGGCCCTGCTCGCGATCCAGCTCGGGGTCGGCCTGCGGTTCGGGCGGCGCTATTGCCTGCCCTGCGTCGCGTATTTCACGTTCGTCCAGCCGCGCGTCGGCGAGGGCCCGATCGAGGACTCGCGGCCGCCACGGTTCGCGAACCAGGTCGGATTCGTCGTGCTGGGCGCCGCCTCGATCTCGTACGTCGCCGGGCTGACGCTCCTCGGCGTCGCGCTGGGCGGGCTCGTCGCGACGCTGGCCCTGCTCGCCGCGATGACCGGCTTCTGCCTCGGCTGCGAGATCTACAAGGTCAGTGCGAAGGTCCTTGGCATCCGGAGCCGGCGGCTCGATCGGATCGACCTGCGCGATCTGGGCGTGACCGATCGGCCCACCGGCGAGCTCGTCGTCAGCTTCGGGCATCCGCTCTGCACCGACTGCCAGGCCTTCGAGACCGAGGTCCGGACGGCGGGGCGGCGGCTCGTGAGCGTGGACGTCCGGTCGAATCGGAGCCTGGCCCGCAAGTACGGCATCGCCCTCGTGCCGACGGCCGTGGCCGTCGCCCCGGATGGGAGGGTCACCGCCCGCCTCGCGGGCTAAGCCTTCGGCCTAGGGCGCGAAGGGGTGCATCTCGACGTCGCCGCCCGACCCGGAGCCCGTGCACGGCGGCACGCCCGAGGTGTCGGTCGCGTTCAGCGGCGTCGCCGTGACCTTGCCCTGCGGGAAGACGAACGCGACCGTGACCGGCGCGGTCGGCGTGCCACCGCAGTAGTTGACGGCGTCGACCATGGTCTTCACGACGTCGTAGTAGTGCAGGGTCAGCGTGGCGCTCGCGGCCGCCGGGGCGCCGTCGATGAGGATCGCGCCGTTCCCGGCGACGAGCTGCGGCCGCGCCACGGCCGTGATCGTGCAGTCGGCCTTGCCGTTGTTCGTGAGCGTGACATTCGCGGTCCGGTGGCCGGCACCGGCCTCCCAGTCGACGATCGCGGCCGCGAGGTTCGCGGGATCACAGGGCTGCATGCCGGCGACCGGGCTGGCGGTGGCCGGTGCCGCTGTCGGAGCGAGCGTTGCGGCGACGGTCGGAGCCGCGGTCGGCGCCGCCGTGGGGGCGATCGTCGGAGCGGTCGACGGGGAGCTCGAACCACACGCGGCCAGCGCGAAGCACAGCCCGACCATCAGGAGGGGAGCAGGAGCGGCGAGGGCCGGCCGTCGCGGCGACATGCGCGGCCGCATGGTAGCGACCGACAGCCGACCGCGTCGCCAACCGAAGGTACCCACCGCGACCGACCCACCCGGCAGGGACAGTGCCTCGGCGGATGTCCCTCGAGATCCATCGACCGGAACCGACATTGCATCGACCTCGTGTATCTGATGCCTGATACTCGGCGCGTGGCCGAGCTGAATCCGTGCGATTGCCCGGGCTGCGCCAACCGCTTCAGCGACAAGGCTGCGGCGGAAGGATTGCGCCGCTATCGCCGGAGCGGGCCGGATCCGACGACCCGCGAGCTCCTCGGAGCCATCGTCGCCCAGGGGGTCGAAGGCGCCTCGGTCCTCGACATCGGTGGTGGCATCGGCGCGATCCAGCTCGAGCTCCTCGCCGCGGGCGCCAGGACGACGACCTCGGTCGACGCGTCGCCGCCGTACGTCGCGGCCGCCGCCGCCGAGGCTGCCAGTCGCGGCCTGGCCGAACGTGCCCGGCACATCGAGGCCGACTTCGTGGCGGTGGCGGCGGAGGTCGAGGCCGCGGACGTCGTGACCCTCGATCGGATGATCTGCTGCTACAGCGACATGCCGGCGCTCATGGGTCGTTCCGTCGAGCACGCCCGGCGGATGATCGGCCTGGTCTATCCGCGCGACGCGTGGTGGACGCGGAGCCTCGCCGCCGTGATGAACGCGAGCGGCCGATTGCTCCGCGGCCGGCTGCGCTGGTACATCCACCCGGAGCCCGAGATCGATCGCCGCATCCGGGCCGCCGGCTTCGAGCGGCGCTTCCTGCGACGGCACGTCCTCTGGCAGGTGGCCCTCTACGTCCGGTCCGCGGGCTAGGTTTCGTATCATCGGCCGGTGCCACCGATCGACGAGCTGACGCGCATCGAGCCGATCCACCTCGACCGCCTCGTCCGCCAGGGCATCTTCACCACAGGTCTCCTGCTCGAGGTGAGCGAGACGCCGACTCGACGGCAATACCTCGCGGACCAGGTCGATGCGACGACCAACGACGTGCTCGCGTGGCGCGACGAGTCGCTGATGCTCAACTTCGCGGGGTTCGGGAGCACCGAGCACCGGCTGCTCATGCAGAGCGGGTTCGAGGGGCTGCGGGACATCCTCGACGTGGATCTCCCGACATTCCGCACCCGGATCGAGCGCGGCGCCCAGGAGCTCAACTTCGACGTCCCGAGCGGCCTCACCCTTGAGGGCTGGTGGGACCAGGCTCGCACGCTCGAGGACGAATAGGCCCGACAGGGTCCTGCCCTTGACAACCTGGCTCGTCTCGATCGCCGTCGCGCTGGTGGTCCTCGCTGCGTCCGTCCTGCTGTTCCTCAATCCGGTCTGGGTCGGCTTCGAGCAGGATCGCGTCGGCGCGGCGGCGCTCACCGGCTTCGCTCCGGCCGACGTCCGCTCCGTCACGAGCTCGATCCTCGGTGACCTGATCCTGTCGACCGGCGACTTCGGGGTGACCCTGAACGGTGCGCCGGTCCTGACCGACGCCGAGCGAAGCCATATGCGCGATGTCCGGGGCGTGTTCGAGGGCTTCTTCCTGCTGGTCGGACTGTCCGCGATCGCCCTCGTCGTCACCTGGCGACGGGCAGCGACCGCCGCGAGCAGGACCCGATGGTGGGCGGCCGCGCGCCGTGGCGCTGGCGCCCTCGTCGTCGTGATCGCCGTCCTCGGCGTGATCTCGGTTGTCGCCTTCGACGCCGCGTTCGAGGCGTTCCACCGCCTCTTCTTCGCGGCCGGCAGCTATGACTTCGACCCGCGCACGAGCCACCTGATCCAGCTCTTTCCCGATCAGTTCTGGTCGGACACGACGATCGCGCTGGCGGTTGTCGCGATCGCGATCGCCACCGCCGTGGCGTGGATCGCGGGGCGAAGGCGTCAGGGGGCATGATGAGGCGCCGCGTTGGGAGCCTGTTCGGCATCGAGATCCGGCTGCAGGGGGCCTGGATCGTGATCCTGGCCCTGATCGCCTACCTCGCCCTGACCGAGCTCGGATTCGCCGACCCGCCGATCGACACGGGGCCGCTCTGGCTCCTCTCGGCGCTCGTGGCGGTGCTGTTCCTGGCCAGCTCGATCGTCCATGACGTCGCCCACGCGGTCGTGGCCAGGCGGCGGGGCATGGAGGTCAGCTCCGTGTCGATCACGTTCTTCGGGGGCGCGAACCCGCTCGACCCGACCCCGCCGAGGCCGATCGACGACGTCTACATCGCGCTGGCCGGCCCAGCGGCGAGCCTCGTGCTGGGTGCCGCGTTCGGCGCGATCGCGGCGGGCTGCGATGCGATCGGCGGGCCGGTCTTCGAGCCGCTCGCCGAGACCCTCGCGGTGGTCACGGCCCTGAACCTCATCGTCGGCCTCGCGAACATCATCCCGGCCTATCCGCTCGACGGCGGTCGAGTGGCCCGGGCGCTCGGCTGGTGGCGAGGCGGGACGCTCGACGCCGGCTGGCGCTCGGCGGCGCTCATCGGCCGGGCCGTCGGGATCATCACGATCGCGATCGGGGTCGTGATGCTCGCCTCGGGCCCGATCCTGAACGGCGGGATGACGATCCTCGCCGGCTGGTTCCTGACGCTCTCGTCGCGATCGATCAACGAGCGGCTGCGGGTGAACCGGCTCATCGGCGGGCTCCATGTCCAGGACGCGATGGAGACATCCCCGGTCAGCGTCGGTCCGCACCTGACCGTCGACACCTTCGCCGAACAGCTGCTGGACGAGGGCTCCGAGATGACCGCCGTCCCGGTCGTCAGCGACGGAGACGTCGTCGGGATCCTCGGGGCGCGGCAGCTGCGCCGGCTGCAGCGGCGCCTCTGGCCGACGACGCGGGTCGAGGATGTCATGGCGAAGCCGCCGCGCCTGCCCATGCTGTCGGCCCTCGATTCGCTCGACGCGGCCGTGGAGCGCCTGTACCGGACCGGGCTCGACGGCATCCCGGTCGTCGACGGCCGGACCCTGGTTGGCATCCTGACGCGGCGCTCCGTCGGCAAGCTCGTGCACGAGCGCGGGCTCGACATCGGCCAGGGCCGAACCCCGGCGTGAGCCGCCGATGACGGCGGCGGGCGATCCGGGGGCGACGGCGCTGCTGACGGTCGAGGAGGCCCGCGCGGCGGTCCTCGGTGCGATTCGTGGCGCCACGCCGGCCGAGACCGTCCCGCTCGGCGCCGCGCTCGGGCGGGTGCTCGCGACTGGCATCGAATCGGGCATCGACCTGCCCCCCTGGGACAACTCCGCGATGGACGGCTACGCGCTCCGATCTGGGGACACAGCCTCGGCGACGCCGGATCGGCCGGTCGCGCTCCGAGTCGTTGGCGACGTGGCGGCCGGAGCGGCAAGCGCGGCGGGCGTCGATGGCGGAACCTGCCTCCGGATCGCGACCGGCGCCCGGCTCCCCGAACACGCCGACGCCGTCGTTCCGGTCGAGGACACGTTCCCGGCCGACGCCGCCGGCGACCCGATCGGCCCGGCGAGTCGCGACGCGACAGGCCCCCTGCCAGCCAGCATCCGGCTGACCGCGCCGGTGCGTGCCGGCGGATCGGTGCGGCGACGGGGGAGCGACCTGCGGGCAGGCGATCGGATCCTGGCGGCCGGGACCCGTCTCGGACCCGCGGCGATCGCGGTCGCGGCCGGTGTCGGCGTCGACCGGCTCGACGTCCATCGTCCACCGATCGTCGGGATCCTCGCCACGGGCGACGAGGTGCGCGCCCCCGGCGCGTCGCTCGGCGACGCGGGCATCCCGGATGCCAACGGACCGGCGCTCACGGCACTCGTCGCCGAGGCCGGCGGTGAGCCTCGGTCCCTCGGCATCGCTCGCGACACGCTCGACGACGTCCGATCCAGGCTCTGCGCCGGCCTCGGCGAGGCACCCGATCTCGTGATCGTGTCCGGCGGCGTCTCGGTTGGCCCGTACGACCACGTCCGGACGGCCTTCGCGGAGCTCGGGACCGTCGACCTGTGGCGCGTGGCCGTGCAGCCGGGCAAGCCGTTCGCGTTCGGGACGACGCGCTCGGCAGGTCCGGCTGGCCGCCCGGACCGGCTTGCGCCGGTGCTCCTCTTCGGGCTGCCGGGCAACCCCGTCTCGACCTTCATCACGTTCGAGCTCTTTGTCCGTCCCGCCATCCAGGCGCTGCTCGGCCTGCAGCGGCGGCCGCGTGCCGTCGACCGGGCGGTCCTGCTGGATGAAGCTCGGACCTCGAAGGATCGGCGGGCCTATCTCCGGGTGACCGCGGACCGCGACGGCGACGGTCGCGTCACCCGCGACGCGGAAGGCCGGGCGCAGGTCCGGCTCGCCCGCGGCCCGAACGGGCAGGGGAGCCACGTCCTGTCGGCGCTGGCCGCGGCCGATGCGCTGGCGATCGTGCCCGAGGGTGTCGAGACCCATCCGGCCGGCGGTCCGGTCGACATCTGGTGGCTCGAGTCGGCCTGAACCGGCGCGACCCGGCGAGAGTCGGCCTGACGCGACCCGCGCGCTGCCGCATCATTCGGGCATGGACCGCCCGCCGCGAGCCGAGCGTCGTCGGCTGACCCATGTCGACCGCGCCGGACGCCCGCGGATGGTCGACGTCAGCGAGAAGCCGGCGACGGCGCGACGAGCCGTCGCCGAGGCGTTCGTCGCGCTCGCGCCCGAGACGCTGAGCCTCGTCATCGACGGCAGCGGCCCGAAGGGCGACGTGCTCGGGGTGGCCGAGCTGGCCGGCGTGATGGGTGGCAAGCGGGCCTCGAGCCTCATCCCGCTCTGCCACCCGCTGGCGCTCACCGACCTCGTCGTCAGCGTCACGCCCGATCGAGCCGGGGGCGGCCTCCGGATCCGGGCCGAGGCAGCCACGATCGGTCCGACGGGCGTCGAGATGGAGGCGCTGACGGCGGCCTCGGTCGCCGCCCTCACCGCCTACGACATGGTCAAGGGCGTCGAGCGCGGCGTGGAGATCCGGAGCGTTCGGCTTGTCTCGAAGTCCGGTGGCCGCAGCGGCGAGTGGCATCGTCCCGGCGACGACCAGGGGTCCGCGGCGCGACCGTTCCGCCGCACGGGCGAGCGGGTCGCCGGCCGGATCCGGAAGAAGCCGTGACCGCGGCGTGACGGTGCCCGAGGCGTGACCGATCCCGCGGCCGGGCTGCCGGCGTTTCCCGTCGGCGCGACGGTGCCGTCGGGCACCCGGGCGCTGGTCCTCACGATCAGCGACGGCGTCGCCGGTGGCACGCGGCTGGACGAGTCCGGCGTGGCCCTCGGCGACCGCCTGGCGATGGCCGGCTTCCGGGTCGACCGCCAGACCGTCGCAGACGATCATGACCAGATTCGCGCGGCCCTCGTCGCCGGCGCTGCCGAGCACTCGTTCGTGATCAGCACGGGCGGGACCGGGCTGACGCCCCGGGACGTGACGCCCCAGGCGACCCTCGCCGCGGTGGACTACGAGATCCCGGGGCTGGCCGAGGCGATCCGCGCCGCCGGCCGCGCCCGAAACCCGATGGCGGACCTGTCGCGGGGCGTGGTCGGGGTGATCGGCCAGAGCCTGATCGTCAACGTGCCCGGCAGCCCACGAGCCGCGCTCGAGTCGCTTGTGGCCATCGAGCCGGTCATCGTCCATGCGCTCGAGACCCTGTCGGGCCCGTTCGATCACGGCGTCGCCTCGCAAGCGGCATCCGCGGCGGTGGGGTCCGCGCCGTCGCCCAGCACCGAGGCCATCCCCACCACAGCCGCGGCGCAGCTTGCCACCAGCGCGGCAGGGCCGGCGGTCGCGGCCTCGCCGGCGGCCGGTGATCAGAACGATCCCTGGCGAGACCTCCCGCGTCCCGAGGAGCGCGGGATCGAGGATCGCAACGTGCCTGGGTCGGCGTGATGTTCACGTTCTTCGACCACGTGCCCGCGTACCCGCTGGTCTTCGTCGTGTTCTGGGGCGCGGCGCTGTTCTTCGCCCTCGCGATGGCCCGCCATCTGCGCGTGTTCGCCGCGGCGCGCGCCGAGGGCCCGAGTCCGCTCGACGACGTCCCGGCCCGCTTCATCGGGCTCATCCGGTACGCGTTCGTCCAGTCGAAGATGTTCAAGGACGTCCGGGCGGCGCTGCTCCACTGGGGCATCTTCTGGGGCTTCGTCCTGCTGACGATCGGAACTGCGAACATCGTCACGGGCGGGCTGATCGAGGCGGTCATCTCGTACCCCTTCGGCGGGGTGCTGTGGGCCGCGGTCGAGGCGATGCAGAACGTCGTGGCGGTGATCGTCATCGCCTCGGTCCTGTGGGCGTTCGAACGACGGCTGATCTCGAGGCCGAAGCGCCTGACGTTCAACGTCGATGCGCTCGTGATCCTCGGGATGATCGGCGGGCTCGTGACCGCCGAGCTGCTCGCCCAGGTCTTCGAGGTCGCTCGCTACGGCGAGCAGCCCGGCGCCTTCGTGGCGAACGCCCTGGGTGACGCGCTCGCCGGGATCGGGCTGGGGAACCAGGCCCTCGAGATCGCCTTCGCGACGCTGTGGTGGGCCCACATCCTGATCGTGGCCGCGTTCCTGGCGTACCTGCCGTCGAGCAAGCACCTCCACATCGCCACGAGCTTCTTCAACATCTACTTCCGCAAGCTCAAGCCCCGCGGCGAGCTGCCGAAGATGGACCTCGAGCAGGAGGACGCGACGTTCGGAGTCCGAACGCTCGCCGACCTCGGCTGGCGCGACCTGCTCGACGGCTTCACGTGCACCGAGTGCGGCCGCTGCCAGCAGGCGTGCCCGGCCTGGAACACGGGCAAGCCGCTCAACCCGAAGCACTTCATCATGGGCATCCGGGACATGTCCGTGGAGGCCGAGCACGGCCTCCCGCTGATCCCGAGCCCGCCCGCGGTCGAGGCGAACTTCCGGCTCGACGACGGCCTGAAGCCGGCGGCGGTCATGAAGCCGATCGTCGACGACGCGATCCCGTTCGACGCGGTCTGGGACTGCGTGACGTGCGGGGCCTGCGTCGAGGCCTGCCCGGTGCTCATCGAGCACGTCGACAAGATCATCGGGCTGCGCCGGAACCTCGTCCTCGAGGACTCGCGCTTCCCGACCGAGCTGAACGGCGCGTTCCGGAACATGGAAGGTGTCGGCAACCCTTGGGGCCAGCCGCCCACCGCTCGGACCGACTGGACGCGAGGCCTGCCATTCGAGGTCCCGACGGTCGCCGCGTTGGCCGCCGACAACCGGCTCGACGAGGTCGAGGTCCTCTACTGGGTCGGCTGCGCCGCGGCCTTCGACCAGCGCAACCAGAAGGTCGCACGAGCGTTCGCGACCTGCCTGAACGCCGCCGGGATCCGGTTCGCGATCCTCGGCCAGGAGGAGTCGTGCACCGGCGATCCCGCCCGCCGGATGGGCAACGACTACGTGTTCCAGATGCTCGCCGGCTCCAACGTCGAGACGCTCAACCGGTACCGGATGGGGGAGCGGACGATCGTCACCGCCTGCCCGCACTGCTTCAACTCGATCGGGGTTGAGTACGGCCAGCTCGGCGGCACGTTCAACGTCGTCCACCACTCGGCGTTCCTGCGGGAGCTGCTCCGGACCGGCCGGCTGCGGGTCGTCGATGCCGACGGAACCGGCGAAGCGGCGGCGCTGCGGTCCGTGACCCTCCACGACTCGTGCTACCTGACCCGCTACAACGGGATCGTCGATCAGCCCCGCGAGGTCCTCGGGGCCGTGCCGGGCCTGGCGCTCGTCGAGATGGACAACCACGGCCGGAACACGTTCTGCTGCGGTGCTGGTGGCGGCCGGATGTGGATGGAGGAGACGCGCGGCACGCGGATCAACGAGTCGCGGACGACCCAGGCGCTCGCGACCGGGGCCTCGACCGTGGCGACCGAGTGCCCCTTCTGCATGACGATGATGAAGGACGGCCTCGAAGCAGCAGACGCCAACGTGGGCGGTGCCGTGAAGGCCATCGACATCGCCGAGCTCCTCGCCGAGTCGCTGGCGCCGACCCAGCCCGCGGGACGCGCCCTGCCCGTCCTGCAGTGATGGCCTGCGATCGGACCGCCGATTGACCTACCGGCTGAGCGAGGAGCAGGTCCTCCTCCGCGACACGCTCCACGCGCTCGCCGACGAGCGGATCGCGCCGCGCGCCGCCGAGATCGACCGAACCGGCGAGTTCCCCGAGGACATCCGCCAGCTGTTGGCGGCGCAGGACGTGCTCGCCCTGCCGTTCCCCGAGGCCTACGGCGGGGTCGGCGCCGACCTGCTGACGCAGTGCCTCGCGATCGAGCAGATCGCCCGCGCCGACACGACCTCGAGCCTGATCCTCACCGTCCAGGGCCTCGGCTCGCTGCCGATCCTGCTCGGTGGCAGCGACGAGCAGAAGGCCCGCCTCCTGCCCGACCTCGCGTCGGGGAAGAAGCTCGCCGCGTTTGCGCTGACCGAGCCGGAGGCTGGCTCGGACGCCGTGAACGCTCGAACCCGGGCCGTGCGGGACGGCGACGAGTACGTGCTCGAGGGCACGAAGCGGTTCATCACGAACGGCAGCGTGGCGAGCGTGATCTCGGTCTTCGCCGTGACGAGCCCGGAGGGGCCGCGCCACCAGCGCCTGTCGTGCTTCGCCGTGGACGTCCCGACGAAGGGGTTCAAGGTCGCCCGGCTCGAGCACAAGCTCGGCATCCGCGGCAGCCCGACGGCCGAGCTCGAGTTCGACGGCGTCCGCGTGCCGGCCGCGAACCGGATCGGCAACGAGGGCGACGGCTGGAAGCTCGCGATGGCCACGTTCGATCGGTCCCGACCGGCGATCGCCGCCCAGGCCGTCGGCATCGCCCAGGGTGCGCTCGACGTGGCGGTCGCCTACGCCAGGGACCGGAAGCAGTTCGGCCAGCGGATCGGCGACTTCCAGATGGTCCAGGCGATGCTCGCCGACATGGACGCGAGGGTCGAGGCGGCTCGCCAGCTCACGTACAAGGCGTGCGTCGAGATCGAGGCCGGGTCGCCCGAGACGGCCCGTTGGGCTTCCATCTCGAAGCTCGTGGCCGGTGACGCGGCCATGGCCGTGACCACCGATGCGGTGCAGGTCCTCGGCGGGTACGGTTACACCGACGACTTCCCCGTGGAGCGGATGATGCGCGACGCCAAGATCACCCAGCTGTACGAGGGCACCCAGCAGATCCAGCGGCTCGTCATCGCTCGCGCGCTGCTGGGCAAGGGCTAATCGGAGCCACCAGCTGATGGCCCTTCGGATCGTCGTCCTGACGAAGCCCGTGCCGGATCCGGCCGCGGCTGCGGAGAAGCTCGGGTCCGACAATCGCCTCGACCGAGCCGCGTCTCCGGCGGTCATCAACGGCAACGACGAGTACACGCTCGAGGCCGCGCTCCAGATCGCGGACGCGCAGGGCGCCGAAGTGACGCTCCTGGCCATGGCGCCTCCGGGCGCGGTCGAGACGATGCGCAAGGGCCTCGCGATGGGCGCCCACCGCGGCGTCCTGGTGACCGATCCGGCGCTCGCCGGTTCGGATGTCGCCTCCACGATCAAGGTCCTCGCCGCCGCCCTGCGGCAGATGGAGTTCGACCTCGTCTTCGCCGGGTTCGACACGTCCGACGGCGTCGGCGGCATCGTCGGCGCCGGGCTCGCGGCGGCCCTGCAGCTGCCGCTGCTCTCCTCGGCCGCGAGGATCGAGCCGAACGTCGAGGCAGGCATGGTCCGCGTCCGCCGGATCAGCCCGACCGGCTTCGACGTCCTCGAGGCGAGGCTGCCGGCGATCGTGGTGGGGACGCAGCTGCTCGGCGCACCGAGGTACCCCTCGCTCAAGGGCATCATGGGCGCCCGCCAGAAGGAGATCGTCCAGCAGTCACTGGCCGACATCGGGCTGTCCGGCGGCGAGGTCGGTGGCGCCCAGGCCCGGACCCTCGTGACCGGCAGGCGGACGCCACCCGCCCGCAGCGCGGCCACGATCGTGAAAGGCCCACCGGACGAGGCCGCGAGGGCGATCGTCGCGCTGCTCGTCGAGCGGAGGCTCATCTGATGGCCGGCATCTGGGTCGTTGCCGAGACGAACCCCGACGGCTCGCTGGCCCGCTCCTCGAGCGAGCTCGGCACGCTCGGGCGGACGCTCGCCGAGGCCTCGGGCGTGGCCGCGACCGGCATCGTGGTCGCCGCCGACCCAGACGCCGCCGCCGCCGAGCTGGCGACCTATCTGCCCGCCGTGATCGCGATCCCCGAGCCTGCCGCCGCCGACCATGCCTGGGGCCAGCTCGCGGCCGAGCGGGCGGCGGCGGTCATCGACGCGTCCGGACCGACCCTCATCCTGGCCAGCGCCGGGCCAGATGGCCGCGACGTCGCCGGCAGCCTGCTGGCGCTCCTCGACGGCGCCGCGCTCGTCAACGCGACGGCCGTGGCCTGGAGCGATGGCGAGTCCGTCGAGATGAGCGTGTTCGGCGGCAAGCTCATCACGATCTCGGGGTTCGTCGACGGCACCGGGGTCCGGATCATCACGGTCCGCCCGAATGCCGTGAACCCGGAGCCCGCGCAGCAGCCCGGCGGGGTCGAGCGGCGGGCGCCGTCGGGCTCCACGACGCTGCCGGCGGCAGCGATCGTCGATCGCCTCGAATCGGAGGGCGCGGCGGTGTCCATCGACGATGCCCGGGTCATCGTCGCGGGCGGGCGCGGTACCGGCGGCGAGCAGGGGTTCGAGCTCGTCGAGGAGATCGCCGGCCTTCTCGGCGGGGCCGTCGGGGCCACGCGAGCCGCGGTCGACTCCGGCTGGATCCCGTACGCCCAGCAGATCGGCCAGACGGGCAAGATCGTGAAGCCGCGCCTCTACCTGGCGATGGGCATCTCCGGCGCGATCCAGCACAAGGTCGGGATGCAGACGTCGGAGACGATCATCGCGGTCAACCGCGACCCCGACGCGCCGATCGCCGAGTTCGCCGACATGCTCGTCGTCGGCGACCTGTTCGAGGTCGGTCGAGCCCTCGTCACGGAGCTCAAGGCCCGGAAGGGTTGACCCTGGCGGCCACATGTAGTGGTATCCTTCGGGCACACCACAACAGGTAGTGGTGCAGGGGAGGACCAGCCGACCGATGCGATGCCCGGCCTGCGGCGAGCGAGACACCAGGGTCATCGACTCGCGCGACCTCGACGACTCGGCCACCATCCGACGTCGGCGCGAGTGTGCCGCCTGCGCCACCCGATTCACGACCTATGAGCGGATCGAAGTGGCCCGCCTCGTCGTCCTCAAGCGCGATGGCACCCGCCAGGAGTGGGACCGCGACAAGCTCGCCAGCGGCCTCCGGAAGGCTCTGACCCGGCGACCCGTCCCGGACGGCGCCGCCGAGCAGGCCGCGGACGAGATCGAGGCGACGCTCCGCGGAGAGGGCATGACCGAGGTGACCTCCCAGCGCGTCGGCGAGCTCGCGATGGCCAAGCTCCGCAGCCTCGACCACATCGCCTACATCCGCTTCGCCAGCGTCTACCAGAGCTTCGAGGACCTCGAGACCCTGAAGCGCGAGGTCGACAGCCTGTACGAGAAGGCGCCGAAGACCCCGGCCTGACGCCGCGGCCGGCCGGTGACGGGCGCAGTGGCCGGCACGGCCCCAGAGGGGACGCCTTGGCGCGGGGACCCCTGGCGGGGACCCCAGCGGCGATTGGCCACCCAGCGGCGGTTAGCCACCCGGCGGCGCTGGATCGCTTCGGCCGGTGCCCTGGCCGCAGGCCGTGCGGAGCCTGTCTGTCTCCACCAGCAAGCGCATTGCTTCGGATCCGGCCTGCGAGTCCAACTCAGGTTCGCCGCGGCGGTCAGATGGTGTGCGGAGCCGAACGAGAAGAGGCTGGCAGGCCACATCGCCCGCTTCCCGTCGGCTGGCGGAGACTGCCAGGCGTCGCCCGGGCAACGAGTCGTACGTGGGCCGGCATCGCCTTGACGAGGCATCGATGGGCGGTGACCTCCGGGCCGCCGGTCGAGACGCGAGCAGGTGTCCAGGCACCTCCCGATTGGTCGGGGGTGAGTGGGCCGCCTTAGCCTCGGGTGATGACCTACACCCGTCCAGGTGCCCAGGCGCGTCGGATCAGCGAGAGGCTCCATCGTGCCCTCGGCGACGACGCTCGTCGGCTCAGGGAAGACGCCGGCGTCCCGCGCCGGAGGCTGGCGGAGGCGGCGGCCATTGACCACGCCTTCCTGCGCCGAATTGAGGATGGTGCAGCCCACGCCTCGATCGAGACGTACCGCAGCTCGCGATCGCCCTGGGAGCCGACCTCAACGGGCATTTGTATCCGAACACGGGACCGACGATTCGCGATCGACACCAGGCCCGGATCCTCGAGTGGCTGCTCGGCCAGCTGGACCCACGGTGGCGCTCGTTCACGGAGGTCGCGGTCCGCCAGCCTGGGAGGGGCTGGATCGATCTCGTGATGTTCGAACCTCGCGAGGGCCTTCTCGTGGCGACCGAGATCCAATCCGGCCTCCAGCGGCTCGATCAAATCGTCCGGTGGTCCGGCGAGTAGGCCGCTTCGATCCCTTCGTGGGAGGGCTATCCACACCTCGGGCCCGTCGCGGAGACCTCGAGGCTTCTCATCGTCAGGTCGACGGTGACAAACCGGATCGTGGGCCGCGAGTTCGGACACCAGCTTGAGGTGGCGTACCCGGGTCACCCCCAGGACGCGATCGCCGCGCTCACCGGGAAGCGATCGTGGCCGGGTCCAACGCTGATCTGAGTCGACGCCAGGTCCGACGCGATCCGGTTCGTGGGCCGCCGTTGACCGGCATCACGCCGGGAGTGGCCTCGGCGCGCGCTGATGACCGCGACCTCAGTCCGGACGCCCCGCCGCGATCGCGGCCTCAGGCCGGGATGGCCTCGGCCGCGACGGCCGCGCGGCAGCGCAGGATCGCCTTGGCCGAGACGTCAATGTCGGCGTCGGTCGTGCTCCAGTTCGAGACCGACACTCGCATGGCGCCCATGCCGCGCCAGGTCGTGCCGCCGAGCCAGCACGTGCCGTCCTGCTGGACCGCAAGAATGACCTTGCGGGTGAACTCATCGATCTCGGCGCTCGTCGCGTTGTCGCGTGGAGCGAACCGGACGAGGACCTGGTTCAGGACGACGTCGTTCAGGATCGTCACACCCTCAGCCTCGCGTAGCGCGTCGGCCATCCGCCGGGCGTGGCCGCAGCAGCGGGCGATCAAGTCGGCGAGGCCATCGCGCCCGAGCGACCGCAGCGCTGCGTAGATCGTGAAGCCGCGGGCGCGCCGCGACGACTCCGGCACCCAGTTGTAGGGATCGCGCTCGCCGCCCGTCGTCTCGACGTAGTAGGAGGCGCCGAGCGTCATCGCGGCGTGGTGGGCCGCCGCGTGGCGGGTGATGACGATGCCACTGTCGTACGGCACGTTCAGCCACTTGTGGGCGTCCGTCGTCCAGGAGTCCGCGCCGGCGAGGCCCGTGACGCGATCGCGGAGCTCCGGGACCGCAGCGGCCCAGAGGCCGAACGCGCCATCGACGTGGAGCCAGGCGTTGGGTCGGCCCGAGACCGCATCGGCGATGGACTCGAGCGGATCGAATGCCCCGGTGTTCACGTTGCCGGCCTGGGCGGCCACGATCGTCGGGCCATCGATCTTCGCGAGCGTTTCGCGCAGCGCGCCCAAGCGCATCCTGCCCTGCGCGTCGGCCGCCACGCGGTGAACCCGAGCCCGACCGAGCCCGATCATCTGGAGCGAGGCGAAGACCGTGACGTGGGCCTCGTCACCGACGACGACCGAGATCGGCGGCGCGCCGATGAGCCCGTCGTCCTCGACACTCCAGCCCGCGCGCTCGAGGACGGCGTGTCGTGCAGCCGCGAGCGCAGTGAACGTCGCCATCGTCGCCCCGGTCACGAAGCCGACGCTCGAGCCCGCCGGCAGGCCGAACAGGTCGATCAGCCACTTGCCCGCGATCTCCTCCGCGACCGCGGCAGCCGGCGAGAGGGCGTAGAGGCCGGCGTTCTGATCCCACGCGCTCGTCAGCCAATCGGCCGCGAGCGCAGCCGGGACACCGCCGCCGACGACGAAGCCGAAGTAGCGAGGGCCGGCCGAGGCGACGAGACCCGGGGCGACGCCCGCCGCGAGATCAGCGATGACCGTCTCGGGATCCATCGGCCGTGCCGGGAGCGGGACGTCGAGGGAGGACCGGAGCGCCGCGAGGTCCACCGGCCGCCCCACCGGTCGGTCGGCGAGCCCGCTCATGTAGTCGATCGCGAGGTCGGCCGTCCTCCGGAGCAGCGGCGCTCGACCATCCATGTCGGGCAGGGTACCCGCGTGCGATGATTCCGCCGATGACCGTCCTCTCCGACCGCGACATCCGAGCGGCGATCGAATCGGGCGAGGTCGTCATCCGGCCATACGACCCGGCCGATCTCCAGCCGTCGTCGGTGGACCTCCACCTCGATCGACGGTTCCGGGTCTTCCGCAACAACCGCTACCCGTTCATCGACGTCCGCAAGCCGCAACCGGACCTCACCGAGCTCGTCACCATCGAGAACGACGATCCGTTCATCCTGCACCCCGGCGAGTTCGTCCTCGGCCAGACCCTCGAGTGGACCGAGCTGCCCGTCGACCTCGTGGCGCGCCTGGAGGGCAAAAGCTCGCTGGGGCGGCTCGGGTTGCTGATCCACTCGACGGCGGGCTACGTCGATCCAGGCTGGAAGGGCAACCTGACCCTCGAGCTGTCGAACGTGGCGAACCTGCCGATCGCGCTGTACTTCGGCATGAAGATCGGCCAGATCAGCTTCTTCCGGATGTCGAGCCCGGTCGAGCGGCCGTACGGCTCGAAGGAGCTCGGGTCGAAGTACCAGGGCCAGTCCGAGCCGACGGCCTCGGCCTTCCATCGGGACTTCTCGAAGGACTAGCCGGCCGCGATGCCGATCAACGACTCGGTCGACTGGTCCATCGACCTCGGTGGCGGGACCCGGGTCGGGCTGATCCAGGCGGGGACCTTCCGGTCCGATGCCGGCGCCCTGTTCGGGCCGGTGCCGCGGATGCTGTGGCACGGCCTCGTCAGTGACGAGATCGATCGCGAGGGCCGGCTGCTCCAGGCCCTCAACTGCCTCCTCGTCGAGAGCGCCGCCGGCCGTCTCCTCATCGAGACGGGGATCGGCGAGCGGATCCCGGAGAAGGTCCGCGACATCCGGGAGTACGAGGGCCCGGCGATCGTGCCCGCGCTCGTCACGGCCGGCTTCTCGCCGGAGACCGTCGACGCCGTCGCCCTCACCCACCTGCACTTCGACCACGCTGGCGGGCTCCTCCGCTCGACCGGCGAGAAGGCCTTCCCGAAGGCCCGGATCGTCGCGCAGCAGGCGGAGTGGGAGATGGCGTTCGATCGCAACAGCCGGATCGTGGCGTCCTACGACCAGCCCGAGCTGCGCCTCGTCCGCGACTGGGGCAAGGAGGGCTGGGCCAGCGGCGAGGTCGAGATCATGCCCGGCGTCACGGTGGTACCGACCGGCGGCCATTCCAAGGGCCACCAGGCGGTCATCGTCCGCGGCGCGGGCGGCCGGGCCGCGATCGGCGGCCAGACCCTCCGCGGCGCCCGGAGTCGCACCCTGGCGTTCCTCGGCGACCTCGGGATGCGGCCATGGAGCGCGAACCCGCGCTGGGTGACCTCGTTCGACGACTTCCCGCTGGACTCCGTCGCCGCGAAGGGCGTGCTGTTCGAGCGGGCCGTCGCGGAGGGCTGGACGATCGTCCTGAGCCACGAGCCCAAGGCGCCGGTCGGCAAGCTCGTCGTGGACCGGGATCGGTACCGGTTCCAGCCGATCTAGAACGTCGGGGCCGAGGAAGGCGAGACTCCGGGCGAGCTGGGCGAGCCGGGCGCACCGGAGGGACCCGGCGGCAGCAGCGCCTCGATGAGGTTCCGGGCGGAGAGCTCGGTCATCGGCCCGTTGATCACCTCGCGGATGACCCCGTTCGGGTCGATGAAGAACTGTGTCGGCAGCGCGAACCCGCGGTACTCGTGGAAGATGTCGGCCGAGACGTCCTCGCCGATCGTGTACTGGAGCGAGTACGTCGTCGCGTAGCGCTGGCCATCGTCGACCGTCTGCTGAACCTGGATGCCGATGATCGCGAGGCCTCGGGCGCGGTAGTCCTCGTCCATCGTGCGCAGGAGCGGCGTCTCCGACTGGCACGGTGGGCACCAGCTCGCCCAGAAGTTCAGCCAGACGACCTTGCCGCGGAGGTCGGCGAGGCGGATCGCGTTGCCCTGCAGGTCGGTCAGCTGGAAGACGGTGCCATCGCTCCGGGTGACGGTCAGCTCCGGGGCCAGCGAGCCCTGGTCGAGCCCGGGAACGGGGGATCCGAGGAGGTAGGCGCTCGGCTCCGGGACGGGCAGGTCGGGTCCGATCGAGGCGATGGGCGCGGTCGCGAGGGTCAGGAGCACGCCGGCGATCGCCACGACGCCGATCGCCAGCGTCACCTGGCGAAGGCTGAACGGCCCGACGCGCCAACGCGGCGGGGCTGGTGGCCGCGTCAGGTCCGCGGCCGGCGGGATGGCCGGCTCGACGGCCGGTTCGACGAGGTCGCCCGGGGGCTTGTCGTCGGTCATCGGCTCAGATCTGGGTGTTGAACGGGACGAACTGGGGCAGCAGGGCGAGCCAGTCGAAGAGCATCGCTACCCCGATCAGGACCACGAGCAGCCCGCCGACCACCGAGACGGCCCGGCCGTGTCGGACGAGGGGCCGGAGCAGGGCGGGGGCTCGGTCGTAGGCGGCGGCGATGACGAGGAACGGGATGCCGAGGCCGGCCGAGTAGAACAGGAGCAGCACGCCGGCCTGGGCCGTCGACCCGCCGCTCGCGGCGAGCATCAGGATGCCGCCGAGGATCGGGCCGATGCACGGCGTCCAGCCGATCGCGAAGATCGCCCCCAGCCCGAGGGAGGTCAGCCAGCCGCCGCGGGCGCTCACGATCCGTCCGCCCAGCCGGTCGCCTAGCCCGCCGCCGGACCCGCCACCGAGGGCGATCGAGCCGGTCGCCGTCGCCACGGAGCCGGCCGCGCCCGCCTCGAGCGGCCGGAACGTCCGGTCGAGCGCGGGGACGCGGAGCACGCCGGCGAGGTTCAGCCCGAGCAGGATGAGCAGCACCCCACCGATCTGGCGCAGCGGCGCGAGGTAGTCGAACAGCGGCCCGGCGGCGAATGTGGCCGTCACGCCGAGGAGCGTGAACACGAATCCGAACCCGGCGACGTACGCAAGGGCGTGGCGCATCGCCAGCCAGCGGCTCGGACCGGTTGCCGTCCGACCGACGACGGCCACGGCACTGAGCTGCCCGATGTACGCCGGGACGAGCGGCAGGACGCACGGCGAGAGGAAGCTGAGCAGGCCCGCCCCGATGGCGACCGCGATCGAGAGCTGCATCAGGCCCGGCCGACGCTCCCGTCGAGCGCCCGGCTCACGAGCCGCCGGATCCGGCCTGCGCTGACCGCGAGGTCGAGCCGTCGATCGCCGAGCTCGACCACCGGGATCGTCAGGCCGTAGGCCGCCTGGAGGGCGGCGTCGGTGCTGATGTCGCGCTCGACCCGGCGCGGGACCGGCAGCCCGTGGGCGGCCCGGTCCTCGAGCACCGACTGGATCGACTCCCGGGCCTCGTCGCAGAGGTGGCAGCCCGGGCGCGTGTACAGGACGAGGTCGGGGACGGGTGGGGTCACGGTCGGCATCCTAGTACGATGCGGCCCGCGCGCCCCCGTAGCTCAGTGGATAGAGCGCAGCCGTCCTAAGGCTGGCGTCGGCGGTTCGATTCCGTCCGGGGGCGCCACTCGACAGCTCGATCGTGGATCGGTCACCCTTGTCGCATGACCGACTTCTCGACGTTCGATCTCGACGGGCGATCCGTCCGCTTCCACCGGAGCCAGGCTTCGGACCCGAAGGCGCCCGGGGTGGTGATCCTCCACGCCTGGTGGGGCCTGAACGCCGACGTCGTCGGCTATGCCGATCGACTCTCGAGCGCGGGCTTCCACGTCATCGCGCCCGACCTGTTCGACGGGGCCGTCGCCTCGACGGTCGAGGAAGCCGAGCGGCTCGTGCGACGCGGTGATGAGGCGGCGGAGGGCATCTCGCTCGCGGCAATCGACCACCTGGCCGAGCAGGTCGATCCGGGTGCGGGCCTTGGCGTCCTTGGCTTCTCGTTCGGCGCCGCGTACGCGATCTACACGCCGTCGGAGCGGCCGCGGCTGACGGCCTCGGTGGCCTATTACGGGACCTACACGGGCCCGTTCCTGTCCAGGTCGACCGCACCGTTCCTCGGCCATTTCGCCGAGTCCGACCCGTACGAGCCGGCGGATGGCGTCAGGGAGCTGGAGGACGGCCTCCGCGCCGCCGGGCGCGAGACGACAATCCACGTCTACCCGGGGACGGGCCACTGGTTCGCCGAGCCGTCGCAGCCGGCCTACCGGCCGGAAGCCGCGGACCTCGCATTCGAGCGGACGGTGGCGTTCCTGGGCAGGCACCTGCGCCGCGGGGGCTGATGACGGGATCCCGCGACCCGCGCGTCGACGCCTGGATCGCCGCCCTGCCGGACTGGCAGCGGTCGATGTCAACCGCGCTTCGCGAGCTCATCCACGAGGCGGATCCCGGGATCGACGAGACGATCAAGCGGACGACGCAGCCGTATTTCGTGCTCGACGGGAACGTCTGCGCGTTCCTCGCGGCCAAGGATCACGTGAACCTGTTCCTGTACGACGGCGCGATCGTGCCCGATCCGGCGGGCCTCATCACCGCCGGTCACGACAACCAGACCGCGCGGACGATTGCGTTCCGGCGCGGCGATCCGATCCCGCGCGAGCCACTGCTCGCGATGCTGCGACAGATCGTCGCGAACAACCGGGCCGGCGGCTGGCGGAGGATCAAGGCTCGCGGCTGACGGGCCGACCGCGGCACCCGTCCCCGGCCCGACCTTGGGGCCCTGTCCCCGGCCCGACCGTGGGCCCGGTGCCCGGCGGCACCGCCGGGCGCGGACTTCCCAGGAACTTCGGCGTCCGGCCATAACGGGAGGGGGGCGGCCTCGTTATCCGAACGGGGCCTCGCGCGGATCGTTCCCCCGGCGAGGCGACGCGAGGCCTCTTTCTCCTTCTCTTCCCCCATACTCGGCCCATGCGCGTGTCCGGCCGCCGCTCGTGGCGCGCAGCCGGCATCGCGATCGGCCTGAGCGTCCTGCTCATGGCCGCCGGTGGGGTCCTGCTGGGTGGCGGCGCCGCCCCGGCTCGCGCCGGGCGGACCGACGTCACGATCATCGCCAACCCGCCGACCACGCTCGACGCCCAGAGCCAGAGCGACATCGACAGCGCGGCGATCGCGGCCCAGCTCTTCGAGTCCCTGACCACCTTCGACGCGAACCTCGTCCTCCGCCCGGCGCTGGCCCAGAGCTGGGACGTGTCCGCCGACGGGAAGGAGGTCGTGTTCCACCTCCGCCCCGGCCTCGTCTTCTCGGACGGCAGCGCACTCGGCGCCGGGGACGTCGTCCGCAGCTGGCTCCGGATCATCGATCCGAAGGCGCCGTCGCCCCTGGCCACCCTGATGCTCGACGTCCAGGGCGCCCGGGCCTACCTCGCGGGCACGCTCACGGATCCATCGCAGGTCGGGCTGCATGCGAACGGCAACGACCTCGTCGTCGACCTCGAGCGACCCGGCGCCGACTTCCCGTCGGTCGTCGCGTCACCGACGTTCGCGGTGATGCCGCCGCCCGGCGACTGCGAATCGGGCGTCACGCTCGGCCAGTGCGGCGTCTCGAGCGGGGCATACACCCTGACGGCGGCGACCTCCACGGAGCTCACGCTCGCCGCGAACCCGCGCTACTGGGCCGGTGCCCCGGCGATCGGGACGATCCACGTCATGACGGACACGGGCGGTCGGAGCCCGGTCGACGTGTTCCAGTCCGGCGCCGCCGACCTGGCGCCGATCGCCGAGAACGACGCGTCGTGGATCCGGTTCGACTCGACCCTCGGGCCCGACCTCCGCGAGATCCCGTCACTTTCGACCAACTACCTCGGCTTCGACACGTCCAAGGCGCCATTCAACGATCCCCAGGTGCGGCTGGCGATCGGCGAGGCCGTCGACTGGCAGCGGATCGTCCAGCTGGCCTCGTTCGGCGGCGACGTCCCGGCGACGAGCCTGGTCCCGCCCGGCATCCCCGGCCGGGGCGCGCAGAGCTGGCTCCCGGCACACGACCCGGCGGGGGCTCGCGCCCTGCTCGCGAAGGCCGGCTATCCCGGGGGTGCCGGCTTCCCGAGCGTCGCGCTCGTGGCCGGCTCATACGGCAGCGGCATCGCGGCCGACCTGCAGCAGCAGCTCGGCATCACGGTCCGGCTCGAGGCCTACGACGACTACTTCACCCGCTTGTCGACCGATCCGCCCGCGATGTGGCTGCTCGGCTGGGTCGCCGACTACCCGGGCGAGAACGACTTCCTCGGCGTGCTCCTCGGCACGGGCTCGGCCTCGAACTACGGGAAGTGGTCGTCGCCGGCGTTCGACAACGCGATCAGCCGGGCGCTCGCGACTCGGGACGCCACGCAGTCGCAGGCGGCCTTCGACGAGGCCCTCGGGATCGTCGAGTCCCAGGTCCCCGCGATCCCGCTCGCGTATCCGGGGCCGACGTGGATGCTGGCGGCCAACGGCCTGCTTGGCGCCGGGGTGAACGGCCTCGGGATCCCGCGGTACGCGAGCCTCGCGTGGGCGCCATGACGAAGGCTCGACTCCTGGCCGCCCTCGCCGCGACAACGATGGTCGCGCTCGGCATCGCGCCGTCGGCGAGCGCGGCGTCCCAGGTGGACTTCGCGGCCATCACCGCGACGTCGACGTTCGGGCAGGGGATCGACGTCACCGAGATGGCGATGCTGCCGGACCTGGTCCACCGGACCGAGGCCCTGATCCGGATCGCCGACGACGACACGACCCAGGCCTCGGACGCGACCGTCACGCGCCAGTCCGGGTGGTCCGTGCTCGACTACCACCTCGCGATCTCGCCCGGTGATGTGATCCCGAACACCGTCGTCCACCTCCAGTTCCGGGTGACGCTCACCGATGGCACCGTCGAGCTCGGCCCGGAGACCGACGTCCGGTACGAGGACACCCGCTTCGACTGGCAGGTGCTGAGCGGGCAGATCATCCGCGTCCACTGGGCCCAGGGCGACCAGGCGTTCGGCCAGCGGGCGGTCGCCATCGGGGACAAGGCGATCGCCGACGCGAGCGCCCTGCTCGGCGTCACCGAGACCCAACCCGTCGACTTCTTCGTCTATCCCGACGAGACCTCGTTCCGCGACGTCCTCGGACCGGCCACCCGCGAGCACGTCGGCGGCGTCGCCTTCCCGGACATCCGAACGCTGTTCGCCGACATCCCGCCGGACCAGCTGAACGATCCCTGGGTCGGGATCGTGGTGCCACACGAGCTCACCCACCTCGTCTTCGGCACGGCCACGAAGAACCCGTACCACTCGCCGCCGCACTGGCTGAACGAGGGGCTGGCCGTCTACCTGTCGCAGGGCTTCGGCAGCAGCGACCAGGACGCGGTCCACCAGGCAGCGAGCGCCGGCACACTCATGCCGCTGCCGTCCCTCAACGGCCAGTTCCCGACCGAGGCCGATCGGTTCGGCCTCGCCTACTCCGAGAGCGTCTCCGCGATCGACTTCCTGATCCGGACGTACGGCAAGCCGGCCCTCGTCCAGCTGATCCGGACCTACGCCCAGGGCCTCACCGACGACGAGACGTTCAAGGCGGCGCTCGGCGTCGATGTCGCCGGCTTCGAGGCGGCGTGGCTGAAGGACCTCGGCGCGGCCGAGCCGACGCCGTTCGGGCCGCAGCCCGCGCCGGCCGGGAACGTGCCCGCCGACTGGGGCGGCGCGGCGGCGTCGCCCGGCGCCGTGGCCGCGACACCGGGGGCCGAGGCACCCGCCCCGCTGCCGACGATCCTCGATCTCGCTGCGATTGCGGTGGGCACCGCCATCGTCACGCTCGTCGTCATCGGGCTCATCGCCGTCATCGTCACGCGGCGTCGCCGATCGGCAGGACCCGGATGACCGGCCTCGTCGCCCGCGCGAGGGCGATCCCGAGCTGGCAGATCACCCTGTCGATCGCCCTGCTCGTCCTCGGCTTCCTCATCGCGGCCCAGCTCGCCGCGGAGGGGCCCCGGGTCCAGTACACGACCCAGGAGCGGTCGCCGCTCGTCGAGACCGCCGTCCAGCTGCAGGCCCAGCAGGACGCCCTGAAGGCCCAGATCCTCGACCTCCGCAACCGGATCCAGTCACTCGAGGCGCAGGGCCCCGGCGCCGCCGCATCGCTGAAGCAGCTGTACGCCGATCTGGGGCAGGCGAAGATCGCGGCGGGCCTCACGGCGCTGACCGGCCCCGGAGCGGTCTTCAGGCTCGAGGACTCCTCGACCCTGGGGGCCGCGGACGAGGGCCTCGTCACAGCGAATGACGTCCGGGTCCTCGTCGAGCAGCTGTGGCTCGCGGGGGCCGAGGCGATCGCGGTCAACGGCGAGCGCGTCACGGTGTCGACGGCGATCCTCGACATCGGCGGCTCGGTGCTCGTGAACTCCGCATACCTCGCGCCGCCGTACACGATCGCGGTGATCGGGCCGCCCGACATCTACGAGCGGCTCCAGCAGTCGGCGTCCTTCCGGGCGTTCTTCCTCGATCGGGTCCAGCGCGTCGGGCTCGGGCTCTCGGTCGCCGAGCTCGACTCGGTCGACGTGCCCGCGTTCGCCGGCACGGTCTCGGTCCGGTTCGGGACGCCGGACGCGAGCGCCACCCCGATCGCGAGCTCGCCGCCCGCATCGAGCGCGACGCCATGAACCGGCTCTTCGCCGTCGGCAGCCGGCGCCAGTACCTCGCGATCGCCCTGGTCGCGGCGATTCTCGGGATCCTGGCGGTCGGCCAGCTCCGCGGCCAGTCCAACGTCCCGGGACTCTCGAACCTCTCGACCCAGGACCTGACGCTCCTCATCGCGAACCTGAACGCGCGCAACGACGAGCTCCGGACCGAGATCGCGGATCTCCAGCAGCAGGCGGCGACCCTCGAGACGTCCACCTCGAACGGCCAGACGACTGTCGACCAGCTGCAGTCGGACCTCGCGCGGATCCGGGCCTGGTCCGGCGCCACGGGCCTGACCGGCACCGGCGTCGAGATCGGCATCCAGGGCCCGATTGGCAGCGACGCAGTCGAGGATCTCCTGAATGAGCTCGCGAACGCCGGAGCCGAGGCGATCGAGGTCGATGGCGTCCGCGTCGTGCCGGGCGTCGTCGTCGCCGGCGACCCGGGCCAGCTGTCGGTCGAGAACACCGCCGTCGGGGACCCGTTCGTCATCCGGGCGATCGGCAGCCCCGAGATCCTGCTCGGGACCCTGACCCGGGCCGGCGGCGTCATCTCGCAGATCGGCGTGACCTATCCCGATGCGCAGATCAGCGTCACCCCGCTGACCTCGATCGACGTCCCGCCCACGACCCGGAACCTGATCCCGAGTCACGGCCAACCCAGCCTTTGATAGGCTCGCCCGCCATGACGACGCGGCCCGTGACCGAGCTGCTGCTCGGGGACGTCGTGCGGCTCCGGAAGGCCCACCCATGCGGGTCCCGTGAGTGGCTCGTCGACCGTCTCGGTGCCGACATCGGGCTTCGCTGCCGCGGCTGCGGCCGCCACGTCATGATCGAGCGCCGGGCGCTCGAGGCCCGGCTCGAGGGCTTCGTGAGCCGGGGCGATCCCATCCTCAGCGCCGCCGTCGGGCCGATCGCCGACCCGGCGCAGCCACCGGAGGCGTGACCGCCGAACCCGCGCCCGCCGGCTCCGTGCCAGGCGGCGCCCCGACGTCCGACCGCGCGCCCGAGGTCGCGCCAGCGGGTGCCCGGGCGGTCCTCCGGAACCGCGCCTTCCTGCGTCTCTGGCTGTCGCAGGTCACGACCCAGATCGGCTCGAACATGATCCTGTACGGACTGACGCTGGTCGTGCTCGAGGCGACCGACCTGAACACGGCCGTCAGCGGCCTGTTCCTGACGTTCCTCGTCCCGTCGGTCCTGTTCTCGGCCCTGGCCGGCGTCTACGTCGACCGGTCCGATCGGCGGGTCGTGCTCGTGTCGACTAATGTCCTGCGGGCCGTGCTGCTCGTGCTCGTGTTCCTCGCCGGCCACAACATCCCCGTGGTCCTGGTCATCAACTTCGTGTTCGCCACGACGACCGTGTTCTTCGCGCCGGCCGAGGCGACGATGATCCCGGTGCTCGTCCCACGCGATCAGCTCCTCGCCGCGAACGGGCTCTTCACCCTCACCCTCAACGGGGCGTTCGCGCTCGGCTATGCGCTCCTGGGCCCGGTTGTCGTCGCGATCGCCGGCGGGCCCGAGCCGGTCCTGCTCGTCGTCGCGGTGCTCTTCGTCGTCGCCGCGGGCTTCTGCGTCCTGCTGCCGGCCGACCCGCCGGTTCGCCTGGCCGCCGCGGCCGGGGAGCGCCAGCGCCCGTTGGCCGCCGTCGCGGAGGCCGGTCAGGCCGTCGGCGGGACGTTCGGGCAGCTCCGGGAAGGCATCACCTACATCCGCGAGCACGGTGCGATCGCCTGGTCCCTGATCTACCTGGGGATCGCCGCATCCCTCGTGGGGGTGATCGGCGTCCTCGGGCCGCAGTTCGCCCAGCAGACGCTGGGGCTGCTCCCGCGGGACCTCATCGTCGTCGTCCTGCCGCTCGGAATCGGGATCGTCATGGGCGTGCTGATCCTCAACAGCTACGGTCGGTACCTCTCGCGCCGGCGGGCGATCGAGGGTGGCCTCATCGTCCTCGGGATCTTGCTCGCGAGCCTGACGATCGCCGGACCGCTCAGCCGATTCCTCCAGGGGGTCAGCGGCACCGTGAAGGCCGTCGACCTGTCGTCGGTGACGTCGTTGATCGGCGTCGTCGTCTTCCTCGCCTTCCTCGCCGGGATCGCCTACGGGATCGTCGCGATCTCCAGCCAGACGCAGCTCCAGGAGGACCTGCCGCTGGAGGTCCGTGGCCGGGTGTTCGGCGTGCTCAACATGCTCGTCTCGGTCGCGAGCATCCTGCCGATCATGGTCTTCGGGACCTTGGCCGACGTGTTCGGGACGACAGCGGTCATCCTGACCATCTCGATCGCGGTGATGATCTCCGGCGTCATCTCGATCGTCCGGCGGGGACCGCTCGAGGCCGGCCAGCCATCGGACGTCCCGGGCCGAATCGCCGGCGCGCCCGTGGATCCTGCCGGCGCGGCGCTCCAGGTGGTGGTCGTCCCGGAGCGCGGGCCGCGGACCGACCGGAAGGACGAGCCGTGAGCCGGGTCGCGGTCGTCTTCACGGGCGGGACGATCAGCATGGTCCACGACCCCGCCGCCGGCGGGAACGTCCCGACGCTCGACGGCGCGGCGATCCTCGCCCGGACGCCGGGGCTCGACGCGATCGCTGACGTCGTCCCGATCGACCTATCCCGGACCCCGGCGAGCCACTTCTCCTTCCCCGGCCTGTTCGAGATCGCCGGCGTCATCGGGAGGGCCCAGACGGACCCTGACGTCGATGGCGTCGTCGTCGTGCAGGGCACCGACACGATCGAGGAGACCGCCTTCCTGTGGGACCTCGTGCTCGACAGGCCCGAGCCGGTCGTCGTCACGGGCGCGATGCGGACGGCCTCTGACCCGGGCTACGACGGGCCGCAGAACCTGCGTGACGCGGTCCGGACCGCGGCCGCCCCCGAGCTTCGGGGCGCGGGCGTGGTCGTCGTGCTGCACGGGTCCATCGACGCGGCCGACGCCGTGACGAAGACGCACGCCAGCGCGCTCGACACGTTCAAGAGCCTCGACACCGGGCCGCTCGGGACGGTCGGGGAGGGGGGCGTGGTCATCGCCCGATCGCGCGGCCCGCGGCGCCGCGCCGCCACCGATCACGCGGCCGAGGACGTCGACCTCATCACGGCCCATGTCGCGATGGACGGCTCGCTGCTCGACGCCGCCGCGACGCGACGGCCGTCCGGGATCGTCGTCGAGGCGACCGGCGCCGGGAACACGTCGTACCTGCTCCTCGAGGCCGCGACTCGGGCGATGGCGACGGGCTCGGTGGTCGCGCTGACGACCCGCTGTGCCTCGGGAGCGGCGTCGGCCGCCTACGCGTTCCGGGGCGGCGGCGCGACCTGGGTCCGGGCCGGCGCGATCCTGTGCGGGCATCTCGGCGGGCCAAAGGCGCGGGTCGCGGTCGCAGTGGGCCTCGGCGCGGGCCTCGACCGGGACGGCCTGGCCGCCCTGCTCGCCGACCCACCCGGCTGGGGCGGCCTCGCGTGACGCGGCCCTGATGCCGCTCGACACACTGGTCACCGGCCGGATCGCCACCTTCGCCGGGGACACGGGCTTCGGCTGGGTCGAGGCGATCGGGATCTCGGACGGGGTCGTGGCGTTTGCCGGCTCGGCGGTCGACCTCGAGACCCGTGCCGACCCGCACACGCGGCGCGTGGAGCTCGAGCCCAGCGAGATCGCGATGCCGGGGCTGACGGACGCCCACCTGCACCTGACCGATGCCGCGCTGGCCGCGGGCGAGGTCGACCTGACCGGCACCGCGACGCTCGAGGACGGGCTCGCGAAGCTCGCCGAGACGGCCACGGGACTCCAGCCGGACGCCTGGGTCGAGGGCGCCGGCTGGGACCATCGCCGCTGGGGCCGCTGGCCGACGGCCGCCGACCTCGAGGCCGTCCTCCCGGGTCGCCGAGTCGCGCTCTGGTCATTCGACCACCACGCGCTCTGGGTCAGTCACGCCGCCCTGGCCCTCGCCGGGATCGACGGCCGGACCGCGGACCCGCCCGGCGGGATCATCCGGCGGACGCCCGACGGCGAGCCCGCGGGGGTTCTGCTCGAGAACGCGATCCCGCTCGTTGTGGGCCGCATCCCGCGTCCGGACGACACGTTCATCGCCGGCGCCGTCGAGCGACTCGGCCGATCGCTGCTCGCGCTCGGGGTCGTGGCGGTCCACGATCCGGGCCCGGTTGCGCCGGGCGACCCGCTCGGGCCCCTGGACCTGTACGGCCGCCTGGCCGACACCGGCGACCTGCCGGTGCGGCTGCACGCCGGGATCCGGGCGAGCGGCATCGACGCCGCCATCGAGCGCGGCCTGGCCAGCGGCGACCTGCTGGGTGCGGATCCCGACGGCCGGGCCCGGATGGGCTGGCTGAAGCTGTTCGCGGATGGCACCCTCGGCTCGGGGACCGCCGCGCTGCTGGAGCCCCGGGAGGGCTCGGACCATCGGGGCGTCTTCCGGAGCCCACCGGACGAGCTGGCCGGCCTCGCCGCGAAGGCCGCCGGGGGCCGGATCGCGACCCAGATCCACGCGATCGGCGACGCGGCCGTGCGAGCCTCCCTGGACGCCCTGGGCCCGACCGTCTCGAGCGTGCCGTTCATGCCGCGACTCGAGCACGTCCAGCTCTGCCATCCCGACGACCGGACCCGCTTCGCCGGGCTCGGCATCGCCGCCTCGGTCCAGCCGGTCCACCTCCGCGAGGACGCCGCCACCGCTCGCCGTGACTGGGGCCGCCGGGCCGAGGCCTGGGGCTACGCCTGGCAGACGCTGCTCGACGACGGCGCCGTGATCGCGTTCGGCACCGACGCCCCGATCGAGCCGATCGATCCGTGGCCCGGCATCGCCCTCGCCGTCCTGCGGCGCGATCCATCGTGGGGGCCGGACGCCGAGCCCTTCGGGCCGCACGAGTCGCTCACCCTCGAGGCGGCCCTTCGGGCGAACGCCGTGGCCCCGTGGACGACCCTCCGCGATCCGCTCGGCGGGCGCCTCGTGCCCGGTGCCCGGGCCGATCTCATCGTTCTGCCCGCCGCTCCCCAGGCGCCCGAGGCCGCCGCCGCGTTCGCGAGCGTCCGGCCAAGGCTCGTCATGCTCGGTGGCGAGGTCACCTTCGAGCGCTGATCAGGGCAGCTTCGGGGCCTTCCTCGGGATCGACCGCTCGGCCTCCGCGAACAGCCCGTTCAGGATCCGGCCGGTCGACGGGAAGGCGTGGATCGTGTCGGCGAGGACATCGAGCGGGACGCGCGCCCGGATGGCCAGCACGCACTCGTGGATCGCGGCCGACGCATCGGGGCAGGCGATCGCGGCGCCGACCAGCGTCCGCGCCCGACGGTCGAACACGAGCGTCACGTGGCCCATGGTGGCCTGGATGCCGTAGCCCCGGACCGAGGTCGCGAACGGCGCCGTGAGCTCGACCGCATCGATCCCCGCATCTCTCGCCTGCTCGACGCTCAGCCCGACGAACGCCGCCTCGGGGTCCGTGTACGTGGCCCGCGGCAGCGCGCGATAGTCCGGCGTCACCGGGTCGCCGAGGGCCATCGCAATCGCCATCTCGCCCTGGTAATGGGCCTGGTGGGTGTGGAGCTCCGGGCCGGCGGGGTCGCCGATGACCCACAGCCCGTCCGCGATCCGGAGCCGGCCGTCGCGTGGGAACGCCGTCCGCCCCGAGGTGTCGATGCCGTACGCCTCGAGCCCGAGATCCTCGAGCGGGAAGTCGCGGCCGACGGCGAGCAGGATCACGTGGCCCTCGGCGGAGCCGCCGTCCGACAGGTCCACGACGTGGGCTCCGTCGCGTCCCGCGGCGGCCCGGGCGCCGACGGCCCGGACGCCGAGCCGGACGTCGACGCCGTCACCGCGGAGGGCCTCGGCGACAACCGCCGAGTTCCGGGGATGATCGGTGGGCGCCAGCCGATCGCCCGACTGGACGATCACGGTCGGGACCCCGAAGCGGGCGTACATCTGGGCGAGCTCGCAGCCCGTCGGGCCGCCGCCGAGGACGAGCAGGCTCCTCGGGAGGTCGCGGGCCAGCGTCGCCTGCCGGTTCGTCCAGACCGGGATCTGGTCGAGCCCGGGCACCGGCGGCACCTTCGAGAAGGAGCCGACCGCGACGACGACGTTCCTCGCCCGGAGGTCGTGCGTGATCCCGTCGTGGCGCACCTCGACCGTGCCCCGGCCGGTGATCCGAGCCTCCCCTCGATAGCACAGCGCCCCGTCGGCCTCGAGGGCCTTGACGTGCGAGGAGTCGTCCGGCTCGGCGGCGTCGGGCGGCCGGTTCACCATCCAGTCGCGTCGATCGGAGGCCTGCTTCCAGGTCCAGGCGGCGGCGTTCAGGTGGTGACGCTCGGCCGAGCTCAGCAGCGACTTGGACGGGATGCAGCCGATGTGCGGGCAGCTGCCGCCGAACCACTGGCGATCGACGATGGCGACCGTCGCCCGGCGGCGACGGGCCTCGTGGGCCGCGGCCTCGCCGGCCGGCCCGGCGCCGATGACGATGAAGTCGAGCTCGTCCACGCTGCCTCGCGATCTCAGGTTGGGATGCCAGTGTCGCCGGTCTCGGCGGCATCGCGCTGGCGACGGGCCTCGTACAGGAGGATCGCCCCGGCCGCGGCAACGTTGAGGCTGTCGGCCATGCCGAGCATCGGCAATCGGACCGCCTCGATGTCGGGCCCGCGCCACGTGTCGGACAGCCCGGCGGCCTCGCTGCCCAGGAGGATCGCCAGCGGTCCGGTGAGGTTCGCCTCCGTGTAGAGCCGGGAGCCGTCGACCCGGGCCGCGACGACCTGGACGTCCTGCTCCCGGAGCCACGCCCTCGCCCGGTCCGCCGGAGCGGTCGCCAGGCCGACCGCGAACACCGTGCCGGCGCTCGCCCGGATCACGTTCGGGTTGTAGACGTCGGTCCCGCCGACCGCGATGACCCCGTCGGCGCCGGCGCCGTCTGCCGATCTCAGGATCGCGCCGAGGTTGCCGGGCTTCTCGACGTCCTCGGTCACGACGAGGAGCGGCGGGTGGTCGAGCAGGCCGAGGGCCAGGGTTTCGAGGCTGGTGAGGGGCGCCTCCACCTCGAGCACGATGCCATCGGCCCGGTCGCCGTAGGCCAGCCGCTCGAACGCTCGAGGCCCGAGCTCGACGAGCTCGGCGCCAGCGGCCACGGCGGCGCGCGCGGCCGATCGGGCCGCCTCGGATGCTCCGTCCGCCACGAGGTAGGCGGCGAGGATCCGGATCCCGGCGTCGACGGCTCGGGTCGCTTCGCGGGCGCCATCGACGAGCGTCCGCCGGGCCGTCTCGCGGTCGCGCCGGTTGCGGAGGGCAAGGGCCGCGCGGACCCGCGGGTTCGAGGCGCTGTCGATGCGGATGGCCGGGCCGGGAGCGGTCACGGACCGAATCTTCGCCGGAACGACGGATCGGCGGCGCGCCTCACGCGCGGACCCGGACGGCAAGCCCGAGTTGCAGGCGGGCCCCGGACTCGGCCTCGAGCTCCAGGGGCAGGGTGTCGGCGCGTTGGCTGGGCACCGGGAACGCTTCGCGGACGGCACCGGCGAGCTGGTCGGCCTCAAGCCCCGTTGCGTGGGCGGTGACGAGCACGACGGCGTCCTTCGAGGCGACGGCCACGCAGGCTCCGAGGAGGGCGGGCAGGTCCGTGTCGAAGCGCCAGGCATTCCGGCTCCCCGGCCGACCGTGGCCGTAGGTCGGCGGGTCAAGCAGGATGCCGTCGTAGCGCCGGCCGCGGCGTGCCTCGCGCCGCACGAACCCGAGCGCGTCGTCGACGATCCAGCGAATCGGCCGATCCGCGAGGCCGGACAGCTCGGCGTTGCGGCGGGCCCAGGCGACCGCGCCCCGCGCCGCGTCGACGTGGGTGACGCTGGCTCCGGCCGCGGCCGCGACGAGGGTGAGCAGGCCCGTGTGGGCGAACAGGTTCAGCACCGCCGGAGCCGCTCGGCCGTCCGCCCGCGCATCGAGCCCGCCGTTCGCGTCGAGGTCGCCGCGCCCGGCTCGCGCGCTGAGCGCGGCGACCTCGGCGGCGAGCCAGGCCGCGTTTGCCGCGTGCTCCGGGTACAGGCCGACGCCCCCGGACTCGGTGGCCCGCAGCTCGAGGGTCAGGCGGCCTCCGGACACCGTCCACGGGGAACGGGAATCCGCCGGTCCGGTCCAACCGCCCTCCCGATCGAACCGCAGGTCGGCCGCCGCCCACGCACCGGGTCGCGGGCGACGCTCCCACGCGGCCGGGTGTGGCCGGTCGACGAGGCGTTCGCCGAACCGGTCGAGCCGCCGCCCGTCGCCAGCGTCGACGAGCGCCACGTCGGCGAGCCACTTGTCACCCGAAGACGTCACCTCCGGATCATGGACGAGTTCGATCGCGGCGTAGGCTTCACCCCGTGACCCGGATCCTCCTGTACACGGGCAAGGGCGGCGTCGGCAAGACGAGCATCGCTGCGGCAAGCGCGTTGCTGAGCGCCCGGCGCGGCCATCGGACGATCGTGCTGTCGACCGACATCGCCCACAGCCTCGCCGATGCTTTCGACATGAAGCTCGGCCCGGAGCCGACGAAGATCGCCGAGAACCTGTGGGGCCAGGAGCCGGACGTCTACTTCAACATCGGCCGCTACTGGCGGACGATCCAGACGTACATGGCCGACCTCTTCAGCTGGCGCGGCCTCGACGAGGTCCTCGCCGAGGAGATGACGGTCCTCCCTGGCATGGACGAGCTCGGCAACCTGCTGTGGATCGCCGACCACGTCGAGTCCCGCCAATACGACGTGGTCGTCGTCGACGCCGCGCCGACCGGCGAGACGCTCCGCCTGCTGAGCCTGCCCGAGGCCAGCCGCTGGTGGATCGAGCGGATCGCCCCGATCGGGCGCCGCGTCAGCCGGATCGGCCGGCCGATGCTCGAGCGGATGATCGGCGTGCCGATGCCGCGCGACGAGGTCTTCGCGGCGGCCGAGCGGCTCCTGAACCGCCTGGACAAGGTCCATCACCTCCTCGCGGATCCGGAGCAGTCGTCCGTCCGGATCGTGCTCGCGCTCGAGAAGCTCTCGATCGTCGAGGCCCAGCGCTCGTTCACCTACTTCCACCTGTTCGGCTATCCGAGCGACCTCGTGATCTGCAACCGCGTCCTCCCGGCCGACCTCGCCGGGGACGGCTCGTTCGGGGGCCTCCGGGCCGTCCAGCAGCGCCACAAGCCGGTGGTCGAGGCGCAGTTCGCGCCGGTGCCAGTGCGCAGCGTGCCGCTGTTCGATCGCGAGATGATCGGGCCGGACAACCTCGTAACGATCGGCGAGGCGCTCTTCCCCGACGGTGGCGATCCGACGGACTTCTACTATCGTGGGCGGCCGTACAAGGTCACGACCGTGGACGGCCGGTTCGTGCTGGAGGTCGCGCTACCCTTCGCCAGCAAGGACGAGGTCCAGCTGACCCGCAACAGCGACGAGATCCTGCTGCAGGTCGGCGGCTGGCGGCGGACGCTCATGCTGCCGCGGGTGCTCGTCGAGGCGCCGACCGTCGGCGCCACGATGGCGGACGGAGTCCTGCGGCTGGAGTTCGACGCGCGGGCACGGGACGCCCGCCAAGGAGCGAAGCGATGACGGAGACGCGCAAGCGGGGCTCGGCCGGGATGCCGAGCATGGATGCGAGCGACGATCGGGTCAGCGACCTCGAAGCGCGGCTCGCGCGACTCGAGGGCTCGCCCAGCCTGCGCGAGCGCGGCCGCGACCTCATGGACCGGGTGATGCCGTCCGACGCGAGCCGGCATTTCCGGAATGCTGGCCGCGAGCAGCTCCTCGGCGTCCGGGCGATCGTCGACCACCTGATCCGCCGGATCGACGCGATGGATGCCCGGGCCTCGGGCGGCGACCCATCGCGGGAGCGCATCGAGCTCGACTGAGCATGGGGGTCCTCACGCGCGGTTGGCGCCTCGCGCGATACGTCGGCCTGGTCGCGGCACTCGCGCTCATCGTCGGGACGTTCCTGCCCTGGATCGTGGCGACCGACCAGAACCTCGGCGTGACGGTCACCCGGTCGGGGGTGGACGGTGGGACGAGTGGGCTGACAGTGCTGGCCTTCGCGGTCGTGGCGGGGATCGCCCTGTTCGTCAATACCCGGACGGCGGCGTACGTCGCGACGGGTGCCGCGTTCCTCGCCCTTTGCCTGGCGGTCATCGGGATCCAGCCGTCATCGGACCTCCTGACCTCGATGGGCCTGCCGTCCGTGGGCAGCCCCGGCATCGGGATCTTCCTGTCGATCGGCGGCGCGGCCATCGTCACCGTCGTCGGGGCGTGGGGCATCGTGGCGATCCAGGACGAATAGCCTGGCTCTCGATCCGCTCGCCTCGATCCGCTGGCGCCCGGCTCGGCCGGTCCTGACCGTCGTCGGCTGCCACGCCGGCGGCGAGATCGGCAACGTCGTCGTGGCGGGCGTGGACCCCCCGCCAGGCAGCACGGTCTTCGAGCAGATGCAGTCGATCCGCGCCGACGACTCGATCCGCCGACTCCTGCTCCATGAGCCGCGCGGCAGCGTGGCCGTCCACACGAGCATCGTCCTGCCGTCGAACCGTCCGGACTGCGCGTTCGGCTACGTGATCATGGAGCCGACCGAGTATCCGGCCATGTCCGGCTCGAACACGATCTGCGTCGCGACCGTTCTGCTCGAGACCGGGCTGGTCGGGATGCGCGAGCCAGTCACGACGTTCCGGCTCGAGGCGCCCGGCGGCCCGGTCGAGATCACCGCCGGGTGTCGGGACGGGAAGGCCGAGTGGGTCGAGGTCGAGAACGTCCCGTCGTTCGTCGACCGCCTCGACGCCCCGCTCGAGGTGCCTGGGATCGGGAGGCTCACGGTCGATGTCGCGTTCGGCGGCATGTGGTACGCGATCGCTGACGGCTCCGCGCTCGGCTTCTCGTTCGAGCCGGGCGAGGCCCGCGACCTGTCACGGATCGGGACGCTGATCCATGACGCCGCCCGCGGGCAGCTGCACCCGGTCCACCCGGAGAACCCGGGGATCGCCGGGGTGAGCATCGTCGAGATCGCCGAGCCGTGGCGCGGGGTGGGGGAGACGACGAGGAATGCCGTGGTCGTCGCTCCGGGACGCCTCGACCGCTCCGGGACCGGGACGGGCCTGTCGGCCCGCCTGGCGGTGCTCCACGCTCGTGGTTCGATGCGAGTCGGCGAGTCGATGCGCCATGCGTCGGTGCTGGGCTCGACGTTCGAGGGCCGGATCGTCAGGGAGATCCAGGTCGCGGGGCGCCCGGCGATCGTGCCCGCGATCCGCGGCACGGCCTGGATCACCGGCGTGAGCCGCGTCCTCCTCGACCCGACCGACCCGTTCCCCGAGGGCTACACCCTCTCCGACACCTGGCCCGGCGCGGACACCCAGTAGGGTCGCGGTATCAGCTGAGGTCGCTCACGCCGCGGCGCTGCGAGGCACGGTTTCCCGAGGCCACCGGGACCGATCGCGCTGGGCCCGGTGGTATCCTGCGCGGGCGTTGCGGGGTGAATCTGGATCGGGCGAGTACCTCCGACTGACGGAACGGAACATCAGTCAGCGGGCGATATTCGAGCGAGCCAGGCGATCCCCATAACGCAAAGATCTCTCGGTTCCGCACTCGAACCGAGCACGATCGAGCGGGCGGCTAGCTCAGCTGGTTAGAGCACTTGCTTGACATGCAAGAGGTCACTGGTTCGAGTCCAGTGTCGCCCACCACCCTCACGACCGCGTTCGTTGCCGTCGTTCGCCGTCCGGGACCCATCTGGTTCCTCTCAGAAGTGCCTGATCCGAACACGAGGGTGCTGTCCGCCGCCTGAACAGACGCAGCTGTGCTGAGTCACGGACATCTGCGCCGGCTTCGCGGATGTGGTGTGCGAAATCGGAACTTCTGAGGCGAAGCCGACGATCGCGGCGCCCAGCCCCGACGATCGCCCCGGCAGGCGGGGCTCGACGGTCGCCCCGGCAGGCGGGGCTCGACGGTCGCCCCGGCAGGCGGGGCTCGAGGATCGCGCCGGCGGGCGGGCTCGAGGGATCAGATCAGCGCGACCCGCCACCGGACTGTCATGCTCGGCCCCGCGGCTCGCGGATGAATGTGAGGGCTTCCGCTCCATCGTCCTGGTGGAAGGAGGCTCCCTGCATTGATCGCCCTGCTGCTGTGGATCCTGGGGGTCCCCGGCCTGATCATCATCCTGCTGCTGCTCTTCGGTGTGATCCACATCTAGGCCAGCGGCGCCGTCGACGCGGCACCACCAGCCAGGTCGGTGCCCGCTCGTCCATCGCCCTCCCCCTCGAGCCGCCGCGGCTGTGCCTGGGTCGCGGCGGCTCCGCCGTGTGCGTCGCGCCACCTCGCGTTGACCGGGCAGGCCGCTTGCCGCCCTGGGGTATAGTCCGGCCAACGCACCGATCGGGACGCGCCGCGCGCCGCGGTCGATCTCCAGAGAGCCGGGTCGAGCCGCAAGGCGAGGCTGGAAGCCCGGCGATCGACGAACCTTCGGCACCACCCGTGAGCGGCCGCTGAACCGGCCCGGGACCGCCCGTTAGCGCGGCACGAAAGCGCACGGCGCTTCGACGGCGCAGGCCGACGACGAGCCGTGAAGGCGGGTGGAACCGCGGGAAGTCGAGTCATCGGCCTCTCGTCCTGTCGAGGGCGAGGGGTCATTTCGATTCTCGGAGGCATGAACGTGGTGGTCGAGGACAGACAGGGACAGGGCAGCGAGCCGGAGGAGGACGTCCTCCTGGCGCCCGAGCGCGGCTCGGTCGACGAGCTGCTCGACGCGGGCGCCCACGACGAGCTCGACGCGATGCGTCACTCGACCGCCCACGTGATGGCCGAAGCGGTCCTCGACCTCTTCGAGGGCGCGAAGCTGGGCATCGGGCCGGCGATCGCCGACGGCTTCTACTACGACTTCGAGCTGCCGCGCGCGCTGACGCCCGAGGACCTGGCCGCGATCGAGGAGCGGATGCACGTCAGCGTCGCGGCCGACCATCCGTTCGTCCGGCGCGAGCTGGGGTTCGACGACGCCCGCTCGGTGGAGGAGGGGCGGGATCAGTCGTTCAAGGTCGAGATCCTCGACGATCTCGCCGCCCGGGCGACAGCGGCCGGTGAGCCGCCGCCCGTCGTCTCGTTCTACGAGCACGGCCCGTTCAGCGACCTGTGCAAGGGCCCCCACGTGGCAAGCACGGGCCGGATCGGCCCGTTCAAGCTGCTGAGCGTCGCGGGTGCCTATTGGCGCGGCGACGAGAAGCGGCCGATGCTCCAGCGGATCTACGGAACCGTCTGGCCGAGCGACGATGAGCTCGCCCAGTTCCTGTGGCGGCGGGCCGAAGCTAAGAAGCGCGACCACCGCCGGCTCGGCGTCCAGCTCGACCTGTTCAGCTTCCATGACGTCGCGCCCGGCTCGGCGTTCTGGCATCCGAAGGGCCAGCGGATGTGGCGGACCCTGGAGTCGGCGATGCGCGAGGCCCAGGCTCGCCGCGGCTACGACGAGGTCAGCACGCCGATCCTCGTCCACAAGAAGCTCTGGGAGCAGTCCGGCCACTGGTCGAACTACGACGACAACATGTTCAAGCTCGATGTCGAGGGCCAGACGTTCAGCCTGAAGCCGATGAACTGCCCCGAGAGCACGTTCATCTACCGGGCGAGGATCCGCTCGTACCGCGACTTCCCGCTCCGCTACGCGGAGTACGGGCGCCTGCACCGCAACGAGCGGTCGGGGACGCTCTCCGGCCTGACGCGGGTCCGCCAGTTCATCCAGGACGATGCCCACATCTACCTCCGGCCGGACCAGGTCCAGGGCGAGATCGCCGAGCTCCTCGACTTCGTGAAGGAGGTCTACGGCTGGTTCGGGCTCGAGCCACGACTGACGTTCGCGACGAAGCCGGACAAGGCGATCGGCGACCCGGCCCTGTGGGCGAGCGCCGAGGCCCAGATGCAGGAGGCGCTGACGGCCTCCGGCATGGCCTACCGGGTCAAGCCCAGGGACGGCACGTTCTACGCGCCCAAGATCGACATCTACATCGATGACGCTCTCGGCCGGGAGTGGCAGATGGCGACGATCCAGGTCGACCTGACGATGCTGCCCGAGCGATTCGACCTCACCTATGTCGACGAGCACGGTGCCCAGGTCCGGCCGGTCGCCATCCATCGCGCGATCTACGGCTCGCTGGAGCGGTTCATCGGCATCCTCGTCGAGCACTTCGGCGGGGCGTTTCCGCTCTGGCTGGCGCCGGTCCAGGCCGTCGTGATCCCGATCGCGGATCGCCACGTCCCGGCGGCGCAGGAGCTCGCCGCGGTCCTCGGGGCGCAGGGGCTGCGGGTCGAGGTCGACGCGTCCGACAACCGGATGCAGAACAAGATCCGGCTGGCGCAGGAGCAGAAGGTCCCGTACATGCTGATCCTCGGCGATCGCGAGGCCGAGGCGCGGTCGGCGACGATCCGGCGGCGCGACGCAGCTCGGGACGCGGCGCAGGAGACGCTCGCCTGGCAGGCAATCGCCGAACGGCTCGCAAGCGAAGCCGCCGCTCGGGGTGCCTGAGGCTCCGGCGAAGGACCCTGTGCTATAGTCCCGCGGCGGCCGGGACGGCTGCGGCTTTTGCCGTTGCCGCGACGGGCGCCCAAGCAGCACCGTTCGAGAGGGCAGCGCCATCAGTCGAGACCTGCGAGTCAACCAGATGATCCGGATCCCACAGGTCCGGGTGATCGACGAAGAGGGGAACCAGCTGGGCGTCATGCCCACGCCGCGGGCCCTCGAGATGGCGCAGGAACGAGGCCTCGACCTCGTCGAGGTGGCCCCGATGGCGGCCCCGCCGGTGACCCGTTTCCTCGACTTCGGTCAGTACAAGTACGAGCTGACGAAGAAGGAAAAGGAGAACAAGCGGCGGCAACGCTCGGTGACGTTCAAGGAGGTCCGCCTCTCGCCGAAGATCGGTGTCGGGGACTTCACGACGAAGCTGAACCGGGCGATCGAGTTCCTCGAGGAGGGTGATCGGATCAAGGTGACGGTCCGCTTCCGGGGCCGGGAGCTGACCCATCCGGAGCTGGGACGGGCACTGCTGCTGCGGTTCACGGAGGCGGTGAAGGACCACGGCGTCATGGAACGGCCCCCGCTCCTCGAGGGCAAGTCCATGTTCACGACCCTCGCCTCGACGCACAAGCCGAAGACGGATCACGCACCGGGCCCGGGCGGTCAGCCGGCGCACGCCGATGAAGCGCCGAGTCCGGTGCCCGCGCCACAGGAACGGCCCGCGGGAGAAGCCGCGGCCACCGGAGGTTGAGCCCGCAATGCCGAAGATGAAGAGCCACCAGGCGGCCAAGAAGCGCATCGCCGCGACGGGCTCGGGCAAGATCGTCCGCGTCAACGCCTGGAAGGGCCATCACCTCGAGATCAAGTCGTCCCGCCGCGTCCGCCGCTACGCCGGCAAGACCGTCCTCGGCGGGCTCCACCTCAAGCAGGTCCGACGCCTGCTGCCGTACCTGTAGGAGCGACCGCACATGGCACGGGTCAAGCGGGGCGTCACCGCCCACCGGCGGCACAAGCGCCTCCTCGACGCAGCCGAGGGCCGCAAGGGCACGAAGTCCCGGCTGATCAAGCCGGCCCGCGAGGCGCTCCTCCACGCGATGGCCTACGCCACGCGGGACCGGAAGCAGCGCAAACGCCAGCTCCGCGGCCTCTGGATCGTCCGGATCAACGCCGCGGCTCGCGGCCGCGGCCTCAGCTACGGCAAGTTCATCCAGGGCCTGAAGGCCGCCGGCGTCGAGCTCGACCGCAAGATCCTCGCCGACCTCGCCGTCCGGGACGAGGGCACATTCACCCAGATCGTGGAGGTTGCGAAGGGCGGCTGAGCGAAGCGCCCGGAGCGATCTCCAGAGCCCTCGACGTCGACGCGACGGTCGGGGGCTCGGTCGTTTCAGGGCCCACCTCGCGCCGTACCATCGCCACGACCCATGGACCTCGCCCAGATCCAGCACGACCTCGACGCGCTCGGCGCCGAGACCCGGGCCGCGGTCGACACTGCGACCGACGTCGCGGCATTGGACGCCCTCGAGCTCGACGTGCTCGGCAAGAAGGGCCGGCTGACCGCGATCCTGCGCGGGATCGGCGCCCTGCCGGTTGAGGACCGGCCGAAGGTCGGGGCGATCGCCAACGAGGTCCGCCGTTCGATCGAGGGCTCGATCGCGGACCGTCGAGCAGAGCTGTCCGATCGGGAGCTCGATGCGCGGCTGGCCGCCGAGCGGGTCGACGTCACGACCCCCGGGCGGTCGATCCGTCGAGGCGCGCTCCATCCGATCCCCGAGACGATCAACGCCATCGCCGAGGTCTTCGGCCGGTTCGGGTTCGTCGTCGTCGAGAGCCCCGAGGTCGAGGACGACGTCCGCAACTTCCAGATGCTCAACATCCCGCCGGACCATCCGGCCCGGGATCTCTGGGACACGCTCTACGTCGACATCCCCGGTGGCCTCCTGCGAACCCATACCTCGCCCGGCCAGGTTCGGGTGATGACGACGCAGGCGCCGCCGATCCGGGTCCTGTCGCCGGGCCGCTGCTACCGCTACGAGAACGTTGCCGCCGATCGGAACTTCGAGTTCTTCCAGGTCGAGGGGTTGATGGTCGACGAGGGCACGACGCTCGCCGACCTGCGCGGCCTCCTCGACGAGTTCGCCCACGCGATGTTCGGCGCGGGCAAGAAGACCCGCTTCCGGCCCGGGTACTACCCGTTCACCGAGCCGTCGGTGGCGTTCGACGTGGAGTGCCTCGTCTGCGGCGGAGTCGGATGCCCGGCCTGCAAGCGGACGGGCTGGATGACGATCCTCGGCGCGGGAATGGTCCATCCCGCGGTCCTGCGCAACTCCGGCATCGACCCGGAGCGCTACCAGGGCTTCGCCTTCGGGATGGGCGTCGAGCGGATCGCCAACCTGCGGCACGGCGTCCCGGACCTGCGCCTCTACCTCGAGGACGACCTGCGGTTCCTGGAGCAGTTCCGATGAGCGAGGTGCGGCCGTGAAGGTGCCGCTGTCCTGGCTCCGGGAGTACGTCGACGTCGACCTCGAGCCGGAGGCCCTCGCGGCCCGCCTGACGCTGCTCGGGATGGAGGTCCAGGGCATCGAGCGTCGGGGGAGCGAGTGGCGGGACGTCGTCGTCGGCGAGCTGCTGACCGTCGAGAAGCATCCGCGGGCGGATCGGCTGTCGCTGACGACCGTCCGGACCGGCGACGGGCCGGCCCTCGAGATCGTCTGCGGCGCGACGAACATCGCTCCCGGCCAGCGGGTGCCGGTTGCCCTCCCTGGTGCGGTCCTGCCGGGCGATCGCCGGATCGAGCGGACCGAGAAGATGGGCGTCGTCTCGAACGGGATGCTCTGCTCGGGTGACGAGCTCGGGCTGACCGGCGACGCCGACGGGATCCTGATCCTGTCCCCGACAACGCCGGTCGGGGTGTCGCTCGCGGATCTGTACGGCGACGTCGTCCTCGACGTCGACGTCAAGCCGAACCGCGGCGACGCGCTGTCGATCATCGGCATCGCCCGCGAGGTCTCGGCCGTGACCGGTGCGCCGGTCCGCTGGCCGGCAACGGACGTCGAGGAGGGTGGAGGAGCGGTCGCGGACCACCTGGCCGTGGACGTCGCGGACACGAGGCTGTGCCCCCGATTCGTGGGCCGCTGGGCTTCGGGAGTGACCATCCGGCCGTCGCCGGACTGGGTCCAGATGCGCCTCCTGGCGGCCGGCATGCGGCCGGTCAGCAACGTCGTGGATGCGTCGAACTACGTGATGCTCGAGCTCGGCAAGCCGATCCACACGTTCGACGCAGCGGCCGTCAGCGGCGGTCGGATCGTCGTCCGGCCGGCGAGGGCGGGCGAGCGCCTCGAGACGCTCGACCACGTCGTCCGGGAGCTGGATCCATCGACCCTGGTCATCGCCGACCCGTCTGGCCCGATCGGCATCGCCGGCGTCATGGGCGGCGCCGGCTCGGAGATCGGCGAGACGTCGAGGAACGTCGTCATCGAGTCGGCTATCTTCGACCCGGTCTCGATCCGCCGGACCGCGTTCCGCTACGCGTTGCGGTCCGAGGCGAGCCTTCGCTTCGAGAAGGGCCAGGAGCTCCGCCTCGCGAGGATCGGTGCCGACCGGACGGCCCGGCTCGTCCACGAGTGGGCCGGCGGGGAGGTCGCCCGCGGGCGGGTGGACACCAACCCGATGGAGCCGGAGGAGCGCACGGTCGCATTCCGGCCGGGTCGCGTGGATCGGCTGCTCGGCACGTCGCTCGGGCCCGGCGAGCAGCACGCCCTGCTGGCGCGCGTCGGCATCACGACCGCCGCGCCCGGCGGCCCGGTGACCGTGCCCGTCGCCGGTGGAGCGGCGCCCACGACCGTGACCGCGCCCGCGAGCGAGGCCCTCGTGGCCACGATCCCGACGTGGCGCCGGGACCTCGAGATCGAGGCGGACATCGCCGAGGAGGTCGCCCGCGTCCGGGGCTACGAGCTCACGGCCCCGACGCTCCCGGCCACGGTCCCGCCCGGCTGGCAACCGTCGCCGCTCGGGCTGCGGGATCGACTCCGGGGCACGCTCGTCGGCGCCGGCCTCACCGAGGCCGTGACGTATGCGCTGGTCTCACGCCGTGACCTCGAGGCTTTCGGCTGGACGGTCGCGGACCGGCCGGCCGCGGGCGAGGCCGCCCGGCGCGGCGCCCCGATCGGGGTCATGAACCCGCTCTCGCTCGACCATGCCGTCCTGCGCCAGTCGCTCGTCGGCAGCCTGACCGGCGTCGTCTCGACGAACACCCGGCGCGGCAACGCCGACGTGGCGGTGTTCGAAATCGGCAAGGGCTACGGCCGGCTCGACGACGGCGGAACCGAGTGGTGGCGGCTCGGAATCGCCCTGACCGGCGAGCTCGAGCCGGCGAGCTGGAACCGGGCCGGGCGCGCGGTCGACGTCGACGACGCGAAGGGCCTGGTCGAGCTGCTCGCCTCCGAGCTGGGGGCCGGTCCCGCGACGTACGAACCGCTCCGCGACGAGCCGATCCTCCATCCCGGCCGCTCGGCCACGGTCCTGGCGACCTTCGCGGACGGATCCGCGGCCGTCACCGGCGTGGTGGGCGAGCTGCATCCGCGGCTGCTCGCCGCGCTGGACCTCCGGTTCGAGCGGCTCGTCGTGGCCGAGCTGTCGATCGCCGGCCTCGGCGGCGGCAGCCCGCGGGTGCCGCGGGTCGAGGCGCCACCGCGGTTCCCGGCCGTCGAGCGCGATCTGGCGGCCGTCGTTCCCGACGCGGTGGCCGCAGGCGCGGTGGAAGCCGTGATCCGCGAGGCCGGTGGTGCGCTCCTGACCGACGCTCGCCTGTTCGACGTGTATCGCGGCAAGTCGCTCGACGCCGACGCGCGGAGCCTCGCCTATCGACTCCGGTTCGGGGCATCCGACCGGACCCTCACCGAGCCGGAGGTCGACGCTGCGGTGGCCGCGATCGTCGTGGCGCTGGGCGACCGGCTGGGAGCTCGCATCCGCGGCTGACGTGACTTCCGGCGCCTTGCGACCGGCCGAATCGCGCTGGTACGCTCCCGCCACCTTCTAGGGAGGCTGGCCCGGTGGGTTCGATGACCCTGTTCGACCTGGTGATGTTCCTTGCCCTCTTCGGCATGTTCATCATCGGCTACTTCCAGGGCATCACCCGGCGCCTCCTCGGCCTCGTCGCGGTCCTCTTCTCGTTCATCATCGGGGCGCAGCTGCGGACGCCGCTCGGCGGCTACCTGGCCGGCCAGTGGACCGGCATCTCCCCGGACTACAGCTACATGGTCGGGTTTCTGGCCGTGTTCCTCGCGGCCTGGATCGCCCTGACGGTGGGCATCCAGATCTCGTTCCGGCCGGCGCCGCTCCTGTACCGCTATCCGGTCCTCGACGAGGTGCTCGGCGGGGTGATCGGGGTCCTCGAGGGGATCGTCGTCCTCATGGTCTTCCTCGTGATCACCGATCCCTATCTCTCCGGGATCGCGCCCGGCAGCGGGGCGACCGGCGAGTTCGGCCTCATCCGCTCGCTCCACGACTTCATCGACGACTCGATCTCGGCGTCGATCCTTCGGGAGAACGTCATCCCGGGCGTCCTGAACGTCCTGTCGTTCCTCTTCCCGCAGTCCGTCGTCGACTACTTCAACCACCACTGAGGCGGGCACGCTCGACCGGCGGCTGCTGGCCGCCCCGACCCTCGCCGCGGCGCGCTCGCTGCTGGGGTCCCGGCTCGTCCGCGGCGACCGAGTGGGCCGCATCGTCGAGGTCGAGGCGTACGTCGGGACCGAGGACCAGGCCTCCCATGCGCGCTTCGGGCGGACCGCCCGGAACGCCGTCATGTTCGGGCCTCCGGGAGTGGCCTACGTGTACCTTGTCTACGGGATGTACGACTGCCTGAACGTCGTCACCGAGCCCGACGGCCGGCCGGCGGCGGTGCTGATCCGTGCCGTGGAGCCACTCGAGGGCCAGGGCGCCATCCGGCAGGCCCGCATCGACTGGGCGCGGCGCCGGGCGGCCGCGGCCGATCGCGAGGCGGCCGCCACCGTGGCTCGCATCGAGCCCATCCCGACCGATCGGCTGTGTCGCGGTCCGGGCCTCGTGGCGGCCGGGTTCAGCCTGACCCGGCAGGACACGGGCATGGACCTGCTCGACCCGGCGTCGCCGGTGCGGATCGAGGCGCCGGCCGCTGGCGACCGGGCGCCGGTGGTTCGAGCCACTCCGCGCATCGGGATCCTTTATGCCGCGGAGCCGTGGCGGTCCCTGCCGTGGCGTCTGATCGACGCGTCGAGCGGAGCGGTGTCGGGGCCGCGCTGACGCGGCCGAGACGATGGACACCCGCTCGCTGGCGCTCCTCGAGTTCCCGCTCATCCGCGAGCGGCTCGCGAGCCACACCGCGTTCGCGCCCGGCCGGCGGCTCGCGGAGTCGCTCGAGCCCTCGGCCGACCGCGTCGTCGTCGCGAGAGCCCTCGACGAGACCGACCAGGCCCGCGAGCTCCTCACCGAGCGTCGCGGCGTCGGCATCGGCGGCGCCCGCGACATCGGCGCATGGGTCGACCGCGCAGGCCGCGGCGGCCGCCTTGATCCGGCGCACCTCCTGGACGTCGCCGCGACGCTCGACGGCGCGGCGAAGCTGAAGGTCGCGCTCGGCGAGGGGCGCTGGCCGCTCCTCCGCGAGCTGGGCAAGCAGCTGCATCCGCTGCCCGCCGTTGCCTCGACGCTCGCGCGCTCGTTCGATCCGGCCGGCGAGCTCCTCGACACGGCGTCGCCGAGGCTCGGCGGACTCCGCGCCGCCGTCCGCGTCGCGTTCGATCGCCTCCGCCGCCGGCTCGACACGCTCGTCGCGTCGCCGGAGCTCGCCGGCTCGCTCCAGGAGCCGATCGTGACGCTTCGGAACGGCCGCTACGTGGTGCCGGTGAAGGCCGAGTCGCGGTCGCGCGTGAAGGGCATCGTCCACGACGCCTCGGGCAGCGGCCAGACGCTGTTCGTCGAGCCGCTCGTGGTCGTCGAATTGGGGAACGCCTGGCGCGAGGCGCAGGTGGCCGAGCGCGAGGAGGTCGAGCGGATCCTCGACGAGCTGTCGGCGCTGATCGCGGCCAACGGCCCGGCGCTGCGGGCGACGCTCGATGCCCTCGCCCACTTCGATTTCTGGTCGGCGAAGGCGCTGCTGGCCTCCGAGCTGGACGCCACCCGCGCCGAGACCTCGACGGACGACCGGGTCGTGCTGCTGTCGGCGCGCCATCCCGGCCTGTCGGGCCGGGTCGTCCCGATCGACGTCCGGCTCGGTGACGGCTTCACCGCGCTCGTCGTCACCGGTCCGAACACCGGCGGCAAGACGGTGACGCTGCGGACGCTCGGCCTCCTGGCGCTCATGCACCAGGCCGGGCTCCACGTGCCGGCCGCTCCCGGCAGCTCGCTGCCCGTCTTCCGCGACGTCTTCGCCGACATCGGCGACGAGCAATCCGTCGCCCAGTCGCTCTCGACGTTCTCGGGTCACATGCGCTCGATCATCCGGATCGTCGAAGCGGCGGGGCCGGGAACGCTGGTGCTGCTCGACGAGCTCGGCGCCGGGACCGACCCGACCGAAGGCTCGGCGCTCGCCCAGGCGCTGCTCGACCACTTCATCCGGGCCGGTGCGCTGGTCGCGGCGACGACCCACTACGCCGAGCTGAAGGCCTATGCCCACACGACGGCCGGGGCGATGAACGCCGCGGTCGAGTTCGACCTCGACACCCTCAGCCCGACGTACCACCTGACGATCGGGCTGCCGGGTGGATCCCAGGCGTTCGCGATCGCCGAGCGGCTCGGCCTGCCCGAGCGGCTCGTGGCCGACGCCCGATCGCGCCTGACCGAGAACGAGCTGGCCTTCGAGGCCACCCTCGCGCGGATCCGCGAGACCGAGGGCGAGACCGCCGACGCGCTCGAACGGGCGCGGTCCGCGGAAGCCCGCGCGGCTGACGCCCTCCGGACCGCGGACGAGGAACGTCGCCGCGCCCGACGCGAGCGCGACGACGTCACCCGGCGTTCGCGCGAAGAGGCGGAGCAGATCATCGTCGACCTCCGCGATGAGCTCGAGGCGGCGCGTCGACAGCTCGAGCGCGGCTCGCTGACCGTGCCCGCGATCGACGCCGTTCTGGGTCGCGCCGACGAGCAGCTGGGCCGGCTCCCGCTTCCCGATGACACGGACGACGCCGACGCCCCGGCCCTCGCCTCAGATGCCACGACGGCCGGGGCGTCGCGCGGCTCGCGCCGAACCCGCGTCGCGCGCGTGTGGCAGCCTGGCCAGCGCGCCCGCAGCCGCTCTGGCGGCTGGGAGGGTCGGGTCGCGGCCCTGGATCGGACCGGCAAGCGCGCCACCCTCGAGGCCGGGGCGATGCGGATCAGCGTCCCGCTCGACGACCTCGAACCGGTCGATGGCGCGGCTGCGGCGCGGTCACTCCCCGCCGCCGGCGGCACGAACGTCGCCGCGCTCCGGCTCGAGCGGGCCCAGGCCGTGCCGCTCTCTCTCGACCTCCGCGGCGCGCGGGTCGACGAGGCCCTGGCCGCGCTCGACGCCTACCTGAACGACGCGTCGGTCGCGGGTCTCGACCGGGTGACGGTGATCCACGGCCACGGGACCGGGGCGCTCCGCGACGCCGTCCGCAGCGAGAGCGCGGGCCACCCGCTGGTGAGATCGGTGCGGGCGGGGGAGCGGGGCGAGGGCGGCGACGGCGTGACGGTGGTCAGCCTGGGCTGACCTCGCATCGGCTCGGAATGCCTTGGCGGGCACACTCCGCCCTTGGACCCTCGAGCGTCAGCTCGGGACGGGAAGGAGCGTCGGCAGCGGGCCCGTGGACGGCGAAGGCGTCGGCTTGCCATGGGTGGGGGTCGGCTGGGGCGTGCCGCTCGGGCCGGGCGTCGGGCAGGGCCCCGGGGTCGCGCCGGGTGGTCCGCCGCCCTGGCCGCCGCCGGGGTTGCACTGCTGGACGGGTGAGCAGGTCTGGGTCGGCGCGAACTTGCCGCCCCAGGTCGCGCCGAACGGCGTGAAGAACGCGTTGTAGAAATACGAGGTCCGATTGTTGTCCGGGCCGCCGATCACGCCCGGCCCCTTGGCCGCTCGGGCCGCCCACTCCTGCGTGTACGGCTGCCACTGCGGGAACTGCTGCTCGACCTGGCTGAAGTCGAGGAATGGCTCCTGGACCATGGGGCCGGTGCAGCCGTTCTGCCAGAGCAGGCCCGTCGCCTGATCAATGTCAACGAGCGTGTGGATGTTGTCCGTTCGCGTCGGGACGGTGCCCTTGATGAAGAGCTCGTTCACCGTCGCGACGGTGTACGGGCCCGGCAGGAGCCCGCTGAACGCGTCGACCTTGGCCGTCACGAGGCCCGATGGTGCGTGGAAGTTGGCGATCGGGAGGCCCTGGCTGATGTCGGTCAGGATCCGCGACCAGACCGGTGCGGACGACGCGAGCGACAGGACGTGGCTGTTCGGCGTCGAGTCGGAGTTGCCCATCCAGACGCCGACGGCCAGGGCCGGCGCGTTCGGATCCGACGGTGGGGCGAGGTAGCCGTAGGCGGCGACGTCCTTGTTGTTATCGGTGGTGCCCGTCTTGTAGGCCGCCGGCCGGCGACCCTGACCCTTCTGGATGATCTGCCATTCCGCCCACGGCGGGTTGACCGACTTGATCGTGTTCCCGTTCAGGATGTCGGTGATGATGTACGAGGCCTGTGGCGTGTCGACGCGCTTGCCCTGCGCCGGCGGCGTCCCCGGGACGGGGTAGACCGGCTTGCCGCTCGGGTCGGTCACGGACAGGAGCGTCGTCCGCGGCATCAGGACGCCGCCGTCGGCGATGGCCGAGTACGCGCTGAGCATGTCGGCCGGGTGCGTCTCCAATGTCCCGATCGACTGCGACACGACCGGGACCGTGCCCGGCAGGAAGTCGAGCCCGAACTCCTGGAAGTGGGCGAAGGCGTTCGGCAGCCCGATCTCGAGACCCGCTTTTATGGACGAGATGTTCTGCGAGAACTGGAGAGCGATCCGGAGGCGCTCCGGTCCGCGCTCGAGCTTGTCGTCCTCCTGCGGGTAGTAGGGGGCCGCCTTCGTCCCGAAGTTCGTGACGACGTGCATGAACATCGACGCCGCGGTCAGGGTGTGCTGGTCGATGCCGGTGATGTAGTTGAGCGGCTTGATGGACGATCCCGGCTGGCGGTAGCCGTCATCCCAGACGTCGAACTGCGGCTGGAACTTGGCGTTGCCGGTGAGGTAGTAGCCCGCGCTGCCGCCGATCGCGAGCACCTGGCCAGTTCGGTAGTCCTCCACCCCGGCGGCCCCGTTGAAGATGTTCTTGCTGCGAAGGTTCTGGAGCCACGGCCAATCCGATCTCGGGATCTTCAGCTGCGTCCAGATCTTCTGCGGGTTCGACATGTGCGTCGTCTGAGCCGCGACGTACAGCCACTTCTCGACGACCTGCTGCATGTTCCAATCCAGCGTTGTCGTCACGGAGTAGCCGCCCGTATCCAGTTGTTGGCACCCGCCTGTGGTGTCGGTCCCGCAGATCACGGAGGAGAGCTCCTGGCGGACCTGCCAGACGAACTGGGGGGCCTTCCACTGGGGCACTGCCTGAGAGACAAGGATGACCGGCTCCTGCTCGGCGGCGTCGTAGTCAGCGATCGTGTGCTTCGAGCCGGAGAGGACGCTGCGCGTCTTCATCAGCTCGAGGACGGTGTTCCGGCGCTGGACGATCGGGGACGTGGCCGGCACGACGAGCTGGATGTCCGCCGGCGGGCAGTCGCCGCCGTTGGGGGGCGTGATCGAGCATTGCTCGACGGCGTTCCGGACGAGGTCGTACTGGGTCGGTGATTTCGGGATCGAGGCGATGATGGCGTCCTGGGCGAGATCGAGCTGCGAGAGGTCCTTGCCGAAGTAGCCCTTGGCCGCCGCGGCGACGCCGTACGACTGGTTGCCGTAGAAGTTCTGGTTCAGGTACGCGGTGATGATCTGCTGCTTGCCGGCCGTGCCGGGGAACTCCTGGGTGAGCCGGATCGACTGGATGATCTCCCGGATCTTGCGGTCGTAGACCGAGGCGCCGGTGTCGGGCGGCAGCAGCCGGGCTCGGACGAGCTGCTGGGTGATGGTCGAGCCGCCGCGGGGATGGCCGGTCAGCGTGTCGATCGTGGCCGAGAGGAAGCCTCCGACGTCGAAGCCGGGGTTCGTCCAGAAGTCCTTGTCCTCGATCGCGGTCGTCGCGTCGATGAGCTCGGGCGGGATCTGGTCGAACGTCACCAGCTGGCGGTTCTGGTCACCGAACGTGGCGAGCAGGACCTGGCCGGTCCGGTCGTAGATCTTGGTCGGCTGGTCGAACGACAGGTTCGAGAACGCCTGGGCCGGGTCCGGCAGGCCGTTCGAGTAGTAGGCATAGGCGCTGACCGTGGCCACGAAGCCGACGCCGCCCAGCACAAGGAAGCTGCCGAAGAGCAGAACGGGGATCGCGAGTGCGGCGCGGCGCCCGGCGCCACCTCCACGTCCGCGACGAGCGGCTCCGTTCCGGCGGTGCCGCGATCGCCTCTGGAGGGCGGTTTGCATGCGGCGGCGACGATACCATGCGCCCGTGAGGGACTCCTTCCCCCATCGGTTGGCCTGACGACGCCGACATTGCAGTTCGTGTGACGCGAGTGACGACGTTCGATCCCGGGCCGGCCGGCCTCCTCGCGGAGCTCCGCTGGCGCGGCATGTTCCACGCCGCTTCCGACGGCCTCGAGGCGCGCCTCGCGACCGGCCGTCCGATCACGGGCTACAACGGCTTCGACCCGTCGGGCCCGTGGCTCCACATCGGCCACCTCGTGCCGATCTTCGGGCTCATCCATCTCCAGCGCCACGGAGGCCGTCCGATCGCCGTGGTCGGCGGGGGGACGGGCATGATCGGCGACCCGTCGGGGACCTCGAACGAGCGCCGCCTGCTCGATCGCGAGACGCTCGAGGCGAACGTCGCCTCGCAGCGCGACCAGCTCGAGCGCTTCCTGGATTTCTCGGGCGAGCGTGGCGCGGTGATGGTGAACAACCTCGACTGGCTCGGTCCGCTGCACCTGCTCGACTGGCTCCGGGACGTCGGCAAGCACTTCACGATCCCATACATGCTCGCCAAGGACTCGGTCACGACGCGGCTCGAGCGCGGCCTGTCGTACACCGAGTTCAGCTACATGCTCATCCAGGCGACCGACTTCGCCCATCTCCGCCAGACCATGGGCGTCGAGCTGCAGATGGGCGGCGCCGACCAATGGGGCAACATCACCGCCGGGCTCGAGCTCATCCGGCGGCAGGGCATCGGCGCCTCGGAGCAGACGGGATCTGATGCTGCTCGCGGCTCCGATGCCGGCGACGCGGCCTTCGCCCTCGCGTATCCGCTCCTGCTCGCCCCATCCGGCACGAAGTTCGGCAAGAGCGAAGGCGGCGACACGGTCTGGCTGCACGAGTCGCAGACCTCGCCGTTCGCCTTCTACCAGCACTGGCTGAACACCGACGACCGCGACGTCTCGATCTACCTGCGCTGGTTCACGACCTTCCCCCCGGACGAGATCGAAGGTCTCGAGGCGGAGGCGGCCGCTCAGCCCGAAGCACGGGCCGCGCAGCGGGCGCTGGCTAACGACCTGACGGCCCGCGTCCATGGCGTGGACGCCGCGCGCGAAGCGGCCGATGTCTCCGCCGCGGCGTTCTCCGGCGGCCCCATCGAAGACCCGCGGATCCTCGCGGCGCTGCACGGAGCGACCGACGGGTTCGACTTCCGGGCCGTCGAAGCTCGAGCCGGCCTCGTGCCGCTCCTCGTCGCCTCGGGGACGTTCGCGTCGAACGGGGAGGCGCGCCGGATGATCGCCGCGGGCGGCCTCTCGGTGAACGGCGTCCGCGTGGCCGACGCGAGCGAGCCGGTCCCGACGCCGATCGCCGGGGAGTGGCTGGTGATCCGGGTCGGCAAGCGCCGCCTGCGGGTGGGTCGCCAGGTCGGCTAGTGCCGGGAGCCTCGTTCGGGCTACAGGAGCTCGCGAGCGGCGGCGATCAGGCGATCGTCCTGCGCCTCGTCTCGGACCGTCAGGCGCAGGTACGCCGCGAGCGGGTGCTCGGCCGGGAAGGTCCGCGGGACGAGCCCGCGACGGAGGAGCCGGTCGGTGACGGCCGCCGCTCGCTCGGCCGAGCCGAACGACACCAGCACGAAGTTCGTCACCGACGGCCCGACGTCCCAGCCGGCCGACGCCAGCCCGGCCGCGAGCCGCGCTCGCTCGGCTTCGATCCGGGCGCGACCTGCCGCCATGACGTCGGGATCCTCGAGCACGTCGGCGCCCACCGAGACCGAGACGACCGACACGGAACCGGGCGGCCGGTACGGGGCGAGGGCCTCGATGAGCGCTGGCTGGCCGATCGCGAACCCGACCCGCAACCCGGCCAGGGCGTAGACCTTGCTCAGCGTCCGGACGACGACCAGGCCCGGATAGCGCGTCCGGAGCGGCAGGAGCGACGTGCCGGTGAACTCGGCATAGGCCTCGTCGAGGACCACGATCGGAAGCGACCGGCGAGCGGCGGCCGCATCGGCCGCGATCCCGTCGAGGAGCGTCTCGATCGCCCCGTCAGGCTCCCCGAGGGCCGTGGGGTTGTTGGGGTTGCAGAGCCACACGAGGTTGGCGGAGGCCGCTGCCGCGCGGACCGCCGCCACGTCCAGCCGGAACCCCTCCGACCGCGGGCGCCGCGGCACGACGACCGGGATCGCGTCCCGCTGCTCCGTCAGGACCCGGTACATCGCGTAGGTCGGAGCGGGCAGGACGGCGCGGCCGCCGGCGGGCAGGAACGCCTTGACGACGATGTCGAGGACCTCGTCCGCGCCGGCACCGACGAGGATCTCGTCGGTCGCCACGCCGTACCGGGCCGTGGCAGCCGCGACCAGCCGGCGGTAGTCCGACGGCGGGTACTCCGACAGCGGCAGGTCAAGCCGGCCCGTGGCGAGGACCCGCGACGCAAGCTCGGGCGGTGCGGGGGACGTGTTCAGGTCGAAGCGCGCGACCTGCTCGAGCGGGATCCGGTACCGCTCGGCGACCGCCTCGCTCGTCGCCTCCCACGCGTAGGCCAGGGGCGCGCCCGGAGCCGCGAACGTGACCGGCGTCACCGGCTTGGGGCTCACGGCGCCGGGGCGCTCACGACGGACGGCCAACCGGCGGGTCAGTGGCCCGCGGCCGCCTCGTCCTTGCGGTGCGCGGCGATGACCTTCTCGGCGAGGTGCGCGGGCACCTCCTCGTACCGGTCGAGGGTTGACTTGAACGTGCCGCGTCCGCCGGTGATCGACCGCAGCTCGGTCGCGTACGAGAAGAGCTCGGACTGCGGCACGGAAGCATGGATGACCTGCATCCCGTCGGTCGTGTCCATCCCGAGAACCCGCCCGCGCCGACCGTTCAGGTCGCGGTTGACCTCGCCCATGAACTCCTCGGGGACCCGGACCGAGACCGTCATGATCGGCTCGAGGAGGACGGGCTTCGCCTGCAGGACGCCCTCCTTCAGGGCCATCGACGCGGCGATCTTGAACGACAGCTCGTTCGAGTCGACCGCGTGGTACGAGCCGTCGTACAGCGTGGCCCTGAAGTCGGACAACGGATACCCGGCGAGCACGCCCTCGGCGGCGGTCTCGCGGATGCCCTTCTCGACGCCCGGGAAGAAGTTCTTCGGGACCGAGCCGCCGACGACGCGCTCGGCGAACGCCACGCCGCCGTCCGGGTTCGGCTCCAGCTCGAGCCACACGTCGCCGAACATCCCGTGCCCCCCGGTCTGCTTCTTGTAGCGACCATGGACCTGGGTCTTGCCGCGGATCGACTCGCGGTACGGCACGCGTGGCGGATGGGTGACGATCGCCGAGCCGAACTTCCGCTTGAGCCGCTCGATGATGACCGCGGTCTGGGCCTCGCCGATCGTCCGGAGGATCTGCTCGCCGGCATCGCTCCGTTCGAGTCGGGCCGACGGCTCCTCGTCCAGCATCCGCTGGAGGGCCGGTCCCATCTTGTCGAGGTCGGCCTTCGTCTCGGGCTCGATCGCGACGCTCAGTGTCGGCTCCGGGAACTCGAGATCGGGCAGGGTGAGCGGCTTCTCCTTCGAGGACAGCGTGTCGCCGGTGGCCGTGACCGCCAGCTTGGCGATCGCCCCGATCTCGCCGGCCTCCAGCTCGCCGATCGGCTCCTGGTCCTTGCCGTGCAGCAGGAGCAGCTGGCCGATCCGCTCGTCGGCGTCGCGCTTCTGGTTCCAGACGTGCGCCTGGGAGTGGAGCGTGCCGGACAACACCCGGAGGTAGGTCAGCCGGCCGACGAACGGGTCCGCGGCCGTCTTGAAGACGCGAACAAGGAGCGGACCGTTCGGGTCCGGCCCGACCTCGACCTCGGCGCCGCTCCGGTCGCGGGCCTTGACAGGGCCTTCGTCGGCGGGGGAGGGCAGGTAGCGGACGATCGCGTCGAGGAGCGCCTGCAGCCCGGTGCCGGTGTGGGCGCTGCCGACGAGGACCGGCGCGAGGATCGACTCCTTGACGCCCTTGCGGAGGCAGGCCTCGAGCTCCGGGTCCGTGATCTCCTCGCCGTCGAGGTACTTCATCAGCACCTCGTCATCGGCCTCGGCGGCCGCCTCGAGCAGCTGGTCGCGGCGGCGAGCGACCTCGTCGCCGAGGTCGGCCGGAACCGGGACCTCGACGTCCCTGCCGCCCTCGGTCCGGTACGCCTTGCGGTGGACGAGGTCGACGTACCCGCTGAACGCGTGGGCCGCGCCGATCGCGATCTGGAGGGGCGCGATCTTGTTCCCGAAGGACGACCGCAGGGCGTCGAGCGCCCGGTTCGGATCGGCGTTCTCCTTGTCGGCCTTGTTGATGAAGAAGCAGGCCGCCGTGCCGGAGCTGCGGCCGAGGGCCACGGCCTGCTCGAGCCCGGCCTCCACCACGCCGGTCGCGTCGATGACGAAGATCGCGCCGTCGGCGGCGTGGAAGCCGGAGATCATCTCGGCAGCGAAGTCGAGGTAGCCCGGCGTGTCGACGATCGTGATCCGCGTGCCGTCGGCTTCGAACGTCGCGACCGCCAGGCTCAGTGACTCCCGGCGCTTCTGCTCCTCGGGCTCGAAGTCGAGGTGCGAGCTGCCGTCGTCGACCCTGCCGACCCGGCCGACCGCGCCGGATCGAAAGAGGAGCTGTTCGCCGAGCGTCGTCTTGCCGGAGCCCGCATGGCCGGCCAGGACGACGCTCCGAAGGTGGGGAAGGTCGACGCTCTTCATGGTCATCGGCCGATGAAACCTCGCTCATTCGGGGGCTTCCAGGAAGGGTTCGAAGGGGTCCGGCCATCATAGTCCGGGAGATCGGCCGGTATACTCCCGGCCGATGTCCGGACACTCCAAATGGTCGACGATCAAGCGCCAGAAGGGCGCCAACGACGCCAGGCGCGGCGCCGTCTTCACGAAGATGACACGCGAGATCATGGTCGCGGCGCGAGCCGGCGGCGGCGATCCCGACGGCAACTTCCGGCTCCGGCTCGCCATGGACAAGGCCCGCTCGGTCAACATGCCCCAGGACAACATCAAGCGGGCGATCGAGAAGGCGACGGGCGCCGGCGAGGGCGAGCAGTTCGAGGAGATCCTCTACGAGGGCTACGGCCCGGGCGGCGTGGCGGTCCTCGTCGAGGCGGCAACGGACAACCGCAATCGGACCGCCGCCGACGTCCGCTCGATCTTCACGAAGGCCGGCGGGCAGCTGGCGGGCTCGGGGGCCGTCGCCTGGCAGTTCGAGCCGCGGGGCCTCATCACCGTTCCGGCCGATGGCCAGGACGCCGACACGGTCGCGCTCGCGGCGATCGACGCGGGGGCCGATGACGTCGATACCTCCGAGGGCGATCGGGTCGAGGTCTACACCTCGCCCGCCGAGCTCGAGCGGGTCCGGATCGCGCTCGACAAGGCCGGCATCCAGGTCGAGTCCGCCGAGAACGCGATGATCGCCAAGCAACAGGTCGCGGTAGACGAGAACCGGGCCCGCCAGAACCTCCGGCTGGTGGAGATGCTGGAGGAGCTCGACGACGTCCAGCGGGTGACCGCGAACTTCGACATCCCCGAGGAGCTGTACGCCGAGGTCGCCGGGTGACCCTGGCGCCCCGGGTCGCGAGGCGCTTCCGGTGATCGTCCTCGGGATCGACCCGGGAACGGCCGCGCTCGGCTACGGCATCGTCGAGCGGCGCGGTGGGCGTCTCCTGATGATCGACACCGGGGTGCTGTCGACACCATCCAGCGACGCGCTGCCGGACAGGCTCCTCGCCATCCACCGGTTCGTCGCCGAGCTGATCGAGCTGCACCGACCCGACCTGGTCGCCGTGGAGCGGCTCTTCTTCTCGCGCAACGCCCAGACGGCGTTCGCGGTCGGCCAGGCGCGCGGGGTCGTGCTGCTGGCGGGCGCGGCCGCGCACCTGCCCGTCCGCGAGGCGACCCCCAACGAGATCAAGACCGCTGTCTCCGGGTACGGCGCGGCCGACAAGGAGCAGGTGGGCCGGATGGTCGCGGTCTGCCTCGGGCTCAACGCCGCACCCCGACCGGACGATGCGGCCGACGCGCTCGCGGTCGCGATCTGGGCGGCCAACTCCGAGCGCGACCTGAACGGAAACGGTCACGGGTCGGGCGAAGGCGACGGGAACGGCGCCGGCCGGTCGGGCCTGCTCGACCTGTCGTCGATCGCGCCGGCCCGCGGTGAGTCGGCCTACGAGCGGGCGGTTCGCGAGGCCCTGGCGAAGGAGAAGCCTGGCGCGAGTCACCGCGCCGGCGGCGGAAAGGCACACTCCGGCCGGTGATCGCCTCGCTCGAAGGCACCGTCGGCGCGGTCGGGCTCGACTCGCTCGTCGTCGAGGTCGGCGGCGTCGGCTACCGCGTCTTCGCCGCGCCCTCGCTCCTCGTGCTGTCGACCCCCGGGACGCGGATCAAGGTCTTCACCCACCACGTCGTCCGCGAGGACGCCCAGCAGCTGTTCGGCTTCCGGACCGTCGAGGAGCTCGGCTTCTTCGGGCTGCTGCTGACGGTGACCGGCGTCGGCCCGAAGGTCGCGATGGCGATCGTCGGCTCGCGACCGACCGCCGAGCTCCAGCTCGCGATCATGCAGCAGGACATGGCGATGCTCGTCGCCATCCCGGGGATCGGCAAGAAGCTCGCCGAGCGGGTGATCTTCGAGCTCAAGGAGAAGGTTGCCGCGGCCGGACTGGCGGCCGGCGTCGCCGCGGGCGGCGCGCCGACAGCGGGCCTCGTCATCGGCGCCGGCACGGAGGACGAGGTCGCCGGCGCGCTGCAGGCGCTCGGCTACTCCCTCGGGGAGGCGCGCGAAGCCGCCCGCATGGTCATGCGCTCGACCGAGCCCGGGGTCTCGCTGGAGGAACGGGTAAAGGGCGCGCTCCGGCTGCTCGCCAGGGACTGAACCTCGCTCAACGAATCGCGACCACCGAATCGTCCCTGTAGAACATCTGTACGAAAGGTCATCGGCGCTGGTAGACTGCCGACGATGGCCGACGATGCCTCCCGGATCCTCGCGGCGGACCTCCACGACGCCGACGTGGTCGTCGAGAGCTCGCTCCGTCCTCGCTCGCTCGACGAGTACATCGGGCAGCAGGAGGTCAAGGCCAACCTCGGGATCCTGCTGACCGCGGCTCGGGCGAGGGGAGAGGCCGCGGATCACGTCCTCCTGTACGGGCCGCCGGGCCTCGGCAAGACGACGCTCGCGACGATCATCGCCCGCGAGCTCGGGGTGAACGTCCGGTACACGAGTGGGCCGGCCGTCGAGCGGCCCGGCGACCTCGCGGCCGTGCTGACGAGCCTCGATGAGCACGACGTCCTGTTCATCGACGAGATCCATCGCCTGAACCGGGCGGTCGAGGAGATCCTGTACCCGGCGATGGAGGACTACGCCCTCGACGTGATGATCGGCAAGGGCCCGTCGGCCCGCAGCCTTCGGCTCAGCCTGAAGCCGTTCACGGTCGTCGGCGCGACGACCCGCGCGGGCCGCATCTCGTCGCCGCTGCGGGACCGCTTCGGCGCCACGTACCGCCTGGACTTCTACGAGGAGCCCGAGCTCACCGAGATCGTCGAGCGGTCGGCCGGCATCCTCGGCGTCGAGGTCGAGCACGACGCGGCCCTGGCGATCGCGCGGCGCGGCCGCGGCACGCCCCGGATCGTGAACCGGCTCCTCAAGCGGGTCCGCGATCATGCGGAGGTCCACGGCGATGGCCGGGTCACCGTGCCGGCCGCCATCGAGGCGATGCGCCTCCTCGAGATCGACGACGCCGGCCTTGATTCGACCGATCGGAAGCTCCTGGCCGCGATCGTCCAGAAGTTCGGGTCCGGGCCGGTCGGCGTCGCCGCGCTGGCAGCCGTCCTCAGCGAGGAGGTCGAGACGATCGAGGACGTCTACGAGCCGTACCTGCTGCGGCTCGGGTTCCTCGACCGGACGCCATCGGGTCGCATCGCGACCGAGCTGGCCCGGAACCACCTCACGAGCCTCGGCTACGAGATCCCGCCGCCCCGTCGCTCGGAGCCCGAGATCGTGCCCCTCTGGGACGACGGCCGGAGCCGGTGATCGACGCTCCGACGCGCTCGCCGGCCTCGTTCGCCGTCACCGCGACCGCTCCGGGCACGCGCGCTCGCGCGGGCCGGCTGAGCCTGCCGCACGGGGAGGTGGAGACGCCCCAGTTCATGCCGGTCGGCACGAACGCGACGGTCAAGGCGCTCGACCCAGACGACCTGGTCGCGTCGGGCGCCACGATCATCCTCGCCAACACCTATCACCTGTACCTCCGGCCCGGCCACGATCGGATCGGCCGGCTCGGCGGGCTCCACCGGTTCATGGCCTGGGACCGGCCAATCCTCACGGATTCGGGCGGCTTCCAGGTGGTCTCGCTGGGCGACCTGCGCGAGGTGGACGATGACGGCGTCACGTTCCGCAGCCACCTCGACGGATCGACGCATCGGCTGACCCCGGAGGGCTCGATCGCCATCCAGGAGGCGCTCGGCGCGGACGTCGCCGTCGCGCTCGATCAGCCCGTCTTCCCGACCTCGGCGCGGGACGTCGTCGAGGAGGCGACGGACCGCACCCACCGGTGGGCAGAGCGGTCGCTCGGCGCCCACCGGCGCGAGGACCAGGCGCTGTTCGGGATCGTCCAGGGCGGCCTCGACCCCGAGCTGCGCGAACGCTCCACGCGGTTCATCGCGAGCCTGCCGTTCGACGGCATCTGCATCGGCGGGCTGGCCGGCGACGAGACCGCGATCCAGCGGGCCGAAACGCTCGATGTCGTCGTGCCCATGCTGGCCGATGATCCGCGCCCGCGCTACCTCATGGGCCTCGGCTCGCCGGGCGACCTGCTCGACGCCGTCGACCACGGTGTCGATCTCTTCGACTCGGTGCTGCCCTCGAGGGTCGCCCGGACCGGCCAGGTCTGGATTCCCGGGGCCCGCCTGAATCTCCGCAACGCGGCGTTCCTCGACGATCCACGCCCGATCCAGGACGACTGCCCGTGCCTTGCCTGCCGGCGGTTCTCGCGGGCCTACATCGCCCATCTCTTCCGGGCGAGGGAGCTCCTCGCCTACCGCCTCGCGACGCGTCACAACCTCACCTTCACGCTAGACTTCATGGCCAGGATCCGAGCCGCGATCGGGGCCGGGACCTTCTCCGAATCGCTCGCCGAGCTGCGCCTGCGCGCGGATCGGGGCGGGTCGGGAAGCGATGCCGAAACCGGCTCGAACGACGCCGGTGAAGCGACAGGTGATCCGGCGTGAAGCGGTCACCGCTACGGTTGGGAAAGCGCGGAGGAACCCTCGATGGGCTCTCGAGATCGACCTCATCGCGAAGCCAAGAAGAAGCCGAAGGACCGATCCGGCGCGCCGAAGGTCCAGCCGCTCGCGGAGCCGCCGATGAACGTCGAGCTCATCAAGAAGCCCCGCAAGCCGCGCTGGGAGGACGAGGAGCGCGAGGAGTCCTGACGGGCCGGATGGAGGTCACGCGACGATGGCGGTAGTGGACCAGCGCAACGGGGAGCGGGCGATCGCGGAGCGGGGCAAGGCGGTCGATGCCGCCATCCTCGCCATCGAGAAGCAGTTCGGGACCGGTTCGATCATGAAGTTGGGCTCGGCCCAACGGCAGCAGGTCGACTTCATCCCGAGCGGCTCGATCGCGCTGGATCTCGCCCTCGGCATCGGCGGCATCCCGCGCGGCCGGATCACCGAGATCTTCGGCCCCGAGTCGTCCGGCAAGACGACCGTGTGCCAGCACGTCATCGCCGAGGCCCAACGGATGGGCGGCGTGGCCGCGTTCATCGACGTCGAGCACGCCCTCGATCCGGGCTACGCCCGCGCCTGCGGCGTCAACGTCGACGAGCTCCTCGTCAGCCAGCCGGACACGGGCGAACAGGCCCTCGAGATCACCGAGACGCTCATCCGCTCCGGTGGCATCGACGTGGTCGTCGTCGACTCGGTCGCCGCCCTCGTGCCGCGGGCCGAGATCGAGGGCGAGATGGGCGACTCGTTCGTCGGTATCCAGGCGCGGCTCATGAGCCAGGCCCTCCGGAAGCTGACCGGCGCCGTGAGCCGCTCCAACACCGCGCTGGTCTTCACGAACCAGCTGCGCGAGAAGATCGGCGTCATGTTCGGCAACCCCGAGACGACGCCAGGTGGCCGCGCGCTGAAGTTCTACTCGAGCGTCCGGCTCGACATCCGGCGCGTGGAGACCATCAAGAACGGCACGGAGTCGGTCGGGAACCGGGTCCGGGTCAAGGTCGTGAAGAACAAGGTCGCGCCGCCGTTCCGGGTCGCCGAGTTCGACGTCATGTACGGCGAAGGCGTCTCGAAGGAAGGCGGCCTCCTCGATGTTGGCGTCGCCATGAGCGTCGTCGACAAGACCGGCGCGTGGTTCACGTTCGCGGATACGCGGCTCGGCCAGGGCCGCGAAGCCGCGAAGGAGTTCCTGAAGCAGAACCCCGCGATCGCCGCGGACATCGAGGGCCGGATCCGCTTGAAGGTCGCCGGGGGAGACGCGACGGTCCCGGTCGAGGGCATCGAAGAGGCGGAGTAACAGGGCCGGGTCGAACCGATCCAGGTGGCCGCGACCCAGCGACGGCGCGAGCTCCCCGCCGCCAGGCGCGAGCGGCTGTCGCAGGTCGACGATCCGCAGGTCGTGCTCGACGCGGCACTCCGGTTCCTCGAGAGCCGTCAGCGGTCGGTCGATGAGGTCCGCCGGCGACTCACCACGGCCGGCTACCGCCCGGAGCTGGTCGCCGGCGCGATCGAGCGGCTGCTGGGGCTTGGCGTCCTTGATGACGCGGCATTCACGGCCGCCTGGGTCGAGTCGCGCGACCGGGCGCGGCCACGCGGCGAGCGCGCCCTGCGCCGGGAGCTGCTGCTGAAAGGTGTCGATCGCGGGCAGGTCGACGACGCGCTCGCTGCCCGGAGGCCGGAACCCGGCGCCGACGACGATCCCGATGTCGCGGCCGCGCGGCGACTGCTGGAGCGGCATGCGCGGACGCTCGACCGGATCGTGGATCCGCGGGACCGTCGACAGCGCGCCTACGCGCTCCTGGCGCGGAACGGCTTCGACCTCGATCTCGCCGCCGCGCTGTCCCGAGAGGGCTGACGTCGCCATCGCGGAGGGCTATCGTCCGGGTGCCGGGAGTCGGTCAGTTCGAGGAGGCGGGTCCGATGCCGTTCCTGTCGCGCTTCTGGGCGTCCCTCAGCATGGGCGAGCGACTCGCCGTGGGCGGGGCGCTGTTCCTGCTCGTGATCTGCGACTGGATCCTGGGAGATCTGCTGCGGATCAGCGGCCTGGCCATCACCCAGGAGCTCGGGGCCGCGGAGATCGTGCTGCTCGCCCTCATCCGCCACGCCCGGCCCGGCATTGCCTGGCCGCTGCCCTACGCGGTCCTGCTCGCCGGCTTCTCGGTCCTCATCGTCATCCCGACGATCTCGGACTTCCTCGGCACGCTCGGCGACCTCGGCCAGCTGGCCGGCGGCACGAACGTCCTCGGCGACGTCCTCGTCTGGCTCGGCGCGGCCGCGGTCGCCTACGGCGCGTACCTCGTCTGGAAGACCGAGCCCGCGTAACGGTTGGGGCTGGGCCGGACCGCCGGCTCGGCCGGAGCTCCGGCTCAGCCGGCCCAGGCCTCGACGAGGGCGCGGGCGTCGCGCTCGAGGCCGACGAGGTTCGCCGAGCCCATGTCGACGAGGTACGGGGTGCCGATGAACGACAGGCCGGGAACGGGCGTCCGCCCGCCGTCCTGGATCGGCAGCCCGACGTCGTCGAGCGCGGGCAGCTCGATCCAGTCGAATCGAGGTCGGTAGCCGCTGGTCCAGAGGATCGTCGAGATGCCCTCGGCGGCGAGATCGAGCTCGAGGACCTCCGGGGGCTCGTAGGCGACCTGCGCCAGCTCATCGTTCGGGAGGTCGAGCCCGGCCAGGGTGGCGTATCGATCGAAGATCGGCTGCAGCCGGTTCTCGAACGCGGAGTCGGCGAAGGCGAGATTCGAGGCAAGGTCGGGGGCGAGCCGGACGCGCGTGCCCGCAGCGTCGGCGACCCGACCGACCACCCGCATCCCGTCGCGGGCCATCGCCCGGAGGTTCGTGTCGTGGCCGCCGTCATGACCCGACAGGTGCGGGTTGCAGGCAAACCGGGCGCGCGCGTCGGGGAGCGTCGCCGGAGATGGCAGGCCGACGCCGAAGGCGGCGCCCCGCGTGGCGACCTCGCGCAGCCACCAGAACACGTCCCGGTCGCGGTAGCGCCGCGGCGCCCGCCCGCACCGTCCCGTGGCCATCGTGACGGACCGATCGGCCGCGACCAGCTCCTCGGCGAGCTGGACCCCCGACTGGCCGCTGCCGACGATGAGGACGTCACCAGGCGGCAGCGCCTCGGGACGTCGGTAGTCGTGGACGTGGACCTGGGCGATCGACGGATCGATGGCGGCGGCGAACGACGGCACGTGCGGGACCTGGAACGGACCGCCGGCGACGACGACGTGACGGGCGTCGAGCCGGCCGCGGTTGGTCGTGACGCGGAATCGCGCCGCCCGGCTGTCGCCCAGCGGCTCGAGCCGTGTGACGTCGGTGCCGAGCTCGACGGGTGCCGAGATCGCCGCGGCGTAGTCGCGCCAGTGGGCGATCAGCTCGTCCTTCGCCATGAACCCGTCGAGCTCGGAGCCCCGATACGGGAAGCCCTCGACCGTGGTCGTCCAGTTCGGCGACACGAGCTGGAACGCGTCCCAGCGGTCCTGCCAGCCGCCGCCCAGCGTCTCGCGCCGCTCGAGCAGCACGTGCTCGACGCCGGCCTGCGCCAGCAGCCCGCTGACGATGAGCCCGGCCTGGCCGGCGCCGACGATCGCGGTGTCGACCGATCGCGTCACGGGCGGACCGTAGCCGGACGGAGGTCCGAGGCGCAAATCGGCGCGGGTAGTAGGCTACGCGGTGAGTCCGGGTGGCCCCCGACAACAGCCTCCCGTACCCGCACCGAATGTGACGCGTCCGGCCCCGAGGGAGGCCGGATGGGAGGACGAAGATGGACCAAGTCGCCGTCGCCGTATTGGCGCTGGTCGGCGGTCTCGTCGTTGGCGCGGCCGTTGGTTTCGTGGGCCGCAGCCGATGGGCGAGCCAGTCGGTCAAGGTTGCGCAGGAGAAGGCCGGCCGGATCGTCGCGGATGCGCGAGCCCAGCAGAAGGACCTGATCCTCGAGGCCAAGGAAGAGAAGATCCGGCTCCAGCGCGAGGCCGAGGAAGAGGCCCGGGCGCGACGGAACGAGTCCGCCGCGCTGGAGCGCCGGCTCCTCGCCCGGGACGAGCAGCTCGACCAGCGGGCCGACATGCTCGAGCAGCGAGATCGCAAGCTCCTCGAGCGCGAGCTCGACCTCGATCGCCAGCGCGAGGAGCTCGGCAAGCTGAACGCCGAGCGGGTCACCGCCCTCGAGCAGGTGAGCGGGATGTCCGCCGATGATGCCAAGAGCGTGCTGCTCGAGGCGATCCGTGAAGAGGCGGAGCACGACGCCGTCAAGCTCGCCCGCTCGATCGAGCGTCGCGCCCGCGAGGAGGCCAACGACAAGGCCCGCGACATCATCCTGACGGCGATGCAGCGCGTCGCCGCGGATCACACGGCCGAGCACACCGTGTCCGTCGTCCATCTCCCGAATGACGAGATGAAGGGCCGGATCATCGGCCGCGAGGGCCGCAACATCCGGGCCCTCGAGCAGGCCACGGGGATCGACCTGATCATCGACGACACGCCCGAGACCGTGGTGCTGTCCGGGTTCGACCCGGTCCGCCGCGAGGTTGCTCGGATCGCCCTCACGAAGCTCATGGGCGATGGCCGCATCCACCCGGGCCGGATCGAGGAGGTCGTCGCGAAGGCGCGGGCCGAGGTCGAGCTGATCATCCGTCAGGCCGGCGAGCAGGCCGCCTATGACGCCGGCGTGCCGGGCCTGCCGCCCGACATCCTGAAGCTCCTCGGACGGCTCAAGTACCGGACCTCGTACGGCCAGAACGTGCTCGTCCACTCGATCGAGACGAGCTTCCTCGCCGCGACCATCGCCTCGGAGACCGGGGCCGACGTCATGGCCGCGAAGACCGGCGGGCTGCTCCACGACATCGGCAAGGCGGTCGATCACGAGGTCGAGGGACCGCACGCCGCGATCGGGGCGCAGATCGCCCAGAAGCACGAGCTGCCCTTCAAGGTCGTCAACTGCATCGCCGCCCATCACCAGGAGGTCGAGTACGCCTGCACAGAGGCGCCGATCGTCCAGGTCGCCGACGCGATCAGCGCGTCGAGGCCGGGCGCCCGAGGCGAGACGATGGAGACGTACGTGAAGCGCCTCGAGGATCTGCAGGCGATCGCGGAGAGCTTCGGCGGGGTCGAGAAGTCGTTCGCCGTCCAGGCCGGACGCGAGGTCCGGATCCTGGTCCGACCCGAGGAGATCGACGACCTCTCCGCCACGCGGCTCGCTCGCGACATCGTCAAGAAGATCGAGGAGCAGCTGACCTACCCGGGCCAGATCAAGGTCACGGTCATTCGCGAGACGCGCGCGGTCGAGTACGCCAAGTAGCCCGGACCCCGCGGCCCGGGGGGCGCGGATGCGGCTCGTGCCTGCCCGCGACGGGGTCCGGCTTGCGGTCACTGAGGCCGGCTCGGGACCGCCGATCGTCTTCGTCCACGAGTTCGGTGGCGACTCGACGAGCTGGGACGGCCAGGTCGCAGCGTTCGTCGACCGCTATCGGTGCGTCACGTTCAACGCCCGCGGGTACCCGCCGTCGGACGTGCCCGAGGACGTCGACGCGTACTCGCAGTGGCACGCGCGGGACGACGTGCTCGCCGTGCTCGACGGACTCGGGATCGTGCGGACGGCGCTCGTCGGCCTGTCGATGGGCGCCTTCTCGTCGCTGCACGTCGCCCTCGCGGCGCCCGAGCGGGTGGCTGCCATCGTGATCGCCGGGATCGGCTACGGGGCTCCACCCGCCGGGCGGGAGCGGTTCCAGGCCGAGATGCGGGCCAACGCGGAGGCGATCGAGCGCGACGGGATCGCGGCATTCGCCGAGACCTACGGCCGCACGCCGGCGCGGGCCCTCCTGGCGCGGAAGGATCCGACCGCATACGCGGCGCAGCACGCCCGGCTGGCGGCCCACTCGGCGCTCGGTTCGGCCAACACGATGCGCGGCGTCCAGGGCCGGCGACCGTCGCTGTACGACTTCGAGGACTCGCTTCGGGACCTTCGCGTGCCGACGCTCATCGTCGGCGGCGAGGCCGACGAGGCTGCCCTCGAGGCGACCCGGATGCTGGCCGCCACGATCCCCGGGAGCCGCCTCGAGCTCCTGCCGGCGACGGGCCACCTGATCAACCTCGAGGAGCCCGCCCGCTTCGATGCGCTCGTCGGGTCCTTCCTCGATGAGGTTGGCTGGCGCTAGTCGGCCAGGCCGGCGACGGTGCTAGCCTCGCTCGGCATGTCCGATCAGCTGGCGGGCCGGGTTCGGCTCGGCAACCCGCCCAACAGCGGGACTCCACGCCCGGATGGCGCGTGCCGGATCCTGATGATCGGCGATGTCATCGGCAAGCCCGGCCGGCAGGCCGTCGAGGCCATCGTCCCGGACCTCCGCGGCGAGCGAGCCATCGACTTCGTGACCGCCAACGGCGAGAACCTCGCGGGCGGGATGGGCCTGACGGTGTCGGTCGCCGAGGCGCTCTTCGCCCATGGCGTCGACGTCATCACGTCGGGCAACCACATCTGGGACAAGCGCGAGATCTACGACTACCTCGAGTCGAGCGAGCGCGTCCTGCGGCCGCTGAACTACGGCACGACCGGCGTGCCCGGGCGAGGCTGGGGCATCTACGAGGCGCTCGACGGGACGCATCTCGCGGTCCTGAACCTCCAGGGCCGGACCTACATGCAGCCGATCGACAGCCCCTTCACGGACGTCGATCGGCTCCTCGACGAGTCGTCCGAAGCGTTGCCACCGGTTCGGGTCGTCGACTTCCACTGCGAGGTCACGTCCGAGAAGAACGCCTTCGGGCTGCACCTCGACGGGCGCGTCTCGGCGGTCGTCGGCACGCATACCCACGTGGTGACGGGCGACGAGCGGATCCTGCCGAAGGGCACGGCCTTCCAGAGCGACATCGGGATGACGGGCCCGATCTGGAGCGTCATCGGCTTCACGCCGGCGTCCGTCCTGCCGCGCTTCCTGAACGGGCTGCCGACGCGCTTCGAGGTCGGTGAGGGTGCGGTCGTCTTCAACGCGACCCAGATCGACGTCGATCCGGCCACGGGGCGGGCGCTCGCGATCGAGCGGGTTCAGCGCCTGTGGGAGGCGTAGTGCGGGAGCCCGCGACTCCGCCCGCGTATCGCACAGCGACCGACGCGAGCCAGGAGCGCCACGAGTGGGCGCGCGGCCCGATGGTCGTGCCGCCCGGTCCCTCGCCAATCGACCTCCATACGCACACACTGCGATCCGACGGGATCCTGACGCCCGAGGCCCTCGTCGGCCAGGCCGCGGCCGTCGGGGTGCGGCTCCTCTCGATCACCGACCACGACACGCTGGCCGGCGTCCGGGAGCTCCGGCGGTCCGGCCTGCCGGCCGGTCTTGAACTGCTGCCGGGGGTCGAGATCAACGCCGTCGCGGGCGATCGGGCGGACCTTCGCGACGAGGAGATCCACGTCCTGGGGATCGGCGTCGACGCGGACGACGACGCGTTCGAGGCCGTGCTGGCCGCCCAGCGCGACTCGCGCCGCCAGCGGTTCGACCGGATGGTCGATCGCCTCCGCGAGCTCGAGCTGCCGATCGACCGGGAGCTCGAGGATCAGCCCGCGACAGACGACGAGCACGCGCTCGGGCGGCCACGGGTCGCTCGGGCGATGATGCAGTGCGGCTACGTGACCAGCCTCGACGACGCATTCAACCGCTACCTGTCGCGGGGCCGGCCGGCCTATGTGCCGCGTGACGGCATCGGCCCGATCGAGGCCATCCGGATCATCTCGGCGGCGCGCGGGGTGCCGGTCCTGGCCCACTTCGCCGAGGCCCCGCGGCGGATGGACGTGATCCGCGAGCTCATGGCGGCGGGCCTCCGCGGGCTCGAGGTCTTCTACCGGACGTACGATCAGGGGACCGTGGAGATCCTCCGATCGATCGCCGTGAACCTGCGACTCGTGGCCACGGGTGGCAGCGACTATCACGGCGATCGCGAGACGTACGCCCAGGCGCACGCCCAGCTCTGGGTTCCGCCGGCCGTCGAGGCGCCGCTGCGGGCGGCAATGGCCACGGCGGCCGAGGCCGCCGCGTGATCACGAAGGCGCCGGAGCGGCGGCTGCTCCCGATGCTCGAGGTCGCGCCACCGACCCCGAGCGCGGGACGCCAAGCGAGCCGGCCCGCGGACGATCGCGTGGCCGAGTTTCGGCCGGAGACACGGGCGCTGCCCTCGTTCTTCGTCTGGACGCTCGGCTGCCAGATGAACCGGAGCGACTCGGAGGAGATGGCGGGCCGCCTGCTGGTCGCCGGCTGCGCCGAGTCCTTGACGATGGATGCGGCCGACCTGATCGTCATCAACACCTGTGCGATCCGGGAGGCGGCCGAAGCCAAGGTCGTCGGCCGCCAGGGCCGGCTGGCCGCGCTGAAGGCGGCGAATCCCGGGTTGCGGGTCGTCATGACCGGCTGCTCCGTCCGGGAGATGGACCGCACGCGCCTCGCGAAGCGGTATCCGGCGATCGACCTGTTCCTCCGCCCGGACGAGGAGCCGGAGCTCGTCGATCGGCTCGGGCTGGCATCGGCCCAGGCACCGGTCGGGCTGACCGGTCTTACGACCGGCGCGACGACCGTCGTCGGCCGGGCGGTCGTCGGCGTCGCGGACCACCTGGCCGCCACGCGGGCGAGCGCGGTCGGCAGCGGGGCGGTGCGGCGATCGTCGCCGACGTCGGCCTGGCTGCCGATCATCTACGGCTGCGACAAGACCTGCACCTACTGCATCGTGCCGTTCAGTCGCGGCCCGGAGCGGAGCCGGCCATTCGACGAGATCGTCGACGAGGCTCGGACGATCGCGAGCCAGGGCTTCCACGAGGTCACGCTGCTGGGCCAGAACGTGAACTCCTACGGGCACGACCTGGCGCCCGATCCGAGATTCCGGCACGTCCGGACGTCGCGCTGGGCCGGGCGCCGCCTCGACCTCGACGGCAAGCCTGATCTCGCGGAGCTCATCCGCGCCATCGACGGGGTCCGGACGGCGGACGGCGCTCCGGCCATCCCGCGCCTGCGCTTCATCACCTCGCATCCGTGGGACCTCTCGGATCGCCTCATCGAGGCGATGGCCGAGTGCCCATCGGTGTGCGAGGCCCTCCACCTGCCGGTCCAGTCGGGCGACGACGCGATGCTCCGCCGGATGGGCCGCCAATACACGATCGAGCACTATCTCGAGCGGCTCGCGCGGATCCGCGAAGCCGTCCCGGACATCGCGATCTCGACCGACGTGATCGTCGGGTTCTGCGGCGAGACGGAGGCCCAGTTCGAGTCGACGCTCCGCCTGCTCGACGCCGTCGGCTACGACCAGGTCTTCGCCGCGGCCTACTCGGAGCGGCCCGGGACGCCGGCGACGCACCTCGCCGACGACGTGCCAGCCGACGAGAAGCGACGCCGCCTCAATGTCCTCCTCGATCGGCAGGAGCCAATCGGCCACGACCGCAACCGGGCCTGGACCGGGCGGACCGTCGAGGTGCTGGTCGACGCGATCGTGCCGCCCCGCTCCCACGACCACGACCACGACCATGACGAGCCGATGGAGCGGATCGAGGCCGGCGCCGCGGGCGCGGCGGACGGCGACGTCGCCCTGTCTGGCCGAACGCGGCAGAACAAGCTCGTTCACCTGGCCGGCCCGCCCGAGTGGGTCGGGCGCCTCGTCGGCGTGCGGATCGAGCATGCCGGCCCGTACTCGCTCCGGGGTTCCGCCGCCGCGTGACGGCGCCGCCGCTCCTCGTGATCGCCGGCCCGACCGCGACCGGCAAGACCGGCCTCTCGATCAAAGTCGCCCGACGCCTCCGAGCGGATGGCATCGCGGCCGAGATCATCTCGGCCGACTCGCGGCAGGTGTATCGCGGGCTCGACATCGGCACGGCCAAGGTCTCGGTGGGGGAGCGGGGAGGGGTCCCGCATCACGGCCTCGACCTCGTCGAGCCCGATCAGCCGTACTCGGTCGCCGACTACGTGCGCGACGCGCGAGGGGCGCTTGGCGGCATCGCCGAGCGGGGCGGCCTCGCGATCCTCGTGGGGGGCACGGGGCTGTACCTGCGGGCCATTGTCCGCGGCCTCGATCCGGAGGCCCTGCCATCCGATCCCGAGGCGCGCCGACGCATCAATGCCACGATCGAGGCCACCGGCGTCGACGCGGCCGCCGATCGACTCCGGACCCTGGCGCCTCTCCGCGCCGCGCGCGTCGACCTGCGCAACCCGCGGCGCGTCGCGCGGGCGCTCGAGGTGGCCGAGCTCATCGGCGACGAGCCGCTGCCTCCGGAGCGGCCATACGACGGCCCGATCGGCTGGGTCGGCCTGACCCTCGATGCGGCGACCCACGCGGCGTGGATCGGTCGGCGGGCCCGCTCGCAGTTCGAGGCTGGGCTCCTCGACGAGGCCCGTGCGCTGCGGGAGCGCTTCGATCCGACGCTGCCCGCGTTCTCGGCGATCGGCTATCGCGAGGCCTGGGCGGTCCTCGATGGCCAGCTGGACCTGGAGGCGGCGATCGAGCTCGACGCTCGACGCAATCGCCAGTTCGCGAAGCGACAGGCGACCTGGTTCCGCCGCGAGCCGGGCATGACCTGGCTCGATGCCGAAACCGACCAGGTCCCGACACTCCTCGAACTGGGGCGCCGGCTGGCGAGCTCCGCCGCCGCGGTGAAGGCGTAGATCGTCCGTGGCTCGGCGGACGCCCGCGGCGATTCGGCTCGACCCGCGCCGCGTCGCGGCCTGGCGGCTCGGGCGCCAGCTCATCGCGCCGGCGACGGCGACGAGCCCGGAGGAGATCGCGAAGCGCCTCGTCGGCGTCCAGGCCCAGGTCGTCTCAGCCGCGGCGCTGGCCGTGGCCCTGCGCAGCGACGGGCTGACGATCGACAGCGTTCCGGCGGCCCTCGCCGGGCGGCGTCTCGTTCGCGCGTGGGCGATGCGCGGCACGCTGCATGCGTTCGACGCGGACGACTACCCGGTGATCGTCGGCGCGCTCCGGCGACGCGACACCTGGCGACGACCCGTGTGGTTTCGGTACTTCGAGGTCACCGAGCCCGAGATGGAGGCGCTCATCGAGGCCGTCGGCGTCGTCCTCGACGACGCTCGCCCCCGGACGCGCCGCGAGCTGGCGGAGGACGTGGGGCGACGCCTCGGCCGGAATATCGACCGCCAGCTGTCGTCGAGCTGGGGCACCCTCCTCAAGCCGGCCGCGGATCGCGGCTATCTGATCCACGCGGCGGGGGAGGGGAATGCCGTCACCTTCACCCGCCCGAGCCGCTGGATCGGCCGTTGGCGGGAGGTCGATCCGGACCAGGCCATCCCGCTCGTCCTGCGTCGCTACCTCGCGGTCTACGGTCCCGCGTCCACCCACGAGGTCAGGCGCTGGTGGGGCGGCCTGCGATCGACGTTCATCCGGACCGCGCTCGAGTCGCTCGGCGAGACCATCGTGACCGTCGACGTGGACGGGTCGCAGGGCCTCCTGGCCGCGGCCGACATCCCGGGGATCGAGGCCACGGAGCCGTTCGCCGGCTCAGTCCACCTGCTCGGCCCGTTCGATCCGTTCATCGTCGGGGCAGGGGCGCGCGACGCGCTCATCCCGTCCGCCCGGTACGGGCGCGTCTCGCGGACCGCCGGCTGGATCTCGGCGGTGGTGCTCATCGACGGTGTCGTGGGCGGAATCTGGACGTCGTCACGGGCCGGAGACCAGACGACGGTCACCGTCGAGCTGTTCGATCGGGTGACGCGCACGATGAGGAGACGGCTGGCCGCTGCCGTCGATCGGCTGGGCGTCCGGCTGGGCACGCCGGTGACGCTCGCGTTCGGCCCGGTCCATGCCGACCAGCCGGCGTCAGTCGCCGGCGGAGCGGACGCGGACTAGGCCCGCCGTATCCTGTCGCGGATGCCACGCCAGACGATGATCGAGCTCGAGGCACCGGTCGAGCGCGCCTTCCTGGTCGCCGTCGACACCGGCGACGACGGCGGCTGGACCGCGGAGGAATCGCTCGGCGAGCTCGCCAACCTCGCGACGACCGCCGGCGCCGAGGTCGTCGGCGCCGAATGGCAGAACCGGCGCCACGTCGACCCCAACTGGTACATCGGCAAGGGCAAGGCGACGGAGCTCGTCGCCGCCAAGTCGGAGACCGGGTTCGACCTGCTCGTCGCCGACGACGAGCTGTCGCCGAGCCAGCAGAAGGCGCTCGAGCAGCTGTTGAACACGAAGGTCATCGACCGCAGCCGCCTGATCCTCGACATCTTCGCCCTGCACGCCCGGACCCACGAAGGCCGCCTCCAGGTGGAGCTCGCCCAGCTCGAATACCAGCTGCCGCGGCTGACGCGCCTCTGGACGCACCTGTCGCGGACCGGTGGCGGCATCGGGACGCGGGGGCCCGGCGAGTCCCAGCTCGAGACGGACCGCCGGATCATCCGCGACCGGATCAAGAAGATGAAGGAGCGGGTCGAGGACGTCCGCCAGGCCCGGGCCACCGCGGCCCGCGGCCGGGACCGCCGGATGTGGCCAACCGTCGGCATCGTCGGCTACACCAACTCGGGCAAGTCGACCCTGCTGAACTCGCTCGTGGGCAGCGAGGTCACGCTCGCCGAGAACAAGCTCTTCGCGACCCTCGACCCGACCTCGCGCCAGGTCCGCCTCGGCGACGGCCAGACGGCGATCCTGACCGATACCGTGGGCTTCATCCACAAGCTCCCGCACCAGCTCGTCGACGCGTTCCGGGCCACCCTCGAGGAGGTCAACCGGGCCGACGTCCTCATCGAGGTGGTCGACGCCTCCGACCCGCACCTGGCCGAGCATCGGGCGACCGTCCAGCAGGTGCTCGACGACCTCGGCGCGGGCGAGAAGCCCCGGCTCGTCGCCTACAACAAGGCCGACCTGCTCGATCCCGCCGCGGCGGCGGCCGGGCTGCACGCGCCGGCGGTCGGCGGGGCCGTCTCGATCTCGGCGCTGACCGGCTTCGGGCTCGACACGCTCCGGACCGAGCTCTCGGCGCTGCTCGCCTCGCTCTGGGTCGACGTCGACGTCAGCGTGCTGTACACCGCCGGCGCGCTGCTCGCCCGGGTCCGGGAACGCGGGACCGTCGACATCGACTATCGGGCTCGAGACGTCCGGATCCGCGGGCGCGTCGCGCCGGCCCTCGCCGCCGAGCTGACCGCCGCGGCCGCGACTGGCCGAACCGCCGACGAGGAGGACGATCGGTCATGAGCCGCGAGGCGCGAGTTGCCGCCCACGAGCGCGACGCGCGCAACCGCGACGTCGTCTGGACGGTCGCCGACGGCCGCAACGGCCGACGGTGGCGCGAGCTCGCGGTCGACGCCTCCGGTGCCGCCCGATCGCTCGTCCTCGAGACCGATGGCCAGGGCACCTGGCAACGGCTGGAGCTGAGCGGCGCGGACGGGTTGCTGACGCTGCATCCCGAAGGCGATGGATCGATCCACGGCAACGTGACGTCGCGGGCCGGCGTCCGGCACCTCTCGCTGGGCAAGGTGAAGCCGGCCCGGATCGACATCCCGGGGTCGCTCGTCGCCGAGGCCGCGCTGTGCTGGGCGATGACGCGCCAGCTTCGGGTCGGCGAGCGCCGGACCATCGCGGTGGTCACGGTCGCCGAGCCCGTGACGGTCGCCCTCAGCGAGATCGTCGTCGAGCGGCGAACGACGGCCACCTGGGAGCTCCGGGACGGCGACCGTCGGCGCCTGGTCGAGCTCGACGAGGATGGGCTCCCCGTCGGCCACCTCGGGGCCGATCGCTGGCCGCTGGAGGCCTGACGAGGGTCGGTCCACCGGTGATCGCGCCGGATCGTGGACGGGCTGTGGACGGGACCCCCGAAAACCGCCCCCGAACTTCGAAAGTCGTGGATAAGTCCCTTCCGGAGGGGTGTCGCCGGCCCCTACTCTTCGTCTTGCCCAGAGGGGCCTCGAAAACCTGCTGATCCCGGCGGTGCTTGCATCGCCAAGTCGGCCCTCGTGCTTGCATGGGGGACGATGGAGCAGTAAGGAGGCGGCGGTTCCTCTGGGCGTTTCGTTTTGCCCTCGGACACCGGGGGAGGCCGCCGACGGGAGGAGCCGGCGAGCCGGTCGGACGGGAGAGGTGGCGGAGCTCGGGGTCGGCGGGCTCCGCTCACCATCGCCGGGCCCTCGTGGATCGGCTGTGGACGATCCCCCGAAATCGGGCGTCCAAGATCCAATCTTGTGGATAAGGGCGTAGCGTGCGTCCCTGCCTGCCCCGTAGTCTTCCTCTTGCCCGAAGGGGCCCATGAACCAGCGGTAGCGAACCAGTCGGTGCTCGCATCGACAAGTCGCATCCAGTGCTTGCACGGGAGGCGGCGGTCCGCTCGGCGGGACGAGGGTTCCTTCGGGCGTTTCGATTCCGCGGACTGAGCTGACCGCCCGATCGCGCCATCGGCGGTGGCGCATCCTTCGCCCGTGCGGCCCTCCCAGGCGATCCAGGGCGTGGTGGTCGTGGCCGCGCTCGGCGTCGTCGCGGTCGTACAGCCGCTCCGGCCCTTCCTCGCCCTGGGTCTCGTCGTGCTGTACGTCCGATCGGGACCCCGCAGCGAACGGAGCCCGGCCCTGGGTGCGTCACTGCCGGTCGCCGCGATCCTGGCGTGGGGCGCGATCGCGCAGCCCGAGGCAGCGGCCGCCGCCGCCCAATGCACGGACGTCTTCGCACCCCCCGCGGTCTGGCGGTTCCTCGAGGCGATCGTCGGCGTCGCCATGCTCGGGCTTCTCATCGTGGAGCGGCGCGCCGACCTTGCCGAGCTCGGTGTCCGGATCGGATCGCCACGCGTCGCCGTCGCGGGGGTGGTGCTGGCGGTCGTCGGGGTGCCCGTCGCGCTGACGGCAGCGACGTGGCTCGGCGGCGCGGCGCTCGGCGGCTCGTTCTTCGGCGCGTACCAGCTCGACCTGTCGCAGCCGGCGGCGCTCGTGCCGGCGCTCCTCTTCGCGGTCTCGAATGCGTTCGCGGAGGAGGTCGCCTACCGTGGCGCCCTGATGCGCTGGCTCTCGCCCGGCATCGGCATCGTCGGCGCGAACCTCGGCCAGGCCGTCGTCTTCGGGCTCGCCCACACGGGCGCGGATTTCGTGGGCTCGGTGCTCCCGACCGCGACCGCGATGATCCTCGCCGGCTTCATCGCGGGGGCCATCGCCAGGCGGTCGGGCTCCCTCGCCTTCGTGATCGCCGTCCACGCCGCGGCGGACATCCCGATCTACTACTTCTGGGCCTGTCGACTCGCATGACGACCGCGGATCCCGTCGACCGCCAGATCGCCGCGGTCGTCGACCACCTCCGCGCGGATCTCGGCGACGAGCTCGTCGGCGCGTGGCTGTACGGCTCGGCCGTCGTCGGCGGCCTGCAGGCCCGGAGCGACATCGACCTGCTCGTGCTGGCGGGGAGTCGCCTGGCGCCCGATGCCAAGCGCCGATGCGCCGCCGCCCTGCTGGGGATCTCGGTGCCCCTCTCGAGACCGGCTCCCGATCGGCCCGGCGGCCGGCCGCTGGAGGTCACGATCGTCGCCGACCCCGAGGTCCATCCATGGCGATCCGATGCCCGCCTCGAGCTCCAGTACGGGGAGTGGCTCCGGGCGACCTTCGAGGCCGGCGAGGTCGAGCCGCCGGACGGTGGCGCCAGCCCCGACCTCGCGATGCTCATCGAGGCGGTCCGGCGCGATGGTCGAACCATCGTCGGACCACCGGCCCGGGTCGCCTTCGAGCCGATCCCCGGCCGCGACCTCGCGGCGGGCATGCTCGGCAGCCTCGACGCGCTCCTGGCCGACCTCGAGCCAGACACGGCGAACGTGCTCCTCACCCTGGTCCGGATGTGGTTCACGCTCGAGACCGGCGAGATCGCGCCGAAGGACCTGGCGGCGGAGTGGGGGATGGCTCGATTGGCTCCCGAGGATCGGGCGGTCCTGGATCGGGCTCGAGCGGCATATCTCGGCGAGGATGCCGATTGGCGAAGCCTGGACATGTCCCGCATTCGCCGGGTCGCGGGCCGCCTGGCCGGCCAAGTGCGCCGGGCAGGCGAGGATGCGATCGCCGCCGATGCATCGACCCTGTAGCGCCGGGGGAGCGCGGCGATCCGACGCCCGGGCCGGCGATCGACGACCATGACGGGATGCCAGCCAACTCCCTGCCTCGGCCCGAGGCCGTGCTCTTCGACCTCGACGGGACCCTCGTCGACACCGTCGAGTTCCGGATCGAGGCGTGGGCGCGTGTCTTCGCCGAGTGGGGCATTCCCGTGGATCGGGGGCGTCTGGCGACGCTGATCGGCATCGACGGCCGCCGCCTCGTCCGCGAAGTCGGAGCGATGGCCGGCGTGGACGTCGGCGCCGAGCGGACCGAGGCCATCGACAAGCGCTGTGGCGAGATCTACGAGGCCCTTAACACCGATCCGAAGCCGCTGCCGGGCGTGCGTGAGCTCGTCGAGTCGCTCGAGCACGCCCGGCTGCCGTGGGCGATCGCGACCTCGAGCCGGCGCGAGCAGGTCGGGACCTCGGTGGAGGCCCTGGGCCTGACGAGGGAGCCGACCATCGTTGACGGCAGCCATGTCGAGCACGCGAAGCCCGAGCCGGACCTCCTGCTGCTCGGAGCGAAGGCCCTGCAAGTCGATGCGACTCGGTGCTGGTACGTCGGTGACTCGACCTGGGACATGGCCGCGGCGATCGCGGCTGGAATGATCCCGATCGGCGTCACGGCCGGCTCCGCGGTCTCGGCCGCTGTCCTGACCGGCGCCGGCGCCGCGCTCGTCGTCGAAACGCTCGATGCGATCGTTGAGCAACTGCCCGACGTCGCTGGCTGATTGACCCGGCCGACCGCCCTACCCGGTCTAACTACTTCCGATAAGGTAAGTTATGTCTGTCCCAGGTGTCGGCTGCGATGCGCCGGCCCCACGGCAACGCGCGCCGGTGGTCAGTTGACAGAGAGTCAAGATCGCGCTGTGCGACTCGCACTGGCGAATGGCTTGGCGGCGGCCTGCTGCATCCAAGAGACGATCCGGGGTTCGTCGAGCTCATCCACGGATGACAGCTCGACCCCTCGTGTCTGCCAGCCCATGCCGATCGGCGTCACCGGCGGCTCCGGCTCGAGCTCCGTGCCGCGGATGAACATCAGCTTGACGTGGCCGACGAACGCGCCCGACGTGAAGCACCAGCCTCCGTCCACCCCGTAGTAGGCCATCCCCCACTTCACTGCCCGCCGCAGGCCCGGCACGGTCGCCGCGGCAAGGGCATCGATCCGCTCAGCGATGGCGCGATGGGACTGGGGCAGGCTCGCGATGTAGGCGAGCACGGGCGCGTCGCCGACTGCAGCATTCGTGTCACTGGCCCTGCCGGTCATGGCCGGGCGGAGCTTCGCGGCCTTCGCGCCATCCGAGGTCATCCCGGACCTCGCCCGCGACGACGCAGGCAGCCCCTATGCTCGGCTCGCGTGCGCATGGACAACCCTCCTCGGTCAGCTCCTGACGGAGGGTACGGCGCGACGGGCAGGGAGATGACGATGCGCGTCGCCGCCGATCCGCTCACCCAGTACCTGACGACGGCCGACGGCCGGACGCTCTGCTACGCGGACTGGGGCGCCGCGCCCGGGGGCGCACCCGATGGCTATCCGGTCCTCAGCCTGCACGGCAGCGCCGGCTGCCGGCTCGGCGTGCGATCGCCGGAGCAGGTCGGGGCGCTCGGCGCGAGGCTGATCACCTACGACCGGCCGGGCTACGGCCGCTCGCATCGGCGCGGGCCGGGGACCGCGGTCGTCGATCACGTGGTGGACGTCGAGGCCGTCGCCGACGCGCTCGGCATCGACGAGTTCGCGATCACGGGCGGCTCGGGTGGCGGCCCGCACGCGCTGGCCGTGGCGGCGCGCCTTCCCGGACGCGTCTCGCGGCTCTCCAACTTCGCGGCGCTGGCGCCGTTCGACCTCATGGGCTTCGAGGCGTACACCCGCGACCAGGACGACTGGACGAAGGACTACCTCGCGAAGGTCCGCGAGAGCGAGGCCGTCTGCGAGGCCTTCTTCAAGGGCATGGACGACGAGATGCGGGGCGAGCTTGCCGCCGACGACCCGATGCGCGAGGCCTCCCTCGAGCAGTGTCGCGACGGTGTGATGGGCTGGGTGGACGACGAGCGGGCCCTCCAGGCGCCATGGGGCTTCGATGTCGGCGACATCACCGCGCCGACGGTCGTCTACGCGAACCCGAACGATCCCACGACGCCGCCGAACCACGCCGAGTGGCTGGTCGCGCGCATCCCGGGCGCCGTCCTGGTGACATCGACGAACGCCAATGCCCACGTGGCGATCGACGATCCCGATCGCTGGCGGCAGGCGCTCTACTCGTGGCTGGTCCAGGGTGGCACCCCGGCCGTTCCCTGACGGCGCGTGGGGCAATGGCTACGCTGCGCATCCATATGGTCTGCTCGAACTGCGGAGCCACCAATCCGGCAGCCTCGAAGTTCTGCTCCGAATGCGGCACGCCGCTGAGCCAGAACTGTGCGGCCTGCGGCTCCCCATTGGCGTCGGGCGCCCGGTTCTGCTCGAACTGCGGCACGCCGACGAGCGCCGCCACGGGCTCGGTCATCCCCCGGACGGCCCCCGCCACCCCTGCCCCGGCGAGCGGCAACGGCGCCGCGGTCGCCGAGCGACGCCTGGTATCGGTGCTGTTCGCCGACCTCGTCGGGTTCACCACCCTGGCGGAGGGCCGCGACGCCGAGGAGACGCGCGACCTCCTGTCCGGCTACTTCGAGCAGTCGCGGACGATCATCGAACGCTACGGTGGCACGGTCGAGAAGTTCATCGGCGATGCGGTCATGGCCGTCTGGGGCGCCCCGATCGCGCGCGAGAACGACGCCGAGCGGGCGGTCCGCGCCGCCCTCGACCTCGTGGGCACGATCCCCTCCCTCGGCCCCGGGCTCCAGGCGCGCGCGGGCGTCCTCACCGGCGAGGCGGCGGTGACGCTCGGCGCGACGAACCAGGGCATGGTCGCCGGGGATCTCGTCAACACGGCGAGCCGCCTCCAGTCGATCGCCCCGCCCGGGACGGTCCTCGTCGGCGAGAGCACCGAGCGATCGGCGAGCTCGGCGATCGTGTTCGAGCCGGTCGGCGACCAGGTGCTCAAGGGCAAGGAGGCACCGGTCCCGGCGTACCGGGCGCTGCGGGTCGTCGCCGAGCGTGGTGGGCGTGGCCGGTCGGACCGGATCGAGGCTCCGTTCGTGGGCCGCGACAACGAGTTCCGGCTCATCAAGGAGCTCGTCCACGCCACGGGCAAGGATCGCCGGGCTCGCCTGGTCTCGATCACCGGCGTCGCCGGGATCGGCAAGAGCCGCCTGGCCTGGGAGCTGAACAAGTACCTCGACGGGATCGCCGAACGGATCCTGTGGCACGCCGGCCGCTCCCCGGCCTACGGCGAGGGCATCACGTTCTGGGCCCTGGGCGAGATGGTTCGAGGACGGGTCGGTCTGCTCGAGACCGACGACGAGCACACGACCCGCCGCAAGATCTCGGCCGCCGTGGCCCGCTGGGTCCCGGTCGAGTCGGAGCGATCGTGGATCGAGGGCGCGCTGCTGGCGCTGCTCGGCTTCGACACCGCCGCGACCCCCAGCCGCGAGGAGCTGTTCTCGGCCTGGCGGACGTTCTTCGAGCGGATCGCCGACACCGGCACCGCCATCCTCGTGTTCGAGGACATCCACTGGGCGGATCCCGGTCTGCTCGACTTCATCGACCACATCCTCGAGTGGAGCCGGAGCGTCCCGATCCTCATCGTGACCCTGGCCCGGCCTGAGCTCTTGGAGCGCCGGCCGACGTGGGGTGCCGGGCGCCGGAACTTCGTCGCACTCGACCTCGAGCCGATCTCCGATGCCTCGATGCGCGAGCTCCTCGAGGGCCTCGTCACGGGGCTGCCCGAGCCCGTCGTCAAGGCGATCGTCGCCCGGGCCGACGGCATCCCGCTCTATGCGGTCGAGACCGTCCGGATGCTGGTGGCCGAGGGTCGCCTCGCGGAGGTCGACGGCCGCTACCGGCCCGTCGCCGAGATCGAGGCCCTGGCCGTCCCGGAGACCCTCCAGGAGCTGATCGCAGCGCGTCTCGACTCGCTCGAGACCGCCGATCGAACCGTCCTGCAGGATGCGGCGGTCCTCGGCCAGAGCTTCACCGTGGGCGCCTTGGCCGCGGTCTCGGGGCTCGATGCCGCGGCCGTCGAGGGGCGCCTGCGCACGCTCGTCCGCCGGGAGCTGGTGGTCCTCGACACCGATCCGCGCTCCCCGGAGCACGGCCAGTACGCGTTCGTCCAGGCGCTCATCCGCGAGGTCGCCTACGGCACGCTCTCGAAGCGCGACCGTCGGTCGCGGCACCTGGCCGCGGCCCGCTACTTCGAATCGCTCGGCGAGGAGGAGATCGCGGGCGCGCTGGCCGCGCACTACCTCGCCGCGTACCGGACCTCGTGCGGCGACGATGAGGCCCAGGCGCTCGCGGCCCAGGCCCGGATCGCCCTGAAGGCGGCCGCCGCCCGAGCCGCCTCGCTCGGCAGCTACGAGCAGGCCGCCTCGTACCTCGTCGAGGCGATCGAGGTCACCTCGGATCATGCCGAAGCCGCCGACCTCCTGGAGCGGGCCGGAGCGGCCTTCGGCCAGGCGGCCGAGATCGATGCCGCCGAGACGCACCTCCGGCGGGCCATCGCCCAGCGTCGCGAATCGGGCGACAACCTGGGCGCCGCCCGGGCGATCGGCATCCTCGGCCAGGCCCTCGGCAACGGCTACCGGCGACGCGAGGCAATCGAGCTCCTGCGGCCCGCCGTCGAGGAGTTCGCCGGCCTCGGCGACGACCCCGCGCTCGCGTTCCTCGAGCACGAGCTGGCCCGGTCGCAGTGGCTGCTCGGCGACGGCGAGGGCGCCATCTGGCTCGCCGACCGGGCGCTCGCCCGGGCCGAGCGCATCGACGCCGTCGCCCAGATCGCGGACACGATGGTCTCGAAGGGCTCGATCATCGCCGAGGGCGGTCGCTACCACGAAGGGTTCGCGCTGCTCGAGGCCGGCAACCGGCTGGCCGAGGAGCTCGGGCTCGCGAACACGCAGGCGCGCGCGCTCCTGAACATCGGCGCGTCGAGCTTCGGTCGCGATCCGGTGCTGGCCCTGGACTATGCCCGGCGTGCCCTCAGCCTGGCCCGTCGACTCGGCCTGCGGGCCCAGCTCGACGTGGCGGCGGGCAACGCCCTCGAGGCCGCGGCCCGGGTCGGCGAGTGGGACTGGGTCGAGATCGAGGGTCGGCAGATCCTGGACCAGGAGGTCGCGGAGGCCCAGCGCCAGTCCGTCCTGCGTGGCATCGAGGAGGTGCGGGCGTTCCGCGGCGAGCCTGTCGACGACCTGCTCGACGAGCATCGACGGCTCGTTGAGGGCGGCGAGAACACGGCGGTCTCGAACTATCACGGTGCGCTGGCGCCGGCCCGCCTCGCGGAAGGGCGGTTCGCCGACGCCGCAGCCGACTGGGTCAGGTCCGCCGAGCTGAACGCGACGAACGAGGCGACCGACCTGCCGAAGGCCGCCCGCGCCTGGCTCTGGGCGGGCAACCGGGCCGAGATGGAGCGTGTCGCCCGGCAGTTCGTGGACCTTCGGGCCCACGGCCCGGCCTCGGCGGCTTCCGTCACGACGATGCGCGCGGCCACCGCGGGCCTGGACGGCAGGCGCGACGAGTCGCTGGCGCTGTACGCGGACGCGCTCGCGAAGTGGTCGGCGGCCGGCCTGCCCATCGATCGGGCAATGGCGGCGATCGACATGATCTTCGTGCTCGGTCCCGATGAGGCGGCCGCCCGAACGGCGGCCGAGGAGGCCCGGGCGACGTTCGAGGAGCTGCGGGCCGAGAAGCTGATCGCGATCCTCGACCGGGCGCTGGCCGGTGGATCCGTCGGCCCGACCGAGGCGCCTCGCGGCGCGGGCGCTCCGGCGAGGGCAGCCGGCTCGGAGCCTAGGACAGCCTAGGAAGCCGCTCGTCGCTCCGGCGATCGACGTCAGGCGTCGACCGTCAGCGTCATCGTCCAGGGTCGGCCGCGACGCTCCGGCTCCTCGAGCCGCACCGGCCAGCGATCGGCGAGCGCGTCGGCGAGCGCCTCTGGATCCTCCGGCTCGACGGCCGACTCGAGGAGGTGGTGCGCCGCCTCGCCACGGACCCGCTTCGCGATGACGTCGCCGACCTGGTGGTTCGGCCCCTGATCGATCTTCAGGGCCACCGTCCGATCCTCGAGGCCCTTCGGCAGGCCCATCGCCTGGTAGTAGATCGAGCGCAGGTCGACGACGAGGCGATCCCCGGCGACGGCCGCGAGGACGTCGGGCAGGACCGCCCGCCAGGTGGCGTCGATCCGGTCGATCCCGATCGGGCGAGCGTTCACGTGAAGGCGATACGGCGGCACGTGGTCGCTCGGCCGGAGGAGGCCCCAGAGGGCCGAGCTGACGACGAGGCCGTCGCGGAGCCGCGCTTTCGCAGGCAGGGAGAGCCGAGCCGCGTCGAGACCAGCGTGGAGCGGGCCGGTGTACAGGTCGAGCACCGGGATCGTGGGCAGCTCGGTCAGCCACGTGTTCCGGGCGATCTCCGGGGCGTGGCTCGGACGAAGGCCCAGGCGCCGGAACGCGTCGGGGCGCGCACTGGTCGTCACGAGCGCCTCGATCAGCAGCGCGCGGGTCGACGTCAGCTCCGGGAAGGACAGCCCGGCCAGGTCAAGGGCCGGACCCGACTCCGGGGCTGGGCGCTTCGACTCCGACGGCGGGACGATGATCAGCACCGAGCCATTCTGGGGTCCCGGGCCGGGCTCAGGTCGGCGCCGTCGCGTCCTCGCGCTCGCCGGCCTCGGCGGGCCAGGATTCCGCCTCGCGCTCCGCCTCGCGCTCGGTTCGGCTCAGGTGGCTGACCTCGACGATCCGGGGGCCGCCCTCGCGGTCCTTCCACCGTGTCTGGATCCTGACCTCGTCGGAGCCGCTCGCGAGCCGCAGGACGACGACGAACGCCGACGCGCCCCGGTCGATCGACTCGATCAGCGCCTCCGACACGGGCA